>Ga0209319_1000008_pt1 | contig 483584 bp, 452 predicted proteins | sample RifGroE2_FD_184000 | JGI IMG/M metagenome (GOLD analysis project Ga0209319, IMG submission 184000) | Groundwater microbial communities from Rifle, Colorado - Groundwater E2 (SPAdes) (version 2) | ecosystem: Environmental > Aquatic > Deep subsurface > Groundwater | place: Rifle, Colorado...
GAAAGCTTAAAGTGTGGAATCAATATTACAACAACCTTGAACATTGTGGCTTGAATGGTAAAACTCCCAACGAAATGCTAGAATTATTAACAATCCAAACACCGACAAATGTATGTGTTTAAAACAATCCACTGGTATTGACAAAAATTGATTTATGGGTTATCTTCTATAGTTCAGTATGTAGAGTGGTCCATATTGTATGGAGAAGCTTAGTTGCTGAAAGAACCTTAACAATTTCGATTAGATAATATAGAAAAAACAAAGTAAATATCGTATTAAAATTTTTTTAACGCGATAAAACAAAGCCACAGAGGGAGGATGCCATGAAATTTCAACAGCTATTCAAAGCAGCTGGAGGATCAGTGCTCGGGAAAGACCACGTCGCTATCGGCAAAAACAACCAGGATGCGATATTTCTTCCCGAAAGTTACAACAGGACGTTGTGCTCGATTGTGTGCGATGGGTGTGGCAGCCAGCCAAATAGTGAGGTTGGTGCTAAACTTTTCGCGTCCTTATTGGGCACTTTCATCGTGCGTCATCTCGACAGGTACCCAAATCATGGCTTTCTTGCGCAAACAGAGCAGGCAGAAACCTTTCTGAAGCGTATTAAAGACGATGCGTTGGCGTACATGAGAATGATGGTTATAAATCTTGGCGACAGCATGTCGCGTGTGGTTAATGACATGTTTCTCTTCACTGTGGTTGGCGCGATTATTACCGAGGAGGTATCTGTTTTTTTCAGCTTTGGCGACGGGGTTATTTATATCAATGGCGAACGAATTTCAATCGGTCCCTGGTCAAACAATGAGCCTCCATATCTTGCATATAACCTGGTTAGATCAACACTTGGCGATGCAAATCCCCATTTGCTGAATTTTCAGGTTCACAGGGTCATGGCGACGCAGGAATTGAACCACGCACTGATCGGATCGGACGGGTTGACATGCCTCGAAGCCGCCGAAGAAAAGACATTCCCAGGAAAGCCGACAATAAAAGTCGGCCCTATCTCGCAACTGTGGGAGGATGATAGATTTTTCAAAAATCCTTTTGCAGTCCAACAGTTTCTGAATATGGTCAACATGACACGTACGAAGATTGACTGGATAGGTCAAAAGGTTGAAAAAGAAAACGGACATCTTTCCGATGATACGACACTGGCCGTCATTCGTAGAAATACGATTGAACAACAGGATTAAGGAGCGGAGGCGAACCATGGAACAGTACACTTTAGGTAGGAAAAAAATGCCAATCCGTATAAATCCTGCAAACGCAAAGGGGAAAGGTGGAGAGGCGGATATTTTCCAGATTAACGATTCGCAAGTGGCCAAAATTTTCAAAAGGCCGGATCATGCAGATTATGCGGGCAACCCGAATGAGCAGGAAGGAGCGCGTAGAAGGATAGATGAACATCAGCGCAAGCTGACTGAATTCCCTCAAAATCTTCCACCTCGCGTTCTTGCGCCTAATCCTGATAACCTTGTCTACGACCGCGCTGGGAAAGTTGCTGGATACGCGATGCCGTTTCTTAAGGGCTTTGATGTCCTTCTGAGTTACGGTGACCGAGCTTTTGGGCAAGCGGTGCCCTATGATCAAAAAATGGGAATCTGCTTGGGGTTGCATGAGTCTTTACGACAAACGCACCCCCTCGGAGTTATTTTCGGAGACTTCAATGATCTCAACATTCTCGTAAGGGGATCCGAAGCATGGATCATTGATGTCGACAGTGCTCAGTTTGGATCGTATTTGTGCAGGGTGTTTACCGAGAAATTTGTAGACCCACTGCTTTGCGATTCCACTGGCAAGCGTCCGATGCTCAATCGTCCATTCAACTCCGACTCAGACTGGTATGCCTTCGACGTCATGTTGATGGCAACCTTGCTTTACGTTGGTCCCTACGGCGGAATTTTCAAGCCTGGGGACAAGAGCAAGCTTGTCCCTCATGACCAGCGACCACTCAAACGAATTACTGTTTTTCATCCGGATGTAAAATATCCCAAACCTGCAGTGCATTGGAGGGTTCTGCCTGACGATCTATTGCAGCATTTTCACCAGCGATTTGAAAACGATGTTAGAGGGCAAACCCCTCTTGCATTGCTGGAAAAAATGCGGTGGACAACGTGTTCCAACTGTGGAATTGAGCATGCCAGAGCAATGTGCCCGGAATGTTTCGTTGCTCCACCAGCCGCCATCAAGGAGGTAACCGTCGTGCGTGGCATTGTCATTGCAAGCACAATATTCAAAACAAAAGGAGTCATCCTCCATGCTTCCTACCAGGAAGGTAACTTGCGGTGGCTCTACCATGAAAATGGAGAATATCGTCGCGAGGGTGGTGCAGTTGTTACGCAAGGAAAACTCGACCCGCAGGTGAGATATCGAATTAAGGACAAAAAAACCCTGATTGGCAAGGAAAACATCGTTGTTATCCTTAGCCCGGGAGAACAAATGGAACGTGTTGTTGTTGACATGTACGGCCAACTGCCTATCTTTGACAGCAACGACAAGTTTCACTACTGGTCACAAAACGGCCAGCTACGCCGCAACGATCCAATGGGTGAGGAATATATCGGAGACGTGCTGCAAAACCAGACCTTGTTCTGGGTCGGGCCAACTTTTGGCTTTGGCTTTTACAGGGCGGGTGAAATTAGCATGGCATTCGTCTTCGACGCTCAAAGGAAACGCTCCCTTAATGACCAGGTAAATATTCAACCCATACGCGGACAACTAGTCGACGCCACATGCATTTTCAGTCCAAAGTATGCGTGGTTTTTTACCACTAGTTCAGAGAGTGGCAAGCTGATGAATCGCTGCACATTGATTGAAGCAAGTGGCAAGGTTTTATCTACCGCTGAGACTGAAAAAGGCAGCGATCACTGGTTAGGAAATATCAGAGGTTCTTGTGCTATTAACAAGTTCCTGCTGGTTCCAACTGATGAAGGTATCGTCAGAGTCGAAGAAGATAATTCGCAACTGACTGAAGTAAAAAAATTCCCAGACACTGAGTCGTTTGTTGATTCAAGTTCATTCCTTTACCCTGGTGCTGATGGCTTGTACGTCATAAGGCGTCAGGAAATAATCCGACTGAAATTAAGTTAGGAAAAGCAAACGACAAGGAGGTGGTATCTACAAATTAGTTTTGATGTTTTGTGGAGTATTTAATGTTTAGAAATTCAAACTCAAGCAGCACAAAAAAAGGAGAATACCATGAGCCAGAGAAATCCCAGTAAGTATGAAACGATCATCCCTCCTCATTTCAATCCGGACAAAGTCGGCGAGGTTTGGAGGGTTGATTACAACGGCCTTGCCCCCGTCGCCCAGCAGTGGGCCGCGGCGCAGGACATCAAAGCCGCCGTCACCGATCGCATGCGGATCTGTCTGATGCCTATCGACGTCCAGAATACCTTCTGCATCCCCGGCTTCGAACTGTATGTCGGTGGGCAGAGCGGTACCGGAGCAATCGATGACAACAGGCGCCTGGCGGAATTCACTTACCGCTACCTCAAAATCCTGACGGCGATCACGCCCACACTCGACACCCACACCGCCATGCAGATCTTCCACCCCTTCTTCTGGATCAATGAAAAGGGCGAACACCCGATTGGCGGAGCAACACTCATCTCCCTCGAGGACGTTCAAAAAGGCGTCTGGCGGGTAAATCCGGCAGTTGTCTTCAGCGTTACGGGCAACAAAGATATGTACCCGGCGCTCCAGGCACATGCACTTCACTACACGAAACGCCTGACCGAGGACGGCAAGTACGCTCTCATGATCTGGCCTTATCACGCGATGCTGGGAGGAATCGGGCATGCCCTGGTCTCCTCGTGCGAAGAAGCTTTCTTCTTCCACAACATTGCCCGCCGTAACCAGACTGGCTTCGAGATTAAAGGTGGCAACCCACTGACCGAAAACTACAGCGTGCTTCGTCCCGAAGTGCTCGACGGTCCGTCCGGCGCTCCCATCGCTTCGAAGAACTCCGTGTTCTTCAAGAAGCTCCTAGATTTCGACGCAATCATTATTGGCGGCCAGGCCAAGTCACATTGTGTGGCTTGGACAATCGACGACCTGTTGAATGAAATCAAGGCCAAGGATCCCAGACTGGCTCAGAAGGTGTATCTTCTCGAAGACTGCACCAGCCCGGTCGTGCTTCCTGGCATCATCGATTTCACCGACATGGCGAACACCGCCTTCAATCGTTTCCGGGATGAAGGGATGCACGTCGTCCGCTCCACCGATCCGATCGAGGAATGGCCGGGGATGAACCTCTAGGTTAATCCAAACAAAAAACCACAACAGACAAGGAGAGAAGACATGAGCCAGACAGCACTTAACGCATTGTTCCAGAACGCAGCAGCAGACGGAGGACTTTCTCCGGCCGCCATGCAGGCACTCAATGTGAACGATATCGGAGCTCAAATCCAGGCAGGTCTCGGCGTTTCCGTCGACGACGTCCTGGCATCGGAAGTGGTCATCGTGACCATGATGCCCGATGATTCCGGATCCATTCGTTTCGCCGGCAACACGCAGTTCGTGCGCGACGGCCACAACGCCGTCATTGATGCACTGAAAGATTCGAAACAGAAAAACGGCATCCTTATGCACACGCGTTATCTCAACGGTAACGTTCTGTTCCCCTACGTGAACATCGACCAGGCCGTGCGGATGGATTCCAGTAACTACAACCCGAACCTCGGAACCCCGCTCTTCGACCAGACTCTCGTTTTGCTCGGCACCGTGCTGGCAAAAACGCAGGAGTTTGCGGACAACGGCATGCATTGCCGGAGCGTTACCTGCCTGGTTACTGACGGCGACGACGAGCATTCGACTCGTGCCGATGCAAGGATGGTTCGCACCGTCGTCAGCGACATGCTGCAGACGGAAAACCACATAATAGCCGGCCTCGGCATCGACGATGCCCCGGAAGAGTGCAGAAGCTGCGGTTGCAAAACGCTGCGCGAAACCGAGCTGACGGTCAATACCTGTCCCAAGTGCGGAGCGGGTTTCCGTCGCACCAATTTCGAGAAAGTTTTTCTGGAGATGGGCCTGCTCAAAGAGTGGATCCTGACCCCGAAGAACACCCCGTCCGACATACGCAAAGCCTTCCAGATGTTCTCTCAGAGCGCAGTCCGCGCATCCCAGGGAGCGGCAAGCTTTTCGCAGACGGCCGTCGGCGGATTCGGAAATTGATCCGAAAAAATGAAATGTATTTTATGAAGTGAAATGATATTGTGTCGCAACGCAAAATCCAAGGAGATAGGCAACCCTATCTCCTTTTTTTATTATTCATTTTTTCATGGAAATGATTGACAACGAATCCCGTGTATGATAGTTTTTAATATCAATTTTATTACATCGTATCAAAAATTGATGTTGTTATTTCAACGACAAAAGGAGGGAGCCTATGATATTCGACTTGTATGACGAGGGAGATGTGCGAATTGTTCGCGATGCATTCAAGGGAAAAATGGTTGGACTGACATCAGGAAGCTTCGACATGTTTCATGTTGCACATGAGCAATATCTTCAATGCTGTCGCAGACATTGCGGGCATGAAGGCATTTTGATTGTAGGCGTGGACTCGGATCACCTTATCCGGCAAAGAAAAGGCAAGAAGCGCCCCATAATTCCTGAGTCAGATCGTCTTCAGTCGGTTGCCGGTCGCAAGGGTGTGGCAGCAGCATTTATTCTCGGGACTGTCGATGACTTTGGTCGTGCGGCAGAAATCCTGGGAATAAAATTCATTTTCAAGAACCAGGAGTATGAAAAGATTGCCGTTCTTGGCGCTGAACTTCCCGGAGTTGAATTGGTCATTGTGCCAGACTTTCAACGAACGGAATCAACAACAGCACTGATTGAAAAGGTTTTAAAGACACACACGAAGTAAAAACATTTTTTGCTTACATGATGAAATCAAAGGCGCGCCCCGATTGGGAAACGCGCCTTTTTTATTTGAAAAAAGCATTACTTAAAGCAATATTACAAAAGATAACTATGGCGTAACACAGAGAGGGTACCATATAGTTGACAAAGTAATAATAAAGGAGTATTATGCCAATATAATCAAATAATACAAAAAAATATGTCAGAATTCAATTTTGAGCTATTTACCGGTCAAGGAAGCAAATTTAATGTTGCTGTAAGTATATCGAAACCGGGGATATTATCGTTTACTTCCGGAATGTACAAAAAATATGAACTTTATAACTACCGTGGGGCACAACTATTGTTTGATAAAGATAAAAAAGTAATAGCAATTAAGTTACACGAGGAACAATCTAAGGATATGTTCAGTTTGAGACACCGCAAAGATAATAAGGGTGGTTTTATAGCATCCAAATCATTCATATTTGCCTACGATATAGATAAAAATTTTGGAAAAAGATACCTACCAGAAGAAATTGAACATCCTGAATTGGGAAAGATGCTTATAGTTGATTTGAATAAGCTATTGAATTAAGAGTTCAAAAAAACAAAAAACCTCCGGCGCCAACCGAAGATTTTGCTAAAAGCAAATCGTGCTTTTATTATATTCAAATTAGCATAGCGTTTTTAATCTGGCAAGCGGTTGTTGAAAAAATAATATCAATAAAAAAATAATTTAAAAACTATGAATCAGAAATTGCCCATATAAAAAGATGCAAAATACGTGAATATTCTGCATCTTTCCTATAAGCATATAATGCTCTTGTTGCTATTAGTATTATATCAGGTTCTTGAATATTTACAACTTGTTATAATCATTAAATTTAATCAAAAAAATGGATGTTGAAATTGATTTTCTTCCGGTTGGTGAAAATTCACAGAGTGGTGATGCAATAATTTTGAGATACGGTAATCTCAATGGCTCAAGAAATGAATATAGTGTTGTTGTTATTGATGCTGGTTTTAGGGAAACAGGTGAACAAGTAGTTCGCTACTTGGCAGATAATTATCAGACTGATCATGTTGACTTGATTGTATCAACTCATCCTGATAATGATCATTCGGCTGGCATACTAGTTCTGTTGGAAAAAATAAGCGTAGGAAAAATTTGGATGCATAAACCGTGGAATCATACTGCAAATATATCTGAGTTATTCAAACACCATGCGGTTTCTGATGCTGGTGTCGAAAGAACTATCAAGAAATCCTTGCAAACAGTCAAGACAATCGAACAACTTGCCGAAAAAATGGGCGTTGCAATTGTGGAACCATTTACAGGGCTTAGGGATGAGCAAGGAGGACTCTTGGTCTTGGGTCCAGATGAAGAATTCTATAAAAATGAGTTACTTCCAAATTTTCGCTGTACGCCAGAACCAGTAGATAATTCTCTTGCAAAAATAATCAGCGACGAACTTAGAAAATTTACTGATTCTATAAAAGAATTTGTAGATGAAAAATGGGAAATTGAAACACTTGACCATGGCGGTACGACAAGTGCTGAAAATAATTCAAGTACGATATTGCATTTGAGTGTTGGCGAAGACCATTTTTTATTTACGGGTGATGCTGGGCAGCCAGCGCTGGAGAGGGTTATCGTATTGCTTGATTCGTATAATTATGATTATTCGAAAATAAAGTTAAAGCAAGTCCCTCATCACGGCAGTCACAGAAATGTCAATCCTCTCATCTTGGACAAATTAATTGGTCCTAAATTGCCCAAAGAGGAATCAGAAAAAGTTGTCAAATATGTAATTGTTTCAGTTTCAAAAGAGGAAAACGAAAAACATCCGTCAAAAATAGTTACGAATGCCTACAAGAGAAGAGGTGGACCTGTGTATACTACACGTGAGGGATTTAAATATTATGGCAGTAATAATGCACCAAGAAGAAATGCATATGGTGCCGTTGCACCATTGCCATTCTTTGATAAGGTGGAAAAACATAACGATTAAATTTATGCTAAACAAATACAGTACTTACGCAAGATTTTTTCCTGCCGTGCTTTCCCTTATTCCAATATCATTGCTTTCACATTTTTATCTTTATGAAAAAATTCCAAAGCTAATTGATTCAATCATTCTCACTAAAATAGCTGGTGATTTTTCTGTCCTTCTTATTTTTGTTTATTTTGTCATGCAGACATCGAGATATGTGAGCAAGAAATATTTTCAAGGTAATTATTTCAAGAACGAATCACATTTTCCGACCACGAATTATCTTTTGTGTTCTGACGCTACTTACTCAGAAGATTACAAACAGAAAATCAAAAATAAAGTTGCCACGGATTTCAGCATGACTTTCCTGGACGAGTTTTCTGAAAAAATGGATGAGGAGTCCGCACGAAAAAAAATTGTTGAAGCAGTTAATATGATAAGAAGTAAGGTGAAAAATGGGCGTTTGTTGTTGCAGCACAATATAGAATATGGATTCGTAAGAAATTTGCTTGGCGGACTTGCAATCTCGATACCCATTTCCGTGTTCAATGTGGTGTTGTTCATGTTCTTGGAAAATATTATCGCACTTGTTCTTTCATGCGTGTTGTTGTTGATTTTCTTAACTCTGTTCTGGTTCAGTGAGGATATCCTGATTTATTTTGCGCATAATTACGCAAAAGTGCTGTTTAACGAATTCCTTTCGGACGAAATGTAAGCACTGGAAATAGAGAGCGAAAATTTTTTCTTCGACTATTGCAAATCAAGCATGAGTAGCGATTTGTTTTCGGGTTCATCTAAAAAGAGTTGTAAAATAATAACAAAAGCATGCAAATATAGATCATGCCATCAAGGCGCGCACTCGATCAAGATTTGCTTTAACTGAGTCCCAATTGTTGGAAATTCCTTCAATAGAAAGGGCAAAATCGTTCACTGGTGCATCCTTGACTCCCGACCATGTGAAAAAATCCACCTTTTCGGTGGGTTTTTGCTTTTATGAAGTGAAAAATATTTAAGTGCTATTTTTTGGAAAGTGTTTTTTACTAGTTTTCCTTTATTAAACCTTTAGTTTCTATAAGAAATTGGGTTAGAATTCAGGCGAGTGATATGTTGACCTAAATTTTAAATCATGTTATTTTTATATGTCCGCAGCGCGGCAAAATAAAGCTAAAAAGGAGGAGTACCTTGAAAAACGAAATCAACAATAAAGAGGCATCTGCAAAGCTTTTTAAGAATTTCACGAGGGCCAACAGGGAATTGGATGTTTATTTCCTGGCTATGGTTTTCTTTATGACCACGGATCAGGAAACCAAGAGTACATGGTTTTTCAAAACAGTGAAGAAAATCTACGAGCTTTCCATTAAGCATAATATGCCACGAGGGCATATTGAAGAGATTTATAGATGCTTGGCATTGAAAGCAACTGGTCTGGATGAACTACTGTATACTCTCAGCAAGTTCGATAGTGATAATCCCAACACTCTCATAAAACCCAACCTTCAGAATAGAATCAGAAATATATGCGATGATCCTTGCGAGTTGCTGAAAATTTCACGCAAGTATATCACAGACGGCAACGTAGAATTTGTTGAATTCGTTACATCGTATGCTTCTGAGCTTATAGACGAGGAAATCCACTAAGGAGAATCTCCAGAGTTAGAAAGGCAGCTTGAACAATTCGGCTGCCTTTTATTTTTTTATAAAAATCCTATTTAAGTTATTATTTTCTCAAATCTGGAATATAAATATATTTATCTTTCTTTTGAAACACAGTTCTAACATCATCTACAGTCCGCTTTCATTTGTAAAAAAAATGATTATGTGCTTAAATTAAGCCATAAATATGAAATTATAAAAATTATGGCTGAGGAAAAATACGTGCATAGTTATAAGGTTATGTATGAAAAAGACGCCAAGGACGGCATTATTTATTTGGATAGTAAACTTGACAGAGAATATGCCAAAGTGTTTTTTGTATATGCAAAAGAAAACGGCACGGCACCTTTTGAAGATCAGGACGGGAAGAAATACGAGTTGTTATATGAAAAAGGGGTGTATATGTTGACCAGGAAGGGTTTTTAGGAAAAATTCACCCCAGTTAAATAATTTTAAAAAATAGTAATTTTTTAAAATTAAGATTTGGGATTTAGTTGAATACATCAAAATTGAGAAAAAAATATAACAAAATAAGGTGTTGCTATTTTAAGAATAGACCCAAATCTTATTTAACGGGGTAAATGAGTTATCGCTTAAAAATTGATAATAGAAAAAAGATTGCCTTGGTCGTGGCTCGTGAGCTTCGAACGCTTTTTCCTGATGCAAAAATCGCACTTAATTTCAGCAATTCTTGGGAGCTTTTGGTAGCGGTTATTTTGAGCGCGCAGTGCACTGACAAAAAAGTGAATGAAGTAACTGAAAAACTTTTCAAGAAATACAAGACGCTGGATGATTATGTGAATGCTTCTCAGTTGGAATTTCAACAAGATATTTTTCAGACAGGTTTTTATCATAACAAAGCTAAAAACATTTTAGCTACTGCCAAAATAATTAAAGAAAAATATAAAGGTAAGATTCCCTGTACAATGGAGGAATTGATTCAGTTGCCTGGAGTTGCTCGAAAAACTGCTAATGTTGTGCTTGGGAGCGTTTGTGGTGTTTATGTGGGGATTGCAGTGGACACGCACGTCAGAAGACTTTCTAATTTGTTGGGACTTAGCCCTGAAAAAAATCCTGATAAGATTGAAAGAGATTTGATGCAGATTTTCCCTAAACAAGAATGGCCAAAAATAAGTTACCGCTTGATTGAATATGGCAGAAAATATTGCCCAGCGAAAAAACACAGTCATTCTGAATGTCCACTGACTAAAATTCTTAAAAATTAAAAAATATGCTTTCTTATATTGAAATTTCCAAAGAAAATTTGCTGCATAATTTCGAATTGATTCGAGGGTATATTCATCCTGAAGCAAAAGTTATTTGTGTTATAAAAGCCAATGCGTATGGGCATGGTCAAAATGAAGTTGCACAAATTCTTGAAAATTATGCTGATTATTTTCAAGTTGATGATGCTCAAGAATTAAAATTGCTGAGAGAAGTTTCTAAAAAGAAAATTTTAGTCCTGGGCTTTGTGGCTGAAAATGAAATAGAAGAGGCTTTGCGATTGGATGGGATTTTGGCTGTGTATGATTTGAAGCAAGTTGAAAAAATTAGTGAGATTGCAAAAAAGCTTAATAAAAATGCCATTATTCATATCAAAATAGACGCTTGTCTTGGAAGACAAGGCGTGCTCGTGGAGGATGCGCAAAAATTTGCTCAAGATATTTTGAAATTTGAAAATATTGAAGTGGATGGAATTTATTCTCATTTTGCAAACATTGAGGATACGAGCGATTTTTCACACGCGCAAAAACAAATCGATGCTTATCGAAAAGCGCTGGAAATATTTTCCGAAGCTGGTTTTAAGGATGTAAAATCGCACATTTCTTCTACTGCCGGAACTTTGGTATATGAAAAAAATGAGTTGCAATCTTCTTTGGTAAGATTAGGTATTGGCCTGTATGGCTTGTGGCCATCTGTTGAATTGAAAAATAAATTTGAAAAAAATGATTTCAAGTTAAAACCTGCTTTGCGCTGGGTAACTCATATTGCGCAGGTTAAAACGCTTCCAGCGAATTATTCGATTGGATATGGGCTTACGTATATTACATCAAAAGAAATGAAGGTGGCGGTAATTCCACAAGGTTATAGCGATGGATATGACAGAGGACTTTCAAATGTTGGCGAAGTTTTGATAAAGGGCACTCGCTGTAAGATTTTGGGTCGCGTGGCGATGAATATGTTTGTGGTGGATGTTTCGCACCTTGCTGATGTTGCAGTTGAAGAAGAGGTTGTTTTGCTGGGAAAGCAAGGGGAGGAGGAAGTAACAGCAGAAGAAATAGCTGAAAAAACAGGAACGATAAATTATGAAGTTGTGGCGAGAATTTCTGCTCTGCTGCAGCGCATCGTCTTGTAGGATAAATGCTTTTTTTTGAAAAGTTAAATCTAAATGTCGCGTATGTAAATATATGCGCGCTGAGATGAAAAATGGAAAAAGAAAAAGAATTGAACATATACGCTGAAAAAACTGATGAACAACTCGTCGCGCTAACGCTCAAAGACGAGAATTTTTATGCAATTTTGATTGAGCGATATGAAGAAAAACTTACGAGGTATATTTTGAGAATTTCCGGAGGATCGAAAGAAGATGTCGAAGACACTTTGCAAGACGTCTTTATTAGCGCATATAAAAATCTTAATGATTTTGATCCTGATTTGAAATTTTCTTCTTGGATTTATCGCATCGCTCATAATAAAGTCATTAGTCATTTCAGAAAAATAACAGCGCGTCCAAAAACAGTGACATATGAAGGAGATGGGCAACTGCTTAATATTTTGGCTAGCGATCTTGATATTGCCAGAGATTTGGAAAGGAAATATACAGGAGAAGAAGTCAGGAGCATTCTTGAGGAGTTGGATGAAAAATATAGGGAAGTTTTGGTTCTTAAGTTTTTGGAGGAAAAGGATTACAAGGAAATTTCTGATATTTTGGAAAAACCAATGGGAACAGTGGCAACACTTATAAACAGGGCTAAAAAACAATTCAAAGAAAAATCACTGAGACGGGAAGCACAAACTCTAAAACCTAGAACCTAATACCTAAAACCTAAAAAAATGACAAAATTCAGTGAAAGTATTATTGGCAAAATCAAGTGCGAGCACATCGCTCCTGTTCCAAGGTGGCATTTTTTGCTTAAGGGTGGTGTTTTTTGGACACTCTTTGGATTTTCGATGATATTAGGAAGTCTTTCTTTTAGTGTTATTGTGCATATTGTGAGATCCGGAGATTTTGGAGTTTGCGATCATTTGCAAGGAAATTTAATAACTTCAGCCGTGATGCTCCTTCCTTATTTCTGGCTCGTTTTCCTAACCCTTTTTATAATAGTTGCTTATATTAACTGGAAATGTACCAAGAATGGATATCGCTTTAGAAGGCGTTGGATAATTTTAGTTGGGATATTGCTCAGTATCATTTTCGGCATTATTTTTTATGCCATTGGAATGGCAACAAAAGTTGATAATTTGATGACCAAAACCATTCCTCTCTATGACATATCAAAACATAATGCACGTAAGGAGCTTTGGCTTCAACCTGAAAGTGGTTTGCTTATTGGAAAAATTATTGAAATAGATGAGGTTGAAGAAAAAATTGTTCTTAAGGATGAAGAAGGAAGGGAATGGATTGTTGCGGACAGGGCTGTTGGTTGGGAGGATGATGACTTAGAAAGAAAGGGAAAGATTATTAAGGTTGTTGGCAAAAAAATAGGAGAATCTGAATTTGAAGCCAATGAAATTAGGAGATGTAATGATTGCCAAGACGATGAAGATATGGGAGAAGTTGATGAAGAATTGGCGAAAAAAGAAGCTTCTAAGAATACCCATCGAAATATTATTATAGACGAGGAGGATTCAAGAGAAGAATAAGATTGGTTTTTTTTCTTATTTTATCAATTCAGTTTTTTCTAATGCTTGCTTGATTAGTGTTGGAATGTCCAATTCTTTTTCTGCTTCTAAAACCTCCCAAAGTTTTGCTCGCGTTTCTGGTTTTTTGGGCATCAAACGAGTGCAGCAATCATCATGAGGTTGAATGGAAATATCGTAAGTGCCAATAGTCTTGGCTTTTTGCATAATTTCTTCTTTGTCCACTCCGATTAGCGGTCTAAAAATTGGTAAAGTTGCAGCCTCGCTCACTGCTAAAATGTTTTCGAGTGTTTGCGAAGCTACTTGTCCGATTGAATCTCCCGTGATGAGTGCCAAGCACTTTTCTTTTTTAGCAAGAACTTCGGCAATGCGAATCATCATTCGGCGATAAAGAATTACGCGAAATCTTTCCGGAGTTTTCATCATAATTTCTTTTTGCACGTCGGCAAATGGAATTAGATATAATCTGGTGGAGCTGCCAAATTTTTTAAGTTCTTGAGAAAGTGCGATTACTTTTTCTATGGAAGCTTTGGATGTGTATGGTGCGCTGTGAAAATGAGCATAGCGAAGTTGCACTCCGCGCCTGAGTATTTGAAAAGCGGCCACGGGAGAATCAAATCCGCCAGAAAGCATCGCCATAGCTTTGTTTCCAGTGCCAACTGGCATCCCGCCAATCCCAGAAATTTTTTCAAGCGATACAAGTGCAAACTCATTAAGAATAAAAATTTTGCATTCGCAGTCGGGGTTTTTCATGCTGACCGATTTTTCTCCGTTCAATTTATCATAAATATATCCCCCAACTTCGCGATTGATTTCCTCTGAAGTCATTGGAAAATTTTTATTGGATCTTTGCGTTGTCACGCGGAAAGTTTCAAATTTTTCTTTGCTCATCATCTTCCAACAGAAAGTTTTTAAGGTCTCAATGTCTTGTGGAACACTGGTTGCGAAAGAAAAATTAGCAATACCAGGGGTATGCATCAGTGCGTTTTTAATCTCATTTGGATTTTTGAGACCATTCTCATTTAATTTAATCAAGATCCCACCAGACATTTTTTTAACATAGTCAAAACCACTCGGACAAAAATTGTTGAGTTGAGATTTGATATTTTCAATCAATTGCTTCTCAAAGAAGTTGCGATTTCCGCCTTTGAGGGCAATTTCACCATAATGTATGAGAATGTGATCTTGTTTCATAAACCTATTGATAACACGAAAAAAGGCACAAGTAAAGAAGATACAGTCTTTTCAACTAAGGTTTAGATGTGCAAAAATCCTTTTTTGCTTACAGGTGCATTCTCAAATCGCTGCGAGGCAGTCAAGAGAGCGAAGCCGAGTGATCTTGACGGTCGAGGTAGATTTGATATTTGATTGGCTCATAGACAGGAGGCTAAAAATCTGCTATAATGGATATAGTTATTTGAAAAGACGGGTGCAAAGCCTGTCTTTTTGTCTTTTTATAAACCAATAACAAACAAAAATATGAATTTTGATCAACCATTCTTAGAACCTGTCAAAAAGCCGATAAGCAGGAGGGAATTTTTGACGGGGGAATGGGATGACCAAGAAGAATCAAAAAAGAAATTAGCAGACGAATCAAAAGATGAGATTGATAAGATTGTTGATGGTATAAAAGAAAAGGAAATTAGCCGCAGAAATTTATTGACTGGCAAATGGTTCAACTAAAAAATAAGATTGCAAAGCTATTATGGAAAAATTTGAATCCCATTTTGATGCTAGTGCAGAATTAAAAAATGTAAGACATTTGGATGATAATGAAAAGGAGTTGTCCAAGGAGGACAGATTGAAATTGAGAAAAGAAAGACTCGAGGATATTAAAAAAAAATTGGCAGACCAAATGATAGGAATTGCACAAACGAATGCTGGACTTGAAAGTCTTGTTTTTTCAGGTGAGGAATTGACTATAGAAAAATTGAACGACTTTCTTGAAAAATCCATTTTAGTTCACAAACTTGCCCCCTGGCAGATTGAATATTACAAAAAAGCGATTGAAAGGGTTGTCGAAAGAAACATCTTGGTGAATAGATTTTTTGCAGAAAATTGCGAAGGAAAAACAGATGAGGAATTTTTTGAATTTATTTTTGATAAAAAACCACACGGTAAAATTTTAATTGAAAAAGGAGCTCTTTGCCCAATAATAACTTGCTGTGAAGAAGATTTTTCATATATACGCTCACTTAATTTTGTAGAAAAAATGAACTCAGGCGATAATGGTGGCATAAATAGTAAACAGGTACAAAATATAGTTGGCGTAATGATGCGATTTTCTCCAGATGTTTATCCTAAATTTGTCTCCTTCGGAAGCACGCTCGTTGTTGTAAAACTGCCCGGCAATACTGAAGAAAAAACTGCCGGAACTATTATTCACGAAGAAAAACACGTTCTGGACAGGATGGTATTTTCAGATGAAAAGCGTAACATTGCTGAGAAAACACAGGCTGATCTGACGAAGATGGTGGAAGGCTTCAATGACATTTCCGATGAAGAGCTTGATCACTTAAGTCCCAAAGAGTTTGTTGAACGCTTTACAATCAAGCCTATCGAAAAGCAGCTAGATGGGTTGCGAAAAATTTCTGAAGAAATTGCCAGAGAAGAGATTCTTGCTTATTACAAGGAGGGTTTTAATGTAGATCATCTTTATGCAATTCTTTCTAGTTCGTATGAGGGAACTGGCTATGGCGTTATTGACGAGATGACTATACGGGGATTTGAGCAACACCTTGAGACATTTTCAGGTGTCGAGCAAGAAAAGAAAATTGCATTGGAATTTTTTAAAGATATACATAAAAAAGAAGAACAAGATTATACTAAGCATCTGTCGAGGGGAATAGATGCGATAAGAAGACTTGAAAATATAGGAATTTCAAGAGGTGAAATTATTGGACTTTTTGAAACTGAGTCGCTTGCAAATTGGAATAAAATTTTTGAGAGAATAGAAAAAAGTGATGTGTATTCAAAAAAACGTAATATACATTCATTGGAACTGTATCTAAAAAGCACTGAAGATAATATTGAAAGTCATAAAGAAATTATAGCTGAAGCATTGCAGCAATTAGAAGAACCCTCTGAGAGAAACCATCTTTACAGCTTTTGGCAAAATTATCACAAGCAAAAATATGCAACATATGAAGATGCTTTGAAATTTTTTCTTGAGTCCAACAAAAAGTATCTTGACGAGTCATTGGCAAGGAAAAGAGAATTGAAGCAGCAAATATCTGAGCTTGAAAAATAGCAGCTGCTTGAGAAAAATTCCAGACACGTTTTTAATTTTAGTGATTTCAGCTCTGATTGCAACAGGACTTGAAAAAATTGATTCTTGCATTATGTGGGGGTATATTGAACTGATTTAATAAACCAGTTTTTTATATGCAGAAAAGGTTAGATGAAGTCGTAGAAAAATTTAAAAGTAGTTAAATAACTCTCGAAGCATACTGGGCTATTTGTGATTTTGCAAAAATAATTGAAACACGTTCTAAATTTGTTGAAGAAGCTGTATTGTTGCCTTCTTTTTTATTGCCTAAATTAAGTATTTACTGTACGATTTACTTTATGAACTTTTAACTTTAGAATTTTACGAACTTAAATTTATGGCTTTACAAATAGGAATTGTGGGGTTGCCAAATGTGGGGAAATCAACCCTTTTTAAGGCATTAACGGAAAATCCAGTAGAAATTAGCAATTATCCATTTTGCACTATTGAACCTAATGTTGGTGTGGTAAAGGTGCCAGATGAGCGCTTGGATAAACTGTCGATAATGTCAGAAACAGAAAAAATCGTGCCAGCAGTGGTGGAATTTGTGGATATCGCTGGAATTGTGAAGGGGGCATCTGAGGGAGAAGGTTTGGGCAACAAATTTTTGGCTAATATTAGGGAAGTTGACGCAATTGCTCAAGTTGTGCGAGTTTTTGAAAATTCTAATATTACTCACGTGCATAACAAAGTTGACCCTCTTGAAGACATCGAAATCATCAATACTGAGCTTATTTTGGCAGATCTTGAAACCGTGACAAAAAGAATGGAAAAATTGGCCAAAGATGCACGTGGAAATGATAAAGAGGCTCAATTCAAGCTTATCATAGCGGAAAAAATTAAAAATACCTTAGAAAAAGGTCTTTTGGCTAATATGACAGACATTGATTTTGAGGACCAAAACACCAAAATTGCCGTGCGAGAGCTGCAATTGCTCACAATGAAGCCATTTTTGTATGTCTATAATGTTTCTGATGTTAATGAAAAATTGCCGGATATTTTGGAAAACAGAAGGCACGTTAAGTTGGACATTAAAATTGAGGAAGAATTGATTGAGATGAGTGAGGAGGAAAAGGCTGAAATGGAGCTAACTTCCCACATTAATGATTTGATTGTTGAGGCGTACGACTTGTTGGGGCTGCAAACATTTATCACTACTGGAAAAATTGAAACAAGAGCTTGGACAATAAAAAAAGGTGCTACGGCGCCCGAAGCAGGCGCTGCAATTCACACTGATTTTCAAGAAAAATTCATTCGAGCCGATGTTATTATGTGGGACAAACTACTCGAAATCGGTTCCTGGGGTAAGGCTAAAGAATTAGGCGCGGTTAAAACTGTTGGCAGGGATTATGTGATGACAGATGGGGAGGTAGTAGAATTTAAAGTTTAATCGCCAGCTGGCGATTAAACTTTAAATTAATTTCCAAATCCCAAATCCCAATTTCCAAACAATAAGTTTCTTACTTTCTTAAAAGTGCTAGCGCAAGCTAGTCTTTTTGTATTTTTGGTATATGTTTTATGTTCCATGCTTTATGACTCTTTACTGTTTTATGTTATATGATTTTGTGATATAATTGTGATAAGAATGAAACTGCTAAATATCTTATAAAATATAATGATAAATTTAAAACAAAGAATTTACGATGAGCTGAATTTAAAAAAACAAGCTGATGAGCTCGGGGTTAAAGTTTGGCAAGCGCCTAGTTTTTTGTTTATTGTGATGGGTTTTATTATTGTTGTTGCGATGACGGCGGTGTATGTTGTGTCTATAAATTATGATTATCCTGAGATTGTGGTAATCAGTGAATCTTTGGTGGTTGTTTTGCTTTTTACGATCGGGAGTTTTATTATCAGAACTGTGGAAGAAGTGGCCAAAGCAAACAAAATGAAAACAGAATTTGTTTCAATTGCTTCACATCAACTTAAAACTCCTATTTCTGAAATGAAATGGCAAATAGAGTTGTTGTTGATAAAATTTTCCACAGGACTCAGCGTTAAACAAACTGAAATAGTAAATGAAATTGCGCATTCAAGTGAAAAAATGGGAAGACTTGTTAATGATTTGTTGGATGTGGCTAGAATTGATCAGGGACAGTTGGCACTTGCCAAGGAAGAAATTAATTTTTGTGATTTGGTTGATGATTCAGTTCAGTCGCAAAAGATTTTTGCTAAAGCCAGAAATATTGATTTGGCAACATCTTGCAATGTGGACAAGTTGATGGTGCTTGTCGATAAGAGACGACTCTCTGTTGTGCTTGATAATCTTATTTCTAATGCGATTAAATATATTGATGGCAATGGTAAGGTGGAGGTTGTCGTTGAAAATGCTGATGGTTTTGCTCAAGTTTGCGTTAGGGATGATGGCGTGGGTATTCCAAAAAATGAACAAGATAATATTGCTAAGAAATTTTTTCGTAGCAATAATTCAATTAAAAATAGAACTGATGGAACTGGGCTTGGATTATATATAGCCAAAAATATCGTAGAGCAATCAGGTGGAAAGTTGTGGTTTAAATCAATTGAAAATGTTGGTAGTGAATTTTATTTCTCAATTCCATTGGTTGATAATGAAAAAAATAATTTAAATTTTAAATAAAAATAATGTTCTTGATCGGTTCGAAAATATTTTCGTGTCGGTTGTGAGAAAAGTTTATGGCAAAGTTATTGATTATTGAAGATGATCTTGTTCTGCAAAAAGCCCTTAGTGAATATCTCACCTCTGAAGGTTTTGAGGTTGAATGTGCAGAAGATGGGGAAATTGGCGCCAAGTTGGCCTTAACTGGAAAACCAGATTTGATTTTGCTGGATATTGTTTTGCCAAAAAAAGATGGATATGCAGTGCTTGCAGAAGTGCGAGCAGATGAAAATTCAAAGAATATCCCTATAGTGCTGCTAACAAATCTCGGAAGTATTTCTGATGTTGAAAAGGCTTTGGAATTGGGCGCAACGACTTATCTTGTAAAAGCTGATTATAAATTGGAAGAAGTTACTGCCAAAGTTAAAGAACTCTTGCATATCAAATAGCATAGGCTATAAACGTACAAAAGGCGTACAAAAATACAAAAATACAAAAATACAAAAACCCCAGTTAAATAGTGAGGGTTACCGTAATTTAACGGGGTAAACAAAAATAAAAAACAGAAATCCCATGCGAATTGAAAACAAACAGTTGAAGGATTTTCTTTTGGATTCCAGCTTGTTGGATGCTGGAATTATAGAAGAGAATTTTAAAATTTCTTCGGAGACCAATCAAAAATTGGGAGATTTGTTGGTGGAAAAAAAGTTAATGAATGAAATTGAACTTCAGAAACTGTATTCATATATTTTAGGCATTCCGTTTGTTAATTTGGAAAAAGAAACCATCACGACGGATATCCTGCAAATTATTCCAGAGCCTATTGCAAAAAAATATGGGATTATTGCTTTTGAAAAAAACGGTAATGATTTGAAAGTTGCAATGAAAAATCCTGAGGATTTGCAAACCATTGATTTTATTAGAAAAAAAACAGGATTGAAAATTATTCCTTGTCTTACAAACGAGGAAAGTATTAAAGCAATTCTCAAGCAATACGAAAAAAGTTTGAAAGCTGAATTTGGTGATATTATCAATAAAAATGCTGATGATGTCACTGTTGGAAATGACGCGGAAAGTTTGGAAAAAATTGCACAAGATTTGCCAATAATCAAAATCGTGGACACCTTGCTTAAGCACGCCATTTTGCAATCTGCTAGTGATATTCACATTGAACCAGGGGAAAAAGAAGTTCGTGTGAGATATCGTATTGATGGTGTTCTTCATGATGCGATGACACTTCCAAGACAGGTTTTGGAGGGGCTTGTTGCTCGTATTAAGGTTTTGTCCAATCTTAAATTGGATGAACATCGGTTGCCACAAGATGGACGTTTTAAGATTGAAAAAGAAGGATATAAAATTTCTTTTCGTGTTAGTATGTTGCCAGTTTTTGAAGGAGAAAAAATCGTAATGCGTTTGTTGGACGAAACATCCAAGGGACTAACTCTTGAAAAAATGGGGCTTAGCGGTAATGCTTTGGAGGTCGTGCATAAACATATTAAGCGTCCTAATGGGATGGTGTTAGTAACAGGACCAACTGGATCTGGAAAAACGACAACATTGTATACGATTATGGACATTTTAAATACTACAGAAGTTAACATTAGTACGGTTGAGGATCCAGTTGAATATCGCATGACCAGAGTTAATCAAACTCAAACCAATGCTAAAATAGGAATGACATTTGCAGCAGCACTTCGCAGTCTTTTGCGTCAAGATCCGGACATCATAATGGTGGGAGAAATTCGCGATGGAGAAACAATGCAAATTGCAGTGGAAGCTGCGATGACAGGACATCTTGTGCTTTCAACTTTACATACTAACAGCGCAGCAGGAACACTCCCTCGTCTTTTAGATATGGGCGCGGAAGCTTTCTTGGTCGCTTCAACGGTAAATGTTGTTATTGGCCAAAGACTTGTGCGAAAATTATGCAATGAATGTAAGACCCCTTATACGCTCGACGAAAAGGAAGTGAAAACACTTGGTGCTAATTTTGATATGGCTGCTATTTTGGAAATGCTTAAAAAAACACCCGAATTGGGGGAAATTGTCAATGCAAAAAGCACTTGGAAAAATTTGAATTTTTATCATGCTAAAGGTTGCGAGCAATGCAATAATGAAGGGTATCATGGACGTTTGGGAATTTATGAAGTATTGGAAATGGATGAGACAATTGGAAAATTGATAACCTCTAATGCTTCATCTGATGATATAGAAAAAAAAGCCAGAGAAAATGGGATGCGTACGATGGGAGAGGATGGTTTTATAAAAGCAATCCAAGGAATCACTTCAATTGAAGAAGTGATGAGAGTAACGAAGGAATAGTTTAAGGCAATGTCAAATTAAAAATTAAAAATATCAAATCCAGGACGATGCCCGTATGATTTCTTGATATTTAACATTTGACATTCATTTGAAATTTGGAATTTAAAATTTGAAATTTTTTAGATTATGCCTAAATATATTTATACAGCTAAGAGTTATAGCGGCGAAACCAAAGGCGGGGAAGCTGTAGCTCAAGATGAAAAAAATCTCGCGCAACAATTGCGCAGCGAGGGCTTTTTGGTTACTTCAATATCTCTTGTGAAAGAAGTTGATGCCAACAGTGTTAGTGTGAAATTTTTAGACAGATTTCAAAGTGTGCCGCTTAAGGAAAAAATGGTTTTTGCTAGAAATTTAAGTATTATGGTTGCTTCGGGATTAACTGTTTCTCGCGCAGTGAACAATCTGGCTTTGCAAACTCAAAACAAAACATTTAGAAAAATTTTGTTGGAAATATATGAAGAAATTCAAAGCGGAAAAGCATTGAGTGAGGGATTGGCCAAGTTTCCTAATATTTTCGGCGAGTTGTTTGTTAATATGGTTAAGGTTGGAGAAACTGCTGGTAATTTGGATGAAGTTTTGAAAATAGTTGCTGTTCAGTTGGAAAAAGAACATGATTTGAAGAGCAAGGTTAAAGGTGCGATGATTTATCCTGCTGTAATTTTGGCAGTGATGGTTATTATTGGAATAATAATGTTGACATTTGTTTTGCCAAAATTGTTGAGCGTGTTTAAGGATATGGATGCTGAATTGCCTGTTATGACGCAAATGATTGTTAATCTTAGCAATTTGCTAAGAAATAATGGACTTTTGGTGGCTATTGTTTTTGTTGCGGTTACTCTTTTTCTACAATATTTCTTGAGACAACCCTTGGGCAAAAAAACCTTAAGCTGGGTTTCTATCAAATTTCCAATTTTTAGTCCGCTTGTTAAACAAGTAAACTGCGCACGTTTTGCTAGGATTTATAGTTCACTTTTGAAAAGTGGAGTTGGCAGCGTTGAAGCGCTTAAAATAATTTCACATACGCTTACCAATTATTATTATCAAAATGCACTGCTGGGAAGTATTGAGGATATTCAAAAAGGTGTTGCGCTTAGTAAGGTGCTTTCCGATAATCAGGATATTTTTCCAATTTTGGTATCCCAAATTGTGCAGGTTGGAGAAGAAACCGGAAAAACAGAAACCGTGCTTTTGCAATTGGCAGAATTTTATGAAGACGAAGTTGATCAGATTACTAAAAATTTATCAGCTGTTATCGAACCACTTTTGATGGTTGTTATTGGTAGCGCTGTTGGTTTTTTTGCAGTAGCAATGTTACAACCGATGTATAGTATGATGGACAGTGTTAAGTAAATTTAAAATAAAGTGAAAATTTTTAGAAAAATAAAAAAAGTAAAAGAAGGCTTCTCATTGATAGAGGTTTTAATCGTGATGTTTATTGCTGCGGTTGCTTTTACGTCTTTTTATACTGTAGCTACATTTGGTACAAAATATATTATTGAATCAAAAAACAGATTAGCTGCTGTCGCATTTTTAAATGAAAGAATGGAGATCGTTAGAAATCTAGAATATAGTGATGTTGGGATGGAGGGAAGTATTGATGTTGATGGTATTCTTCCACAGGAAACTGATGCGATTGCAAATGGACGCTCATATCATATTTCTAATTCAGTTGCATATATTGATGATCCCTTGGATGGTGTATGGCCAGCAGATACAATTCAGAATGATTACAAAATTGTCAGAGTAGTCGTTTCCTGGAATGATAGTAATGGGCAACTGCAAAGCGTGTCTTCATCGTCACGTTTTGTGCCACCTGGACTTGAAACTAGTGTGGGCGGTTCTCCTCTTTCAATTAATGTTATTGATGGCACAACGCTACTTCCTATCTCGCAAGCAACTGTTCATATAACAAATAATACGATGTCTCCTCCAATTGATGATACGATACAAACTGATACTAATGGGCACATTATGCTACCCGTCGCTAAAATATCCAATGATACCCATCTGTCAATCACAAAAACTGGTTATGAAACAATTGAGACTATGGATTCTTCGCCAACGTTCGTTCCTATCTATGGGCACGTTAATGTTATTGAGGGTTTTCTTAATACCTATAATTATTTGCAAAACAAATTGGGAGATCTTATTGTAAAAACTGCTGATTATCAAGGTAATCCAGTGGGCGATCTCGGGTTTACTATAGGTGGAGGAAAGGTTATCGGGCACGATGAAGTTGAAGTTGAAATTTTTAGTATGGCAAACGAAACAGGCACAACAAATGCGACTACTGGAGAAAAAGAATATTCCGATATAAGTTCGGGAAATTATTCCATTTTGATGAGCCCTGATGATCAGTATGAGTTTATAGATTATGACCCATCTGTTTCTCTTGCTTTTCTTGTTCCTGACAGTATTACAACACATACGCTTCGCGTGGCTGATAAAAATATTAGCGCATTATTTTTGACAATTGTCGATATAGAAGATATGGCACCAATTGCAAATGCTAAAGTGACATTAACTGACGGAGGAACCGATATTTTTACTGAAAAATTAAGCTCATTAAGAGGTGTTGTTTTTTATCCTGATGATGCGGCAACTTTGGAAAATAAAGAATATACATTAAAAGTTGAAGCTGATGGATACAATCAAGACACTAAAACAATAAATATTTCCAACCTGACTCACATTGGAGTGAGTTTAACAAAATTATAGGATGCAAAAAAGAAAAAAAAATTTGAAAAGCGGGTTTACTTTGGTAGAAACACTTATTGCAATCGCTCTTTTTTTGTTGGGTACGCAAGCGACAGTGCTTGTTTTCGCCAAAACAATGAAGAGTAAGGCGTACACCTTGGAAATGGGCAGGTCATCTTTCGTTGTTTCGCGTTCTATGGGAGATCTGACTCAATATCTCAGGCGAGCCAGACAATCAGACGCGGGATCGTATCCTATTATTTCAGCTGATGATAATGATTTGGTGGTGTATTCTGATTATGATAAGGATGGTGATACTGAAAGATTGCATATTTATTTGACGGATAATAAAGTTTATATGGGAGTTAGAAATCCATCTGATAGTTTTCCTGTAACCTATGCATCAGGTGACGCAGAAACTTTTCAATTGGCTGACCATATTATTAACTCAACTGATGATGCAATGTTTTCATATTATGACAGTGCATATACTGGCGAATCTGATGATCCGCCGGTTGACACTCCAGCAGATGTTTCAGAAATTCGTTTGGTAAAAATATTTTTAAAAATTAATATCGATCCAAACAGAGCGCCAGACAATATTCAACAGGAAACTTTTGTAGAACTTAGAAATTTAAATGATTATGATAGAATTCATTAATTTTTTATGATTAATTTTAGATTTAAAAAAAACCAATTAAATAATTTGCCTACGGCAGAATTTAACGGGGTAAATACAAAAAGGGGAAGTGCTTTGGCTATGGCCTTGGTAATGATTGTTATTGTTGCAATCACTTTAACTTCACTTCTTGGATATATTTCATCTCAAATAAGATATAGCAAGGACAGGGTTGAGCGCGAGCGAGCCTTTCAGGTCGCTGAAGCTGGAGCTTATTATTATAGGTGGTATTTGGCGCATCAAGTTTCAGGAAAAACTGCGGCTCAAATTGAGGATTTTTGGCAAAATGGAAATCCTATTGGAGTTACTGATCCATATTCTGGAACATTTAATGATTCAGAAAATATGCCTGTTGGAGAATATGAATTAAATGTTGATCCTCCAGAAGATGGTTCAACAATTGTGACTGTCACATCAACAGGTTGGACAAATAATAAGCCAAATATTAAACGCACTGTGCAGGTGAGATTTCGCAGACCTTCTTGGAGTGAGTATACTTTCTTATCTAACAGTTTTTTAAATTTCGGAAATCAATCGACGGTGTATGGAAAAATTCATTCTAACGACGGAATTCGTTTTGATGGACTAGCTTATAACGTTGTTAGTTCTGCCAAAGCAAGATTTAACGACCCATCTATTGGTGGGAGTTCTCTGGATTTCGGAGTTCATACAACAGTAACTCCTGCAGATGATCTTGCTCCCGCATATCCTTGGCCGTCAGGAACCGTTCCTGTTCGAAGTGACATTTTTATGGGAGGTAGGGAGTTTCCTGTTCCCGAAGTTAGTTTTTCTGGTGTTGCTACTGATCTTGATAATATGAAAGCTCAAGCGCAGGCAGGCAGCGGTCAGTATTTTTCTGCTATAGCAACAAGTAATGGTAAGGCAGGGGGGAGAAGAGTTATTTTAAAAGTTGACGGGACTTATGATATTTGCGCAATAAGCAAAGCCAATGAAACAAATCATAGTATTTCAAAATATTGGAAAAATGATATGAGTGGAACTTGCGACACTTGCAGTGGAGCTTGCGCAACAAATTACCCAATCGTTAATAATGGGTTAATTTTTGTGGAAGATAATATTTGGGTTGAGGGTTCCATAAACAATAAAAGATTAACAATTGCTGCCGCTAATTTGTCTGGAGGATCAAATCAAGCAGATATTTATATTGGAATAGGCAATGATAATTTGCGACTTGCTGCTTATGATTGCGCTAATATGCTCGGGCTGGTGGCACAAAGGGATATACGAGTTCTTAGTTATTGCCCAGAGGATTTCATTGTGGATGCTGCTTTGCTTGCTCAAACAGGTCTTGTGGGTATTGTTAATGGCACATCGGGAGTAAAAAACTCACTGACGTTTAATGGTGCGATATCATCATATTTGCAAACATTCTTTTTTAATGGAGTTAGCGGCTTTGATGACAGAACTTATAACTTCAACAATAAACTTTTAGATTGTCCACCGCCGTATTTTCCAACTGGCACGGAATACGCAATAGATCTTTGGGATGAGTTATAAAAACACAAAATAATTGTAGAAGAAAACAGAAAAACGCAGAACTAAAATTATGAATTATTGATAAAATAGTGTAGAATTAAAAAATACAAAATAAATAAACAAATATAAAAATAGTAATAAGAATTTTGTAGCGGGCGTATTTTATGTTGTATGCTACATGATTCATGCTATATGAATTAAATGTCTTTTCTTAATAAAAAAATATTTAATGACAGTCTTGATGTTTTTGGATTGGATTTGAGTGATTTGTCTGTCAAAATTGTTAATCTTGAAAGTGATGGCACATCTGAATATGTGGCAAGTTATGCTACAGTAATGCTTGCCAATGGCGCTATCGTTGATGGGGAGATTCAACAAAAAGATCAAGTTGTGGCTGCAATAAAAAAGGCAGTTGAAATTGCTGGACCTGAAAAAATAAAAACCAAAAAGGTAATCTGTTCTTTGCCTGAAACGAAAGCATTCTTACGCATCGTTTCAATTCCTCAAATGAGTGACGATGAGCTTAATGAGGCGGTAAAATGGGAAATGGAAGCTAATATCCCGCTTACGCTTGATCAAGTTTATTATGATTGGCAGGTAATTCCAGCGGAACTTCTTTTTGAGAAAAATAAGGTAAATTTATTAGTAGTGGCAATTGCTAAAGCTGCTGTTGATCAAACGATAGAAGTTTTGGAATTGGCAGGTCTTGAACCCGTTGGTTTGGAAATAGAATCAATAGCTCAAGCAAGAAGTTTGCTTTTGGAAAAAAATGAAAAGGAAACAATATTAATTGTGGATATTGGAGATAGGCGAACGAGCTTTTCTGTTACTAAGGGCGGTGTGCCGTGTTTTACTTCGAGTATTCCTCTTTGTGGACAATCATTGACCGATGTTATTTCAAAAGGGATGAATATTGGCTTTGAGGAAGCAGAAAAAATTAAACTTTCCTATGGTATTGGGGATGATTTTAAAAATGATACTCTTTTCAAATCAGTAAAGCCAGTTTTGGAAAATTTTTCTCAAGAGATAGAACGCTCCATTGATTTTTTTGTAACAGGACTTAAATATTCCGACAGCATTGATAAAATAATAATCTGTGGTGGTGGAGCAAACACAAAGGGCATCGTGCCGTATTTATCGAAAAAATTAGGCAGAGAAATTCAACTTGGAAATCCATGGATAAATATGAATCTTGGTAAAAATTTGCCAATAATTGAAAAAGGGCACTCGTTGCAGTTTTCAACAGCGGTAGGACTCGCTCTTAAAGGATTACATTATGAAGATATATCTTGATTTATTGCCAAAACAAAGAAAAACAGAATTAAAACGAAAAAAACTATTTCGTAGAATTTTGCGTGAGGAATTTTTGTTTTTGCTCCCGATAATTTTGTTTATTATAATTTTGTTTAATATTTTTTATTTGCTTTCTATTGAGCGCAATGCTTCTTTGGCTGCAAAATCAGCAGCTGAGTCGCAAGATAAATATCAAGAACTTAGCTTGTATGAAGAAAAATTTAAACAAGTTAATGAGAATGCTTCAAAATTAGTGAAAATTCAAGAAGGTCATTTTTATTGGGCGGAAATTTTTAACAAACTGAGTGCTGCCACGCCAGAAGAAATTGCAGTTACAGATTTTTCAACAAAAGATCGCAATGTATATCTTGTTGGAAAAGCCAAAAGCCGCGATGTGCTTTTGGAATTTAAGGATGAACTCGAAAAGAACGAATGCTACGAAAATATAAATGTTCCACTATCTAATCTTGTTGTGAAGAATGATATTGTTTTTCAAATGGATTTCTTAATAAAAATGGATTGTCTAAAGAAAACCCTAGTTAAATAGTGCGGGGTACCGCCCTATTGAATAAAAAAGTTCAACAGGGTAAACAATTTAACGGGGCGAGAAATAATGAAGAATTTTTTACACAAACAACGTGAAATTATCGCAATACTGGCTTATGTGGCAGTTGTTGTTGGTATTGTTTACTTTGCCATTTTTCCCTTACTTGGTCGTATAAATAGTATTAATGATGAGATTCAGCAAGAAACAATGAAACAAGAAAGTGTGAAGCTGCATATTGAACAACTTCCAAAAATACAAAAACAATATGAAGCATTGCAAGCAAGCGGAGATTTGATGGATGTGCTTTTGAATAAAGACAAAGCGGTTGTTTTGATAGAGAGACTTGAAAAGTTAGCTGATAGTACCGGCAATGAAATAACAATTGCGGTGCAACAGGAAACTGCGCCTGTTAAAAAAACTCAAACAAAAACAGCAACAGCTGCCGCTGTCGAGGATACCCTTGTTGCGAATCTGCCAAGCGCTGATTATCTTGAAATGAAAATAAGTCTAAATGGAAGTTATAACTCAATCATTGAATTTATTGATTTGCTCGAAAAATTTGAATACTACGCTGATATTATTGAAATTAAAATCAATAAAGAAGAAGCGAATGTTTCAACTGTGAATAGCGCAACTGTTGGAATGTTTTCACGATCGTCATCTGTCACAAGCAAACAACCTGAAAAATCCTTAAAAAGGGGAGAGCTAGCAGCTTCTTTGGGGGTGGTATTTTATACGAATTAATAATAAGAGAATTCACCCTGTTAAATAATTTTAAAAAATAGTAATTTTTTAAAATTAAGATTTGGAATAATAAGGTGAAAAAATAAGAATTAATTTAAATAAGCTGGTGCTCTTTATTGAAGAGTCCAAATCTTATTTAACAGGGTAAATGCAATTTGATTTTAAAAAATTAACAACGAACAATGGGCAGCTTTTTTCTACGGTTGTAATTTTTTGGCAAAAAATTTATAAAACGGTATTCTTTGTTTTTTTGACAATAGTGATTTTATTGAGTGTTTATGTATGGCAAAGGAGCTTATCAGGAGGACAATGGAGCGCGGAAAAAAAACAGGAATTTTTGGATGCACAAAATAAAGGTGTGGTTTTCAAGGAGAGCGTTTTTAACAAGGCACTTTCAGACGTCGAGATGCGAAAACAAGAAAACGTTAGCGAAAGTAAAGGGATAAAGGATATTTTTAAAGATTACTAGGACTTTATTATTGGAAAAACTCTCAGCAAAAATTAAAAACCATCTAACGATGGTTTTTAAAATATTTGTGCGCCTTGAGAGATTCGAACTCCCGACCTATTGTTCCGAAGACAATCGCTCTATCCAGCTGAGCTAAAGGCGCAAAATGTCTCGAATTTTTTGTGAAATATGTGCTGGGCGAGTACTGGGAATCGAACCCAGATTCTCGGTACCACAAACCGATGTCTTAGCCGCTAGACGATACCCGCCATATTTAAATAAAAAAACTTCTTTTTGTTTAGAAATTAGAAATTAAAAATTAAAAATTTCTCAACATGTACCCTCAGCAGGAATCGAACCTACATAACAAGCTTAGAAGGCTTGTGTTCTATCCATTGAACTATGAGGGCATATTAATTCCCTGCAAGGGAACTGGTGGGTTATGCAGGATTTTCACCCCGTCACTAACCTTTGTGCGTCCAGTAGGATTCGAACCTACGACCGTCGGCTTAAGAGGCCGCTGCTCTACCAACTGAGCTATAGACGCATATTTATTTTTCTAGTTCTTTTATCTTGTTTCTTATAAATTCTCTACCACGGAAGCTTTTCAGTTGTTTTTCTCTGTCCATTGCTTCTTTCCTTGTTTCAAATTTTTCATTATAAACCAGTTTCCATTCGCCCTTATTTTTGCTTGTATACGAGGTATTTTTATTTTTCAGTATGCCGTTATGTCTCAATAACCTTGTTTTTATGTCGTTTGTTTGGCCTATGTAAATTTTTTCATTCAAGCTATTTTTTATAGCGTATGCAAAGTACATATTTTTATAGTTGACCGTCGGCTTAAGAGTTCGCCAGCTGGCGAATCTACCAACTGAGCTAATAACCCAATTTTTTAACAACTAGCCAAGTATATCAGCTTTCTTACACTTAGTCAATCCACATATTTAATATCTTGGTTAGTTTTTTTCAGCGGCTCTTGCAATATCACGCAATGTTTTTTTGTATGCTTTCCACTCATCTTCGGACCAATTTGATGGTTTGGCACTGAGGGTCGGTCCACCCGGATGTGGATATTTATAAGGCGATCCGTATGAACTGTTAAAGACATCTGTGATAAATTCACTGCCATCACTTTTGAAAACATGTTGAGTGAAGTGTGCTTTGAGTGAGCCATCAGGTTGTCTGTCTGTGGTATATGGTCCATCGACTGTAACTTTTCTCCCATCATCAGTGCCATAAAAGCTAAAAGTAAGTTGAGTACCTTCTATTCTTGCTTGAATTAATATGTGATTTGGAGTGTTATTAAGAAATCTTAAGTCTGGATTAGGAACATATACCGTAGCATCCATTCCTTGTGGATTGTAATATGAAACTGGATAAGCGTGATTTCTACGCGCTGTTATTTTTAAGCCAGAATAAATGGCCGCCCTAAAAGCTGTTGAAGAAACTTGGCAAATTCCTCCACCAAATTCAGGCTCCGTTACACCTTGTTTAATTACAAGTTCAGGAAGATAACCATGCTCAGCATCAACCTCGCCAAGATTTTTCACAAATGAAAATTCCTCTCCTGGTTTAATAAGCAGACCATTAAATCTTTGAGTTGCAACTTTAATGTTGAAAACTCGATTGCCAGGAGACCCTTTAAAATTAGAAGTTCCTTCGCCGATAAGAGATGAGATTCCAAGATCATTAACATCTCCATAGTTTGTGTCGGATTTTTTTATGTCAAAAGGCAGCGCTATGATCTGCTCAGTTTTGAAATTGTATTTATTTAAAGCATCTGTGATAACTTCGAGACTTTTTTCTATGTTGAGAGTTATTCCTTTTTGAGATTCTGAAAAAGTGACAACTTTGCCATTTTCCACTTTAAATTTTGCATCTATCGGATCTTTATTTACTTTTCTCGCCAAATCTTCAAGGTAGGATTGAATAGTTTGTGTGTCTATGTTTGGCTGAGAGGATAATTGCAGGTGTTGGCGCTGAATTTTGGTGAGTGTGAGTTCACAAAAAAGTTTGTTAACCGGACAAAATGAAGAATTTTCAAATTCTCCTTTTGCGCTTGGTGAAAGTGAAAAAGAAGTGGTATAAAAAACCCACTTATTAAGCAGATCATCCGACACAACTTCCGAATATTGATCAACAGAAAGTGTTGTGGTTGGAACGCTGGCTATTTTTGTTACAGCTTGGTCTTCGGCAGCTGAAACTGCACAGCCAATTGTAAGAAAAATTACGATTAAAAATGCTATATAAGAATATTTACGCATAAGTTTAGCATACTGCAAAATTTGGAATATAACAAGAGTAAAGGCAGGTTTTAGGTTCTAGGTATTAGTCTCTAGAATTTTTTATTAATTAAATAAAAAAGAAGACAACCTGTCTTCTTTTTTATATAAACCTAGCACCTAGAACCTAATACCTGGAACCTGTCTTTAGAATCCGCGAACTTGAATACGTTTAATTTTTGTTGTGTCTGCTTTTGGTAGACGGATAGTTAAGATGCCATTTTTAAGTGATGCTTCTGCTTTGTCAGAAATGATATCGACAGGAAGAACAACAGAGCGTGAGAAATGACCCCAATAACATTCTTGGTAATAATAGTTTTCGCCGTTTACAATTTCTTCGTTCTTTCTTTCTCCCTTGATGGTTACCATATCGTTGTTAATCGAAACATCCAAATCTTCAGGCTTCACACCTGCAATGGTTGATTTGATAACAATTTCGGTGTCAGTTTGGTATACATCAATTGTGAGCTGACCTTCTGCGTCAGAAGAAAAATTTTCTTCCTCCACAAAAACAGAGCGTTGAGGTTGAGCGTTCATAATCATTTCAGTTTCTTCCTCTTCGGCATAGATAGGCATAGTCGATTCTCTTCGCTCGTCTGGCTCAATTGATGTTGCTCCAGTTACGCGCTCAAAAAATGATTTTTTTGTTTTCAACATAATAAATTTTATGTAAACCCTTGATCAAAATGACCACTGATTTCCCCCTGTTTAAAAATTAAGTTATATGAATATTATATGATGATTTTCAGTCCCGCGCAAGACCCGTCACTCAAGAGCTACGAGTTAAGTTTTTTGTTGATCCTGATGAAATTTATAATATTAATAAGAATCAAAAGTCCAAGTAAGGCAAAAATTGCGTAATTTAAGATAGGCGTGCGATTTAGGATTAAAAGGTTATATGCGCTATGGAAAAAAACGACTAGCATTATGGCTTGGATAGCCGTGCTTAGCCTTTTTGGGTTTTTTATTGCAGTGATATATCCAATAAGACCGGCAGTTCCAATGTGGATGGTTGCAATTTCAGCTAAAAACTTAACATCAGGAATAATACCTGTTGCTATTATTAAAATCAGTTCAACTGAAAAAAATCCAAGACCAACCAAAAATGAATTTGTAAGATATGATCTTCCAAGAGACAACATTTCTATTCGCCTGGAAATTACAATATATTTAAAAACTTCTTCCACAAAAACCCCGATGATAATAAACTGGGGGATTATAAAAAGCTCCAAAAAAGAAATGTTAGATGGCTGGCTGGATCGCATTGAAAAACCGATAAAAATTATTAGCTCCACAATAAGCGCGCCCAATGCTGCGATTATTCCCCAGAAAAATGATTCAAGTTTATGCATAGAACCAATACTAAACTACGAAATTAATACGAATCTACAAAGATCATTTTTGATGTTTATTGCAAAGATGCTAAATGCTTTTTGAGCTCAGCTAATTCAACTTGTTTTTTGGCTAGAGTTTCTTTTTGTTGAGAAATCACTTGCTCAGGAGCCTTGGACACAAATTCCTTGTTGCCAAGTCTTGCTGCTGAGCCAGCGATAAATTTTTCAAGGTTAGCTATTTCTTTTTCAGCTTTGTTTTTTTCTTTTTCAACATCAACAAGACCATCAAGCGGAATTTTTATGATACATTCTCCCACAACTCTCTGAATGAAATCGCCAATAAGTATCTCGTTAAATTTGATAACAGAAACTCCTGCTGATTTTTTTATAAAATCTGCGTTGTTTGATATTACTTTTTTGGATAATTCAGAAGTTGTTTCTACCCAAAGTTCTATTTTTTTGGCGGATTCTATGTTTTTTTCTTTTCTGACATTTCGTATTGTTTTGTTGAGTGATAATACAAATGGAAAATATGAAGAGGTTTTTGCCTGCTTGTTTTCTTCGTAAGCTGGCCATTCAGAAATCATCAGCAATTCCTTCTCTCCTGCCAAAGTCCAAATGTGTTCCGTCACGAATGGAATAAAAGGATGCCACAATTTGAGCAATTTGTCTAAAACATATCCCAGCATCTTGTCGTTTTTTTCTATTTTTTGAGCTTCAATATATCCATCTGCAAATGAATTCCAAGTGAAAGTTTTTAATAAATCAGCTGCAACAGAGATTTGTTTGCTTTCAAATAGTTGATTTGTTTTTCCGATTAATTCGTTTAAGCTGTCAGTAATCCAGCGGTCTGCTTCAGAGTTTATATCTTCCTTCGAAATTTCTTCAACTAATTTGAAATTTTCTTGTGAGAGGCAATAGCGCGAAATGTTCCAAAGTTTGTTGGCAAAATTTCTGAAGGTTTCAATTTTTTCTTCGTATAGACGTGAGTTTTGACCAGGAGCAGAGTCCATAATAAGGCTCATACGCAATGCATCGGCGCCAAATTTTTCAATAACAGTGAGTGGATCAATCCCATTTCCTCTTGATTTGGAAAATTTGTGTCCATCTTTGTCCAGCACTAGTCCAGTGAAAAATAAATTTTTAAAAGGTATTTTTCCTGTCGTATAAAGACTCATCATTATCATTCGCGATGACCAGAAGAATAGAAGATCGCGTCCCATAACCATTGTGTTTGTTGGATAAAAAGTTTCAAAATCTTTTTCTTTTGATTTTAGTGTAGTGTAAGCCCATTGCCCAGAGGTAAACCAAGTATCAAAAGTATTTTCATCTCGAGTTAATTTTTTTCCTTGGCAATGAGGACAAGTAGTTGGTTTTTCAAGTGAAACAATATATTTTTCTTGACCGCAATTTTCGCAATACCAAACAGGGAATTGTGGTCCCCACCAAATTTGGCGAGAAATGCACCAGTCGCGCATATTATCAAACCAGTCGATGAGAATTTTTTGAAAATTATTTGGAAAAATTTCAATTTCATTTTTTTTGATAGCTTCAATCGCTTTCTTTTTTAATGAAAAGTTTTTAGCATCAACATTAATAAACCACTGACTTGAAGTCAAAGGTTCAATGATGGTTTTGCAACGTTCGCAAATTGAAACGCTGTGCGTCATTTCCTCAATTTTTTCTAGTAAGTTTAATTTTTCTAAATCTTTGACAATTTCTTCTCTTGCTTCATGTGTGGTAAGTCCTGCATATTTTCCGCCAAGTTCTGTGATCAGTGATTTTTCATCAATAATTTGAATTTCATCTAGTTTGTGATCCTTGCCGATTTCCCAGTCGAGAGGATCGTGTGAGGGTGTGATTTTTACAGCCCCAGTTCCAAAAGATAAATCAATGCGCTTGTCTGCAATGATTGGGATGATTGTGTTTTGCAATGGCAGGACAACATTTTTTCCAACTAATTTTAAATAGCGTTTGTCTTTGGGGTTAACTGCCACTGCAGTGTCTCCCAACATTGTTTCAGGACGCGTGGTTGCAACTGTAATAAATTCGTTTGAATTTTCAATTGGATATTTGATAAAATATAATTTCCCAGGAGTTTCCTTGTGCAGAACTTCCACATCAGAAAGAGCAGTGCCGCAGCGCGGGCACCAATTGATGATTCTTTTACCTTTATAAATCAAACCGTCTTCGTGCATTTTCACAAAAGTTTCAAGTGCGGTTTTGAGCACATCAGGGTCAAGCGTGAATTTTTCTCGTGACCAATCAGCAGAGATGCCAATCTTTTTTTCTTGGCTACGCATATAGTTGGCGCGATCAATACAAAAGGCATAAGTTTTTTTGTAAAAATCTTCTCGTCCAATTTCTTGGCGAGAAAGTCCAAGTTCGGCTTGCAATTTTTTTTCAAAAACAACTTGAGTTTGAATCCCAGCATGATCTTTCCCAGGCAAAAGTAAAGTTTTTTTGCCGTTCATTCGAGCGTAGCGACCAAAAATATCCATCACAGTGTATCCACTGGCATGCCCGATGTGCAGTTCGCCGTTAGCATTTGGTGGTGGAAGAATGTTGCAATAGTTCCCACTCGTATTTTTCAGATTTTCCGGCGCAAAAAAACCGCTCTTTTCCCAGCGCGCATAAATTTCATTCTCAACTTTTTGCGGTTCATATATTTTTGGAAGTTCTTTCATGTTTTTTCTTTATATAAAAGCTTTAATATGTATCTATCTTAGCAGGATAAGGGATATTTTTCAAGAATGTAAATGCGGAAAGGGCGATTGTGATACAATCGCCCTTTTTTTAGGGTTGCGTTAATTCCTCAATTATCGCATCTCTTAGCTCCTGCGAAAGTGAGGACTTTTGAATTTGCAACACAAATAATTCAATGTCTTTTCCGAGAGTCTCCGTTATGAATGTTGACAGGAGAATTTGAGGTTGCAAATCTTTGCTGTCGGAAAATATTTCTCCGAGCTGTTGAATGTAATGGCCTGTAGCATTCATTGCTACATCTTTCTTAAATATGCCAGCACATTCATTGATGGATCTGATTAGTGAGGGATCTCCATTAGTAACCACATAGACTTGATAAAGCATTCTTGCAATCGTGCTCATTTTAGGTCTCATGTCGACCCTCCTTTTAAGTTGCTAGTATCATGGTATATCTATATCTATCTTTGCACATATCTATTTCATTTTCAAGTTGGCAGCTGGCTGAATTGTTTTCCAACCATCAAGAGCCTTTTTCTTTTGCACTTCTGACATTTTTTCCCAGCGAAAAGATGTTGCAGCTGCAATCATGGCAGCATTGTCGCCAGTCAGATTGGTATTTGGTATTTGGTATTTGGTATTTGGCAGAGATTGTTGAATTGCGATTTGCAATTGCTCGCGAAGTTCGGTGTTGGCGCTGACGCCTCCGGCCAGTAAAATTGTTTTAGGATTGTAAAGCTCAGCAGCTTTCAAGGTTTTTGCAATAAGAACATCTATACAGGCTTGTTGAAATTCGTGGCAAACTTCGGCAATATATTTTTTATTTTTCAATAAATCAGGATTCTTTTTCGTTTCATATAAAACAGCAGTCTTGAGCCCAGAAAAAGAAAAATTAAAATTTTTCTTGTGCAGCATCGGACGAGGGAATTTTATTTCATATTTTGAATTACTTTCAACTTTCAACTTTCGACTTTTAACTTGTGTCGCACATCGTGCGACAGCTGGACCACCTGGGTAACCTATATTTAAAATGCGGGCGACCTTGTCAAAAGCTTCTCCAACTGCATCATCCACGGTTTGTCCGATTATTTCATATTGCAAATGATCTTTCATTAAAATAAGTTGTGTATGACCGCCCGATACGACCAAGCATAAAATTGGGAAATTAATTTTTGGTGATTTTCGATTTTCGATTTTCGATTTTCGATTGGTTATTTTTGGATTTTCAATCGCCAATCGTAATTCGTCATTTGACAATTGTTTTATGAAATTGGCGTAGATGTGTCCCTCAATATGATGAATTCCAATTAGGGGCTTTTCCCAGAGATAGGAGAGGGTTTTGGCATAGTTAACCCCCACTAGAAGTGCAGGAATAAGCCCAGGACCACTTGTGACACTGATTGCATCCAACTGGCTTGGCGTTATTTGCGCCTCTTCCAGAGCCATTTTCAGAAGCTTGGGGAAGTTTTTGAGGTGTTCTCTGGCTGCAAGATTTGGCACAACTCCGCCCCATTTGGCATGTAATTTTACTTGAGATGAAACTTGGTTTGTAAGAACCCTGAGCCCCTTTTTTGAACTGCACAAAATAGCGATAGCTGTTTCATCGCAGGAGGTTTCTATGGAAAGTATTAGGGTATTTGACATAAGTATGGTATTATTGTAGTATTCAACTTCCAATTAATGGCTTTGGGACACAATAATTTTCAGACGTTTCGCGTAGTAGTAATAATCGTTAAGCGATTTTACCATATGGCAACGAAAATGAAAAGCCTAATCAAAAAGCCGATTTTGCGCAGCACTGCGCTTTTGCAAGGCGCTGCCAAACAACCAATTCTCTTTAGACGTAAGAACGATTTGTCCTGGAAAAATTCTGATTCGCAGACAATTCTGAAAGAAGTTTTGGTGCAACAAGACAGCCCAATTTTTTTCAGAAGAAATGCTGATTTGGATCGCTTGAAAGATTTGAGCGACAATGATCTTATCGTTGTTATCCGCGCGCAAAACAGGGAAGCATACAAGGAACTTTTTGCTCGTTATCAAAAAAAACTCTTCGTCTATATTTTTCATTTGGTTGGAAACAGAGATGAAACTGAGGATATTTTGCAGAATGTTTTTTCCAAGACATATAAAAGCATTGAACATTTTGATACTGCACGAAAATTTTCTTCTTGGATATATCGTATCGCGCACAACGAGTCAGTGAATTTTTTGAAAAGAAAAAGCAAGAGATATACAGTTTCTTGGGATGACATTTCAACAAGCAAGGACAAATTGGACACAGCAACAAATGAAGAGCGACCTGAAGAAAAAATGGAGCATCAAGAAATCGTGAAAGAAATAGACTACGCTTTGAAAAAAATTCCTGCAAGGTATCAAAAAGTTTTGCAGATGCGATATTTTGACGAATATTCTTACGAAGAAATTGGAAAAATTCTCAAAAAACCCGTTAACACAGTCGGAACACTCATCAATAGAGCCAAAAAGAAGCTGCTTGAAGTGGTGCAGGAAGAAGAGCGAAAATAGTTAAACTATTGATTTATTTTTTGTTTGTGTTAAACTATCCACTGTTACTGTTTTAAAGGCTTTTTGAGCTTTTTTTATTTAAATAATGGCGCCATCGTCTAGTGGTTAGGACACCAGGTTTTCATCCTGGTAACAGGGGTCCGATTCCCCTTGGCGCTACACTCTTCAAAAAGAGGCTTGTAAAGCCTCTTTTTTGTATTGACTAATTAGCCAAAATATGCTATTCTTATGCGTTGTACCTGAACAAAAGAATATTCAATTCACATATTCCAAACAACCACGAAAAGGAGAATGTCATGGACAAAAAATTAGTGGAAAAGAGAAATTCTTTCATTACAGTAGCGGTTGAAAATGCATCCCTTCAAGCACTTGTTGCACTCGTGCTTGCGCCTGCCACAATGGCGCAGAAAGTCGACAATGAAATCAAGAAAAGGATTTCTGAAGACGGAAACGATTGCAAGGAAATTCCTCACTGGATTAAACTTTTCACTTCGATGGGTTCAACACTTGCAGACACGCACACGAAAGATTTCTTCAAGGTTCTTCACGATAGTGACTATGCCTTCTCCATGATTGACCTGAAAAACTTTCTGTTTGCCTTCGGCATCGGAAGGAGCCACAGCGACAAGGTCAACAAGCTTTTCCTTCAGCACGAACACACCAGCGAAAGTGATATACTCGAAGTTATCGACAAACTTTCGCCCATGAGCCGTGAGTATTTTTTCAAGAAATACCTGCCCGAAGGACGACTTTCAAGACTTGGTTATGCTCACTGCATGAAGTACCGAGAAATTGGCAGTGACGCTATGAAAAGTTTCGAAAGTATATCCAGTGAAAATGATGACATGGAAGAGTTGAAGAAGCACATGCTCGCAGCTCTCTGCAACAGGGACATCCACGAGAATGTCTTCGATTTCATGCTCACACTGAAAATGCTTTCGCGGGAGGAAGTGACTGCTCTCTCCGAGCAAGACGGTATGAAACAGCTCGCGAAACGCGCTCTAAAAAACAATTTGGAACCTCGTGAAGAGGATTAGAAAGGGAGAGCATTATGGAAAATAATCTTAAAGGATATGTGAAATTTACCCATGCCATTATTGGCAAATATTCCGATGAAGACATGCTTCCCATAAGGGAGCACGACATCCACGCTATCGAAGAACTTCTATCCTCACGGCTCGGAGAAAAACACATCAAGGTTTTACACATGAGCTTCGGACTTGATGGGCAGGAAGCAACACGGGCAGAAATTGCAGATATACTAAACATCTCGCAAAGTCGCGTAGGTCAGCTTGAAGAAAAAGCTTTGCGAATTCTTCGGCATCCTGCGAACAGCAATGTTTTCAAAAAGCTCTACAGGTCTCATTTGGAAGCAATAATAGCGCGTCAAAGAAAGGATTTGACAGAGGCATACAGCTCGCGAGATAGTGTCGAGAAAGAGCTGAACAAAACAAGGATGCTCAAGCAGTTGAATGAGGAAGCTCTATTTTGTACAAACAGGGAGGTGTGGAAATCGCTTGTCCGCGACATGCACGAATACATCATAGAGGACATTCCGCATTTTTCCGTAAGAACCCAGAGATGTCTGAAAGAAAATAACATCATAAAGGTTCGGGATTTAGTTCGCAAGACAGAAGAAGACTTGCGCTCATTCCCACAGTTTGGAGCCAAGAGCTTCAATGAAGTGAAGGACTTCCTTTACCATGCTGGTCTTGAACTTTCAAAAGAAGAATAAATGCATCAAACGGTTGCTTCAATAGAAGCTACGACGACCCACCTAGAGGTCGTCTTTTTTTATGTTCCATTCTTCACTGGCAGATGCAAAATACTCGTTTCAAGCATAAACTTCTGCAGTTTCAATTCTATTTCTAAACAAAGCCCACTCTTTTAACTCTTGAATTAAAGGGTTCCAAGAATTTCTAACTTGGGCTACACTCATAAAAAAGAGGTTATTTGAGGCCTCTTTTTTGTTTTGTCTCATTTTAGCTGGAATTTTTAACTGTTTGATGTTAACTTTATATTACAATTATGAAGAATTTTATTATTTCGCCAATTGCAAAAAAAATTATAGTCCGCTTTAGCAATAAGTGCGTCATCCTGCCATTGGATATTCAGGATAAGGTTGATGCTTATTGGGATGAACTTATCAAGAGTGGAAAAAATTATAAACGAGGAGAGGTTTTCACTGTGACAAAAAAAGAGGAATTTGAAGACCGTATTGATATTTTGGTTGAAAAAACTGATTATGCACATTACCTTTATTGTCAGAATATTGATGCTCTTGGAGAAAATGGAGTGCATATTATTCATACTGCGGCATTAGTGGAAACATCAGACGAAAAGATTATTTTTGGCAAGATGGGGAATCAAACTTCTCGCAGTGAAATACATCAGCTCTGTGGTGGTGGCATTGATAACAATGACTTGCGAGATGATATTTTTGACTTGAATCATAATATAAAAAAGGAACTCGAAGAAGAACTGGGCATCAATATTGATGACAGTAAGCGAATTGAAACATTTGGACTTGCTTATTTTAAGGAGGGTGGTCCAACTAATAAGATGACCGTTACATATAAAGTAAAACTCAATGAAACAAGTGAGGAATTTATGGAAAAATACAATGAGTTTGTTTTGTATTTGAAGAAAAACAACAAACTGCCTGAGTTTGGAGATATTATTATCTTGAATAAAGATAAAAAATCTCTTAATGATTTTTTTAACAAAAATGATATTAGACTTGATGAATACATGAGACCCCTGTTTGAATATATTAGTAAACATAGCTTTTAGCTCAACCTTAAGTATTTTGCATAAATTCCATTCCTCACTGGCAGATATAGAATACTCATTTCAAGAATAAACATCGGCAGTTTCTAATTGTTTTCTGAATATAGCCCATTCATTAAGCTCTTTAATAATAGGGTTCCAGTTCAACCTAACTTGGGCTACAAACAAAGAAATCTCCGCTTTAATGAGGGGATTTTTTGTTTGTCTTGCACCAAGAGTGGAATCGGACGGGTATTTTAAATAAAAAAAGGAGACCGCGTTAAGCAATCCCCGAAATGTTGTGAGCCCCATATTATGCCACAACAAACACTTTGTGTGATGCCGATGGGGCTAGGCTTTCTTTGAAAATTTAACAGGGATGAGTTCCCCTGCACCGAGACGAAAATTTTTGTTGCCAATTATTTTCATCTCGACTCTTGGGTCAACTAGGCGTTGCAAACGCGCACAAGCGACGATAATATTTGCAAAAAAACTTGAAAACCCAAGTTGTGTTCCAACTGAGAAAATATAATCATTAAATTCTCGTTGAAACATAATCTTTTGAAAAACATTGAGATGATATTCTCGAGAAATAGTAAACCGAGACAACTCAACACAATTCAGTGGCAGGTTGCTGTGTTGTGGGAAAAGAAAATCCTCAACAGGCAACCTTGCTCTTCTGCGATCGATAAGACGACAGCCTCCAATAACTTGCTTGTCATACATAATAATGTAGTGGCAGCAGTTGTTGGCGTCATATTTGTCTTTCTCTAATCGCTCCTCATTTTCTGGCTCTGCCTGCATCTCTTCAACATAGCGCTCATAACGTATGCGAAAATATGCATTAATCATCGCCGGATCGTTTGTTAGAATAAATTGCATATCAGCCTCCTTTTTTGAGTTTGCCTGACGGCAAACTTTTTATAGGTGTAGGTGGCTGGTTACCCCTTTTTTAAGGTAACAAAACAGCATACTCCTATTTTGGGAATTTGTCAATAGCAAGCATTATTGATAAATCCTTGAATAAAAGAGGTATTTAAGATATAATTAGGGATATGGAACAAACAGGACAATACATTTTTGAATTCTTGCGGCACTATGGCTATTGGGCAATGTTGCCTTTGATGATTGTTGAAGGGCCAGTGGCGACTATTATTGCTGCGATGCTGGCGTCACTTGGCGCTTTTGCGTGGCCGGTGGTTTTGCTATTTTCAATTTTGGGGGATATTATCGGAGACGTGCTTTTGTATGGAGCGGGGTATAAATGGGGAATTGGATTTGTGCGTGGATTTGGAAAATATATGGGAATCACGGAAAGTTTGGTTTTGAGGATGGAAAAATATTTTGAGGCTCACGGTGGTAAAACAATTTTTGCAGTCAAATCAACCACAGGGCTTTGTTGGGCAACCTTTGCAGCAGCTGGAATTGTGAAAATGGATTTCAAAAAATTTGTGAAATATTCAATTCTTGGTGGTTTTGTTTGGAGTGGAACCTTGGTTGCAATGGGATATTTCTATGGTTATCTTTGGAAAGAAATGAAACAATATATCAGCTGGATTGGCTGGATCATTGCTGCTGTGGCAATCGTTTCTTTTATTGTCATCACGCTTTATAAAAAGAAACAGTCAGGGAAGTTTGTGGAGTAGGAATTTTTCAAAAAAGACAGAATAATGCTTTAAGATTGTATTATGCGTTAGGAATTAAAAACCTCATGTATGACAGTCTTTTTTATTTTCCCTCATCCTGACGATGAAACGATTTTTGCTGGCGGAGTGATTCTGCGCCATCTTACTAATGGCGACAAAGTTGTTTGGGTTTGCGCCAGTTTTGGCGAGAGAGGAGGAGAGGCCACAAAAAGATCCCCAAAAAATTTTTATGAAATGTTCAGACTCGCGGGAAAATTTCCAATCTTATTGTTTGCACAAAAAGCTGTTGTTTATTGGTTGGGTATTTTCAGGAAGCCCAGTACAAGACTTGCTGAAACAAGAAAGAGAGAGGCAAAAGAAATTGCTGATAGGCTTGGAGTGAAAGATTTGATTTTCATGGAAATTTCAGATATGCGTTTTGGATGGAACAAGAAAAAAATTATTGAAAATCTGAAAAAATATATTAATGAAATGAAGCCGGATATTATTTATACGATGTTCTCCGATGGAATAACGGGACATCCTGATCATGTCGCACTTTCGAGTTGCGTTGTTCAGATTGTGCGTGAGGCCGAGGCGGCAGGGCCCAAATTATTTCTCACAACATTTTCAAATGAGATTATAGATAAATATAAGCTTCCACTTTTTGGAATGCCTGAAAAAAATATTTCCAAAATAGTTAAACTTTCACCTGTGGAACTTGCAAAGAAAAAACAATTAATCTCCCTTTATGCCAGTCAATCATATCTTTGGAAAATTTTCCTTGAAAAATATCCTGAAATTTTAGCAGTGGAATTTCTTGTTGAATATTGTTAATGAGCAGTACCATTGACTTTTTGCAGAATTAATTGTATTGTTTATCGTTCTTTTACATATCTAATTTCAAGGGAGGATACACAATGAAGATATTACTTTCGGATTGGCATCTGGCTCCTTTTCGGGTTGAGAAGTTTTTGACTCAAAAAAGGAATTTTATTGAAATAATTATCCAATATTTCGCAAAGAAATTTGAGGATAAAGAAAAAGAGGCAAAAATGCTTGAAAGCATCCGGCTTGTTGTAAAGAAGGAAAATATCAAAGTCGGATATTTCAACGGCGATTTTATGGAATCACGAAGAACTGAACGGGGCATGAACACAACGGAGGATTTGGAAAAGGCACTTGAATTGAAAGCATACATCATGAAAAAACTCGGTTTGATATTGGCTTTTTTTAATCTTGGGAATCATGAATCTGGGTATGACTTGCCACTTTGCACTGATGCAGAGAAAGGTATTAACTGGCAGGCCATAAAAAACTTCCTTGTTTTTACGGAAGCAGAAGAATTATATTGCTCATTTTATGAAGATAATTCCAAGCTTATTTTCGTGCCGTACATTTTTTCCGAAGAAAAGGCTCGCGACTTTGATCTTGATGCCGAGAAGAAAATATTTTTAGGCAGAATGAGAGAAGATCTCAAGGAAGATATTCCCACAATTTTATTGGTTCATGATCCTGATTCATTTGATGATGTTGAGTTGCTTGGATTGATTCGGGAAAATCGTGAAAAAATAAAATTTATATTCTTCGGACACTATCATTCTTGGATAAACTTGTTTTTCATGAGAATCATGGTCAATGTTTATGGTAGAATTCTTCTTTTTCCTTTTAGGTGCTTTGTGGATCTGTTCTTCTTTGCGCTTACAAAGGGAGATGTACATATTGTCAGAGAATTGGGTATATATTTTCGAAAACGAAAAAATATACCAACGATCATAAGAGAATTGGGAGCCGTGCTTATTCCTGCACCAACTGGTACGGTTGGTATCGGAGGCGGGTATTTGGTTCTTGACCTCGGAAAAGGAACATATGAAAAGAAAAAAATATGAAAGGAGGCCAGAGTTAATCATGGCATAGTGATTGTCTGTAAATAATGCATTCGGGGATGCTCTATGGAGTGGCCCCTTTTTTTCTTGCAAAAAAGCTTGATTAAGCGTAAAATCAAGAAATAATATTATGGTGAGAAGACTTGTAAAATTTGCAGGAAAGGCCATGGGAAAGGCAAAAAGTGTGCTTTTTGCGGATCCAAGGCTTTTATACAAAGAAGAACGGCATCTTGTGAATCAGCCGTTTTTTTTCGTGGGCAATAATGGTAAAGGAATTTTGCTTGTGCATGGTTGGACATCAACGCCATATGAAGTGCGAAGATTGGGAAAATATCTCAATGAAAATGGCTACACGGTCTTGGGAATTCAACTTGCTGGACACGGAAGTGTGCCAAAAGATTTGGAAGGAATAAAATGGCAAGATTGGATTTTGGATATTGAAAATGGTTATGCGGAATTGAAAAAAACTTGCGAGAAGGTGTATGTCGGAGGGACTTCAATCGGTGCAAATCTGGCGATGGAGTTTGCCAAAAAAGAAAAAAACATCGCAGGATTGATTTTAATGGCCACGCCGTATAGATTGAGATACGAAGAGATTGTTGTGTCTTTTGCAAAAACATTAAAAATGTTTAAGAAATATCACAAAAAATATTATCCTCCGACTTTTGGTGTTTCAACCACCATTACAAGATTGATTTCATATCAGTCTTATCCAATTTCTAGTTCACTAGAAACTTTTTCCTTAATTAAGGATTCAAGAAAGAATCTGGAGCTGATAACTCAGCCTATTCTTATTATGCAATCAACACACGATCACATTGTTCAAAAAAATAGCTTGGAAAATATTTATAAGAAAGTTGGCTCTGAAATAAAAAAGAAAAAATATATTGAAAAAGCATATCATACTTTCATTTCGGATATTAAAAACGAGCACGTGTTTAGGGATATATTGGAGTTTTTAGAAGTAAATTAAGATTTTTGACGCAGGTTGTCTTGTGTTTTCGTTGCTATTTTCAAATTTCCAATATCAAATTACTAATTTCTAATCAATGTCCAATTTCCCAATTCCCAAATTTTTGACATTTTGATATTAGAATTTTATTGGAAATTAGATATTAGAAATTAGAAATTGAGAAACATATTGAATCTCTCAAATATTATTTTTATTGATGGCTTAAAGTATTATGAACATCGCTATCTTCACTAATAATTACCTCCCTAATCCTTTTGGCGTTTCGATGTCGATTGAAAGTTTTCGCAGGGAATTTGAAAAACTCGGCCACACGGTGTATATTTTTGCCCCTGATTTTAAGGATTATGTTGATGAAAATAAGAATGTTTTCAGATATCCTGCCTTGGATTTGAAATTTAAAAATATTCGTTTTCCAATTGCAATTCCATATTCCTACCGTATCGATAGGATTTTGGAAAGTTTAGAAATTGATGTGATTCATTCTCAACATCCAAATTTGTTGGGATGGCAAGCAAGAAGATGGGCAAAGAAAAAAAATGTGCCGCTTATTTTCACGTGGCACACATTGTATGATCAATACGCACATTTTGCACCTTTTATTCCCAGAAAATTGGCTGCTTGGTGGACGATTAAAAACGCCGTGAAATACGCAAACAGGTGCGATCAGATTATTGTGCCAACCAAATCAGTCAAAAAAATAATAACTGATTGGGGAGTGCGAAATGAAAATATTCAAGCAGTTGCGACAGGTGTTGAAGAAAGTTTTTTTCAAAATACTGATAGGGTTGGAACGAGAAAAAAGTTTGGTATTGAAGATGATGAAGTGGCGCTGCTGCTTCTTTCCAGATTAACAACAGAAAAAAATGTTGAATTTTTGGTGCGAGCAGTTATTAAAATTTTGAAAAAAAATGAAAAAATTTACCCTGTTAAATCCGCGATAGATCGCGGTGCGGAGCAATTTAACAGGGTGAAGTTTATTTTAGCTGGGGAAGGACAAGAATTGCCAAAACTTAAAAAAATGATTGTTAATGCTGGATTGATAAATAAAGTTGTTTTTTCAGGGATTGTGCAAAGAGAAATTACAAAAAATATTTTCGCAGCTGCTGATATTTTTGTGTATGCTTCAAAATCAGAAACACAGGGGATGATTTTAACTGAGGCAATGTGCTTGGGTCTTCCTGTTGTAGCTGTGGCAGCAACAGGTGCGATAGACATTGTTGGCAATCAAATCACTGGATTATTGGTAAAGGAAAATGAAGATGAATTTGCAAGTGCTGTTGAAAGATTGATAAATGATGTGGAACTCAGAAAGCGATTTTCAGAAAATGCCGAAAAAATTGCCAAAGAAAATTACACAGCTCCTATTTGTGCTCAAAAAATGCTAGAGATTTATCAAAAAAATATTGGAACAAAAAAATGATTCTAGGCAAAAATTTTTATAAGCAAAACACTTTGGATGTTGCTAAGAAATTGTTGGGCTGTGTTTTGGTTCGCAGGATTGGAAAAAAAGAAATTCGCGCTGTTATCACTGATGTGGAAGCATATATGGGTGAGGATGATTTGGCGAATCACGCCTCTAAAGGCAGGACGCCAAGAACTGAAATTATGTATGGAGCAGCTGGTCATTCGTACGTGTATCTTGTATATGGAATGTACAATGTGCTCAATATTATTACTGAGAAAAAAGATTTTCCTGCTGCAGTTATGATTAGAGGGATAAAAATAGAAGGTGTTGATTACAAAAAAACCAATGGACCAGGAAAACTTTGCCGACAATTGCAGATAGATCGCAAACTTAATGGGTGGGATGTGACGAAAGGGGAATTGTTATGGATCGAGCGTGGCAAGAAGGTTGTTGATGTGATAGAAAGCAAGAGAATCGGCATTGATTATGCCAAACATTGCAAGGATTATCTTTGGAGATTTACTCTCCCAGAATATGCTGGGAAGAAAAAGTAAACTCGCTGTGTAGTAATAGTTGCGTTGCTAAAAATTAATTAATAAAAATATCTGCAGTGCGTATTTTTTGATACATGCTTCATGATATATGCTATATGATATGGTTTACGAAGCAAAAAAATTTGATCATCTGCTGGGTTTGGATGGTTTTTCAGATGAACTACTTAAAAATCATTTCACCTTGTATGAAGGTTATGTGGCAAATACAAACAAGGCGGTTGATACAATTGTAAATCTTTTGGATCAAGATAAGACGGCCACGCCGGAATATGCAGAGGTTATGCGCAGATTCGGTTGGGAGTTTAATGGGATGCGACTCCATGAATTGTATTTTGAAAATATGATGAAAGGTGGTTCGACATTAGAAAAGGAAAGTGAACTTGGCAAAAAAATTGTTCAGCAGTTTGGTTCGCTTGAAAGATGGGAAAAGCATTTTCGTGCAACTGGTGCAATGCGGGGAATCGGTTGGGTCGTGCTATATCAAGATGATGTTACCGGTACGATGTATAACGTGTGGATTAATGAACATAACGAAGGGCATATGACTGGCGCAACACCACTTTTAGTTATGGATGTTTTTGAACATTCCTATATGATTCAATATGGCCTAAAAAAAGTTGATTACATCGAAGCGTTTTTTAAAAACATCTGCTGGCACGTTGTCAGCGCAAGGTTTGCACAGGCGAATGCGTAGATGTTCTTAGAAATTTGTAATAAAAAATCTCCAGGATAGATCTGGAGATTTTTTAACTTATGAGTCCATTGTACAAGGATGCTTGAACTGGGTTTATAAAAAAATATTATTTAATTCAATGCTTAATTTTGAATAATTTCTTCAACTGCTCTTGCTACATGCTCATTCCAATCATGTCCAGCTTCAACTTCGATAATTTTAAAATTATTAACTTTCAAAATTTCAACATTTTTCTTATCACAAAAATAATCATCATGCTTGCCTCGAATTATAATAATATTTTCTTTTGGAATTTTTTTCATTTGCTCAAGAACATCAACTTCAAGTAATAATAGAATTTGTTTAAAAGTATGCAACCAATATTTCACCGGAGCTGCTTTCCTAATTTCAAATCCCTCAAAAATTAAAAAACGTATCCAATTTACAAAATGCAGCAAGAAGCATCTTCTCTTAATCAATGGATTTATAAAAATAAATTTATAATCATTTCCGACATTTAAATTAAGAATATGGTTAGCGCCTAAACTATGACCGATAAAACATTTTGTATTTATTGGAATCTCATTATGATCATTTATCCAAATATCCAATCCATTATAGCTTTTATAATTTTTGACACATTGGATTGTTCCGGGAACCAAACATACATTATATTTACTCATAGTTGATTATTATTTAATATCATTATTGTTATTTTAACACAATTTATCCGCATTTTTCAGTCACACAAAAAACGGCTCTGTAAAAACGTTTCTTATAAATTTGAGCCCCTTGCGTAATGACGTTCGAACTGGGTTTATGCAAAAGTGTTTTATAATTAATTATAAATAAAAAAAACGGCTCCTCACTTTGCAGTGAAGAGCCTAATTACATTTTACGGATCTATTATTTATAGCCATATTTTTTAAGGAAAGCATTTGAAGCCACTAAGGCAACAACAGCAATCCAAAACATTCTCCAACTTATGGGTTGGATGAGATTTGAGAAACCGTCGTAAAGGCCACATATAAGCAATGTTCCTAAAGCGAGTAAGGACAGTACCATAATAATGGCCGCCAGAGTAATTGAAACTTTTTTCATCATGAATATTCTCCTTTTTAACTGCCTTTTTGGTTATTGGTATCAGCGCCATTCTTTCATTTCTATTATGAAATTCTTTCTTGCTCTGTAATAATCCTCGGAGTGTTTACTCTCTCCTTCCACGTTGAGAACTGATTCAATCTCCTCAATGCCAGCATAGGGAATCAAACCAGCTTCAAGCATATGACGAAGATCAGTTATATCATAATTCCTCATTGATCGCAGCTTGTAGTAGGCTGTCTTGAGAGGACTTGCAACATTTAGTACGCTGCCTTGAAATTCTACAACCTCAGAATAAAACCAACGTGCTGGCAATACTTTTTTGCCCCAACTTAATGGATTTCCAAGCTCGTTTCTTCTGATGATATGGACATTAATGAAGCTCAGTGGCTTATCTTTTTGAATTAAGCCATTTTCATCAACGGCAATAATCCAGAAAAGGTAAGTTTCAGCCGTTGAAAATTCTTCCCAGTCAACACGTTTCATGAACATTGTTTCTCGACTCTGAACTCCAAGCGTGACGAACAGGCCGTAACCTTTTCTCTCAATCCACTCTTGCAAACTTTTCAACTGAAACTCTTCTACTGCTAAATCAAGATCTCTATGCTCTCCAATGAAATCACCTAGCAAAATAGAAACACTAAGGCCACCATCAACTATCCAACTTAACCCAGAACAGTCAAAAAGTTTTTCCAGCTCGCATAACATTGTGATGATCTGAAGTCTCCTTTCCTTCGTTAAGGCTACCCTAGTTCCATCTTCCAGGATTTTCTTTTTTTCAAAACCACCGTCGGTTTTAAAAGGGAAAGGTTGAAAGATGTTTTCTTTCGGGCAAAGATTCTCTTCAAAAAGACAACCATGTAATCCTTTCATGTCTTACTCCTTTGTGTAATTCCTGATTGAGATTATAAATCACATTGTGATTGTTTTTAAAAGAATATAATACACTATCAACAAATGAAAAGAATGTCAATATTAACAAACAAAAAACAGCTCAACAGAGCTGTTTTTTGATTATTTTGAGCGGGTAGGGTTGGAATTCCGCGTCGTTTGTTCGTCGACACTCACAAACTCCTTGTCCGCGGCAGAGCTGAATGCTCGTATTCCTCGCATTCATCTACGCACGCTGCGAAAATCTCCTGTTGAAGATTTTCTAGCTCACTTCTGCCGGTTCGATTCCCACTATTTCAATTATAATAAAACAAAACAAGGTCCCAAAAAGGACCTTGTTTTGTTTTATTTTGAGCGGGTAGGGGGAATCGAACCCCCCTCCTCAGCTTGGAAGGCTGATATAATAGCCACTATACGACACCCGCCTTCGTTACACTTCGGCGGGCAAGCCCGCACGACGCAACTCTTTTCGAACTCTTACTATTATATATAAAAATAAAGTTTTGTCTAGGGCTGTGGGCGAGTTTAAGAATTTAAAGCCCCTTTTTTCTTTTTTTGATTTATGTTAGGATGTTTAAGTAATTTTTAACAGTTTAAACTATGGAAAATAAAAAAGTTCTTGTGATGCTGATAGTGATTGTTGCGATTGTGTTGGGATATATGCTTTTTGCTAGCAAGTCCGCAAGCGCTCCTGTGACAAAAACTGAAACCGAAAAAGTAGCGTTGCAAGAAACCAAAAAGGCAACACAATCAACAATAACTAATCAATCTAATGAGACAAAAAAACCTATGGAATTAGAAATCAAAACAACTCAAGAGGGAACTGGCGATCGTGTGGTAAGATCAGGCGATAACATTGCCGTTCACTACACTGGAAAACTGACTGATGGAACCAAATTTGATTCAAGTGTGGATCGAGGGACTCCTTTTGAATTTCAAATTGGACAAGGAATGGTAATTGCCGGTTGGGAACAAGGTCTTTTGGGAATGAAAGTTGGCGAAAAACGAACACTAACAATTCCATCTGAAATGGGATATGGAGCGCGAGGAGCAGGCGCAGTCATTCCGCCAAATGCAACCCTTGTTTTTGATGTGGAATTGATTTCGATCAAATAGTTTTCAAAAACCAAATAAAAACAGTAAAAGAATCTTCCTTTTTTTGGGAAGATTTTTTACTTTGCCTTTTTCCTTTTGAGGCACGCTTCGCAATCGAAGAACTATGATCGCTCGCTAAGAGTTTGCTGTCGCTCTCTGTTGCCTCAAAAGGAAAAAGGTAAAGTAAAAATTTCAAAAACTTTGTTTCGCGTGTAGCTCAATAAAGTAATATATATCTACGTATTTAGATTATTGCAAATTTTTCAAATATGCTATATTATAGATAGCTTTAAGTGCAATTTCGATTCAGAATTTAAGCTGATTGCTGTAAATATAAAGAGAATGCTTTTTCAAGAGAAAAAAACAGAAACATCATACAAAAATAACAAAAATGATGTTATTTTATATCGCGATTTAAACAAAAGGGAGGAAATTGTTTCCCCCAGTTTTGATATGGAGAAAAAAACATACAAAAAGATTTTGAAAATATTTTTTATTGATCATTTTCATCTTCTTTTTAAATCAGCAGCTCTTAATCATTTGCGTATTCAGCAGTGTAAGAACAAATCTAAGGTAGGAGATGTTTGCAATTTTAATTTCGATTCATATTCTCAACTTAAGCGTTATCAAAAAAAAGTCAGATTGTTTACTTTTAGCACATCTTTCACTGCGGCGCTGATTTTTGTTGTAGTGGCTGGTTTTCAATTGGTTGATATTCGGCAGGGGAAAAGTGCAACTTTTGGATGGCTGCAAACAGATTGGAGTGGTGGAGCAGACGTTGTGGCAACTGCTAATCACACAACAAATCAAAATGGTTGGACTAAGTTTTTTTCTAAAGATGCTGATGTAGATACAAGTAGTGGAGAAATGAAAATTGCTGGTGTGCCTGATTCCTTTGTGACAACTTCAGACACAGATTTTAACGCTTTTGCAAAAACACAATCCTTTGTTAGTGGAACAGGTGCGGCAGGAATAATTTATGCTCAAAAACCTGATGGTGGAAGTTGTACTACGAACACAGAGTGCGCAAATGATTGGTGCAATGTAAATGTTTGTGCCAATCCTTGGACAATTGGCCCTTGCGCTGGATTTGCAGTATATAAAGAAGATAGTGGATCTCTAACAAATCCTGGTACCTGGACTTGGAAAACAGCTAATACTGATTGCACTGCCCCTCAATGCTCACCTGTTGATGGTTATGACAGTTTGGTTGCAGATAATAATGTTGATTTTTCTCTTTATCCTGCACGCAATGCTTGTAAAGCTCTGGGTGGTCGCTTGCCAACCAGAAATGAACTTTTGTGTATTTATAGCAATAAAGCGAGCTATGTTGGTGCGTTTAATACCAGTGGTGCTTTGTACCAAGCTTCCCAGGAAGCTGGTGTGGACAGAATATTGTACGTTAGAATGAGTGATGGCTTTTCAAATCTAGCAGGAGTTCAATATAAAACTAGTTGGAACAGAGTTAGATGTATAAAATAAAAGCAGTATAAAATGTTTTTGAAAAATAAATTAAAATTAAAATTGTTTTTGTCCGCAGTATTTTTTTGCAGCGCTCTTTTTGTTTTCTCAATTGAAGATGCTAAAGCATACACATATTCGGCTAGCGCAATTTCTCCTGTAAAAACATATGCTTCGCAAGTTTCTTTTGGCACAATTTCTTGGACTGAAGTTTCTTCCGCGACTGGTATAAGTCCGCGACCAGCAAATTCTTTGATTGCGATGGAGGTGCGAGCTGGAAATTCTGTTGTTCCTGATGAAACCTGGACTAATGGTGGAAATTGGACAGCTGTTACTAACGGACAAAGCCTATCTTTTCTTAGTGGTAATCAATATCTTCAATATCAAACCATTTTTTCCTATGACGACTTAAGCAATATGCCGGGGATTTCTGATGTGACAATAGCTTCAACAGCTTATCCTGTTGGTGTTTATAATCTCGTTAGTTCTCCATATGACTCTAATGATGTAGCCAATCTGTTGGCAGAAATAAAATGGAATGAGAATGTTCCAGTTGGCGCAAATGTTAAATTTCAGATGCGCAGTGCTCCTGATAATGCTGGTGCTCCAAATTGGGCAGCTGGCAGCGGTTGGTGTGGACCGTTAAACTGTGCCGCTACAACGGCTGACGCTGATTATGCAACTGATTTTTATGAAAACACGCCAACAGGAGAAAGTTCAAACCCTGTTCACATAACAGGAAACAATGATCAATGGATTCAATATATCGCTTGGCTGGAAAATGATAGCACAGCTATTACCCCAATTCTTTCAGATGTCACATTGACGTATGTTGTTAATATTCCACCTCAAGTGCAAAGCGTGAGCGCAATTCAAAATTCTGATGGTACGGTAACGGTAAATTATGAAATAAAAGATCCGGACACGAGCACTGGAATTTTAAATGGATCACTGGACACTTTTCTTGAATATTGCACAGCATCTTGTGATAGTCCTGGAAGTGAAACTTGGACCAACACTAGCGCACTGACTGGCAACTGGGGATTGTTAGTGGTTCAAGAAGAAAGTTTCACTGCATATTCCCTTGTTTGGACTCCTAAAACAGATTATTCAAATCAATATAATGCTAATATGAAAGTTCGTGTTGGCGTGAATGATAATGAAGCTGCCAACAATGTGGCTTATGGAGAATCTAATGGTTTTATTTTGGATACTAAAAACCCAACCAATGTTGGAGTTGTTATTGATCACACCAAGTCTTCAAATAATCTGACACTTACCACACCTGCTGACGATTCACTTTATCAAATCGCATATTCCAATTATTCAGACTTTAGAGATGCATCTTTCGAGGATTTTCCTGTGGATAATGAAAAAACATATAGCACCTTAACTTCTGATCCTGCTACTGTGTATGTTCGAGTGAAAGATGAAAAAAATAATTATACCGACATTAGCGCAACCACTCCAACGCAACCGAGTCATATTGTTTATTACGACACTTCAAATGAGGCTTCAAATGAATATCGCGAATTCGTTGCTTGGGACGCTGTGCCAGCTGAACAAGTCGGTAGCGGTTTTGCAAGTTACGATATTTATCGCGCGGAAAGATTGGAATCTGATAGTACTGCCACGCCAAGTTTTAGTTATTTGGATTCTATTGCTGATCGCAGTACCAACTTTTTTACTGATTTGAATTTGGATAATAGTAAACATTATTATTATAAAGTTTTTGTTAAAGATGTTGCTGGAAATATTTCTCAATATTCTTCAGTTGTTGATGACAATCCAAATGGTCAAGGAGGATCAGATCAGACGCCGCCAACTTTGTCGAATGTAACTGTCTCAAATATTAACACTACTAGCGCAACCATAACTTGGAACACTGATGAACTTTCAGATTCGAGTGTGGGTTATAGTGAAGACGTTGCATATCTGCCAGAAAGAGGACTGGCTTCAATGGTTACGGCTCACGAAATCGTGCTTACCAATCTTGACCCAGGAACAACTTATAATATTCGTGTTAAGTCTCATGACAGTGTTGGAAATCTTGGGCAGAATGACAAAGATAATCCTGGCTCGACTTCTATTCCAAATTTTACTTTTGAAACTTTGCCAGGACCTGCAATTTCAGGTGTCACCGTTCCTAATATTTCAAACAATCAAGCCACAATAGACTGGAAAACTAGCACGGATTCTTCAAGCTACGTTGTTTATTCCGACACTATTTCTGGTGGGGCACTTGTAAATCCAAAGGAGTTTGGGACACCAGAACTTGTGGGCAGCCCTGTTGATGGAAAATATTCTCATTCTCAAACCATCACAACTTATAGCGACCTGCCGCTGGTGCCAAACACGAGATATTATTTCTATGTAAAATCTGTCGACGGCGATGGGAATGTTTCTATTGATAACAATGCCAGTATGTTTTATGAACTTCTTACCACTGAAGACAATGATCCTCCAATAATATCCGATATTGAAACACCACTGATAACAAAAGATGGGGTTATCGTTTCTTGGACAACCAACGAGCCAGCCACAAGTAAAGTTTCTTATTCCACTACAAGCAGCGGTCCATATAGCGAGGTTGTGGAAGTGCTTACCTACGATCGTAGTCATTATGTGATATTGGGAGATCTTGATTCGGACAAGGATTATTATTTCAAAGTGACTTCTGTGGATATAAATAATAATTCTAAAACAACAGAAGATCAGGAAACATTTAAAACGTTGAAAAATGTTGAATTTCAACATGATCCAATTTCTGCAATTACTTTTGCAGATCCAAATCCATCGATAATTACTGACACAGTAGCTGTCATTTCATTTAATACGGATCAAAACGCCAACTGTTTTGTTGAATATGGAACTGTGTCGGAAAATCTTGTTGCTGTGCCTGCAAAAGAGGGCGATGATATTTTTAATAGAGGACACAACATTCAAATCGATGGTCTTATTTTTCAAACAAAATATTATTACAAAGTTACTTGCGAAGATAATCTTGGCAATGTGATTTCTTCTAGCGAAAATGATTTTACGACCAAAGAAAAAAATTACACATTGACGGGCATAGAGGATTTGATAGATTCAACAGTTCCAACAATTTCCAATGTTAAAGTCGCTGATATTAGCGGTGAAAGTGCCACTATAAGTTGGGATAGCAATGAAAAAGCCAATAGCACGGTGAGATATGGAATTGCTGATGTTTCCGAGGTTGCTGCCAGTGATAGCGTCGTTAATAGTAGCAAGGATAATTATGTAACTTCGCATTCAGTTGTGCTTGGTGGTCTTATTCCTGCTACCAGATATGTCTTTATTGTTTCATCTATTGATAAATCTGGTAATATTGCTCAATCATCGCAAGACAATTTCACTACATCTTCGCCATCTTCCATTTCTTTTATAAAAGCGCAATCAAAAGAACTGGGACAGGCAACAATCACTTGGAAAACCAGCGCGGAAACAACTTCAACAGTGGAATATGGTTTGTCTACAAGTTATGGAGAGAAAAAAGAATCCACCTCTCTTACCAATGATCACTCGCTGAATCTCTCGGGTCTTAATCAAGGAAACACATATCACTTCAGGGTCAAAGGAAAAGATAAGGATGGAAAATTTTATGCTTCTTCTGATCAAACTTTTGATCCCAAATCGCCTCCTGTGATTGAAAATATTATCATAGATGAAATAACTGAGCACAGCGCAACCGTTTCTTTTTCTACCAATGTTCCAACTGATGCTACAGTGGCTTATCAAGATGCGCAAAATAATGATAACTCAGGAACTCAAGGCGATCCTGATCTTACTATTGATCACAAGGTAAAGCTTATTGGATTAAATTCCGGAACAACATATCGCACCACAATTAATGTCAGAGATGAACAAGGAACGCAATCAGTTCAAGTTGCCAAGGATATAATAACCAGCAGTGATGAAAATGCCCCGAAAATTGATAATGTTAAAACTGACAGTGCACTAACGCAATCAGACAAAGTGCAAGCAATTATTTCTTGGAAGACTGACGAACAAGCAACTTCGAGTATTTTGTATAAAGAGGGTAGAAATGGTGAAGAAAAAGAGCTTAAAATCACTGACAATTTGACCACGGGGCACATTGGCGTTATCACGGTTTTCAAGCCAGGGACAGTATACAATTTCAAAGTAAAATCTATCGATGCTTCTGGCAATGTCGCTGTTTCCAATGATTTCGCACTTCTTACACCAAGGAAAAAAGAAAATATCATTCAAATTATCATCGCAAACTTCACAGAAATTTTTGGATGGGCAAGATAATTTGAAAATCAAAATGCAAAGAACAAAAAAATTCTCATTAACTTGAGAATTTTTTGTTGTATTTCCACCCCTTTTGTCTTTTTTAAAAATATGCAATAATATTTAAGGTAAATTATTAAGAAAATATTTTATATGCGAATAATCGATGAAGAAGTTAAGAAAACACAGGAGATTTTTAAGGTGTTAGAATTAACATCAGCGCAGATAAAAGAGCATACTGAAAAAATAAAAAATGCATTATTGATGGATATGGTTGCAGAAGCTTTTGCAGAAAAAGGTCAAATGATGGAAGATGCAAATTTTACACAAGACGACGTTGAAGATTTTTTGACTGATAATTATGAAGAAGGGGAGATTGCAGAAATTTTAAGCAGGGTTTCGCGCGATGTGATTGTGGAATATTTTTCAAAAATATTAAAAGGTGCTGCTGAAGATAAAATTGAAAAAGTAAATGAGATTTTGACGGCAAAGTTTGAATAGCATTTCAATTTTCGTATTTTTGAAAAAGATGTATAATGGGTGGGTATTTAAATGGGTATTTAATTTGTTAATAATTGTAATAATATGATTTTGTATAATAAATTTGCAGGTATTGAACCAGAAGAGGATGAAGACGACGAAGATTGTGGCGACTTCGGTTGTTAGATAGAAGGAAAATAAAAAATTGTTTTTAAACCACCTTGTTTTATGAGGTGGTTTTTTGTTGAGAAAGATTATTGTGTGTCTTAACGTATTGCATAATGATACCCTCAGGGGGTATTTGACAAGAAATACTGTGTGGGTGTAATATACCCCTAGAGGGTATTGCTGCACAAGGCGGAATTTTAAATTTCCAAATAATAAGGAAGATAACTTTTAATAAAAAATAATATGAAAAATGATGCATTTGCAAGTGCGATGAGCCAACTTGAGCAAGTTCAGAAACTTATAAAAATAGATAAAAATATTTTTGCACAACTTCAAAGCCCGCAAAGAATTTTGGAAGTTTCAATTCCAGTTAAGATGGATAATGGTAATATTCAAGTTTTTACAGGTTATCGAAGTCAGTTTAATGATGCGCGAGGACCCTTTAAGGGCGGAATAAGATTTCATCAGGATGTGAATGTTTCAGAAATAAAAGCACTCAGCGCATGGATGACTTGGAAAACTGCCGTGGTCGGAATTCCTCTTGGTGGCGGAAAAGGCGGCGTGATTGTTGATCCAAAAAAACTTTCTGAAAATGAATTGGAAAAACTTTCACGTGGATATGTGCAGGCTATTTTTAAATTTATTGGACCTAATTTGGATATACCAGCTCCTGATATGTATACTGATCCCAAAATTATGGGTTGGATGCTGGATGAATATGAAAAATTAGCTGGTTTTCATATCCCAGGGGTAATAACTGGGAAACCTCTTTCTATCGGAGGCAGCAATGTTAGGGGTTATTCTACTGCACAAGGAGCTTTTTATGTTTTGAAAGAGGCTGTGAAAAAAATGGGAATTCGAAAAGATGCAACTGTTGCCATTGAAGGTTTTGGTAATGCTGGGGCTCATTTGGCTCAGATTTTGCAAAAAAATGGTTTTAGAATTGTTGCGCTTAGCGATTCAAAAGGGATGATTGTAAATTATATGGGACTAGATGTTGAGCAGGTAAAAAAGTATAAAGAAAAAACAGGAAGTGTGGTTGGATATCCTGGTGCTGAAAAAATTAAACATTCACATATCATTGCACAAGAAGTTGACATCTTGATTCCTTCCGCATTAGAAAATTCAATAACTGTAGACAATGTTAAAACAGTAAAAGCAAAATTAATAATAGAAGTGGCCAATGGACCCATAACTCCTGGGGCGGATGCGATTTTGGCAAAGAGAAATATTATGATTGTGCCAGATATTTTGGCTAATGCTGGAGGAGTAGTTGTGAGTTATTTGGAACAAGTTCAAAATGCATACGGATATTATTGGAGTGAGGAAAAAGTTTTGAAAAAATTAGAGCAAATTATGAAGGAATCGTTCGCATATGTTTGGGAACAAAAAATGAAACATAATACCACAGTCAGAATGGGTGCGTATGTGTTGGCCATTAATCGTGTATCACGGGCAATGGTTGATCGGGGTAGGATGTAAAAATTTTGAATTTGGTTTTTTATCAAAAAATCGTCAATTAATGGCGGTTTTTTGCTCTATGCAACAAGTGAAGAAAGTTGTATGTTTGATGTAGTAGTAGTTATATCGTTAAAATTATGAAAAAGAAGGCTATCAAAAAGAACAAATCTCGATTTCACTATCCTAAGCAAGTTGTGCTGGGGATTATTGACGCTGGCTTGGTAATGTTGATTGCTGGGATCTGTTTTGTGGCTTGGGTGTATTATTCCGCGACTCCTGCAGCGAGCCAGTTGGCAGAAAGAAAAATTTCCGAAACCTCGGTTTTGTATGATCGAAGTGGCGAATATGCTTTATATAAATTGTATGGCGAGGAAAATAGGAAAATAGTCTCGCACAGTGAGATTCCAGATGTTGTGCGAAATGCGACGATTGCAACTGAGGATGCCAATTTTTATCGTCATATCGGTGTTGATCCGCTTGCAATATTAAGAGCGGTTAAAATTAATTTTGAAAATAATGGCATAAGACAGGGAGCATCAACCATCACCCAACAACTTGCTCGAAGCGCTTTTCTTACTTCGGAGCGAACAATGAAGCGCAAGTTTTTGGAAGCAGTTTTTGCTTTGAAGATTGAACGACACTACAGCAAAGATGAAATTCTTGATCAATATTTAAACCAAGTGCCATATGGTTCGAATGCCTATGGAATTGAAACCGCCAGCAGGACATATTTTGACAAAGCCGCTAAGGATTTAACATTGGATGAAGCAGCTTTTTTGGCTGCACTTCCAAAAGCACCGTCATATTATTCTCCGTACAGCACACATAAGGGGGAGCTTGCATATCGTCAAAAGAAAATTCTTGAGCGCATTTCTGAGCTTGAACTTGCCTCGCAGGAAGACGTGACCAATGCGCTTGCAATCGACACATTTTCAAAAGTAAAACCTTTGGTCAATCCTATCGTCGCACCTCATTTTGTGTTCTTTGTCTTGGAACAGCTTGAAAAAAAATATGGCAAAGAGTTTTTGCAAACAGGTGGACTTAAAATTTATACAACGCTTGATTACGAATTGCAAAAAATGGGAGAGGATGTTGTTGAGCGAGGAGCTGAAAAAAATATAGCCAGAGGAGCAACCAATGCGGCACTGGTAGCGGTCAATCCAAAAGATGGAGAAATTTTGGCGATGATTGGAAGTAAAGATTTTTATAACAAGGCTATTGATGGAGAAGTAAACATTGCTACAACCTTGCAACAACCAGGATCTTCATTCAAGCCTTTTGCATATGCCACCGCATTTGAAAAAGGTTATCAGCCGGAAACAAAAATTCTTGATGCGCCGACAAATTTTGGGCCAGACGGAAGTGGTCGAAATTATGTTCCGAGAAATTATGACGGAAAATTTCATGGACTTTTGAGTATGCGCGAAGCGTTGGCACAGTCGCTTAATATTCCAGCTATCAAAACTTTGTATCTTGCAGGAATTGATAGCACGATTGAATTAGCTCATCGACTTGGCATCACAACGCTTAATGATCGCAATCGTTATGGTTTGTCTTTGGTAATTGGTGGCGGAGATGTGAAATTGGTGGATATGGTCAGTGCCTTTTCTGTTTTTGCTAACGACGGTGTGCGCAATCCTTCACACAGCGTAATTAAAATAGTTGATAGTAAAGAAAAAACAATTGAACAAGCGGAGTACAATCCAATTCGAGTGCTTGATGTTCAGATTGCACGCAAGATTGATTCAATACTTTCAGACAATAAAGCTCGCACTCCAATTTTTGGACCAAGAAGTCCGCTTATACTTGCAGATGGAAGACCAGTGGCTGCCAAAACGGGAACGACACAGGAATTTCGCGATGCTTGGACTGTTGGGTTCACTCCGCAAATCGCAGTTGGTGTGTGGGCAGGAAACAACGATAATCGTCCTATGAAAGCTGGCTCTGACGGAGTTTTCGTGGCAGCGCCAATCTGGAATGAATTTATGACCAAGGCGCTTGCAAATCAACCTAGAGAAACTTTCATTGCATATGACACTTATCAGCAAAACAATGATCCGACAAAAATTGCTGAAGGCGATTCAACAAATCAAGATGTGAGAATGAAAATAACTTATTATAACAATAAGACCGGAAAAAAGATTTCTGAGGAAAAAGCAAAAAAAATAGATCCTAAAAAAGTTGATAAGAGGGTTGAATATATTATCGTCAATGACCCAAGCATTATCCCACCAAAAAATTCAGTCAGTGTCGCAATGCCTTCGCCAACTGACCCTATGTATAAAAATTGGACAATGCAGCCTTGAGTATTAAATTAAAAAAACAGTCTTACGCAAAACTTATTTGCGTAAGACCGTGAATGATAGTTCATGCAATTGCAAGAAATATAGCTCCAGCGCTAAGTGGAACAATGGCTGGAATCAATCCCTGCATTCCATATTTGTATGATGCAAGGCATAAGAAAAAAATAAAGCAGCCCAATGCCAGTGACAAAATACTGTTGTTGCCAGTGGAAAGAAATGCGACAATTTTTTTCAATGGATTATTTTCAAGAACTCTGAAGACATGTGGGATTAGCAAGATGATGATAAAAGATATTATCAAGACATCCGTCGTGGTCGTCTTTTTTTGCAATTCGTTAAAGAAAATCCCGAAACTTATTTGGACTTCTTCTGACCACTCAAATGGTGCAAAAAAATTTACATTCATGTGAACCTCCTGGGATTCTATTGCAAAGCAATAGATAATTTGAACAACTCAAAACATCTTACTACAAAAAAATGCATTTGTCAAGCTGGGTGGCTTTGTGCTAGTGTGTGGTTATGAATAGACGAAATATTATAATTATCAGTGTTTTGTGCTTATTGGCTGTCCCTAGCCTTTATTTTGGCCTGAAAAAAGTGCAAGAATACAAAAAAACAGTTCAAATAAGCGTGACTGATTTGCAGGAAAACAATGACAATCAACAAATTGAAGAGGAAGAGAAATCAATTGAAAAAGCTGTTAATAATGACAATGCAGAAGTTGTTGAAAATCAAGAAAAAGAAATTGCAGCGCCAAAAGTTCCAGAAAAAGTAATAGAAGAAAAGAGGGTTGAACCAAAAAAAACAAATCCGCCAGCTGAAGAAGAAACAAAAGTAGAAGCAGGAAAAATTGTCGACAAATTAATTTCGTGGGGCTTTACAAAATCTTCCGGAAGAACAATAGATACCGTTATTGTTCATTCATCTTATGATGCACTTGGAGACGACCCGTATAGTGTTTCTGGAATTATTGCTGAATACAAGCAATACAATGTTTCTGCGCACTATTTGATTGCGCGCGATGGCACCGCTTATCGTTTGGTAACGGATCAAAACATCGCTTGGCACGCAGGTGTTAGCAAAGTTCCGGATGGACGAACAAACGTAAATGATTTTTCAATTGGTATAGAGATGATCAACACAAAAGATGGGAAATATACTGATGATCAATATTCTGCATTGAATTCTTTGATTGCAACATTGAAGAAAAAATATAAAATAAAATATATTCTTGGCCACAATGAAATCGCCCCCGACAGAAAGACTGATCCGTGGGGAATTGATTGGAATAAAGTTAATCGATAATAAATTCCAAATTAAAAATTAAAAATTTCAAATAAATTCCAAATGATTAAATTTTAAAAATTGGGCATTGGAAATTTGGTATTCATTTGATATTTGTTATTTGGACTTTGAAATTAAATACTATGATTCTGCAAATATCTTTAGATGGTAATGACATAAAATTGACATTAAAAGATGGTCGAAAGATTGTTGATGAATTGTCGTGGAATGATGAATATACCTTGAGTGAAAAACTGCTGCCAAACATTGATGAGCTGCTTAGAAAAAATAAAATTTCCAAAAGCAAAATAGAAAAAGTGACCACAAAAATTAGTAAAACTTCCGGCGTGACCAGCGCACGAATAGTGAGGACAATTGCAGCAGCCTGGAACCTGGGAAATTAGCTTATTAGGCTTTATCTTCTTAGGTGACATGAAGTTTTTTTATCTGGAATTTTCTAAAAAGCTAAAAAGCTAATGCCTAAAAAGCTGTTTGATTGGACAAGTAGTGAAATTTATGCTATACTTAAATGGTAATAGAGGACGGGTGCAAACCCCATTAGAAATGAATCAAATTGATAATTTCTAACGGGGCAAGACCTCGTCCTCTTTCTTTTTAATAAATGAAAATCCATGACAACAAAACAAAATAAAAAAGAAACAAAAAGCACTGACTGGAAAGGTTTAGTGCAAGGCTTTGTGGGTAATATGCTGGAACAGCTGAGTGAAAACGTTACAACTCGAGTTCATGTTTGGACAAAACAAATGAAACGCAGAGCAGTTGGAGGAGTTGTGATGCTACTTGGCGCAACATATTTTCTAACTGGTTTGTCTGATTATACCGGTAGTTTTTTTGGAGAAAATTTCCCTGGATTCGGATATTTACTTGTTGGAGCATCGGCACTATTGATAGGATATTTTGTTAGTAGGAAATAATTTTTTTAATTCATTTTTAATTAAATAATAAAAAACAAAATGAACAAGAAACAAATCAAGAAGGTCGTGAAAAAAAATGTGGAAAAAGCACAAGCATCAGGAGCTGAACTTCAAAAGATGGCTCTTAAGGAATATGACAAAATTAAAAAACAAATGGACGCAACTTCAAAAAAAGTTGAAGTCTATGTGAAAAAGAATCCAGCCAAAGCTGCTGCAATTTCTGCCGGCATCGGTATGGCTCTTGGCGCAGTTGCTGGAATTCTGGCTGCTGGAGGAAAAAAGAAGAAGAAATAACCTGTCGCTCACGAGCGACGGGTTAAACCAGTCAGTCGAGACTGACAGGTTAATCTTCATATAATATACAGATAGCTAACAAATTGAAAAATCCTGCTCTTGTTGAGTGGGATTTTTCTTATTGTAATATAATATTCCATCACACATATGCCAAAACTATGCGGTCGTCGAGTTTTGGTATATAGAAATAAGCTCTGAATTTTATTTGAATTTTAAAAGCCTGCTCCATTCGGGGCAGGCTTTCGTGCTGTGTTAGTAGCAATGTTATCGCGGGTTGAATTTTTTAGGTGCAAGAATGCGGACAACTCTCGAATCATTTGTAAGGCGCAGTCTATGCTGCGCAAAAAGTTTTATAGCTTCTGAATATATGACGTGTTCTTTTTTTAGAATGCGTGCACTGAGAGAATCTTCGTCATCATTATCAAGCACTGGTACAATCGCTTGAATAATTATAGAACCTGTATCAACTTTTCCTTTATCAACAAAGTGTACGGTGCATCCAGAATATTTGACTCCATACTCGAGTGCTTGAAGTTGAGCATGAAGACCTGGAAAAGATGGCAGGAGTGATGGGTGAATGTTCATGATGGCATTTGGAAAGGCGTCTATTAAAACATCATCAATAATCCTCATATAACCAGCCAAAACAACAAGTTGAACCCCGTGCAACTTGAGCACTTCAATAATTGCTTTGTTGTAACTCTTTTTACCGGCATACTCTTTGGGATTAAGATAGAAAGTTGGAATTCCTCTTTTTCGCGCAATTTCTATGACTGGTGCATTTTCAATATCACTTATGACGCAGACTACTCTTGCCTGCAAAATGCCACTGTTGCAATTGTCGTCGATAGCTACAAAATTGCTACCCCTGCCTGATGCCAATACGCCTAATTGTAATTTCATGTCGTGTTTCTCCTCTCAGGTTTATTTTGATGTAAAAAAGCAAGTGTTTTTATATTTGTGAGTTTAATCTAGCGGTAAACCTGTATTTAGTCAATGCTTATAGCGCTTGAAGGGATTTTTAGAAACTAAGAAGCATAAATCTAAAACCTAGAACCTAGAACCTAAAACCTGTGCTATTGACACTTTTTCGTATCTGTGTTAACTTACTTGTACATTCTAGCTTTAGGAAAGAACTTCTACTTTTTGCATTGTTTTTGGGTGAAAACAGCGCACAAACTTTTTGTCAAATTAAAGTGTTAAAATGCTTTAAAATGACACTTTTTGTCAAAGGATAAATGACTAAAAACATACAACTTAATTAAATAGTCTTAACCAAAAACTCGCTGCGAGCTTTTCGTTTTTGCGTCGAAAAGAACTAGTGAGAGTTGTTTTTATGGTAAAAGAGAAGAAAGCACTAAAGGTGAAGGAGACTTATGCGTCTACCTCATCCCTGTCTAAAAGAAAGTTTTTCAAAAAGCAGTTGATGGTGTCGTTGCCTAATCTGATTGAAGCTCAGATCGACGCGTATCAGTGGTTTTTGGATAGAGGTCTTCGGGAATTGTTCGATGAAATCAACCCAATTAGTGATTTCACTGGAAAAGATTTAGAGCTTTCGCTCACTGACTATTATTTGGACGAACCAAAAACAGATGAGCTTACTGCCAAGAACAAAAATGTTTCATATGAAGCGCCTCTTCGAGCGAAGGCGCGTTTAACGATAAAGAAAACTGGTGAAATCAAAGAACAAGAAATTTATCTTGGAGATTTTCCAGTGATGACTCCTCGTGGAACTTTCATTATCAATGGAGTGGAGCGCGTGGTTGTTTCTCAGTTGATCAGATCCTCTGGAGTTTTCTTCACAATGGAATATTCAAAAGGAAAGAAGTTGTTTGGAGCAAAATTAATTCCAAATCGTGGAGCATGGCTGGAAATCGATACTGATTTGTCCGGTGTTTTGAATGTGAGAATCGATCGCAAACGAAAAATTCCAGTAACTGCACTTCTTCGAGCTTTTGGAATGGAAAAAAATGAAGAAATTCTTAAAGCATTTGAAGGTTTTGATAATGGCGAAGTGAAATTCATTGAGGAATCACTTGCAAAAGACATTACCAAGAGTCAGGCTGAAGGATATAAAGAAATTTACAAGAGAATTCGTCCGGGAGATTTGGCAACAGCAGAAAACGCCAAGCAACTTGTTAATGGAATGTTTTTCAATTTCGAAAAATATGATTTCGGCTCAGTTGGACGTTATCGCTTGAACCAACGTTTGAATATCAATCTTGAAGACAAAGAAGAAAACAGAATTTTGTTGGTTTCTGATCTGCTTTTGATTATCAATGAAATTATTCGTCTTAACAATGACCCACACGCAATCGCTGATGATATTGATCATCTTGGAAACAGACGTGTGAGAGGTGTTGGAGAATTGGTGCAAAACAAACTTCGCATCGGTATGGCTCGAATGGCTCGCAACATTAAAGACAGAATGAGTACTTGCGACATCGAAACAGTTGTTCCAGGACAATTGATCAATTCTCGTCCAGTAGCTGCTGCGATTAAAGAATTTTTCTCAAGCTCTCAACTTTCTCAATTTATGGATCAAGTAAATCCATTGGCTGAGCTTGAACACAAAAGACGTTTGTCAGCGATGGGACCAGGAGGACTCACGCGAGAGCGAGCAGGCTTTGAAGTTCGAGATGTGCATCATTCACATTATGGACGTATTTGTCCGATTGAAACTCCTGAAGGTCCAAACATCGGTTTGGTAGGACATATGGCATCATATGCTCGTATTAATGATTTTGGATTTTTGGAAACACCGTATATTAAACTTCATAAAGAAGTTCCAAATACTGTGGAGGCTTTGCTTAACAGAGTTTTGAATGAAGATGTGGCTGGTGGAAAATCTGGAGAATATATTACAGAAGAATTGGCTAAAAAAATTGCTAAAACATCTGCCAAGATTATTCAAATTAAACCTTATATTTCTGATGAAATTGAATATGTTAACGCAACGGTTGAAGATCGCTGCGTTATTACTCACGCTCGTGTAAACACTGATGAGCATCGAAATATTGTTGATAAAACAGTGGAAGCTCGCGTGAAAGGACATCCTGAAATGATTGAAACTGAAAAACTAGATTATATCGATGTTAGTGCTAAGCAATGTATTTCAGTTGCAACTTCACTTATTCCATTTTTGGAACATGATGATGCTAACCGAGCATTGATGGGTTCAAATATGCAACGACAAGCTGTTCCTTGTATCGTGCCGCAAGCTCCTTTTGTTGGAACTGGTATTGAAGACAAGGCTGCTGGAGATTCAGGACAAGTTGTTTTGGCACTTAATGATGGAGAAGTGGTTGAAGTTGATGGAGCGCACATTACTATTAAAGAAAATGCACCAATCGGAGCAAAGAAAGACAATTTCAAACGAGAATATAGATTGCAAAGTTTCCAAAAATCAAATGCCTTTACTTCAATGAGTCAACTTCCACGTGTGGAAAAAGGACAGATCGTGAAGAAAGGTGATCTTTTGGCTGATGGAGCTGCAACAGAAAATGGAGAATTGGCACTTGGACAAAATCCATTGGTAGCCTTCATTCCATGGGACGGATATAACTTTGAAGATGCCATCATCCTTTCAGAAAGACTTTTGAAAGAAGATTGGTACAGTTCAATTCATATTGAAGATTTTTCAATCGACGTGCGCGACACAAAGCTTGGGCCGGAGGTTGTGACTCGTGATATTCCAAATATTGGAGAAGAAAGACTCAAAAACTTGGATGAAACTGGAATAATCCGTATCGGTGCAGAAGTTTCTTCAGGAGACATTCTTTGTGGAAAAATCACACCGAAGGGAGAAGGAGATTTGACTCCGGAAGAAAGATTGCTGCGAGCTATTTTTGGTGAAAAATCTAAAGATGTTAAAGATTCATCATTGTATCTTCCTCATGGAGAGCACGGAAAAGTTGTTGACATTAAAATTCTTTCACGAGAACAAGGTGACAAACTTTCAACTGGTGTGATCAAGCAAATTCAAGTTTCAATAGCTCAACTTCGCAAGGTTTCAGTTGGAGACAAGTTGGCTGGACGACATGGAAACAAAGGTGTTATTTCACGCATTGCTCCTGTTGAAGATATGCCATATCTTCCAGATGGAACTCCAATCGATGTAATCCTAAATCCATTGGGAGTTATCTCTCGTATGAATATCGGACAGATTTTGGAAACACATCTTGGATGGGCAGCGCTTAAACTTGGATATAAAGCTGCAACTCCTGCACTTGATGGAATCACTGAAGAAGACATCAAAGGAGAACTTAAGGCTGCTGGACTTCCAGAAAGTGGAAAGATTCGATTGATTGATGGAAAGACTGGCGAGCCATTTGATAATGAGACCACTGTTGGTGTTATGTATATTATGAAACTGAACCATTTGGTTGAAGACAAATTACATATGCGTTCAATAGGACCATACTCACTTATTACTCAGCAACCGCTTGGAGGTAAGGCTCAGTTTGGAGGACAGCGTTTTGGAGAAATGGAAGTATGGGCGCTCGAAGGATATGGCGCAGCGTACACATTGCAAGAAATGCTCACAATTAAATCAGATGACGTACTCGGAAGATCAAAAGCATATGAATCAATTATCAAGGGCGAAAAAATAAAGAGCCCGAACATTCCTGCATCATTCCACGTGCTCGTAAATGAGCTTAAGGGATTATGTTTGGATGTTGAACTTGTTGATTCTAAGCTTAAGGAAGATGATCATGACGATGAAATCGGTGGATATGATAAACCGGAAGAGGACGTTGATCAAATTTAATTTAACTTTAGTAATAAACTTCTTATAAAAAAACAATATGGAAAATATTACCAAGGTGAGCGATTTCAATAGCGTCCGACTCCGACTAGCAAGTCCTGACGCAATTATGAATTGGTCTCACGGCGAAATAACAAAGCCTGAAACAATAAATTATCGAACCCAACGTTACGAAAAAGATGGTCTGTTCTGTGAAAAAATATTTGGACCATCAAAAGATTGGGAATGTTATTGTGGAAAATACAAACGAATCCGATATAAAGGAATCGTGTGCGACAAATGCGGAGTCGAAGTGACTCGCTCAATCGTGCGAAGAGAAAGAATGGGACACATCAAATTGGCTGTGCCTGTTTCTCACATTTGGTTTTTGCGAGGTGTGCCTTCAAAAATTGGCTCAGCTCTTGGACTTGGAGTGCAGGACTTGGAAAAAGTTATCTATTTTTCAGCCTACATCATTAAAGAGGTTAATGAAGAAGTTCGTGATCGTGTGGTTGACCAATTGGAACAGGAATACAAAATGAAGCAAAAGGAAATCAAGGGTGGAAAAACCGAAAATGAACGAAGCGCAGAAACAATGCTAGATGAACTTCGCGAACAATACAAAGGTGTTAAGGATGATTTGAAAAACCTTAAACCAATGCAGATTCTTTCAGAACTTGAATATTTCAATCTTTCTTCAAGATTCGGACAAGTTTTTTCTGCTGGAATTGGAGCTGAAGCAGTTCGCGCAGTGCTTGAATCAATGGACATCGAAAAGATGATCAAGCACGTGAAGAAGGAATTGGAAAATGAAGATACTGCTGACAAGAAAAAACTTTTCAAGAGAATGAAATTGTTTCAAGGTTTCAAAAAAGCTGGTCTTAAACTTGAATGGATGCTTCCAACAGCAATTCCGGTTATTCCACCAGATCTCAGACCGATGGTTGCTCTTGATGGAGGACGCTTTGCAACTTCAGATTTGAACGATCTTTATCGCCGTATCATCAACAGAAATAATCGTTTGAAAAAATTGATTGATCTTGGTGCTCCCGAAGTTATTACTCGAAATGAAAAAAGAATGTTGCAGGAGGCTGTGGATGCACTTTTTGACAACTCTGCTCGCAAAGGACAATCATCAGTGGCTGCTTCAACTGGACAACGAAGACCACTTCGCTCATTGGCTGATGCACTTAAGGGAAAGCAAGGACGTTTCCGTCAAAACTTGCTTGGAAAGCGCGTGGATTATTCAGGACGATCTGTGATCGTGGTTGGACCGCAGCTTAAACTTCATCAAGCAGGTTTGCCGAAGAAGATGGCTTTGGAACTTTTCAAACCGTTTATCATCAACAAATTGATTGAAAAAGAATTTGCACACAATGTTAGAACTGCTGGACGAATGGTTGATGCTGAAGCTGAAGAAGCATATGAAATTTTGGATGAAATTATTGAACATCACTATGTGCTCCTAAACCGTGCGCCAACCTTGCATCGTTTGTCTATTCAAGCATTTCAACCAGTATTGATCGAAGGAAAAGCCATTCAGGTTCATCCTATGGTTTGTGCTGCTTTCAATGCTGACTTCGATGGAGACCAAATGGCTGTGCATGTTCCTTTGACTGATCAAGCTCGCGACGAAAGCGCAAACATTATGCTTTCTTCTAAAAACCTCCTCAAACCTGCTTCTGGAGAACCAATCGCAGTGCCTTCTAAAGATATTGTGCTTGGAATTTATTTCATTACACATATCAAAGCTGGCGTGAAAGGTGAAGGAAAGATTTTTGCTACCGAAGAAGAAGCAATTTTGGCATATCAACTCGGATATATTGCAATTAATGCAAAAATCAAAGTTGATGTTGAAGGAACAATTCTTGAAACATCAGCAGGACGCATTATGCTTAATGATATTTTGCCGAACGAACTTCGCTTTGTTAATGAAGAATTGACTCAGAAGGAAATTAAGCAGTTGGTTGCTAAGATGCTACGAATGAAAGGACAGGAAGAAACAGCTGCTTTCATTGATCGCATCAAATCACTTGGATTTAAGATGGCTGGACGCTCTGGTATTTCTTGGGGAATGGATGATCTTAAACAATCACCAGTGAAAAAAGAAGCGATGATCAAAGCTGAAGCAGAAGTTTCAACTATCAATCAACAATATGCAATGGGACTTTTGACTGAAGAAGAAAGAAAGAACCGTGTTATTGAAATTTGGAACCGAACCAAAAATTTCATTGCTGACGCTGTGAAAGCTTCACTTGATAAGGAGGGAACAGTGTACACATTGGTTCATTCAAAAGCTCGAGGATCTGAATCAGTAGTGGTGCAGATGATGGGTATGAAGGGACTTGTGGCTGGACCGACTGGAGAAACGATTGAATTGCCTGTAAAAAGCTCCTTTAAAGAAGGTTTCAATGTTTTGGAATATTTCATTTCAACTCATGGAGCTCGAAAAGGTATGGCTGACACAGCTCTTCGAACTGCGACCGCTGGATATCTTACTCGTCGTCTCGTGGATGTGTCTCAAGACATTATCGTACGCGAAGAAGATTGTGGTGACACTGAAGGAGCATATATTTATCGCGCCGATAGTGATAAGATCGGACAGAGCTTCGCAGTGTGTGTTGAAGGACGAGTTGTTGCAGAAGACATTATTGATCCAACAACAAAGAAAGTTATTGTTAAAAAAGGAACATTGGCAACCAAAGAAGATGGATTGGCAGTGGATGCAACCAAGATTGATAAAATTAAGATTCGCAGTGTTGTTACCTGTAAAAGCAAGAGAGGTATTTGCCGACATTGTTATGGAATCGATCTTGGACGTAGTGAACTTGTTAATATTGGACAGGCTGTGGGTGTTGTGGCCGCGCAAGCTATTGGTGAGCCAGGAACACAGCTAACGATGCGTACTTTCCATACTGGAGGTGTTGCAGGTGGATCTGATATTACACAAGGACTTCCACGTGTTGAAGAAATTTTCGAATGTCGCCCACCAAAGGGAGAATCAATGATTTCAGAAGTTGATGGAAAGATTATTGATGTGGTAAGTGAAAGTAAAAAAACAGTTACTGTTAAGATTGAAACAACTGAAGGAGAAATCAAGGAATATCAGGTTCCAGCTGAATCAACACTGGTTGTTTCTAAGGGACAACTTATTGGCAAAGGAACACAATTAAATGAGGGTCACATCGATCTTAAGAAATTGTTTGAAACAATGGGACAAGAAGCAATTCAACGCTATGTGATTGGCGAAGTTAAGGAAATTTATGCTGCGCAAGGAGAACCTCTTCAAGATAAGCACGTTGAAGTTATCATTCGTCAAATGCTTTCTCGTGTGAAAGTTATCAGCGCAGGAGACACTGATCTTTTGCCAGGGGACATTGTTGAAAAAGATCAATTTGAAGAATCCAACAATGAAGCAATTGCTGCCAAGGAAGAAATTGCAGTTGGCGAACAACTTATTATGGGGATCACAAAAGTTGCTCTTTCAACCGAATCATTCCTTTCAGCTGCATCCTTCCAAGAAACTGCTCGCGTTTTGATTAACGCTGCAGTAACCGGAAAAGATGATCGTTTGCGAGGACTCAAAGAAAACGTTATTATCGGACGCTTGATCCCTGCAGGAACAGGGTATAGAAAGTAAACTTCCATATTATCCCCTCCTCAGATGAGGAGGGGAAGTAAAGGGGAGGTTGAGCACCGCAAAAAATTTAATAAAAACTTCGACAGGTTTACCCCGTTAAATTGCCGAAGGCACATATTTAACGGGGGTATGGAAAACATCAAACGTCTCACGAAAGTGGGGCGTTTTTTGTTGTCAAAAATCGGCATGTTTGAGCCAAGTTTCGGACTTATCCACAGTGATGTCTTGCAGTGTTAAAGTATCAGTGATAGAATAACAGTAATGAAAAAAGTTCGTGAAAATTTGAAAATAAAATGCAAAACTTGAGGTTCCAATTTGGAACCTCAAAGAAAAGAAACAAAATGAAAAAAGAAAAAGCATTGATTCCATATGAAACAATAGAGCAAAAAATATATTTGATTAGAGGTAAGAAGATTATGTTGGATATGGACTTAGCTCTTTTGTATGGTGTTGAAACTAAGGCAATGAACAGGGCAGTAAAAAGAAATATGGATCGTTTCCCGATGGATTTCATGTTTCAATTAAATGCTCAGGAGTTTGAAAACTTGAGGTACCAATTTGGCACCTCAAGTTATGGTGGAAGACGTTATCTGCCGTATGTGTTTACCGAACAAGGTGTAGCTATGCTTTCTGGGATTTTGAATAGTAAAAGAGCTATTGAGGTTAATGTCCAGATAATACGAACGTTTGTTAAGCTTCGGGAAATGATAATAAGCAATAAAGAGCTTAGAATAAAAATGGAAGATATGGAAAGAAAATATGACAAAAGGTTTAAAGTCGTTTTTGACACACTTAGAAGCTTAATTGAAAATAATAAAAAAGAAATTTTAATTGAGAAAAAAGAAGCAATTGGTTTTAAAAACAGGAAAAAATAATTTTTTTAATTCTTCTAAAGCTAATAAGCTAAAAAGCTAAAGCCTAAGAAGCTAACGTTATGCAATTAACAGCGAAACAAAAAAACATTCTTGAATCAATTCGAGAACTCACAATGCAAAAAGGAGAAAAACCAACCAGCTATCGTGTTTGCAAGCATCTTGTTTCTCAAGGCGCAAAGGAGAGTATGAAATCAGTGATGCAGGTTATTGAGTCATTGGAAAAAAAGGAACTCATTACTCGCGATGACAAAAAGAAAATTTATCTCGTGGAAAATGACAATTATGGTGATGTCCAAAATGTTATGTCTATTCCACTTTATGGCTTGGCATCTTGCGGAGAAGCGCTGGCGTATGCTGATGACAACAGTACTGATGATTTCTTGCAACTTTCTCGCAGTCTTTTTCACAGAGCTGAGCCAGAAAAACTTTTTGCAGTCAAGGCACTTGGAGACTCGATGAATAAAGAGGGAATCGGCGATGGAGATTATGTTATTTTTGAAAAAGCGGAAGGTCAAAATGATTTTGAAGGAAAGATTGTGGTGGCAGTAATTAATGGTATGGCCACAATAAAGCGATACAAAAATATGGGCAAAGGCATAATCGGACTTTTCCCACATTCCACGAACGAAACACATCATCCGATTTATTTGTCAGAAGTTGATGTTATTTTTGTGGCTGGAATTTTCAAAAAAGTTTTACCAGTGAAGTTTATAAGTCTGTAAAATAAAATTTTTAATTTTTAATTTTGAACCAATTTTTAATTTCTTAATGATTTAATGTTTTAAACATTTTGTCATTCTGATTTTATTCGAAATTTTAAATTCGAAATTCGAAATTATTTCTGATATGAACATCATAACCACAATTGAATATTTGGCTGCAATGATGATTGGTTTTTACTTGATCGGACTGCTTGTGGTGTGGATTTATGAATTCAAGCGAAATGCTATTTACAAAAAAATGCAGGAGAAGGCCAGGAATCTTGAAGAGATGCATTTGAGTATGGCAGTTACGCATGCTAAAGCATATAAGATTATGCAAGATTATCGACGCGACAGCTCAGCGGTTGAAAGAGTGCAGCAATTTATTCTCGAAAATGTGTTGTTAATAAGGAGAAGTACTTTGAAAAGTGAATAATGCAATAATATAGAAACAAATAGGGAAATGTGCTAAAATTAAAGCATATTAATTTTATCTAATTTTGGCTATGGGAAGAAGAAAAAAACAACAAGAAGATGTTGAAAACGAGGAAATAAAGCCTATTATTCACGGAGATGCAAAACGTAGCTTGGTAGCAATATTTTTGTTTGTTCTGGCTGTGTTGTTTGTGTTGGGATTCTTGGCAGATGCGAAGATCGTGGGTTCTGGCTGGTTGTTGGATTTTTTGAATTTGGTTGTTGGTTGGATGTTTGGGGTTGGAAAATATATCTCTCCAATTGTGCTTATTATTGCTGGGATAATTCTGCTTTTTCGAAAAGAAACATTGTTCTATGTTTCAAAGCTTATTGGACTTTTTATCGCATTTGCTAGTATTTTAGGACTTATTCATATTTTGGCCTATGATGCTGACAAAATGCTGGAAGTTGCTAAGCTTGGAGAAGGAGGCGGTTTTCTGGGCTATATTTTTGCAATTCTTTTATTGAAACTTGCTGGAATTATTGGTGGGAGCGTCATCTTGATAGCGCTTTTGCTTATGGGTGTCATTGTGGCTTTCAATTTTTCTTTGGTAACATTGATTAAGAAATTTTTTCACAAAAAAATTGCTCAAGAGGAAGCTGAAAAAGAAGAGGTGGAGGAAGAGCAACAAGAAGAAGAACTTGAGGAAGTTTTGGAAGACCCAATTGTCGAAGTCGAAAAACAAACTGATCTCGAGGAAACAGAATTTGTGCAGGATCCCAATGAAAATGAGGAAATGGATAGTCGTATGAACAATGTTCTTAAAAAGGCTGCAGCTTGGATGCCTAAAGGAAAAGATAGGGCAAAAAAAGAGCAGTCAATCGTAGATTGGGAATTGCCACCAGTTAGTTTGCTTGATAGCGTGATTGAAAAAGCTCAAGGCGGAGATGTGCAAAAAAATGCCAAAATAATTCAAGATACACTCAAAAATTTTGGAATTGAAGTTGAATTAGGAGAAATTAAAACTGGTCCAACTGTCACACAGTACAGTTTCCGTCCTGCGGTTGGAGTAAAATTGAGCAGAATTACTGCGCTTAGTAGCGATCTGGCTCTTCGTTTGGCTGCACGTCAAGTTCGAATCGAAGCTCCAATCCCTGGGAAATCATTGGTTGGAATTGAAGTTCCAAACAAAGCAAATGCCACAATAAGATTGCCAGAACTTCTTTCAGCTTTGGAATTTGAAAATAGAAAATCAAATTTGCTTTTGGCTTTGGGAAAAGATGTGAGTGGAAATTACATTTTTGGCGATTTGAAAAAAATGCCTCATTTGTTAATTGCCGGCTCAACTGGTAGTGGAAAAAGTGTCTGTGTGAACACACTTTTGCTTTCAATGTTATATCAAAATTCTCCAGAAGAATTGAAACTAATTTTGGTTGATCCAAAAAGAGTTGAGCTTACTCCATATAACGGAATTCCACATTTGCTTACGGATGTGATTGTGGAAAATGGAAAAGTTTTAAGCGCACTAAAATGGGCGATTGGAGAAATGGAAAGGCGGTATAAATTATTGCAAAGCGTTGGGTCAAAAGACATTGCTTCTTTTAATAAAAAATCTGAAAGCGGAGAAATGTTAAAGAAAGTAAACACTGAAACTGGCGAAATTACCGAAGAAGCATTTGATAAGATCCCATTCATTGTTATTGTGATTGATGAGTTGGCGGACCTTATGGCTTCGCACGGAAAAGAAGTTGAAGGCGCGATTATTCGTTTGGCTCAGATGGCTCGTGCAGTTGGTATTCATCTTATTCTTAGCACTCAAAAACCGATTGTCACTGTCATCACAAGTTTAATCAAATCAAACATTCCAACACGCGTTGCTTTTCGTGTTCCGTCGTTGATGGATTCACGCACAATCCTTGATGCTAGCGGAGCAGAAAAATTGCTAGGAAATGGCGATATGTTGTTTTCTGCAGCTGAAGCAGTGGATTTGCGAAGAGTGCAGGGAGTGTTTGTTTCTGAGGAGGAAGTGAAGAGAGTTGTTGATTTTATCAAAAAACAAAAATTTGAAAAAATCGAAGATGATCTTGAAGATGAAATTGTTTCAACTGAAACCAAACCGGAAGGCAATCGCAACGGCGAAGCAAAGACCGTGCAATATGCTGATAAAATAGACTTCGATTCAATTGAGGCAGATGAAAATGAAGATTCTCTTTATGATGAAGCCAAGAAAATCGTAATTCAATCAGGCAAAGCATCATCATCTCTTTTACAACGCAGACTTCGCATTGGATATTCCAGAGCAGCTCGACTCATTGATATTTTAGAGGAACGTGGTATTGTCGGCGAAGCAGATGGTGCAAAGCCCAGAGAAATACTTGTCGCTGCTGGTCAGCCAGAATATGAAGACGCAATGACGGATCAAGTAGTAAGAGATAAATGGCAAATGTAGCACGCAAAGCGTGAAAGTTAAAAGTCTAAGGTCTAAGTACTGAATCAAATCTAAAGTTTAAAATATAAAGTTGGCGGATACTTTTTACTTTGTAATTTAGAATTGAATTAGTCTTTAAAATTTAGTCTTTAGAATTTCAGAAAGTATGGTTCGATTTACTACCAAAAAAATAGATTCTTTGACGCTTGGTGAGCGAATGAAGAAGCTTAGGGATGAGCGCAGATTGAGCTTAAGCGAAATATCCAAAAGCACCAAGATCCAAACGAAATATTTGGAATATCTTGAAGATGGTGTGTATATGAAACTTCCTGCTGATGTGTATGTCAAAGGTTTCCTCAGAAGCTATGCTATTTTTATGGGTCTTAATGAATTGGCGTTGATTAAGCAATTTGAAAGAGAAAAAGGAATTCATAAAAACATTAAAAAAGTTGTTGAAAATGACGGGACATCACTACCTTTGGGTTTTTCAAGTCTTGTGATCACACCAAAAATGATAATTGTCAGTGCGATTTTGCTAGTTGTTGTTTCAAGTTTTATTTATCTGTATATGGAGGTAAATAATTTTGTTTCAAAGCCGCGTCTGAATGTCATTAAGCCCGCTGATGGCTCCACAGTAATTGGAAGTTCAACACATGTGACAGGTGTGGCTGAAAAGGGAGCTTTGATTTTTATCAATGAACAACCTGTCTTGGTTAATGAAAAAGGAGAATTTAGCGAGGACGTGGGCTTGAAACCAGGTTTAAATGTGATCAATGTTAAGGCTAGGAGCAAATTTAACAAAGAAGATGTTAAATCTGTTTCAGTAAATGCTGATTTCCAAAGTGTCGTTAATGAACAAGTAAATTCTGAAGATGTGAATCAAGTTGATCAAGCAGCACCTATTAATCCAATTGCATTGGAAATATATGTAAGTCCAAATCCAACTTGGATGTCAATTGAGGCTGATGGTAATTTGGTTTATAGTGGGGTTTTGCTTCCAGAGTCGGTGCAAACTTTCAACGCTAATGAAAAAATCAGTGTAACCTCTGGAAAAGGCAATGAGACTTTTGTAAAAATAAATGGAAAAGACCTTGGAATATTGAGCAGTGATAATGGTGTCGTCAGAGACATTGTGTATGATGCAAATGGAAAAATTGAGGATAAAAAATAAAATTAAATAACAAACAACTTACAACTTACAACTCGCAACTCACAACTCATCGTTTGTTATTAGTTGATTGTTGTCAGTTGTTAGTTAAAAATTATATGGCGTACGCTGCAAAAGAAAAAAAACCAGCCAAGGAGGCGGTTGAAGAAATAAAAAATGCAGGAAAAAAAGAGATTGATAAATTGGTGGATGATATGCAGGAAAAGTTTGGAGAGGGGATGCTGATGAAATTGGGAGATGTGAAAAGGGTTGATATCGAAGCTATTCCTACAGGTTCAATATCTCTGGATATTGCAACTGGAATTGGTGGAATGCCACGAGGAAGAATTGTGGAAATCTATGGGCCAGAATCTTCCGGAAAAACCACTCTGACATTGCACGTTGTGGCTAATGCTCAAAAACAAGGTGGAACAGCTGCTTTTGTGGATGCGGAACACGCTCTTGATCCAGAATATGCCAAGAAGATTGGAGTGGATATTAAGAACTTGTTGGTTTCGCAGCCAGACAATGGAGAACAAGCCTTAGACATAGTTGAATCTTTGGTGCGCTCAGGCGTGGTGGATGTTGTGGTTGTTGATTCAGTGGCTGCACTTGTACCAAAAGCTGAAATTGAAGGAGAGATGGGCGACCAGCACGTGGGAAGACAAGCACGTTTGATGTCTCAAGCTCTTAGAAAATTGACTGCAATTATTGCACGCTCAAACACAACCGTAATCTTCATCAATCAGATTCGTATGAAAATTGGTGTGATGTTTGGCAACCCAGAAACAACAACTGGTGGACAAGCACTTAAATTTTATTCTTCAGTGCGCGTGGAAGTTCGTCGTGCTGCTCAGATTAAAAAAGGCGAGGACGTTGTTGGAAATCGCGTGAAGGTTAAAATTGTAAAAAATAAAGTTGCTCCACCATTCAAGACTGCAGAATTTGATATTATGTATAACGAAGGAATTTCAATGGCGGGAGATTTGCTTGATGCTGGTGTGAAATTTGAGGTAGTTAAAAAATCTGGCAACTCACTTTCTTATGGCGACATTAAGCTTGGCGCAGGTCGCGAAAGTGCCAAGGCATTCTTGCGAGAAGACAAAAAGACTGCTGACAAAATCTTCAAGGAAATCGCTGAGAAAGCTAAAATAGCTGCTTAGGCTTTAGCTTGGGGAATCCCGTTTTCCCTAAAAAGTTAATGCCTGAGAAGCTGCTTGCTTGTTGACAAAAGTCCATTTTGGGTGTATAATGGACATATAAGGATAAAAAACGGGTGTCAAAGCCCGTTTTTTCTTTAATTTAATTAAATTTTGCTCGGGGGAGCAACAAAAACAAAAATGGAAAAAACCCACAAATGCGTACATTGCGCAAAAAGACACAAAGAAGAGTCGCAAAATGAGGAATTTAACTTCGCAGTGCTAATCGCACTAGTTCCACTTATGGTCTTTACCCTATTTGGACAAATCGGACTTATCTAAAAATTGAATAAAAATATATATAAAAAACCATCCTCTCGGATGGTTTTTTATTTTTTGTCATTCCTGCGGAGGCAGGAATCCAGGATCTTGCAAATCGATAGTAATAATAAAAATAAAAGTTATTATTTTGCGAATCGTGTGCTAAATCCTGGATTCCGGACTAAATCCGGAATGACACGGTGTGTTTAGGCTCTGGAAACATAGGCTCCTTTTTCTGTATTGACGATGATTTTGTCTCCTTCGTTAACGAAAAGGGGAGTTGTAACTTTGAGTCCTGTTTCGAGGGTTACAACTTTGTCTCCGCCTGAAGATGTGTCGCCCTTGGTTCCGGGTGGAGCTTCAGTGACAACGAGAGTAACCTTAATTGGTAGTTCGATGTTCACTGGAATTTCATTGAAGTTAAGCACGCTTACCTCAGTTCCTTCAAGCAAATATAAATATGCATCGCCAATAACATCTTTGGCCAACGAAAATTGGTCATAGGTATTCATATCCATAAAAACATAGCCATCTTGCTCAGCGTAAAGATATTGAGCTTTGGATTTTGACATATCAGCTTCGTCAGCTTTGTCTGATCCATTGAAGGTTTTTTCAAGCACGCTTCCATTAAGAAGGTTTTTCAACTTTGTTCGAAGCACTGCTCCTGCGCGTCCCGTCTTGGAATGCTCGGCAGACAGTACAACATATGGAGAACCTTCCCAGAGAATATTTTTTCCTGCTTTGATATCACTTATTCCTAACATGGATTCATGTAGCATGTAGCATGTAACATGTAGCATGCAAAAACTGCATTGCATTTTTGTTATATGTTATATGTTTTATGTTATATGATTTGTTTATTTTACTACGAAAGGTGCTAATGCCATCACGCGAGCGCGCTTAATTGCTTGAGCAAGTGTTCGCTGATGTTTTGTGCAAATCCCGTGTCTTTTTGGTGGGTAAATTTTTCCTTGTGAGTTCATAAATCTGCGAATTAGATAAGCATCTTTGTAGTCGATCTTATCCATTTTTTCATCGCAGAAATAACATTGTTTTCTTTCCATATTGGGAACACGAATATTCACAGATAATAAACTAATTTTCACGAATAACAAATTTTAATTTTAAAAATTCGTGTTGATTAGTGATTAGTGTGAATTCGTTTTAAATTAGTGCAAATTAGTTGATTTATTAAAATGGCACGTCTTCAAGTCTTACTTCGTCCTGTTCTTCATCAAGGTTGATGGTTGGAATTTCTTCAGCCATAGGTGTTTGTTGTTGAGCGGTTGGACGAGGTGTTGCAGCTGCTGCTCCCATTGCCATTGGCGCTGGTCTTGGTCCTGATGAACCTTGTGCGCGTTGTCCCATTTGCATATTTTCAGCCACGATGTCAGTTGTTTTTCTTTCAACTCCGTCTTTGCCAGTGTAAGAACGTGTTTCTAATCTTCCCTCAAAATATACTTCTTGCCCTTTGGTTAGATATTGTCCAGCGATTTCAGCTAGACGCCCCCAAATTACAATGTTGTGAAATTCTGATTTCTCTTGTTTTTGTCCAGCTTTGTCATTCCAAGTTCGGTTGGTAGCGATACCAACTGTGGTCACGGTTTGACCAGAAGGAGTGGTGCGCAATTCTGGGTCTCTAGTTAAGCGTCCGATGAGTTGAACTTTGTTAAGATTCATGTTCATGTAGCATGTAGCATGTATCATGTAGCATCAGAAGAAAAAATCTATCTTTTGCATTTTTGTTACACGTTATATGTTTTATGTTATATGATTTTTAAATGTTTAGCAGTTCATCAAGTTGCTTGTCGATATTTTTTGATTCTTCTTTGGCAGTTTCAACTTTTTTAACAGGAGCTGCTGGAGCTGGTGTTGTTGGTCGTTGAGTTGGTCGCTGCATTGTTGGACGTTGATTGTTGCCAGGTCTTTCAGTTCGTTGTTGTGGTCGTTGCGCAGGGCGTCCAGCATTGTTTGCAGCTTCTTTTGCTTTTCTTCGGTCTTTTGCTCCAAGTTCTGGAAGATCCTCGGTTTTTACAATCAAGAAACGAAGAACATCATTGTTCAAATTCAATTTGTTAGTGATGGCTTGGATTCCAAATTCTTTTTCTGCGTTTGCTTCATCTGCCCAAAAATCAATCTCGGGAAGTTCGAAGCGGCGAGTGATGTAGGTTCCTTTGTTCTGGTGTTTGATTTCATAAGCGAGTTTTCTTTTTTCGCTTAATTCTTCTCCAACCATTGTTGCTTGCTCAAGAGCTAGAATTGCATTAACTCCTTCTTTGATCGCAGGCAGGTTTGCTTCTTGTCGTTCACCAACAAGGTAAAACAGTTCGTATTGCATACGCGTTTTTTAAATTAGTTATTAAATGTTAATTAGCTTAATAATTCTAAAAGGCTAAGTATTAAAGTTTAAATCAAATCTAAATTTTAAAGTATAAACTTTGTACTTTTTTACTTTAGAATTGTTTTAGTATTTAGACCTTAGATTTTAACCTTATAAAAAAAGCCACCAAACAAGAAAATCCTTGCTTTTAGTGGAGCATTCCAGCCTATCCACTTTTGGCTTAGTGGCGGGCTAGATTCGGACTTTCTTAGTTGTAGATTGATTATAGCAAGGTTTTTGGAATTGGTCAATGGCAGTGCAAGAACCTGTAGAGATGAGGCATTGCCTCGTCTCTACAAATTTAAATATATAAAAACAAAATATTATCATCCTCATTGACATATGTCACCGCTTCCGCCATAATAAAATCCAGGTCTTTGACAAATTGAAAATGAAAGCGAGGTGAAAAAGGGAAATTGTTTTGGCAAGTGGGGAGATGTTTTCTGTTATTTTTGAAATCCAACAAGGAAAAAGGAACTAGGAATGAGAAAGCTTATTCTGACAATCATGTTTTTGAATTTGTTCAGTTTTGTTTCAAATGTCTTTGCAGATGAAGATACTATTCCGCCATTTTCGGAAATTAATTGTTCAATTGGCGCATCAATGGTGCAACCGCCAGCAACACACACAGACAACGATACGCAACGGACCTTTAATGATCTTGTTGTATGGATTAACACATACAACAATCAAAATGTTCTGAATTTTGCCTATTTCAATGATTCATATTTAACTGACTGGGTCTGTTCTGGTGACTGCACCGGAACAGATGAGTATGCAATTATTTACACCAACTCCTGGGCTTTTGCTTATTGTGATACTGAAGGACAAAATTGTTATGGTGGGTACATGGATCCATATATACGTGGTTTAATGGTTCGTGAAATTTTGTACTCAACTGCTCCTATACGGACTTTAAGCGGTGCAATTTATCGTCCTTCAGATTTACCTCAACTCACTGTTGCACTAAACCCTCAAGCAGGCGGGACGGTAGCGAGTTCGCCGACATCTAACTTCTCTTGTGCAGACGGAACGTGCACGGGAAATTTCTCGGGGAATGTAACGTTGACTGCGAGTGTAAACAGTGGATATCAGCTCATTAATTGGTATGAAAATGGTACGATTATCACTAACAATTGCCCCACGACCATTTTAGACTTGACTGTGAATTGCACAAGATCAATATCGGCAGAATTCATACCAGTACTTAAATGGCCATTAACTGGAACAAAAAGTAGTAGGAGTGAGTCTTGGAATTTTGGAAGCACATGGACTTATGGCGAATGCCCTACTGGTACATACAAAAAACATTCGGGAATCGATGTGAACGCAACCGCTGAAGAAGCTGTTTATGCAGCACATGATGGTGTGGTCAAAAAGATATTTACTGGTCAGCATTCCCAATGGGCTGACGCAATTGTTATCGAAAGCACGGATGGTCGATTTACAACAGTATATTGGCACGTTATAAAATACGGGAGTCTATCGGAAAATGACACTGTAACAAAAGGTCAGCAGATAGCCACTATTGCAAACTTGGAAAGCAATACGCATTTTCATTTTGGTGTTCGCTTTTCATTATATAGCGATCCGGAATCATATGCTGGTGCATTGCCAGTCGCTGGTTGTGGTGGATACCTAGCGTACCCAGAAAAATTCATTGATCCTGACGTGTTAACATACGAATAATCAGGTGTATTAAAAAATGGGAGTTCCTCAAAAGAGGACTCCCATTTTTTTCTTACTCGGTAATATAGCTATTTTAATTTTCCTACAAATGTTGGTTCACCATCAAATCCACCAAGAATAAAAATATTGTTTGTTTTTAGATCAATTTTAAATTGTAATAAAATATTTAAAAAATAAACACTATCCTTATAATCTGCATCCGTTGGATTTTGTTTATAAAATTTTACAGGAAGATTTTCTCCTGTTGAATTGGTATTAGTAATTATGTTTTCACAAATTCTAAACTTATTATTTTGCGATAAAGCTGCTATTTTTTTAATAACATCTACATCGCTTAAAATAATTCTTTCTGTTTTATAAGTCTTTCCGCAAAAATTAACATCCTCCATTTTATTCGTAAATTTAAATGATTCTCCAATTTTGTTTAATTGTTCCCTATATTTTAATTGAAATTCTGAACGTAGCTTTTTCTCAATGGCAGATTGCTGCCCTCCCAAAAGATTTGTTTCATTCGACAAAAATAAGCCATTATAAGAAAGCTTATAAATAAATTTATCTTTAATAAAAACAATAAGATAGTCCGTATAGGGCATATTATATACAACTATTTTTTTTGCCTCAACACCATCAATATTTGTTTTTTCTTTTGATAAAATGGTTGGGGTATTTATTTCAACACCTTCATAGGAATTTATTTGCTTTAGTTTATTTTGATAATCATTAAGCCATTCATCCACATTTTTAAATTTCGATTTTTCAACATAAACAGAAAAGAATTCTGTTCCATCTTGTTTCAGTCTAATTCTTATCAATGAATCTTCATCTTCTTTTGGTCCTGCTGTTTTAAAATCAAAATCTGCTGGTATATATATACTATATCCATAGCTGGTATTTTCATAAGAGCTAGAACTCTCGATTGTTTCTTCTGTTTTGTTCTCACCCTGTATCTGTTGCTCCTGACTTTTCTCAACCAGCTTCGGTTGAACTGCAACACTCTGCGGCCCTTCCGCCACCTCCCGATTTTTAATAACCATCCACGCAAACGCTCCAACTGTGATTGCAATAATCACAAGTACGATTGTCCCCAAGCTCGTGCCAACTTTTTGATTTTTCATTATTTTTTTTATTCTAATTTTTAGATGTCTAAATTGTACCATAGGAATTGATATTTGGGAAAATTTTTGCGGTGGACATTTTTAGTTTTCAGTTGTAGTATTAATTATTATGAAATTTGAAATAAATTCAAAATGTAAACCAGCTGGTGACCCCAGTAGCAGATCCGTCTGCTGACGGCTCGCTACGGGGCAAGCCAACCTCAATTTTATAAAATATTATTATGAAATTTGTAATCGATAGTAAATTTAAGCCAAGTGGAGATCAACCAAGTGCAATTGAGGCTCTTATATATGGCTTGGAACATCGGGAGAAATTTCAGACGTTGTTGGGTGTGACGGGATCTGGGAAAACATTCACGATGGCGAATGTGATTGAGCACGTGCAAAAACCGACTTTAGTGATTGCGCCGAACAAAACTTTGGCGGCACAGTTGGTGCAAGAGTTTCGAACTTTTTTTCCAAAAAATGCAGTGGAATATTTTGTGTCGTATTATGATTATTATCAACCGGAAGCGTATATTTCTTCATCGGATACTTATATAGAAAAGGAAGTGCAGATAAACGAGGAAATTGATCGTTTGCGTCACGCTGCAACCAGTGGTCTTTTGTCGAGGAGAGATGTGATCATTGTGGCATCGGTTTCTTGTATCTATGGTTTGGGCAGTCCGGATTATTATCGCGAAGGAACGGCTGAGGTTATTGTGGGCGAAAAGAAAAATCGTGAGGAATTGATGAAGGGAATGATCGATATGCAATATCATCGAACGGATGTGTTGGCACGCGGAAAGTTTCGAGTAACAGGCGACACGATTGAGGTGATGACGCCGAGTCGAGAAATTGTGACTCGCATTGAATTGAAAAATGGCAAGGTTGCTCGCATTTACGAATATGATTTCTTGACCGGAGAAAAATTGGGCGAGCTTGAAAAAACTCTGATATATCCAGCCAAACATTTTGTGGTGCCGGAACCAGTGATGAAAGAGGCATTGGGCGAAATCGAAAAGGAAGCAAAAGAGCGCGTGAAATATTTCAGAGATAATAATAAATTATTGGAGGCTGAAAGAATTGAGAGGCGAACCAAACAGGATTTGGAAATGATGCGCGAAGTTGGATATTGTAATGGAATTGAAAATTATTCTCGCTATTTGACTGAGAGGGAAGCTGGCGAGCCGCCGTATACTTTGGTGGATTATTTCCCAAAAGATTTTTTGATGATTATTGATGAATCACACGTAACGATTCCGCAATTAAATGCAATGTATGCTGGCGATCGTTCTCGAAAAAACGCACTTATTGAGAATGGTTTTCGTTTGCCAAGTGCATATGACAATAGACCGCTTAAGTTTGATGAATTTGAAGAGCGCATCAATCAACTTATTTTTACCACAGCTACACCAGCTGCTTATGAAAAAGAGCATTCCAGTTCAACAGCGCAGCAGATAATCAGACCAACTGGACTCCTTGATCCGGAAATTATTATTAAATCTGCCAAGGGACAAGTGAAAGATGTGCTGGCTGAAATTGAAAAAGTTGTTGCAAAAAAAGAAAGAGTCTTAATTACCGCACTTACAAAAAAGATGGCAGAAGATCTTTCAGAATTTTTGAAAGAAAATGGAGTGCGCTGCGAATATTTGCATTCGGATGTGGACACGCTGGATCGCGTGCTTATTTTGCAGGGACTTCGCAAGGGAGATTTTGATGTTTTGGTTGGCGTTAATCTTTTGCGCGAAGGCTTGGATCTTCCTGAAGTTTCTTTGGTAGCAATTTTGGATGCTGACAAAGAGGGCTTTTTGCGCAGTGAAACATCGCTTATTCAAACAATCGGACGAGCTGCCAGAAATATTAATGGCCGCGTTATTTTGTATGCTGACAATATCACTGGCTCAATGAAGCGCGCTATTGATGAGACAAATCGTAGACGCACTTTGCAGACAGCATACAATAAAAAACATCATATTACTCCAAAAACTATCGAAAAAAATATTAAATCAATTGTGGATCATGAAATTAATCCTGAAGTACCACTTGATTTTTCTAAGCTGGAATCACTCGAAGACATTGCAGGTTATATCAAGCAAAAAGAAAAAGAAATGAAAAACGCTGCTCGCTCAATGGAATTTGAAAAAGCCGCCCTTATCCGCGATGAGATTTCCACCCTGCGAAAACTGCAGTTGAAATAGTTTCAATTTTACATCTTTGACAAATGGTCTGTAATTGATATATTACAGTTGTTATGGTTATTTTAAAAAGCAGCTTCATATGAACGTGCGAATAGGGAGTATCTAACCGAGAGGAGGAGGACATGACTGAGAATAAGAATGCGATAAATTGTGCTGGTGTTCCGCTTGTTCCTGGAGGTATGACGCTTAAAGAGCATGTTGAAGGTGGTATTTTGGTTTGGAATCCAGCCATAATAAAGCCATTTCTTTTCGAGGAACAAAAAAGGCCTGGAGGAATTCTTGGCAGAAACTTGCTTGAATTGCATCCACTGTACTCAATCCCAGTTGCCTATGGCAACATTCTCGATTTTCTACTGGAAAACCCCGCACATATTCGCGTGGAATGGGATGGATTGGTTTTTTTAGATCCCGTTTTTAAAGCATATGACAAGAGTCTTCATGTGCGGCAGTTAATTCGGGAGATAAATGGACAATATCATGCCAGCTCGCTATGGTTGGATGTTAGTATGTGCGAGATTCATCCAATAGCACTTTTGAATGGGAATGTTCCAATGTAGAGGCCTGTTGAACCACCTTCAGCGTTCAACAAAAAGCGACCCTGAGCTATAGAAATAGTAAGGGGTCTTTTTTTTGTTGTCTTGTGTTATTTTGAATAGCCTTGTAAAATGGATTAAGTGTAAAAATGTATTGTTTTTAATAAAAATTAAGTATTAATATAAATATCTATGGAGGGAGAAAACAAAGTAGAAGACAAAATATTGGAAGCGTCAGAAACAAAAGTTGATTCATCTGTCGGGGAGGCAGGAAAAAAGGTTTCTTTTGTTGAAAAAATGAAAAAGGTGTGTTGTAATGATGGATCTTGCAAAATTAATTGCAAAAACAAAGGCCTTATAGTTGCTGCTGTTATTTTGTTGCTGTTGGTTGCGGGTAGTTATGGATATAAACAATATCGACAGAAGATAGATCTTGGTTCAGATGCTGTGAAAACTAAGGTAGAGAAATTCTTGAGTGAAAATGTTCCAGCAACAGCAAAGACTGGAATTAAAGATATAACCAAGGATGGAGATTTGTATAAAATTACAGTTACTGTTGATAAGCAAGAAATTCCAATATTTGTGACTCGTGATGGGAAAAAGCTTATCCAAGCACAAGGTGTTATCGATTTGGACCAAAAACCAGCCGATCCAAATGCTCAAGCGCAAGCTCCTGAAAAAACAGAAGCTGAAAACAAAACCGATGTGCCAGTTGTTGATTTGTTTGTGATGAGTTACTGCCCATATGGACTTCAAATGGAAAGAGGTGTTTTGCCAGCAGTTGAAGCGCTTGGAGCAAAAATAAAATTCAATGTAAAATTTGTTGATTATACTTTGCACGGACAAAAAGAAGTTACTGAAAATGTTAATCAATATTGCATTGGAAAAACACAGCCAACTAAGTTGAATAATTATCTAAAATGTTTTTGGAAAGACAGCAAAGGTACAGCGGCTGCTTGTATGAAAACTGCAGGGGTTAATGCTGCTAGTGTCGCAACTTGTGTTGCTGATACCAACAAGGAATTTAATCCAACAGAAAAAGCGATGGGATTGAACAAGGAAGAAACTGTGAAATTTGGAGTGCAAGGATCTCCAACACTTGTGATTAATGGAACAACTGTTTCATCTAGCCGCGATAGCGCAAGTGTTTTGAAAGCTATTTGCTCAGGATTCACAACTCAGCCTAAGGAATGTGAGGCGAAATTGTCTACCACAGCTCCTGCAGCTGGATTTGATGATGAAGCTGCTGCAGCAGGAGGAGCAGCATCTGCTGCATCTTGCGCAACACCAACAAACTAATAACATCCTACAAAATTGATTTCTTCTTAAAAGCGTAGTACTATGTATTACGCTTTTAAATTTATGATTTAATTTTAAATATGCAGGAAGACAAGATAATTATAAAGGGTGCGCGCGAGCACAATTTAAAAAATATTGATCTGGAATTGCCTCGGAACAAGTTCATTGTTTTTACGGGTCTTTCGGGCAGTGGAAAATCAACTTTGGCATTTGATACTATTTTTGCTGAAGGGCAAAGACGATATCTGGAAAGTTTGTCGAGTTATGCGCGTCAATTTTTGGGACAGATGGATAAGCCAGATGTTGATTATATCCAAGGTCTTTCGCCTGCAATTTCTATTGATCAAAAATCAACCTCACACAATCCTCGTTCAACAGTGGGAACGGTAACTGAAATCAATGATTACCTGAGGCTTCTTTTTGCTAAAATTGGCGTTCCTCATTGCAGTGTTTGTGGGCGTGAAATTTCAAAACTTTCCACCGATGAAATTGTGGATAGAATTTTGGATATGGGCGGAAAAAAGAAATCACAAACAATTGAAATTTCTTCGCCAATTGTGCGCGAGCGAAAAGGCGAATATTTGGCAATGTTGGATGATATGTGGAAGCGTGGTTATTCAGAGGCGATTGTGGATGGAAAACTGGAAAGATTGGAAAATTTTAAAGATATAAAATTAGGAAGATATAACAAGCATAGTATCGATATTATTGTTGATACGGTTGTTATTAATGAAGAAAATCTTAGTAGGATTTTTGAAGGAGTTGAAAAAGCGCTCAGGCTTTCGCACGGAATTGTAAAAGTGAAATGCGTAAAAGAGTTGAAAGTTGAAAGTAGCAAGTCGAAAGAAATTGGATGTGTTGAACAGATTTTTAATCAGAATTTGTCTTGTCCGATTCACGATATTGAATTTCCAGAAATGGAGCCGCGCCTTTTTTCTTTTAATTCTCCTTATGGTGCCTGCGAGGGTTGCGAAGGTCTGGGTATGAAAAAAGAAATTGATCCTGCGCGAGTGATGCCAGATATGAATAAAACTATTGGCGAAGGAGGGATTATGCCTTGGAGTTTTAAACCTAATAATTATCAAGGAACGGTGCTAAAAGCAGTAGCTCAATATTATAGTATTCCTGACAATAAACGCTTGCGGGATTTGCCAAAAGATAAGATTGATATTTTGATGTATGGAACTGAGGACGAAGATTTGATAAAAGTTAAATATCATTTTAAAAGTGGCAGCGGTCATTATAATGTGCGTTGGAAAGGTGTGGTGGCGTGGCTGCAGGAAAGATATCGCACGACAACCTCAGATGCAGTGCGCACAGACATTGAAAAATATATGTCGCAAAAACCTTGTTCGACTTGCGGAGGAAGCAGATATAAAAGTGACGTGCTTCTCGTTAGTGTTGGGGGTAAAAATATTTATGAAATTTCGGCGCTTAGTATTTGGCAGTGTATCGAATTTTTTAAAAATTTAAAATTAACTGCCCGAGAGGAATTGATTGCTGGCAGAATTTTAAAAGAAATTGTTGCGCGCTTGGTTTTTCTTAATAACGTTGGTCTGGATTATTTGACTCTTGGGCGAGCAGCGTATTCTCTTTCTGGTGGAGAATCACAGCGCATACGTTTGGCTTCTCAGATTGGTTCACAACTGGTTGGAGTTTTGTATATTTTAGATGAGCCATCTATTGGTCTTCATGCTCGCGATAATGCAAAACTCATTGAAACATTAAGGCAGTTGCAACAAATCGGCAACACATTAATTGTGATTGAACACGATGAAGAAATGATGCGCTCTGCTGACTGGCTGGTTGATATTGGTCCGGGAGCAGGAAAGCACGGCGGCGAAATTGTGGCGCAAGGATTGCCCGAAGATGTTATTAATAATCCAAAGTCACTTACTGGAAAATACCTTCGAAATGAGCTTGAAATTGAAATTCCAAAATTCAGAAGACAAATGAAAAGAAAGAAGAGTATCACAGTGCGAGGAGCTTCTGAGCATAATTTGAAAAATGTGACAGTGGAATTTCCACTTAAAGTTTTCACTTGCGTGACTGGAGTTTCTGGATCTGGAAAATCAACATTGGTAGAAGAAACTTTATACAAGGCGTTGGCTAATAAATTGCATCGCGCGCTTGATGTGCCTGCAAAGCATAATGAAATTATTGGCATTGAAAATATCAACAAGGTTATTATGATTGATCAATCTCCAATTGGGAGAACGCCGCGCTCAAACCCTGCCACTTATACTGGTCTTTTTACGCATATTCGCGAGCTGTTTGCGCAAACAAAAGACGCCAAGCTTAGGGGATATGGTCCTGGCAGATTCTCATTTAACGTGGCTGGCGGGCGCTGCGACAATTGCTCTGGCGAGGGATATCTTAAAATCGAAATGCAGTTTATGCCCGATGTGTATTTGCCGTGCGATGTTTGTAATAGTAAAAGATATAACAGTGAAACTTTGCAAGTTAAATATAAGGGTAAAAATATTTCAGAGGTGCTGGCGATGACAGTTTCTGAAGGCGTTGAATTTTTTGGCGCACTTTCAAAAATATACGAACCACTTAAAGTTTTGGAGGAAGTTGGTTTGGGGTATATTGAACTTGGTCAAAGCGCCACCACACTTTCTGGTGGAGAAGCGCAGCGTATAAAACTTGCCAGCGAACTTTCGCGTCGCGCGACTGGAAATACTTTATATATTTTGGATGAGCCAACCACAGGTCTTCATTTTGATGACATCAAAAAACTTTTAACAGTGCTCAATCGTCTTGTGGATGCGGGAAACACCGTTGTTGTTATTGAACACAATATGGACGTGATTAAAACTGCAGATTGGATCATCGATATGGGACCGGAGGGTGGCGACGGCGGCGGAAAAGTTGTTGTCACTGGTCCACCAGAAGAAGTTATCAAATATCACAAAGAAAGTTATACCGCTAAATATTTGCGACAAGTCCTGAAGCCGAAAAGCATACAATAACTTTCTTCCTTATCTTTCTCTCCTCAGATGAGGAGAGATGTCATGTACTCGTGACAGAGAGGTTTGAGCATTGCATGACCCACAAATCTACAAATCTGCTACGAATCTACAAATACATCAATCTTGTTATTCCGGGCTTGACCCGGAATCTAGGTTTAGCACATCATGCTCTATGTTGTAGTTGATTATAATTGGCTAATTAAGTGCTAGATCCTAGATTCCCACCTACGCGGGAATGACATAATAAAAAATATAGTTTTTTGGTGTTGATATTTTGAGATAAAAAAAGAGGACGGAAGTTTTTCTAGCGATGCTAGTAAACTTCCGTCCTTGGTACAGTCTGGCAGTGGTTATTTTTTTCTGGGTTCGTGATCAATCCAGAGAAACATGAAACTGCCACGATCGTATGTTTCATGCCATCCAGTTATTTTTAATTCCGGATGTTTTTCCATGAAGGCATTTTTTATTTCCAGAATTGTTTTTGCAATTTTGAGGTCATCTTGATTGGATAATCCAACTCTTACGCTGTGATCATTATAAAGTGGAATGCTCGTTGTGTTTCCAACTGTTATGGCATTCGCCAAGTTTCTTGTTACTGTTGTCCCATACCTTTCAGCGCGGACATCTAATGAAGCAAAAAATATGCTTGCCATTATCAATGTCACCAATATTTTTTTCATTGTTGTCTCCCAGCCTCTTTTTTGAGGTCTTTGTTTTATTGCCTAAAATAGGCGTTTGATTGTAATATATAATTGTTCAGGTACAATAGTATATTATATTCCTAAATTATGAAAAAGTCAAGATTACAGCGGAAAGTAGCTGAGCTGCCTCAAAATCCGGGGGTGTATTTTTTTCGTGATCAAGAGGGTAAGATTTTATATATTGGCAAGGCGACAAACCTTCGTTCCAGAGTTCAGTCGTATTTTCGCAATGTCATCCCGAACTCGTTTCAGGATCTAGATGAGCCTAGCGAGATGCTGAAACAAGTTCAGCATGACACAAAGGGATTCTTGAGCGTTCCTGGGCGGAGTGAATGGATTGGGTTGATGGTGGCTCAAGTTGTGGATATTGATTTTGAGCAGACGGATTCAGTTTTGGAAGCGCTGATTTTGGAAAGCAATTTAATTAAAAAATATCAGCCAAAATATAATACTCTGGAGAAAGATGATAAATCATTTTCGTATTTTGTTGTCACTAAAGAAGAATTTCCAAAAGTTTTGATTGTGAGAAAAACAGATTTAGTTTGTCATCCCGCACTTGATGCGGGTTCCAGTCACACGCACAAATCTGGCTCAGCTCTGGATTCCCGCCTACGCGGGAATGACAAGGCCTCAAAGCCTTGTAAAAAAATACAAAATACCAAATACCAGATACCATATACCAAGACCTTCGGTCCTTATACGAGCAAGCAACAAATGCAGACCGCGCTGAAAATTATCCGTCGCATTTTCCCGTTTCATGCTGGGAAACAAAAAACTGAAAAAGGCTGTTTGGATTTTCAAATCGGTCTTTGTCCTGGGCCGTACGCTGATGCAATTTCAAAAACTGATTATAAAAAAAATATTCGAGGGATTGAAATGATTTTGCAGGGGAAGAAAAAAAGCTTGATTTCAAAAATGGAAAAAGAAATGCAAGTTTTTTCCAAAAAAAATGAATTTGAAAAAGCGGCAGTTCTCCGAAATAAAATTTTTGCATTGCAGCACATTCGCGATGTGGCACTGATGACAAGGGAGATGGAACATGGAGCATGGAACATGGAGCATGAAATACAAGATACAAAATACCAAATACCAAATACCAGAATCGAGGCTTATGATATCTCCAACATCTCTGGACAATATGCTGTTGGTTCAATGGTGGTTTTTGAAAATGGTATGCCGAATAAATCGCAGTATCGCAAGTTTAAAATAAAAACTGTTGATGGCAGTAATGATGTGGCGATGATGAAAGAAGTTTTGTCGCGAAGATTTAATAATGATTGGTCAATGCCAGATTTGATTTTGCTGGATGGCGGACAGGGACACGTTAATATGGCAGGGGATTTGGTGCGCGAATTAGGACTAGATTTGTTGATTGTCGGTGTGGCTAAAGGTAAGACGCGTAAAAATCTCAATTTCCAATTTCCAATTTCCAATAAAATCCCAATGTCTCAATTTCCAAAAGAAATGCAAGAGTTTTTAAATGATAAGAATCTGGTTAAATCTATTATGGATGAGGCTCACCGCTTTGCAATTGCTTATCATCGAAAATTACGCAGTAAAAACGCCTTAAAATAATTGAAAGACAGTTTGAGTTGTTGCGTATGAATATATACAAATCAAGACTGAGTTTCGAAATGATAGGCGAACTCAGTTTTGTGCAATGGGAATGGAAATATGATGAAAAAAATAACACGAAAAACTTTATCAAGCTTTCTTTTGATAGTTGCAATTCTTTTGATTGCAGGTGGTTTTTCTGATGGTATGATTGCTTCAGCTGATATGAATTCAATGGAGGATTCATCAATAGTTTTACACCAGAGTGTGCCAGTCAATGATAATGCATTAAAGCCTTGCTGTGAGGATAAACAAGGTGGTGCGTCGGCAATTCAGTTTTCAGTTTTTACTCAAAACATAAAATTTTTACCACTTGGCTTTGCTGAAAATATTTCTGGCAGCAATTCAATTTTTGAACATAAAATTATAGAATTATCTTCTGCTTCGCCACCGAAGCCGGATATCATTTCTTCCGTTTTCCTGAAGGAATAAATCTTTTCTCTTGTTTGCCCTTTTTAAATAAGGGTGGTTTTTGGTATACTTAAAAAATAAAAATTAGGACTTACGCATTTTCTCAACTATTTCTTATTTGGCACGCTTTTGGATGAATACTCAATATCCAAAAGCTCAAAGAGTTGCTGTCGCCAACTATTGGCCAAAAAAGAAATGTTTCGAAATGTGTAACTTCTTACTTATATAATATGCAAAAAATAACAGTTCCAATCATTGGAATGCATTGCAAATCTTGTGAAATTCTTGTTGAAAATAAGCTTTCTGAAATCAGCAAGATCAAAAAAATAGACGTCAATTGTAAGAAAGGAACAGCTGATATTTATTACGAATCTCAAAAACCCAATATGGTGGAAATAGAAAAAGCCATCAGGGAAGCGGGTTATGCGGTTGGAGTGGCAGAAAAAAAACCGTTGTTCAGTCGGAATATAAATGAATATAAAGATTTGGGGATCGCCTTTTTGTTTCTGTTTGGTATTTATTTGATTGCAAAAAATTTAGGGCTAGCTGACATTGGAGTAAGTTCCGCATCAAATCCATCGAGCTTGGGCGTGGTTTTCTTGGTGGGGATTACGGCTGGGATTTCAACTTGTATGGCGTTGGTGGGAGGTTTAATTTTGGGAATTTCTGCTCGTCATTCTGAGAAACATCCTGAGGCTACTGCCGCGCAAAAGTTTCGTCCGCATTTATTTTTCAATGCCGGCAGGATTGTGATTTACGCCTTGTTGGGTGGACTGCTTGGTTTGATCGGTTCTTCATTTCAATTGTCGGGAGTGACTTTGGGAATTCTGACAATTGCAGTAGGAGTTGTGATGTTGTCACTTGGACTAAAATTGATTGGAATTTTTCCTCGTTTGGAAAATGGTGGAATAGCTTTGCCGAAAAGCATCAGCAGTGCGTTGGGCATTCACCCTGTTAAATCCTGCGAAGCAGGTGCTCGCAGTAGCGAGCAATTTAACAGGGTAAAAAATAATACCAAAGAATATAGTCATAAAAATTCATTCGTTATGGGTGGACTGACATTTTTCTTGCCCTGTGGCTTCACGCAAGCGATGCAACTTTATGCTGTGAGCAGTGGAAGTTTCACTCAGGGTGCAATGATTATGGGTATTTTTGCACTTGGAACAGCTCCTGGACTCTTGGGTATTGGCGGTCTGGCTAGTGTGGTGCGCGGAATTTTTGCTCAAAGATTTTTTAAGTTCGCTGGAATCCTCGTGATATTTTTGGCGATGTTTAATATTGCCAATGGATATAATCTGACTGGCTGGCAAGTGTCGAAAGTTGAAAGTCGAAAGTTGAAAGTTGAAAGTGTGATTGATCCTAATGTGACAATGGAAAACGGCGTGCAGGTTGTTAGAATGAAGGAAATTGCCAGTGGATATTCTCCGAACAAATTCACAATCAAAAAAGACGTGCCAGTGAAATGGATTATTGATGCTCAGGCTCCGTATTCTTGTGCCAGCAGTCTTGTGGTTTCAAGTTTGAAAATTCAAAAAACTTTAAAGGCAGGCGAAAACATTATTGAATTTACACCAACAAAAACAGGTAAAATCCCATTTTCTTGTTCTATGGGTATGTATACTGGCGCATTCACAGTTATTGATGAAAATAGTGATGAGGTGGTGGTTGAAGACGACCTGGTTGAAAAGCAGGCTTCTGGTGGAATATGCAATAAGCAAGGATGTAATATAAATAAAGATCGAATTAAATAATTTATAGGACTTACGCATTTTCTCAACAATTTCTTATTTGGCACGCTTTTGGATAAATATTCAATATCCAAAAGCTCAAAGAGTCGCTGTCGCCGACTATTGGCCAAAAAAGAAATGTTTCGAAACGCGTAATTTGTGAATTAAAAAATATATGAAAAGAATAAACCTGTCTCTTTCTGGAATGCACTGTGCTTCCTGTGCAATGTTGATTGAAAAAGTGCTTGCAAAAACTCCTGGTGTACAAAAAGCCAGTGTGAATTTTTCTGCAGAAAAAGTTTTGATTGATTTTGATGAAAATATAACCGATCCGCAAAAACTTATTGCTGCAATAGTTAAAGGTGGATATGGTGCTGAAGAAATTGATGCTAAAGATAGTGAATTTGAAAAGAAAAAAAGGGATCATGAGATCTCAGAATATTTTTCAAAATTTATGTTTAGCGCTTTGCTTAGTGTGCCGATGTTGTATTTTATGCTTTTGGATTTTTTTAAATGGCTTCCAGGGGAAAAAACTTTTGCGCCATACATTGGTGTGTTTTCATTGCTTTTGACAATTCCTGTGCAGTTTGTGATTGGTTCAGGCTTTTACAAGGGAATGTGGTCATCGCTAAGGATGAAGACGTTTAATATGGACAGCTTGATTGCAATTGGAACTTCGACTGCTTTTTTCTTCAGTTTGTATAACTATGTGACATATGTCATTGCTAATAATTCCTTGATCGGAGTTGGTGGTATGAAAATTCCTGATCTGTATTTTGAAACAGCAGCTTATTTGATCACATTTGTGATTCTTGGAAAATGGTTGGAAATTAGAACAAAGGGAAAGACATCTGATGCGATCAAAAAATTGATGGGGCTGCAAGCGAAAACAGCCCGCGTGATTCGTGGTGGCGAGACGCTTGATATTGCAATTGATGACGTGATTCATGGTGATATCATTATTGTTCGCCCTGGAGAAAAAGTTCCTGTTGATGGAAAAATTACCAAGGGAACATCTGCCGTGGATGAATCTATGATTACAGGAGAAAGCTTGCCAGTAGAAAAAAATATCGGAAGTATGGTTGTTGGTGGAACTATTAATAAGACAGGAAGCTTTGAGTTTGAAGCTACAAAAATTGGTTCAGAAACAACATTAGCTCAAATCATTCGCTTGATTGAAGAAGCGCAAGGATCAAAAGCACCGATTCAAAATTTTGCCGACAGTATTTCTGCTTGGTTTGTTCCAGCTGTGATTGGAGTTGCAATTTTGACTTTCATTGTCTGGTATTTTTTCTTGGGAGCAACTTTAGCTTTTGCTTTGTTGGCATTTACTTCGGTAATTGTGATTGCATGCCCATGTGCACTTGGTTTGGCAACCCCGACATCATTAATGGTTGGAACAGGTAAGGGCGCTGAATATGGCGTGCTTGTAAAAGGTGGAGAAGCGCTTGAAGCTGCAAGCAATATTTCAGCTGTAGTCTTTGACAAGACTGGAACGCTTACCAAAGGAAAGCCTGAGGTGGTAAAAATAATTTCAAATCCTGCTTTTGATTTTGATGAGGATAAGATTTTAAAAATATCATCAAGCATTGCAAAACATTCCAATCATCCCTTGTCTCAAGCTGTTGTAAGATATGGCGAAAAACAAAATATTCAACTAGCTGATTTTGGAGATTTTCAAGAAGTCCCTGGAAAAGGAATAATTGCAAAATGCTTAACACATAATAAGGAAATAGTTTTGGGTAATATTAGAATTCTAGAGCAAGTAGGAGTCCAAACTTCTTGGGCAAAAAATCTTCTGGAAAATGAATCTGTAAGCGCTGGGACATTACTTTTTGTGGTGCATAATGGCGATGTTGTGGGGGCAATTTCAATTGCTGATGAAGTAAAAGAAGAATCAAAAAAAGTGGTGGCAAAACTTCAAAAAATGGGTATTGAGGTTTGGATGATTACTGGAGACAATGCGCGCACAGCAAAAGCTATTGGCTTGCAGGTTGGAATCACAAATATTTTGGCAGAAGTTTTACCAGAAGATAAAGCTAACGAAGTTAAGAAACTTCAAGCTCAAAAAATAAAAAAACATTTCCATTTGTTTGGAAATTGGAAATTAGAAATTGGAAATTCCACCCGCAGGGTGGCTATGGTTGGAGATGGAATTAATGACGCTCCTGCACTAGCTCAAGCTAATGTAGGAATCGCAATGGGATCAGGAACTGATGTGGCAATGGAGGCAGGCGACATTGTTATAATGAAAAGTGATCTGAATGATGTGGTAACTTCATTTGAACTTTCAAAAGAAACGATGGGTAAAATAAGACAAAATATGTTTTTTGCTTTATTTTACAATGTGATTGGAATTCCAATTGCTGCTCGTGTTTTCTTTGGAATCGGCTTGGTGTTAAAACCAGAACTAGCAGGACTTGCTATGGCGATGAGTTCTATTTCAGTAGTTGGAAATTCATTGCTTCTTAAATTATTCAAGCCTGGCAAGAGAAACTATATTTCTTTGGTTGCGCCAATTATTATGATGGTAGTTTTCACGTTCGGATTTTATGAATTTGCAAAATTCAGCAGTGGAATGGAGAATACAGTTATTAATGAGGAGCAAATAAGGGTTGAATTTAATAAATTGAATTTGAATGCCCAAATAGAAATCATAAGTGAAGAGGCTGGAGTAAAGGCATTTTATTTTACTGATGAAAATAATGTTCCAAAAGAATTGCGGGAAGAAATAAACAGCAAAAGTTTCACGCCTGAAATAATCAATGGAAAAAAATATCAGAAAGTTTATATTGGTTGGGTAGAGGCGCAGATGATGATTGAAAAAGAACTTATCCAAAAATCAGGGGACAGAGCGGATGATTTTTTTGGAAACAGTGTCATCATTGAAATCTTGCCCAAAACCAAAACCATTCTCGACAATTTCCATTTTGTCGGAGCTGATTTTCAGATCAAGAAATAGTTTTAAAAAATACACTAAGGCGGGTTCATATTTGATGGGTCTGCTTTTTTGTATCTGTTAATATTGAGTGACGATCAGAAGGGTTTTGACAATTATCCTGTTTGTGATAATGTGTAATATCCAATAAATTATTTTTTTGGAGCAGTTATTTGTCAATAAAATCAACGAACAAAAGGAGAGATACAATGAAAAAGGCGAATGTGAAGTTAGATGCTATCGAAGGTCATATTGGTGATCAGCTTGAAATTGAAGAATTACTCAGTAAGGGTGGAACAATCTATGAACATATGCTGGAAGCTTTGCCTGATTGTCCGCAAAGAGTCCAATATGCCCGTCTTTCTTATGAGAATGCTATGAAATCAGGCATGTATTTTACTGGTGTTTATACGGTAAAATTTTTGCCAGAGGATGAGATGATTGCATGTCTCGAGGAAGTTATCCAGAAAAGTATAAAAGCTGGTCGTGAAAACTGGGCAGATAATGCTATTAAAGCTTTTCCTCGAACAGGAAAATGGAATAACAGAAGGATTGAGTTACTGGAAGCGGTTATAAAAAGGCACCTTGATGAAGGAATTGCAAATTGGGCAAAAGATGCCGCAATGGAAATTCCGAGAGATCTTACTTCGGCCGAGTTGGAAAGAATAATTTCTCAGCAACTGGAAAATGATTTTCCTCGAGCAGAAACGGCGGCTGGTATTCTGCGTAGATCGTTTACACTTGATGAGCTTAGAATTGCCGCCAACGGTGCAAAGAAGAAACAGTGGTGGGAATTGCTCATCAAAATCGCGCAGATGTTTCCAAAAGAAAATCAGAAAGAATGCGAATTGCTCATCAGTGAGGCGCATAAGGCTGTTGTCAAAAAAGGTGATGCAAGCGGCATAGATAAAATTTGCAAAGCTCAAGGGAATCGGAAAAAAACAACTGATGAGCTGAAAATTGTTTTTGAAAAGGCGTGCAAAGATTCAGGCGTGTTTCATAATAATGTTTCGTATTATGCTGAGGAGCTTGCAAAAGATCCTGCAAACATCGCTTATCTTGAAGATAAAGCAAAAATGCTTGTGGATGAATTTGCAGAAAATGCGCTTGATATTGCTCTGAAATTGCCAGGTACAAGTGTTGAAAGATGCAACATTATCGAAGTCATTGCCCTTAAAGCTCTTAAGCAAAAGCGGCAGAATCTTATCAAAAAATGCGCGCCTGCTTTGCCTGAAGGAAATGAGGCGCGTACAAAGTTGGCACAATATCTCGTAACTGAAGTGCGAAAAAAAGTGGGAAAATTCGATTCCATTAAAAGAGGAGAGGATGTTGAATTTGCAGTTGAGGCGGTAAAGCTTCTTCCTAAAGTTGCCGAGAAAACAAATCACTTATTGGATCTTTACAAATCTGCAAAGAGGATAGAGGATAGTCTCGATCGTCGAGATGATCGGAGCCCATCAGGATTTTACGAGGTCAAGATGGAGCTTAATCGCTGCGGGTAAACTATGGAAAAATATTAAATAATAGGGCGACACTGAAACAGTGTCGCCCTTTTTTGTTACGTAACAGGTTACGTAACACTCAAATATTGATAGGCTTTACATTTCGGGTTTTTGCTGATACAATTATCTCCAGTATAAATTTGAAATCTGGACTTGAAACAAAGAAAAATATGATTTAGAGAAAGACCTGTTTTAATGCCTAAAACCTAATACCTAATACCTAATATCTTCTTAAACTATGGCTTCCAAAAAAGAAACTTCGAAACAAACAAATGAGATTGTAATCAAGGGTGCGCGAGTTAATAATCTCAAAAACATCGACGTTAACATCCCGAGGGATAAGTTCGTGGTGATTACGGGACTTTCTGGCTCGGGTAAATCATCGCTGGCTTTTGACACGATTTATGCCGAAGGTAATCGTCGATATATGGAAGGCCTTTCTTCGTATGCGCGAAATTTTTTGGATCCATCAGATAAGCCTGACGTGGATAAAATTGAAAATCTTTCCCCTCCAATTTCTATTGATCAAAAAAGCATTTCTCGTTCTCCGCGATCAACTGTTGGAACACTGACTGAGGTTTATGATTATTTGCGTATTATGTATGCAAAAATCGGAGTGCTGCATTGCCCGGAGTGTGGGACATCAATGCAAAAAAGAAGCAATCAGGAAATTTTGGATGAAATTTTAACATTTTCTCATCACACTCAGATTGCTATTTTGGCAAAGCCGAAGGATATTGCTGTTGGAAAAGAATTATTAAAACACATTGCGCAAATGGGCTATGCTCGTGTGCGTTTTAATGGAAAAATGTTTACGGTAGCGGAAGCTATGATGCTCAGCGAAAGTGAAATTGAAACTGATATTGAAATGGTTATTGATAGAATTGTGCTCGACAAGAAAAAACCTGATGTGGAAAGAATGTTAGACTCTATTGAAACAGCGATGAAAAACGGTGGCAATTCAATGAAGATCTTGTTTGATAATGTTGAAGAACGTAATTATAACCAAGATTTCTTTTGCAGCGAATGCGGTGTGAAAATCAAAGAAGTGACGCCGCGTCATTTTTCTTTTAATAGTCCAGAGGGTGCTTGCGACCTGTGCTCCGGTTTAGGTTACACCTTAAAAGTAAATGAAGAACTTATTATTCCCAATAAAAATCTTTCTTTAATGGAAGGTGCAATTCAGCCCTGGAGCAAATCTGGTGGAAAAATAAGTGGACAGAGTGTGCAACTTTTGACGCTTAAAGATGTTGCAAAAAAATATAAGTTTTCAATGAACGTTCCGGTTAAAAAATTAACAGCTGATCAACTCAAAATTGTTTTACATGGTAATGATGGATTTGAAGGTGTAATTCCGGCATTAGAAAAAAAATATCAAGAAACAAAATCTGATTATGTGCGCAGTGAAATTGAAAAATATATGACCGCACACACTTGTCCATCTTGCGATGGCAAGCGTCTTAAAAAAGAATTTTTGGCGGTGGAAGTTCAAGGAAAAACAATAGATGTGATGGTCTCAATGAGTATAACTCATCTGAGAGAATTTTTTGAGAATGTTGAAAATTGGACACAAACAACACAAGAGAAAAGCATAGGCAAACCTATTGTGCGAGAAATTTTGCAGCGTCTTAGTGCACTTGAAAACGTGGGATTGGAATATTTAAATTTGGGACGATCAGCTCAAACAATTTCTGGTGGGGAAGCTCAACGTATCAGACTGGCTGCGCAACTCAATTCTCAATTGATGGGAATTGTATATGTTTTGGATGAACCTTCCATCGGACTTCATTCTCGCGACACAGAAAAACTTATTAATACTATTAAAGCCTTGCAAAACGTTGGAAATTCATTGATTGTGGTTGAACACGATGAAAGCATCATTAAAGCTGCTGACTGGATTGTTGATATGGGTCCAGGGGCAGGAGAAGAAGGCGGAATCGTCGTTTTTGAAGGTGATTATAATCAACTTATTAAATCTAAAAATCTTACTGCACAATATATATCTAAAAAGAAAAAGGTTTCAGAAAAGAAAAAAAATAGAGCTGGAAACGGTAAATTTATTGAAATTATCGGAGCTGAAGAAAATAATTTAAAAAATGTTGATATAAAAATACCATTGGAAAAATTTGTGGTTATTTGTGGAGTTTCAGGCAGTGGAAAATCAACTTTGGTAAAAAATATTTTAGCCAAAGCATTGTCGCGACATTTTTATAACACACGAGATCTTCCTGGTAAACACAAAAAAATCAAAGGATTTGAGCATATTAAAAAGGTTATTAGTATAAATCAAAATCCAATCGGACGCACTCCACGCTCAAATGCAGCAACGTATACTGGAGTGTTCTCACACATTCGCGACCTGTTTGCTGGAGTGGAGGAAGCAAAGAACAGAAATTATACTGCTAGTCGCTTTAGTTTTAATATGAAAGGTGGGCGCTGTGAAGTGTGCCAAGGGGAAGGCTCAAAGAAAATAGAAATGCATCTGCTTCCTGATATGTATGTGAAATGCGAAGCTTGCGGAGGAACGAGGTTTAGCAAAAAAACCTTAGAGATTGAATATAAAGGCTTTAATGTTGCACAGATTTTGGATATGGATGTGCGCTTGGCTCTGCGTTTTTTTGCAAGGCATCCGCTTATTGCTGAAAAACTTAAAACCATGGAAGATGTTGGTCTTGGATATTTGAAGCTCGGACAAAGTGCAACAAATCTTTCTGGTGGAGAAGCTCAGCGTATTAAACTTGCCACGGAGCTTGCACGAAAATCAACAGGCAGCACTTTGTATATTTTGGATGAGCCAACTGCAGGACTTCATTTTGATGATATCAGAAAATTGTTAAGCGTTCTTAATGCCTTGGTTGATAAAGGTAATACAGTGATTGTGGTTGAACATAATCTTGATGTTGTTCGTGATGCTGATTGGGTGATTGAACTTGGACCGGATGGTGGCGACCTTGGTGGTTATCTCACTTTTGCTGGCACACCAGATCAACTTAAAAAAGACAAGAAAAGTTGGACCGCGAAATATTTGTAGAGATGTCTGTGTCATTCCGGACTTGATCCGGAATCCAGGATTTAACGCACTATTTTTTCTATTATAATATTCGTAATTTAATACTTGAGATATTAATCCTGGATTCCTGCCTACGCAGGAATGACAAAGAAAAAAGTAAAGTTATAATGATAGCAAAATAATTGCTATCACTGAAAAAATAATATCGTTCGCTGCATTTCGGAGTGTCCAGAGTCTTTCTTTTGAGTCATCTGGAAATTTGTGAACTCGTTGGTGGAATTTATATATTTTTTCTAAAAATTTGAAATTAAGTTTCCAATAGAGTACTGTTAACAAATCAGGAAACATTGAGATGAGCGCACCTGTTATTATTGAGATGGAAATTACTGACGGTATGTTTTTGGCATAAATTGCAAAAAGAATAATCACACCGCCGACAAGAAGATCAAGAATCACTTTCCAAGTTGTATTTTTGAAAGTTGATTTTTTTCCTAAATATTCTCCGTGGCGAAAAGTATCTAAAATGTAATGAAGGGGGATCAGGACTGCTGTTAATGCTATTGGATTGTGAATGTACTTTCCAATGGCAGCGCCGACAAGGGCGTGAGTGGTAAGGATCATAGGGGTAAGAATTTCTAATGTCTAATTTCTAATATCTAATAAAAAATTTAATGACAAAATGTCCAAAAGTTTCGTGCATTAGGAATTGGAAATTGATTAGAAATTGGTAATTAGGAATTAGAAATTAAAGATAAATTTAGATTCAAAAATTTTTATATTAAAAACAGGTTTAACTTTATGGAGAAAATCGGAAAATTATATATCGTTGCTACCCCAATTGGTAATCTCGAGGACATTACTCTTCGCGCACTGCGTGTTTTGAAAGAGGTTGATATGGTGGCGTGCGAAGACACTAGGGTTACTCGAAAACTTCTAAATCATTATAACATAGAGACACAAGCAATTGTGTATCATCAACATACAAAAGACGATAAAATTAAGAAAATTATTGATGAAATTTTGGTTGGCAAAAATGTCGCTGTGGTAACTGATGCTGGCACCCCAGGAGTTTCTGATCCTGGAAATATCTTGGTAGCTGAAGCTATTGCTAACAATATTGTTGTCTTGCCAATTCCAGGGGCTTCAGCTTTGGCTTCAATTATCAGTGTGGCTGGGATTGATATGCAGCAATTTACATTTTTGGGTTTTCCTCCGCACAAGAAAGGACGGGAGACATATTTTAAAAAAGTATCAGTTAGTGAGATTCCTTTTATTTACTATGAATCACCACATCGCGTGATCAAAAATCTGGAATTATTGAAAACAATCGTAGAGACGCAAAATTTTGCGTCTCTACCGCAAGGGGAGAAAAAAATCATTCTCGGTCGCGAACTGACCAAAATGTTTGAAGAAGTGGTGCGCGGCAATATTAATGAGGTCTTGGAATATTTTGCAGAAAATCCTTCAAAAATAAAAGGAGAATTTGTGATTGTTGTGTATTGATAAATAGATTGTCATAATATTTGAAAAATCCCGCAAAAGCGGGTTTTTCTATTGCTCAAATCTATTTTATGGGGGTATAATAAAGGTATGAAAAATGAAATTCAAAAATTAATAGAAAGTGCCTTAAATGAGGCAAAAAGGGCTAATGATTGGGTTGATTTTGAGATGCCTGAAATTCTCGTTGAATATCCAAAAAGTGAACAATTTGGGGATTATACAACAAATGTTGCTATGATTTTAGCAAAAAAAGTTGGGAAAAATCCGATGGAAATAGCTGAGATTATTAACTTACAACTTACAACTTACAACTTACAACAATTTGAAAAAATAGAGGTGGCTCAGCCGGGATATATTAACTTTTATCTTTCCAAAAAGTATTTGCAAGAAATCGTTGAAAAAATAAATACTGAAAAAGAAAAATTTGGAAATTCTGATAAAAAAAATGAGAAAGTATTGGTAGAATTTTCACAACCAAATACTCATAAAGAATTTCATATCGGCCATTTAAGGAATGTGTTTATTGGAGATGCGCTTGTTAAAACGATAAAGAAATCCGGCAGCGAGGTAGTTGCTGCAAATTATATCGGGGACACCGGGACACATATTGCAAAGTGTTTATGGGGAATTGTTAAATTTCATAATGGGGAAGATTTGGATAAGATATCAAACAAGGCTGAATTTCTAGGAAAGGTTTACAGTGAAGCTGCACAGGCTATTGAGAATAATCCTGAATTCGAAGAAGAATTTAAAAATGTCCAAAAAGAATTTGAAAATGGTGATCAGGAATTGGTTCAATTGTGGAGCAAGACAAAAAAATGGTCGTTGGATGAATTTCAAAAGATTTATGAAAAACTCGGAGTATCTTTTGACGTTTACTTTTGGGAAAGCGAGGAAGAACTGAAAGGCAAGGAAATGCTAAAAGAATTGATGGGGGTATCCTGTATTAAGGAAAGTCAGGGAGCTATCGTGGCAGATCTTGAAAAATATGACTTAGGAGTTCTAGTGCTGGTCAGAAAGGACGGTAGCGCCTTGTATGGATTGAAAGATATACCTCTGGCTGTGAAAAAATTCAAAGAATTTTCCATAGATCGTAGCATAGTGGTTGTTGATTTGCGTCAGAGTCTATATTTCAAACAGATATTCAAAATTCTTGAATGCATGGGATTTCACAAAGATATGAAACACGTGGGCTACGAGTTTGTATCCCTGAAGGGAAGTGAGACGATGTCGTCCAGGAAAGGAAACATCATACCAGCAACATATTTGATTGATGAAACCGTAAAGCGTGTAAAGGAAAAATTTCCCAATACCGATGTTGCTGAAGAAATTGGCATAGGTGCGTTGAAATTTTATATGCTGAAATATTCCTCACAGTCAAAAATAGAATACGATATTGAAGAGTCTGTAAGATTAGATGGCGCAACCGGACCGTATGTACAATATGCGCATGCGCGTATTTGCAATATCTTGGAAAAGGCAAAGGGAATAAAAGGATTAATGGGAGAAAAGGGAAAAATGGGCAATGTGGATTTGCAATTATTAATCCATGAGAAGGAAGTAAGTTTGATAAAAGAGCTTAATAAATTTCCGGAATTGGTTGCTGTGGTTGCTGAGGATTATGAAGTTCACAAGTTTGCCCATTATGCCATCAAATTGGCTGACAAATTTCACAGTTTTTATGATGCTTGTAAGGTGATTGATGAGGGCAATGAAGAACTGACAATCGCTAGACTTTCTCTGATAAATGCTGTTAGAATAGTATTAGCAGAAACCCTGGATTTGATAGGGGTGGATGCACCTGAAAAAATGTAGAAATAACTAATAACAAACAACTAACTACTAACAACAAGGGCTTAACAAAGCATTTCTGTTATAAGTTGTAAGTAGTAAGTTGTCAGTTAATTATATGAAAATTGGAATTGACGCTCGCTCGATTTTGAACCCCGAAAAAGGAGATGCAATTGGTGTTGGTCATTATACTTATCAATTGATTCGTCATCTGCTTAAAATAGACAAAGAAAATGAGTATGTTATTTTCTTTGATTTTCGTGTGCGCGAAAAAGATGTCAAAAAATTTGCTGGGCCGAATGTGAAAATAAAATTTTATCCCTATTCTGATTATAAAAAATATCTTCCGGGGGCTTATAGTGAAATTTTAGGAACAGCAACACTGCAAAAAGAAAAACTTGATGTGCTTCATTCCACTTCCGCTCTTAATCGTATTCCTATGGGATATAATGGAAAGACAGTGGTAACTTTTCATGATATGTCGATGTATAGTATTCCTCAATATTTGTCAGCTGTTAAAAGAACTCGCAACAAAACCATAGCTCGTTTGATGGGTCGCAAAGTAGACAAGATAATAGCTGTTTCATCTTCAATAAAAAATGATGTTGAAAAATTCATTGGTGTGCCAACAGAAAAAACACAGGTTGTTTATAGCGGTTTGGATCAACGTTTTTTTGAAGAATCAGAAATATCAGTAGCAAAAGTTTTGGGCAAATATGATATTACAAAAAAATACATTTTATTTTTGGGAACACTTGAACCATCCAAGAATATAACACGCTTGCTGGAAGCTTTTGCAAAATTTAAAACACAGCAGAAACAGAAAAATTCTGGCAAGTTTGAATATCAATTAGTGCTAGCTGGAAAACGTGGTTGGCTTTCTCAAGAATATTTGCAAATCATTAAAGATTTAAGTTTAACAAAAGACGTTGTTTTCACTGGATATGTAATTGGGGATGAATTGGTACCACTTTTTCGCAGTGCAGAATTCTTTGTGATGCCGTCATTGTATGAAGGATTTGGAATGACGGTGCTTGAGGCGTTTGCAACCAAAACACCTGCGATTTTGGCTAATGTTTCTTCTCTTCCTGAAATTGCCGGCGAAGCTGCATATTTTATAAATCCTCTTGATACTGCTGAGTTAGCTGAGGCTATTGGAAAATTTGCAACAGATGAAAATTTGCGAGCAAGCTATATTGCAAAAGGACTGGAACAGGCCAAGAAATTTGATTGGGACAAAACTGCTCGCGAAACATTGGAGATTTACAAAAGTTTAAAATAGGCATATCATAGAAATATAAAAGCAATGGGGAGGTTATCACCTCGTCGCCCTGGTGAAATATTTACTTTGTAAATTTCACAGGGCAAGCTGCGAAAAGAAATCCTTTGGGAAAGTAGAATTCGTCGGGTAAGCCCGTTATAGCTGTAAAGAGAGCTTATTAGGCAGTAGCTTCTTAGCTTTTTAGGAAATGCATTTTTCTAAGAAGCTAAGAAGCTAAAAAGCTAAGAAGCTAAATTAAGGTGGTACCACGTTGGAAGACGTCCTTATGCATTTATTTGCATGGGGATTTTTATTATTTATTTTAAAAAATATATGGCATTCAAAAAAGTTGATCCGAAACAATCATTTCCAGAGATGGAAAAAGAAATTTTGAAATTTTGGGCTCAGGAGAAAATATTTGAAAAATCTTTGGAAATCCGAAAAGATTCACAGGAATATACTTTTTATGATGGGCCGCCTTTTGCAACAGGCACGCCACACTATGGTCATTTGGTTGGATCCACAATGAAAGATGTGGTGCCGCGTTATTGGACGATGCGTGGATTTCACGTGGAAAGAAAATGGGGATGGGATTGTCATGGGCTGCCGATTGAAAATATCGTGGAAAAAGAATTAGGTTCAAAAGCTAAAAGTGAAATTGAAAAATTGGGCGTGGAAAAATTTAACGAACTTTGTCGTAGTAAAGTTCTGGAATATGTTGACGTCTGGAAAGTTGTCATCAATCGTTTGGGACGCTGGGCTGATATGGAAAATGCTTACAAGACGATGGATTTGCCGTATATGGAATCTGTCTGGTGGGTCTTTAAGGAGCTTTGGAATAAGGGTCTTATTTATGAAGGTTATCGTTCGATGCACGTTTGTCCTCGCTGCGAGACTACACTTTCTCAGCAAGAGGTTAGTGAAGGATATATTGATGTGAAAGATTTATCAGTTATTGCGAAATTCGAACTTATTGACCCCGTAAAATCCTCGCAAGACTCGGATCACGGGGCAGGTGAACCGAAGACTTTCATTTTGGCCTGGACAACAACTCCTTGGACTTTGATTGGTAATGTGGCGCTAGCTGTTAATCCAGAAATGGAATATGTCTATGTGGAAACAATAAACTCGGAAAAAGATGGAACATTTTCGGAAGAAGTTTTTATTGTGGCTAAAGATAGAGTGGGTGATTTATTTAAAGATAAAAAAATTGAAATCGTGCGTGAAGTTTTAGGTTCACAATTGGTTGGCAAAAAATATAAACCAGTTTTTGATTATTACGCTACGTTTGATATTGAAAATTTTGAGAATGGTTGGAAAGTTGTGGGCGCAGATTTTGTGGGAGCTGAAGACGGAACAGGCGTTGTGCATATTGCTCCGGCCTTCGGAGAGGACGATTTAAATTTGGGCAAAGAAAAGAATTTGCCGTTTGTGCAGCACGTTGGAATGGATGGAATCATAAAAAGCCAAGCTGGCGAATTTGCTGGACTGCATATAAAACCAACTGATGATCGCACTGCAACTGACGTGGAAATTATAAAATATCTGGCTAAAAGCGGAACTCTTTTTGCCAAAGAAAAATATGAGCATAGTTATCCTCATTGTTGGAGATGTGACACTCCACTAATGAATTATGCAACCAGCTCTTGGTTTGTGAAAGTTGCTGATATAAAATCAGATGCAATTGATTTGGCCAAAGAAATTCGTTGGTCTCCTGAACATATTAAGGAGGGACGTTTTGGAAAGTGGCTGGAAGGTGCACGCGATTGGTCAATTTCACGTCAGCGTTTTTGGGCTTCTGTTATACCAATTTGGAAATGTGAGTGCGGAGAAATGAAGGTGTTTGGATCCGTGATGGAGCTCGAGGCTGCTAGTGGAGAAAAAATAACAGACCTGCATAAACACATTGTCGATAAAATTGTGCTTAAATGTGATTCTTGCGGCAAGGATATGCATCGAGTGCCAGATGTCTTGGACACTTGGTTCGATTCTGGTTCAATGCCATATGCGCAACAACATTATCCTTTTGAAAATGCTGAGCAATTTGAAAAGAATTTTCCAGCTGAATTCATTGCGGAAGGTGTGGATCAAACACGCGCTTGGTTTTATTATTTGCATATTATTGCAAGTGCAATTAAAAAAGCTCCTGCTTATAAAAATGTAATTGTGAACGGAACAGTTTTGGCAGAGGATGGAAAGAAAATGAGTAAGCGTCTTTCGAATTATCCTGATCCAATGGAAATGTTTGAAAAATATGGTGCAGATTCAGTTAGATTTTATTTGATGAGCTCACCAGTGGTGGCTGCACAAAATTTGAATTTTTCAGAAAAAGATGTGGCAGAAATTGTGCGTGGAATGATGCGAATGTTTTGGAATTCGTATTCCTTTTTTGTGCTGTATGCAAATATTGATAAATGGGAACATAAAGACCAATTCACACATTCAACTGCAACGAATTTATTGGATCGTTGGATTCTTTCTGAGCTTAACACTTTGGTAATTTCAGTGCATAGCGGAATGGAAAACTATGAATTGCATCGAGCTGCTCGAGCATTTCCAAAATTTATTGATGATATGTCCAACTGGTATGTTCGAAGATCGCGCAAGCGTTTTTGGAAAAGTGAAAATGATGGCGACAAAAGCCAGGCATATGCAACACTTCATCACGTGCTTGTGACACTGACTAAAATGATGGCACCGTTTTCACCTTTTATCGCTGAAGAAATTTATAAAAATCTTACTGGCAAGGAGTCTGTGCATTTGGCTGATTTGCCGACAGGGGATTATCATCACGTCGATGAGCTTTTGAATGATCAAATGCACAAAGTTCGTGAGATTGTGACTCAAGGTTTGCAACTTCGCTCTCAAGCTAAAATCAAAGTTCGTCAACCGCTGGCTAAATTTTCAATTTTCGATTTTCAATTTCCGAATGAATTGGTTGAGATAATCAAGGATGAATTGAATGTGAGAGAAATTATTATGGATCGGGAAGATAAAAATGAAATGATTTTGGATACAGAAATCACAGAAGATCTTGCGCAAGAAGGTGTGGCACGTGAGATTGTGCGGCACATTCAAGAGATGCGTAAAGAAGCAGGCTATGATGTTGACAATCGCATTAAAGTGTGCTATAATGGAAAATCAGAGGAATTTGAGAAGTTTAATGCTCTGATTGCCAAAGAAACCCTTGCTGACGCCATTACTGAAGGTGTTTGCCAAGACGCTGATTTGACCAAGGAACTTAAATTAGACGAAAAAGTGCTAGTAATTTCTATTAAAAGATGATATAATTTTTCTATAGAGTTAGTTCTTTTTATAGTGGTTTTGTTAATGGTGACTGTTTTTTTTCAAACCAATCCTGAGGAAATCAGGAGAAAGGAGATTGTCGTGGAGAGCGCACCGTACACACCATATTATGATGCAGGGGATGAGCCGATAAATATTTTCCTCAACGCTGAGGGTAAAGAAGAAATTCAGCCCGAAAACGTTGAGAGATCATATGCTCTAAGTCAAGAATTCGAAAATCCAACCCCTTGGTTTGAAGGAAAAGAAAGACGAGGTATAGCTATTGTGCTTTTTTTAGTAGTTGTATTTTTAATTGTCTTTTTTTCTTTTCGAGTTTAAATTTAGGTCACACAGGCAATTGCTTGTGTGACCTTTTATTTTCTTTAAAACTCCGTATAATTCATATATGGAATACAAATATACCGGGATTATCTTGAATAAGAGGAATGTGGGAGAAACGGATAGGATTTATACAATCTATACTCTTGAAGGTGGAAAAGTTCGTTCGCTTGCCAAGGGTGTGCGCAAATCGCATGCTAAATTGGCGGCTTCACTTGAAAACATTACTTTGGCTGACATTACGATTGTTAGAACTCGTGGACTTGGAAAAATTACCGGTTCGATTGTTGAAAATAATTTCAGTTCACTTAAGCGAGATTGCGATGCACTTTTGGAAACTTTTGCCGGACTGAGTATTTTTGAGAAGCTGGTTGATTTTGAAAGTCCTGACAAAAAAGTTTTCTTATTGCTTAAGGAATATTTGGAAGCAGTTAATGAATGTTCATTAAATGAAAACATAGAAAAACATATCATAATAAGATTGGGGTTTATTGTAAAACTTTTGGATGCGCTGGGGTATACTATTGAAGTGGACAACTGTGTTTCTTGCGGAAAAAAATTAGCGCAAGATTTTCTTTGTTTCAGTTCTCAGCAAGGTGGCGCAATATGTCAGCATTGCGCCAGTGGCAATGACAGTTGTGTTTTGTCTGTGCGTACAAACACCATAAAAATGCTCAGATTATTTTTGAAAAACAAAATTCAATCTTTAACCAAAATTAAAGCTACGCAAGATGATTGTGACGGTGTGCGTTTGGTTGTCGATGATTTTTTAAGATGGACACTTTAGGATTGCAAAGTATTTTTTTGAATAAATAATAGCTATATGTAAATATTGAATTTTGTAATGTTTATTAAGTTATCAAATTTCCAATTTCAAATTTCCAATTTCCAATAAAATCATAATGACTAAATTTTAAATGACCAAACTTGAGTTCATAATTGAAAATTTAATGAGAATTGAGAACTGAAAATTGAAAATTATGGACACTATCATTTCAGCAATGTTCCATTTTGTGGTACAATAGTATTAAATATAAAACTAATATAGAAACAAAAGTATGCCGCTTAATGATCTTAATAGGGAGTTGTATAATCCAAATTCCGAGGATTTGGTTAATAGAAATCATGAACAAAGTGGTTATGACCCAAGTGCGAGCGTTGGTCAGCGCTTGAGTCCTTTTGAGCAGGAGCAGCAATGGAGCCAGCCGCAAAAGGGTCTTTCTCCTTCGCAAAAAAAGAAACTCTGGATAGGGGCGTCTATTTTTGCATTGATTTTACTTATAATCGGAGGCATCTTTTTTTATCGATGGTGGACCAAAAATGCTTTTCATCAAGATCGCGTGAGTATTTCTTTTGAAGGTCCGACGGAAACTGACAGCACTCAAATAACAAAATATATCATTCACTACACCAACAATAATCGCGCTACACTTAAGAACGCTGAAATTCAGCTTAGTTATCCTGAAAATTTTCAACCCACTGATAATCTCAATTTGAAATATGTGAGTCCTTCTGCTAGCAAGATATTTATTGGCGACATCAAACCAAATGTTAGTGGGCAAGTTGAATTGAAGGGAATTTTTTATGCACCCAAGGATTTTCCGGTGTATTTGCGCGGCGAGATTCATTTTGTTCCTTCAAATGGAACTGCTGAACTTTCAATGAGCAATCAAATAGGTGTGAATATTACTGCGGCACCAGTGTTTCTGGGTGTTGCTGCACCTCAGCAGGCAGTCGATGGAGATGGTTTGGAATATGTTATCGATTATAAAAATCTTGATGTTAGAAGAATCGGCGATGTGCAAATTCGTGTTACATTCCCACAAGGTTTTGAAATGGGCAGTTCTCAGCCAGCATCATCTGAAAAAAATTCTTATTGGTATATTGGAAATTTGGAACCAAATCAAGGAGGAAAGATAACTATTCAAGGAAAAATCAAAGGAAACACCAACGAGGCAAAAGGTATCATTGTTTCACTTGGGCATATGGGTAATGAGAATGAGTTCATTGTTTATAATAAACAGGAATTAACAACTCGTATTGTTTCCCCGGTTTTGTCTTTGGTGCAAACATTGGATGGAAAAAGTGGCAATGTTGTTGTGGCAGGGGAACTTCTTAAATATGTAGTAACATATCAAAACACTGGCGACATTGGCTTGAGAGATGCAATTGTGACTGCAGAAATAAAGGGAAGTGCGCTGGATTTTTCCAAAATAAATATAGAGAAAGGATCGTATGATAGTGCAAAAAATCTTATAATCTGGAAAGCTTCGGACGTGCCTGAATTGGCAAACATTAATCCAAAAGCCAAGGGATCTGTGTATTTCACAATACCAGTAAAAGCGGTTATCCCAGTTGAAAATAAATTGGATAAAAACTTTGTCATTTCTTCGCTTGCGAAAATTGATAGTCCTGACATTCCAACACCTATAGACTCAAATAAAATCATCGGAAGCAATAAGCTTGAATTGAAAGTTGCTTCAAAAGTAATTTTTGAAACTAATGGCTATTATTCTGATGCTAAAATAAAAAACTCCGGACCAATTCCGCTTGAAACCGGAAAAGAAACAACTTTCACAATTCATTGGCAAATCATCAATGTTTCTAATGATATTTCTGATGCTAAAGTTGTTTCTGCTTTGCCATCTGGTGTGCGCTGGGTGGAGCAAGTTTTTCCTCCGAATGAAAAAATTTCGTATAATGCTAGAACCAATCAGCTTGTTTGGGAGGCTGGAAAAATCTTGGCAGGAACTGGAGTTCTTGGTTTGCCGCGAGAAGTTGCATTTCAGGTTGGCGTGACACCTCAGACCAGTCAAATTGGCAATGCGCTAGACTTGCTTAAGGAATCTGTTTTCACTGCGAAAGATGACTTTGTCGAACAGGAAGTAACACTTAAAGGCAATATGAAAAATACAATATTGCCAGAAGACAAAACTGTAGGTTTTATGAATGGGAAAGTGATTAAGTAATATACAACATATAAAATACAAAATGCAACAAAAAAGAGAAGGTATGTCTTTACATTACTTCTCTTTTTTGATAGAGTGATGTGATGTTTGAATTATTATCACAAAAAAATAATAGACGTATTGGAAAACTGCACACTAAAAGCGGAGTTATTGAAACACCGTTTTTTATGCCGATTGCAACCAAAGGTGCAGTAAAAAATGTTTCGCCCGAGGATTTGATTGCTATTGGGGCGCAGATTGTGCTTGGAAACACTTATCATCTTTGGCTTAGGCCGGGAGATGAGCTTATTGCTAAGGCTGGTGGACTTCATAGATTTATGAATTGGGATGGCCCTATTTTGACAGACTCGGGAGGATATCAAGTTTTTTCTTTGGGTGCGCGCGCCAAGGAAAAATATGGATCAAGTGGAGTTTCACTTGATGAAAAAGGCGTTAGTTTTGTTGATCCAACCAATGGTAGTAAACACTTTATGTCGCCAGAAAAATCCATTGATATTCAACTTAATCTTGGTAGTGATATTGTTATGGTGCTGGATGAATGCCCACCCTTTCCTTGTTCTCACGAGGATGCAAAAAAATCTTTGGAGCTTACAACAAGGTGGGCAGCTCGTTGTTTCAAGCATTTTCATAAAAAGGTCGCTGAAAATTCGGAAAAATATGCAAAGGGCAGACCGCTTTTGTTCTGTATAGTGCAGGGAAGTATATATGAAGACTTGAGGAAAGAGAGCGTGCATCAATTGATGAATATTGAATTTTCCGCTTTGGGCGGACCAGTCTCAGGTTGGGATGGATATGCCATCGGGGGTGTGGCAGTAGGAGAGCCTAGAAAACATCTTTATGATATTTTGCAGTGGGTGGTTCCATTTTTGCCAACTGACAAACCTCGCTATTTGATGGGCCTGGGTAAACCAGAAGAATTGGTGGCTGCAGTAGAAGCGGGAATGGATATGTTTGATTGCGTTATTCCTACACGCGAAGGAAGACATGGGCGCCTCTTCCAGTGGAAGAGAATTTCCAATTTCCAATTTCCAATTTCCAATGACAAGGAATGCGTTGATTTGCAAGGTGATTTTTATGAAACTATAAACATCAATAATGAACAATTCAAGGAAGATTTTACCCCTATAGATTCGCAGTGTGATTGTTATGCTTGTAAAAACTTCACTAAGGCTTATCTTAATCACTTGCTTAGGACTGATGAGCCATTCTTTTTGAAACTTGCTTCGGTGCATAACCTGAGATTTTATCATAGACTAATGGAACTTCTTCGTAAATAATAACAATGAGTATTGTATATGTTAAATTGTGAAATATTTTCAATTGATGTTGCGTATAAGTGATAGAAGTGCCTCTAATTAACAAAAATAACAAAAAATAATTATTAAAAGCAGGCATTTTAACAATTTTACTACCTTTTAATTGGTAGGAGCGAATTAATTTAAAAAGCCATTTTGGCAATTTTACTACCTTTTAATTGGTAGGAGCGAATTGACAGGGTCGGTTAATAAAAAAGTATGAAAAAAGCAGTTAAAAAAAATGGTAAGCAGCCAGACAAGCAGTTTTTGGAGGTTAACAAATTTTTAAAAATAGTTTCTGATGAAAATAGGTTGAGAATTTTGGTGTTACTTGAAAAAGGTTCTTTGAATGTAACTGATATTCATAGTAAATTAAAACTTCCTCAGAATTTAACATCTCATCATATTTCTAAGTTGAAAAGTGTTGATCTTTTGGTGGAAAAAAGAGAGGGAACATTCAGACACTATAGCGTTAATGCAAAGAAAATCAAGGAATACAATCAAATGTTTTTGAAACTTATGAATGTGTAATATTTGATTCTTTCGCATTTCAAATTAAACGAACTACTTATCCACAGTAGTTCGTTTTTTTGTGAATAATTTGTGTACTGTTTTGGTTTTTTATGTTAATATTATATTAATTAAATGCGCTGAAATTGTGCAAGCTGTTTTGTGGATTTAAAAGAAACATAAAAATAAAATAACCCCAGTGAAATAGTATTTTGAGTACAAAATAATTTCACGGGGCAAGAAAAATGATCGAGCCATGCATAAAGGTTGACCAGCTCAGGGTTATATACAACAAAGGAAAGTCTAATGAAGTTCGTTCATTGGATGGTGTTAGCGTTGAAATTTATCCCGAAGAATATATTATCATTTATGGACCTTCCGGTTGTGGGAAGTCGACTTTGCTGTATGGGATTTCGGGACTTCAAGCTCCGACATATGGCGATGTGATTGTGCAGGGAAAAAATCTTGCACAAATGACAAAACGTGAAACAGTGGAGTTTCATCAAACGCAAGTAGGAATGGTTTTTCAAGCCTTTTATCTTATTGAAACGCTGACTGTTTTGGACAACGTTTGTTTGCCTAAGGTTTTTCGTGGTGAAGGTTTGAAAGAAAGGCGTGAAAAAGCAATGGAGCTTTTGAGACGTTTTAGTATTTCTGAGCAGGCTGACAAATTTCCAGCGCAACTTTCCGGTGGTCAAAAACAACGCGTTTCTATTGCTCGAGCCCTGGTAAACAATCCAGAGATCATTTTGGCTGATGAGCCGGTGGGAAATTTGGACTCTGAATCTGCGCAAAATGTGTTGGATATTTTCAAAGAAATCAATGAAATTGACAAGAAAACTTTGATTATGGTTACTCATAATCCAGAGCACCTTATTTATGCCGATCGCATCATTCATATGAAGGACGGAAAGAAAGTTAGTGAGGAAGTGAATCACGACAAGCGTCCTAAGGAAGCATTGATCAAGGATGTGGCTGCGACGCCAGATGAAATTTCTAGTGAGCTTAAGCTTTTGATGCGCACATTTAAAAATTTGTCATTACAACAAGTTGGAGTTTTGCTTATTCCTTTTAAGGCAAAGCAATTGCTTACTCATATTATTTCGGAACTTAATGAGGAACAGGTTGGTGCTGCTGAAAATTTGTTGAAAGAATTTTTGTTTAAAAATATCGATAGCACGGGACTTTCAGAAAAATTGGATTTGGATTTTGACAAAGGTGGCGCTGGCTGGAACAAAATAAGGGCAATGTCATTTACTGATCGCACGAAAAAAATCTTGTCGCAAGCCGAAATTTTAAACAGCGATCAAGAAACAAACATCGTTACATTTTCAGATTATTTGGCAGACTTGTATCATTTGAAACTTGATGATGAGATAATGCTTCGATTCAGGTCATTTATAAAATTGCGAGTGGAAAACAGGATTGATCGATTTGGACTTCAGCAACGACTTGATACATCAAAGAAACTGGGTGGTGCAGGATTATACAAGGGCAGTGCTGAAAAAGTTGTTCGCGAGGTTGAGCTTATAATGCTTTTGAAATATTCAGCGTAAGTCTGCAAATATAAAAAATTTACAAAAGTACGAAATTACAAAAAAATAAAATATGAGATTTATAGATTTGTTCAAATTATCAACCAGAATGTTTAAAGCGAGAACCTCTCGAACGCTTTTGACTGTTTTGGGTATGAGTATTGGTATCGGTGCTATTTTGTTTTTGGTTTCATTGGGTTATGGACTTCAAAAAACTTTGTTGGAAAGAATCACAACATCAGACTCTCTTTTGACTCTGGATATTTCTGAAGCAAAATCAGGAATCGTTTCTTTGGATAATGAGATGATCAAAAAAATTGAAGCTATGCCAGGAGTTGAAGATGTAAGTCCTGCCTTTCAAATTACTACACAAGGACATTTGGATGATCTTTCTGCTGATTTGGTTACTATTGGTTCCAAACCTTCATTTTTGAAATTAGGCGGATACAAGCCAAGCAAGGGAGTGCTGCTTAGCGACGATAATCAAAACGGAATTGTTATAAGCAGCGCAGTAGGACAAGTTTTTGGTAAAACCGTTGATGAAATGCTTGGAAAGGATATGACATTTTCGTTTTTTGTGCCAAGAGCTGCTGCTACTGTTGATGACGCGGGCAACACTTCTGATGCTCAATCGCAAAGTGATTTTGAAAAGGTTGACAGTGAAATACGATACAAAATTATTGGAGTTATTGAGGGCGAGGACAATGTTGTATACGTCAATAAAGCATCTCTTAATGATTTGAAAATTGATAAATATGGACAAGTTAAGGTTAAGACAAAATCAAACGGGGAAATGGGTATTATCCGAGATGCAATTTTGGAATATGGTCTATTGGTTTCATCTCTTTCTGATACTGTTGATCAAGCAAATCAAATTTTCAAAGTTGTGCAGATAATCTTGATGCTTTTTGGAATCATTGCTTTGGTTGTTTCCGCTATTGGTATGTTTAACACAATGACAATAACATTGCTTGAAAGAACGGAAGAAATTGGGATTATGAAGTCAATCGGAGCTTCTGATATGGGTATCTCCGTTATGTTTTTTATGGAATCTGCAATTATGGGATTCTTGGGTGGTTGCGCCGGAGTTGCGATTGGTTGGCTTGGAGGACAAGGATTCAACATTATTATCAATATGGTTGCTGTCAGGTTTGGTGGACAATCAGTAAGTCTTTTTTATAGTCCTACTTGGTTTATTCTTGCAATCCTAGCCTTTTCTGGAATTGTCGGATTCTTCACTGGGCTTGTCCCAGCGCGTCGTGCCAGCAAAATCGATCCACTGGACGCACTTCGTTATAAATAAGTATCCATTTTTGCAGTTTGTTTTTTTTGAGATGACTCTTGAATATGACAACGTTTGATTGTGTGGTACAATGAATATATTAATCTGTACTAATTTATAGTTTCAGATTGATTAAATATTTTCGCATAACTTTCCTGCTAATATGAAAAAATATATAATACTTTTTTCTCTCAATAAATCTTTTAAATTTAAAAATAATTTAAATTCATTAACATTTGTTTTTCTTTTTGCAATTCTGTCTGCAGAATTGTTTTTTGGTTTTAGTGATAATGCTCGCGCTGCAACAATAACAACAGCACAAACAGGTGACTATTCGGCAACTTCAACATGGGTTGGTGGCGTTTTGCCAGATCCAGCTTTAGACACAGTGGTTGTTGCTGTTGGGCACACACTTACACTTGATGACACTCGTTCTATTCCGGCGACCACCATTGAAGGATCATTAACTCAGGGGACCGGTGTAGTAACAACACTTGCTGGTGTGCTTACTATTGGTAACGGCACAGGTAAAAATGGTACGTTTACCTTCGGTGCTGGCTCCACATTAGCGATGGAAACATTTAATGTGGCATTAAATAATTGTAATTTACGATCAAATTCTGTTAGCGACAATTGGGCAGTTGTTACAGGGACTGGAGCATGGCTGACGGGTGCAATTACTGGGCCAACCCAAGATGTTCAATTATCTTACGTGTCATTTCAACATACTGGAGTATTCACGTTATCATTACGTACAACAACTGGATCACTGACAAATCTAGTAGATTTGTCTCACGCTGCATTTATTGGCACTGGGGCTATAACAATAGGCACGGCAGGGTGGACATCACCGACTGTGCCTGTAACTATTGAATACTCAGATTTTCGCAACACCAGTACGATCATTTTTTATAATACAAGTACTGATCCAGTTACATCCAGAGTTTCGATAGAATATAACACGTTCTCTGTAACATCTAGCATAGCATTTCCACGAAAAGCCACTGTTCAATATAATGTATTTGATCAGTCTGCTGTTATTAATGCAAATGCTGGTATTAATATGTTAGTACGAGATAATCTTTTTATTCAGAGAAATGTAGCATCTGGGTCTTCTGCTTATACAATAACATCAACGACTCTTGCGAGTGATAATTATTTTTATAGTCCATCATCCCAATTGAATTCACATGCAATTCAAACATCTACTGGTACAGCTACAGCATCCAATAACATTTTTGAATTTTGGGGCACAGAACCTAATATAATAAATTATCAACCTAATTCTAATTTGACAGTGAATAACAATATTGCATTTGGTGCTGGTAACATTTCCCTTGTAACTGTTGGCAGTAATAGCACGAGCGGGTTTTTGACGATAACTAATAATACTCAAAAATGCAATAATGCTGCTGCGTCTGGTTTGTTATTGGTTGAAAACACGAGCCATACTGGAAGTATCACAACTGTAAAAAATAATTTAGTCATTCCTGTCACTTCTAATCCTTATCTGATAGTCGCAAATGTTCCTACAAATACTATTAATATTGCATCTAGTGATTATAATGCAATGCCAGGAACACAATTAAGCTCGTATAAAGAAATTGATAGTGTGGGCGACAGAACTCATGAAATTTATGATTTTATTCCAACATTGTTAGATTCAACTAGATCTTTTGCTACTTGGGGTTCTGCGATTGCAGGTACTGATGGCACAGATATTGCTTTGATTGATAAATTTCTCGCCATTAATGGTTATAATTCCACAACAAAAATCCAAAGCAATCAGCCCTCTGGCCTAAGCATTATTGGCACACCAACATCACTGATTGATTGGGTGCGTTATGGATTTACCCCTACTAGCACAGAACTCAAAGCCGCAGGTGAGGGTGGTGTTGATATCGGTGCAGTCTCAGTAGCTGACACTGCTGCGCCAACTGACACGACAATCTCAATTAATTCAAACGCAACTGCAACCAATTCTGCAACAGTAACACTTACTCTTTCAGCAACAGACTCTTTCGGTGTTACTCAAATGAAATTTAGCAACGATAATATTACATATGCTGATCCAGTTGCATATGCAACCGAAGCAAGTCACACTTTATCAGCAGGAAATGGAACAAAAACTGTATACGTGAAATATGGCGATGCAGCAAACAATTGGTCAAACGCAGTTTCTGATGAAATAATATTAGACACAATTTCCCCAACCACATCTGCCAATATTTCAACTGGAACATTTAACGTAGCTCAAGATGTCACACTGACTTGCGATGATGGCACTGGCAGCGGTTGCGACAAAATATATTATACAACTGACAATTCTGACCCAACCACATCCTCAACTCAATATACAGCCCCAATTAATATTCCAACTACCACCACTTTAAAATATTTTTCGCAAGATTTGGCAACAAATTCGGAAACAATTAATTCTCAAACATATACCATTGATACTGCAGCTCCAAACACAACAATAACCGACGGTCCTGAAGCATTAACAAATGCTGTGGCCGCAACATTTCAATTTGATGCAACTGAAACCGCTACTTTCCAATGTAAAATAGATGGCGAGACTTTTGCCTCTTGCGAAAGTCCCAAAGAATACACAAGTCTTGCTGAGGGAGAACACACCTTTTATGTCAAAGCAATTGACAGTGCAACTAACGAAGATCTGACCCCTGCTAGTTTTACTTGGAATATTGATATTACAGCTCCAACAACCACTCCAAGTATAGAAGGTGGTACATTTGATTTGGCTCAAAGTCTGACACTTTCTTGCGCTGACAATTTAGCAGATTGCGACAAAATATATTATACAACTGATGGCTCGATCCCAACTACCAGCTCGCAAGTTTTTTCTGGCACACTTGTCATAAATGCAACCACCACACTTAAATTTTTCTCGCAGGATCTTTTGGGAAATTCTGAGACTCCAAAAACGCAGATATATACCATAAACACCCAGCAAACAGATGATAATCAAACAATTTTAATTCCAACTCCCAAGCTTTTCAGTAATGATAATAGAAAATCTTTTTCTACCATACTTAAATCAAACAAGGTAAAACTTTCCAGCACAATTGTTGATTTGAGAGGAGGAAACATCAAAATTACTAACGGTTCAAAAACAATAAAAGAAGTTTCCATCGATGAATTTGGCAAATGGAATGCTAATTTTAAGGCTAAGAAATTTAGAATTCATTATCTAAACGCCAGTGGAGAGGAAGTTTCAATTTCAAAACAATACAAACTTAAGATAGATGATGAAAAACCAGAAATTAAACCATTAGCTCCTCTTTACATTAAACATCGAGGCTCAATCATTTCTTGGCAAGCTTCTGATAACAGAGGAGTTCATCATTTCAGCATTGCTTTTGGTAATAAGAAAATCAAAACCAAAAAATCTCAAGTTACCGTGCCTTCTTCTGTCAAAAAAGGACTTCAAACTTTTACCATCACAGCCTATGACAAAGCAGGGAACAAGACCAGTCAGAAAGGAAATTTGGTTGTGACTTGGTAGGAAAAAATAATATATACGCTTGCGAATAGCCCAAAATTGGGCTATTGTTATATTTATGAAACTTTTATATGGAAAACTGGTGGCGCAAATATTATTAAGTCGTTTGAAAAACGATATTTTAATGCTGGATAAAAAACCAGGGTTGGCAGTTGTCTTGGTGGGAAATGACTCCGCATCGAAGTTGTATGTTGATCTTAAAGAAAAAAAAGCTGAGGAAATTGGAATAAATTTTTCCCGCTATGATTTTCCTGAAAATGTTTCCCAAGATGAAATTTTATCTCAAATTGAAAAACTTAATGCTGATGAAAAAATCAATGGGATTATTGTGCAACTTCCTTTGCCGAAAAATTTTGATACGCAAAAAATCATATCAAGTATTGATCCAAAAAAAGATGTTGATGGATTTCATCCTGAAAATACCCAGCTTTTTTTAAAAGGAGAAGCTGGAATGTCTCCAGTTTTTCCGCGTGCTATTGCGCAGTTGATCAAAAGTGTTGGAGAAAATTTGAATGGCAAAACTGGCATTGTGATTGCAAATTCAGACGAATTTGGGCAAATAATGAGCACAATGCTGTCGCGTGAAAACGTGATCGCACAATATGTTTTGACTGAGAACATACCCTCGAAACTCGGGGAAATTAAGGTCTCAGACATCGTGGTAAGCGCTGTGGGCTCGCCAGGGCTTCTTGGGGGTCAAATGTTTAAAGATGGCTCTATTATTATTGATGGTGGTATTGAAAAAGTGGGCGACAGTGTTCTGGGAGATGTTGATTTTGCCTCAACAGAGGCTCTTTCTGGCTGGATCACGCCTGTTCCGGGTGGAGTTGGACCACTCACAATCGCTTGTCTCTTGGAAAACACATTTTTGGCCTTTGAGGCTCAACAAAAGGAAAAATAGTATTGATCTTGCATATATTGTGTGATATTATAAAAACAACTTAAGAAGGGTTGTTTTTATTTTTGTATAAATTTGTAACTTTTAGATATATGAAATACGAACCAAAAGAAATTGAACCAAAATGGCAAAATAGATGGGAAAAATCTGGTTCTTTCAAGATTGACAAGGATGATGAGTCTAAAGAAAAATTTTATATTCTTGATATGTTTCCATATCCCTCTGGAACAGGACTTCATATGGGGCATACGGAAAGCTATACTGCTAGCGATGTTTTTTATCGTTTCAAAAAAATCCAAGGTTACAATGTTTTGCATCCACAAGGCTTTGATTCATTTGGTCTTCCAGCAGAAAATTATGCCATTAAAACAGGGGTAAAGCCAGCTGAAACAACTCAAAAAAATATTGCTACCTATATTGAACAAATGAAGTCTTTGGGTTTTGATTATGATTTTAATGAAAAGGTAATAACTTCTGATCCTTCGTATTATAAATGGACACAATGGATCTTTGGAAAATTTTTTGAAAATGGTTTGGTTTATAAAAAAACACAAAAAACCAATTGGTGCTCATCTTGTCAAACTGTTATTGCTAATGAACAAGTGGTGGATGGTAAGTGTGAGAGATGTGGAACTGAAATAATACAAAAAGAGGTTCCAGGATGGTTTTTCAAAATCACGGATTTTTCCGACGAGCTGATTGCTGGGTTGGGAAAAGTTGATTGGCCAGAATATACCAAAAAAAATCAAATAAATTGGATTGGAAAATCGCAGGGTGCTCTTTTGAAATTTGAAATTAAAAATTCGGAAAAATATATTGAAGTGTTCACAACGCGACCCGACACTTTGTTTGGAGCGACTTATATGGTGTTGGCGCCTGAACATAAATTAGTAAATGAATTGAAAGATGAAATTTCTAACTGGAATGATGTTGAAAAATATATAATTCAAACTCAAAATAAAACAGAGTTGGACAGAATGGAAGCCAAGGAAAAGACGGGGGAAAAATTGGAAGGTGTGATGGCTATAAATCCAGCAACAGGCGGTGAAATTCCAATTTTTATTGCTGATTATGTTTTGGCTGGATATGGAACTGGAGCTATTATGGCAGTGCCGGCTCACGATGAGCGCGACTTTGAATTTGCAAAAAAATATAACATTCCAATTGTGGAAGTTATCTCTGGAGGGAATATTGAAGAAAAAGCTTACACTGAAAATGGGGAGCTGGTTAATTCTGGAAAATTTAATGGAATGTCAGTTGAGGATGCTAAAAGGGGAATCACTGAATTTGTTGGTGGAAAAATGACAGCAACATATCGTTTGCGTGACTGGTCTTTTTCTAGGCAGCGTTATTGGGGTTGTCCGATTCCGATTGTGTATTCTCCAGAAGGCGAAGCTAAAATGGTTCCCGAAAAATATTTGCCATGGAAACTTCCTGAAGATGTTGATTTTGTTCCAACCGGAGTGGCTCCACTTTCCAAATCAGAAGAATTAAAAAAACGTGTTGAAGATATTTTTGGTCAGGGATGGACGGCTGAATATGACACAATGGACACATTCGTGGATTCTTCTTGGTATTTCTTGCGCTATCCTGATTCGCATAATGAAAAGGAATTTTGTTCAAAAGAAAGGCTTGCGAAATGGATGCCGGTAGATTTGTACATTGGAGGAGCAGAGCATACCTATATGCATCTTTTGTATGCCAGATTTTTTACAAAAGCGATGCATAAGATTGGTTTGATCAATTTTGATGAACCTTTTCTTAAGCTTCGCCATCAAGGAATGGTGCTGGACAAGGAGGGTAAAAAAATGTCCAAGTCTAAAGGCAATGTTATTAATCCTGATAGTATGGTGGAAAAATTCGGCGCTGACAGCGTTCGAACATATATGCTTTTTGCAGCACCATTGGAAGATGAGGTGATGTGGAATGAAGACAATATTGTTGGTGTTCGAAGATTTTTGGACAGAATTTGGGAATTTATAGTTAAAGACAAGGAGCGAGATCCGGAATGGTTTAAGTTGTGGCTCAATATAGATGAATGGAACAAATCTAAAGGACCTACGCCCACTTCATTAAAGATATTATTAAACAAAACAATAAAAAAAGTTACTGAGGATATGGAAAATTTTAGGTTTAATACTGCTATAAGTCAGTTAATGATTTTTAGAAATGCTTTTTATAAAATAGATCAGGGAGATGCTAATGATATTTATAAAACAGGCATGGAATCTAAATTATCAACATTGATAACGGTGGATGATTTTGAAAAATTTTTAATTTTGCTAGCTCCTTTTGCTCCACACATTGCTGAAGAGATCTGGCAGGAAATATTAGAACATAAAGAATCCATATTTTTACAAGATTGGCCAGAAGTTGATGAAAAATATTTGCAGGATGAAGAAGTTGAAATGGTGGTGCAGGTGAATGGAAAAGTTCGCGATCGTTTGATGGTGGCGCATGATGTCACTGAAGACGAGGTAAAAGAAACAGTTCTTGAAAGTGGAAAAGTTAAGGTTTTTACTGATGGAAAAGAAATAAAGAAAATTATTTTTGTTCCAGGGAAACTTATTAATATCGTTGCTGTTTAATAATCTTTATGCAAATAGTAATTTTGGCTGCTGGTCGCGGAACAAGAATGAATGAACTTGCTGATGAAGTTCCTAAACCAATGTTGGAAATAAACGGTAAACCAATTCTGGCTTATAAACTTGAAGCGCTTCCTGCTGAAACTAAGGAGGTTATTTTTGTTATTGGATATCTGGGAAATCAAATCCAGCAATATTTTGGAGATTCGTATGCTGGTAAAAAAATTTCTTATGTCGTGCAAGAGCAACTGAATGGCACTGGTGGCGCGGTGCAACTTGTGAAAGATTTAATAGAGAATGATTTTTTGGTAATGATGGGCGATGATTTGTATGTGAAAGAGGACATTAAGAATTGTATAAAAAACGACTTAGCTGTTCTGGGGGTGGAGGTTGATAATCCAAACAAATTTGGAATTATAGTATCAGACGAAAATAAAAAACTTTTGGAAATAATAGAAAAACCTGAAATTGCGGGTCCAGCATTGGCCAATATCGGTCTTTATAAATTAAACAAAAAATTTTTTGATTACCCATTGGTTTTTATTGGAAATGGGGAGTATGGCTTGCCTCAAACATTAGCAATGATGGCAAAAGATTATCCTGTGAAAGTGATAAAAGCAACAGATTGGTTTCCGATCGGGAATCCTGACGACTTGGAAAAGGCACAAGAGGAGATTTATAAATTTATTTAATATCATATTGTATATGCAAAGAAAAAAAGTTGTTACAATTGGTGGTGGAACTGGAAGTTTTATGCTTCTTAGTGGACTGAAAAAATATCCAGTGGATATTTCAGCGATTGTTTCAATGGCAGACGACGGTGGTTCAACCGGAGTTTTGCGAGACGAGTTGGGAGTTCTTCCTCCAGGAGATGTGCGGCAATGCTTGGTAGCACTTAGTGATTCATCTGAGGCATTGCGGGAATTGATGAATTATCGTTTTGAAGAAGGTGGGCTCAAAGGTCATAGTTTTGGAAACCTATTTTTATCTGCTTTGGAAAAAACAAGTGGAAATTTCAGTAAAGGAGTTGAAGAGGCTATAAAAATTTTAAACGTGAAGGGGCAAGTTATTCCTGTAACAAATCAAGATACCAATTTATTTGTGGAGCTGAAAAATGGAGAACTGCTTAAGGGGGAAAATGAAATTAATCATAATCATAAAATTGAAACAATTGGTATTGAAAAAAATTTTTTAATGCCAACGGCTCAGGCAAATAAAAAAGCAATTAAGAGTATCTTGGAAGCAGATTTAATCGTTATTGGTCCAGGGAATCATTATTGTAGTATCATCCCTAATTTGTTGGTGAAAGGAATCTCTCAGGCAATTTGCAAATCAAAAGCAACTGTTGTATATAATTGCAACTTGGTTAATAAACATGGTCATACAGAGATGTTTTCTTTGGATGAATATGTTGATTCAATAAATCATTATTTAGGCAAAAAAAGAGTTGATTTTGTTACATATAATTCCAAAAAACCAAACGCTAATTTGATTAAGCGATATGAGAACCAAAAAGAATTATTGATTCCATTTGATGTTAATTTGCGATCAAAAAGAGCATATCGTATTTTGCGTAGCGATATTTTAAATAGCAAAAAAATCAGTTTCAGTCCTAGCGATATTTTAGCAAAACAGCGTGCCTTCATTCGTCATGATAGTGACAAGTTGGCTAAAGTGCTTATGATGATTTTGGAGCTTGGAGAATATGAAAATATAATAAAAGAAATAATCTAGTTTTTAAAATATAAATTAAAAATTGTGGATGAGCTAAAGCAAGAAACAAAAATAACTTCGCGGCAAAATTTGCCAGAAAAAATGTTGACTCTTTCTGAGTTTCGAAGAGAGCTTGGCATTCCTTTGGTTTTGGCGAAAAAATTGATTATCTGGGGCGAGATTGAGGCAGTGAAAGCAATTGATGGAACACTTCGCATTGCAGCTCCAGAAGTTGCGGTTGCGAAAATACTTATTGGAACGCCGATTAAAAAAGCGTATTTGTTTGTGAGGGCATTGGGTCCGGGATTGATTACGGGAGCATCCGATGATGATCCAGGTGGAATTGGAACGTATAGTGCAGTTGGTGCAAAATTTGGTCTGAGCATTTTGTGGATGGCTGCTTGGCTTTTGCCGATGATGTTGGCCATTCAAGAAACTTGTGCGCGAATTGGTATTGTTACAAACAAGGGTTTGGCTGCAGTGCTTAAAAAATATTTCAGAAGAAGAACAGTTATGTCTGCAGTTCTTCTTTTGATGATTGCAAATGTTGTGAACATTGGAGCTGATCTTGGTGCAATGGCAGCATCTCTTGAAATGGTAACGAATATCAATTATGCCGTTGGCGCAATATTTTTTGCTGCTGTGATAATATTGCTGGAAGTTTTTGTGAAATATCACACCTATGTGAAAGTTTTGAAATGGCTGACACTTTCTGTTTTCGCATACATCGTTGCAGGTTTTATGACTCATCCGAATTGGTCTATTATTTTTAAAAACTCTCTTATACCACAAATATCTTTTTCCAAAGAATATATTTTTGCTATGATTGCAGTTTTCGGAACCACTATTACCCCGTATCTTTTTTTCTGGCAAGCCTCAGAAGAAGTCGAAGATGGAAAAATGAATCATAATGGGTACAAGAAAAAATTTGTTCATTCAAGGGTTTCTAATATGCGCACCGATGTTAATGCTGGAATGATTTTGGCTAATATTGTTTTTTTCTTTATTGTCCTTACAACGGCAAATGTTCTTTTTGCAAATGGCATAACCAATATTGATTCAGCGCAAGATGCAGCACTAGCACTTCGTCCATTGGCAGGGGATTGGGCGTTTTTGCTTTTTGCAATCGGCATTATTGGCACGGGATTGCTGGCAGTTCCAATTTTGGCAGGAAGTGGAGCATATGCTCTCAGTGAGCTTATGAGTTGGAATAGTGGTTTGGAAGAAAAATTTTCCAAGGCTAGAGGTTTTTATTTAGTTATTATTATTTCAATTTTTGTTGGTCTTGCAATGAATTTCTTGGGCATTAATCCTATTTCTGCCTTGTATTGGTCGGCATTTTTAAATGGGGTTATTGCGTTGCCACTTCTTGCAATCATAATGAAAATAGGAGGCGACAAGAAAATAATGGGAAGTGAGACAAATCCATTTTGGGTAAAAATATTTGGATGGTTGGCGATAATAGCTATGGCTCTGGCTCTTGTCGGGATGATAATTGTAAATGTGATTTAAAATTATGTTTGAAATAAAAATCGTACAATATTTCAACAGGATTGGCTCAAGGAAGTTTGATAATTTTTTGGCACTGATAAATTCCATAAGATTTCTTGCGATTTTTTGGGTCGCAATTATTATAATTGCGATAATTAAACATCCTGAAATAACAAATTCTTTTCTTGTAGCTGTTGGAATTGTTACAATTTTGCATTTTGGAATTACAGAGGGAATTATAAAGCACCTGCTTTTATATATTATTCCTAAGAGAAAGCGTCCGTATGTTGCATATCCGGATTTGATAAAATCAATTGGAAAAAAATTTAGCGACTCTTCATTTCCATCAAGCCATATGGCAAGCACCGTGGCGATGCTTTTTGTTGTCATTGCTTTTTATCCATCCTTGCTTTTGTTGTCTGTTATCTTTGTTTTGATTATGGCATTTTCGCGCTTGCACAGTGGAATGCATTATCCAACTGATATCATTGCAGGAATTTTATTGGGGCTAGTATATGGCCGGACAGCATTATATGCGCTGAGATTTTTATTTTAAAATTATATGAAAGTATTTATTGATTTTGATGATGTCATTTTTAATACAAAAAAATTCAGAGAAGATTTGGAGGCGCTTTTTGATTCAAATGGCGTATCGAAAGAAATTTTTCAAAAATATTACACTGATCCGAAAGACCAGAGAGCTATTAAGACATTCAATCCATGGTTGCAGGCAGAGCGCATAAGCAGGGTTATGGATTTTGATGTAAATAAATTAACGGAGGCAATTAATGAATTTATTTTTGATATTTCTAGATATGTGTTCGTGGATGTTTTAGATTTTGTAAATATGCTTGGATCCAAAAATATATACGTTGTTTCCTATGGAGATTTGGAATTTCAACATAAAAAAATTAATGGTTCTATGGTGGATAAATATTTGGATAATATTATTGTTACTGAAAATCTTAAATCTGAAATTATAAGCAAGATAATTGCAGAAGATGATATGGAAAAGAATGAAAAGATTTTTTTTCTGGATGATCGCATTGAGCAAATTCGGGATGTAAAAGAAAAATTTCCTAATATTGTCACTATCTTAGTAAAACGTCCGGAAGGTCGTTATCAGGAAATGCAGAAAGAAGATTGCTGTGATTATGAAGTGCATAATTTGAAAGAAGCTGAAAAGATAATTAAAAATATTGAGAAAAATTAATTTTGTATGGATATTAAGAAACTGCAGCAATTTTTGCAAGAAAATAATTTGCCTAAGTTTCGTTTGGGGCAAATTCAAAAAGCCATCTTTACTGATGGCGTTTCTTCGTTTGGGGAAATAACAACACTTTCCAAGGATTTGCGAGAAAAAATGGAAAAGGAAATGCGGTTGCTTTCTTTTGATGTTGAAAAAGTTTTAGTGGCTAAGGATGGACAATCAATAAAAGCTTTGTTAAAACTTTCTGATGGAGAGTTGATTGAAACTGTTTTGATTTCGCCTAAGCCAGAAATTTGGTCAGCTTGCATTTCTTGCCAAGTCGGCTGTGCGATGGGTTGCAGGTTTTGCGCGACTGGCAAGATGGGGTTCAAGCGTGACCTTACCGCTGAAGAAATTACTGATCAAATTTTATTTTGGAAACAATATCTTAAAAAAAATTCTTCTGCTTTGTTTGGAAATTGGAAATTGGAAATTGGAAATTGCGATGTTGATAACATCGTCTATATGGGTATGGGAGAGCCATTTAATAATTGGAAAAATGTTGCTGAGAGTATAAAAGTTTTGACTGATGAAAAGTTATTTGGATTTGGCTCACGTTCTTTGTCTGTTTCCACTTCGGGCATCGCCGACGGCATTGAAAGAATGGCTAATGAATTTCCGCAAGTTAATTTGGCAATTTCCCTTCATTTTGCGAGCGACGAAAAACGCGACCGATTTATGCCAGTCAATAAAAAAGATAATCTGGAAAATTTGCGACAAGCGCTGAAAAAATATTTTCAAATTACAACGCGTAAAGTTTTTTTGGAGTATATTATGTTGGATGGAATAAACGACACTGCCCTTGATGCAAAGTTGCTGGCTGATTTTATATATTCAATTGGTAACACCCATCTTCTTCATATGAATCTCATTCGATACAATATGACAAGCGAGGACCTAAAGCCATCTTCAAAAACTCGCACGCAACTTTTCAAACAAGAACTTGAAAAACACAACATTAACGCTACCATAAGAAAAAGTCTCGGCGAAGAAATCGAAGCCGCCTGCGGACAACTTGCTGGTAAGTAGTAGAAAGTATTTTGTAAAACGTATAATGTATAAAAATAAAAAAGCCTTCTTGTGAAGGCTTTTCATGATTATACCAAAACAATGCGGTCGTCTAGTTTTGGTATAATTGGTTTGTTGTGGTTGCTGTTTGTAAGATAATCTTTAGATAACCTTAAAGTGTTTTAGGGTTGGGATGATGTTGGGTGCAAGATTTTCTGGAAGGTTATTGAGATCTAGCCATGCGTATTCATGGACTTGTTCGTGTGGAATTATTTTTCCTGTAAAGTTAGCAAGGAAATGCACAAGGACGACATCGAAAATTTCGCCATCCTTTTCTTTTGTTGTGTGAAACAAAAAAGGTTCAGTATTTGTGATTTTTATATTAATTCCCATTTCTTCATATGCTTCTCGAGTCGCAGTTTCAATAAGATTTTCATTTTCTTCAACTATGCCGCCACAGAATTTCCAAAAGGTATCTTTACCTGAAATGTTTAGAAGTACTTTATTATTTTCGACAATAACTGGTCCTGATGCGATAATTATTTTGTTCATATTTTTTTAACTAAATAAGTTTGACTTAGTTTGTATCCTTGTTTTCTGTAGTATCCTCTCACTCCCACTCCTGAAATTACTACAATTTTTTTGAGGTCGTATTCTTCTTTGGCAATTCTTTCAGCTTCTAATAATAATTTTTTGCCAAGGCCGATGTGTTGTGGGGAAGTTGAATCTAGCGTGTCTATTTTTGTTAGTTTTCCGTAAGTGTGAACTTCTCTAATGATGGCTGCATTTTTTAGAACTGGAAGCATATCATGAAGTTTGTCATGCTGAACTTGTTTCAGCATCTCGTTTGGCATATTGACTTTGCTGGATCCTGAAACAAGTTCAGCATGACACGTTGAACTTGGGATGCGTAGACGCAATAATGCAAACAATTTTTTCTTGTCCGGTGAAACATATTGCAGAAATATTTCCTTGCCGTCTGAGGCAGCATAATCAATGCGATCTAAAACAATTTTTTCTTTTACAATATATCCTGCACCAACTTCACGACAACGAATGCAAGGACAATTGGACTTAGGAATAATAATTTGTCTAAGATTGGAAACTGTCGGACCGGCCACAATGGATGGAGTAGGAACATCGCGAATAAGGCGAGCAATGCGCACATATGGCGTGATTGCTTCGTTTTTTATCTTCACTACAAGCCTCTCAAACGCTTGATTTGTCAGTGGGACATACTTTTTCTTCTTCCAGATGTCATACAGCTCACTGTTTTTTAAAACGACTGTAGGGTATATCTTGAGCATATCAGGTTGAAATCTGGGACCTTCAAAAAGGGCCTTAAACATCTCAAAATCGCGTTTTGGGGTGCTTCCCGGAAGTCCCGGCATCATATGATAGTTTATCTTAAAACCACTATCCTTGAGCATTTTGGTAGCATCTATGGTGCTTTGGATGAGGTGTCCACGCTTGTTTAATTCGAGTACATCATCATAAAGACTTTGCACACCAAGTTCAACTCTCGTGCAACCAAGTTGACGAAAGTTCAAAATTTCTTTTTCATCAATATAATCCGGCCGCGTCTCCAAAGTGAGCCCAATAATTCTATGTTTCGCTTTTTCGTTTCTCTTTTGCTCGCGCAGTAGTTTGTCATGCTGAACTTGTTTCAGCATCTCGCCAAGCTGTTTGGCACTTCTGGATCCTGAAATGAATTCAGGATGACAACGCGGATAATCGTTGGCAGCCTTAAAGCACCCGTAAATAAATTTTTTCTGATACGCCTTTGGCAGAAAAGAAAATGTTCCACCCATCACAATTAATTCAATTTTATCTGTGCGATGACCGTTGAGCTCCAATGAGCGCAAGCGGTTTTGAACTTGTCTATATGGATCAAACTGAGAATCAATTGCGCGCATCACAGCTGGTTCATTGGAGAGATAACTCTTAGGCATATCTTTCTCACTAGGACAATAAATGCATTTACCGGGGCAGGGATATGACTTGGTAAGCACTGCCACCACAGCCACACCGGATTGGGTGCGAATCAAGCGACTCATCAAGGCTTCTTCAAATTTTTCACTGCGTTTGATTTTCTTTTGCTCAACTAATTTATTATATCTATCTCGCAAATCAGCATTGGTAGGCATTGCAACTCCGAATTTTTTACAAAGACTTTTTTTGAGTTTGCCAAAATCTCCCTGATTTTCAGAAAGTTCGTTTATTGCGGAGATTATATAATTGTCGTAAGATTGGCTCATGAAACATGAAACATGTAGCATGTAACAAAAAAGCTTTTTAATTCAGATTTGTTATATGTTGTATGTTATATGATATATGAAAATTGAAACTGCTAATAAAATTTTACAGGAGACTGAGCTGGGTTACGATCTGATTTCTAAGAAATTTTCCGAGACCCGGAAGCATTTTTGGCGTGGGCTGGAGTTCATAAAGGATTATACGCACAGCGGCGATAATGTTTTGGATTATGGCTGTGGCAATGGCCGCCTTTTGGAATTGTTGGCTGATAAAAATATAAATTATCAGGGAGTTGATGTTTCCCAGAAGCTCGTTGACCTTGCCAAAAGCAAATATACTGGAGAAAATATTGAGTTTTCCAAAATAAGCTCCAGTCAAATTAGCTTAGCATTTGAGACGGGATTTTTCAATACCGTTTATAGCATTGCGGTTTTTCATCATTTTCCTTCAAAAAAATATCGCGAGGATGTGGCAAGAGAACTTTATGAAAAAACAAAAGACGGTGGGTATATTGTGGTAACGGTTTGGTTTCTTTGGCAAAAAAAATATTTGAAAAATATTTTACAAAATTGGATTAATAAAATAAAAGGGAATAGCGCATTGGATTGGAATGATTGTTCAATTTCTTTTACGGATAACTCTGGAGCGCGGGTTGAAAGATTTCACCATGCCTTCACAAAGAGAGAACTGAAAAAACTTTTTGAACTAGTGGGGTTTAAAACAGAAAAATGTGAAGTTGTTGATGGAAGAAATATTTTGTACATAGGAAAAAAATAGCCTAAAAATTTTGGTCTTGACGAGTTTTTTATTCTAGTGTAATATACCCCTAGAGGGTATTTACCATATAAGGTAGAATTTTTAATTTTTAATTCTTAATTTTCAATGAAAAAAGAAGAAAAAGTTGCATCCGAAAAAGATGCGGCTGAAAAAATTGTGAATCGTATTTCTCGCATCGAAGGGCAACTTAGAGGTGTGCGAAAAATGGTTGAGGACAAAAAGCAATGCTTGGATGTGATCACTCAAATCACTGCCATTCGTGAGGCGGTTTCGATGTTGGGAATAGAACTTCTTAAAAACGATTTTGTTTGCAAATTTGATGGAAAGAAAAAAATAGATGAGAAATATCTTAAATCATTGTTTAAGATGTCAGCCAAAGGCTGATCAGCCTTTGGCTGAAAATAATAATTAATAAATAATATTAAAAATTTATGTCAAAAGTAATAGAACTTACAGACAAAACATTCAAAGAGGAAGTGCTTGAATCAAAAGAAATTGTGTTGGTTGATTTTTGGGCACCTTGGTGTGGACCGTGTCGTATGATGGCTCCAATTTTGGATGAACTCGCAGTTGAGCTTGATGGAAAAGTAAAAATTACAAAGCTTGATGTTGAGAATCCTGCTCATCAAGCATTGGCAATGGAATTTCAAATTCAAAGCATTCCTAATATGAAAGTTTTTAAGGATGGAAAAGTTATCAGGGAAATAATTGGTTTTAACGCCAAGGAAAAATTGAGAGAAGAAATAGAAATACTACTTTAACAGACGTATAACATAAAATATAAAACATGGAGCATGGAACATGGAGCAAGAATTTTTGATCCAATGATCTATGCTGTATGATCCATGATTCATGATTTACGATTTAGCGATAATTGGCAGTGGACCTGCGGGGCTTTCGGCTTCGGTGTATGCTTCACGTTATGGAATTTCCAATGTGGTGATTGGTGGAATTTCAGGGGGGCTCACAACGCAAACTCATGAGATTGGAAACTGGCTTGGAACTGAAAAGATTAGTGGTTTTGATTTTGCACAAAAAGCTGAAGCGCATTGCAAAAGTTATGACAAAGCCGAAGTCGTTAATACTTTGGTTGATGAAATTACTGAAAATGAAAACGGATACATTTTGTTTTTGAGTAATGGAAGTAAAGTTGAAGCAAAAACAATTTTGTTAGCGATGGGAACCAAGCATCGACACTTGGGCGTGCCTGGGGAAAAAGAATTTGCTGGCAAAGGTGTTTCATATTGCGCAACTTGTGATGGATTTTTTTATCGCGGAAAAACCGTGGCAGTGGTTGGCGGAAATGATAGTGCTGCAGGCGCCGCTGTGTATTTGGGAGATATTGCTGAAAAAGTTTATTTGATTTATCGCGGGGAAAAACTTAGATGCGAAACTTTTTGGGGAGAGTCAATCGGGAAAAATCCAAAAATAGAAAGTATTTTTATGACAAACATCAAAGAAATTAAGGGCGAGCAGAAAGTGGAAGAATTAATTTTGGACAGTCCATATAAAAATAGTGAAACATTGAAAGTTGATGGTGTATTTGCTGAAATTGGTAGTGATCCAAATACTGAATTGATAAAAAATTTGGAAGTCGAGTTGGATGAGCAAGGTTATGTGAAGATAGATACTTCTGGTAGAACCAGTAAGAAAGGTGTTTGGGCAGCAGGGGACATCACAACTGGCTCCGATAAGTTTAAACAAATTATTACTGCCGCCGCCGAAGGCGCAGTCGCTGCACATAGTATTCAAGAATTTTTGAAAAAATAAAAAACAAAAAAATATATTATCAGAGCCCGACGAATGTTTCCGTCGGGCTCTAGTTTTACGTTTCCACTATACCGGGATAGGCAAATTCTGGATGTGGCGTTGCCCTGTGTCCGTTGTGTATCCAACTTCGCACCTCTTCCTGACTAAGAGTCTTTTCTCCGTGCTTCTTCCTTATGAGATCGCTGAGTCCAGGTGTGGGACTCATATTACTTTCATCTTCCCTAAGGATGATTTTTGATCCTATGGCTGCAGGTTTTGCGCGAGCTTTTCTGGTTTCATCCGAGATGTTGTTTTTTAGGTCGCCTTCCTTGTCGTTATCTCTTTGAAGCGCCCTTTTTGCTCCGCGTAAAGCTTTTAGTCGTTTTCCATTTCTGCTCATGTTTCCTCCTGGTTTTGGAAAGAGTATTAGCACTAGAACGAGGATTTTTTGATTTCACCTCCTTTATTTTTGGTTCTAGCGCATCAATTTGTAAGCTACTTCTAGCTTAATACTTTAACAATTAATGTCAAATGCAGTATATTTAATGTTTGGATTCTCAGCTATGGACAAATATTTTCTTTTTGGTATAATTGTTTTTGTAGCTCAAATATGGGCCGGTAGCTCACCTGGTAGAGCGCCTCACTTGCACTGAGGAGGTAGCGGGTTCAAGTCCTGTCCGGTCCACCAAACTAACTAACAACTCACAACTAGCAACTAACAACGTTCATTTGTTGATAGTTGTATGTTATCAGTTATAAGTTATTTTGGGCTTATAGCTCAGCTGGTTAGAGCGCGTCACTGATAATGACGAGGTCTCAAGTTCGAATCTTGATAAGCCCACAGTTTTTTTATAAAATATTTTGCAGTAAAAAGGAGGCAGAAATGATTTTCTTGGGCGTAGGAAGAGAATTATTGGAAGAGATAGGTATTGATGATAACTTCAGCTTGTTATTTTTAAAGGCCGGCATTGAGCTTGATTATTTCAGACTTAAAAAAAGTACTGACTTTCAAAATCGTGATAAGGTCTTGAGATTTATCTCTGCTGTTGTTCATAAAGATGCTCCCGAACTCGTAGATCCTTTCGTGGTTGTTTTCTTCAAGAAATCTTTACAGGTAGCCGGATATCTATCGAAGAGGGCTAGATACGTCATTGATTTATGTAATGATGTTGATGTTGTAAAAAAACAACTGGAAAAAATTGGCGAGTTGGATGATGAAAGCCTGAGAAAATTGATCAGGCTCATGGCTATATTTTCAATGAATGCTGCAAATATTGAAAGAGGATAATCTTTGTTGTTTCAATGTATTTTGACCCGTCGATGGTGGCGGGTCTTTAATTTGACAAAAAACCGCAGATAATGTACACTTTAAATAAAGAAAGCCCCAGGGGCTTTTTAAAAAACCTTAAAATCATATAGCATATAGCATATAGCATATAGCAAAAATACCAATAAAGTTGCTGTTTGCCTAAAATTGTTACATGTTACATGTTACATGTTAAATGAATAGTATTATACAGTTTTTCCTTGAAGCTAAGGCAGAAATGCTGAAAGTGAATTGGCCAACAAAGAAGCAAACAGTGAATTATACATTGCTTGTGGTCGCAGTTAGTTTGGTTGTTGCAGGATTTCTTGGAGGATTGGACTGGATTTTTAGTTACATCTTGAAGACATTTATCATAAAGTAAAAATATTGAGTGGCATCCCAGTCACGATTCCAAAGATAGTTTTCTGAAATTTGTAGTTATGCTCACGGAATCGCCTATGGCTTTGTCACATGTAGTTTAAGGATTAATTAAAGAATCGAGACGGGACGCTCATTTTTGTAGCTGCTCGTACCTCGCAGACAAAAATGGCGAAACAGACACAACATCATGGGCGAGCTTGGTATGTGATTCACACATACTCTGGCTATGAAGACAATGTTACTCGAAATTTGAAGCAGCGTATTGAATCAATGGATATGCAAGACTTGATCTTCGATGTAATGGTGCCAAAGGAAAACAAGATTAAAATTAAGAATGGAAAAAGAACTGTTATTGAAGAACGAATTTACCCAGGATACGTATTGGTAAATATGGTGGTGACTGATGCATCTTGGTATGTTGTTCGAAACACGCCGAACGTGACTGGATTTATTGGGCTTGGAACAACACCAACGCCAGTTGATCCAAAGGAAATAGAAATGCTTAAAAAGAGAATGGGTGTTTCTGAACCAAAATACAAGATTGATCTTAAAAATGGTGATGCAGTTAAAATCAACGAAGGACCATTTAAAGATTTTGATGGAAAGGTTCAAGAATTTGATGAAGAGAAAGGTAAAGTTAAAGTGTTGGTTACAATTTTCGGACGTGAAACACCAGTTGAATTGGATTTCTTGCAGATTACTAAAATATAAATTCATATAACATACAACATAGAACATAGAACAAGGGAATTCAGTACTGCACGCTTCTGGCATATCTGCTCCATGTTCCATGCTCCATGTTCCATGAAGCATTATGGCGAAGAAAATTAAAACAGTTATTAAATTGCAAATAGTTGGTGGAAAAGCAAATCCAGCTCCTCCAGTCGGTCCAGTTTTGGGTCAACACGGCGTTGCTATTCAAGAATTTTGCGTGCGTTTCAATGACGCAACTCGCGACAAAATGGGAGAAGTTGTGCCAGTTGAAATTACAGTTTTTGAAGATAGAACTTTTGATTTTATTATGAAGACTGCTCCAGCAGCAGAACTTTTGAAGAAAGCTGCAGGTGCTGAAAAAGGTGCTGGAAATCCTTTGAAAGATAAAGTTGGAAAACCTGTTACCAAGGCTCAATTGGAAGAAATTGCAAAAACTAAAATGGTTGATCTTAATGCAAATGATGTTGAGGGTGCAATGAAAATTGTGGCAGGAACTGCAAGATCAATGGGAATAAAGATAGAAAACTAGAACCCACAAATATACAAATAGGCTACAAATCTACAAATAAAATACAAAACAAAAAAAGAGTCCATTTGTAGATTTGTAAGAGATTTGTAGATTCGTGGGGTATAAATAATAATATGTGGGAGAAGTAGGCGGTTATCGCAAACTTTGTTTGTACCACAATAAAAAGATGAAAAGAGGAAAAAAGTACAAGGCTGTTGCCGAGAAAGTAGAAAAAAACAAACTTTACACTGCCGAGGAAGCTTTGGCTCTTGTGAGAGAAACAAAGACTGCAAAGTTTGATGAAGCTGTTGAGGTTCATATCAGATTGGCTGTTGATCCAAAAAAAGGTGACCAGCAAGTTCGTGGAGCTGTTGTTCTTCCACACGGAATCGGCAAAGCTGCCAGAATTGCAGTAATCACTTCAACCAAAGCAACTGAGGCAAAAGAAGCTGGTGCTGATTTTGTTGGAGCTGAAGATTTGATTGAAAAAATCAAACTTGGAAAAATGGAAGAAGTTGATGTGATCGTTGCTTCTCCTGAAATGATGCCAAAACTTGCAGCAGTAGCTAAGATACTTGGACCCCGTGGGCTTATGCCATCACCTAAGACTGAAACAGTAACAGACAAAATCAAAGAAGCTGTTGAAATGCTTAAAAAAGGAAAATTGAGTTTCAAAAACGACAATACTGGAAATGTTCACCAAGTTATTGGAAAAGTTTCTTTTGATGCTAAAAAGTTGGAAGAAAATTATGCAATGTTTGTTGATGCAATCCAAAAGGCTCGTCCATCTGGAATCAAGGGAAAATATGTGATGACAATCTCCATTTGCTCAACCATGGGACCGGGAATCAAAATAGCTTTATAGGCTTTAGCTTCTTAGAAGATACACACAAAAAAGACATTCACAGGAATGTCTTTTTTGTGTTGTAATATTTATCCTGTTAAATTGCTTTAGGCAGTATTTAACGGGGAGGTATTTACTGGATTTGATTAAGTGTATATAATGAAAGAACCTAAGTAATTCCTTCATATAAATTTATGTCCAAATTAATTCTGGGTATTGTTGGGGAAATGGGAAGTGGTAAGGGTTCTGTGGCAAAACATATTGAACAAAATTATAATGCCGGCACGCACAAGTTTTCACAGATACTTCGAGATATTTTGGATCGTATTTATATCGAACAAAGTAGGGAAAGTATCACAACGTTGTCTCTTATTTTGAGAAAAAATTTCGGCGAAGATGTTTTGGCAAAAAGTATGTATCATGATGTATTTAACGATACGCATGATATTGTGGCAATTGATGGAGTGCGTCGTTTGGAGGACATTGTATATCTAAGAGATCTTCCCAATTTCAAATTGATATATATCGATGCTGACATGGAAACTTGTTATGAGCGCCTTATAAAACGCGGAGAAAATGCTGGTGATTCTGCAAAAACGTTTGAAGAGTTTAAGCGTGATCATTTGGCTGATGCTGATGCGCGAATTGTGGATATGAAAAATTATGCACAATATGTTATTGAAAACAATGGGACGTATCAAGAATTATATGCGCAAGTGGATGAAATTATAAAACAAAATATATAATTTATTAAAAAGAAAAATATGGCAATCGAGGAAATCGAAAATGAAAAAATAGGGGGTATTAATTACCTACCATTCAGTGAAAGAGTTCCTGATTTTCAATATCAAGAATTGCTTAAAAAAATTAAAGCAACAGGAAAAGATAAAGTTCCTATTCATGCTAGACTTGCTGAAAATGCCAATTCTGGCCATCAAAATTCAAAGGAAATAACCGGGGCCATGCTTCAATTTGACATGAGCAATGGATTTCCAGTTTTGACTGAGCGCGACTTGAGTAAATCTTTTTATGGAGCAATAGGTGAATTGGTGGCATTTTTAAATGGACAAAGTACGTTGAGCGGCCTCAAGGAATATGGTTGTCCGGAAGTTTTTTGGCGGGATTGGGTTACAAAAGAAAAATGTGCAAACTTTGGTTTGCCCGAAGGAGACTTGGGTAATGGATCATACGGAGCATCTTTGGGGCGTTTTCAATCTCCAAAAGGAGAATTTGATCAAGTTACTGCTCTTCAAAGGCAGATGGAGAAAATGCCATTTTTAAGAACTCATGTTCTGACAACTTGGAATCCGCCACTATCAATGGGGGATGAGCAGCAAGGATTTAAGCGTGAGGTTGTTGTCGCTCCTTGTCATGGTAACTTTATTCATTTTGTGATTTTTGATGAGCAAAAAGAATTGGAAATGACGCATACTCAGAGATCGGCTGATGTACCAGTGGGATTGCAATTTAATTTAATTGAATGGTCCGCGCTCGGTTTGATGGTGGCACACTTGTTGGGTTATAAATTTACCAAATATACCCACTTTTTATCTAATCCTCATTACTATGACGTTCAGTCCGAATCAGTGGATAAAATTTTAGCCATTAAACCAGTGGCATTTCCAACTGTGACATTAAAGCCAAATAGGAAAGTGACAAGAATTCAAGATTTTCGAAAGGAAGATTTTGTGCTTGAAGATTATAATCCAAAACCTTGGTTCAAAATTCCAACACCGGTTTAAAATTAAATTTAAACAATATGAACAAAAGCGGATTAGATTTAAAAAATGCACGCAAAGAAGAACAGATTGAAATAATGAAAAAAATTATTTCCGATGGTGTCTGTCCCTTTTGTCACGATTTTGTGGAAAAATCTAATCCGCCGTATCATCCTCATCCAATCTTAGTGGAAAATGATTCTTGGATTGCGACAAGAAATGCTTGGCCATATGATCATACTAAGGAACATTTGATTCTTGTAGTTAAGCGTCATATTCTAACCCCGGAAGAAATGACAAAGAATGAGATTTTGGATTTATGGGATGTTATTAAGCAGGTCAAGCAAAAACTTGAGATAACCCACAGCACACTACTTATGCGTTCGGACAGTACTGGCATGACAGGTGCAACAGTTCAGCATCTGCATGCCCAATTGGTTGTTTCTGCCGGCCAAGAGCCTGTTATTACAAGAGTTGGTTGATAAAAGAAATTCAACGAAGCAAAAAGACCACCATATTGGTGGTCTTTTTGCATAATGCTATTTGACCAGAATAAGTTCTATGCCTGCATTTTTAAGAATATCTTCTGCATCAGAAAGGGAATATCCCTCCTGATAATAAACTTTTTTGATCCCAGCTTCAGCCACCAACTTGGCGCAAGTTGGACAAGGAAATGTGGTGACATATAAATGGGTGTTATTTAGGCTTATTCCGTCTTTGGCAGCCTTTCCGATCAAAGATGCTTCCGCATGGATAGAGTTTGATAAGTGATGATTTTCGCCAGCATCAAAGCACATTCTTAAATCTCCATAAACAGCCATATTTTCCTGTGTTGGGACATGTCGATTGAATGCCGAAAGTATTATTAAACCTTTTTCGTCTGTAACTAGAACACCGATCTGTCTCCACCAATTGGCACTTTTTTCCTTCAGTTCATCAGTCTTTTTGATAAGTTCTTGGTGAGCCTTTTCATATGTAATTGTTCTGTCACTGGAAATTTCTAATTCCTGGGTTGATACTGGCTTGTTCCATCTTAAAAATACATTTTCAAATTCAACTTTTTTATCGGAAAGGAATTTTTCTGCAAACCAGTGAGACACGTCCTCATCGGGCATAATAATAGAAACATTTTCCAAATCCGTTAGTTTTTTTAGGTTGTCTGAAGTTAGCAGGTCCACCTTTTTAAATATGTTTGATTTTGCAATAAAATCATAAATCGTCTCTTGATCTATAGTCCTAAGATCTCTTTGCAGATTGACAAACTTATCCCATTTTTCAAGAATGGTATTATCTAGGATATAAAGATGATCTGGATATTTTTTGAATAGTTCCAGATATTTAATATGAATAACAGGAACCAAGGCAATTAATATTTTTTTTTCAGACATTGTTTTTTTGTTATGCTTTTTTGTTGTATAAAAATTTCTCTATCACCGTATGTAATTCTTTGGCAAGATCTTCAGCTCCTTTAATGGTCAATAGTCTTATTCTTGCGCTGGTTGAAGTGGTTGATTGTGGCTCAAGATTTACAATTTCTTTGCAGTATGGAGTGTGTTGCTCGCATATCTCCTCAAGAAAACTTTTGCCCTTTTTGCTTGAAGCTGTACTTTCCGAAATAACTAAAACATCGGGCTTTATAGCCCTAATTAATTTTCCATGATCCGTTTTTGATTCTTTCATTACTATCAAATCAACATGCTTTAAGTGGGATATCATCTTGACTCTTTCAGTCTCTGGTACTATCGGGCGAGTCGGTCCTTTGCGATGCTTCACTACTTCATCAGTATCAACTCCAACAATCAATATATCGCCAAATCCCTTAGCTTTTTGAAGATATTGAGCATGTCCTTCATGTATAAGATCCCACACGCCCTGAGTTAATACAACTTTTAGATTGTTTTTTTTGAGAAGAGTTGCAATTCTCCCTATATCTTTTGTGGCAATAAGTCTTCCACTTCCCAAAATGCTTGATATTTCAATATCCATAAGTCTTACCGTGATTAATTTTTTGTATAGCTATATTAGCACTCAGATACGATATTGGCAATGTGGTCAAATTTGTACTGGTGTTAGGATAGTTAAAATCTTAGAGAGAGGAGAAATGTCTTTGCAATGCGTATTTTTGTATGATATTATTAAAAAAGTTAAATGAACAAAAAAGTAATGAATAATCCAAAAATCAGCATAATTTGCGCCATTGCGGAAAATCGGGCCATTGGAAAAAACAATGACTTGCTTTGGCATATTCCGGAAGATTTTAAGCACTTCAAGGAGAAAACCATGGGACATGTGATTGTGATGGGCCAAAAAACCTATGATTCGATCGGCAAACCTCTGCCAAACAGAACGACAATTGTTTTGTCCAGCGACCCAACTGTGAACATCGAAGGGGTAATTATGGCACGAACTTTTGATGAAGTTTTTGCAAAAGCGCGCGAGCTTGAAAAGGAGGAAGTTTTTATTTGCGGTGGTGGCAGTGTTTATGCGCAAACAATTGGTATGGTGGATAAACTTTATCTTACAGTCGTGAAAGGAAATTTTGAAGCAGATGTTTTCTTTCCAAAATATGATGAGTTTAAAAAAGTTGTTAGCCAGAGGAAAAGCAGCGATGAAAATTTTGAGTATACATTTTTAGAATTAGAAAAGGAATAATAATATGAAAAAAACAAATGAAAATAGGGATATTGAATTTTTTTATGAAATAGGTCAACTGCGTCTCATAAATAGGATGTGGAGAAGATTTTTTCAATCAGAAACTTCCAATGTTGCTGAACATACACTCAGGGTTATTTGGGTCGCCCTTGCTTTGGCAAAGAAAGAAAAAGTTGTAAATGAAGAAAAGGTGTTGAAAATGGCGTTGGTTCATGATATTACAGAGAGCAGAACTGGGGAAGTCGATTACATTTCGCGGCAATATGCAGACTTGAAAGAGGAACTGGCAATTAATGATATGTTGAATGATACTGTTCTAGAAGAAGATTTTCTTGAGGTATGGAAAGAATATGAAAAAAGAGAATGTATAGAAGCAAAAATAGTTAAAGATGCTGACAATCTCGATGTTAATTTGGAATTGATGGAGCAGCGAATCCAAACTATTTCTGATAAATTTATAAAGCCAAGAGAAGTTCTTGTGAAGCCAAAATTATATACAAAAACTGCAAAAAAATATTGGAGTTTGATTTCCACTGCCGATGTTCATGACTGGCATGTTCTTGGACGAAATAGATTTAATGAAGGTGATTGGAAAAAGAAATCTAAAAAATAATAACCATAAAATTATGTCAAAATACATTCCTGTCATCGGTATGGAAGTTCACGTGGAGCTTAAAACTCACTCTAAGATGTTTTGCAATTCTAAAAATGGACTTGGACTTGAGAAAAAGCCAAATATTCATATTTGTCCTGTTTGCACAGCTCAACCCGGAACACTTCCGGTGCCAAATCAGCAAGCTATTGAGTTTGTGCAGTTGGCCGGTCTTGCACTGAATTGCGAGCTGAATTTGAAGTCTAAATTTGACCGTAAAAACTATTTTTACCCAGATCTTCCAAAGGGTTATCAAATCTCGCAATATGATCAACCACTTTGCGGGCTGGGGCATATGGATATAGAAGTTGAAAGTCAAAAGTCAAAAGTCATAAAGCGCATTGGGGTTACGCGAATTCATCTCGAGGAGGACACAGGAAAGCTTATTCACCCCGTAAAATCGTCTGCTGACGATCACGGGGCAGGTCCCGAGTGTGGTTATACTCTGGTGGACTATAACCGCGCTGGAGTGCCTTTAATGGAGCTTGTGACGGAACCTGACATTGAAAATGGGGAGCAAGCTCGGATATTTTGCACCCGACTTCAGCAAATTTGCCGTTACTTGGGCATTTCTGATGCTGATATGGAAAAAGGCAATATGCGCTGCGAAGTTAATCTCTCACTGCACAAGGAAAATGAGGAAAAACTTAGTGGAACAAAGGTTGAGGTTAAAAATATCAACTCTTTTAGGTTTGTGGAAAAAGCCATTAATTATGAAATTGAGCGTCAAACTGAGGCTTTGGAAAATGGAGAAAAAATTGTTCAGGAAACTCGCGGCTGGGATAGCGTGAAAAATGTGACAGTGTCGCAAAGAAAAAAAGAATCCGCACACGATTATCGATATTTTCCAGAGCCGGATATTCCTCCAATGGAATTTACTGAGGAATATGTGGAAGGATTAAAAAGAAAACTTCCTGAGCTTCCTGCTGCGAAAGAAAAAAGATTTGCCGAGGAATATGGCTTGAAAATGGATGATATTTTGATTTTAACTGCCCAGGCTGATTTGGCTGAATATTTTGAAAATGTTATCAGTGAAATTAAGGAGAAAATTGCATCTCACGAAATCGTGGCAACTGAAGAAAAAGTTATTAAATTGGCTGTGAATTATATCATTTCAGAAGTTCGCAAGCATTTGGCAGAGAATAATCACGACATTCGTGATCTCAAAATTTCAGCTGAAAATTATGCTGAGTTTATTGGAATTGTGGCGGATGGAAAAATAAACTCTTCTGCTGCACAAACCGTGCTCAAAGAAATGTATCACACTGGTGGCGATCCATCTCAAATCATTGAAGAAAAAAATCTTGGACAAATGGAGGATAGCAACGAATTGGAAATAATTGTGGATAAGGTTCTTTTGGGTAACCAAAAATCAATTGATGATTTTAAAGCTGGGAAAGATAATGCGCTTAAATTTTTGATGGGGCAAGTGATGAAGGAATCAGGCGGCAAAGCAAACCCACAAGTTGTGATGGAAATTCTTAAGAAAAAATTAATTTAATTAATTAAAAATAATATGGGAGAAGTTAGATTCATACAAGGATATAATCCTGAAGCAGGAAAAAAGGTTGGAACAAATAGAGATGACTTGGAGTTTCATAAGAATCAGGCTGCTATCACTGCTGCTTATGAGCAAAAAAAGAAAGAATTGAAAGAGAGAACTGAGGAAACGGCTAGATTAAAAAGGGAAATGGGTGGTTCTGATATTTCAATTTCTCCAGAAACAGATGAGGTGCGAGAGGTTATGCATGAAAATTTCAAAGTGTCGTTAGCTTCAGTAGAGACGGATATAAAAGATGCAGTAAAATGTGCTAGAGAATTAAAAGAGGATGTAAGCGATAAAGAAGATGCAAATTATGAACTCAAAATTCACTTGCAAGGAATAAGAATTAAGGATTTAGACGGACGTCTTCAAAGTCTGCAGGAAATATACAAAAAAGATGAATTCCCAGAATTTCTGGGTAGACTCAAGGATGCGCTTATGATGCTTGATGTTTTAAAAACAAATAGTAAATTTGAAAATAAAAAAAGAGCATAGAAATTTTACTTAAAGAAAAAGGCGAACTGTGAATCCAGTTCGCCTTTTTATTGAGAAGTTTTTATTCCATTTGGAGAGTGAATGCCCCGGCGCATTCTCTTCCACTGTCTGTTAAGTACAAAAAAATTTTTGTAGTTTTTGTTATTTTTGTACTTAAATTTGCTGGAAGAGGGATGGTAAGTTTTAAGTCAGCTTTTGTTTTCAGGATTACTTCCGAAATTGGCAGTTTTGCATTTGATAATGTTGTGCCTATTCCTGATTCAAAAATAACCGTTTTCCCATTAGTAAGACGCAAGCAAACACCTTGAATTAACGAAGCGATGTCGACCGCTGGATGCAAATCAATCTTTAGTGCAACCTCTTTTATGGTAAAGGTTATATTCTTTGCGCATTTGCCGATTGTTGCTCCTATTAAACTTGACATTCTAATCACCTCCTTTCAGGTTGATTTTAAATTGGGAAAAAGCTAAATTGCCGACCTTTATTTATAGCAGATTTTAAGTATTTGTCAACCCCACACTAACTTTTTCGCTTATTCTGAAATTAGTGCTTTGCACTACGAAAAAGTTAGTGCGGGGTCAAGGAGTGGATAAGTCAATTTGTATTGGAAATGTGGTGGGTGTATAATGATTTTAATGAGTAAAATAACACAGGAAAAAAACTCAATAAATTCAAAAGAAATGTGATTGAGAGTCGCCAGTGATGGTGATTTTTTTTGAGCAAAAAACGGTTCTTTAAAAAGCGCAGTTAACCTATAACAACTTGGGTACTGTGATACCCAAGAAAGGGGCGTGAAAGATGAATAAAATAAGCAATATTGTAACAACAGAGTGCAGATGTGACCACTATAGTCTTTGTTTTTCTGCGGGGGCTGGTTGTACTACAAAATCTTCAATGGCATCATGTGGTACTGCTATTGAAGTTAAAGAGTTGGCAACAAAGTGGCCCTGTCCTGCGGTTAGAAGTGGTCATTGTGAAATTCCAGATTATCTCGTTTTGGTGAAAAGGGGCGTGCCTTGTGGAGAGGAGAATAAGTGCTTTCTTATTGAATTTTTTAAGGGGCTTATTCCTCCTCAAGATTTTGTTTCCACAGGCAAGCTTCCTGAAACTTACAAGCGACCACGAGCTAAAAAAAGCAACATCTTAAGAATCCTTAAAGAGGTTGGGATGAGGTAATGTGTTTATTTAGAGGTTGACCGTATACGGTCAACCTCTTTAAAGTTTAAAGAAAATTTTTAACTTCTTTTTCAATATCTTCATACTTGTCTAGCCAGATAATGTCTTTGTTTCGTTTAAGCCAAGTCATTTGGCGCTTGGCAAAATGGATAATGTCAAAATATAAGAGCTTTTTCATCTCATCTAGTCCAACCTTATCTTGTAGAAATCTTGATATCCAGCGATATTCCAAGCCAATGCGCTCCAACCATTCGTAAGTCACTCCATTTTTTTGGAGACTTTCCACTTCCTGAATCATACCCTCATCAAAACGTTCATTAAGGCGTTTTTGTATTTTTGCATTTAATTCTTCTCGCTCAGTCTTTATCCCAATTTGCAAAAAATCATATTTTTTAACTGACAACTTACAACTAACAACTGACAACTTTGGAACTTTGCCTAGTGCTTTGCATATTTCAATTGCGCGAATGAGGCGCACGGGGTTTTTTGCATCAATATTTTTCGCGCGCTCAGGATCAAGTCTTCTCAATTCTTCAAAAAGCTCCTCAGTTGTTTTGCTACGTAACATGCTACGTAGCAGTTCGTCGGGTGCGACTTCAGGTATAATTGTGTTATTTGTGATTGAATCAATCCAAAAATTTGTTCCACCACAAATGATTGGTATTTTTCCTCGTCCAATAATTTCTCCAATTATTTTTTCAGCATCTTTTTTGAAGTGTGAAATATTATAATCTTCCATTGGCTCCGCCACATCAATCAGATGATGTAAAACATTTTCTGAAACAAATGCTCCATGCTCCATACTCCATACTCCATCAACTTTTCCTGAACCAATATCAAGACCCTTATAAACTTGTCGGCTGTCAGCCGAAATTATTTCTCCATTAAATTTTTGAGCAAGTTTAATAGCAACTCCGGATTTTCCAGAAGCTGTGGGCCCCATAACAACAATGATTTTTGGTGCTTGTGTTTGCATATTATTCTGCTCTACCTTCTAAGTTCCAAATATTGGCTTTAATAATCTTAACCTTCACAAATGTTCCGATTTGAATTTTTTTGTTAGAGACGATCTTTACATTTTTTTGCGTTCTGGTTTTCCCGAAACATATAAAACTCTTTCTTGACGCGTTGTCAGCAGCAGTTGATTTTACGCGTTCAATTAATACTTCAAAGGTTTTGCCGACATATTTTTTGTTATTTGCAAAGGCGGTTTTCTTGAGAATTTCATTGAGATAATTTTCTCGACGCGCCTTTTCTTTTTGAGAGACATTGTCTTTCATTTTCCATGCCACTGTTTCAGGTCGGGGAGAATATTGTCCAAAAAATACCATATCAAATTTCGATTTTTTCATTACCGCGGCCGACTCAAGAAATTGTTTTTTTGTTTCACCGGGAAAACCCACGATAATGTCGCTGGAAACACTAATCAACACCGATTTTCCACGGATTTTCACGAATGCTTTTCTTATTTTTTTGATTTGCTCTAAATAATGTTTTTGGGTATATTTTCGATTCATTCTTCGCAAAATTTCATCATCCCCGGCTTGCACTGGCAAATGAATCCATTCACAAACCTTTTTGCATCTTGCCACTGTTTCAATTAGTTCATCAGTCATATCCTTTGGATGCGAGGAAACAAAACTAATCCAGAATTTTCCCGGAATTGAATTTATTTTTTTTAACAATTTCGAAAAATTAATTTCTTTCTGAGTATTTTTTGTTGATAGTTGATAGTTGATAGTTGTGGGTGATTTATAGCTATTCACATTTTGTCCAAGTAGTGTGATGCTTTTGTATCCTTTTGCGACTAGGTCTTTAATCTCTTTGATTATTTCTTCGGCAGGACGAGAAACTTCGCGTCCTCGTGCATTTGGAACAACACAATAACTGCAGAAATTATTGCACCCAGTCATTATAGGGACATAAGCGGCATAATTGCTACTATATTTTGGATTAATAGAGAGATATGCGATGTTTTCTTTGTTGGTGATTTTATTTGGTGCCGCAATTTCCAATTTCCAATTTCCAATTTCCAAATAATTTTCAATGATCCAATTTTCAAATTCCCTAATATCTTTAACGGGGAAGAATAAATCAACTTTTGATTTCATTCTTTTTTGAACATCGGCGCGGTTGGCGAGGCAACCAGTCATCACAATAACTTTTGACTTTGCATTTTCTTGTTTTGTTCCATGCTCTATGTTCCATGTTTTATGCTTTTTGCGTAAGTTGTTAATCATACTGTACGCTCGATTTTCGGCAGTTTGTTTTATTCCACAAGTATTGAAAATTGTCAAATCAGCTTCTTTGATGTTATCAGTAACAGAAAAATTATGTTGCTCTAAAAAAGCAGCGATTCGCTCGCTGTCGCTAACATTCATCTGACAGCCAAATGTTTTGATAAAATATTTCATAAATAATCATGCAACATATAACATATAGCAAAATACAATAATTGTAGAAAGGGTAATGGAGCCGCGGTTGCGACTCCATTGAGTAAACTCATTTCATTGGGGTTTTCGGGAAAAGCGTAGTTTTTGGAAGTGTCGTTTTTTCTGCCAATGTTGTTTTGGGTAGGGATGTTTTTGGCAAAATACTTTTCGTTTTTTCTCTGTGTCCTTTTGGAGCTTTTTTCTTACCAGTTGTTGGAGTGGATGTGTAGCATCTTTCCCCAATTGGTATAGGTTTTCCATCTGGCAGGTGCAAGCGACCCTTTTTAAGCGTTATATCACATTGTTCTTCACCATCTAAAAATGTGCCTGTAGACATTGGACACCTCCATTATTGAGATAAAATTAAGGTACTAATTATTTCTTTTCCTTAATTTCTTTTAACATTTTTTCGATGAATTCGTCAACTGGGAGGGTTTGTTGTTCTTTGGTTCCGCGAGTTCGAATTGCTACTGTTTTGTCATTAACTTCTTTTTCTCCAACCACAATAATATACGGAGTTTTCATTTTTTCAGCCAAGGAAATTCTTTTTCCAAGTGATTCAGCTTGATCATACATTTCAATTCTGATTTCATTTTCCAATAATTTATTCTTAATTTCTTCGGCATAATCTGCAAATTTTTCAGAAATTGGCAGAACGGCAACTTGAACAGGGGAAAGCCAAAGTGGAAATGCTCCAGCAAAGTGTTCGATGAGGAGCATCATAAATCTTTCGTAGGATCCCAAAATTGCTCGATGCACCATAACTGGAGAAGATTTTCCTCCTTCGTTATTGGTATATTCCAACTCAAATCTCTTTGGAGTAGCAAAATCAAGTTGTACTGTTGGAATTTGAATTTCTTTGCCAAGAGAATCTTGAAACATAAAATCTAATTTTGGACCATAAAGCGCAGCTTCTCCTTCGTGCTTAACAGCATTTAGACCCATTTCATCTGAAATGTCCTGGAGCATTTTTTCGCAAACATCCCAATCAGCAGCTTCGCCAATATATTTTTCTGGATGAGCATAATCTCGCACTGAAAGTGAAACACTGTGATTTTCCCACATTCCCAATGAAGTATAAAAATTTTGGATAATTTCTACCATATTTTTTACTTCTTGCTTGACTTGATCGACAGTGCAGAAACTGTGACCATCTTCAACTGTGATTGCAATTACACGTTGAAGGCCACCAATTTCTCCGGGCTTTTCATCGCGATATTGCTTTTCACTTTCCATATAACGAATAGGAAGGTCTCGATATGAACGAGCTTTGGAAGCAAAAATTTGAGTTTGATGCGGGCATTGCACTGGTTTCATCACATAATTTTGCTTGTAATGTGATGTCACTTGAAAAAGTTCATCTCCAAATTTCTGAGCATGTCCTGATTTTTCATATAAATCTATTTTAGCCAAGTGAGGAGTTGAAACTTTTTGAAAACCGTATCCTCGGCAAACTTTTTCAATATGCTTTTGCAATTCGTCTTTGATAATGGTTCCGTTTGGAGTAAAAAGTGGAAGCCCTGGTCCAACTAAATCTGAAAAACAAAACAAATCTAATTCTTTGCCAAGTTTTCTATGATCTCTTTTTGCTGCTTCTTCAACAAGGTGGAAATAATTTTTGAGTCCTTCTTTATTTTCAAATACTACTCCATAAATTCTTTGTAGTTGTTGTTTTTCGGCATCTCCTTTCCAATATGCTCCAGAAATTTTTGTGAGTGCAAAAGCATTGTGCTGAATTTTGCCAGTTGATTCGATGTGTGGTCCAGAGCAGAGATCCACAAAATGTCCAGATTTATAAATTGTTACAGTTTCATTTCCAGTCTTATGAAGATCATCAATAAGTTCCAGTTTTAAAGTTTGATCAAGCTCTTTGAATTTTTCCAATGCCTGCTCAACAGAAACATCAGCTTTTTCAAATGCGTGGTTTGCTTTTATTATTGCTTTCATTTTTTCTTCCAATAATGGAAGATCTTCCGGAATCAAAGTTCGTGGAAGCTCAAAATCATAATAAAAACCATTTTCCACAGCCGGTCCAATTCCAAATTTTGCCTCTGGAAACATTTCCAAAACAGCAGCAGCTAAGATGTGAGCAGTAGAGTGGCGGAGCAATTCAAGATTTTTCGTGTCGTTTTTCATAAAAATAAAGTTAATGATTTATATACTATTTTTAATTCCTAATTCCTAATTTCTAATATCTAATAAAATCTTAATTTCAAATGCCAAAATTTAGTCATTAAAAATTGGAAATTGTTTAGAAATTAGAAATTAGAAATTAGAAATTTTGATTCTAAATAAAAAAATACTCAAACAATACAGAAGAAACAATTAATGTTTCCGCATCGAGACTCTATCTGACGATAGGGTGGTTCCACTCGATTTCCCGTATTATTTGGGCACTTTGTGCGCTTATTCGCAAGCAGCTTAACCGGAAGCCTGTGCGCGGGTTGGTAAGCCGCAGCTCCATTTGATTGTATTTCAAGTATAGATAATTATTATAAAAAGTCAATATCTTTATTCTCCTGTTGCATTTTTTTGATAGTATGTTTGAATGATCGCAGTTGTTTAAAGTTATTTTGCAAGGGGCATTATGAGTGAGTTAGGTAGTAATGCAATTGGAAGTGTTCTTTTGACTCTGATAAGAGGTGAAATGTCACCTGTGCCAATGAGCATTGTGACGGAGTGTGGAAAAAGCTTTTTGGGAATGGAATTTTATGAAGGTTCGGGAGAGATAAGGGAGGGAGCTGATGGAGATATTGCTGAAATTATTTTTTTAGCGATGGGATTGGATGGTGATAGGGGATATTTTCGCTGGCTGAAGTTTGGAGAAACTGCTCAATTTCAATCGCCCGTGAAATATTACAAAATCCTCGATATTGCAAGAATGAATATTGGTTATAAACCCCCTGGTTTTTAAGTTTTCCTTCTGATATATGCCACTTATTTTTCAATTAAAATCTGGAAAATAAGTGGTTTTTTTTATTAAAATATATTATATATTACAATATTTCAGTATATTGTAATATTATTTTAGATATGCTAATTCTGGCATAGTTAGTAAAAAATGCTTGCACATTTTTATATGTGTGCTAGAAATTATGTATCCTAATAAAAAGGAGGTGAGTTCATTGAAAAAACAAAAAAGTCTTCCAGAGGCTGGAGTAGTTTTTGTAAAAGACGAAAATGGACGGTATTTTCTGGCGGAAAAAGTTATAGGTAGAGATGAAAATGAGGAAAAAATTGGAGAAGGTAGGTTAAATGGACTTGGTGGCGGACGTAATCTAAAAGAAACTCAAAAAGAAGCCATAATAAGGGAAGCGCTAGAGGAGTATGGTTTTATTTTGCATAAAAAAAGTATACATTTGAAAGCTATAGTTTTTTGTTGCAATGAAAAAAATGACGGAAGTGTTTTTATATGTAAGCTGTATGTCTTTGTGGCAACCAAGTGGAAAGGAATAATCTCGGCTTCTGATGAAATGATCAATGGAGAGTGGTTTCTGAAAGAAGATGTTCCATATGATCAAATGATTGTAACCGACAAGGATTGGTTGCCATTTGTCTTTGACGGAGAATCGCTCTATGCATGGGTTTTCTTGCGAAATTCACAACGTGAAAAAACCAGGGAAACACAAATTAAGTTCGTGAAAAATCTTTCTTGTACTTGAATAAATCCGCATGTTTAAAAAGCATAGCGGATTTTTTTTAAGCTAGTTCAGCATTGCCACCGTTAACTATTGTTTTGATTTCGTCCAAAAGCGTTGGGCTGTGCTCGATGGAAAAAGGTGTTTCAAGTTTATTTTCTTGATGATGTAGAAATACTTTGCATTGTCCAGCGGTGCAAGTGTTGAAAAATTTTGATAAATTGTGAATTATCTCTGGTGTTGCATTTCGTGGCAGAGTAACTATTAATTTTCTCATTGCTTGTTTGGTTGAATTGTTGTCAATGGTTTGTTGATGATTGCCGCTGTCTCCACTTGGAGTGGGTGGTTCATTTTTATTATCATCATCTTCATCTTTCACGCCGTAAGTTTTTTTTGTTGCTTCAACGCGCAAATAATTTTCAATTTCACCTCGATTGAGTTCCTTGGCTTCATCGACAATTAATTTGTAAACGCCATCCTTATCAGAAAGTCTACCTTCTGCAATAATCATCCTTTCTTCTTCCCAAACACTTCCAATGCGTTCAAGAACTTTTGGAAAAACCAAAACTTCAATTTTTCCTTTGGTATCTTCAAGCATCACAAAAAGCATGGTCTCTTGTCGTTTGGTTAAAATCTTTTGAATTTTTTGGATTACTCCACCGACAGCAATTTTTTGTCCAACCAGTTCAGGAGTTAATTTGTCGAGTGAAACTGCGACTTTGTCGATGTATGCTTGATATTCCTTAACGGGATGTCCACTGACGTAAAGCCCAAGCAATTCCTTTTCCCATTTCAATTGTTGTCTTTTTGAAGCAGGCTCAACTTCTAGAAGAGGAACTTGCGGAGTTTCCAAAATAGCCTCTCCAAACAAACTTACTTGGTTTGAATTTTTTGATTTCTGCACACTTTTTGTGAACATCAGAATTTGTTCCATACTTTCCACGATTTGATTTCGTTCTCCGAGTTCATCAAGTGCTCCAACTTTTGCCAGAGCGTCGATGGATTTTTTGTTGAGATCTTTTGTTTCGACGCGTTCCAAGAAATCGCCAAGTGATTTGAATTTTCCATTTCTTTTTCTTTCTTTCACAATCTCACTGGCAATCACGTGACCAACATTTTTAATGGCATTAAATCCAAAGCGAATGCTTTCAGTTCCGTCTGCTGCTGTGATCACGGCAAAATCTTCAAAACTTTCGTTTACATTTGGCGCAAGAACTTTAATGCCCATATCGTGACATTCAGCTGCTTCGATTGCAATGCGATCAATGTTATCCTGATCTGATGTTTGCAGGGCTGCCATAAAAGCAGCAGGGTAATGAGCTTTGAGATATGCTGTTTGATATCCGATGATGGCATAACAAGCTGCGTGAGAGCGATTGAAACCATAACCAGCAAATGGTTCGATGAAGGAAAAAACTTTTTCAGCAATTTCTTTTGTGCTTCCATTGGCAATGCAGCCTTCCACGAATTTTATTTTTTGTTCCTTAATCAATTCAAAGATTTTCTTTCCCATTGCTTTTCGAAGCACATCAGCTTCGCCCATAGTAAATCCTGCCAAATCGCGAGCAATTTGCATAACTTGTTCTTGATATACGGCCACACCATAGGTATTTTTCAAAATTGGCTCAAGCTTCGGATGAACATATTTTATTTTTCGTCCGTGTTTGCCGGAAATAAAATCAGGAATCCAATCCATCGGTCCTGGACGATACAATGCCACCATTGCAATGATATCTTCAATGACTGTTGGTTTTAGCATCTTGAGGTAACGTTTCATTCCGGAACTTTCCAATTGAAAAACTCCAGTCGTTCGCGCTTCTTGCAAAAGTTCATATGTCTTAGCATCATCAATAGGAATGGTATCAATATCGATGTCGATGCCTTTGGTTTTTTTGACAATGCGGAGTGTGTTTTGGATGATGGTAAGATTTTTTAATCCCAAAAAGTCCATCTTGAGTAATCCAATTTTTTCCACATAAGAAGATTTGGTTGAAGATGAATATTGAGTCACGGTGCCTTCACGCGACCCCGTGATGTTTTGAATAGGGGAATAATACGTTACAGGTTCTTTTGTGATTACAACTCCGCAAGCATGCATTCCGGCGTGCCTGATCACACCTTCCAATCGCATCGCACTATCAATTAATTTTCGAGCATCAGCGCTTCCATTGTAATGGTCTTTAAATTCAGGCACTTCCTCTAGCGCTTTTTTGATGGAAGTGAACATCGGAATCATCTGGGAAGTTTTGTTGCAAAAATCATAGGGGATACCCAGCGCTCTGCCAGTGTCTCGAATAGCAGCGCGAGCCGCCATAGTTCCAAAAGTGATAATTTGCGAAACGTGATCGTTGCCATATTTTTGGCGCACATAGTTTAAAACATCTTCTCGTCTGTCGTCGGCAAAATCCATATCGACATCGGGCATTGAAACGCGTTCTGGATTAAGAAATCGTTCGAAAAGCAAATTATATTCAATTGGATCAACATTTGTAATTCCGGTCAGATAGGAAACGAAACTTCCTGCGGCGCTTCCGCGTCCTGGTCCAACCACAATTCCATTGGCACGTGCCCAGTTAACAAAATCTTGCACAATCAAAAAGTATGATCCATATCCGCATTTTTCAATAACAGAAAGTTCATAATCCATACGCGTGCGATGAATGTCTGTGATATTTTCGCCATATTTTTTCTTGAGACCTGTTTCGCAAAGTTCAATCAAATATGACATATCAGTGTGACCTTCGGGCACATCGAAATGGGGAAGTTGTGTTTCTCCCATTTTTATTTTGAAATCACACTGATCAACCACGAGCTGGGTGTTGGAAAGCACTTCAGGATTGTCAGGAAAACCAGCTAAGACTTCCTCAGGACTGCGCAGGGATAAATCAAAATCCATCAAATTCATACGATCAGACTCGTATACCTTGCGGTTGGTTTGTACACAAAGCAAGATGTCCTGCGCGCTGGCATCTTCTTTGTTGACGTAATGCACGTCATTAGTAGCGACAACTGGGATACCTAGTTCCTTGCCTAGTTTAAAAATTCCTTCATTAGCAATTGCTTGATTGGCAAATTTTGCATGACTTTGGACTTCTAGAAAAAAACCATTTTCATCAAAGATATCCCTGTATTCCAATGCCAACTCCTTAGCTTTGTCATAATTTCCCATAATTATTTGGGCTGGAATTTCTCCTTCTAAACACGCACTCAGGCCAATTAACCCTTTGGCATGTTTTCTTAAAAGCTTGCGATCAATACGTGGCTTGTAATAAAAACCATCCAAGTGTGCAACAGAAACAAGTTTCATAAGATTGTGATAACCAACCTCGTCTTTTACGAGCAAAATCAAATGGTATCTTTTGCGGTTTTCAGCTGTGGCGTCCTTGGAAGTGTAATCGCCGGCAGTCACATACATTTCGCAGCCAATGATAGCTTTGATTCCTTTTTCTTTGGCCTTGATAAAAAGTTCCACCGCACCATACATCACGCCATGATCAGTCAGAGCGATTGATTCCATTCCTAATTCCTTGGCGCGATCAAGCAGATCATCGACTTTGCCGAGACCATCAAGAAGACTGTAGTGGGAATGGACGTGGAGATGAGTATACTTTAGAGACATAAATGAATTTGTGATTTAAAAACAGATCTAAATTTCTAATATCTAATTTCCAATATCTAATTAAATTCTAATTTCAAAGTTTTAAACATTAGACATTTGAAATTTATTGGGAATTAGAAATTAGGAATTAGAAATTAAAAAACCTCACTATAAATAGTGGGCTATAAAATACAGATATTAAAATGTTGAAATTTAATCTTGTTCATATGTTTATGTTATCTTCATCTCCCAGGGACAAAGCCATTGGGTTTTGCAAGATATTTTAATAAATCTATGTTAGCATATTTTTTGAAAAAAGAAAACATAGTAGTTTAGGACTTACGCTTTTTCTCAACAATTTCTTATTTGGCACGCTTTTGGATGAATACTCAATATCCAAAAGCTCAAAGAGTCGCTGTCGCCGACTATTGTCCAAAAAAGAAATGTTTCGAAATGCGTAACTTTTGAAACAGTTCAAAACCTGAAAGTGGATAACTTTTCTTGTAAATATGGTATAATTTAACTATTAAGATGGATATTTAAATAGTGGGGTTGTTTAATGTTGGGCATAGATTATAAAAATATGATATTGGGAAAAATTTTTGCCGCAAGTGCTTTAATTGCAATAGTTTTAACTTTTTTTGTTGGATACTGGCAAGCTAATTTTCAATTAAATCGGCAAAAGAAGGAAATGGTTGAAATGTCAAAACAGGGAACATTGGGCGAAATCGAAGCTAGTGGTGGATTTCCTTTAAAGTTTTTTGGTTACGGACTTGCTCAGAAATTTAATGTATTAAATTTTGTGGTAGATATTGTTTTAATGACAGTGGTTATTTTTGTGATTCTAAAATAAATATGAGAACTTTTTGTATCGCTATAATTTTTGTTGTTGCTGTGCAAATTGTTTTCTTTGTGGTATAATTTATACGTAAGTTTTAAAAGACTTCAGTTGAATATTGCGCCCTGCACAGTTCAACAAAGTAAACAAAAATGAATAAAAAAATAGCAAGTGAACTTGCAATCGGAGTGATTTTATTGGCAGCAGTTATTGTCGGAGGAATTTTCTTGGCTCAGGATGTGCGCCAAAGTTTTTTTGGTGGTGCTGCTAAGGGAGAAAATAAACAAGTGGCTGCGCCAATCAAGCCGGTAGCGCAACCGGAAAAAAAGCAACAGGCAGCTGTTAATGATCCTGAAAATGGAAAATGTGTTGCAAAGCTGTATGAAGGAGAGGCATCATTGAGAGGCACATATGAATTAACAACAATTCCTGGTTCAACAAAAAAGGATTGGATGTTTAAAATTGTAAAAGAGGATATTGAAAAATTGCCAGACCCAGCTAAGGAAGAAAAAAATGGAATTATAAGTAGCCTGCTTTTTATTGAAGATTTGACTCCAGCATTAGCTGCAAAACTTAAAAAGGCCACCGAAGAGAAACCAGAGACAATAACCATAAAAGGATTCTATCTTGATTGTGAAGGTGTTTCAGTTGTCAGCATTGAGCCTGCGCGATTAGCATTGGCAAAATATATTAAAAAAACGAATTAACGATGATCCATATTTGTTTTATGAAAAACACTGTCATTTATTGATAGTGTTTTTAAATTTGCATATGCGGCGGGCGGGCGGTATACTGCTTTTATGGAAACTTCGACTTTTATTTTAGAAAAAGATTTTGCTAATCAGGGATTCACTCATATTATTGGAACTGATGAGGTTGGTCGTGGGCCGCTTTGTGGTCCTGTTTTGGCGTGCGCTGCAATGTTTAAGGATATTAATTTCGAAATTCCCGCTGATAAACAAAAGCAATTCGATCTTATTCGGGATTCTAAAAAAGTTTCAGAAAAACAGCGCGAAGAGATTTTTGATTTTATTAATGAGCATTTTTATATTGGCATCGGACTTTGCGACCATATAACAATTGACAGGATTAATATTTTGGAAGCTAGTTTTTTGTCAATGAAAAAAGCGGTTTCGGATTTGATCCGAAACAAGTCAAAAGTTGAAAGTCAAAAGTTGAAAGTTGAGGAAAGGATTATAATTCTCGTGGATGGGAATAAGGTTATTCCTAATCTCTCTATGGAGCAATATGCTGTGGTAGGAGGGGATAAATTGGTAAAATCCATTTCGGCAGCTTCAATTGTGGCAAAAGTGACGCGCGATCGGATGATGCAAGAAATGCACGTTAAATATCCACAATATGGCTTGGATAAGCATAAAGGTTATGGCACAAAGATGCATATGGACGCTCTGATTAAATATGGACCCTGTGAGATTCATCGAAAATCCTTTGCACCAGTCAAAAAAGCCTTAAACAGGGCAACTCTTGCCAGATAAAAGATTGCGTGTTATCATAATCTTGATATTTTATAATTATATTTTGTGAAGCAAAGGACAAGGAAAAGACTGAAATATGCAGGACTTTTGACTTTTGACTTTTGACTTTTGACTTAAACTAATGTCAGTACCAAAACAACGTCACACTAAACAACGACGAGATGCCAAGCGTGATCGCTTTGCAATTGAAACTGTAAAAACTCAAACTTGCACAAAATGTGGCAAGGAAAAACTTGCGCACAGAGTTTGCACTCACTGTGGATTTTACAAGGGAAATGAAGTTGTAAACACAATCAAAAAAGTAGCAAAAAAGAAATAAAAATAAACAATACGAATTAGTATGCGAATTAAATCCGAATTAAAAACGAATTCGGATAAGATTCGGATATAATTTGGATTAATATTCGTATATGGCGAACAGGCACCTTCAAAGATCAGTAGCAATGCAGGCTCTTTTTGAGTGGGATTTTCAAGGTAAGCATGATGAACAAATTTCTGATATTGTGGCGCGCAATGTCTCGGAATTTGCTCCGGGAATTGAGGACTGCGAATTTGTAAAAGCGCTTGCAAAAGGAACGCTTGAAAAACGAGCAACTATTGATGCACTGATTGAAAAATGTGCTCCTGAATGGCCGTTGGAACAAGTGACGATTATTGATCGCAACATTCTTCGCCTGGGGATATATGAACTTATGCATGGCAATTATGGTGAAGTTCCTCCAAAAGTTGCCATCAATGAATCTATTGAACTTGCCAAAACTTTTGGCGGCGAAAGTTCTGCCCGCTTTGTAAATGGTGTGCTGGGCACGATTTATCGCGAAATGGGCGAACCAATGAAAGATGATAGTACAAAAAAACACAAGGAAGTTGTGGAGACTGAGATTACGAAAGACGAAAGTGTAAGTGCTGTTGAATAATAAAATTTTTTAAATATCCAATTTCTAATTACCAATTTCTAATTAATTTCAAATTTCTCAATGTCTAAATTTTGACATTAGGGTTTAAATTTTTTATTAGGAATTAGAAATTAGAAATTAGAAATTCTGAATTTCTATGGTTGAATCTTTGGCTAAGAAAATTGGCATTAAATTTGATAATATTGAGTTGTTGCGTCAGGCAGTGACTCATCGCAGTTATTTGAATGAAAACAGGGATTATGCGCTTGACCACAATGAGCGTTTGGAATTTTTGGGTGATGCGGTTTTGGAACTTATTATTACTGAGCATTTGTACAATAATTATAAAAATCCAGAAGGGGAACTTACGAGTTGGCGCAGCGCGTTGGTAAATGGGGAAATGTTGGCAGTTGTTTCTCAAGAAATTGGTGTGGAAAAATATTTATTGATGAGTCGCGGAGAGGCAAAAGATAAGGGACGTGCTCGGCAATATTTGTTGGCCAATGCATTAGAGGCTATTATTGGCGCAGCATATCTTGATCAAGGTTATGATGTTACAAAAAAATTCGTGCTCAAAAATGTGGCCACAAAACTTAGTGAAATAATTGAGAAAAAACTATATCTTGATCCCAAGAGTTATTTTCAAGAGAAAGCACAGGAAAACAGTAAAGTAACACCATCATATCGGGTAATGAAAGAATGGGGACCTGATCATGATAAGCATTTTGTGGTGGGTGTGTATTTGGCAGATGAATTGGTTGCTGAAGGAGAAGGAAATTCAAAACAAGAAGCTCAGCGTGAAGCCGCCAGACTTGGGTTAGAAGCAAAAAGCTGGATCTAGCCATATAGCACAAAACATATAGCATATATCAAAAAAGCAGAATTTAATTCTGTTTTTTTGTTTGTCCTTTATTATAAAAAAGAGTATAATTGAGGCGTAAAACAAAACTAATAATACAAAAAAATATGCTTGATGTAATTATAAAAAACGGGACAATTGTTGATGGCTCTGGCAAGCCAATGTATCGCGGGGATGTGGGAATTCGCGAGGGGGTTATTACTGATATTGGAGACTTGCACAATGAGCACGCTGAAATTGAAATTGATGCAACAAAGAAATATATAGCCCCTGGATTTATTGATGTTAATAATCATTCCGACACATATTGGCGAATTTTTATTGATCCTGCGCTTGAGAGCTTATTGTATCAGGGTGTTACTACTATTATTGGTGGAAATTGTGGATCATCGCTTGCGCCATTGGCTAATCATAGTGTTATAAAGTCAATTCAAAAATGGACTGATATGAAAAATGTCAGTTTTAATTGGCTCAGTATGAAAGAATTTTTGGCTGAAGTTGAACAGAAAAAAATTGCTTTAAACTTTGCAACTCTGGTGGGACACGGAACGCTTCGAAGAGGTTTGGTCGGCGATGAAGTTCGCGATATTAGTCCAGCTGAAATGAAAGTGATGAAGAAAATGTTGACACAAGCAATGAAAGAAGGCGCGCTTGGTTTTTCAACAGGGCTGGTTTATACTCACGCCAAATTGGCATCTTCTCGAGAAATTGCAGAATTGGCCGAGATTGTGAAAAAATATAATGGTGTTTATACAACTCATATTCGCGGAGAAGCGCACGAACTTATTAGAGCGGTAGAAGAGGCAATTCGTGTTGCGCAGATTACAGGAGTCAGGCTTCAAATCTCACATCTCAAAGTTATGGGAAAGAAAAATTGGCCACTTATGGAAGAAGCTTTGAATTTGATTGAAACAGCTCGTACCAGTGGAATTGATGTTCACTTTGATGTATACCCATACACATCAACAGGCAGCGTTTTGTATATTTTGCTTCCTGATTGGGTCACGGAGGGTGGTCGCAATATGATGCTTTCGCGACTTAAGGATTCAGAAATTCGAAAACGTGTTATCAAAGAAATGAAAGCAAGCGAATATGACTATTCTAAAATAACTATTTCGATTTCAGCTTTGGACAAAGCGCTTAATCGTAAAAAAATTACTGAAATTGCTGAGGCTCAAGGAAAAAGCGTTGAAGACACAATTATCGATGTTCTTATTGCTAGTGAGGGTCGAGTGGTAACGATGATGGAGGTGCTTAGCGGAAAAAATGTGGATAAGGGGGTTATAAATCCTTTTTCAATTGTTTCATCAAATGGTTCTGGATATGATATTAAACATAGAGAAACTGGTGAAGTTGTGCATCCTCGAAACTTCGGTTCATTCCCGAGAGTGCTTGCTGATTATGTTCGAGAAAGAGGTGTTGTAGGTTGGGAAGAGGCTATTCGAAAAATGTCAGGATTGCCTGCAGAAAAATTTAATATTGAAAAACGAGGCATTCTTGCAGAAGGAAATTTTGCTGATGTGGTCGTTTTTGATCCAAAAAAGATTCAAGATCTTGCCACAATTGAAAATCCATATCAATATTCACAAGGCATTGACTGGGTGCTTGTTAATGGGCGTCCTGCAATTAAAAATGGGAAAATCTTGGAAGAGCGCTCAGGCGTTGTGCTTCGCAGAAAATCATCATTGTTTGAGTTTTAAAAACAATATACAAAACATAATATACAAAATTCAGTAAGTAGGGTGTTGCTTTACTTCGTTTATTTTTTGGTGTATATTGACTTTTTACTATTGATTATTGAACATTATGGATCTATCTTATTTCAAGAACAAGAAAATAACAGTGATGGGCATTGGGCTCCACGGTGGCGGAGTTGGCACGGTGAAATTTTTGGTTGCGCAAGGGGCAAAGGTAATCGCAACTGATTTGCGAACAAAAGAGCAGCTTAGTGCATCATTAGAAAAACTCAAGGGGCTTAAAAATGTGGAATATGTTTTGGGTCATCATCGGATGGAAGATTTTTCCAAAGTTGATATGGTAATCAAAAACCCAGCTGCGAAGTGGTCAGATAAGCATATTAAATTTGCTCTTGAAAATAAAGTTCCGGTTGAAATGGATTCCAGTCTTTTTTTTAAGATTTGCAAAAACAAAATAATTGGAGTAACTGGTACCAAGGGAAAAACTACTACTGCCACTCTTATATATGAAATTTTAAAAACAGTAGGAAAAAATCCGATAAAAATTGGTATCGGACAAGTTTCAGTGTTGGATAAATTGCTGCTGCTAAAGAAAGATTCAGTGGTGGTTTTCGAACTTTCATCTTGGCGTCTTTCTGCGTTGGGTCGGGCAAAACTTAGCCCGCACATTGCCGTGTTTAAAAATATTATGCCGGATCATTTGAATTATTATGGAACGATGGAAAAATATTTTCAGGATAAAAAATATATTTTCACAAATCAAAAACCCAAGGATTGGTTGGTTGTGAATAATGATGATGAACTTCTCAAGGAGGCAACTAAGGATGTTCCTGCGCAAGTTGTGCGTTTTTCATACGAGCCTCTTAAGCGTAGCCGAGCGGTGTTTATCGAAGACGAGGCAATATATCTCAACAATGGAATTGATGTTAAAAAACTTACTGCAATTAAGGACGTGCTTATTCCAGGTAGGCATAATCTTTCTAATGTGATGGCTGCAATTGGAGCTGTCTATGCGTTGGGATTAAGTGCAATAGAAATCAAAAAGGCTCTGCCGCAATTGAAAGGCGTTGCTCATCGATTGGAATTTGTGCGCGAGCTTGGAGGCGTGAAATATTACAACGACACCGCGGCAACAATTCCAGATGCGGCTATTTCTGGTCTTAATGCTTTTGAAAAACCAATTGTTTTGATTGCGGGTGGAACGGATAAAAATTTAGACTTTACTGAGTTTGCAAAAGAAATTTTAGAAAAAGCAAAAGATATTATTTTATTGAAAGGTAATGCAACAGAAAAAATTCTTGAAAAACTTGGAAAAATTGCTAGTGAGGAATTTTTGCGCAATATTGAAATTGTCAGTTCGATGGAGGAGGCGACTGCGCTGGCTCAAAAAAAAGCCGAGCAAGGCGACGTTGTTTTGCTTTCACCAGGGGCTGCCAGCTTCGGACTTTTTGCCAATGAATTTGATCGCGGGGATAAATTTCGAGACGCGGTTAAAAAATTGAAGTAAAATTATTAAGCAAAAGAAGTGCAAAATAGATAGTGCTTAATTTATGGTTTTAGGTCTCAATAGATTGGTGCATTTTTGTTTTGCCTGCTTCCTTTCTCGGCACGCTTCGCAATCGAAGAACTATGATTGCTCGCTAAGAGTTCGCTGTCGCTCTCTGTTGCCTCGAAAGAAAACAGGCAAAACAAAAAACAAACCTTCATTTTCAAAATCATAGTTTGATTATGAGTCACAAAAGGACGCTTAGAATAGAGCGTCTTTTTACTTGAAAAAAAACCTGAGACCTGTATAATTAGTTTGTAGTTAAGTAGGACTTAATTTAGGCTTAAAATAGACAAATATGACTGAATATTTTGAAATACAAGGTGGTAAAACACTTTCAGGAACAATAGATGTTAGGGGGTCAAAAAATGCGACCACGCCTATTTTGGCTGCCACGCTTTTGACTGATCAAGAGTGTGTTATTTCTAATATACCGCTTATTGAAGATGTGTATCGAATGCTGGAAATCTTGGAAAGTATGAATGTAACTGTTGTTTGGGAAGGCGAGCGAACAGTGAGAATTTGCGCCAAGGATCTTGAAAGTGAAAAAATAGATTTACAAATTGTGAAAAAACTCCGTTCATCAATTTTGTTGCTGGGTAGTTTGAGTGCGCGCGCTGACAAATTTAGAATTGCTCATCCCGGTGGTTGCACGATTGGCAAGCGTCCTGTCGGAACACATTTTGACGCGCTGGAAAAAATGGGTGTAAGCATAACGCAAGATGAAAATTGCTATATTGTTGATGCCAGCTCTCGAAAGGCGGGTAATGTAGTGTTGCGAGAATTTTCAGTTACAGCCACAGAAAATGCAATGATGCTGGCTGCGTCACTTCCTGGAAAAACAATCATAAAAATTGCAGCCGCTGAACCTCACGTGGAAGATCTTGGAAGATTTTTGATTTCAATGGGAGCGAAAATAACAGGACTTGGAACGCATACATTGGAAATTGTTGGAAATGAAAAACTTTCTGGCGCTGAGCATAAAATAATTCCTGATGCCAATGAAGCTGCAACGTTTTTGATTATGGGTGTGGCAACCAAAAGTCCGATTACAGTTAATAATGCACGGGAAGAAAATTTGGATATTGTTTTGGAAAGACTAAGACAATTTGGAGCAGCTTTTGAAATTAAGGAAAATTCAATCACGGTCATTCCACAAGAAAAATTATTTGCGATTGAGAAGATTGACACTCGCACATATCCCGGAGTGCCTTCTGATGTGCAGCAACCACTTGGGGTTTTGGCGACGCAAGCTGAAGGTGAAACGATGATTTTCGACACAATTTTTGAGGGACGGTTTAATTACCTGAGCGAGCTGGAAAAAATGGGAGCGCATTCTAAGATTCTGAATCCTCATCAGGCTGTCATTACTGGACCAGTTCAGCTGAAAGGCAGTTCAATCAAAAGTTTTGACCTTCGCGCCGGAGCATCGCTTATTATTGCAGCGCTTTGTGCCAAAGGAACCACAACTATTGATGAAATTTATCAAGTTGACCGTGGATATGAAAGGATTGAAGAAAGATTGCAAAAATTGGGAGCTGATATTAAAAGGATTAGTAAATAGTTTTGTTTTCGCGTGTTAATCGTTCGCATACATTTTTATTTTTGTCACGGAGAAATAATTGCAACTTTTGACATAACGCAAATGTGACTTATTTCTAGTGAAAAAATAAAAAGTATGCTCACTCATATTTATGGAAAAAGAATTTAAAGCTGGAAAACATTATATTGGAGTTGGTGGGGGTGTTTTGATTTTCAATAAGAAGAAAGAAATCTTATTGATGAAGCGTGGAAAAAATGCGAAAAATGAGGCTGGATGGTGGTCAAAACCAGGTGGAACAATTGAATACGGAGAAAAGGCTATCGCAATGGCAAAAAGAGAAATTAAAGAAGAACTAGGCATAGAAATAGATATCTGGGGACAACTTCCACATACAGACCATATCATTAAAAAAGAAGGGCAGCATTGGATTGCAATTAATTTTTTGGCGAATTTGAAAAAAGGTGAACCAGAAAATATGGAACCACATAAATGTGATAAACTAAAATGGTTTTCATTGGATAATCTGCCTAAGAAAATTGTTAAAAATACAAAAGAAGGAATTGTGTATTACAAAGAAAAAAAATATATAAAATTATAAATCCTATGGAAAAATTTTATAATGCGATTGCGGAATTTCATAAGAAAAATGAAATGAAGGGCACGAATAATGAGGATATGCAATTTCGTTTAAATTTGATGACGGAGGAATTAGGAGAATTGGCGCAGGCTGTGACGAAAGGAAAATCTAAAGAGGAGTTTTTGGAAGAGAATGTGGATCTGGTTGTTCTTATTTTGGGTAATTTGATTAGTACTGGAATTACGGTCGAAGAATTTGAGCAGGCGTTTTGGAAAAAGCATACAAAAATAATGAGCAGGGAAAAAAGAAAATTGGAAAACGGAAATTTTAGAGTGTCAGATTTTAAGGAGTAAAGTGTTTGTCATTCTGAACTTGTTTCATAATCTACTTTCTTTGTATCAGTGAACTTTGAGATAATCGAGATCTTGAAATAAATTCAGGATGACAAAGTTGTGTTTTGAAATTGAGTCATTGGAAATTGTTTAGAAATTAGTAATTAGAAATTTTTTATACTTATGTTTATACGAAGAATTGGAATAGATTTAGGCACAGCAAACACCTTGGTTTTTATACCTGGAAAAGGCATTGTGGTGAATGAGCCATCGGTGGTGGCAGTTTCTCCGATTGAAAATATTGTTTTAGCAGTGGGAAATCAAGCTCGCGAAATGCTTGGACGCACACCGGACAACATTGTGGCATCTCGTCCAATGAAGGATGGCGTGATTGCAGATTATCGCGTGACGGAAGCAATGCTAAAATATTTTATTAATAAAGTGACTGGCAAAGTTCGCATTTTTAAACCTGAGATTATGATCTCAATTCCGGCAGGCGTAACCTCGACTGAACGTCGCGCCGTGATTGATGCGGCTGTGAAGGCTGGAGCAAAATCAGCGTATGTTGTGAAGGAGCCGCTCTTGGCTGCTATTGGTGCTGGAATTCCGATTCACAACGCCTCTGGTAATATGATTATTAACATTGGTGGTGGTACATCTGAAATTGCGGTAATTTCGTTGGGCGGCGTTGTGGCAGCGCACAGTGCACGCGTGGGAGGCAATAAATTCGATCAAGCTATTTCTGATTATATCAAAAGAAAATATGGTTTGGCAGTTGGTGACAGAACAGCTGAGGATATTAAAAAAGAAATTGGATCTGCAATTGCGCAAGTTAAAGAAGAACATATGGAAGTGCGCGGACGCGACTTGATGGGTGGATTGCCAAAAACAATTAAAATTTCTTCCAATGAAGTAACCGAGGCTTTGCAAGATGAACTCAGAGAAGTGATTAATGCCATTAAAAAAGTTTTTCAAGAAACTCCTCCGGAACTGGCTGCTGATATTATGGACAAGGGGATGATCCTTTCGGGTGGTGGAGCGTTGCTTCGTAATCTTGATCAGTTGATCACGAAAACGATTGGTGTGCCGTGTTATGTGGCTGATGACCCATTGTTCTGTGTGATCAAAGGAATTGGAATCGCACTTGATAATCTTGAGGTTTATAAGAGGACAATTACTTTATCAAAATAGCTTCTCGTTTTTTCTCATTGAAGAATACAAATTTTTCTGCGAAATTAAACTCGAGCTCTATATTTTTTTAGCTAAAATTTTTCGTGGTCACGCGAGTCCCGCGCAAGAAACAAAAAATTTTAGAAAAAATATAGGCTCTCAAACAGTAATTTCTCGAAAAATTTGTATTCTTCAATTTCTAATATATTTATGTTATGAAGATTGGAATTGATGCTTCCAGGGCTTTTATAAAAAACAGAACTGGTATTGAAGAATATTCATATCAAGTCATTGAAAACCTGCGTGATAAATTAAATAATCAGCAGGTTGTTTTATATGTTAAAAAAACTAACAACTTACAACTTACAACTTACGACGGAGTTGTTAAAATTAATGATTTGGAATTGCCAAAAAGTTGGCGAATAAAGGTCGTTAAATTTCCTAGATTTTGGACACAGCTGGGATTGTCTTGGGAAATGTTGCTGCGTCCCGTTGATGTCCTTTTTGTTCCTGCGCACACTGTGCCGATTATTCATCCTGAAAATACTGTGGTTGTGATTCACGGTTTGGAATATGAATTTTGCCCAAAAGCATATTCTTCTTGGGAAAGAATGTATATGCGCGGAACAATTAAAAAATCTTGCGATTGGGCAAGCAGGATTATTTCTGTTTCTGAAAATACAAAGAAGGATTTGATGAATTTGTATAAAGTTGATGAGAAAAAAATATCTGTAATTTATGAAGGATATAGCCGCGAGGAGCGGAATTTCCAATTTCCAATTTCCAATTTCCAATCAAATCCAAATGATCAAATTTCAAAAATTAAAACATCAGAAATTCAATCGAAATTCGAAATTCGAAATTCGAAATTTCTTTTATTCATCGGTCGTATTGAGGAAAGAAAAAATATTTCCAACATTGTTAAGGCTTTTGAGCTTTTGAAAGAGAGATATAATATTCCGCACAAATTGGTACTAGCAGGAAAAGCAGGTTATGGCTACGATAATATTAAATTCGAAATTCGAAATTCGAAATTCGAAAATGATGTCGTGGAGCTGGGTTTTGTGAGTGAGGATGAAAAGTGGGAGCTTTTGAAAAAGGCGGATGTTTTTGTTTTCCCAACTCTGTATGAAGGATTTGGAATCCCAATTTTGGAAGCACAGAGTGTTGGTTGCTCCGTGGTGGCTTCAAATAATTCATCTATTCCCGAGGTAATCGGCGTAGAGACGCAAAATTTTGCGTCTCTACAGTTGGTTGACCCCCAAAATCCTCAAGACATCGCAGAAAGCATTTATAAGCTTATCTCGAACGAAAGCCTAAAAAATGCTATAATACAGAAAGGCTTGGAGAATGTGAAAAGGTTCAGTTGGGACAAATGTGCACAGGAGATAGCTCAAATATTGTTAAAAAAGAATTAAGAATGACTTATTATGAAGAAATTAAAAGTTGCAATTGTCCACGACTTTTTGGTGCAATGGGGTGGGGCTGAGCGAGTTTTAAAAGAGCTTTCGGATATGTATCCCGAGGCGCCTATTTTCACGTTATTGTATGACAAAGAAAAAATGAAAGGCTTGCTTGATGAGAGAGATATCAGGCCATCATATTTGCAAAAGTTTCCAACTTTTTTGAAAAAAAGATATCGTTTTCTGTTGCCGTTTTTTCCAGTAATTCCAGAAACATTTGATCTTCGAGAATATGATTTGGTTATTTCATCTTCTAGTGCTTGGAGCAAGGGGATTGTGACAAAATTAGACACCGTGCATATTGCATATCTTCATTCTCCGATGCGTTTCGTTTGGGATTACAATGAAAGATATGTCAAAGAAACTGAGCACAGAAAGATGAATTTTTTGACGAGAATAGTTTTTAATTATCTGCGTGTGTGGGACCGCTTGGCAGCAGACAGACCAGATTTTTTGATTGCAAATTCTGTTTATACTCAAAAGCGTATCGAAAAATATTATAGAAGGGAAAGTAGTGTGATATATCCACCGGTAAACATGGAGCATGGAGCATGGAGCATAGAGCATGAACCTAATACTGAATACCAAATACCAGATACCAAATACTTTCTCGTTGTTTCTAGATTATCTCCATATAAAAAAGTTGATTTGGTGGTGGAAGCCTTTAATAAGCTCGGACTTCCTTTGGTTGTTATTGGAGCTGGGGAGCAGGAAAAGTATTTAAGGAAAATTGCCAAAGAAAACGTGCATATTTTGGGTTGGCAAGAAGACTCTGTTGTTTCGCAATATTATCAAAATGCTGAGGCTTTTATTTTTCCGACGGAAGATGATTTTGGTATTGCGCCAGTGGAAGCGATGCTTGCTGGTGTGCCTGTGATTGCATATCGAAAAGGTGGCGCGCAAGAAACGGTGCAAGAAGGAATTACTGGAGAATTTTTTGATGCCCAAACAACTGAGGTTCTTGCTGATGGAGTGAGAAGGTTTTTAGATAATAAGGATAAATATGACAAGGATTTGATTAAAAAGCGAGCGCAAGAGTTTTCGAGAGAAAGATTTAGACGTGAGTTTGGGGAATATGTTAAAAAGATAATTTCAAATTAAAAATGCCAAATATCAAATGAATGATTTAATTTCAAAATTAAAAATTATTTTTTAGTCATTTGGATTTTGTAATTTATTTGAAATTTTTAATTTGGAATTTGTTATTTTTTTATACTATGCAATTCATCGGTAATACAAAATCAGTAAACTTGCTTCAAAAAGCGTTTGAGCACAATGCTCTCGGGCATGCGTATCTTTTTTCTGGGCCGGAAAAGGTGGGGAAGTTTACTTTGGCAAAAATGTTTGCGCTGAGTGTAATTGCTGGCACTGAATTAAATCTGGATATTGATAATGTTGATAAAAACGCAATGCTTGATTTGGTGATTGTGGAGCCGGAGATTACTGAAAAAAATGGCATCTCGCGGCAGCGTGACATTTCAATCGAATCAATAAGGGATGCCAAGCTTAGTCTTAGTCTTTTTCCTTATCACGGAAAATATAAGGTTCTTATTGTTAATGATGCTCATCGTATGACAAATGGTTGTCAAAATGCACTGTTGAAAATTCTTGAAGAGCCTAATCCGACAACTATTCTTATTTTGATAACCAATGAGGTTGATAGGATTCTGCCTACGATACTTTCACGTTTGCAAGTTGTTAATTTTGGTTTGGTTGATGATGAGGATATGAACGCTGGTTTTGCAGAAAATTTTTCTTTTCAAAAAGATTGTGTGGAGCTTTCTATTGGCAGACCTGGCTTGGCGCAATATTTGAGCGAGCACAACGAGGAAAAACTTTTTAGAACCAACGCTTTGATGGAGCTTGAAAAAATCAGAAAGGGTACATTGAATGAAAAGTTTAAGTTGGCGGAAGAGCTTTCCAAAGATGCGGTTCGAACTCTTGATAAATTGAATGTTTGGCTTTGGGAAATTAGAAAGATTGCTGTCGACGTAAACCCGCCTCGCGTCGACGAGCAGTCGTTTCCGCGAGTCGAGGCGGGTCAGGTAGAAAGTAACAGGGCCTGTGCTATCATTGAAAAAATTCAGAAAGCTATGATAGTTTTGAAACGGACGAATGCTAACTCGAGACTTATTTTAGAAACTTTGTTTATGGATATGTAGTTATTGATTCGTATATAATTAGGATATAATTTGGATATGTCGAGAAAATATATAAAAAATTGTACGGGAAATGATTGTGAAGAAGAAAAAAAGTCTTCACGATTTTTCTCGGTGTTTATTTTTTATACATTGCTGGTCTGCTTTATTGGTGTGACTGGATATGTTGTGTTTTTTTCTCAGCATCTTCAAATTGTAAACATTGCAGTCTCAGGCACAAAAGAACTTAATGGGCAGGAAATTCAGCAGATTGTTAGTAATTCGCTGCAAGGAAAATATTTAGGAATAATTCCAAAAAATAATTTTTTGTTTGTTTCACAAAGAAAGTTTGAAAATCTCTTGAATGAAAAATTTAAAAAAATTCGAACACTGAGTGTGATTAAAAAATTTCCAGACACTGTGAGCATAGAAATCGACGAACGAAAAGCATTGCTGGTTTGGTGTAGCAGTGAAAAATGTTATTTGCTTGATGAAAATGGCACGGCGTATAGCGAAGCTGATTTTTCATCGCCGGAACTTATGGGCAACAACCTTTTGCAAATAAATGAAACCAACAGGAGAGACGTGACGATTGGCGATAAAATAATTGAGCCTGCTTATGAGCAATATGCACTTGCCATCAAAGATTCCTTGGCAGCTCTTGGTTTTGAGGCAACTGGTCAATATTTCACGCCATCACGAATGGCTGAAGAAATCAATGTGAAAACAACTCAGGAAACAGAATTTTATTTTTCAACTCAATTTTCTTTGGATTCAGCCATAAGAACATTGGAAACTGTTTTGAAAAAAGAAATTCCTGAGGACAAGAAAGGGGAAATCGCATATATCGATCTTCGCAATGAAAACAAGGTTTTCTATAAATTCAAAAACACCGACCCGTCCGCAGATGAAAACTCACAAACAGAAAAGGTTGAGGTAAAATAACTTGTTGCTCTCGAGCGACGGGTTGAACCAGTCAGTCGTGACTGACGGGTTATTCTATTGCAAATGGTACATAATAAATCATAATTGAATTTCCAATCATATCAATTGGCTGGTATTGCTGTGTCCAAGCGTAATTTGTTGCAGGAGTCTTGTTGACTTTGTCGTATATGCTGGTCTGAAGTGAATTCGTTGAAATGGCATACCAGCCAGCTTCAATTGGGCGTTTGGAATCCCAACCAGAAACATATTTATCTCCCAGATAATATGCTGGATTTCCTCCACCAAAATAATCCACATTAATCTTTTTTATTTGAGGATTTTCATCCAAAAATATTTTTAATCTGCCCAAATCCTGCCCCCAGTCAACATTTGAGTCTGTTACATATTTGTATCCGTTTTTGCTGCCACCAATTGATTCATTAAAATATGAAACATAGTTGGGATAATTAAAAATTGGTATGATAATAATCCAAGTTATTAAGATGGAAAAAATAATTTGAAGTTGATGTTTTGTGACAAAATGTTTGTGTCTGAGAAAATCAAAAACTTTTTTAGTTACTAGCAAATATGCTAATGGCATAATCGGAAAGAGGTGTCGAAGGCCAATGTTCAGATTTCCAGTAATACTGAGATATGAATAAAGAGCAATAAAACCAAAGAGGGAATATTGCATCACGCCTGTTTGCAAAAAGCGTTTGAAATTTTTTCCAATACTTTTTTCAGTTATTGATCTTTTGAATGTTCTTGTGATTTGTGCTCCAGTATAAATCAGTGAAAAAAGAATCAGCATCAGAAATGGAAGAGTTTCCTTAAGTAGAAATACCAATGGAAAATATGCAGGAGATGCCTTGCTGGAAACATTGTTCAAAAAATATGCACCATTTCCTCCAGCGACACGTTTGAACACCATCGTGACACCAAGGAAATATTCAGCGTATGGGCGAAGTATTGATGAAGAATTGAAAAAGCTTAAAGCTTTATTAGTGGTCATGCTAAGTGGATTTGGATCGCTAAGCGGAAAGGAAAAATTTATCTGTCTGGCAATAATTTCTTGCGGCATATTAAACGTGTTTGCGAAATACAAAATCCAGACAATAATCATTGAGATTGCGAAAGCTGCAAGACCTTTTATCAAATATGAAAAAAATAATTTTGTGCGCAAAAAATTCTCTTTGATTTCGGTGTCATCGTGAGAGATTTTTTTAATCAGTGGATATCCAAGAAGAACAAGTCCAAGAATTGGAAAAGCCATTATAGATGAAAATTTTACTGAGCTCACGAGACCCAGAAAAACTCCGCCAATCGCAGCATTTTTCCAAGTTGGATTTTTGATGAATTTGAGAAAATAATAAAAAGCAAAAGTTAGAAATGCTGCAATTCCAATGTCAGTTGTAACATAGTGATTGTGTCCCAGGATATTTGGATCAAAAGCATATAGGGTCAAAACAAAAAGTCCACCCAAGATCCCAGCAATTTCCTTGCCCCACATAAAAAGAAACAAACCAAGAAGCACTGAGATTAAAACAATTGGAAGTCGAGACCAAAAAAGAATTTGATCAGGATTATTGCCAGTTTCATACAAAAGATGTTTTCCGGCAACCCATTGTCCATCATCCCAAATCCTGTTTAAACCTTCACCCGTCCAAAATTGTTGGGTTGTGTCAAAGTTAAGATTGAGAAATGCCAGTGGAATGCCGATTAAATCTTTGAGTAGCGGTGGATGTTCAGGATTAAGACGCATATCCTGCTGAGTGATGTAGCTGTATCCTGCAGGAATGTGCGCGACTTCATCAAAAGTGGCTGTGTCATTTTTTGCGTTTAGCAAAGACACTGTGACAAAAAATGTCATAATAATAAGAACAATCCAGCGGTAATGTTTTTTTAATAATGATTCCATACTTTTTTATTTTTTTAAATTCAAATTAATCTTCTTGTCATTCCTGCGTAGGCAGGAATCTAGGATTATGAAATGTGTTTATTAAATTATATTTATCAATAATAGAAATATTGTGTACTAAATCCTGGATTCCGGGTCAAGCCCGGAATGACAAATATGCAGTTTTAATTGCTTAGTGTTATGAATATATCCCCAAATTTGTTTTTGTGTTCTTGAAAAGTGAGATTAGGAATTCTTCCGCGGAGCGAGTTTATTGAATTCCAGTCCCAACCAGTGAAGATTATTTCAATTTTTTCATTGCCTTCAACTTTGATGTTGTTGATTTCGTGAGGATAAACATAAAAAGTGTTTGGAAGTGTCGGGTTGAGATAATTGATTGTTAGTCTTGGCATAGCGCCTGTAATAATATATTTCTTTTCGCTTTGAGGAAGAGCTCGAATATAATCAGAGATTGCTCTCGTGTTGGCTTCAAAAACCTGATGCTGTTTTGGGCTATTAGCAAAAAAGACAAAATATTTAATTGGATCAGCTAGTCCGATAAAAACGAAAACTCCTGTGAGAATGGAGATGGTAAAAATTTTGTAGCTGTGTCCAAATTGATTATATTTTTTTAATATCCAAAGAAAAGGAAGAATCGAAATCATTATCACTACCGGCAATGTTCCAATGGAGCGCAGTGCGTGAGGATTTCCTTCGTTGGCCAAAAATTCTGGAATAAGCATCGCAAAAAACCAAGATAAAAGGAAAATATAAACATCCATTTTTTCATCTCGAACACCCTTGTATATTCGCAGCCAAAACAATTGCAAAAATTTAGCAATGATATATATGAATCCGATTAAAAAAGAAATTCCAACGATGGGATTAAGCAGTGGATAAGGTGGATAATTATGTCTCATATTGAGATCGCCCATTACAAAATATTTTTGCAAACTCAGCCCAAATGTCTTGGCGATTGTTAGTGGAAGATTTCCGCCATTGGTGGCTGAATTGAAAACAGAAATTGCACTTGTGCGTGAAGCATAATGCTGAGGGTTATAAACGAAAAAATCAAGCAGCATTGGAGTGGCTGTGACTAGCATCGCAAAAGCGAAAACAAGAGTGTGTTTCCAATAGTTTAATAAAAAGTTTTTGCGAGTGATGATAAGTGAGATGAGCAGCACTACCAAGATCAGTGGGGAAACGCGAAAGGCAATATACGTGTGAACACCAAGTCCATAAATCAAACCTGCAATAACAAAATCGTGAAGTTTTTTCGTGCGCAGACCTTTAAAGAGAAAGTAAAAAGAAAAAGAAAGAAGAAATGGAACCATAATAGCCCGAAAGCCGATGCGCGAAAAGTTGATCGCCCAATATGAAAATGCAGTCAGATATGCGCCAATCAGAGCAGCAGCATAACTTTTGAAAAGTTCTTTGGTAAGGAGAAAAACACCCAGAACCGTCAGCGTGCCAAAAATAATCGACCAAAGTTTGAGCGCAAATTCAGTCGGACCAAAAACCTTGATTGAAAGTGCCTGCAGGTTTATAAACAATCCTTCGCGACCTTGATTTCCTTCATAAAAAATTTTATATTCCCCAGTCGCATTCGCAAGTTGTGCATCAACGCCATTTTGAGCTTCGTCAGGATATATTCCCGCCGGAATGTTTTTGATATTAGTCACTCTCAGCGCAAAAGCCGCAATCAGAATTGCCAGCAGCAGCCCCCAGACGATTTTTTTGTTTTGCATTTTTGTTTCTTGCCCCGTTAAATTCTGCCGTAGGCAGACTATTTAACTGGGGTTGTATTTTTGTGATTGAAATTAGTTTTTGATTCTCAATAGAATTCTCCCTGTTTCTTTATTAGCTGTATTATACCACCAATTTCAGCTTTCAGCGAGCTTGACACAACGTCTTTTTTGTGCTAGAATGGATGGTTATAGGATAGTCCTATAGCAAGGCCAAAAAGGGCCTTAATAAGGGCTCTTTGACAATATAATATGCACACACACTAATAAAGGAAAAGGGGAGGTTTATCATGGCACTGGGAAGATTTATGGCGGAAGCATTGGGCGAAGGTGCATTTCTGGGTATACTGAAGCATGCATGGGGATGGGCCGTTAGAATCATTGGCTTTTTGGGTGTTGGTGAAATTGCTGGAAAAGCAGTTGGAGAAGAAATAAAAAAACGTCTTATTGACCCAAAAGGTTGGGAAGATGAAAATTATTTTGCTCTTGATTTATCTGAAGCCAATGCCACACCCGACCAGAAGAATATGATCAGTAAAGCAATGAAGATGGTTGAGGATGAAGATAAATTAAATGAAACAATGTATGCGAGAAATTTTCGTATCCTTGTGACGTTTAACGACATCACTCATCCCAGTAAGCCTGCTGTCCCAGCTGTACCTGCAGTGCTTGCCGTATCTGCTAGGCCAGCTGTTGCAGCTACTGCTACCACGGCTGCTATTCCTGCAAAACCCGCAATACCAGCTAAGCCAGCAATTCCTGCTGTGCCTGCAACTGTTCGTCCTGGAATTACAATTTTGGAAGACCTTGCAAAATGCAATAATGTACTAGAAGTAATTTCTAGAATTATGGCAGTTGGGGTTATGCAGGACACTACTTCAAACTTTGAAAAGTTTCTGAAGTATTTCAAAGAAGTGACATTTCCTTCACTAGAAAAAAGTTATGAATCTGTTACAAGGTCAATAACTTGTTCTATTAATGAAGCCGCTACTTCTCTTGAAGACGAGGCTGAAAAAAGAAGGAATCGTCCAACATGGAAAAAATGGTTGTTAAATTAAAAACACTAATTAAAAGGGAGGATACGGATATGCTTGAAGCAATTGGGAATTTTTTTGGGAGACTTAGGGATTTGAGTCGTGAGGAGCTTGCGGATCTGCGGAAATGTTTAATTGTTGTATGGTCATTGACCATTTTTGGTGTCGTGGCAATATTGGCAATAAAACCCGCGATTGAAATTTCAGTTTGGATCACGGTTTTTCCCTGGATGTATAGCGCATATCGACTGTATTCAGTCAGGCGGATTATTAATGTGCACCTGACAGGGGAAGCACTTGAGTTGGCAAGGGTGCCGGTTGCAGATCCGTCTGAACCGCGCCAGGAAACAGGAGTATTTGATAACGATTTCATTCGAGGTTATCTGTCAATAATTTCCAATATCTTTCTGGTGCAAACCGCACTTTTCCTGGTACTGCCACTGTATGTCAATTATACATTTGGCGGAATGACTGCGGCGATTGTAATCTTGATGTTGATGGTTGTTATTGCTATAGATAACTTCACGTCATTTAAGAGATTGTCGCGGTTCACGGTTAAGGTGGCAGTTGTTGCATATACTGTGGGGTTAGTATTTGTTTTGTTTCCGCAAACTGGCTTTTATATGAATGAGCTGGTTGGGGACAGAATAAAAATAATCCCAGCTTCGACTGCGAAACTCGTCAATGACATTGATGATTTTCAGAAGCAGAAAAAAATTGAGGCTAATGATAAATTCTTGAAAGATGTCGCTGAATACCAGAAACGACATCCCAAAGAAGAAATGCCTCAGGCTATAAGAGATGAAATTAAAAAAATAAAAAAGGAAGGGTAGGTCACGCCAAAGAGTTGGCGTGAGGAGGGGCGCAATAATGGAATCATCCATTGTTGCGCCTTTTAATTTTCCTAAAATTGCTATGGGATAAAAATGAATTTTATGATATAATTTTAGAGTAAATAAAATACTTTTAGTCTTCTATGGATTTTTTTAAATTTCCTAAAATTTTACGTGAAAAATCTGAACTAGACACGTCTGGTCAAAAGGCTTTTTTGAAATCCGCTGAACCAATGCGACCACTTTTTGTGAAAAATTTAGACGAAGCTATTGAAGATCAAATCACAGAAAAAGATGTGCCAGTAGATTTAAAAGCCGAAGCTTCTCTTTTGGGTGCAAAAGATCTTGGAGCTGCAGCTGCATCAGCAATGACCAAAAGACAGGAAAGGATTCGTAAAGATATGGTCGAAAAATATTTTGAAGAAATATTTCACACACAAAAAAAAGAATTTCAAGATTTAAAAGATGAAGATAAAAAGGTTATAAATGATGAGAAATCGGATTTTTTGGAAGAAATTAAAAGTTCTTTTAATGCTGTTACTAATGAGGATGTTGAAAATGGGCTAAGGGATCGATTCTTAAATCAATTGCATGAAATGAAAATTTCAAAGGAGGCAAGGGATTATGTTAGAAAGGTGTGCGGTGGAATTGAGGTTGATGAGTTCTTGGGAAGAAAAGAGAATAAAGGCCTGGAGGAAATATTTAAAGAAGCTAAAGGTCTCATATTGAAAACAAATGAAACAAAAAAGCAATTTCGTGCAAATAACCCAGGTATTAAGCTTGTGCGTGATTTTACTTTTGATTTAGTGGAAAAAATAGATTACTTTATACAGAAAATAGATGAAGATATTGATTTTTTTACTGTCGAGGAGGAGGCTTTGTGTAAAAAAGTATTAGGAGCCTCCAAAGGAATCATTAAGGGTAATGGCAAGAAAACATCGATCGTAATGGACGGATTCACGTACAATGCAGATAGCGCCAATGTGGTAATAAATGAGGTAAAGCCAGCAGCAGTTGAAACTGACGCTGAAAAAGAAGAAAGAATGAAATTTTCCAGAGCTGGTGCTCAAATAACATTGCAACGAGTTGATAAGTGGGAGGATCTTGACGTTGTTGATCCTGCTGAAAAAGGTGAACATAAGGGCGATAAAAATTTTATAGAAAAAACCAAAAAACTTTGGAAAGAATTTGCGGTCCATGGACTTTATAAAGATGGTAAATTGCAGAAGTTTACTGATTTAGATGGTAAAGGTTGCTTGGAATTGTTAAAGTTAGCCAAGATAAATATAAAAGATTTAAAATATATTGATCCTGGTACTTTTGAAGAAGGAAGAATTAATTTAGATACTGGCGGAAAAGATGGTGTGGTGGCTGAGGATTTTGATAAAGAGAATAAAAAAACAGCTTTTATTGATCATCATGGTGAAGAATCATTGGCTGATTCTTCTGCAACCGCTAAAACGTATCGAATGTTGGTTGACTTGGGGTTATTAGAAAAGAATCCAAAGCTGGATGAAATGGTAAAATTTGTAAATCAAGTAGATAATGCACAGTATCCTAAGATAGAAACATATTTTGAAAATTCTCATAAGACAATTATTGGCTTGCAAAATTATATTCATGGATCAAAGTTGGTAAATTTTTTCATGAAAGATAATAATCCTGACCCAACCAGAGAATTGTCTGAAGGTGAATTAAAGAAATATGGCTTTATATATCCTGGTGTTGGTGATAAAAAGGGAACTATTGTAAACAGGAGTGAAAATCAGAGAAATGTTAAAGAAAAATCAAAAGAAAGTCTTGAAAGAATGGAAAAAGAAGGATTTATAATTACTTCTGATCGTTATGGAAAAATTGCAGTAAGTATTGAAAATGGAATTGAAAAGAAAAATATCCCAGGTGATATCTTGGCTGTTAAGGCGTTTGGTTGTGACTCTCTTGTTATTTGGAACCCAAGAGAAAATAAATTTAAAATTTCTACCAATAACGAAATAACCGAAGAATATTCTCAAGGTGTTAAAGTGCGTGGCATAATGTGGGTAAAAAATAATAGCGATAGTTCAGAACTAACTGTTACGCTTGGGGAGATTTTGAATAAAATGACAGATGGAAAATTGGTGGCTGAAGGAAAATTGAAAGAATATTTGGAGCAAGAAGTGGCTTTGCCAGTCTCAAATGCGGATGCATTATCAGTTGAAGCGCCAAAAGAAAAAACTCCAGAAGATTTGTTCAAAGATCTGATTGTGGAACTCTCTGTTTTTAATGTAGAAAGATATCAATTGTTGTATAATGAAATGATGGATGTGGCTGGGAAAAAGGGAGTAGTTGGAGATGAAAAAAAGAAGCTAGTTTTGAGTGTGTTGCCCAATGTTGTTGAACGTGATATTGCAAGGCACACAAAAAAAAGAGGCGAGGAGTTAGAAAAGATTTCTGAGTATATTTTGAGTCAAATAAAATAAAGTTACAAAACAAAATGGCAGCAGGAACATTGGACGCAACTATATTTAATGATTTGCTTAACAAGCACACAGCACAAATAAGTGCTGAGGTTGAAGTTGAAAAAGAAGACAAGAGAATTGCTAAATGGACACAGGAACACAAGGATAAATTGGCAATTGAAACTGAAGTGCTTGGCGAGCAGCGTGAAAAAGAGAATGAGATGTTCGAAACTGCTGCCAAGAGTCCTAAAAAAGGAATTGAAAAAAAAGATTCTGTTTTTGAGGGTGAGAGAAATTTCAAAAAATCCACAGATATGGCTGAAGCTGTTGATCCTCAAGAAAAAGCTCTCAGGGAAGCAAGAAAAATTTATGTCGAAACTGAATTCAAAGAACGAAATGCTCTTAGGGAAGTTAGGGGTTATTTTAGTCGGGCGCTTGGAAAGGAGGATAAGACAGAAACACCAAATATCGCTGCAGCTCGTATGGCTTATGAAAAATTACGTAAAGAAAAGATGAATGGCGAGATTGCCAAACTCGAAAGTGGTACGCTCAAAGGAGATGCTTTGAATACTGAGATCAAGAAATTACTCACTTATTATAATACTGGAGCTGCACTGGAATTATATAATGATAGAATTGCAGTAAAAACTGCGCAAAAAAAAGAAACCGAGGGAAAAACAAAGCTTAAAAATACTTGGGACAAGGTAACGTTAAAGATGGATCAGGTTGCGGAATTTTATAATAAAAAAGTTCATTGGTCTATAAAAATTGGACTTGCTGCAACCTCTTGGTATCTTGGTGCTGGTGCATTTAAATCTGGAAAAAACATTTGGGGTGCTTTTATGATGGCAACAGCGGGAGGTGCGGCGTTGGATGGTGCGGCACAATTTACTGATAGTATTCTTGATGGTAGGGCGGACAAAAAAAATCTTAAAGAAATTTCCAAAGAAGGTGGCGAGGTTGATTTTGAAAAATTGAGAGGAATCTTGAATCAAAAAAATGAAGATATTAATAGAAAAGTTAATAAACATGTGATGCGGGCATATTTTAATAAGACGGTTGCAGTTTGTTTGGCAACAGTAATTGGAGTGCAGGCAGTTGAGGGCATGGCGCATGCTTTTGAAAAAATGACTGCAGCACCTCCCGTGGTTAGCACCGCTCCATCTGTAGATAATTGGCCAACTCCTCCAAGCACTGGTATTCCTGTGGATTTAAAACCAGAATCACCTGAATATATAAAATGGGTGGCTGAACATGGTGGGAAGCCTCCAGTTTCAGCTCAAGATGCTGCTGCGCAAGCAAAAAAAGCTGCTGAAACTGTTGTTGGTGCTTCAAATAAAGCGGTTGAATCCTTAACAATAGAAAAAGGTTCAAGTATTGAAAAAACATTGATCGATCATCTCAAGACTCATGGAATAAAAAATCCAGGAGCTGCAGCACATCGCATGTGGCTTGATTATATGCATGACAATAAAGCTGAGATAATTAAAAAAGTTGGAGACAATGAATATCACAAGATGCTAAAAGATGGAATGGTTAATGTTAAACCTGGAACGCATATTTTTATAAATGAAAATAATCCGTTGGAGATGAAATTGAGTAATATTGACGGGAAAATCTCACACCTGAATGGGCATCATTCTGTTGGCAGTGGCGGCGTTGAAAATGGGCAAGGTGTGGGCGCTAGTATTAAACCAACTGATATTCCAAAGCCGTCAGCAGCTGCGGTGGTAGGAAATGCTGATGTCTTAGGGTACACTGGGGAAACTCAGCAAAATATTTCAACAGCAAAAGAAATGTTTAAAAGCGCTAATGCTGAATATATTCAAGCAGCCAATGATGCAACAGATCATCCCGCTGGAGGAGGTGGACCATCGGCATCTCAATATGAAGATATGGGTCGCGCTGATGAGGCGCGCAAATCGGCAGCTTTGACAGTTGAAAATTTAGCCAATGCAAAAGAGAATTGCTTTAAGGATATAAAAGCAGCGACGAATGGTATATATAAAGCTACTGGATACAAGTGGGATGATATTAAAAACTTGGATTATAGTTCTGCTTATGCTGATGATAAATTGCGTCCAATTATGAAAGAAATGGCAAAAGAATATAAAAAAGAATTTGGCAATACTAATAATTTTCCTAATAGTAATACCACTTTTGGGAAATGGCTTTACCGTGTAAAAGAGGTTACTATAAAAAAACGTTTAGGTATAAATATTGAATAAAAATTAAACTAAATTAAAATTTTATGGAAGAACATAATACTGCGCAAGCAGAAGCGCTGAGTCAATTGATTAAAGATTTGGGAATCGACACGCTTTCTCAAGACAAACAAAATGAACTCATCATTAAGATGACGGAAGTTTTGCTGAAGAGAATTTTTCTTGAGACAATGGATAAGCTTGGAGAAGAGGGTCGCGAGGAATATGAAAAAATGTCCCAAGGCGAAGTCTCTCCATCGCAAGTAGAAGAATTTTTCAAAGAAAGAATTAATGATTATGACGAAATGGTGCAGGGGATTATTGAGGAATTTAGGGGAGAGATGATGCAGGCAAACAAATAAACATGTAACATACAACATGTAACATGTAACAAAAAAATGCGTTGGTATCCTAGGTTGGATGTTATATGCTATATGTTATATGCTATATGGTGAGAATTTATGAAAAGTAACTTAGAGCCGATTGAGGAAAGTGATTTGGACTTGGAGGGTAAAATTAAAAATGGAAGTGTGGATTTTTCTCGTGAGGATGCCGTGCCTGTTTCTGCTATTGAACGTGAAGCGATAAAAGAAGTTAGTGCAGCTGAAAAGGATGCTGCTTATGGCAAAATTCTTTCCAAAGTTCAAACAGTGCAATCTGATGATGAATTGGATCAAACAGTCATTGCGTCTGATGCGAAGACTGGTTACGAAAAAATGGATGCTGAGTCGCAGGTTCAGCACTTGGTTGATATTGCAGGGCAAAAAGGTGTTGTGCATGCTGTGAAAGTGGCTCAACATATGCAAGACAATTATATTCTCGACACTTTTCACGACCGTATGCTCGGCGAAGAACTGCACAATGCATTGGTGGAGAAGGGAATGATAAAGGAAATCTAGGATTTCAAGGTCTAAATACTAAAGACTAAAGACTAAATCAAGATTAAATTTAAAAAAGTTTAAAGTATTGCGTTTGTTTATATTTTAAACTTTAGATTTGATTTAGTAATTAGACTTCAGACTTTAGAATTAAAAAATATAAACAAAAAATACAAATAAAAAATATTTTTCATGAATACTCTCGACCTCAACACCATCCTCATCCCTTTGCTTTGGGTTTTTGCCACACTGACTCTTTTTAGTGGTGCTTTTTTGGTTGTGCGAAGTTTTTTGAATTATCGTGCTCAAATCAATCGTTCGATGAATATGGACTTGGAAGTTGTGCGAGTGACAAAAATTTTCAAGGAAAAAGGCGAGCGAAGTGAAAATGGCGAAGCTTGGAAAGAAGAAATTGGTGCGATGGAACAATTGCTCACGACACTTTCTAATATTAAAGAAAAAAAATCACTCTGGGCTCATTTTTTGTATAGCGAGCCATATATGGCACTTGAAATTGCCAATCCTTGTGGAAATGAGGAAATTTCTTTTTATTTGGCAGTGCCAAAGAAATTTCGTGACAGCATTGAGAAGCAAGTTCATTCATATTTCCCACATGCTTCTATTGAAAAAATTCCAGATTATACGATTTTTTCACCAGGGAGTTTTACTGCTGCTGCAACACTTGGACTTAAACGTTCATATGCTTTGCCAGTTCTTACATATGAAAATATTGATGTTGACCCGCTCAATGAAATTTCAAATGCGCTTAGTAAGCTGCAAACAGAAGGGGAAGGTGCGGCGATTCAGATTGTTTTGCGTCCTGCGGGAAAAAATTGGCGAAAATTGGGAAGAGGAATTGCACACAAGATGCAACAAGGAAAACAACTTAAGGATGCACATTCAAATTCGATCGCAATGGAACTTGGAAAAGGTATGGTGCAAGTGATTCAAAATAAGCCAAAGGAAGAAATTCTGCACAAGGATTCAGTGCAGCTTACTCCGGAAGAACAGGAACTTGTAAAAAAAATTGAAGCAAAATCTGGCAAGGCTGGATTCAAAGCTAACATTCGTTTGCTTGCATCTGCAATGACTCAACAGAAGGCGGATGAAATTTTGGCGCATATGGAAAATGCTTTTGCGCAATTTGAAAATCACGACGTCAACCATTTTGTGGTGCAAAAAAGAATTAAATCCAAGAAAATATCTTTTGATTATATCTTCAGAAATTTTGATGAAGATCATTCTATCATTTTGTCTACTGAGGAAATTGCCAGTATTTTTCATTTTCCAATTTCTACCACTGAAACACCAAAAATTAAATGGTTGAAAGCTGGAGCTGCACCACCACCACTTAATATTCCAAAAGAAGGATTGGTTCTTGGATATAATGATTATCGTGGAGTAAAAACCGACATCAGACTTAGTGATGGAGACAGACGAAGGCATTTGTATACTATCGGTCAAACTGGTGTTGGTAAGTCAAATTTCTTGCAGGAAATGGCCAAACAAGATGCGCGTGACGGCAAAGGATTTTGCTTTATTGATCCACACGGAGATGCGATTGAAGATATTTTAACTGCCATTCCGAAGGAACGCGCGGAAGATGTGATTGTGTTTGATCCATCTGATATGGAAAGACCCTTTGGACTTAATATGCTGGAATATGACCCGAGTCATCCCGAGCAAAAAACTTTTGTGATTAATGAAATGATTGGTATTTTTGATCAGTTGTATGATTTGAAAGCTACAGGTGGTCCGATGTTTGAACAATATGTGCGAAATGCGATGCTCCTTATTATGGAAGATCCTGAATCAGGCTCAACGCTGATGGAAATTTCCAAAGTTTTGGCTGATGAAGATTTCCGCAAAATGAAATTGTCCAAGTGTAATAATCCCGTAGTTTCAGATTTTTGGATCAAGGAAGCTGAGAAAGCTGGTGGGGAAGCAGCACTTGCTAATATGGTTCCGTATATCACTTCCAAGCTTACCACCTTTGTTTCTAATGATATGATGCGTCCAATCATCGCACAGCAAAAAAGTACAATCAATTTTCGTGAAGTGATGGATTCTGGCAAAATTTTGTTGGTAAAACTTTCCAAAGGAAAGATTGGAGAAATCAATGCACATCTTTTGGGAATGGTTATTGTGGGAAAAATTTTAATGAACGCGCTGGCGCGCGGTGATATGCCTGAAGATCAGCGTCGCGATTTTTATCTTTATTTGGATGAATTTCAAAATGTCACAACTGAATCGATTTCTCAAATTCTTTCTGAAGCGCGAAAATATCGTTTGTGTTTGATTATTGCACATCAATTTATTGGGCAACTTAAAGAAGAAATTTCCAAGGCAGTTTTTGGTAACGTTGGTTCGATGGTGGCTCTGCGAGTTGGACCAGAAGATGCAGAGTTTTTGGAAAAACAATTCGAACCGATTTTTACTGCCAATGATTTGGTTAATGTGGATAATTATAGTGGCTTTACGCGAATGCTTGTTAATGGGGAACTTTCCAAGCCATTTAATATTAAATTTTATCCACCAACCAGGGGCAATCAAGAAGCTGCCAATTATCTCAAAGAGCTGTCACGCCTCAAATATGGACGCGACGCTGCTATTGTGAACCGTGAAATTATGCAACGCGCCCAATTTGCACGTAGCGCAATGAAAGAGTCAGCTTTCTAAAAGGTTTTAGGTGTTAGGTACTAGGTTCTAGGTTTTAGAAAAATTCATACAGCAAAAAACGGCTATCGTTAGCCGTTTTTTGTGTTGTTATTGACTTTTTATCAATTTGGGTGTATAATATAAAGATAGTGTCCACACGTTTTAAAAACGTGTGGATTTTTTATTGAAGCGTAACTGAAATCAGTCCAGCTAAAGTTGCAATGTATGCGAGTTTGTTTTGTTCGTCGACTGTCAATGAAAGCGCATCTTTGAAGGCTTCATTGTGGTATTGCACAAGGATGTTCCCGTCTTTGCTATATGAAACTAGGCGCGAGTTTTGTGTGTCTAGTACATAGAGGTTTTGCAAGTCCGGAGTTGTGTATATTTTATCAAAGTTAATAGGTGTGGTGGATGCTTCAAGTGTGAAATCGACAACTTTTCCTTTGAAGAATTTTAAAACTTTATTATCGGAAATCGCATAAATGTTGTCGTCGATTGTTATTTCTGAAACATTTGCAAGAGATGTTGAATCTTTGAGCCAACTTGTTTTTTCGCCAAATCCACCGTCTGCGCGTGGGAAGCGATAAATTTGATTGTTTTTTTGATCAAGCACATATAAATATGTTAGATATGTTCCAATTGGACTTCCTGATGAAATGTTGGATAAATCGATGTTGTTGCTTGCAAACTTTTCTGAAATTGGACTGAAGGAAAGAATTTTGTTGCTGTCCGTGAAGATTAAAACAAGGGACAAGTCTTTCATATATGTTGCGGAAATAGCAGCTCCGGAGTCAGCAGGAATCGGAAATTCTTTCGGCTCTTTGTTTTGCAAAACAATAACGCTGTTTTTTGTAACCACTGTTGGATTGTTGTTTGCGATCAAAGCGGTAACGATATTTGAGTTTGATAAAATTGCTTGAATTTGTGTGTTGAAATCAATATTTTTGTCATTTGCCAATGCTCCTATTTGGGTCAAAGGCGCATCTTGAAGTTCAACAATTGTTGGAGCTTTTGGTCTGTTCAAGAAACGCACAATGAAAAGAGGTGCGATAAAAATAAGGGCTAGTGCAAAAAGAATAAACAGTTTTTGTTTTCCTGAAAAATGTGAAAATAATTTTCCAATTTTTGAAAAATGCGGAGTTATGATGGTTGTTAATTGACTTGGCTTTGCAATACCAGACCTTCTTTTTGCTATTGCTCTAATTTTGCTTAGTCCAATTTTTGTGTGCGCAATTAATTTTTTTGATAGTGGTAGTATTTTTTTAATATTTTCCAAAGCCAACATCTTAAGTTTCGTTGTTTTGGATGTTGTTTCAACATTTTCAAATTGTATTTCTGGCTGGATGAGGATTTCTTCTTCTAATGTCTCGGTTTCCTTTGCGGTTTTGTTTTTCAGATCAATAACAGCGTTTCCTTGCTGCTCTAGTCTTGCTAAACGAAGTTTTTCTTTGAAGCTTAATTGTGAATCTGCAGTTGGTTGGCTCTCTGGTTCTTCTGCGCCGATATCTGCAACTTTAATTTTTGCTGCTGTTTTTTTCTTGGCTATTTCAGCTTTTGCGAGAATATTTTCTTGTGCAAGATTTTCTTGTTGACGCTTGTTTTCTTCCTCAAGATGAAGTTTGGCAAGTTGCTGCTCCTCGGCGATTTGTTGTTCGCGCTGAATTTCTTGCAAAACCCTTTCTTCTTCAAGACGTTTTGCCTCTTCGGCTGCAAGAAGCTGTTGTTTTTCTTTTTCAATTCTGCGAAGCTCTCTTCTTTTTGCTAATTGTTTTTTGTATAAAGAAAAACGTTTTCGAATTTCATTTTTGGTTAAATATGATCCTTGGGAGATTTTTTCTTTGATCATATCCCAATACAAATTCATTTGGGGATTGGTGTTCTCATTGTTTTCATTGACCTCGCCCTGAACGTATATGTGCCCGGTTTTTTCATCGGTATATTCTTGTTCAGCATCTGCCGGCAGTATTGTCATTTCTAATTCATTTTCTTGTGCCAAGGTTTCAGTGTCTTTGGCGCTGGCAAAAGATTGTTGGCTGAAAGCATTGACTGCCTTGGGAGATTTTTTGCGAGGCAGTGCCTTGGTTGCTGCAGCAGGAACCACTTCAGTCATTTCGACAACCACCGAAGCAATCATTTCTATTTGGTTTGAAAGTGCGGTTTTCAAAAATTGCACAAATTTGTCTCCTTCAAATCGTTGGAAATTCTTTTTGATTTCAGCAATTGGCAAAATATGAAAAATATCTGCCGAGGTTATCAGCATTCGATCATTTTTTTCAAGGCGTCCGCTGGAAACATTAACAAAAGTCTTGAGTGGGTGTGGCTCAAGGGAATCTGAGGCGAGATCCTCACTTATCTCGGAAAGACTTTGGTTTCTATATAAAAAGATTTTAGCATCGCCTGAAACACTGAAATGCGCATTGTTTTTTTCTAACACACAAATTGCGGCGTTTATTTTGCCTAGCCATTCAACGTTCCCGTGTTTGGCTAATTCAGAAAGTGCAATGTTCACTTTGTGTAGGGCACTGTCCAAGCTTTCCGTGACTGGTCTTTTTGGATTTATATAATATTCCTTTTTTAAAACAGAGGTTAAAAAGTTCACAACATATGCAGATTCATCGGAGAATTCTTTGACTTCAAAAAAGCCAACAAGCGAGCCGAGCGGTTGCTGGTAGATGTTTTCTGGTGCGTATTCAAATAATTCCACGTATGGTTTTAGGGAGGAATTGTTGACAACCAAAATTGGGGAAATTGTTTTTTCCAGTTCTTTTATCACATCTTTGTTTTTATCGGAGTTTCTTGGGGACATTGGTTTTTTTGTGGTATAAAAAAGCCCTCAAGTATCTTTCTATATAATATAGCAATTTTCATTCAAATGCAATTAGCTCGGGAAGGGCTGTGATTTGAGGTTTACTTTTAATTTTATTGATTGTATAATGGCAATATTGCTGCTTTTAAGAGCAGGAGAAATACTTAATTTCTATTAATACTGTCAAACTTATGTCGGAAATCCTTGAAGTGCTATTCGGTTCAAAAGCAAAAACCAGAATCCTGAGATTTTTTTTGCTTAACTCGGAAAAAGAATACAGCGTTGCTGATATTGCAAAGAAAAATATGCTGGCAACAGCTTCTGTGCGAAAAGAGATAGGCGAGCTTAAGAAAATAAAATTTTTGGTTGAAAAAACAAAAAAAGGATCAAAATATTATACACTCGATCAAGATTTTTGTTTTTATTCTGAACTCAAAAGTTTGTTTGCAAAATCAACTGCTTCGCCTGAATCCAAAAGTTTGTCACGATTGAAAAACATTGGGGATGTGAAACTTGCATTGGTAAGTGGCATTTTTCTTAATTATCCAAAAAGTAAGGTGGATATGGTTTTGGTTGCAAACAATGTCAGTCGCGGAAAATTGAAAAGTGTTATGAGCAGCTTGGAGGCTGAAATTGGGAAAGAGGTGAGTTTTGTGTTGATGAATAGTGATGAATTTAAATATCGCTTGGATATGCTTGATCGTTTCTTGTTGGATTTCATCGAAGGATCTCATTTGGAATTAATCGACAAAATCCCTGGGCTCAAAAGATTTATTGCTGGTCGTAAAAAATACTAAATTCTACGAATTACAAATAATTACAAATTTACAAATATACAAAAACAAATATGTCATCAATTTTTGTCGCGATTATTATAATAGGAATCTTGGCCGCTCTTTTGTGGCTTGTTTTTGATTTAAAAATGAAGGTTGTGGCGAGTAGTGATAACAAAGAAGAGAGAGAAAAGATGACGGCAATTTTGGAGCGCCTTCGGAATTTGAGCGAACAAAATCATCAAATGCGCACCGAAATAGACACAAAATTAACCGAAGCGCGGCGTTCTTCGAGTGAGCATATGCGCGACACAATTGAGACAGTCAAGGGGATTACGGGTCAATCAGCCAAGCTTATTAGCAATGTAACTGAAAAGCTGACTAAGCTTGATGAAACAAATAGGCAAGTGGTTAATTTTTCGGCGCAACTTCAAAATTTGCAGGATATTTTGAAAAACCCAAAACAACGTGGAGTGCTGGGGGAATATTTTCTAGAAGAAACACTCAAAAACGTGCTGGGACCAAAGTCATATCAAATGCAATATAAATTGGGCAAGAGTGAAAAAACCGATCAAGATTTGATCGTTGATGCGGTTGTTTTTGTGAAAGACAAAATTGTTCCAATTGATTCAAAGTTTTCACTTGAGAATTATGAAAGAATCTTGAATTGCACTGATAGTGCAGAGCGTGAAAAATTTGAAAAATTGTTCAAACAGGATTTGAAAAATCGTATTGATGAAACTGCCAAATATATTCGTCCTGAAATGGGAACAATGGATTTTGCTTTTATGTTTATTCCTTCCGAAGCAATTTATTATGATTTGCTTGTAAACAAGGTTGGTGCAGCTCAAATTAACACGCGCGACTTGATTGAATATGCTTTTCAGGAAAAGAAAGTCATCATCGTTTCCCCGACATCATTTCTGGCATATTTGCAAACAGTGCTTCAAGGTCTCCGAGCTTTTCAAATTGAGGAAAATGCCAAAGAGATTCGCGCCAATGTGGAAAAACTTGGAAAACATATTATTGCATATGAAGACTATTTGAAAAAATTGGGAAATAATCTCGGAACCACAGTAAACAGTTTTAACACTGCATATAAAGAGCTTGGAAAAATAGATAAGGATGTCGCGAAAATAACTGAAGGAGAAAAAACAATTGAGCCTCTGGCTTTAGAAAAACCACATGAACTTTTTTAAGATTGAAAATATAAAATTAAAGCTAAAATACTTTTTTTCACAAGAGTTTTTTCGTAGTGCGCTAATTCAGTGGGTTATGATCTGTGCATTTTTTGTTAATCTTGCAAATTGGGGTGCGATTGCATATTTCATCAGACCAGTTGATTTTCCTATCATTCTTCACTATAATGTATATTTCGGGGTGGATGTGATTGGGGCATGGTGGCAAATGTACTTTTTGCCCCTAATTGGATTGGTTATTCTGAGTGTAAATGCGGTATTGGGGTATTTGTTTTATCAGCAAAAAGAGCGAATAGTAGCCCATTTGTTGATGTTGGCAACCTTTATAGTTCAAATCTGCATCACTATTGCAGTATCAAGCCTGCTGTTGATAAACTACTAATAATTATTTGTCATCCTGAACTTGTTTCAGGATCTAGATTCCGGATCAAGTCCGGAATGACACAGCTATTATGTTTTATTTTCCAAGTCCAAAAACAACTGATTTGAAAGAACGAAGAGTTCAGCGCACATTGGAAATGATTCCGGGTATTTTGACATGGGTCACTCTTATTGGGATGTTGGTGGCTTCATTTTTGCTGCCAATTTGGATTGCAGTTTTTATCATAATGTTTGATATTTATTGGATTTATCGTACTATTTTTATTACTTATTATTCCATCGTTGCTTATAATAAACTTCAAAATGGTAAAATGATTGACTGGTGGGAAAGATGTCAAAATATCGTTCACCCAAAAGAATATGCTCAAACTATATACGACCGTATGGCGCAATTGAAATTGAGTCTTAGGAAGAACAAGATGACATTCACTGAAAGAAGAACTTTAAAAAGGGAGATTGCAAGACTGGCGGAATATAAAAGGGAAGTTCAATATATTGCAACGGAAAAGATTGACGTGCTTGATTGGCGCAAAATTGTGCATGTTGTTCTTTTGCCGACCGCCAATGAACCTGCGGATGTTATTGAACCAGCTATCCAAGCTGTTGCTGACAGCAATTTCCCAAATCAACAGATTATTATTCTTCTGGCAACAGAGGAACGTGAAAATGAGCAAAACAGATTGGAGAAAGTAAATTATTTGCAGGATAAATTCAAAGGAGTTTTCAAGGACTTCTTGGTTACTACTCATGAAGTGCAAGATAATGAAATGAAATGCAAGGCATCAAATGCAACTTATGCCGCCAAGAAATTGATGGTGTATTTGGATGAAAGGGATATTGATTATAAGCGGGTTATTTTTTCAAATTTTGATTGTGACAGTGTGTGTCATCCTCAATATTTTGCAGCGCTAACTCATGCATATATTACTGATCCTAAGCGTCTGCAACGCTCATATCAGCCTTTGCCGATGTATCACAATAACATCTGGGATACTAATGCATTTGTGCGCGTTATTGTGACAGGTTCTTCTTTTTGGCATATGTTTCAAAGCACAAGGGTGCAGATGGTAACTTTTTCATCACACTCTGAACCTTTTGACACATTGGTAAAGGTTAACTTTTGGCCTTTGGATATGATCAGTGAAGATTCGATTATATATTGGAAATGTTATGCTTATTATCACGGAGATTATATGGTAAGGCCTATTTATTTGCCGATTTCTCTTGATGCAGTTTTGGCTGAAACATATTGGAAAACTATCAAAAATCAATACAAGCAAAAAAGGCGTTGGGCATATGGAATTGAAAATTTTCCAGTGATTATGCGAGCTCTTTGGCCTGATAAGACAATTTCTTTGTATAGAAAATTTAGAATAGGATTTGAAATGATCGAAGGACATCATTCTTGGGCAACGTCAGCCTTCATTTTGGCGCTCTTGGGTTGGCTACCACTCATCTTTGGTGGACCAGCCTTTAACCAAAGCGTGTTGGCTCACAATCTGCCTTTCGTGACTCGTTATTTGATGACTCTTGCAATGGGTGGATTGGTTATTTCGATGTTTCTTAGTTTTGTGCTTTTGCCACCGCGTCCTGCAAAATATGGTAAAAAACGATATATCTATATGTTTTTGCAATGGTTTTTGGCTCCTATTATTGCACCTACACTCGGAGCTATTCCTGCCATTGATTCGCAGACGCGTATTTTGTTCAAGCAATATTTTGGAGAATTTTGGGTAACAGACAAAATACGTAAGAAGTAGTTAATATGGACTATTCTCTTTATTTAATGCCGATGTTTTCTTCTTTGCTGATTTCAGTATCGCTGCTTATTTTATTGATTTCATTTGGCCAAAAATATTCAAATGATGATGGTAGGACTTCCAATAGACATATTCATAAAAAAGGAATTTTGCGTTTTGGTGGGATAGCTTTAATTTTATCCTTTTTGTTTGCAATCTTGTTGGACAAAAATCTTGTCATAGGCGCGCCCTTGCTTGGCGTGCTTTTTGGTTCTTTGCTAATTTTGGTTTTGGGTGTTATTGATGATTTCAAGCAAATAGTATGGAAAAAACAACTTTTCTTTCAATTTTTGATTGTGATTTTTGTGTATATTATGGGTGTGCATCTCGAATATGTGACAAATCCTTTTGGTGGAGTGCTGATGCTTGATGCTGATTGGGGATACGTATTTGGTTTTTTGATTTCCACTGTATGGATTATCTTTCTTATGAATGCAATGAATTGGATTGATGGCATTGATGGTGTGGTTGGGGGTGTTGGACTCATTGGAATAATAGCGATTTTCTTTTTAAGTTTACGGCCGGAAGTTAATCAGCCTCCTATCGGAATTATTGCGGCTGCTTTTGCAGGCAGTCTTGTTGCATTTTTGTTTTTTAATTTTTATCCCGCAAAAATTTTAGCCGGGAGTAGCGGCTCGATGTTTATAGGTTTTATTTTGGCGGTTCTGGCGATTTTCGCTGGAGCAAAAATCGCAACCACCTTGCTTGTGCTGGCCGTGCCCATTATCGATGCGCTCTGGGTTATTGGTGAGCGCTTCAAAGCAGGAGTTTCAATTTTTTCGGGAGATAGAAGACATCTGCATTTTAGGCTGCTGGAGCTTGGTTGGTCGCAAAGAAGCATTTGTCTTTTTTATTACACAATAACGGCGTTAGTTGCATTTATAGCACTTAACACGCAAGCTTTGGAAAAAATGATTGCACTTTTTCTCGTCACGATCGTTGTGCTTGTGTTTTTCGTGATTATTCGCAGAAAAATGGAAATTAAAAAAATAGTGTTATTGATTTCGGCGCTTGTTATTTTTGTGTTTGCGATTGGTTATGTGTCAAAAAGGGTATATTCTTTTGCTGGCAATCGAATTGTTGCTGCTAATATTAAAAATAATATTTTTTATGCCGAAGTTGTTTCCAGTAGTCAGAAAATGCAAAAAGGACTGGGCGGTAGAGTTGGTATTTGCGAGAATTGTGGTATGCTCTTTGAATTTCAAAAATCTTCGCAACATGCATTTTGGATGAAAGATATGAAATTTCCTTTGGATATCTTGTGGATTTTGAAAAATGAAATTGTTTATATTGAAAAAAACATCAAACCAGATTTGGTTGGCATTCTTATGCCAAATAGCGATGCAGATAAGGTTTTGGAGCTTAACGCCGGCACGGTGGACGGTCTTGGCATTGAGATTGGGGACACGGTTACCTTTTAGCTGCTAAACACAATTTATGCTTCTAAGTCTCAATAGATTGGTGCATTTTTGTTTTGCCTGTTTTCTTTTGAGGCAACAGAGAGCGACAGCGAACTCTTAGCGAGCAATCATAGTTCTTCGATTGCGAAGCGTGCCGAGAAGGGAAGCAGGCAAAACAAAAGCTCCTTTTTTTGAGCTATAACTTTAGTGTGGTTTTTTTTGGGAAAACAAGAAAAATAGGCAACATAAAACCCCGCTTTTGCGGGGTTTTATGTTTTTAACTTCTTTTCCGGAAAAGAACAGTTTTGTGAAACAAATATTTTCTTAAATTTTTTCACTTAGAGTGAAGAAACTCGAGCTGAATATTTTTGAAGATTTTTCAACTGGTTTTCATTAAGTGTCTTGGATGCAGCAATTGCTTTTTGGATCAAATCTTTTGAAAATTCTACATTTGTTCCAACGCGAACGCCACCTTTATGTCCAACAGCTTTTCTTAGGTAATCTTCGATGTAGATCTTGTGTTCTTTTGTCAAAGTTGAATCCTGGTTTTTTTCGAGATAATTCGCAGTTGCTCTACGAGCAAGAACAGTCAATCCGTCACCTCTACCTGCAGTTTCAACGAATGAAACCTCGGTTTCTTTGCTTGTTTGAGCAGGAGAAACAGCTGGTTTGGTGTCTTTGTTTTCTGTTACTTTTGCTTCTTCTGTTTTGTCAGCAACTTTTTCTTCGTCAGTGGTTGCGTCGCTTTCTTCAGTTGCTTGCTGCTGATCAGCTACGATAGGAGAATCTGTTCTTTTTGAATATGAATAAATTCCTCCGGCAATGATAATAACGATTGCAACACTGATGATAATGCGAAGATTATCTTGAAACCATCTTTTTAGTTGTTCAGACTTCTCTTCTTGGGTTTCTGTTTCTGGTGTGTATTCTTCCATATGTGATTTCACCTTCCTTTCTAGTTTAATCCCGCGTCCAGTGAGGATGCGGGAATTGAATGATTAATTGTCAAAGGGCGCTTTCGTTGAAGCTTTATCCGCCTCTGGCGATTTCAATCGCTTTAGGAGACAAATTCTTCCTTTAGTCTTTTCATTGTATCTTAGCCAAATTTGAGCGTCAACTAGACAAAAAGCCTGTTTTTTGGCGTAATAAAGCATAAAACATATAGCGTACAACATGCAACAAACAACAAACAACATTGTAACCCCAGTTAAATATTGTGGAGTACCACAATTTAACAGGATAAATATATAACAAAAAATAATATAAATTGATGTAAAATTATTGGTTTATAATTTATAACAAAGTTTAAATAAAATATTTTTTTATAAAAATATGAGAGATTGAAAAATACAAAAAGTTAAAAAATAATTTTTTCAAAAAAAAGTCTGCGTAGAAAATATTTTTTAGAAATTTTATTTCAAGATAGATGTATAAATATAATGTGAGATAAGATAGTGGATATGGTGTTAAAATGTTTTTTAAAATTTAAAAGTTAAAATTTAAAATTTTGTGATGCTGTGGATAACTTTTTTGCATTGCTTTTTAAAAAATATCCACTATAATTAAGGTAATGGAAAAAAGATTTTTTGAAAATATTTTTTCTGTGAAATAAAAACATTAAAAGCAAAAATTAAAAATTAAAAATATTTGTTTTCTGAAAAAGTATTTAGAACTTTAGACTTTGGCCCGCACCTTTTCTGATGATTGCAATTGAAATCAAAAGAGATGGTGCGGGACAAACGAGTCTTGCTAGATATTCGTATAAGAGCAAATTTACGAAAGGAGGTGTTTTACCATGGCAGTTAAAAAAGCAAAAAAGAAAGTTGCAAAAAAAGTAGTTAAAAAAGTTGCAAAGAAAGCTGTAAAAAAAGCAGTTAAAACTGTAAAAAAAGCAGTTAAAAAAGCAGCTCCAAAAAAAGCTGTAAAGAAAGTTGCAAAAAGAAAAGTAGCAAAGAAACGAAAATAGTTTTCTTTTGATACATGTTTTTTATTTTTTGGCTTCATTGAAAGCCTAAATATATCAACAAACTAAAACCCGCCAATTTGGCGGGTTTTAGTTTTGAGGAAAAGTTGTCATTCCGGACTTGATCCGGAATTCAGGATTAGCACGTTAAACTTTAAATAATATTTTTCTCAATTTTAAATCCGTAGTTCAAATCCTGGATTCCCGCCTACGCGGGAATGATAATGAATTTTTTATTTAATTTCTATTTTACACACTCTCCATTTACCAGCTAAGTCTTTTTTGAATTCTGGCTTGGTTTTTGGGAAAATGCTTTTGATAAGTTTTGCGAGTGGTTGTTTTTGCTCGGGACTGATCTCTAAAAAACATGTGACATGTGACAATTGACAATTGGCAAGAAAATCCTGGAGTTGTTCTAATAATTTGCGGTAATGTTGCAGTCCGGCTTCTGGACTGTAAAGTGCAGATTTTGGTTCGAATTTTTTGACATCAATTGGAGCTGAAGAATAAATTTCTTTTGAGAGATAGGGAAGATTAGCCACGATTACTATCGTGGAATTTCCAATTTCCAATTTCCAATTTCCAATAAATGGTTCAAGTAAACTTCCGTGGAGGAATTTGATTTTTTTATCAACGCCATTCGCGGCAGCATTTTTCTTGGCAATGGTTAATGCTTCCTTGCTGATGTCGATTCCAAAGTATTCAACTTTGTCATTCCCGCGGAGGCGGGAATCCAGGTTTGCGATGGAGATAATAATATTTCCAGATCCTGTCCCAATGTCAACAATTCCTAAATTGGAAATTGGAAATTGGAAATTGGAAATTTCGTTGAGCACCAGCTCAACGAGTAGTTCCGTTTCTGGTCTTGGGACGAGAGTGTGTTTATTTACGATAAAATCCAATCCATAAAATTCCTTATGACCAAGGATGTAGGCGATAGGCTCTCCTTTGAGGCGACGATTAATTTGAAATTTGAAATTTGAAATTTGAAATTTTGTTAATTTATATTCTGGATATGTTAAAACAAACTCCCTTGTTTTACCAAGAGAGTTTGCTATTAGGATTTCTAAATCCAAATAGTCTAGTTTATTTGTATATTTTTGGATAATTTCTGAAATTGTCATTTTGAAATTGAGATTTTATTAGACATTAGAAATTAGGAATTAGACATTTTTAACCTCGTGTCTTCTTCTCGGATAGCTTCAATAATAGGGTCGATGTTTCCATCCAAAATTCCTTCCATATTGCTCCAAGATTGTTTGATGCGATGGTCAGTAATGCGATCTTGTGGATAATTGTAAGTTCTGATTTTTTCAGAGCGGTCGCCGGTTCCAACTTGGCTTTTGCGAGCATCTCCCAATTCTTTGGCCTTTCTTTCTTCTTCGGCTTGCAAAAGACGAGAGCGCAAAACTTTCATAGCCTTGTCTTTGTTTTTGAGTTGTGATTTTTCATCTTGGCAGGAAACAACCACGCCAGTTGGAATATGCGTAATACGCACGGCACTTTTGGTTGTGTTTACTGATTGTCCTCCAGGACCGGATGAACAAAAAGTGTCGATTCGCAAATCGTTTTCACTGATAACCAAATCAACCTCTTCAGCTTCAGCGAGAACAGCCACGGTTGCAGTTGAAGTATGGATTCGTCCTTGTTTCTCTGTTTCAGGAATTCTTTGCACTCGATGCACTCCAGATTCGAATTTCATTTTTTGATAAACTGGATTTGTTGGGGTTCCGCTAATTTCGAAAACAACTTCCTTGAAGCCTCCTAATTCTGTGCGATTTGAATTTAACACATCCAGCTTCCAATTGTTTTTCTCGGCAAATTTGGAATACATACGAAAAAGGCTGGCAGCAAAAAGAGCAGATTCATCTCCGCCTGCACCACCACGAATTTCCACAATAATGTTTTTGTCATCATTTGGATCTTTTGGCAAAAGCATTATTTCAAGTTCTTTTTCAATCTCAGCTTTTCTTTTTGCTAATTCAATGTTTTCAGTTGTTGCCATTTCTTTCATTTCTGCGTCGTCGTCGGTGTTCATAATTTCAGCATTGCCTTTCATTTCTTGCTCAATTTTTTCATATTCATTGATTTTCTGCATCAATCCTTGAAGTTCACTTTGGCGTTTGCCAAGCTGTGCCATTTTTTTTGCATCATTAAAAATCTCCGGAGAACTTAGCTCGGCCGTGATTTCGTTATATTCCTTTTTAATTGCATCTAATTGTGATTTCATTGATTTTTTGTTACAATACAGCTATAATTTTAGCTTTAAAAAAGGGAAAAGTCAAACACTTATGAAAAATAAAAAAATGTTAAATTCCTTAACGCAGTTTGCTCTGCCAGTTTTAACATTGGGTGGACAATTTGCTATTGCAATTAAATTTCCAAAATACGGTTTATTGTTGGCACTGGCTTCACAACCATTTTGGCTGTATTCATCTTGGAAGGCTTACAGAGAAGCTGGGCAAATTGGCATATTTATTAACACAGTGTTTTTTTGTTTAATAACTTTGTTTGGTGTTGTGAATTACTGGGTATTTTAAAAAGGAGTCCTTTCGGACCCCTTTTTAATTTCAAGAAGATGTTTGTCTTATTTTTTAACTCGTGCTTTTTTTGGTGCAACTTTCTTGGCAGCAGCCTTTTCAGCAAGTTTTTTGAAGCGATCAACACGTCCTGTTGTGTCGAGGACTTTCTTTTTACCAGTATAAAAAGGATGACAAGCTGAGCAGATTTCAACGTTCATTTCTTTCAATGTTGAACCTGTTTGCAGTGTTGCTCCACAAGAGCAAATTATTTTTGCATCGCTGTGATATTCGGGGTGGATTTTCTTTTTCATAAGGTCTACAAAATTACAAATAATTACAAAAATACAAAATTACAAATAATTCAAGAATTTGTACTCAGAAAGCCTAACATAGTAAGAGAAAATTGACAAGGGGTGGGTCCTGCGCTATACTGAGTCTTGTACCTGCCCAGTTAAATTTATTAGTATTTAACAGGGTTACTAATTAACAAAAAGCATACTTTTTCTGGTCAGTCCTGTCTCAAAAAAATGAGATTTCTGGCTAATAAAAGGGAAAAAGTAGGTGGTCGCTCTGCGACATAAAGGAAACTCGCGCTGGAAAGCCTCATTTTTGGGGAGATTTAGCTAGGGTAAAAAAATATGCAAAACAACGAAACTGCTGTAGCAGTAGAAGAAAAAGAAGGGCGAGAAAGCTATTTCGCTTCTCTTGATGTGTCTAAAATTGAGCAAAGTCTTGAGGAAATGATGAAGGCTGGTGTGCATTTTGGTCATCAAAAAGCTCGCCGAAACCCAAAAATGGATGAATATATCTTTACAACTCGTAAAGGAATCAACATTATTGATCTTCAAAAGACTCAGGAAAAAATCCAAGAAGCGCTTGATTTTCTTGTCGGTGTGAAGAAAAGCGGTAAAGCAATTCTTTTTGTTGGAACAAAAATTCAAGCTAAGGAACTTGTGAGAGATTTGGCAGGAGCTTTGCAAATGCCATTTGTTAGTGAAAGATGGCTTGGTGGAACATTTACAAATTTTAAGGTTATTCGCGGACGAACTCGATATTTGGTTGACAGTGAGGGAATGCTTGCTCGTGGTGAATTCAAGAAATATACAAAGTTTGAGCAAATGAAAAAAATGGAAGAATTGGAAAAGATGGAAAAAAGAATGGGTGGAATCAAAAATATGGCAGATCTTCCCGGAGTAGTTTTTGCTGCAAGTATTAAAGAAGATAACCTAGCAATTACTGAAGCTAAGAAAATGGGTATTCCTGTGATTGCAATTGCTGATACAAACGTGGATCCATCTCAAATTGATTTTCCAATTCCTGCAAATGATGATGCAATTTCATCTCTCAGACTTATCCTTTCTTATGTTTATAAGTCAATCAAAGAAGCATAATATTTCATAATTACTAATTACCAATTACTAATTTCTAACAAAAACAAAAATAAAAAATGTCTAATTGTTTGAAATTTGACATTGAAAATTTTATTAGATATTAGAAATTAGATATTAGAAATTTTTAAACCTATGTTTGAACTAGTAAAAAAAATTAGAGAGCGTACTGGAGCTGGAATGGTTGCAATTAAAAAAGCTGTTGATGAAGCTGGTGGTGATGAGGAAAAGGCAATCGAAATTCTTCGCAAGCAGGGAGAAAGCAAGGCTGCCAAAAAAGCAGATCGCGTCACAAAGGAGGGCGTTGTTGTTTCTTATGTGCATTCAAATAAGGTTGGTGCTTTGGTTAAATTGCTTTGCGAAACTGACTTTGTTGCTCGCAATGAGGAATTTGTTGCGCTTGCCAAAGACATCGCAATGCATATTACAGCAATGAGTCCAAAGTTTATCAAACCGGAAGATGTGCCAACTGAATTGATTGAAAAAGAGAAGGAAATTTGGCGTGCACTTTTGGAAACTGAGAAAAAGCCCGCAGAAATGATTGAGAAAATTATGGCAGGGAAAGAAAAGAAGTTCAGAGAAGAGTCAGCACTTTTAACTCAATCTTTCGTTAAAAATCCAGAGATCACAGTTAATGAATTGATTGTGGAAGCTATTGGAAAAATGGGAGAAAAAATTGAAGTTAGTGAAATTTCAAGAATTGAATTATAAATTGAAGTATAATTTTTTGTACAATAAAGCAAGCATTTTGTTGTGAGTCGTAAGTTGTTAGTTGTAAGTCAATTTATGTATAGATATTCAGTTCGTGTGTATAGCTGGGAACCGGCGCGTCAATGCAAGAGTGAAAATGAATTTCAAACTGGCGACACCATTGTCGTAAAGGAGGATTTGGCTACTGAAATTGCATATATCGAAGATGGCGAAGGGGTTGTGATGAAAGAAAGAAACACTACGATTGTTCGTAAGGCAACGCAGCGAGATTTGGATATGCTTGCAAAGAATGAAGAAAAAAAAGGAGAAATTTTGAAATTGAGCAAAATAGAAATCAAGCGCTTGTCGCTGAATATGAAACTGGTGGATGTGCATATTAGTCTTGATGGAAGTAATGCCGTTATTCTTTTTACTGCTGATGAGCGAGTTGATTTTCGCGAGTTGGTAAAAAATCTTTCCAAAATCTTTCATCGCTCCGTGCGAATGCATCAAGTTGGTTCGCGCGATGAAGCGAGAAAACTTGGAGGATGTGGAGTTTGCGGCAGAGATCTTTGTTGTTTGCGTTTTCCAGGGAGCTTGCCTAGCATTTCAATTGATATGGCTCGCGTGCAACAAGTTGCACACAGGGGAAGTGAAAGAATCTCTGGGGTTTGTGGGCGACTCATGTGTTGTCTTTCATATGAAGCTGCTCAATATCAGCAAATGATGGTTGGAATGCCTGAAGTTCGAAGTCATGTGAAAATTCGCGAAGGCAAAGGCGAGGTTATCGAATTGAATGTATTGACAGGAGATGTTAAGATAAGGATGGCTGACGGAACGATTATGGTTGTGAAGAAAGAGGCACTCATCTAAATTTCTTCCTAATTTTTTCAAAATAATTTTGAATCAAATGTTAAACTATATCTTACCACCAATAATAATTGTTATCAGCATTTCTATTTTGATAATGTTTCTTTTTCGTAAAGCTGCGCAGATTCCAGCGGGAGAATTTATTGCAGATGAACAAAGAAATGAAAATGAAAAAAAGAGTTTCAAGTTGTTTCAAGCAGTTGGACAATTGGGATTGAAAATATTGGAAAGATTGATGCATCATTCAAAATTGTTGTCACTTAAGTTTCACAATGTTAGCAATGCTTGGTTCCAAACAATTCGTGAAAAAAGACAACGAAGTGTACAATTGCAAAAAGAAGAGCAGGAGAAAAAAGTTTTGCTTAATACTGAATTCCAACAGACTGATGAAGTGAAGGACAGTGAGGCTGTGAATGTTCAATATAAAAGTAATGTTGTGGAAGAAGTGAGAACATCCAGACCAATGGTTAAAGATGCCGTAACAATGCCTAGGCAAAAAATGGTAAAAGAAAAAAATCAATTGGAAGAAGCATTGATCAAACGAATTGCTGTAAACCCTCGTGACATAGAAGCATACGAAAGATTGGGGGATTATTATTTGGAAGGAGACAATTTTCAAGATTCACTGGAATGTTTCAAGCAAGTCCTGCGTTTGAGCCCTGCTCATCACAAAGCACGTCTTAGAATCAGGAGACTTGAAAGAATGAAATAGATAGTGTAAGATTGGAAGATATTGCCACCCTAGCTCAACGGTAGAGCTACTGTTTTGTAAACAGTAGGTTATCGGTTCAAATCCGGTGGGTGGCTCAAGATGGATAGAGGAATATAAGAGTAGTTTTTAAAATGGGCGGATGGCAGAGCGGTCAAATGCTCCGCACTGTAAATGCGGCGCCTTCGGGCTACGGGGGTTCGAATCCCTCTCCTCCCACAGTATAAAACAAAAGAGAAAAATTGCAGAAGTAAAACGCCGTTGTAGCTCAGTTGGTAGAGCACATCCTTGGTAAACTCCCTGCCCACCATTTAGGAAACTGAATGGCGAATCCCGAATAACGGTTAAAGGCCTTGCATTGGGTTCAGACCGTGGCGTGAATAATTTTTTTCGCCCGAACGACTGACAAGGGGAGCTAAGTCCGATGGATATGCTTAATATACAGTCTAATCCTCTACAATAGATGCAATATAAAAAATAGAGGTGCAAATGAGGGATGAGGTCACCGGTCCGATTCCGGTCAACGGCTCAGGTTTGAATAAATTAATTATCATATAACATAAAACATATAGCATATAACATGGGATGCAGGGTTGCTCCATGATCAATGCTCCATGTTCCATGAAAATATTATGGCGACAAAGACAAAGGAAAATCTAGTGAAACTAAAGTGCAGCGAATGCAAAGAAATCAACTATTACACTTCACGTAACAAAAAGAAGATCAAAGAAAAACTTGAACTGAACAAATTCTGCAATCATTGCAGAAAACACACTGAACACAAGGAAATGAAGTAGTCAATTTACCCGCTTTATGGCGGGTAAATAATTTTAAATTTGAAATTCCACGCCTAGCGTGGGCATGCGGGCGTCGTATAGTGGTAGTACGTCGGTCTCCAAAACCGTTGGCGTGGGTTCGATTCCTGCCGCCCGTGCAGATAAATTTAAAAAGCACCTATTTTTTAATAGGTGCTTTTTAAATTTATTCTTCTTGGACACGGCAGGAATCGAAGGGTATTTCAAAAATGCAAACGATTTTGCATTTTTGAAAACCCCGGCTCTGGAGGAGGAATTTCTCTGCGTACTCGCGAGAAATTTCGGGGGAAGAGGATTCCTGCACCCCGTGCAAAAATAGCTTAAAAACGCTTAAATAAAGCGTTTTTTGCGTTTTATATTTGACAAAATAAATTAATTGACATACAATTCAATGTTACTAAAATTAGTGTATAATAGATTTTTCAATTTTAGTATTGAAAGGAGAAAGAAATGAAGAGAAAAGTAACATTCAGAAGGTACGCCTTGCCGAGTCCAGGAGAGGAAGATGAGAGGGGAGATTTCATCGATTCCTTCAGTGAGGAAATTGAAGGGGTGAATCTCATGGACATCGGTGAAAAAGCAGATGAGAGAGCTGAACAGCTTTCGAAAGAATGGAAAGAGGATGTGCAAGTTTTTGAAATTCTCGTATGAGTTGTAGTTCATTTCAGCGGACATAAGTCCATCAAAAAGGAGGAGGTACGGTATGAAAAATCAGAATGGCTACACTCTTGTTGAGTTACTGATTGTTCTGGTTATTGTGTTCATTGTTTGTGGCTACGGACTCATTGGTGCAGGGGTTATGGGGAATGCATGGTTTACTGAGAAAGGGGTTTTAAAGAAAATCCAGGCAAATCATCCTAAGATAACAAAACTCATTGACACAGAGAGAAACATGTTTCGGTATTCGGTTATTACCGTAGAGGAGAATGATCAAAGAAAGCAGTACGACCTTGATTCTAATGTTCTCTTTAATTACAAAATCCTGAATCATGGAAGTAAATAGTGTCCAAAAGTGATTCAAAAAAGTGCATCTTGGTATTGCCAGGCTCTGCACTTTTTTAATTGTTCAAATTTGCTGTAATAAGGCTTGAGCACGTTGTAATCTGACATCAATTCTGTCCCAATTTTCCAAAATTTGCTGTCAGTGGTATTTTCTTCAGAGGCGGGAAGGCACAGTCTTGTGCGGTTATAAAAAATCTTTGGCTAACTTTTTTGAATAGGGTAATGTGTGAGATTGAAACTGTGCTATGATGTTAGTATAAGTTTTAAAATAATTTTATGAATTCATACAATTGGTATTCGCAGCTCATCAAGCCTGTTTGGTCTCCGCCAGCTTTTCTTTTCGGACCGGTTTGGACATTTCTATATGTTTTGATTGCTGTATCTTTTGGAAAAGTTTTTTGGATGTTTTGGAAAAAGGAAATAGCATTTGCTGTGGCTTTGCCATTTTTGCTCAATCTTGTTTTTAATTTCGCTTTTACTCCGCTTCAATTTGGGCTTAAGAATAATCTTTTGGCAGCAGTTGATATTTTGCTTGTGCTGGGAACTCTTGTTTGGGCAATGATTGCGATTTATCCGCATTCACGCTGGATTGCATATATTCAAATCCCATATTTGCTTTGGGTTTCGTTCGCAACAATTTTACAGCTGACGATTACTTATTTAAACAGGTAGTGAAAATATAAAGTTCAAAAGCGTCTTTGTGCGTGAGAAAATACAAAAAAAGAATTACGTATTAAATTGCGTAATTCTTTTTGTTTGAGATTGTCTTTAACGGAATGCTCTGACGATTGCAATTGCAACGACTGCGCCGAAGATGGCGACGAGGAAACTGTAAAGGTTAAATCCTGTGACACCACCTTGGCCGAAAAAACTCATCAGCCAACCACCAAGCACCGCACCGATTATTCCAATAACAATGTCCCAAACAAGGCTACCGCTTGATCCCATAATCATAGATGCAATCCAGCCCACGATTGCTCCGAAGATGATCCAAATAAGAATGTCCATATTATTTTTTATTAATTAATTAGTTTGTTATAATTTTTTAAAGAGCATTGCTCGTTGTTTTTTGACGCAATTTGCGTTGTTTAATGTGCCTAGCTTGATATAATTTTATACAATGTTGCTAGTCACATATTTCATAATGATAATTTTTGATATTTAGAAATAGTATTGGAAACAAAACGTATTACAATAAGGTTGGTGTATGATTTCTAATATGACTTGCCAATAAGATATGAACAATGAAAAACAACAGATTAATATACGTGATTTGATGCCATATTTGAAGGTTTTTAAGGGCAGAATAATCGCTAGCATTTTTTTGGTCATAGTCTCAAAGTTTTTGTTGGTGGCTGGACCATATGTGATGAAGAAGCTCATCGATTTGCTGGTAACATATGGAACAGCAGCCTCAATTGCAACCATCGCATTTTTGTTGGCGTTGTTCTTTATGCTGCAGTGGGGTGGAAATGTTTTGGATGGTATAAAGGATTATGTTTTCGCCAAAGTGCAGGCCAACATCCGAAGGACAATTTCGCTGAAAGTTTTTGAGCATTTAATTTCTTTGCCTTCATCCTTTCATGCTGATCGTTCAACTGGCAGAGTGTCTCGCAAAATAACACGTGGGACAAATGCGCTGGAAACAATTTTTATGTTTATGTCTTTTAATATTGTTCCGACTGTCATTCAAATTATTTTTGTAAGCATCGTTTTTGTGATGCTTTTCCCACTTTCATTTTTTCTGACATTTTTGGTTTTTGTGATTGTATATGTTGCGTTTACAATTTATATCACTGAGCGTAGGCAACAATTGCTTTTGGAAACAAATAAGCTTGACGACAAGGCAACTGGGCAATCTATTGATGCACTTTTAAATTATGACACGGTCAAATATTTTACCAATGAAAAATATGAATATCAAAGATATGATTCACAGTTGGGAGATTGGTCTGGTATGTTTATAAAATCAATCAGATCTGGCGCAAATTTGAATATGGGACAAGGCTTTATAATCACAGCGGGACTTGCAGCCATTTTGATTTTGGCTGTCGAGCATTTTGTTAATGGAGATGCGACAATTGGTGATTTTGTTTTGGTCACAACTTATCTGGCCAACATCGCAGTCCCGCTTGGTTTCTTGGGTTTTACTTATCGCGCTATCAAAGAAGGACTAGCTAATGTTGATGAGATGATGAAATTACTAAAAGAAAAAAATACAATTCAAGATAAAGCGGATGCAAGAGAATTGCAGGATTGGGCGGGGGAGATAAAATTTGAAAATGTAAGTTTCAGTTATGCCGAGGAAAGGGAGGTGCTTAGCGACATTTCGCTGACCGTGCCATTTAAAAAGCGTGTTGCACTTGTTGGATATTCTGGCTCTGGAAAATCAACGGTGCCAAAATTATTGCTAAGATTGTATGATGTTAACAATGGAAAAATCACAATCAATGGCACAGATATTAGAGATTTAAAATTGCAAAATTTGCGCAGTCATATTGGAATTGTTGCTCAAGACACAACTTTGTTTAATGATACTATTTTTCACAATATTGCTTATGGCAAACCAGATGCAACAAAGGAAGATGTTGAGCGTGCGGCAAAAATGGCAAACATTTTCGATTTCATCGTTAATGATTTGCCCAGTGGATTTGAAACTGTTGTTGGCGAACGTGGAGTGAAATTGTCAGGCGGAGAAAAACAACGAGTTGCAATTGCAAGAATGCTAATAAAGAATCCTGAAATTTTGATTTTTGATGAAGCCACAGCTTCGCTTGATACAAAATCAGAAAAAATAATACAAGAGGAAATTGAAAAACTTTCCAAAGGAAACATCACCACCATTGTTATCGCGCACAGGCTTTCAACGATTGTTGATTTTGACAATATTGTTGTTTTGGAAAAAGGAAAAATAGTCGAACAAGGAAATCACAAAGAGCTTTTATCCAAAAAGGGTGTTTATTACAGCCTATGGCAAACCCAAAGCAAGGGAATTGCTGAAGCATGATTATTTATATTACAATATTTCAGTATATTGTAATTAAACGCATAGCACGCTTGTATCTTACTTTTGAACATACGTATCCTTTTTGTGTTACGTAGCAAGTTACGCAACAACATAAATTATAATCAAAAACTCCAACCACTCACTCAACGTCGGCCGTGGAAGAGTGAATGCACATCTTTGCGGAGGACCGTCCTTGGGAATTTCCTGCGGGTTTTTATTTGTGTTGGCTTGAGTTATGGCTAGTTGGATGATATTATAAAATCAGTTTAAAAACCTTAATATATGATAAAAATATGTTTAAAGACAAGGTGGTTGTTGTGACTGGGGCATCAAGTGGGATTGGAGCTGAAACAGCTTTGGCTTTTGCAAAAGAAGGTGCAAATCTTGTTATTACATACAAAGATAACAAGGTGGGAGCAGAAGAAGTTGCTGCCAAAATAATCCAAGCAGGAGGCGGAGCTATTGTTGTTCAAGCTGATTTGATCAATGAGTCAGATGCTAAGAATGTTATTGAAAAGGCTAAATCAGAATATGGTAAAGTTGATATTTTAGTTAATAACGCTGGCAGATATATTGATGGCGATGAATGGAATGGGAATTCTGAAATTTGGACAAAAAGCCTTTTGCAAAATCTTGTTTCAGTGATGAGTGTCTCAAAATATGCAATCGAAATTTTTCAGCAGCAAAAATCAGGAGTAATTGTGAACATTTCGTCGCGATATTCAACAGACGGACAATATGATGCATTGGCTTATGCGGCGGCAAAAGCTGGCGTGGTAAACATAACTCAAGCATATGCAAAATTACTCGCACCATTTGGAAGGGCTAATGCAATTTCTCCTGGAGCAGTTAATACTGGCTATTGGCTGCGAGCGCCGAAAGAAGAATTGGAAAAAAATTTGGCCGCAATCCCATCTGGAAAACTGGTTGAGCCGAAAGAAGTTGCTGAAAAAGTTTTATTCTTAGCTTCAGACGAATCTTCAAATATAAATGGGCAAAATATTTTTATAAATAATATTATAAAATAAAATTATGACAAATGAATTTCAAGAAAAAGTCAAAATGTTCATGGATGAAAATAAGATGAATAATCCTATTGAAAATAGGGTTCTTGATTTGTTTGATGAAGTTGGTGAAGTTGCAAAAGAAGTTAATAAAATGTCCAGCTATGGTACAAAAAAGCCTGAATTTAGAGAAGAAATAATAATGGAGCTTGGTGATGCTTTTTATTCACTGATAACAGTTGCCAATTATTATGATGTGGATTTATTGAATTCTCTTTCCATGGCTGTTGAAAAATATGAAAAACGAATCAAGAAAGGCGGTCATGCGGGATCGGAAAATGATTAATTTTGAAATTTTAAACTTATATGTATAATCACGCACCGGAAAATTACAATTGCCCGATATGCTTGGGCGTCAATGGAATTGAGAGTGATGCAACAATGCTAAAACAGGCAGACATTGTTTATAAGGATGATTTAGTTTGTGCTTTTGTAAATTCAAAATTTGTTGGAAATAATCCTGGTCATGTAATTGTTGTCCCAAATGAACATTTTGAAAATTTGTATGATATGCCGGAAGATGTTTTGAGTAGAGCAATTTCTGTGTCTAAGAAAATTGCAATTGCAATGAAAAAAGCTCGCAATTGTGATGGTGTGATGATTCAACAGAATAACGAGCCAGCAAGCAATCAACACGCTTTTCACTATCACATGCACGTTTTCCCTAGATTCGATGGCGACGAAATTTATCAGCACATGAACAGCGCGCGAGTTTCAGATCCACAAGAAAGAATCGCTTATGCAGAAGAATTAAAAAAGTATTTAAACTAAGAATAAAACTATGAAAATTTTCATCGTCAGACATGGAGAAACAGATTCAAACAAAAATAAGAAACTCATGGGGCAGAGAATGAATGACCCATTGAATGCCGAGGGCATTGAACAGATCAAAAAGCTTTCCGAAGAAATTGACACAGATTTTGATGTTATTTTTACCTCGCCATTAGTGCGAGCAAAACAATCTGCACAAATTCTCGCTGCAAAAATTGGTGCTCCTGTTGTTGAAAAGCAGGAGATTATGGAACGAGATTTTGGTGATTTTTCAGGTAAAACCTGGGATGAGATGATTAAAAAACTTGGAGAAGCGGCGAGTGATTTGAAAAAAGAAGATTTTGAACAAAATTATGATTATCGTCCTTATGGCGGAGAATGTGCGGCAGATGTTAAGGGAAGGTTTTTGAAATTTGTTGAAGAATTAAAAAAAGACTATGCAGACAAGAAAGTTTTAATTGTTGCTCATGGTGGAATATTGAAATTGGCACACTTTCTATTTTCTGAAATAAGAGTTGAACATGTGCAAAATGCTGCAATTTGCGAATTTGATATTTAGACTTTGTAAAATATTTTTTAAAAATATGACAAGTGAAAATGAAAATATTTTTGTGGAAGACATAATTGCAGAGGCGGAAAAGTCTTCCGGTGATATTCAAGATGGTGTGGTAGATAAACTTCAGTCTTTATTGAAAGATGAATTTTGTTCAGAAGAATCAAGCAATGCAACTATCACACAAATTGCAAAGAATCTTATTGAAGAGCAAGTTAAAGAACTATAAAAGAATGAAAATCAATAAAATTAAAATTGCATGGTTTCGTGGAGCATCTGATCCTGTCGAAATGGAACTGAATTCCAAATCACTTGTTATTTATGGCGAAAATGGAGCAGGGAAATCATCATTTGTTGATTCGATCGAATATATAATAAACAACGGCAGAATAACACACCTTGCGCATGAACATAGTGGACGAAGGCAAGAAAAAGCTATTGTAAATACTCATACACCTGGCAGTCAAAAAGGAGAAATAAAAGTTACGTTAGATGATAATTCTGAAGTCTTGGTTGAAATACAGCGCAATGGCGCTTTTTCTATTTCACCAGATAACTCAGAAATATCAAAATGGAATTATCGTCGAACAGTTCTCAGACAAAATGAACTTGCTGATTTTATCGCTCATACAAAAGGCGATAAATATTCTGCATTGTTGCCCTTGCTTGGATTGAGCTACTTGGAAGTTGCAGCAGAAAATCTTAGAAAATTAGAAAATTCGATTCAATCGCAAACTAGTCTTTTAGTGAAGAGGGAGGAAATTAGAAAAATAGAAGAAAAGAGACGGCTAGCTTTTGGAGATTTAGATAGAGCTGGTATTGAAAAGGAGGCAAAAGTTTTATTTAAAAAATACTGCAGTGAAAAAGAGGTTCCAGAAGATATCGATGATGTTGTTCTGGAAGCAAGTTCATCTCTGAATGTATTAATTGGAAAATTAGCAGATGATCAAAAAAAATATACTACTCAATTAGAAATTTCTAGCTTTGAAATAAAAAAGCAAGTGGAGGACATTAGAATTAGTGCCTCTAAACTTGCAGAATACACAGTCCCTTTGATTATCGAAAAGCTTAATGTCTTAAAAACAGCTTCTGTGTTTGTTAAAAAAATAGAAGGGGAATCATTGATTGACTGTCCTGCATGTGGGCAATCCATCTCTCCATCCGACTTCTCGTCCCATGTTGAAACAGAAGAATTGAGATTAAAGGAGGCTTCTGAAAATTTGGAATTGCATAAGTCCAACATAGGAAAACTTTGTGATAATTTGCAAAATTTAAAAAGGGCATGTGCTAAGGATGAGGTAAAAGATTGGAAGGATAAATGTAGTCATATCTATATTGATTATGTTGAGTCCCTTAATATTGATAATGTTCGTTTCGCTTGCACGGAAGAAATTCTTGCGGAAATTGATGAAAAAATAATTCCAATTTTGGAATCTGCAAAATTAGCCAGCGGAACAGTTCCTTCTGAGGTGAGGGAATTACTAACTGATCAAGAAAAATTAAAAACTATTAATGAAATTATTAAAGGGGACGCATTGAGGAAGTATGTTTTAAAAATAGAAAATCTTGCTAAATTTATAAATTCTATTCAAAAGATATATAGAGAGCGGATCCGTTCGCAGTCATCGGCTGTTATTGCTGTTATTTCTGCAGATATTGCAAGAATGTGGGGTATTCTGCATCCTAATGAGAAGATTGAAAATGTTCATTTATATTTTCCAGAAAATGTGGATAAGGCTATCGAGATTGGATTAAAGTTTTATGGTGTAGATCAGGAATCCCCGCGTTTAACTTTATCAGAAGGACACAGAAATAGTCTTGGTTTGTGCATTTTTCTATCAATGGTAAAGCGTGATATAAGTGCTGATTGTCCTGTTTTTCTTGATGATGTTGTTGTAAGTTTTGACCGTAATCATCGTGGAATGGTTGCGAACTTACTTGAAAGTGAATTTGATGGTAAGCAAATTATTCTTCTGACACATGATCGCGAGTGGTATATAGAATTAAAACATCAATTGTCAGCTCAAAATTGGGAGTTTAAGGCGCTGATGCCATGGGAAAGTCCTGATATTGGAATAAGATTTTCCTCAAAGCAGTATGCATTTGATGATGCTAGATTTTTTCTAAGTGGAAATCCAGATTCAGCTGGCAATACTGCACGCAAGATAATGGACACTCAAATTGCTATATTGAGCGAGCCTCTAAAAATTAGTCTTCCATATTTACATCGCGAACGAAATGATCACAGAACTGCTCATGATTTTCTTCCGAAGATTATTGCTCTTAGTCCAACGTCATTTTATATCAAAGAAGACGGGGTAAATTATATACCTTTTATAGCAGCGATAGATGTTTTTAAAAAGGCAGATCGCCTTATTTTGGCTTGGGCAAATCGGGCATCGCATAGTTTTGATTTAGCTCAAAATGAAGCTACTGAACTTATAGACACTTGCGAAAGTGCATTATCTCAATTCGTTTGTTCTAATTGTGGAAAGGATGTTACGCGTCTTGATGATAAAAGTGCAAAATTTCTTCAATGTGCATGTGGAAATTTAAAATGGAAATATTAAGTTTATTAAAATTTTGGAGTAAAAATTTCAAAATATTTTTTTCTTCAATTATTGCAAAATGAGCTTTTCGTCACTCACTTGGAAATGAAAATAAGTTTTCATTTCGCTCGCTTCGCTAGAAAATAAACAACGAGACTGATTTGTTTTCGGGTTAATTGATAATTTAAAAATATATGAACAAACAAGAAATTATAAACAATACTGCAAAATATGCACGTGAAACGCTAGAGGGTGAAACTTCTGGTCACGACTGGTGGCACGTCTATCGTGTTTGGAAGATGGCACAGAACATAGGACAAAAAGAAAACGCCGACATGTTTGTGGTTGAACTGGCTGCACTTCTTCATGACATTGCTGATTATAAAATGCATAGTGGTGACGACACGGTCGGGTCAGGGGTTGCAAGAGAGTGGCTCGAAAAGCAAGGAGTTGATGATGAAACTATTTTCCATGTTTGTGAAATTATAAAAGAAGCATCATTTAAGGGTGAAAAAGTTGAATCAAAAATAAATACTGTTGAGGGAAAAGTTGTGCAAGACGCAGATCGCTTGGATGCTATCGGCGCGATTGGTATAGCTAGAGGATTCATGTTTGCGGGAAATAAAAGTTTACCCATGTATGATCCAGATATAAAACCATTGGAGATACATGACTTCGAGGTATATAAAAATATAAAAAGACCAACATACACACAAATAAATCATTTCTATGAAAAACTTTTACTGCTCAAGGATTTGATGAATACTGAAAGTGGAAAAGAAATTGCACAGGGTAGGCATGTGATCATGGAGAACTATTTGAAAGATTTTTTTAATGAGTGGGAGGGCAAGGCTTAAATTTGCTTTTCCAAAGCCATTGCGCGGTTCAATCTGCTCTCAACCGACTCCCAATTTTCAAGGATATTAGTTCGAAGCGTGTACCCTAGCCCGTGCATAGATGAAGCAAGGCTCAAGTGAGCCTTGTTTTTGATAGGGGAAAATACATCTTCGAACCGAAATCTAAAAAATATTGACATTTTCCTTCGAATATGCTAAAAAGATAAGTCCACTGTGGACGAGATTTATGAATAAATCTTCAGTTCTTCGCAGTATAAATAATGGTCGAGGGACCTAAACCCAGGAGGCAAAAATGGGCATAATTGATGACATTAAAGCATGGATGGGTAAACATCGGATTTTCGCAACTCTTGTTGTTCTGACACTGGTTGTCGTCCTTGGCGGCGGAACCTTCCGGGTCCTGTTTTGTACCTTTGTAGACAAGCACGAAACATGCTTCATCTACGACAGAATTTCCGGTCAGGTAGAAATTCCGGATCGAACAGGCTACATCGTCCGCGCGCCAATCATTTATTCGGTGCACACGCTTGATACGCGTCCGTACCAGCTTTCTATCACTGCCAACATTGGGTCTCCTGGTACGTCTAGCGTTTCTTCGCGGGTTCTTAATGCCAAGCTGGTCAGGTTTAATCCCAAGGGCATATCAACATTCATTTCCTGGCATGGACGTGACGCCGGCGACAAATTGGCAAATTTGCTGGAAATCATGAAGTGTTATGCCTTCGACAAAGAGGGAGGAAGGGATTGCCCGTTCATAACAGTTCTTAATGAAATCAATCCCAGTCAAACCCCCTCCCAGCTGGGGGATACCACTGCTTCCTCGATTACACCCAGTGTTCATACTGGAGCAAAGCCATGAAGGGACTCGACGATATTCTGACGAAACATCGACTGAGGATACCAGTCATTATCTCAAGTGTCATATTCATCGTTGCACTCTTCTTCTATCTCTGTTTTCTAAACTATAATGAACCGACGGAGATTGGAATAGCTAGAAACGTGTTCTCTGGAGAAGCATGGTCACAGGAAGGTGGGGGTTGGCATCGTACGGCGCCGTGGGTGTTTGTGTCTAAGATCGACACGAGACCTATGAAAGTTGGTGTGACGACTTCCGGACACGGATTCAGTGCTAAACTTGTGCAGTTCAACACCAGGGAATGGCAGGAGTTCATCATGACAGAGGGCTTCCGCTACTGGTGGTGGGACAATCGCATCTCTTTCAACTTCGGATACAGTGAAGAATATCGCGGGATGAAGGACATTCTGCGCGGCTACGCTTACAGCGTGAAACGCTACCCCTTCATAACAATACTGGAAGAGTATCAGACACAATAACAACATCTTGAAAATGCAGGATTATACTGGCATGTTCATCTCACACGAGAAGAATGTGTCAGTTTTTTTATTTCATTAAAGTCATTACTTGCTCCAATCTTGTCTCAACAACATACCAATTTTTAAGTATATTAGTTCGAAGTGCGTACTTTAGCCCGTACAGACTAAAATAAGTCTTTACAGAGCCTTATTTTTTGTATAGAGAGATTGGAATTATAACTGTGATATAATATTAATATAAATTTATCTTTAATAAGATAAACAAAAAATCGCGTGATACATTTTTGAAATTTTTGACGCAAATTAGGTTGAGCTGGTATAACAATTTTTAGAAATAAAAATATGGCAAAGAGATTATTTGAGTCGGTAGGTAATGACGTTTCCGCTATTACTAAGGGATCACAACCGGAAGAAATAAAAAAAATTACAAAAGAAGCGGGGGAAGATTCTAGGAAATTATTATTTGAGGAGATGGAATCTGATATTGAAAAAATTGCTCCCAGTCTCGTTGATATTTGCGAAAAAGTATTAGAAGAAAAACCAGATATAATAATTTTTCTTGATAAGAGCGCACGTATTTTTGCGGGTCCAATTAAAAAGTACCTTGGAGATTCAACTGAAGGCAAAAAAGATGTTTTGCCGAAATTTTATTTTTATAATAATGATACAATTAACCAAGAAATTACCAAATATAGAGGTGGAGTTTTTTGTGCTCAGGTTGATTTAGATCTGGAAAAGAAAATTGCCGATGAATTCAAAATATTGACAGGAAAGAAAATTTTTATAGTTGATGAAAATTATTCCTCTGGAAAGGTTTTACGTATGTGGATAGAAGTTAATAATGTGCTTAATGGTCTTGATCCGGAAACACAAATTCATTTCTTTGCTTTAACAAGAGATGAACAAGAAAGAGAGTATAAAGAGAGAGTTAAATTTTTTAAAAATGAAACATTAGAAAAGGCTGTTGCTGAGCCAAATTTTAAGTTTACAATTTATGACGCCGTAAAAACAAATGTTTTTTCTAAATCTGATCATTTTCAATATGTTCAAGATCGTGACTTAAACGGTAGTGTTATATCTGAAGGAATTAACAATTCTTTGAAAAGAAGCAAAATTGGTATAAATTCTCCCTTGGATTTGTCTAGTGCGAAGACAGATGATACACATCACACAAGGACAGGTACGTATGAAGAACGTGAAGAAGCAAATACTCGTATATTTGAAGCTGTAAAAATAGCGAAACAACGAACCTATGAAAAGATGAAGGAATTTTCAAATAATAAAAAAAATATTATTGGCACCTAAATTTCTAGCAGTTGAGTATTATTGTTTTATCAAAGCCTTTGCTCGCTCTAATCTTGCCTCAACAACATCCCAATTTTCGATGATATCGGTACCCTAGCTTGTGCATGCTAAACAGAACTCAGTTGAACTCTGTTTTTGTATAGAGAAATGAGCCTTTGAACAAAAAATTTAATAAATATTGACATTTTGCTTTGGATATGCAAATATTTGATATTCCTTAACAATTGTAAGAAGTGTTCATTTTTTTCTGATAATATCGACTATATCAAGACAAAGGAGAATGCCATGGCTGACAACAGAGAGCATGATAGAGATTTCCTTAAACACGTAGAAATAATTAAGCCACCTTTTGCTGACCTTGCGAATGTGGACAGAAATGCCGGATGCAATTCGTTTCCTGCTTGGGTCGGCGAAGCATGCGTTGGACTTATCTTTGATCCTGCAAGACTTGCTCCTGATGAAAAAAGAATCTCAATTCTTCCTGATGACTGGATACTGGCACTCATGAGACAGGATCCCCAAGATCTTTCGAACATGGCTGCGCTTTGGATGCATTACAATGTGTTTTGGGGCGGGGGAATAAGTACTTCTATTGAAAATATTAAAATTCTTGGAAAGGGGAGATTAATGGAGAAAGGTCAGAAATGTTATCTGCCGACAATACACATGAAAATCAGGTCTGCAGGTTCGGTAAATGCTTTCATTGACGGGGATGTCTGTGACGTCGATGAGTATGAGATTATCGAACTGATAGGTCGGCGTCTTCCTCCTCTTGAATATGAACATGCTTGCTTGCCGCTTGATACTCCACGGATGGATAGAGGTATGTCCAAGTGGGAAGTGATTCACAAGGAAGGAAATATTATAGACGAGTTTGCGGTACGTGCTCTTCAGAAAATGGATGTTGAAATTATTTGCGTTTGATAGGATTCTTAAGTCTAGAGAGAAAAGGAGGATTTTATGGACAAGGTGGAAGCGGATGTGTTGCATCCCAGTCATGTCACTCGTATTTCGGACGCATCTTCTTTTGATGAGATATGCATTAATTGTGGTGCGACCGATAATCCTCTTGGACTGAGGGGTGAAGGTATATGGGGAGAGTTGGCCAAGCCATGCTCCAAAGCTGCTAAGACGCAATAAAAAGACATAACGGCAAATGCCATGGAGACTCGCAAATCGAAAGATTTGCGAGTCTTTTTTCATTTCATTAAAGTTTTTGCGCGCTCCAATCTTGTCTCAACAACATCCCAATTTTCTATTATATCGGTTCGAAGCGTGTACCCTAGCTCTGTGCAGGTGATAAGATGCATCAATGCGATGTGTTCTGTGTTTTTTGGTGGTATAATGGGGTTATAAGCATATTATATAAAACATATGAAAAAGGTAGGCTTGTTTTTTGGGGGCTTGGGAAATGAAGCGGAAGTTTCGGTAATTTCAGCAAGGAACGTTGCTGAAAATTTTGATCATAAAAAATATGAGCTTGTTTTGGTATATTGGAATAAAAATGGATATTTTTATATCGTGAAAAATTTTGCTGAAATAAAAAATCCAAAGAAGAAAATTAAGGAAGAGGATTTCGCAAAATATTTTGACATTGCACTGCTAATGACTCATGGGCGATATGGAGAAGATGGAATTTTGCAGGGAATTCTTGAAAGATTTAGTGTTAAATATTGCGGTTGTCGATTGTTGTCATCAGCTTTGTGTATGGATAAGGCAGTTTGTAAGAGATTTCTGGAAGGGTATAAAATTAAACAATCAAAATTTGAAGTTATTGATTTAAATATCTTAGGAAAAAAAGAAATAGGAAATGTGATTAAAAAAATTAAGAAAGAATTTAAACTGCCAATGTTTGTGAAGCCCGCAAATTCAGGATCATCAGTTGGAATTACAAAAATTGAAAAAATAAGTCAATTGGAAAAAGGTATTAAAATAGCAGCAATGCATGATCAAAAGATTGTTGTTGAAGAAGGTGTCTTGGGAATGAGGGAGGTGGAAGTTGGAGTTTTGGGAAACAACTTGTTGAATGTGTCGCGACCAGGAGAGTTGATTTTGTCCAAAGATTTTTATGATTTTGATGAAAAATATAAAAACAATAAAACAGAAATTAAAATTCCTGCAAAGCTTGCTGCCAAACAAGAAAAGGAGATTGTGCGTCTAGCTGAAAAAATTTATCACCTTTGTGATTGCAGGGGTTTTTCAAGGCTGGATTTCTTTGTGACAAAAAATAAAGTTTATTTTAATGAAATAAACACCCTGCCTGGCTTTACCCAATTTTCTATGTATCCACAGCTTATGATGAATAAAGGTATGAGTTATAAGGAGCTTGTAAATAAGATAATAGAGTTGGCGCTTTAAATATAAATTGTTAAATTGTTGAGCGATTTATAAAAATGAGAAATTATTCAAAAACTGGCGGAAAAGTTGGCAAGCCTGGGTACAGGACTTCTTCAATGTTTATCAATAAGGTTCTTGCTCAGGTGTCAAAAATACCAAAAGGAAAAACCTTAACTTACAAAGAAGTCGCTAGTCTTGTTGGCAGTCCAAAGGCTTATCGCGCGGTTGGCAATGTGCTTAATAAAAATCATGATCCCAATATCCCTTGCCACAGGGTTATTCGAAGCGATGGAAAAATTGGAGGATACAATAGGGGATCTGAAAAAAAGAAAAAACTTCTCCAGGCCGAAGGCGCAATTAAAAAAATCCACCATTCTTAAGTAGAAATAGTGGATTTTTTTGTATGTTTGAAGGCTTGTTTTATACAAAGGTCAAGGCTGTTCCGGTTTTGCCGGCGCGGCCTGTTCGTCCGATGCGGTGGATATAATCTTCATATGTTGCAGGCACATCAAAGTTGATCACGTGCGAAACATTTGGAATGTCCAGTCCGCGAGCAGCCACGTCGGTTGCCACCAAAATTTCAACGTAGTTTTCTTTGAAAAGTTTGAGTGCTTTTTGACGTTTAGCGTGAGATTTGTCTCCGTGAATTGATTGAGCCTTGAATCCATTTTTACCCAAAATGATTGAAAGTTTTTCAGCTCCGTGTTTGGTGCGAGAAAAAATCAAAACTTTTGAGAAGTTTGCTTTGCGCAAAAGGTCTTGCAGGACTTCAATTTTGTCTTCGCCTGGTTTGACGCGCACAACATCCTGATCAATGTTAGCTGCAGTTTCTCGAGTTCGAATTGAAATTTTGATTGGGTCAACCAAAAATTCTTGAATCAATTTTTCAATTTCAGGGGCAAGTGTTGCAGAGAAAAACAAAGTTTGTCTTTTTGGCGCAACAAGTGAAAGCAAATATCTAACGTCAGGCATAAATCCCATATCAAGCATACGGTCTGCTTCATCAAGAACCACATTTGCAAAAGTGTTGAGATGAAGATTTTTGCGTTGAATCAAATCCTTGAGTCGTCCTGGAGTTCCGATCACAACATTGTAACGTGAGCGAAGACATTCGATTTGAGTTCGAATGTTGGCACCACCAACAACCACCACTGACCCAATGCGAAGTCCAGCAGCAAAGGCGCGGAATTCTTCTTGAATCTGGATAGCAAGTTCGCGAGTTGGAACAACAACCAAAAGTTTTTCATGAGGATTTTTGATAATCTTATCAAGCATTGGAAGCAAAAATGCTCCAGTTTTTCCTGTGCCTGTGTTGGCTAGTCCAATTAAATCTTTTCCCTCAAGAATGTGGGGGATGGTTTTATCTTGAATTGGAGTTGGGTGCTCAAAGCCACGAGCAGCAATATTTTTCTTGATTGATTCCTCTATTTTGAAATCAGCAAAAATAGTGTCTGGGACATATGCCTCAGCCTCGACGATTGGTGCCGCTTTATTAATAAATCGGCTGATATCAATATAATTTCCAGTGAAACGCTTTTTGCGACCACCTTGGTTATTGAATGAATTTTTTTGTCCGCCTTGGAATGGCGCTCTTGAGCGCGTCGGGCGCGAACTGCCCGCTTTGAAGTTTCTGCTATGCATGTATATTTTAAACAAAACAAACTGGGAAGAAGCTTCCAAGCAAGAATCGTATACACAAAAAATTAAATGTTTTTTATGTATAGATACGCTTGATGACCAAACAACTGAAGGGTATTAACATAAAAAACAATTGTAGCATCATTGACAAATTCTGTCAATAGGAGTATAATAGAGCTATGTGAGGTTGAGAAAGGGGTGGCTCCTTTTCCCCTGTAATAAGGGAAAATCGAACTTGCATAAAAAAGAGTTGTCCCGTCACTCGTGAGTGACAGGAAAGTCGGGTGGAACCGCCCCGTAAACATTTCCGAGATTTTAAATTCGCAAGAAATGTTTCGAGGTCCCGTGATAACCAAGAAATTTTGGTATGATTTTTTGGGAAATGCACGGGGCAGGCGAGCTACTTATTTGAAACTCGTTTTGCTTATATCAACTTAGTTGATGTGCGCGAAATGGGTTTTTTATTTATTTAAATTTGTAATTAGTAGAATCATATGGAAGAAAAAAAAGTGGCAAAGATGGAGGACATTGTTTCGTTTTGCAAAAGAAGGGGATTTATTTTTCCAACTTCTGAAATTTATGGAGGGCTGGCAAATTCATATAGCTATGGTCCATATGGAACGGAACTGAAAAACAACATCAAAAAGATGTGGTGGAAAAAGTTTGTGCAAAAACGCGAAGACATTGTCGGAATGGATGGACCAATTTTGCTCAACACTAAACTCTGGGAAGCTTCCGGTCACATTGGAGGATTTAATGATGCTTCAGTGGATTGCAAAAATTGCAAAAAAAGATTTCGCGCTGATCACATTGTAAAAGAATTGACAGGAGAGGATATGGAAGGGGAATTGGAAAAAATGACCAAGACTTTGCAAGCTGGGCTTAAATGTCCTGAGTGTGGAAAGTCAGACTGGACTGAAGTGCGAAATATGAGTCAAATGTTTCAAACTGAAATGAATAGTGTTGATGGCCCAATATATCTTCGTCCGGAAACCGCAGGAGCAATTTTCTCTGATTACAAAAATATTATTGATTCAATGCGCGTGAAAATTCCTTTTGGAGTTGCACAAATTGGAAAGGCTTTCCGCAATGAAATTGTGGCAAGAAATTTCATTTTCAGAATCAGAGAATTTGAACAAATGGAAATCGAATATTTTATTAAGCCTGAAACTGATTGGGAACCATTGTTTGAAAAATGGTTGGATGAGCAAGAAGAATTCGCGCTTTCGCTTGGTGCAAAAAAAGAAGACTTGCGTCGCTATGAGCATCCCAAGGCAAAACTTTCACATTATTCCAAAAAGACCATCGATACGGAATATAATTTTCCATTCGGATTCGGAGAGCTTTTTGGATTGGCACATCGCGGCGATTTTGACTTGACTCAACATTCAAAATTTTCAGGACAAAAACTTGAATATTTTGATCCAGTGACCAATGAGAGATTTACTCCGCACGTGCTTGAACCGACGGTTGGTTTGGATCGTTTAATTTTGACTGCGATTTGCGCGGGTTATACTGAGGAAAAATTGGAGGATGGTGAGCGCATTGTGATGAAGTTTCCCAACACTGTTGCGCCAATCAAGGTTGCAGTTTTTCCATTGATGAAAAATAAGCCAGAGTTGGTTGCAAAGGCCAAAGAAATTTTCCAAAATCTGAGCGAGGATTTTATGTGTGAGTTTGATGATAATGGAAATGTTGGGAAAAGATATCGCAGACAAGATGAGATTGGAACTCCATATTGTGTGACGGTTGATTTTGATTCACTTGAAGACAGCACTGTCACAGTTCGCGACCGTGACACAATGCAGCAGGAAAGAATTGCAATCTCCGAACTGCAGAAATATTTCGGAGAGAAGTTGAAATAAATTTTGCACACGCACAAAAAACGCTCCGCGATGTTGGAGCGTTTTTTTTGGTTTAATATCTATGGTATAATAAAAGTGTTGAATTTTTAAAATTTTTTTCTATGGATAAAAAAAGTAAAATATTACTTTGGTTTTTGGCGCTTTTAATTATTGCTTCAGTGGGGGCAACCTATTGGCGAATTATGGTCAAAAAGGATTACGTCATCGAAGCACAGATAGATTGCGATCCATATGAGGACGCGTGTTTTGTTTGGGAGTGTGATCCTGAGTCGACAGTGGAGGGCGAGGCTTGCACTGGTGATCCTGAATTAGACGTTTGGTATTTTTCAGTGGCAGCAAGAAAAGCTGCGAACATTCCGCTTTGTAATCCTGAGACTGATGAAGATTGTGACCCATGGACTTGTGAAGATGGCGAGAAAAAGTGTTCAGAAACTTTTTGCAGCGAGGAACTTATGGCGGCGCAATATGCTTCAGCCTGTGTCGATCCGATTCAATTTGTTATAGATAATCCAGTGGAAGAAGATGTTGTTGAATGTGAAGAAAGTGATGAGGAATGCTTGGCACTCCAATCTGACGAAATTATTTGTGATCTTGAAGAAGATCCGACTTGTGTGATTGATGACATGGTGGCGACTGAGGATGAAGGTGAGAGTGAATCTGCAGAATTTGATGTGACTGAATAATTAGTGATAATTGTCCCAGCTGACAATTCAGATTTATATTTAACTTATGAAATTTGGGTGGATAAAAAAATTCAACTTGAAAATTTTGGCAATTGGCCATATCGTTTTTCATTCTTTTGATTATGCTTTCGATTATTTGCTTTACCCATATGTTATATATGAGTTAGGTCCTATTTATGGTGGAGTGACGATGGCGGTTCTTTCGGCCATTGTCTGTCTCGGTATTGTGTGGGTGTATGATTTCCTGGAAAAAGACTGGCTTGGTATTGAAACAGTCAAAGAATTAGTGGAAGATTTTTTTAAGGAAGAAGAAGAAATTGCTAGAAAAAAATGGAGGAAGAAAGGAAAAAAAATTATGTATTGGATTTTTCATAGAAATAAAATTGGTCAGTTTATATTTTTATCCATAGCATTTGATCCACTCATTACGACCGTATATCTAAGACCCGGATATCATCTTTATAACGGTTTCAGTAAACGAGATTGGAAAGTTTTTTGGGGAAGTATTTTTGTTTCAAATGTTTGGTGGACCGGAGTTGCTTTTGTGGCAGTTTCGTCACTAAAGGAGTTGGTTATGAGGTTTTTTTAAAAACAATTCAGGAGTATAATATAAAAAGGTGGCAATCAAAAGCAGTTCAAGTTAAATGTTAAGAAGAGTTGTGATTTCATGAATGTGAATCAAAAAGAAAAAATTAAAAAAAATAAATTTTCAATAGAAGATATTTACACTCCACTATCTGTTGCAAAAGAAGAAGTCTGGAAAAGGTGGAATGATAAGGAATTAAGAAAGAAGGTAGATGATTTTTTGAATGGGGATGTGCCTGAATTTTTTCTTAAGGATCCATTTTCGGTTATAGTTAGGCATCTTGCAAGCCCAAACTACGAATCACTTTATTTTGCTGATTTAGCTAAGCAGTCGGGACTCGATGTCAAATTTTTTGAATTTCCAGATGATAAGTTTATAGCGAAAAACAGAGATAAGTATAATTTATGCAGAATGTCTTTTTTTAATGGATTGGGAAAGAATTTTTACGAAATTATTGATGTTAAGAAGATAGTAAACATACAGGATTGTGAGGGAAAAAGATTTTGCGATATAAAAACTTTATGGGATGAAAACTTAGTTGATTTTCATCATAGATCATTATTTGAACTTTTGCCAGATGCAGACGGAAAAGTTTTTGATATATCGCCCTGGTTCAGAAGAAAAGGTAGCAAGCCAAAAGATTTCTATCTATATTATCTGGCACTTTTTGTTTGTTATGGAATTCTTTTTGAAAATTTTTCAGCAAAGGAGGAAATGGCAGAAAATAATTTTAATAAAGAAATAGTTTTTCCTGCGATTAATAAGCTGATTGATATTTTTGGCGTAAAGCCTTTGATTGTGCCTGCAATACCAGTTGAAAGCGAATCTCATTCTCATTGGTGGCATTATCCATCGGAAATAAAAAAAGTAATTCCACGAAATAACTAATTTTTTTTAAAAAACAAAAAATATGGACATATATCTGACGAGCCTTGAAGCTTGCGGTGAGGCAGTGGCAGAAGCATCAAAATTGCTTTATTATTCTCATGTGCCAACAGCCCTGGTGGCCTTGTTAATTGGGACGTTTGTTTTTTTTAAGGATAAAAAAAGTTTGATTAGCAAATTGTTGCTTTTGATAACAATATTTTTTTCATTATGGTCTTTGGCTGATATTACTGTTTGGTTGTTTTATGATAGCAGTAATGTTGTGATGTTTGCATGGTCATTTTTTGGTTTTTTGTATCTCTCTATATATGTATTAAGTCTGTATTTTTTTTATGTCTTTATTGAAAAGAAAGATCTGTCTATTCACAAAAAAATAGTGTTATTGTTGATATTGTTGCCAACTATTTTGTTTTTGCCAACTAGATTTAATCTTGGAGGATTCGATGGGACTGCCTGCGAAGCTTTTGAAGGTCAATATTTTACAAATTATTATTATTTGGCAAGCCTGGTGATTTTTTTATGGATTTTTTTATTGTCTCTTATAAAAATAAAAAAAGCTGAACAAGGCGAAAAAAGACAAATAATATTTCTTACTATAGGTATTGAATTTTTTCTGTTTCTTTTTTTGAGCACGGGTTTCATTGTGAGTTATTTAAATGAAAAAGGTATAATAGAAAATTATAATTTTGAGCAGTATGGCTTGTTTGGAATGCCTATTTTTCTGGGGTTTCTTGCTTATCTTATTGTTAAATTTGGGGCATTCCATATTAAGCTTGTCGGAGCTCAAGCTCTAGTACTGTCGCTCGTTGCTCTTGTTGCTTCTCAATTTTTCTTTGCTCAGAATCTTACTAGCAATGTTTTGACAGGTGTAACATTGGTAATTGTAGGTGGAATTGGGATAGCATTGATCCGTAGTGTAAAACACGAAGTTGAACGTAAAGAACAGCTTCAAGAAATGGCAACAAGGTTGGCGCAAGCGAATGATCAGCTTAGGACATTGGACAATGCAAAGACGGAGTTTATTTCGATTGCGTCGCATCAATTGCGCACACCAATCACGGCAATTAAGGGTTTTTCTTCGCTTTTGCTAGAAGGATCATATGGAGAAGTAAGTGAGAGTGTGCATGGTGCGCTGGAAAAAGTGTATTCTTCGGCAGAACGCTTGGTAAATTTGGTTGAGGATCTTTTAAATGTTTCGCGCATCGAATCTGGCAGAATGCAATTTACTTTTGAAAAAGCTAGCGTTGAAAAACTGATCAAGGAGCTTTATGACAATTTTATTTTGATTGCTAAAAACAAAAAGCTTTATTTGGATATTAAGTTGCCTGAAAATCCTTTGCCGGAGATTGTGATGGATTATTCCAAGATTCGAGAATTGGTTTCCAATTTTATTGATAATGCGCTTAAATATACTGAAAAAGGAGGAGCAACAGTCAAAGCTGAACTTAGAGAAGAAGGTGTTGTGATTGATGAGAACGGGTTTGTTATTGTTGGAAAAAAATCGGAATTTGGAACAATGATTCGTATCACAGTTTCCGACACCGGCATCGGCATTCCAAAAGAGGAAATCCCATATCTTTTCAAAAAGTTTTCTCGTGGCAAGGATGTGTCACGTCTTCACGTCGGTGGCACCGGCTTGGGACTATATGTCGGCAAAGCCATCGCCGAAACACACCACGGCCAAGTCTGGGTTGAATCTGATGGCGCCGGCAAGGGTTCAAGATTTATTATTGAAATACCGGTAGAGCATATATCATAAAACATATAACATGTATGAAAATTATTAAAACTAAAAGATTTATTTTAAGACCAATGGTTTTGAAAGATGCAAAAGATATTGCAAGAAATATTAATAATTGGAATGTTATTAAAAATCTATCACAGTTGCCTTTTCCGTATGAGCTCAAACATGCAAAGCAATTTGCTAGAAGAAAAGAGATGGAAATGAAAAAGGAAAAGCCAGAAGATTATGTTATGATGATTGAAATTGACGGAGAGGTTGTGGGTGCTGTTGGTGCACATAAAATTGTGCACGGGCATAAGGCGGAGATTGGTTATTGGTTGGCTGAAAAACACTGGGGGAAAGGAATTATGCCTGAAGCAGTGAAAAAATTTATGACTCATATTTTTTCCGAGTTTAGGCTTCGTCGCATTTGTGCTTTTGCTCATGCTGACAATGTTAAATCAATGAATGTTATGAAAAAAGTTGGTATGCAATTTGAGGGAATCCATAAAAAATATACAATTAAAGATGGAAAATACATAGACTGTCACATGTATGCCAAGGTTAAATGAATATCTTAATCAAAAAACAGCCTTTTAATGAGGCTGTTTTTGCTTGCAATAAAGCAAAAATTTGATACAATAGATTTATGAACCTTATAACTTTATGAACTTTATAACTGACCCATATGAAACAATCACAACTTTTTACTAAAACTAAAAAAGATGCGCCATCTGATGAAGTTGCCAAAAATGCACAGCTGTTGATTCGGGCTGGTTTTATTCATAAGGAAATGGCGGGCGTATATGCATATATGCCACTTGGTCTTAGGGTTCTTGAAAATATTAAAAAAATTGTTCGCGAAGAAATGAACGGTGTTGGTGGACAAGAGCTTATGATGACAACACTTCAGCCTAAGGAGATTTGGGAAAAAACTGATCGTTGGGATGATGCCAAGGTGGACAATTGGTTTAAAACCAAACTTGTAAATGGGACAGAGCTTGGAGTAGGGTTGACCCATGAAGAACCAATTGTGGACGCTGTTAGCAATTATCTTGGTTCATATAAAGATATGCCTTTTGCTGTGTATCAGATTCAAAATAAATTTAGAAATGAAAAACGTGCCAAAAGTGGACTTTTGCGAGGTCGCGAATTTTTGATGAAGGATATGTATACTTTTTCTCGTGATCAAAAGCAGCATGAAGAGGAATATGAAAAAATCGTAAAAGCTTATTTCCGAGTGTATGACAGACTGGGATTGGGAGAAATCACTTATCGAACTTATGCTGATGGCGGAATTTTCACGCCACGATTTAGTGATGAATTTCAAACATTGAGTGAGGTGGGAGAGGACAAGATATATGTTGACGAGAAAAAGAAGATTGCAATTAATGATGAAATATTCACAGATGAAAATCTTGAGAAGCTTGGACTTAAGCGCGAAGATTTGGTAGAGAAAAAAGGTGTTGAGGTTGGCAATACTTTTCATTTGGAAAGTAAATATACTGATGCTCTTGAATTATTTTACAGTGATGAAAAAGGTGAGAAGCAATCAATCATTATGGGATGTTATGGTATTGGTGTCAGTCGTTTAATGGGAGTAATCGCAGAATTATTTGCTGATGATAAAGGCTTGGTGTGGCCAGAAAATATTGCGCCATTTTCTGTGCATCTTTTGAGTTTGGGTGAAAATGAGGAGGCGGAAAAAATTTATGCGCAGCTTTTGGAAAAAGGCATTGAAGTTCTCCTTGATAACAGGGAAGTGCAAGCAGGCGAAAAATTTGCTGACAGTGATTTGATCGGAATTCCATATCGCGTCGTGATCAGTAAAAAAACTTTGGCTGCTGGCGGGATTGAAGTTAAAAAACGCAATGAAAGCGAAAGTAAGATAATGACAGTTGAGGAATTTCTGCAATTATTGAAAAAATAATTTGCAACACAAAATCCTTCGTTGTCACAGGCGGAGGATTTTATGTTACGTAGCATGCTACGTAACATAAAATTATTTTCTGAAAAAAAGGAATTTTATGAAAAAACCAATAATTGAGGTAAAAAAATTGTGCAAGACATATGAATATGTAGAAAAAAATCCAGGGATCAAGCATTCTCTGCGAAATCTTTTTGCAAGAGAAAAAAAGCAAAAAGAAGCCGTGAAAGATGTTAGTTTCAAGATTGAAGAAGGGGAACTTGTGGGCTTTTTGGGTCCAAATGGAGCAGGTAAAACTACAACCTTAAAAATGTTGGCTGGAATTTTGACACCAACAAGTGGAGAAGTGGAAGTCTCGGGATATGAGCCGATTAAAAGACAAAAGGAATATCAAATGCAATTTGCTTTTGTGATGGGTCAAAAGATGCAACTTTGGTGGGATTTGCCACCAATGGAAAGTTTTTTGCTCAACAAAAAAATATATGAAGTTAATGATGAGGATTTTGAAAAAAATCTGTCTGAAATGATTGAGTTGCTTGATGTTGGCGGGATCGTGAACAAACAGGTGCGTCAACTTTCTCTTGGTGAACGTATGAAATGTGAACTTATTGCTGCTCTTTTGCATAGTCCAAAAGTTCTCTTTTTGGATGAACCAACAATTGGCTTGGATGTGGTGGCACAAAAAAAGATTCGTGATTTTATCAAAAAATATAATCAAGAAAGAAAGACCACGATCATTTTGACTTCGCATTATATGGAAGATATCGCCCAGCTTTGCAAACGCATTGTGATTATAGATATGGGAAAAATTATCTATGATGGGTCATTGGAAGATTTGATTTCAAAATATGTGCCCAATAAAAAGATAACAATTTATTTTGAAAAAGAAGTTTCGAGAGAGGATGTGGAACAATTTGGCGCGTTGGTCGAATTTGATTTTCTTAAGCTCGTTTTTGAAATTCCACGTGAAAAGGTTAAGGATGTGGTTGGAAAAATTCTATCTTCAAATTTGGAAGTCAAAGATCTCGAAATTGATGAAGAGGATATCGAAAGTATTATTAGAAATATTTTTACAAAATAACAAATGGGGAAATATCTTGCGGTAGCAGCAAACAGTATAAAAAAGAATCTTGCATATCGGATGAATAATTTCATCACGATGGTTTCAGTCTTCATTTCATTTATCGTTCTTTTTTATTTCTGGAACTCCATTTATAGGCAAGGAAATCAAATAGGAACATATTCTCTTGAAGAAATGATTTCATATTATGTTTTTGTGACCATATTTCATTTATTGGTAATTGGTGATAACACTGCTTGGAGCGTTGGCGATGAAATAAACAATGGACAAATAACATCCAGTGTATTAAGGCCTATAAATTATTTGAAATACAAGTTTTCCCAGCATATGGGAAATCTTGCTTATCGACTTATGATTTTTTTACCGATTATTCTGGTTGTTTTGTTTGTGCTCAGGAATTATATTACGCATGCGCAAAATTATACGACATATGCAATCTTTGCTCTCTGTGCAATGCTGAGTTATGGGTTGTATTTTTTGGTGTATTTCATTGTAGGGATAGTCGCTTTTTGGACAGCTGAAGCTAAAGGTTTTTTCTATACATGCTGGGTTGTAATCAACTTTATGCAGGGAGGATTGATCCCATTGGATCTTTTGCCAAAATGGTTCTCATTAATTAGCGATTCTTTGCCGTTCAAATATCTGTTTTTTGTGCCAGTTAGTTTGGCATCGGGAAGAGTAAATTTCGATTATAAAATGATAGTAGTCCCAGTTTTGTGGTGCATTGGTATGTATTTTCTCGCTCAACTATTATATAAGAAAGGTTTAAAAAAATACGAAGGATATGGTTTATAAAAACTTTAAAAAATATTTTCTTATTTTTTTGCATTTGCAAAAAATAAATATTATGAGATGGGTGGCATATCCCGCATCATTCTTTATGAATTTCGTGGCAACCTTGTTAGTTATGATGCTTAGCATTTTATTTATAAAAGTTAATTTCGGTTATATTGATTCAATAGCAGGATGGTCATATTATCAGGTTTTGGGCGTGGTCGGTAGCTATATGATTGTGGAGGGTATAATGTGGGTTTTATTTTCGATGCTTAATGCTATCAATGTTCATATTAAAGACGGAACACTGGATGGAATTTTGCTGAAACCAATCAATTCTCAATTCCTTGTTTCCTTTTGGAAAGGTGATCCTGAAGATAGTTTGCGCATTGTGACTGGAATTATTTTGATAATTTTGGCTATGAGAAATACCATTGGTTTTGATTTGGGACATTTCATTTTATTTTTAATGCTCCTTATTAACGGAGTAATAGCTTTGTATAGTTTTGATATATTCTTTCGTTCATTTTCCTTTTGGATTATTGATGGGTCTGGTCTGTGGCTTTTGATGGAAAGAATCACAATAAATTCTCAATATCCTGTTGATATTTACTATAATAAAATTGTGCGAGGAGTTTTTACTTTTATTGTCCCTCTGGCTTTTGTGGCAACAGTTCCTGCTAAGATTTTGACCAATATTGATATTGATTGGCAATTCACTGCACTTTCATTTGTAGTGGCGTTTGTTTTTTTCTTTGGATCGCGCTGGTTCTGGGAGTTTTCCTTGAAACACTATTCAAGTGCAAGCAGCTGACCCCCCGATTGCTTTTTTTGCTGATGATGGATATAATTTAGCGAATTGAATAATATATAAAAATTATGGAAATTACACTTAGCCAGTATGCTGGTTTTTGCGAGGGAGTGGAGCGGGCATATGATATTGTGGAAAAAATCGCCAAGGATCCGAAAGTAAAGAGGCCTATTTTTGTGCTGGGCTCGCTTGTTCATAATGAGGACGTGGTGGAAAAAATTGAAAAAATGGGAATTCAAAAAGTGCACGTTGAGGGTCCGCTTGAGGATTTTTTTGAAAAAATAAAAGACGAAGTTGGGACGCTCGTCATCACGTCTCACGGCATCGGACCAAGACTTTATGAGCTTGCCAAGGAATATGAAGTTCCACTGGTTGACGCCACTTGTCCGCGTGTAATTAAAGTGCAGAGATTGGCAAAAACATTTTTCGATCGGGATACTCAGATCGTTCTTATTGGCGAAAAAAATCATAAAGAAGTGAGGGGAATTTTTGAATGGGCGCAGAAAATTGCCGTGCTCATAGAAAGTGATGAGGATTTGTGCGGGCTTGTGCTTGACCCAAAAAAGAAAATCGCAGTTTTGTCGCAAACGACACAAGATCAAGAATTTGTTGACAGAGCTGCCGCTCAAATTTCACGAAAATATCCAAAAGCAGAAGTCGTTGATTCTATTTGTTTGACCACACATCATCGCCAAACAGAAATAAAACAGTTGGCGCAAGAAAACGATGTTGTTATTGTTATCGGATCGCCAGAAAGTGCAAATTCAAAACGTCTTTGGGAAATCGCCAAGCGCGTCAATGAGTCATCATATTTTGTTCAGCGAGCTTCAGAGCTTGAAAGTAAATGGTTTGCTAATTGCAAAAAAGTGGCAGTAACCGCCGGAGCAAGCACACCAGGGTGGATAATAGATGAGGTTATCGCAAAACTTGAAACATTGAGCACATAGCATGGAACATAGGTACAAGTTGATTTTTTATGGAGAGTCTTTATTTTTTTGTTTTATGTTTTATGTTTAGTGATCCATGATTGGGTTGCTTTTTACCCTTGAATTGGTTATACTTCAAATATTAAAAAATAGTAAAAATAACAAAAAAAGTTCAATTTATGGCTAAGATAATGTTGGTGGAGGATGATCCAATGATTGCTGAAATATATCAAAAAAAATTCGAATCGGCTGGCTTTGATGTTGTTAATGCTGTGACAGGAAAAGAAGTTTTAAAATTTGCATTAGAAGACAAATTCGATCTTATTCTTTTGGATATGGTTTTGCCTGAAATGAGTGGAATGGATGTGTTGAAAGAACTTCGCAGCAACACGCAATATGACAGCGATTTGAAAATAATCATTTTGAGCAATCTTAATAAGACTGAAAATGAAAAGGAAGCAATGGCAAATGGTGCCAATGATTTTATAGGCAAGACGCAGTTTAGTCCTTCTGAGCTTGTGGTTGAAGTGCAAAGACTTTTGAATGAATATGGAGAACAGAAAAAAAACAAACAGCGTTTGTCTAGCAAGAAAGAAGACGATGCTTGTGTTGGAAAGAAAATTCTTTTTATTGAAGATGAAGAAATTTTTTTGGAAATGTTTGGAAAAAAATTGGAAAACGAAGGGTTCTGTCTTGAATATGCCAAAAATGGTGCTTGGGGAAGTAAGCTTGCAACTGAAAACCAATACGATTTGATTATCACTGATATGGTTATGCCTGCGATGGGTGGAGAGGAAATTATCAAGCGTCTTAAGTTGGATGACAAAACCAAAAACATTCCTATAATTGTGATTTCAGCATCATTGATCGAAGGGGATATCCAGCCGGTGCGAGATATGGGAGTGACTGATTTTTACGAAAAAACACGCCTAGTCCCCAGCGATCTTGCCCGGCGAGTAACAGAACTGTTGAGTTAAAAAGAAATATGAGAAAAATTATTGCGATTGGTGGTGGGGAGATAGGCAGGGCTGGTGTTAAAAATGAAACATTGGCTATTGATCGTGAAATAGTAAAACGTTCAGGAAAAGAAAATCCAAAGCTACTTTTTATTCCTACGGCTAGTGGAGATGCACTTGGGTATATTGAATCTGTTCAAAATCACTTTGGAAAGAAATTGGGATGCAAAATCGATTCACTTGAATTGATAATTAAAAAATATTCAAAAAAAGAAATTTCAGATAAAATATTAAATTCTGACATAATTTATGTAGGAGGTGGAAACACATTGAAGATGATGAAGGTTTGGAGGAAATTCGGAGTTGATGCTTTATTGGAAAAAGCAATGAAAAAGGGTATTGTTTTGTCTGGATTGTCGGCTGGTTCTATTTGCTGGTTTCGATATGGCAACTCTGATTCTGCCAGATTTGGAAAAAACAAAGAGGCGAGTATGATTCGCGTGAAAGGTTTGAATATGATTCCAGCTCTGCATTGTCCTCATTATGATATTGAAAAGGGTCGCGAAGAATCACTTAAGGAAATGATGAAGAAAAACAGAGGAGTGGCCATCGCGATTGATAATTGCTGCGCTATTGAAATTATTGACGATGAATATAAGATTTTGAAATCCAAAAAAACTGCCAATGCGTATAAAGTTTATTGGAAGAATGGGAAATACTTCAAGGAGTTAATCCCAGTAAAAAAGAATTTACAATCACTAAGTGAAATATTGAATTTTTCATAACAGTAGAAGCAAAAGAAGATCAAAAATACTATATTTGTGAATATAAAGAATAATATTGAAGGTGCTGAGACGATTTCCCTCGCGGAATTGCCTTTTTTGGTATATTGAGCTACAATCTCTAGGTAGATTAGGGGTTATATTAATATATATAATGAATAAAATGTGGTTGGTATTGAAATGTTTTGTTTCAAAATCAAACGTTAAAAGCTGAATTATGATGCGAACACACACATGCGGAGAATTAAATGAAAAATTGGTTGGGCAAAAAGTGGTTTTGACTGGATGGGTACATCGTCGAAGAGATCATGGCGGCATCGCTTTTATCGATCTTCGAGATCGTTATGGAATAACTCAAATTAAATTTGATCCTGTTAAAAATGGCGACATAATGGATGAGGTTGATAAGATAAGAAACGAATGGGTTATTAAAGTTACTGGAAATGTCATAGCTCGACCAGAAAGCATGATTAACTCAAAATTAAAGACTGGAGAAATAGAAATTGAAGCCATTGAACTTGATATTTTAAACAAATCTCAAACACCTCCTTTTGAAATTGATGGAGAAAAAAATGGGGAAGCAAATGAAGCACTCAGGTTGCAATATCGCTTTGTCGACCTTAGACGACCAGAAGTTCAATCTCTTTTGGAACTTAAGGCTAAATATTTTCAATGCATGAGGGATTATTTTCAGAAATTGAATTTCGTTGAAATACAAACTCCAATTTTGGCAAATTCATCTCCAGAGGGAGCTCGTGATTTCTTGGTTCCTTCTCGTTTGCACCCAGGAAAATTTTATGCCTTGCCTCAAGCGCCACAGCAATTTAAACAGCTGCTTATGGTTGGTGGAATGGATAGATATTTTCAGATTGCCCCATGTTTTCGAGATGAGGACCCAAGAATGGACAGGCATTATGGCGAATTTTATCAGCTAGATATGGAAATGAGTTTTGTTGGTCAGGATGATATTTTTAAGGTTATGGAGCCGTTGATGATTGAACTTACAGATAAATTTTCCAACAAGGAAATTGTAAATATGGGAGAAAATGGAAGATTCAGGCAGATTCCATGGAAAGAGGCTTTGACAAGATATGGTAGTGATAAACCAGATCTCCGCTTCGAAATGGAAATTAAACCAATAACCGAGCTTGTTAAAGATTGTGGTTTTTCAGTTTTTACTGATGCTATTAAAAACGACGGGGTTGTGCATGCTTTGAAAGTTGAAGGAGGGGCGAAATTTAGTCGAAAAGAAATCGATGAAATTGTGGAAATTGCAAAAAGCAAAGATGCAAAAGGATTGGCATACATCGTGATTAAAGAAGATGGAGAATTGCAATCGCCGATCATTAAATTCTTGGGAGATGATTTGACTAAAAAAATTACAGATGAAGTTGAAGCTAAATCAGGGGATATTATTTTCTTTGGAGCTGATGTATGGAAAACTGTTTGCAGCGCCTTGGGAGCCGTCAGAAGTGAATGTGCGAAAAAATTAGGACTCAAAGACAATACAAAAGCAGCATGGTGTTGGATTGTTGATTTCCCAATGTATTCATATTCAGAAATAGAACCGGGGAAAATTGATTTTGAGCATAACCCATTTTCAATGCCACAAGGAGGGCTCAAAGCATTGGAGGAAAAACAACCATTAGACATCTTGGCTTATCAGTATGATTTAGTGATTAATGGTTTTGAGGCTTCAAGTGGGGCAATCAGAAACCATGATCCAGAAATTATGTATAAAGCCTTTGAAATTGCTGGATACACAAAGGAACAAGTTGATGCTCGTTTCGGAGGATTGATTAATGCGTTTAAATTCGGTGCTCCTCCTCATGGTGGAAATGCTCCTGGAATAGATAGAATTCTTATGGTTCTTCATGATCTTGATTCTATTCGCGATATTTATGCTTTCCCGAAAGATGGTAGCGGCAGAGACTTGATGATGAATAGCCCAAGTGAAGTGGATGAAAAGCAATTGAAAGATTTGCATATAAAACTTGTCAAATGATCAATATTTTTTAAAAAAGTATAACGGCTTTTATATTTTAATTGATATTGTATGGCTGATAATATAGAGATAGAAAAACTTGAACAATACAAAGGGAAACAAGTTAAAGTCAGAGGTATTGTTGAAAAAATAGAAGATCATGGGGGCATTTTGTTTTTGGAAATAAGTCATTCTTCATCTTTAGCCAAGGCTATTATTATCCCTGACAGGGAAAATGTTTTTTTGGTGGCGAAGAATATTAAAAAGGGTTACATTGTTGAAATGGTTGGGTTTGTTAAGGAATGTCCTTTGAGCAATGGTCACGCCTTGTGTGAGGTTGATGTTGAGATGTTGTCTATCATTTCCGCCAGAACAAGATTGGAAAATATGATAAAAATTGCCAGAGAGAATTAAGCGCAAAATAATAATTCAAAAATAAAAATAACCCCAGTTAAATGATTACAAAAAGCTAATTTAACGGGGTAAAAATTAATGGCAAATAAAAAACACAAGGAAAAGCTTAATGATGGTAAATTGAAATTGATAACGTTTGTTTCTTTTTTGTTGGGTTTTTCTCAATCGCTTCTTGTTTATGTTGAATCGTCATATTTCAAATTGTCTTTGGGCAGCGAAAATGTGAGTGTTTTTTATTTCTTGGCGTATGTCGTGTCGCTGCTTGGTCTTTTGAATATGCATAAATTCATCAAGCGTTTGGGAAAATCAACAACTTTTTTCCTGCTTTTCTTTTTGCAAATTTTTGCTATGGCGGTGCTTATTATGGTTCCGCCGTCAATGTTTGGAATATTTTTATTGATGATAAACATCATCACGTCATATTTGATGTATGTGGTGTTGGACATCATTATGGAATCGTATTCTGAAGACAGGAAATCAGGCAGAATACGCGGACTTCACTTGATGATCATCAGCGCTGGTTTTATGCTTGGACCAATTCTTTCTACTCGCATCTTGGAAGTGTATGATTATTCCGGACTTTTCTTTTTGTCGATGCTTATCAGTATGGTGATTTTTGTGATTGGTCTTGTTGGTTTGCGTGGCGGGAATAATAAATTTAATGGAAACATAACCATTCGGGATTTGGTAAAAAAAATATTTGTGAACAAGAATTTGATGCGCATATATTGGGTGTCATTTGTGCTGGAATTTTTTTATGCGCTAATGACCGTGTACACTCCTTTGTATCTGCTTGACTTGGGAATGTCTTGGAGTCAGATTGGAGTAATCTTTACCATAATGCTGATACCTTTTATTTTGATTAATTATCCCGTGGGAGCGCTTGCGGATAAAAAACTTGGAGAAAAAGAAATGATAATTTTTGCTTTGTTTGTGATGGCTATTTCAACCTTGAGTATTTTTTTCGTGACAAGCACATCAGTTTTCATTTGGGGAATGGTACTTTTTATGACGAGAATAGGTGCAGCAATGATCGAAACATTGCGCGATTCTTATTTTTACAAAAGAATTGATGGCGACGATATGGATATTATAAGTTTTTTTAGAACCTCTCGAAGTGTCGCATATATTGCCGCAACAGCCATTTCTGCAATGCTGCTGGTTGTCTTTCCAGTCAAAGCAATGTTTATTTTCCTCACGTTGGTTATTCTGCTTGCGCTGTATCCTGCTTTTACCTTGGTGGATAATAAAAGTGAAGAAGAAATTGAATTAGAAAAAAAATATTTGCGTAGTTAGTCGGTTATTGATTATTGAAATTATTATGTCTTATCATTTTAAACTCGAACAATTTGAAGGGCCGCTGGATTTGCTTTTGCAACTGACTCAGCAGGAAAAGCTTGATATTACTCGAGTAAGTTTGGCGAAAATTGCAGATCAATATTTGGCATATATCGCTGAGGCCAAAGACATCACGCTTGCTCATCTGGCTGATTTTTTGTCAGTGGCATCTCGTCTTATTTTGATCAAATCCAAAGCCTTGCTTCCGATGTTGGAATTTACTGAAGAGGAAGAGGAGGAAATTAAAGATTTGGAATATCAATTGGCAGAGTATAAAAAATTTAAAGATGCTTCGGCAAAGATTGCGCCCATTTTTGATTCGCCAAAAGCAAGTTTTGCGCGCGAAGGATTTTTGGGCTTGGCAACACTTTTTTATCCGCCAGAAAATATTGTTGCTTTTGATTTGCAAAAAGCTTTTGCCAAAGTGTTGGGCGAAATTCCGGTTCAAGAAAAATTGGAAGAAGAAATGGTAAAAGAAGTTCTAACTTTGGAAGACAGAATTGTCCATTTGCAAAACACCTTGAGAGACCGAGTGCAAACATCATTTTCCGAACTTGTTGCAAATGCAAAAGACAAAGTTGAAATTGTGGTTTCTTTTCTTGCAATGCTCGAATTGGTAAAACAACGAATCATCCACGTGGAGCAAGGAGAACTATTTTCCGAAATACATCTTAAACACAAAGATCATAAAAGTGCTACGTAATTATAGTTCAAAAAAAGCTTTTGTTTTGCCTGCTTCCTTTCTCGGCACGCTTCGCAATCGAAGAACTATGATTGCTCGCTAAGAGTTCGCTGTCGCTCTCTGTTGCCTCGAAAGAAAACAGGCAAAACAAATTGAACTTTTGAGACTTAGAGTCATAACTTGCATATGATTTGTCAAAAGTGAGTTGGGTAAAACCAGCTCGTTTTTTATATCCAAAAATCCTGTTTTCCCAGCAGGAAGAGGTTTCTGATTATTGTGTATTAATATTTATAAGATGAAAGAATGTCGCAAAAAAGTGGGAAAATATCATAATAATTAATATTCACTCAAGTTAAATGGCGGGAGGTTTTGCAATTTAACTGGGTAAAATCATATGAAAAATCCAAGACCCATACATTTTGAAATCAACGCAATTGATCCTGCGCGCACCGCCAAATTCTATGCGGATGTGTTCGGGTGGGAGTTTGAAAAGTGGGAGACGCCAGAAGCCAACATGGACTATTGGATGGTTATGACAGGCGACAAGGAAACCATGGGAATCAACGGTGGTATGAGCAAGCAAGACCAGCCTCCTGCCAAAGGAGGAGCCAATTCATTCATCCCAACAATGGGAGTTTCCAATTTTGACGAATATCACCAAAAGATTCTTTCAGCCGGTGGAACAGTGCAAATGGAAAAGCACGAGATTCCAACTGTCGGTTTGCATGGATATTACCATGACACCGAAGGCAACATCTTCGGCATCCTCGAACCATCAGAGGAGATGAAAAAAATGGAAGAAACGATGTAATGATTTCAAAAAGAAATTTCCTGTCACCAGCGCAGGGAATTTTTTTAACTGAAAATTAGAAAAAAGCGTGAATTTGGGAAATTGAAGAATGATTTCGGGCTTAAAGTAGGTATTCTGCTCCATGCTCCATGTTTCATGTTTTATGATTTCGAGCTTGAATTATGGGTAAAATGAGAGTAGAATGGAAATATAAGTCAACTGACGTTGTTACGTAGCATGTTACGTAACAAAATTATATGTATGGAAATCGTGATTAGAAAAACAAATGAATTCGAAAAAGCTTTGGGAATTGCGAAAACATTGCCGGAGTTTTTCACGCAGCAAGGGCTGGATGAAATCAAGGTGCAGCTTCCTGATCAAGCAGTATATGGAGCATATGACGGCGAGGAATTGATCGCCTGCATTAGCTATAAGAAAGTCAATGACTCAACAATTGATATTGCTTTCCTTTTTATGCTGGAGACTTATCATGGAAAGGGCATTGGCACGCGACTTGTTGAAGAGAGTCTTGCTGTTGAAGGCGGGGAATTCAAGGTTTGCCAGGTTAATACTTTGGCAGAGACTGTTGAAGATGCAGGATATGCAAGAACAAGAAAATTTTATGAAAAATTGGGTTTTATTCCAATTGAAATCATCCACCCCTATCCCGGTTGGGGCATGGAAAATCCGTGTCAGATTTATGTGAGATTTTTGAAATAAAGCAGGCCTTGAGTCTGTTTTATTGTGCTTGAATTATGGGTGGAATGAGAGTAGAATGGAAATATAAGTCAACTGATGTTGTTACGTAGCATGTTACGTAACAAGGTTTTATTTTTGAAAAATAAGTTATGCACAGTTGTGTTTGAATTTATTGAATGATATAATATCACTGTAAGAGTTTAAAATAAAAATATGACACAAAAAATAATACAAGATATGGCCGTCAGTTTGAATATTCATCCAATTCATCTGCGGGTTTTTATGTCGAACTTTAAAAATGTATCAGCTGAAAATATCGTATCGGCATACAAAGAATTCAAAGATGAAAATCCAAAACCGTTTGTAAAGTGGGTTGGAGGAAAAAGGCAATTGCTCAAACAATTTAGAGAGAGAGATTTGTATCCGCCCTATGATTTTGATCCGAAAACTGCAACTTACTTTGAGCCTTTTGTCGGTGGTGGAGCAATGTTTTTTGATTTGTTACCAAAAAAAGCTGTTTTGTCTGATATGAATGCCGAATTGGTAACAACTTATAATGTTATTAAAAATGACGTTGAAGGATTAATAAAAAAATTAAAAGAATATCAAAAGAAAAATAATAAAGAATATTTTCTCAAAGTTCGTGCGCAAGATTTTAAAAAACTTTCCGATGTTGATGTTGCTGCTCGTTTTATATATCTAAATAGAACTTGTTTCAATGGAATGTTTCGCGTTAATGGTAGTGGTCAATTTAATGTTCCATTTGGGGATAACAAGAATCCGCTTATTTGTGATGAAGAAAATTTGCGGAAAGCTCATGATGCAATGAAGTATACTAAAATCTTGCATCAGGACTATGGAAAAGTTTTAGAAAAAGCAAAAAAAGGAGATTTTGTTTATTTTGATCCACCTTATTGTCCGGTTAACGCAACGTCTAGTTTTACGAGTTATACCAAGGAGGGATTTCTTGAAAAACAACAAATAGAATTGAAGGATGCCTTTATGGAGCTCCACAAGAGAGGTTGCTATGTTATGCTTTCAAATTCTGATACGCCATTTATCAATGAATTATATTCTGGACTAGGCAAAAAAATAAAAATTCACACTGTTGATGCTGGGCGTTCTATTAATTCAAAGGGAACAGGAAGAGGAAAAATTAAGGAGGTTGTCGTGATAAATTATTAAAAAATAATTATGGCAAATTTTACAAAAACAGAGCCTTATACATTTGCAGCCCTTTGTGATTCTTTTAAAATGTTTAAGATACCAAATTTTCAGAGACCATATAAATGGACAAATAAAAATATCCAAGAATTTTGGAGCTCAATTATTTCAAATCAGAGTCCATATTTCATTGGGAATATAGTTGCAGTAAGTGACGAAAGTCTTCTTGTTATTGATGGGCAACAGAGATTAACAACAATTAATTTGTTGTTAATAGCCCTAAGGGATACATATTCAAATATAAAAGTAAAAAAAAGCGATAAAACTAAAGTCAGTAGAACTATTGCAAGAATAGATAAATATCTGAAGGATGATGATCTTTCGAAATCGGTAGAGTCTGAATATAAACGATTAGAACTTGGCAAAGATATGTATCAGAAAATTTTCAACATGTTGGTTGATAACGAAATCGATAACATTGATATAAAAAAGTTAACTGATAACCAAAAACGATTAATAAACAACTATGAAATATTAAAAAAATTTATACTATCAGAAATTAAGGGATCAGAGCTGAATAGTTTGGATGGTATTTTAAACAAAGTTTTAAATTTGCAGTTTATTGTTATTGTTTGTGCAACTGAAAATGATATATATGGTATTTTCGAAGGATTTAATTCTACAGGATTGGGCTTGTCGGTAGCAGATCTTGTAAAAAATTCTATTTTAAAAGGAAGTGCGAGAGATACAAAAATGCAATCATTAATTGAGGAATTATGGAATGAAATGGAGTTAATGTTTGATGAAACAATTGCTTCAAAATTTCCTAAATTTCTTAGGCACCAATGGATTTCAGTTTATGGCCATGTTTCTATGTCCAACCTTTATAGGGAAATAAAGTCTGAGAAGATTGATAATAAGACACCGCAGATAATTAAGGAATATGTGGAATCAGTTTTATTTGATGCTAAGATATATCTTGGGATGCTATATTGGAAACACGAAAAAAACCTGGACTTGCCAAAAGATATATTGGAAGAAATATTTAAATTCAGATTTTTGCAAAATGACCAGGTTTATGAGGTGTTGTTGACTTATCATCGGGCATTTAAAGAAAAAAGGATAACCCAATCTTTTTTTAAAAAATTTCTTAAACGACTCTGGATTTTTACTGTTAGAGCTAGGTTCGTATCTGTAAATCCTTCTAAATATGAAAAAATCTTTTCAACACAATGTAAAGAAATTTACGAATGCAAAAATATTGAAGAAGTTTCTGCTGAAACTGAACGTTTTTTTTCAAAATTAAAAAAACTTGTTTCATCTGATGAGCAGTTTGTTGAGAATTTTATTGCAGATGTTAAGTATGGGAAGGATAATAAATTAATATCTCTAGCAATTTCAGACTTAATGAGTTATGATAATCCAGAAATAAGCATAAAAGAGCCAGAAATAGAACACATTTTACCTCAAGAACCTAAAAAATGGGGATTTGCCAAGAGTGAAGTAAAAGATTATGTTGATAAAATTGGAAATTTAACTTTATTATTTAGTGATTTTAATAAAAAAAATAGCAATGAAACCATGTCATTTAAAAAAGCTATATTTAAAAAATCAAAACTTAAGTTCAACGTTGATATAGCAGATAAATGGGGCGATATTTTCGTTAAAGACTTCAAGAATGCTATTGAGCGGAGAAGTATTGATATGACAAAAAGAATTGAAAAAATTTGGAAATAAATTTTAAAAATATGAATAATTACAATTTAAGATTACTTGATAACTCGGAGGTTATTAAATGGTGCTATGAGGGTGTTACGGATATTTCTTTGAAGAATACTGAAAGTGAAAAAAAATTAAAAGAATCAAAGGAGATAGAAAAAGAATGGGGCAATAGCGTTATGAATACCACAGATGGAAAGCAGTGGACAACTTTGCTTTGTCAAAATTTAGTCATGGAGGCACTTGTTAGGCTTGGTAGAAAAAATGTCAGACAAACTACTGCAAAAAAAAGTACTCTTAGGGATAAAAAATACGATCCAGATTTAGAATGTGACGAATTTGTTTATGAGGTGAAGGGCAGAAGTTGGTCTACCCCTGGAACTGCTGGTGAAAAAATACTTGGAGTGCCCTTGAAATATGGTGAATTGCCACGTTTATACAAAAAACCACTTCAAATAGTTTTGGTAGGATATCAGGAATATGAAGCTCGAGAAAAATTCGCTTTCGGTGATTTATTAGACAAAAATAATCAAACAACTGAATTACGAGACAGCCTAGCTTTTTACAAGGAGCACAATATTGAATATGTTGCCTTTACAGATATTTTGAAAAAAATAGGTTTTGATTATGGCTGTTGGAATTAAAGATGATTTAAAAAAATGAAAACAAAAATAAAATTGCATCCAGATGAATTTGAAATGGAATGTACCACTGTGTGGTCATTCCCTAGGCGTGGAAACTGGGCAACACATAAATCAGATTGGCGAGGAAATTGGGCACCAGAAGTGGTGCGTAATTTAATCCTGCGTTACTCAAAGGAAAGCGATCACATTCTTGATTGTATGATTGGCGGTGGAACAACCGCAATAGAGGCAAAAATATTAAATCGTCACATCACTTGTATTGATGTTAATGAAGAGGCACTAGAACGTACGAAAAAATCATTAGAATTTGAGGTTGAAAACAATTCCAAACAAAGAATAATGAAGTGCGACGCTCGCAATATGGCATTCATTAAAAATGAGGAAATAGATTTTGTTCTTACTCATCCACCGTATGTTGATATTATAAAGTATAGCGAAGGAAAAATTAAAGAAGATTTATCTGGCATTCATAGTCTGGATGAATTTTGTGATGAAATTGAAAAAGTTGCCAGTGAATTATTTCGCGTTTTGAAAAAAGGAAAATATTGTGCAATTTTGATGGGGGATACTAGAAGAGAAAAAATGTATCAACCGTTGGCCTTTAAGGTTATGGAACGATTTTTAAAACAAGGTTTTGTATTAAAAGAGGATATTATTAAAAAACAACATAACTGCAAAGCCACCGGCTTTTGGGTAAAACGTTCCCAAGAAAGTAATTTTCTCTTGATTATGCATGAGCATCTTTTTGTATTTCAGAAATGATTTTTTTATTATGAAAACAAAGAAAGAAAAAAAGTTATCAGAAGAGTTTGTGAAAAACTCTGTTATTAAATATCTCTCCTCTAACGGCTGGGGTCATTTTAAATTTGGTGGATTAAGAGAGCATGGTGTTGATATAAAAGCAAAAAAACAAAATTATGATCGGTATTTTCTTATTGAGGCAAAAGGCGAAGGAAGTCGTAGGGAAATGAATGAAAATTATTTTGTTTATTCATTAGGGCAAATAATAACTCGTATGACTTCTGGCGGAACAACAAGAAATTATTATGGACTTGCACTTCCGGATTCAATAGCAAAAATTGCGCTTAGGCGCATTCCATGGCAAGTAGCAAAAAAGTTGCTGCTGTATGTTTTTTCTGTTGATTCAAAAGGACAAGTGAAACAAAATTCTTGGCAGGATATAAAAAACAAAAAATAATTTGCTACGTAACATGCTACGTAACAAAATAAAAAATAAAAATTAATCTAGATTCCGGATTTGCTGTCCGGAATGATAAAGAAGTATGAAAAAGAAAGAAGAACTTGTTCGCAAAGTGACTGGAGTTGGGAAGCGAAGCCTCTCAATCGTCATCCCATCCGAAATCGTCGCCGAACTCGGGATTAAAGAACGCCAAAAAATGACCTTCAAAATCGACCGCAAGAAAATAATTATAAGTGATTGGAAATAATTCTATTTATATATGCGTGAAAAACACATAACACAGGAATCATCAAAATTGCAAAATTCTAATTTATCTGGGATAAAATTTGAAAACGATCAAACTTATTCCAAGAGCATTTCGCAAGAGTTGGCTGAAATGAGGATACAACAAGAAAAAAAAGATATTGACGAAATAGATAAAATTATGGGATTTTTTCGTGTACCTGAAAGAAATAATGAAGTACATGTTTTTGATGCTGGCGAAAAATTTGATCCATATTCTGAAATTGATAAAATTAGGGTTGGAAGTAAAAAAGAAAAAAGACATAATCTGGAAATATATAAGAAGAAATTAATATTTCAGCGTAAGGGGATTACTGAAATGCAAACTCATTTGTACGAGTTAATGCAAAAGAAAGAGACAATGACGGTTGAAATGCTTAAGCAATCCATTGCCGACCTTGAAGATAAATATGCATTATGCGATGAGCAAAGACGTATTTTTGATTCTGCAATAAAAATATATGCCGAAAGACATAATGGTATAGTTGAAAATACTCGAGATTGCATTGATGAAGAAGGGAACATTGATGGAAAAAAATTATATGAGAAAATTTTTGGTAGACAACCTTATGGGGATGTTAATGTTGAAATATTGCCAATTACTATATATCTAAGAACTTTTGATTTTGAAGATTATGCGTATGTTCATTCAAATGCATATAAAAACAAAAGAGAAATTGATGATGATGAATTTAAAAATGCTAGTATGTCAGGAGGAGTAAAATTGTGGAACTCTGGATTTTCTGGTCTGGAAAGCGTTGTAACACTTCAAAACGCTAATAATGTCGTTAAAAGAATGTTTAAGAGTATTTCTGATGAAACACGTGATCATGAAGATCAGCATAATTTTAATGATCTTATCGATGAAGCGTTTATAAATAACGGTAGCGCATCATCTCCTATTGGCGAAAACGAGGAAATATTACGGGATGTGGATGAAAAAGAAAAAAAGAAACAAGACGCTGAAAGTCGTGACATAGGCATTGAAATGATGATAGGGGATGAGATGTGCGCATTTTTTAAAACCGGTAATTCAGCTCAATATATTCATGACGCAATATTAAAAAAAGATACTATATATGAATATGGGAAGAATTATAGAAAAGAAAAAAGGAAACATGGAGAGCAATTTTCTCAAAATTACAAAGACCTTGTTGATGGAGGAATTGTTGCTATGTTTGATTTACTCGATCATGGTTATTCGCGAAAAGAGGTTATAGCCTTGCTATTTTTTGATCTTCCTTCACAGTGGGGAAAAGTTGTTTCTAGAGTTTTGGAAAGAAGAAAAACAACAACAGAAGAAAAACAAGATAGAAAAAAAATTGTGAATATTATTGATAGAATCAGTAGACATATTACTGGGAAGTTTAGTGATATCTATGATTTTTTTAGGGTAAGATTATAAAATAATATGGGTATTGAAAAAATAATGATTTCAGATTGGAAATAAAAAATATGAGAATTGTGGTTAGGGCTATAATTAAAAATGACGATTCACTGTTGGTAATTAAGAGAATTAAAAATGGGAAAACATATTTTGTTTTTCCTGGCGGCGGGGTTGATGATGGAGAAAGTCATCCCATTGCACTAAAAAGAGAATGCAAAGAAGAATTGGGCCTAGATGTTTCAGTATTGGAATTTATGTATGATTTTGATTTTATCAAAAAGGATAATGAGCCACAGAAAGAATATTTTTATCAATGCGATATATTAGGAGGAAAACTCGGAAGTGGTGAAGGAGAAGAATATAGCCCAGACCGCAATAGTGGAATTTATGAGCCAATGTGGATAAAGTTAGAGGAACTTTCAGATTTGGATTTGAGACCAATCGAAATAAAAAATAAATTAATAGCTGAATTATAATTAGCTACGTAACATGTTACGTAGCACTCCAGAGAAATAGAAGAGATTTTACGGGGTAAAAAATAACCAATCAAACATAGCATTCACTCAACGTCGGCCGTGGAAGAGTGATGTAAGGTGGGATATTATTAAGATGGAGATCTTTATTTTTTTATAGTATAATCGTGGTATGTATAGGCCAGGAGTTGTTCAAAAGAAAATATTGTTGGCGCTTTTAGGTGGGGTTGCTTTGGGTGTGTCTTCATCGCCTCGACAATATTTTAGTACTTTGCGAAAATTGAAAAAAGAATGGGTAAAAATAAATCCACAGAATTTTAATCGCTCCATCAAGAGTCTTTCGAAGGAAAAACTTATAAGCGAGATCGAGCTTCCTGATGGTTCTTTTAAATTGACCTTAACTGAAAAAGGCAAGAAGCAGGCTCGCGTGCTGAATATCTTCGGAAAGTCGATAGATTTCAAGAAGCCGAAGAAATGGGATGGCAAGTGGCGAGTTGTTATGTTTGATATCCCTGAAAAAGATAGACTTTTTCGCGACGTGCTCAGAAATCACTTGAAGGATTTGAAATTTAGGAAATTGCAGCACAGCGTTTTTGTTTCACCTTATCCTTTCGAGAAACCTATCTTGGAATTGGTCGCTCTGTATTCGGCGGAAAAATTTGTCAGAGTCATAACTGCACAGAAATTGGATAATGGTAAATATCTCGAAAAAATGTTTTTCAAAAAAAACAAACACTCACTCAACGTCGGCCGTGGATGAGTGAGTTAATAACAAATAAATAATTTCAGATTGGAAATAAAAAATATGGAAAAAAGTAAGATAAAAGCAATAATATTTGATATGGATGGTGTGTTGGTTAATTCTGAACCAATACATGAAAGAGCGGAAATGGAGATTTGTCTTGAGTTTGGTATGAAGGTTTCAAAACGTGAATGGGATGGTTTTCGGGGCAAGAAGCTTGAAGACATCTTTTCATACGCCAGCAAAAAATATGGAACTGGAAATGAGCCTATTGAGGAGATGATTGAGCGTAAGATTGCTCGGTATTTGTCATTGGCACTTGCTGAAATGGATCTCGTCCCCGGTGCATATGATTTTCTGCAGAAGCTAAAAAAGAATGGAAAATATAGCTACGCGCTGACGACCTCAGGCAGGAAGGTACAGCAGGAAAAAATTCTTTCAAAATTCAAACTTGCTGATTATTTTGAAATCATGATTACTTCGGATGATGTGAAGAATGGCAAGCCTCATCCAGAGCCATATGCAATCACAGTGCAAAAACTGAATGAGCTGCCCGAGGCATGCTTGGTTATCGAAGATTCTGATAATGGAATTTTGTCTGCCAAGGCTGCAGGATGTTTTGCTTGCGGGATCACGACGACATTTGGTCGCGAGAAATTGGAAGGTGCAGGCGCAGACATGGTAGTTTCTGATTTTTTTGAATTATCAAAAATATTATTCGATTAGTATTACATGCTACGTAACATGCTACGTAGCAACCCAATGAAATAATATTAAATTTCATGGGTTAAAAAATAAAAAGCATTTAAACAATCTCACATCCCATAGGGAATTACGTAGCTAATTACATAATTCCGAAAAAGCTGGTATACTTTCAGTAAGTAATAAAAAAATTAAAAGCTATGGAATTGGAAAAATTACAAGGGGTTATTGAAAGCATTTTGTTTGTTAGTGGGGAGCCGATTAAGAGGGCGAAGTTGGCAAAGATCGTGGGGCTTGGGGCTGAAGAAGTTGATGCTGCTTTGGCTGTGTTGAGCGAGAAATATGCTTTGGCGGGCAGCGGGCTTAGTTTGCTTGTTAAGGGCGAGGAAGTGCAATTGGTTTCTAATCCTGAAAATGCTGAGTTTATTGAAAAATTGGTTAAAAGTGAACTTCAAGATTCGCTTTCTAATGCTGCTTTGGAAGTCGTTTCAATCATTGCATATCGCGGTCCAATTTCGAAAACTGAAATTGAGGCAATTCGAGGTGTTAATTGCGCTTATACACTCAGAAATCTGCTTTTGAGAGGGCTTATTGAGCGAAGTGACAATCCAAATGATTCTCGAGGCTATGTTTATGCGATTACATTTGATTTTCTTAAAAAGTTGGGGATTGAATCCGTGAAAAATCTTCCAGAGTATGGTATACTTTCAGCAGATGAGAGAATTAATTCAATAATCTCAAAAGAATAATGGGTATAGGGGCAACCATTTTAATGATCGCATTTTTCCCGCTTAATTCCTTTTTGCTTTTTCACGAAAGTTGGGCAGGAGGAAGGCAAGTGCAGGCTGATTTTTCGACTGAAAATAAAAGTATTCAAGGATTGGCTCAGGGTGTGGAAACTGAAAAGAAACCGGAAGCGATTAAATTGTTGAAAGCGCAAGCTGTTGATGATCCACAATATCAACCTGTGCGCAAAGAAGGGGTTAGTGATCTTGTTTTGCCGAATGCTCATGCATCGGTTGTTATTGACGGAGACACGGGAACGATTTTGCATTACAATGAAGGACGCACTCAAAGGCAAATTGCATCACTCACAAAAATAATGACAGCTGTTTTGGTGATGGAAAATGTTAAGGATTTGAATGAAGCGGTTACTATTGATGAGGAAGCTGTTTATATTGAAGGCACAAAAATAGGTTGTCCTCGCAGCGGATATTGCATAAGCCCGCGTCTTAAGGTTGGCGAAAAAATCAGTGTTAAAAGTTTGCTTCAGGCAATGTTGATGAACAGTGCAAATGATGCGGCACTCGCACTCGGAAAACATATTTCAGGAACAGAAGAAGAATTTGCTGATTTGATGAACAAAAAAGCCAAAGAATTGGGATTGGTGGACACAAAATTTTGCACAGCCTCAGGACTTGATCTTGATGATGAAGAAGCTGCTGCCAAATGTTATTCTTCTGCATATGACATTGCTCGCATCGGTGCATATTCACTTCGTTATGACACTATTTGGAAAATGTTTCGTATGCCAAACAATTCAATCGTGACTTCATTGGATGGAAAAATTGAGCACACGATTTTGAACACAGATCTTGCGCTTGATCAGATTTCAAATGTATACGGTGGAAAAACCGGATTTACTCCAATGGCTGGGTATTCTCTCTTGATGGCTGTTTCTGATCCTAGTACAAAACATCGCATCATTGTGGTTGTTTTGGATGACCCTCAACGTTGGCAGGATATTCGCACCGCAATTGATTGGACACTTAATTCCTACAGTTGGCGATAGCGCAACTAATAATAAATAACTAATAACAAACAACAAACAACTAGGATTACGAACGAAAAGTTGTGAGTTGTGAGTTGTAGGTTATAAGTTAATATTATGCAATTTGCTCAAATTCAAACAATTCCGGAAGTCGTTAATGTTCTCAAGATTCTCATCACGGGACTCCTTGCTTTTTTGTTGGCTTTTGGGATCACACCTCTTTGGACGCACTTGCTTTATAAATATAAATTTGGAATTAAAATTAAAAGCAATGATGTTAGTGGTGGAAAACTGACATTTGTCAGTAAGTTGCACGCTCATAAATCAGGAACTCCCACGATGGGCGGAGTTATTATGTGGGTAACGATTATTATTTTGGTTTTTTCTTCACATTTTATTTTTCCTTGGATTGGAAAACTTTTGGATATTGATTTTATTGCTAGACTTGATTTTTTGAGTCGTAAACAAGTTTGGCTGCCACTTTTTGCATTAGCTTCCGCTGGAATTCTTGGTCTTTTTGATGACGTGATGAGTGTTCGTGGCTGGGGAAGCAACAAGGGTGGAGGAATGCGTTTTGCAATGAGATTTGGCTGGCTGATTGTTATTGCTTTGGCTGGTGGCTGGTGGTTTTTTTATAAACTTGGTTGGGATGTTTTGCATATTCCTGCTTTTGGGGATTTCTCAATTGGTTTTTGGTACATTCCACTTTTTGTTTTTGTGATTTTATTTTCCGCAGTGTCTTCAAATGAAACAGATGGTTTAGATGGGTTGAATGGTGGGGTACTGCTACTTGCTTTCTTTTCTTTTACAATCATTGCTTTTTTTCAAAACAAAGTTGATCTGGCTTCATTTTGCAGCGCTATGTCTGGCGTGCTGCTGGCTTTCTTGTGGTTCAATATTGCACCTGCGCGCTTTATGATGGGCGATACGGGTGCGATGGCACTTGGAACAACGCTTGGTGTTGTTGCTATGCTTACAAATTCAGCGTTGGCCCTTTTCTTTATTGTGTTTATATATGTGCTTGAATCTGGAAGTGTGGTGATTCAGCTTACTAGTAAAAAGTTTTTTCATCGTAAAGTTTTTTTGGCGGCGCCACTTCACCATCATTTTGAGGCAAAAGGTTGGCCTGAATGCAAAATTGTTATGCGTGCTTGGATTTTCACAATGATCACCGCTCTGGTGGGCGTCGTGATTGCCATTTTCGGCATGGGAAGATAAATTCATATAACATAAAACATATAACATGTAACAAATAAAAACAGATAGTGAGTAGCGCATAGTATTAATTTTTTTTGCTATATGCTATATGCTATATGTTTCATGAACAACGTGAGTATTAAAAAAATACAGGAAGGGGTTTTTTTGGATAAGAAAATTTTGGTTAGAGCAGATTTCAATGTTGCGCTTGAGGATGGAAAGATAAAGGAAAAATTCAAATTGGAAGCATGCAAAAAAACGATTGACCACCTGTCAGCTCAGAGTGGTTCTAAAGTTGCACTAATATCTCATCTTGGACGCCCAGAAGGGAAAAAGAATCCAGAATTTTCACTTGAGCAGATTAAAGACGAACTTGAAATAATTTTGGAAAGAAAAATTGTTTTTGTGAATGATTGTGTTGGCAGTGAAGTTTCAAAAGCACTGGACGCACTTAATGTTGGCGAGATTATTCTTTTGGAAAACGTTCGTTTTTATGAGGGAGAAGAAAAAAATGATGTTGAATTTTCCAAAAAACTTGCTGAAAATTTTGATGTTTATATTAATGACGCATTTAGTGTTTGTCATCGCAATCAGGCATCGGTAACTGGAATTACTGCTCACATTGAAAGCTATGCTGGTCTTCGTCTTCAAGAAGAAATCAAAAATCTCAATCGTGTTATTCATGAACCAGAAAGTCCCGCAACTGCTATTATTGGTGGCGCCAAAATTGAAACAAAATTGCCGCTTATAAATAATTTTGAAAAAGCATATTCGCACATTTTGGTTGGCGGAAAAATAGCCAATGAAGCAATTGATCAGAAATTGGCATTTTCGCCAAAAGTTATTTTGCCTTTTGATTTTGCCAAAGATCGTTTTGATATTGGCCCCAAGACAATCAGAAGATTTAAAGAAATTATTGCGCAATCCAAAGTTATTGTTTGGAATGGTCCGATGGGCAAATTCGAAGAGCAGCCATATGACATAGGAACGCGTGAAATTTTAGACGCAATTGTGGAGAGCGATGCTTTCACATTAATCGGCGGTGGAGAATCAGTTCAGGTTTTGGAAGAGAATAATCTTATGAACAAGATTTCTTTTGTCTCAACGGGTGGTGGTGCAATGCTAGAATATCTCAGTGGAAATCAAATGCCTGGAATTGAGGCTTTGCGCATGAAAAAGGAATAATAATATTTTGGGAAATGATGCGACAATGTGGTATACTGAAGTAGTCGTAAGGAGTTGTTTTTTTGTTTCGCCTGTTTCCTCTTTCGGCACGCTCTTGGCCGAAAGCTATGGCCAATCGCTCTTGCCTGCTATTTCGCAGCCAACGGCCTCAAGAGAAAACAGGCTCACAAAAAACCACATGTTATATATGATCCTTAGTTTCATTGATATTTTTTTAAAAAAACAAAAATAAATTATGAAAAGTCCTCAATTTAAGGCGGGCGATATAGGTGTATTTAACAAAAAAGTATCATTAATTGAACTTAGGAAAGTTGATCCAATTTCAATAGTTGGGCTGTATGTTTCAGAGGCTTTGTTGTTTTTGGGGATCTTGCTTATTTTGCTTAACAATTTAAATGTTGTTGCTCCAGGGAGTTATTTTGGTGCATATAACTGGGTAACTGTTACGGTTTTTTCCATTGGGCTTGTTATTAATTTTATTTCCATTCCATTTTTATATTTTTCCAGTTTGAGAAATTTTGTAAAAGAAAGTGAATTTTGGGACAAGGAAACATTTTGGATTTTGCCATTGTTTTTTTTCGGAACATTTTTTCTATACAATAGTCTTATAGCTCCGGCGCTGGTTTTGCTTATTTTGTCGATTATGACCATCGCATCTATCCATATCAAATTTATATTCAAGGCTCGAAAAATAAATATGGAAAATGAAAAAGGTTTATATGCTAGCAGGGAGCAATATGTAATAACCTTAAAATATCTTTCGGCTTATTACGTCTTATTGTTGGCATTGCTTGTTTCTTTTGATCCATTGTATCAAGTGTTCTTTTGGATTCGTTTACATACTTAAAATAAGTTTGAGTTAAACCCCAGTTAAATACTCGCCAAAGGCGAATTTAACGGGGTAAAATATATGATGAAAATTACAAATATTGTCGGCAGGGAAATTTTGGATTCACGAGGAAATCCCACGGTGGAAGTGGAAGTTTTTTTGAGTGGCGGTGAAAGCGCTGCGGCAGCTGTTCCTTCGGGAGCTTCAACTGGAAAATTTGAAGCACTTGAACTTAGGGATGGCGATGAAGCACGTTATGGTGGTTTGGGTGTTTTGAAAGCTGTAAAAAATATCAACACAGAAATTAAGGAAGCCCTTGTTGGCAAGGATGCAAGTCAGCAGTTTACTATTGATGAGATTATGCTTGAGCTTGATGGCACGGAAAATAAATCGCATTTGGGAGCAAATGCCATTTTGGGTGTTTCTCTTGCAGTTTGTCGCGCAGTTGCAAAGGCAAAAAAAATTCCTCTTTACGAATATATTAATGAAATTTCCAATCTTAACGTGAAGCCAAAACTTCCTGTGCCAATGTTTAATGTGCTTAATGGTGGAATGCATAGTGACAGTGGACTTAGCATTCAAGAATTTAAAGTTATTCCAACCGGAATTAAAACATTCAAGGAACAATTAAGAGCGGGAAGTGAAATATTTCATAAACTTAAAAAGATTATTGAAGCAGGCCGCCATAGTAGTGGTGTTGGCGATGAAGGAGGTTTTTCTCCGAAGTTGGAAAGCAACACGCAAGCCTTGGAACTTATTAATCAAGCGATCTCAGAAAGCGGTTACAGACTTGGAACCGAGGTTAATTTGGGCATTGATGCCGCCGCCAGTAATTTTTATGAAGAAGATGAGAAACATTATTTGGTTAAGCCGGAAGGTGTACACTTGGAACGCGAGCGCTTGATTAACATGTACAAGGAATGGATTGATAAATATCACGTTGTTTCAGTGGAAGATGGTTTGGCTGAGGATGATTGGGAAGGATGGAAAATTATGACTGAAAAAATTGCAGGCAAACAAATTTTGAATGGAATTCCTAAAAATGTTTTAAGTGAAAATTTGTTGGTCGGAGATGATTTGTTGGTCACAAATGTGAAGCGCGTTGAGCGGGCAATCAAGGAAAAAGCTTGCAATGCAGTTTTGATTAAAGTTAATCAAATTGGCAGTCTTTCTGAAACACTTGAATGCATACGTTTGGCCAAAAAGAATAAAATGAAAATTATGATTTCGCATCGCTCCGGAGAAACCACTGATGATTTTATTGCTGATTTGGCGGCAGGCACTGCAGCTGAATTTATAAAATCTGGATCACTTTCAAGAGGAGAAAGACTTTGCAAATATAATCGACTTATGAAAATCGAGCAAGAATTAAGATGAAAAATAAATGTACAATATAATTTGCATTGGCTCCACCTCTAAAGATATTTTTTTCCCAACAAATGAGGGTGTTATTTTTGATACTCCTTTGGAAATTACTTCGCAAAAAAAAATCGCATTTGAGTTGGGTGCGAAATATCAAGTGAAAGAGCGCTTTGAAGCGCTGGGTGGCTGCGCTGCTAATGTTGCGCAAGGGTTAACAAAACTTGGCGAACAGTCGGAATGTTATTCCAAGATTGGCGATGATGAACTTGGACACTGGATAAAAAAAACGCTTATTAATGGAGGCGTTGGCGTGGAGGCGCTTGAAATTGAAAAAGAATGCAAGAGTGATCTTTCCTTGATTATAGTGAATATGAATTCTGGAGAGAGAACTGTTTTTTCCGATAGGGATGCTAATAATAAGCTTACTATACTGCCAGAAAAACTTAAGCATGCACATTGGATTTTCATCAGTTCACTCAATGGTGATTGGCAGCAGCATTTAAGAACAATATTGGTTATAGCAAAAGAGAAAAACATTCGTGTTGCATTTAATCCTGGTCAAAAAAATATTAAAACCGATCTTCTTGAAGTTACTAATGCAATAACTGCAAGTGAAATATTTTTTATAAATAAAGATGAGGCAATTGAAATAGTTGGTGGCTTGGGGGATAATATGATTTCTGAACTTTTAGAAAATGAAGAATATTTGGCTAAAGTTTTGTATCGACTTAGTCGTGGGATTATTGTTATTACAGATGGAGAAAGAGGTGCTTGGTGTTATAATGGAGATAGTTTTTTTCATGGTGATGCTTTGATACAAAAAGCTGTTGATACTACGGGCGCAGGTGACGCATTCACCAGTGGATTTTTTGCAGCATATTTGAAAGGAAAGGATCCTGAGGAATGTTTGAGCTGGGGGATTGTGAATTCGAGTAGTTCAGTTAAGGAATATGGTGGACAAAAAGGATTGTTAACGCAAGAAGAAATAGAGAAGATGCTTTCTCAAATTAAAATAAAAAAAGTGAACTAATGTATTTCAAGTTTCATTATGTCTATTTTTTCTAAAATATTTTCAAAAAACAACGCTGAATATTATTTGGCGCTGGACATTGGAACTGAAGTTGCCAAGGCTTTGGTTTTTCAGATTAATGCTGAAGAAAAGGTTGGCTATGTTGTTGGTGTTGGAAAAGAAAGACAGAAAAAAGGGAATATGCAAAGCGGCGCAGTCTCTGATATTTCAGGTGTAATTGAAACTTGTCAGATTTCCATAAGCAAAGCTCTTGAGAAAGCTAATATAAAAAAAGTTAAAAAGGCAATCGTTGGTATTGCTGGAGAATTGGTGAAGGGAACCACCACAACAGTGCATTATGAACGTGGAAATCCTGATTCGCGCATTGATTTTCCTGAACTGAAAAATATTATTGCAAAAGTTCAAACTAAAGCATATGAAAGAATCCAAGAGCAGATTGCTTGGGAAACAGGACAGGATATTGAAGTAAAATTAATAAACGCGGCCATTGTTGATGTCAGAATTGATGGTTATCAAGTAACTAATCCGATTGGTTTTCAAGGTAAGGATGTTTCGGTTAGTATTTTCAATGCATATGCGCCGATGATTCATTTGGGAGCACTTCAAGCTATTGCTGATGAACTTAATATTGATTTGCTTAGTATTGCAGCAGAACCTTATGCTGTGGCGCGAAGCGTTGATTATGACGACGCCCTTGATTTTAGTGCTATATTTATTGACATAGGAGGTGGAACAACGGATATTGCAGTTGTGAGAAATGGTGGACTTGAGGGCACTAAAATGTTTGCATTTGGTGGACGAGCTTTTACTAAAAAACTAGCGCAAGAACTGCGAATTGATTTTGAAGAAGCTGAAGAATTGAAAATAAAATATGCCGAAGGAAAATTGGGCGCTGATGTGAGCTCAAAAGTGGAACAAATTTTGCAAAGTGATGCATCAGTGTGGCTGAGTGGTGTTGAACTTTCACTTTCTGAATTTGCTGGCAGCGATGTTTTGCCATCAAAAATATTGCTTTGTGGTGGTGGTAGCGGCTTGCCGGGTATAAAAAAAATATTGCTGACAAAGGAATGGGCTGCTAATTTGCCTTTCTCAAAACCCCCGAGTGTGAATTATTTGCAGCCGCGAGATGTAGTACGAATTGTGGATCAAACAAATGAACTTAAAAATCCTCAAGATGTTACTCCAATGGGCTTGGCTAATTTGGTGATGGATGTGACAGGTGAAGAAAAAGTAATGGCTGGAATACTCAGAAGAGTTTTACAAACAATGCAAGACTAAGATAGTTATAAAGTTATAAAGTTATAAAGTCGCAAGGTCTGTAAGGAAATATTTTCTTTAAGAACCTTAAGAACTTTAAAAACTTGGAACTAATGTTATGCATCAGACATTTTACATCGATTTGGAAGAGGAAATCTCATCAGTGATTGACCGACTGAATAAATCTATGGCTACGGATAATTATTTCGTGGTGCCAAAGCGTGCAATTTTTCTGCAAAGCGTTGTTAATTTGAAACTTTTGAAACGTGAAGCTGACAAAGTTGGAAAGCATATAATTATTATTACGCAAGATGAGATTGGAGCATCGATGGCTCAGCGATGCGGGATTGATACTCGCAGCACAACTGATGGTTTGGAATCAATTATGGACAATGAGGATGAAGAAATGGAAGATGAACTTGAATATGAAACTCCTGAAGTTGTTATTAAAGCTGAACAAAAAAAACAAAACAGATTGAGAGGTGTTGGATCAAATGATTTTTATGATTTGGCTACGAGTATTGATGAGAAAGATTCTCAATCGGATGTAACTTTTTCTAATTCGAAACGTGCTCATATTAATTCAGTTTCATCTGCGAATAAAAAAAGAGAAGCTTCATATGCGGAGCCATCTCGAGTTCCTGTTTATAAAAATGTTCAACCAAGAATGAATGCTGCCCGCAGGCCCCAGGTTGTTACTGGTTTGGGAAATAAAAATCGTCTTGATTTTGAAAAAGAAAAAACTCTTGAAAAAATGTATGCAGTAAAGGAAAAAAATGTAAAAGAGCCTGCAGCTCCAGTTTCGAGCAGTGAAAGAAAAATTAAAAAAATATTCCTGATGTTTATAGGGCTTTGCGCGCTTGTCTTTGTTGGTGTGGCAGTATATTTATTTTTACCAAGTGCAAAAATAATCATCGAGCCAAATATTACGAAAAATAAAATAGATCTTGATTTGAATGGTGTGGCTGGTTCTGCTGAAACCAATCAAACCAGCATTCCGATTCGTGTAATCAGCAAAGAAGAAAGTGTTGCTCTTTCTTATGAAGTGAAAGGTGGCTCTGCGGTGGCGGGCAAAAAAGCTCACGGCAATGTTGTGATTTATAATGAATATGATTCTTCTCCTCAAACATTGATCGCCACAACAAGATTTGAATCAAAAGATGGCAAAATATTTCGTCTTGTGAAAAACATCGTTGTTCCTGGAACAAGTGCCATTGCAGGGGAAATTAAGCCAGGTGCAATTACTGCCGAGATAATTGCTGATGAGCCCGGACCATCTTATAATATTGAGCCTACAGATTTTACCATTCCCGGCTTCAAGGGTGGACCGAAATATACAAAATTTTATGCCAAATCAACGGAGCCAATGGCGGGAGGCTCTATTGAAGGTGAAACTGCAGGAGGTGCGGTTAGTCAAAATGATATTGATGGTGCAAAACAAAAAACAGAAACCAGTCTTAAAGAGCAGCTCATTAAAGCTGTTAATGATGAGTTAAAGAATGATGAAGTAGCTCTTGAGCAGACTCAAAAAATTACAATCACAAAATCTAGCGCCGGTGTGAAGGTGGGAGATATGGTGGGAGAGCTTGAATACACTGCAGTTGCATCCGTCTACGTTTTGGTATTTTCAGAAAATGACGTAAGAACTGTAATTGAGCAGTCTTTGGCGAGTGAGCAAACACAAGATGTCAAAAAAGATATTTCCAAAATAGAATATGGAACAGCCGATGCTGATTTCGAGAAAAACACCCTTAAATTGAAGGTATATGGTGAGATAACATCCACTCCTATTATTGATAAAGAACAAATAAAGAAGGAATTATTGGGCAAAACCGATGAGCAATTGCCAGCAATTTTAAGAAAATATTCAACAGTAAAGAGTGTTAATGTTGAATTTCAGCCAAAATTTGTTTCGCGTATACCTCAATATTCACAGAGAGTAAGCGTCGAAATCAAAAATATAGCAAATTAGGTCTAATTTAAGCCAAAAAGTAAAAGAATAGGAATCTGAAAAGAAAGGAGGTATTTTAGGGTGCACACTGGGGTTGACAATAAAACAATACTTTGTTAAGATTGCTATACGTTTTAGAAAAACTTAATAAAGCCTACAGATTAGAGGAACTTACTATTTGAATTTCAAGAATGAGGATAGTGTGTGGCAAGTAAATCCCCTCTATTTTTATGTTGTAATTGAAAGTAAAATATGGCCCCAAAACAGGAAAAAGAATTGATAAAACTTGAGGGAACTATCATTGAAACGTTGCCAAGCACGACGTTTCGAGTGCGTTTGGACAATGGCCATGAAGTGCTTGCACATATTTCAGGAAGAATGAGAGTGAACTATATCAGATTACTCCCCGGTGATCGTGTACTTATGGAAATGAGTCCATATGATCTAACAAAGGGACGAGTAACTCAAAGAATGTAATAACTAATAACTAAAGACTCACAACTAATGACAATTGCCACGTTGGCGATTGGAGAAAAAGTTATAAGTAGTTGGGTAGTGGATAAATTTTATGAAAGTACGAGCATCAGTTAAGAAAATGTGTGCTAAATGTAAAATTGTTAGACGTAGAGGGCGAGTCTATGTGGTTTGTTCTACGCCAAAACATAAACAACGACAAGGCTAATTTCCCAAGAATTTCGTCCGCCAGCCGGCGGATCAAATTTCGTTTTTCGTTATAATTCAAAATTCTAAAATTTATTAAATCTATATGATACGTATTGCCGGAATAAATCTTCCTGATGAAAAAAGAATAGAAATTGCTTTGACATATGTCTTTGGAATTGGACCTTCAACTAGTCGTAAGCTTTTGAAGCTTCTTGAAATTGATATGACTACTCGCACGAAAGATTTGTCAGCTGAGGATGCAAATCGACTACGCGACGAAATTGAAAAAAAATATAAAGTTGAAGGAGAACTGAAACACGAGGTGAAGATGAATATCAAACGACTTAAAGAAATTGGAAGCTATCGCGGAAGTCGACATCAAAAAGGACTTCCAGTGAACGGTCAGCGAACAAAGACCAATAGTAGAACAGTTCGAGGAAACGTTCGAAGAACTATGGGAAGTGGACGAAGATCAGAATCAAAGACATAGATCCAAATAATGATGCGAATTATATCCGAATATAATCCGAATCATAAATATAAAAATTCAATTAAAAATAATTCGGATGTAATTGGGATATAATTTGGATAAAAAATTAGGATATGGCAGATGAAATTAAAACAACTGAAGAAGTGATGGCTGAAGTTTCTTTGGAAACTGAGGTTGTTGGTGCTGCTGAAGCTGAACAAGCTACAGAAGCTGAAACAAAGAAGAAAAAGAAGAAATTGAAGAGACAAATCTTGAAAGGGCAAGCTCACATCAAATGCACCTATAATAATACCATGGTGATGATTTCTGATGCTAATGGTGCAATGTTGGGATGGTCAAGTTCTGGATTATTGGGATTTAAGGGCGCAAAAAAAGCGACTCCATATGCAGCAACGCAAGTTGTGCACGATGTTTCAGAAAAAGTTAAGAAATATGGTATGCACGAATTGGACGTTTTTGTTAGAGGCGTTGGCAGCGGTCGTGAATCATCAATTCGATCATTGGCAAACAAAGGTTTTGAACTTACTGCAATCAAAGATGTGACACCAATTCCTCATAACGGATGCAGAGCGAAAAAACCGCGACGAGTATAATTTCCACATAACATAGAACATAAAACACATAACATGAATACGGATTAGGAATTTTTGTTCCATGCTCCATGTTCCATGTTCAATGACAAGATATGGCACGAGATTTATTAGGGTCAAAATGTAAGAGATGTCGCAGAGCTCAAGAAAAGCTTTTCTTGAAAGGCGACCGATGTAACAGCGCAAAATGTGCTATTTCACGGCGTCCATATGCACCTGGTGTTCATGGTAAGAACATTTCCAGAGGATTGAGCGAATTTGGAAAACAACTTGCAATGAAGCAACGCATTAAAAGAATGTATGGAGTCTTGGAGAGACAATTTCGTAAGCACTATGACGAAATTAGCAACAAACCTGGCGTTACTGGAGACTTGCTAATGACACGACTTGAAATGCGATTGGATAATGTTGTTCGCAAAATGGGACTCGCATCTTCTCCAATTCAAGCAAGACAGTTGGTAACTCACGGAGCATTTTTGGTTAACGGCAAAAAACTTACAATTCCTTCTTGTTTGGTTAAGATTGGCGACGTTATTTCAGTTAAAGAATCAAAGAAGGGAAATGCATATTTTGTAAATCAAATTCAAACTCTCGCTAATAAGAAAGATTTTCCGCGTTGGATTCAATTTGATCAATCAAAGTTGGAAGGCAAGGTTATTTCATTGCCAACCCGCGAAGATGTGGGAGTGCATGTTGATCCACAAATGGTTGTTGAATCATATTCACGTTAATATTGTTTTTGTTTAGAAATTATTTAACTTTTTTAATTGAAAAACGCTTTTCTTGTTCCGCCCAGCGGGATGATTAATGTGTTAGAAAGAGGATATGCAAATAGTGTCGCTTCCTCAAAAGCCAAAATACACCCCAATTGATGAGAATAGTGGGAAATTCGAAATCATGGGATGTTATCCGGGTTATGGTATGACCCTTGGTAATGCGCTTAGGCGTGTTCTTTTAGCATCTTTGGAAGGTGCAGCAGTTACATCAGTGAAAATTAAAGGTGTTTCTCATGAATTTTCAACTCTTGATGGAGTTATGGAAGATGCAGTACAAATCATTTTGAATCTTAAGAAGATTCGTTTTAAAATGCACAGCGAAGAACCAGTAAAGGTTAGTCTTAAATTCAAAGGAGAAGGAAAGGTTACTGCAAAGGAAATCAAATGTCCTTCAAGCGTGGAAGTTGTTAATACTGATCAAATTATTGCTACTGTTACTGACAAGAAAGTTGAATTTGAAATGGAATTGGAAATCTCTCGCGGCTTGGGATATGTACCAATTGATCAACAAGATAGACCAGAAAAGGAAATTGGTGTTATTGCAATTGATGCAGTTTACACACCGATTCGTCGCGTGAACTATGAAGTTGAAAATATGCGCGTTGGAAAAAGAACTGATTATAACAAAATTACACTTGATATTGTTACTGATGGAAGCATTACTCCTGAGGAAGCATTTAAAAAAGCTGTTGTTATTTTGGTAGAACAGTTTTCAGTGCTTGGTGGTATTGAAATGGTTGAAGAAGTTAAGGAAGTTGAAGCAAAAGAAGCTGTGATTGTTGAGGAAAAAGCTGCTGAGCAGGAGGCTGTTGATCCTTTGAAGATTAAAGTCACTGAGCTGAAAAATCTTTCAACAAGAACGCTTAATGTGCTTGAAGCAAGTAAAATTGTTAAAATCAAGGACATTGCAAAACTAAACGAAGAAGGATTGCTCGCATTGGAAGGTATGGGCGACAAAGGAGTAAAGGAAATTAAAAAAGCTATAGGAGAATTTGGAATAACATTAAAACAGTAAGTAGAAAGTTATAAAGTAGAAAGTTATAAGGTCAATAGAGTCGCTTTAGCGACATGCAAAGCAACTTTATGAACTTTAAAACTTTATGAACTTTTAACTAATAGATATGAATCATCTTGGAAGAACAAGAAAATTTAGCAGAGTGAAAAAACAACGAGTAGCGCTTCTTAAAACGCTCTTGGGTAGTTTTATTATGAAAGAAAAGATAACAACCACAGAAGCAAAGGCAAAAGAAATCAAGCCAATGATGGATAAGCTTATCACGAAAGTGAAAAAGATTTCTAATGATGAGACGAAAAAGGTTGCTGTGCTTAGAGATTTGAGAAAAAACCTTCCTTTGGTTGCTGTTAAAAAGCTTTCTGGTGAGTTTGCCCAGAAGTTTTCTCAGCGTCAAAGCGGTTATACTCGAATTATGAAAATCGCACAAAGAAAGAGCGATGGAGCACAAATGGCAGTAATAGAATTTGTATAAATAAACTCATAGAACATACAGCATAGAACATAGAGCATTGGAATTATAAAAAGAAATCGTGAGAAAGTAGATTTTTGTTCCATGTTATGTGTTACGTGTTTCATGAAATAGTTATGAACAGACAATATCATCTCTTTGATGCTCAGGGAAAAGTGCTAGGAAGGCTGGCAACTGAAATTGCAAAGATATTAAGTGGCCGAAATAAAGTTGACTACGTTCCTCATATTGATGGAGGGGATTTTGTTATTGTTATCAATGCGGACAAAGTTCGTGTTACTGGTAACAAAATGGAAGGAAAGATTTACCACAAATACAGTGGATATCCTGGTGGAATTTCATCAATTGCGCTTAAGGATTTGTTGGTTAAGGATGCTGGTAAAGTTATCCAAAACGCTGTATATGGAATGCTTCCAAAAAACAAACTTAGAGACAAGATGATGCTTCGCTTGACTGCTGTCGCCGGAGAAGATCATGGATGTAAAACGACTATTAATATAACACATTAATCATAAAACATAGAACATAAAGCATATAACATGAAATGCGGATTCAGAATTTTTGTTCCATGATCCATGTTCCATGTTCTGTGACCAAGATATGGCAGTAAAAAAAGTAGAGAAAACTGAAAAAGTTGTAAAACCTAAGACAGCCAAGGTTGCAAAGCCAAAGGCTGAGAAGGTTGTTAAGGCTGCAAAAAAAGTTGTCAAAAAAGAAGTGGCTCCGGTGGCTGTTGAAAAGGTTGCTGCCGTTCCGGTTGTTAAGGAAAAGGTTGCAAAGAAGATCGCTGGTGTTTATTTTTATGCTGTTGGACGAAGAAAAACTTCTGTTGCTCAAGTACGCTTGTATGAAAATGACAAAGCTACAGAAAATGATATTATTATCAATGACAAGAAATTGAAAGATTATTTTCCAACAATTTCACTTCAGAACAATTTGCTTTCACCGCTTAAGGCTGTTGGAATGCACAACAAATTTTCAATGACAGTATTGGTGCGAGGAGGAGGAGTGACTGGTCAAGTTGAAGCAGTTCGCTTGGGAATCGCTCGCGCATTGGTTGTTTTCAATGCTGAACTCAAAAAGACTTTGAAAGATCTTGGACTTATGACTAGAGATGCCAGAGAGGTTGAACGAAAGAAAGCCGGACTCAAAAAAGCCCGCAAAGCTCCACAGTGGGCAAAACGATAACAAAAAAATTCAAAAGGCTCCCATTTCGGGAGTTTTTTTGTTTCGTTTTGCATACTGTGGACAGAAAAGGGGTCGGGAAAAACTGGGTTTTCCCGCGGCGGAAGTTTGAAACCGCTGGGTTTCAAGGAGCGAAGCGACTCCACATCGGGCAAAACGTTAGGGCACGAATTTTCACGGATTTGGGCTCACGGATTTTCACGAATCACGGATCAAAATACTTTACATATCAATACTCAAAAAACGCCTCAAACAAGGCGTTTTTTGTATGTGGAAAATTTACTATTGACTTTTAGCTGAAAAAGGAGTATAATAGCAGGTTGTTTAAAATAAATGTTTGCAAATGCAAACTTCATAAGAAAGAGGGGTAAAATCATGAAATCATTGGCTCAGCAGTTAATCGAAAAGGGATTGGCTCCAAAAGATTCTCTCAAAAAGTCCAAAATTACAGAGAGGATGATTGAAGGTCAGCATCTTAAATCGTCTGGATTCCAAAGAATAACTTCAATTGTCAGATCAATCGATGATTTGGAGAAATGCCAGAGCGTGAGGGAATTCAAGGAGGCAGCAAGAGAAATAGTGTTGTCTGATATCTCCAGCATTAGCGCCATCGTAAAAAAAGCTCATATGCTTAAGGATGGGGATGGTGGCAAGCGGTTAATTGGTATGATGTATGCTCTCAGGGAAGGGCTTAGTAGGGCGCCAACCTCAGATCATGACCGCATGATCAGGCAAGCTTTTCGAAAAGCAGGGGGAGTGGTTAATCTACCTGGTAATGAAAGAAAAAAGAAAGGCAAAAAATAAAATAGTTGTCTTATTAAGACCAGCCGTTACATTTCGTAGATTCGAAGTGTAACGGTTTTTTTATACCAAAAAACGCACCTCACAATACGTTTTTTCTTTTTGCATTTTTTCCTAACACCTAAAACCTAGAACCTAACACCTAGTTCTGCACTGTGCTGGTCCCAGTCGTAGGGAAGAAGTTTTGTAGGAATGTTGTGCGTTCGGGGAAATAGATGGCGTGGAGAGAATTTTGTCCTTGTTCGTTCTTTTCAGTGTAATACAGCTTACCATCTGTAAAGTTGTTTACCAAAAGGGAAGTGCTATCGTTGAGTGAAAGCACGTCCATCATATTGCGTTGATCGCGGTTGTCGATTTCGATTAATTTGATTTTGTTGTTGTTTGTAAAGAGTATATGCTCATAATCTCTGGTCCATTGAACATTTCCAATTGTGTCTGAGAATTTGGTGATGGACATTGTTTCATCTTCATTTCGAATTGGTTGCACTTCCCATTTTCTGACAAAATAGGCGGAAATTTCATTTTTGTTCCAAAAGAGCAATTTTTTGCCATCGTCGGAAAATTGACTGCCCGTGGCATTATCGGAGAGTTGTTTGAAATAAACATCGCCTTCTTCGCCTTTGTTATATGTGTATAAATCGTTGCTCTTGTTGAGGAACACGATGCGGTCTTCGTCATATATGATGATTTGATATGAAGGGTCGTTCATATTGGAAGGACCAGAAGTGGTGATTTGAGTTGGAGTGTTGGTGGCATCAAAACTTGTTTCATATATGATGCCTTCAGGCAGCTGGAAGTAAAAAAGATTTTTTGGTGTCAGGTCATAGCTGGCAATATTTTGAGCTACAAGTTTTTTATTTTGCAGGTCATTAAGATCCAATCTATATAAATTGTTGTCTGACATATAGAAAAGCACATCTTTGCTTTTTGGATCCCAGCGCGAATGAGAAAGATTGTTGTCGCCCGTCAAATCTCTGAGATTGACAGTGTCCTGTGAATTATCGACTGAGGCGATAAAATAATTTTTTTCGTTTTCTTTATTGATAGCGGGAATGATAAGTCTGTGCGCCTCAGGAGACCATTCAATGTTTTCTTTTTCATTGGTTGTAAAAATGTAATCATCTGCGGCAAAAACTTGAGTCATCGCAAGTGTTTCAGGGTCAAAAATTTTCACGAAAAAGACATTTTCAACCTGCTGAGAAAAAGCTGCCAAATTTTTACGAGGTGAAATGAAGAATTTCTGAATACCAGCGGATTCATAGTCTTCGCGAGCATAAGAATCTTGAGTAAGAACAATGTTCCAAAATTCTGTGGAAATTCCGCTGTGCACTGATATTTTTTTTGACCAACTTTTATAACCAGGAGATTTTACTTCAAGCAGATAATTCCCAGGGTTGACGCCTCCTATGTGATAAGAGTTATTGATGCGATTGAACGATTTTGAAGGCATCAATATTCCATCTACATATACATCGACTTGTTGAGGGGTTGTTTTCATCGTGATAGATCCGGCATATACAAAAATTCCACTTTCAAAATTGAAGCGGTATCCAAAGGCATATCCTATAATAGAGGCTGCAGTAAGCCAAAAAAGGACCACAAGTGTCCAGAAAAAGATTGTTTTAGGCATTTCTGATTTGTCCATACTGGTAAGTATTATATCTTTTATTTATAATTTTGTCCACTGTGAAAAATCCTTGCGAATACTGATAAATACGAGTAAAATATACACATAAGCTGACAAATTTAATATTGTAGGACTTACGCATTTTCTCAACAATTTTCTAGCGAAGCCGAGTGAAATGAAAGTACTCTTTCAATTTCCGAGCGAGCGACGAAAAGCTCATTTCTTTTTTGGCACGCTTTTGGATAAATACTCAATATCCAAAAGCTCAAAGAGTCGCTGTCGCCAACTATTGGCCAAAAAAGAAATGTTTCGAAACGCGTAACCCCTTTATTTATACTTTATGCAATTGGACAAACTTTTTTCAAATTTTGGGCTGGCGAGCAGTGCTGCTGAGTTGGTAACCTTGATCTTGGTTCTCTTGGTTTTGAGCACACTTTTTTGGCTTTTGGTTGGGCGTTTTCGTTTGCACAATTTTTTGATTAATATGTATATTTCTCTTGCAATTTTGCAAGTTATCCCAAAAGACGTGATGGCTTTTTCTAAAAATTCTTCTATTTTAGTTTTTCTTATTTCCGTTGTTTTGCTTACTTTGCTGAACAAATATTTGTTTGATATTCATCAATCAGGCAGTGGTCTTGCACTTTGGCAAGTTTTTGTGATGAGTTTTTTTGAAGTGGTTCTTTTGCTTAGCATTGTTATTTCGTTTTTGCCAGCCAAAGAGGTTACATCGTATATTTCTAAAAATTCCCTGAATTACTTCATTGATCCTATATGGCGCTTGGTCTGGATGATTGCACCTCTAGCCTTCTTGGTATTTGTCAGAAAAAGAGAGAGATAGGGTAGGGGTTGACCTTAATTTTTATATCAGATATAATTAACAGCGTTGACTTAATATTTCAAAAATGAGCGGGCACATAGCTCAGTTGGTAGAGCAGCGGCCTTTTAAGCCGATGGTCGGGGGTTCGAATCCCTCTGTGCCCACAAAAACGAAAATCCCTTTTGGGATTTTTTTGTTTTTGTGCACAGAGGGATTCGAACGGGCAGAAGCTAAGCAAGTTGACTTTCAGCAGAAAGGCAACGCAGCGTGCGTCGATGAATGCGAGGAATACGAGCATTCAGCGCTGCCCAGGACAAGGAGCACGTGAGCGGCGGCGAACGAGCGACGCGCGCAGAGTGTGCCCACAAAAACGAAAATCCCTTTTGGGATTTTTTTGTTTTTGTACTAAACCAACACTTCTGGATTCTTTCTGATTTCTTTGCTATAATTCAAATATTAAGGGGCGATTATAAACATAAAAAATTCACCCTGTTAAATAATTTTAAAAAATAGTAATTTTTTAAAATTAAGATTTGGGTGATAAGCAGCTTCTGTATTAGCATAAAAAAGCTTAAATTTGAATAAGTTGGTTCTATAGATGATAGACCCAAATCTTATTTAACAGGGTAAATGATAAAAAAAATATTATTAGTCATTCCAATAATTGCAATGACAACTCTTCTTTCTGGTTGTAGTTTTGGCGAGAGTTTTACGCCAGCCAAGATTACAATGGAAAATGCCACTGTGATTAAAACTGAAGATGGTGGTGCAAGTTGGAATCCAAAAATAAGAATTGATGACAAAAAAACCATCTCGGGAGTGGATGTTTTATCAATGGCAATACACCCAAACAATCCAAATATAATTTATATCGGAACAATGTCTAATGGGTTGTTCGTTTCAAAGGATGCGGGAGAAAGTTGGACTGCAGTGGCATATCCTGGCAAAGCATATGGCTTGGTTTTTGATCCAGCAAATCCTGATGTGATGTATGGCAGTGGTGTTTTCAATGGACGAGCAAAAATATTCAAACGACTTGCTGAGGGTCAAGAATGGAAAGAGGTTTATACTGAACCAGCAGATGGCACCGTCATTTCTTCACTTGCAATTAGCAAAGTTAATTCTAATATTCTTTATGCGGGAACAAATGCAGGGATTATTATAAAAACAACTGATGGCGGACAAACTTGGGTTAATTTGAAAATCAATCAAGACATCAACTCGCCAATCACGAGCATCGTTTTCGATCAGGCAAATGACCAACACGTGTTCTTTGCTCTTTTTCAAGAAGGAGTTTTGGAAACAAAAAATGCTGGAGCAACCATTGAAAATATCACTGATCAAATTGACACAAAAGGTAACACCACAAGCGTATATAGTCTTGTGGCTGATCCATATTTGGGCGGAGTTGCATATGCTGGCACGGAAGCGGGAATTTTTCGCAGAAATGCGGATGGTTCTTGGAGTTCAATGAATTTGATTGAAAGTTCAAAAGCTTTTGCAATCAGATCAATTGCAGTAAATCCAAAAAATTCCAAGGAAATTATGTATTCTTCGGCTAAGGCGATTTATAAATCAACAGATGGTGGAGCAAAATGGGCAACATTTCAATTGGATACTGCCAAGGAAATTAGTATTTTGAAATATGATGTAACAGATCCTGCAAAAATTTATGCCGGACTTAGGAGTTTTTAATAATATTCAGAACCTAAAACCTAATAACTAAAACCTAATAACTAAAAAATATGTACAATGAAATTATAAACCTGCATAAAGAAGACTTGAAAAAGTCAGTTGAACATTTTAAAAATGAAGCGGGAAAAATTAGAACTGGTCGTGCTAATCCATCTTTGGTGGAGGATTTGTTGGTGGACTATTATGGAGCAAAAACTCCGCTTAAGCAGATCGCTAGTATCAACACTCCTGAGCCGAGAACTATTGCCATTCAACCGTGGGACAGAGGTGCTCTCGGCGCCATTGAAACAGCTATTCGAAATTCTGATTTGAATATGAATCCTACTAACGATGGAGTGTTGGTGCGAATCAACATCCCAATGCTTACAGAAGAACGAAGAAAGGAAATGGTAAAAATGCTCAATCAAAAAGGCGAGGAAGCTCGTATTGCTGTTCGTTCGATTCGCGAAGAAATTTTAAAAGAAATTAAAGATGCTGAAAAAGCAGGCGAAATTTCTGAGGACGATGAGTTTGCTGGCAAAGAAAAATTGCAAGTAGTTGTTGATGAATATAACAAAAAAATTGAAGAACTCCGCGCCAAAAAAGAAGTGGAGATAATGACAGTGTAGGTATAAAATATCCAATATCTAATATCTAATTTCCAATAAAAAAAATAATTCTAAATTTCAAAAACTTAGAAATTGAATAATTGGAAATTTTGTTAGAAATTAGGAATTAGTAATTAGATATTAAAATCCTTAATTGGTATAAAAAATAATAATAAAAAATCATGTTGACTTTAATAGTGTTTTTAATAATCTTGGGTCTTTTGGTTTTTGTTCACGAGCTTGGTCATTTTGTGGTGGCACGCAGGAATGGTATTAAATGTGAAGAATTTGGTTTTGGTTTTCCACCCCGCGCGGTCGGTTGCTATTTTAATGAGAAAAGTAAAAAGTGGGAAATTGTTGCTGGCAATAAGCATATTGAATCAAAAAATACTGTTTATTCTTTGAACTGGTTTCCGTTGGGAGGTTTTGTGCGCATTAAAGGCGAAGATGGAACAGGGAAAGTGGACAAGGATAGTTTTGCAAGCAAATCAGCATGGATTAGGATTAAAGTTTTGGCTGCTGGTGTAATTATGAATTTCATCTTGGCTTGGGTTTTGTTTTCATTCCTTTTATTTTTGGGTATAAACCAAGAAGTTGATCAAAATGACACAACAATAAAAGACGCTAAAATTCAAATTGTTACTGTCGCGCCAAAAAGTCCTGCCTATGAAATGGGAATTCGTGAAGGGGATACGGTGGTTAAATGTGTTGGCGATGATTCGAGATGCGCTCAATCGTTTTCCAACATTGCTCAGCTACAAAATTTTGTGATTGACAACAAAGGCAAGCAAATTACTTTTGAAGTTTTACGTGGAAGCAAGACTTTGAATTTAACCGGCACTCCCAGAATTGAATCGCCGGTTGGAGAGGGTCTTTTGGGTGTTGGTCTTGCGCAAACAATTTTTGTGAAATATTCGCTTTGGGAATCAATCAAACAAGGACCATCTGTTATGTGGAATGTGATGTTGATGATGGGGGTTGTGATTGGAAGTCTTTTTGCGGGAGACACTTCAAACATTGGAGGACCATTGGCGATTGCACATTTCACAAAGCAAGCCACAGCTCTTGGTTTTTCTTCGCTTGTGCAGTTGGCGGCACTTTTGAGTATAAACCTTGGAATTGTGAATATTTTGCCAATTCCAGCGCTTGATGGTGGTCGCATCTTGTTTATTTTGATTGAAAAAATAAAAGGCTCTCCTGTTAGTCAGAAAACTGAAAACGCACTGCATACAACTGGTTTTTTCTTGTTGATGATGTTGATGGCATATTTGGTTGTTAATGACTTGATGCGCTATGGTTTCGGCGGCATATTTTAGTTTTTTTGCAAGGTATATTTCTAAAAAATATTGACCCTTGACAGGGTCTTATTTTTTGGATATGATAGATGTGTTCTCAAATCATAAAAAGTATGGTTTTTGCCGCTTGAGCGGTATTTTTTAATCACTAAAATACAAGAATTGTTATGGTACGATTTATCACTAAAGAAGGATTAAAAAAATTGAATGAGGAGCTCGAGGACAGAAAAACTCGTTTAAGGCAAGAAATTGCGCAAGCTATTAAAGAAGCCAAAGAACAGGGTGATTTGAGTGAAAATGCTGAATATGCTGAAGCAAAATCACAGCAAAATGAAAATGAATCAAAAATTGGAGAGCTTGAAATGGTTATCAAAAATTCTCAAGTTGTTGAAAGAGATGATTCTCAAAAAGGAGCTCAGATGAGTAGTGTTGTTAAGGTTAAATTTAATGGAAGTGAAATGGAATTTACAATTGTTGGTTCCAACGAAGCTGATCCTGCAAATTTCAAAATTTCAAACGAATCTCCTCTTGGAAAAGCATTTATGGGACACAATGCCGGCGACAGCGTTGATGTGACAACTCCAAAGGGTGTTATTACTTATAAAATTATTAGCGTCAAATAGTTTTTAAATTTCTAGAAAAATCCTGCCAAGGCAGGATTTTTTGTTATTTTAAAAAGAATGTTATAATTGTTTAATGCTTGAGAAGGAATTAGAAAAATATTTTTCGTTCTCGCAATTTCGTCCTGGGCAAAAAGAGGTTGTCGAGGCTATTATTGATGGGAAAGATGTCGTGGCGCTGATGCCGACAGGGGGAGGAAAGTCCCTTTGTTTTCAACTCCCGGCTATTTTGAGTGAGAAAATTTCAATCGTGATTTCGCCGCTCATTGCTTTGATGCAAGATCAAGTTGATGCTCTTAACGCGCGAGGAATTGCAGCGACATATATAAACAGTTCACTTGATCAATATGAAATTGCTGAGCGTTTTGATGATATTAAAAATGGTAAAACCAAAATAGTATATATTGCACCTGAAAGATTCGGCAATCGAGAGTTCCAAGCACTTTTTTCAAATCTCGATGTGTATTTGTTAGCAGTTGATGAGGCACATTGTGTTTCGCAGTGGGGTCATGATTTTCGTCCAGATTATTTGGCAGTGAAACAATATATTGCGATGCTCCCAAAGCGTCCAATTGTGGCGGCTTTTACTGCGACAGCAACTCCAGAAGTAAAAGATGATATCATAGAACGTTTGGCTTTAAGCGAGCCAGCTGTTTTTGTACGTGGATTTGACAGGCCAAATTTGAAATTTTTTGTGCGCGCAAATCTTAAGAAAAAAGAAAGAATTGAAGAAGCTCTGCGAATCGTAAAATCAATTGAAGGTTCTGGTATTATATATGCCATTACGCGTAAGGAAACTGAAGAAGTCGTCAGATTTTTCAAGGAAAACGGAATCAAGGCTGCAGCTTATCATGCAGGTATGACTGGAGACAAGCGAAGCAAAATCCAAAATGACTTTATGGAAAATAAGTTTAAAGTTATTGTGGCGACGATTGCTTTTGGGATGGGAGTGGACAAAGCTGACATACGCTACGTGATTCACGTCGGGATGCCATCAAGCCCAGAAGGATATTATCAAGAAGCTGGAAGGGCTGGGCGCGATGGAGAAAATGCATATTGCATTTTGCTTCATTCTAAAAGTGATGCAAGTCTTCATCATTTTTTCATTATGACAGGTAAAAGTGAAATGTCGCAGCAAGGAAAAAATTGGGCTGATGCGAAGGTTGTTACTGATATTAAATATGCACGGCTAGATAAGATGAAACAATACGTTAATTTGGATTCCTGTCGGAGGCTTTTACTGCTTGAATATTTTGGCGATCCTACAGTTAAAAATCATTCTGGCAATTGTAAAGGTTGCGACGTATGCTTAAATTACAAATGGGAAAAATCTGAGGTTGCTGTTGATGGCATCAAGAAAAAAACAAGAATAAAAAAATCCCCAGGCTTTCTTGGTGGCACAATTTTAGAAACTGCAAATCTGTATAAACAAAAATATTCTCCAGAAAAAATTGCCAAGATCCGCTGCCTCGGTGTGAGCACTATTTTCAATCATCTAACTGAATGGTATATTAATGGTGGAGAATTTGTGATTGATGATTTTTTAAATAAAAATGAAGAGGATAAAATATTACAAGCCATTGAGGAAATTGGAAGCTTTGAAAAATTAAGCCCGCTTAAAAATATTTTGCCACCTGAAATAAGTTATGAAAAAATTCGTATGGCAATTGCGAAAATGTTACGCGAAAAACATATAATACAAAACATATAACATATAACAAAACTAACCCCAGTTAAATAGTGCGGAGTACCGCAATTTAACGGGGTAAGAATTTATGGAAGAAATTTTGAAAAAACTTGAAGAGCAACAAACAAAAATAGACGCGATGTACGTGTCTGTAGAAAAACTCAGAAAATATTTTCTTTGGACGCTTGTCGTAACGATTGTAACAGTGGTGGCGCCGCTAATAATATTGGCGATTGCTTTGCCGTTTATGATAAGCACAATCAGTAGTGCTTATGGAGGATTGTTATAATTGTAATTAATTTTTTTTTAAAATAATAATTTTATGGCAGTAGAAAATGTTGGCGACAAATATGTCTGCAGTGTTTGTGGAAACGAAGTTGAGGTGACAAAAGTCGGCGGTGGAACATTAGTATGTTGCGGACAAGACATGGAAAAGGCTGAATAGTTAATTAGCTATTCAATTGTTGATTATTGGATCAACAACGAACAAAAATAAAAAAACCAAACAACTAGCGGTCGTATGTTGTTTGGTTTTTTTATACTATTTTTGTGCAATTGGTGTGTAGTGGATGATATTAGTATCATTAAAATGACAAGCAATAAGTACGTATTCTTAAATTGGATATTTTATGATATAATCCCATCATATGGAAAAACATTTTCTTCCACAAAAATATCCAGATTTGGCTGGCAGTCAGCCAGTTGAACGCGCGGTGGATAAAAATTTAAGAGAAAACAAAAAACTTCCAAAAGAAGAAAGAGAAAGAGGTCCTGAAACAAAACAGGATCGTGTTGACGCATACATTAAGCGCATTGAAAAAATAATCGATAATGATCGTGGCTTTGAACTTCTCAAACAAAAGATCCTTAATCGTTTCACTTTAAACATTGAAAATCCCGAAACGCTTGAAAGAATTGCAAATGGCCTGTATGAATCTGAAAAACGCATTGCAATTGAGCGTGGTCAAGCTGGCGACATTCAAAAACTTGGTTCAACTCAAGAAATCATCGAACATTACAAACCTCTCGTCAGAGAAAAAGCAGAAATTCAAGAAAAAACACTTTCTTCTTGGTTGGATTATCTTAAGAAAAACGATGCCCAACATCCAATGTGGTTTCGATATTTTGTGATGCGAAACATTGAGAAAATGGGAATGTTGGACAAAGAAAATGTTGAATATTCCAAAAGAGCCAAAATGACCGTGGCGCCTTTTCCAGAATTAAATTCAGAAGCACTTGGTTGGGTTTTTAAAAAACTCAGCGGAGAAACTGAAGAAAATCTTGAAGAAGAAAAACAAAAAACCTTGGAAAAATTGATAAATGCCAAAGATTTTTCCAAACTCTACGCTTTTGCATTGGTTGAAACTGCTGGGAAACTCAATCGCGAAACGATTGAGGGAGAATGGAAAAAATATGATCAAGGCAGTGATTGGCATATTTTAGAAAATGAACTTAAAGGTAAAGGAACAGGTTGGTGCACAGCTGAAGGCAGCGCAAAACAGCATCTTGAAGGTGGAGATTTTTACGTGTATTTTTCCAAAGGTTCAAATGGTGCATACTCAGAACCACGTGTGGCAATCAGAATGTATGGTGATAGTGTCGGAGAAGTGCGCGGAGTCAATCATAGGCAAGAACTTGAACCAGAACTGGTTGATATTGCTCAAGAAAAATATCACATCTTGCCTGGTGGAGAAACATACGACAAAAAAGCTCAAGATATGAAATTACTCACAAAGCTTACAAAAAAACAAGAAAAAGGAGAACAATTTTCAAAAGAGGATTTGATATTCTTGTATGAAATTGAAAACAAGATTGAAGGCTTTGGATATGATAAAGATCCAAGAGTTGAACAACTTCGAAAACAAAGAATTGTCACGGAAGATGCGCCGATTGTTTTTGAATGTGAGCCAAATCAAATTGCAACAAAAAAAGAAGAAATTAGCGAAAATACCAAAGCATATATCGGATCGCTTTTTGAAGGAATTTTTCAAAAAAATATTGAGCATATCTATACATCTTTTCCCGAGGGAAAGTTAGAAAAGTATCAGATTGAAATTGGAGGAAAAACCAAAGAGCAGCTTGAACAAGAGATGAAAGAGCAAAATATTTATGTTTATGATGTGGCGAAAGATTTGATGAACAGTCCTGATTTTGTTACGTCAAAAAATATTGAAAATGCAAATCTAGTGCGACTCACTGTTAAAGATCTCGGTTTTCCAAATGGCGCAACAACGGATGAAATTTATCAAAAAGCTCAAGATTTTGGTTTGGAACTTTGTCCTGCAGAAGTTGGACCACAGATGCGACTTCAAAGTGAAATAAAAGACGGGATGATAATTGCGATGAAACAAATTATTTGTGACGGCGATCCGGATGTTTTCAGCTTGACTAGTGGCGACGGCAGGCTGAAGTGGGACTGTGCTGGGCCGAGCGATCATTGGAGTGGCCACAGTGCTTTCGTCTTCCGCCTGCGCAAGTTTGAAGCTTAAAAACTTTGTATTTTTGTATTTCTTTGCATTTTGATCCTTTGAATTTTTTCCGCCAGCAGGCGGATCAGCCTTTGGCTGAGATCCCTTGAATTTGAATCCTGTCCGTAAGGACAGGATTTTGGTATTGGGTACATTTTTCACATCACAGGACATTGAGGACTTCAACAAAAAGAAGAATGTTTAAACGTCTTAGGAAAAATTTTGAAAAAGAATCCCTCAGTTCTTATTTGGGAATGTTGAGCCACGGGGATGCTTATGGGGTTAGAAATGAAATATTTAAGAATGTATGATTAAAAATGAAAGTTATCCACAGTGGAGTAGTAGACTGGATTTGCTTATAATGATATAATATCACTATAAATTATTAAAATATCCCAGTTAAGTATTTCTAAATGAAATTTAACCAGCCTCGACTAGACGTCAAGTCTAGGCGGGCTGGGTAAGAAATATTATGAAAAAAGAAAGTAAAAATTCATTGGCAATTTTTGAGGACAAGGAGATCAGAAAAAAGTGGCACAATGAGGAGTGGTGGTTTGCAATTGTGGATGTTATTGCAGCATTAACTGATTCTGTTCAACCAGGGGGCTATTTAAAAGATATGCGTCGTAGGGATAATGAATTATTAAAAGGGTGGGGGCAAATTGCCACCCCCCTTGCAATTAACACGTCTGGTGGTTTGCAAAAAATTAACTGTGCTAATACGGAAGGACTTTTTCGTATTATTCAATCTATTTCATCTCCCAAGGCTGAACCATTTAAATTGTGGTTAGCAAAAACTGGTTATGAGAGAATTCAAGAAATTGAAAATCCAGAATTAGCACAAGACAGAATGAAACAACTTTATGAACAAAAAGGTTATCCTCAAGATTGGATTGATAAAAGATTGCGTGGGATTGCAATTCGTCAAAATCTGACTGATGAATGGAAAGAGAGAAATATTACCAGTCAAATGGATTTTGCAATTCTTACTGCGGAAATTTCAAAAGCTACATTTGGAATGACGCCAAGTGAATATAGAAAATTTAAAAATATTCCAGGCAAATCAAAAATTAATTTGCGAGATAATATGACGGATTTAGAGTTGATTTTTACGATGTTGGGTGAAAGAGTGACAACTGAAATTTCCGAGCAAGAAAAACCTGTTGGTATGCCAGAAAATAAAAAAGTTGCAAGTCGTGGTGGCTCTATTGCTGGTAATGCTAGAAAAGAAACAGAAAAAGAATTAGGTAGACCAATTGTTTCCAGGAATAATTTTTTGTCTATATCCAAGAAAGATAAAAATTTGGGCAAATAATAAAATTTGATCTGTGCATAACTCAAAAAAGAGGCTAAGAAAAGCCTTTTTTTGTTGTTTAAAAACGTGTTGACTGTTGGAGCGCTGTGGAGTAATATTACATTACAGTGTGGCTGAGTGGGGAGATGTGTGGAATTTGATAAGATATTACTTTTTTGCATTTTCCTAAAACCTAAAACCTACCCGTATGTTTATTGGAGAATACCAACATAATATTGATCCAAAAAAGCGGCTTGCGCTTCCTTCAAAGTTTCGTAAGGAGCTTGGAAATAAAGTTGTGGTAACTCGCGGATTGGATAAATGCTTGTTTGTGTATCCTGCCAAAATTTGGAAAGAGTTGGCGGAGAAACTTGGAACGTTGCCGATGGGGGAGTCGACAACACGAAGTTTTGTTCGCTTGATGCTTGCAGGCGCAGTTGAAGGAGATATGGATAGTCAGGGAAGAGTGCTTTTGCCAGAATATCTGAAAGAATATGCGGGTTTGGATAAAAATGTGACTGTGGCTGGACTTTTCAATCGCTTGGAAATTTGGGATGAGAAGAAATGGAATACATATAAAACAAAGGCAGAAGAAAATACCGATGAAATTGCTGAGCAATTGGGAAAACTGGGAATATACTAAATTGCAATTTCGAATTTCGAATTTCGAATTTTGAATGAATGTAAGAATGTTTTAATGATTGAAAAATTAAATCATTAAGATTTGATTCAAAATTAAAAATTCAAAATTCGAAATTAAGATGTTATGACGATACATAAGACAGTCTTATTGAACGAAACGATAGAACAGCTCAAATTGCGTCCGGGGATGATTGTTGTTGATGCAACATTGGGTGGTGGAGGACATAGTTTGGAAGTTCTTAAAAAAATTGGAAAAACAGGAAAGCTCATTGCATTTGATCGCGATATTGATGCTATTGATCGCTTTAAAAATAAAATTAAAGTTGGGAGCGTCGAAGTTCATGATGAAAACATTGAATTGTTTCATGACAATTATTCGGCCCTAAAAGATAGACTAACTTCAATTGATATTTTTTCAGTCGATGCAATTTTGGCAGATTTGGGAATTTCATCTGATCAACTTGTTGATGAAAAAAGAGGTATCAGTTTTCAAGGCGACTCTCCTTTGGATATGCGAATGGATATGACAAAGGGAATAACTGCTGCAGAAATTGTTAACACATATGATGAACAGGATTTGATTAGAGTACTTAAGGAATTTGGGGATGAAAAATATGCAAGCTCAATAGCGAGGAATATTATTGCTGAGCGCAGCATAAAACCATTTTCTTATACAGCTGAATTGGTGGAAGTAATCGAAAGATCTGTTCCTGGAATGTATAAAAGAAAAAAAATACACCCAGCAACAAAAACATTTCAAGCGCTAAGGATAGAAGTGAACAAGGAGCTGGAAGCACTGAGTTCGTTTCTTTCTCAGGCTGTTGAAATTTTGAAAACAAATGGCAGGTTGGCGATCATCACTTTTCATTCAGGTGAAGATTCGTTGGTAAAATGGACACTGCGGGAAAATGCAAGGGGATGCATTTGCCCACCGGAATTTCCAGTGTGTCGTTGCCAGCAAAAGCCAATTGTTGAATTGATCACGCGAAAGCCAATTGTGCCTAGCGAGAATGAAGTTTTGTCCAATCCTCGCGCTCGAAGTGCGAAGCTGCGAGTTGCGGAAAAAGTCACCCCAGTTAAATAGTCGCTATGTGAATTTAACGGGGTTCACCCTGTTAAATCCGACAGTAGTCGGTGCGAAGCAATTTAACGGGGTAAATTAATTTTTTGTTTCTCTGGGGGGAACCACGAGAAATGATGAAAAGAACTGTTGTCATCAGGAAAAATTCCTGTATTTGGCAACCAAAAACAAAAAGAAAAATAGAGCTGCTTAAGGTGGCTTCAAAATCCAACACCGCTGGCTTTATCAGTCCGGTGCTTGTTGTGCTTGTTTGCACAGCATTTTCTGGATTGTTCTATATTTATTCAGTAAATCAAACAGCTGTTAAAGGTATTTCTATTCGCAACGCTGAAAAAGAACTTGCAACTCAGAAAAAAAATAATGAATCGCTCAAAATTAAAGAAGCAGAATTGAAATCTTTGTATCGTATTGAAGAAGCTTCAATTCAATTGAATATGTCTCCAGCTGTCAGTGTGCGATATCTTGAAGAAAGTCCGTCTGTTGCCTATGTTGATGTGACGAAAGATCGAAAAATTGAGTAGTTAAATGATACGATAGAAATAGGCTGGTATGAATAATGCAAAAGTAATACAACACAGAAATTCAAATCACAAAACTTCAGAAAAAAACTGGAGGATTAATGGTTTGGTTTTTTTTATCTTATTTTTTGCGGCAGCTATTCTTGGAAAATTATACATATTGCAGGTTGCAAGACACAGTGTATATGTCGCAATAGCCGAGAATCAACATAATAGCAAAACAAAACTTCAAGCAATGCGCGGAGAGATTTTTTTGCAAGATGAGAATCAGCCATATCCCGTAGCTGTGAACAGGGAATTGCAAATGGCATACGCTGTTCCGCGTGAAATGAAAGAATTGGAAAGTGCAGTTGAAAATTTGTCTGCAATCTTGAGTTTGGACAAAAATATGCTCAGGGATAAATTGGATAATCCTGAGGATATGTTTGAAATTCTCAAACATAAACTTTCAGAAGATGAAGTTCAGAAAATCAGAGATGCAAAAATTTCAGGAATATATTTAATTGGTGAAAATTTTCGTTATTATCCTGCAGGAGAGCTTGCCGCACAAACGGTTGGCTTCGTTGGTTCAAATGGCGAGTTGCAAAAAGGAATGTATGGTCTCGAGGCATCATTTCAAGATAGACTAGAAGGCATCTCAGGCTCTCGCAGTCAAGAAGGCGATGCGCGCGGAAGATGGATACCGGTTTCAGACAGAGAAGTGCAGGAAGCTCAAAATGGTGGCGATCTTATTTTGACAATAAATCACACGGTGCAGTTTGAGGTAGAAAAAATTCTAAAGGAAACAATGGAAAAGTTTAGTGCGGACAAAGCAACGGCAGTTGTGATGGATCCAAAAACTGGAAAAATTTTAGCACTGGCAAATCAACCTAGTTTTAATCCAAATGATTTTTCTTCCACGGAAGATATTTCTCGCTTTATTAATCCTGCAGTAAGCGAACCATATGAATCAGGATCAGTTTTCAAAGCCTTCACTGAGGCAATAGGCATCGATGATGGAAAGATAAATGCAGACACTACATATGTTGACACAGGTGTTGTGGTTGAAGCTGGTTATTCTATTCGTAATTCTGATTTGAAAGCCAATGGTGTTCAGACAATGACAGAGGTTTTGGAAAAATCATTGAACACCGGTGTTATCTATATTGAAAAACTTGTTGGCAATAAAAATTTTGCTGATTATGTTGAAAGATTTGGTTTTGGACAAAAAACCGGTATTGAATTGCCGGGGGAGGTTCCAGGGAATACTAGAAATTTGCTTAATCCAAAAACAACAATCAATTTTTTCACAGCTTCTTTCGGGCAAGGTATTTCAGTAACACCAATTCAACTTGCTGCGGCATTTGGCGCTCTTGCTAACAAGGGCACATTGATGAAACCTCAGATCGTTGATGAAATTCGTTATTCTGATGGACGCAGCGAAAAAATCCAGCCTAAAGAAGTGCGTCAAGTTGTTACAGAAAATTCTGCTGAGCAAGTTTCAAAAATGCTCAGATCAGTTGTAGTAAACGGTCACGGCAAGCAAGCTGATGTTCCAGGATATTTGGTTGGAGGAAAAACCGGAACAGCGCAGGTTGCCAAATCTGGTTCAAAAGGTTATGAAGAAGGAATGAACATTGGTTCGTTTGCTGGCTATGCTCCAACAAATGATGCTAGGTTTGTTGTGTTGGTTAAAATTGTAAATCCAAAAGGCGTGCAGTGGGCGGAAACATCGGCAGCTCCTGCCTTTGGAAAGATAATGAAATTTTTATTGGAATATTACAAAGTAAAGCCGACAGAAGATCCAACAACCAGTTCGATGTATAAAACATATCAAACTGAAATTAAGCCAGTGGAAGTTGCTGCGCCACCAATTCCTGAAACTAATGATAAAAAGAAAAAATCGGATAATAAAAAAGATTCAGACAAAGTGATTACATCCACAGACTAAAAATGCTATAATAAAGGTATGAAATCAAAGAAAATAATTTATTTGGAAAAGATTTTGCGTGCAATGGCGATTGTTGTCCTAAAAAGACACAAACCCAAAATTGTGGCAATCACAGGTTCGGTTGGAAAATCATCCACCAAAGCCGCTGTTTTTGCTGTGCTTTCCTCCAAATATTATGTTCGTGAGAATCAAAAAAATTATAACAATGAAATAGGAATACCACTGACCATTATTGGAGCGGATAGCGGCGGCAGGAATGTTTTTAAGTGGCTTTGGATTTTTTTCAAGTGGATTTTGGTAATTATTTTTCCTAGATATCCTGAAATATTAATATTGGAGCTTGGCGTCGATCGCGTGGGGGATATGAAATATTTTATGTCTTTTATAAAGCCAACAGTTGGCGTGGTTACAAATGTTTCACTTAGTCATATTGAGTTTTTTAAAACTGTTGAAAATATTGCCAAAGAAAAAAGAGTTTTAATAGAATCAGTTGATAATAATGGTTGGGCCATTTTGAATCAGGACGATGAAAACACAATTAAAATGAGTCAGAATACTGACGCGCAAGTTATTTCTTTTGGGCAAAGTGAAGATGCAAAAATAAACGCTTCTAATCTCGTTTACAATTATCAAGAAAACAAACCGGAAGGAATAAGTTTCAAATTGAATTATGAAGGAAAGAATATTCCAATCAGATTGAAAAATATTTTGGCAGGGCATTATGTGTATGCAGCTTTGGTTGGCGTGGCTGCAGGAATTGTTTTTAAGATTAATTTGGTTGATATTGCTAATGCTCTTGAAAAATTTCGTTCTCCACAAGGAAGAATGAATTTGCTTGATGGAAAATCCGGCAGCTATATTATTGATGACACATATAACGCTTCGCCAATGTCTATGCTTGCAGCGCTCAGTGTGCTTGAGCAATTGAAGGCGCAGCGCAAAATTGCAGTGCTGGGTGATATGCTGGAATTGGGAGATCTGACTGAATCTGGTCATCGTGAAATTGGCAAAAAAATATCTTCAGCCAAAATTGATATTCTTGTTGCAGTTGGTCAGCGGATGAAATTTGCTGTGGCTGAGCTTGTGGCTCTTGGATTTCCGCCAGCAAATATTTTTCAATTTGATGACCCTATGAGCGCTAGTGAAAAAGTTTTGGAATTTTTAAAAGCAGATGATTTTGTGCTGATTAAAGGTTCGCAGGGAATGCGAATGGAAAAGATAACCGAAAAAATCTTGGCAAATACGCAAAATTCAGAAAATCTTTTGTGCAGACAGTCAAAACAGTGGCGAAATATTCCCTTTGTTAAGCCATAAATTTTGAGTTATCCACAGGTCATCAATTCCAATTGACTTTTTGTCAAAAAAGGAGTATAATAAAAATATAGAGGTAGGGAAAAAATAAAGAGAATAAAGCAGAACAAAATAGGGGGTCCCAGTGAAATAGCTTTACAAGATTTCACGGGATAAATTGTTCAAAGTTTGGCGTAAGTCGGCACTTTGAAAACAGAAGACAGTTTCCGGATGGGAGTTGTCTTCTGTTTGTTAAAGAAGGTTCATTCAAAACACGTGCATCGTCACGAGAAAGGAAGGTGGATATCATGTCAGAAAAAACACGCAAAATCATGAAGGAAACAAAGAGTATATTGAGAGGGTCAAAATTGATCCGTTTCTGTTCCTTCGGTGAACTCCTTATGCATGCAAGATTTACGCGCAATGCAGTAAGGAAGTTCGTATGAATTTTCTTTCTTGTACACTTAAGCCTATGCCCATGACATTTTTTCTCATTTGAGAATTAAAATGCCATGGGTTTTTTTATTTGTCTTGACCTGCCATTCGTGAATGACTGGTCTTGATTATTCTGTTATTTATGTTAAACTGCTGATTGTTGTGGTTTTATGCTAATGAGTAACTTCTTTTTGTTTGGAAATTAGAAATTAGAAATTACATACATAGTATGTGTGTATATGTCGCTATCGTCTAACGGTTAGGACATCAGGTTCTCATCCTGGAAATCGGAGTTCGATTCTCCGTAGCGATACAATATAATTTAAAAACTCCCCATAAGGGAGTTTTTAAATTATTCTTATTTTTCTACGGAGAATCGAAGGGTCATCTCGTATGTCAACGAGATGACGGGCAGAAGTGAATGTTGAGCGGAGGCGAAACAAATGAACGTAGATAAATGTGACCATAGGAACATTTAGCTCTGCCCAGGGCAACGAACAATTAGCAAATTGTGAGGCGCAAAATCAGATACGAGCTTTCTGTGTGTAGCGCCCCGACTGCGAGTCGGAGCGAGCAGGATTCTCCGTAGCGATACAAATAAAACAAAAATCCCTGCGTAAGTGGGGATTTTTGGTATGAAAAAAGGGAAACGCTCTTTTGAGCGATTCCCTGCATCTAAAGATTTTTTTTACTACTCCTTTTTTGAGATTAAACAACCTCTTATTTGTAGTCCAATTCCCCTGCACAGCATATCTACATTTTCGTGAGAAAAAGTAATACGCATACCATTTATTGGAATTATTACTGTGTAGAGACCTTTCTCATACTTAGCTTTAATTATAATTCCAGAGGTATTGCCAATGACTCTTGAGGCAGCTGCTACAGCGTATTTTTCAATGAGATTGCAATTCAAATATTTTATATTGACAGTGCCGCTTTTTATTCTAGCCAGAGCTATAAAAAGTGCTCTAGCAAAAAAATAAGACTCTGCTCCACTAGCTTGAACTTCAGCTTTCCATAGAGAACCATTTTGAGAATAAATAGACATTCTACCTTGATCGCTTAGGAAATTCGAAAATTCTTTTTGTATCAATTGTCCTATTTTTTCATGAATTTCAAAGACTACAAGCTGATTTTCAACTTCTATGGGTTTCCAGTGTGTCTCCTTTAATGAGAAATCAAGATTTGTGTGTAGTTCAGACATCGATGCTGATATTTGTTCTCTTGCTAGGGTATAAATTTTTTGCATTTTGCCCTCCTAGGCGGTTGTTTTGGATTGTTAAGAATACAAATGCGGCTTTTAAGCCATTGTTGAGTATAGACTATTTGGAACTTTTTGTCAACCCCGTTAGAGAAATACTGACACAAGTTAAATCGAGAGAATTACCTCTATTTTAAGCTTGCATATCATAAATAAACGATTCTTGTATTTTTCTAACGGGGTCAACCCCATTTCTTGCCTTTTTTGTTTATAATGATACAATTAAGAAATTGAAATGGTTTGAATTTAAGCAATATTTTAGATGTACTATGAATTTTCAGCAAATGCTGGGCGGGTTAAAAGTTGCCATTGATAAGGAAATTGAGCATTATTTTGATATTGCCATTAAAGAGGCTCAAAAAAGCGATAAACTTATTGCTGAGGCTTTGACGCATACGAAAAAAATAGCACTTGCTGGAGGGAAAAGAATTCGTGGGGCGCTTTTGTGTCAGGCATATTTTGGGTTGGGAGGCAAAGAAAAAAAGAAAATCTTGAAAGTAGCCGCTGCAATCGAGCTCGTTCATCTTTTTTTGTTGGTGCACGACGACATTATTGATCGTGGAGATTTGCGGCACAATCAGGATACTTTGCACAAAATGCTTGAAAAGAAATATCGAAAGAACATTTCTGCTGAGCAGGCGAAGCATTTTGGAGAATCGATTGCGATTATTGGGGGAGAAATGTTATATGTTATTGCTAACAAGATAATTTTGGAGGCTGGATTTTCTTTGCAAGAAATGACGCGCGCACTTGTTCAATTGCAAAAGATCGTGGCAACCACAATCATCGGGCAATCGCAAGACATCGCAATTGAATATAGCAAAAATGCCACACAGCAAGAAGTGCTGGCAATGTATGAAAACAAAACGGCGCGGTATACTTTTGAAGGACCGCTATACGTTGGAGCAATGTTGGCAGGTTGCAATGATAAAAAAACATTTGCGTTGTTAAGTGAATATGCGATGCCGCTCGGAATTGCTTTTCAGATCAAAGATGATGTTTTGGGAATTTTTGGATCACAAAAGAAAATGGGTAAGTCGGTTGCATCTGACATTGAAGAAGGAAAGCAATCACTTTTAGTTATAAAGGCCAGACTGTTGGCAACAAAAACAGAAAAAAAACAGCTGAATTCAATTTTAGGAAAAAACAAATTGACGCAAAAAGAAATATTGACGTTTCAAAATATTTTAAAATCAACAGGCGCGCTTACATATGCTGAAAAACTAGCTGCACAATATTTGGATAAAGGGAAAAAAGAAATTGAAAAAGTAGTTCTTTTGCCTCAGTCCAAAGAATTTCTCGTTGGGTTGGTACAATATTTGGAAAAAAGAGAAAAATAATAAAAAGGCTAAAGTCTAAGTACTAAATACTAAAGCAAGTTTAAAGTGAAAAGTATAAAGGGATTTGTATTTTAATTTGAAATTTAGACACCTATATTTGATTTAAAACTTAAAATTTAAAACTTAAAATTTGCTAATTTATTTTTATTACTTAAATTAAATTAATGTCACAAGATAATATTGTTAAGGAAAATATAAACCTGCCTAGGCACATCGCTATTATTCCTGATGGAAACAGGCGATGGGCAAAAGAAAAAAATCTTGAGCCGTGGGAGGGTCATAAGGCTGGTGCGGGAAAATTGGAGCAATTGGCGCGCTGGGCTTTTGATAATGGGATTTTCTGTCTTTCCTTCTGGGGGTCTTCTTTGAAAAATCTTGAAAAGAGACCACTTAGGGAAAAACAGGAATTATTAAAAATTTATGAAGAATATTTCGAAAAATTAATTGTGGATGAAGATATTCATCGCAACCGCGTAAGAATAAATGTGATTGGAAAATGGGAAAGTCAGTTTCCAACATCTTTAAAAAAGATTATACTTGAGGGAGTTGAAAAAACGGCTCACTATGATCAGCACGAACTTAATTTCTTTTTGGCTTACAGTGGTGATGATGAAATGCTGGATGCCGTTCGAGCAATTGCCGGAAGTGGAATTGATCCTAAAAAAATCACAGCCGAGACGATTAAACAAAATTTGATGACCAACAAATTGCCAGCAGTTGATTTGTTGATTCGAACAGGCGGCGAACCTCATTTGAGTGTAGGGTTTATGATGTGGGATATTGCTAATTCATATTTATATTTTTCAAAAAAATATTTTCCCGATTTTAATGAAACTGAATTATCCGAAGCTATAAATGAATATTCCGCTAGTGGGAAGAGGAACGGGAAATAGCTAATAAAAATTTTAAAGGCTAAATTTTAAATTTTAAATTAAATCTAAATGTCTAAATTTTAAAATATTTAAACATTTTATTGTTTAAAATTAAAAAACAAAGATAATGAAAAAAATATTATTTGCACTGTCATTTTTGATGCTTATTCCTTTTGTGGCAAATGCAGAAACAAAAAAAACCGCTGTTTATTTTTATGCGACTTGGTGTTCACATTGTCAGAAGGTGAATTCTTTTTTGAAAGAAAATGACTTTTATGATAAATATGACATTAAAAAGTTTAATTTTGATGAAAGAGAAAACAAAATTCTTTTGAAAAATGTGCTTGATGGCAAAATGATTGCGGACGGTGGAATTCCGGCGATGATTATTGATGAGGAAGTTTTTATGGGAGACGTTCCTATCATTGATGCTTTTGAGAAAAAAATGGAAGCTTCAAATGGAACAGCGCTGCGATATGTTGAAAAGTTTGGAACTGGAAAGCAAGATGCAATTAAGGAATCTCCAAAACCGAAAAAAGAGGAATTAAAAAGTAATAATGAAGGCGTGGCTTTGCCATTACTTTTAGGCGCAGCACTAAGCGATGCTATTAATCCCTGTGCCTTTGCAGTTCTTATTTTGCTCGTGGGAACCGTGCTTAGGGCGCAAGGCAGGCGCAGGGCACTTTGGGCAGGACTTTTGTTTTCTTTGGCGATTTTCATTTCATATTTCCTGATGGGATTGGGACTTTATAAGGCGATTACGATTTTTAATATTCCAAAATATTTCTCACTCGTTGTCGGATCACTTGCTATCTTGATTGGACTGGCAAATCTTAAGGATACATTTTGGTATGGAAAATTGTTTGTTATGGAAGTGCCATTGTCTTGGCGTCCAAGAATGCAAACCATTTTGAAACACGCTACCAGTCCGTTTGGTGCGTTTACGAGCGGACTTTTGGTTAGTTTGTTTTTGCTGCCTTGTTCTAGTGGACCATATATTGTGATTGTGGGTCTTTTGGCAGAAAAAGTTAATGTGGCAGTTGCAACTTCGCAGCTTGCTTTGTATAATTTTATTTTTATTTTGCCAATGCTTGCGATAACCTTGGGAATGTATTTCTTTAATTTTCAAATGGCTGAATTGGAAAAAATGCGCAGAAGCAATTTGAAAGTTTTGCATGCGATCGTGGGAACGATTATGGTTTTGATGGGGTTGTATTTGATACAGGGATGGTTATAAACATAGGACTTACGCATTTTCTCAACTATTTCTTATTTGGCACGCTTTTGGATAAATACTCAATATCCAAAAGCTCAAAGAGTCGCTGTCGCCAACAATTGGCCAAAAAAGAAATGTTTCGAAACGCGTAACTTTTGAAATAAATAATTTTTTAATAAACAATTTTATGGAAATGGAATTTACAGACCAGAATTTTGAACAAGAAGTTATTAAAAGTGATGTGCCGGTGTTGGTTGATTTTTGGGCACCTTGGTGTGGACCTTGTCAGATGATGGGACCAATTGTGGAAGAATTGGCAAAGGAAATGGGGGACAAGGCAAAAGTTGGAAAACTTAATGTCGATGAGAATGGAGAAATTTCATCCAAATTCGGCATTATGTCTATTCCCGCTATCAAAATCTTTAAGGGTGGAGTTGTCGTGAAAGAATTTGTGGGAGTTCAATCTGCGGAAAATCTTAAAAAAGAATTGGAAACTTTGGCGTAAGAGGCTGCAATTTTTTAGGAAAAGATCCTGTGGAGGGTCTTTTTCTATTTGTCTTTACTTATGATATAATATGGTAAACATTAAAATAAAAAATTAAAATGTAAATCTTAAGTTATTGGTAACTTTTAGCTTTACACTTTACACTTTTACTATGTACGATTTGGTAATCATCGGTGCGGGTCCTGCGGGACTGGGAGCATCAATTTATGCTTCACGTTATAAGCTTAATCACATTGTGATTGGCGGAGAAATTGGCGGGCAAGTGGTGGAGGCTTGGGAAATTGAAAATTATGCAGGAATAGAATCAATCTCAGGCAAAGATTTGATGGAAAAATTTGTGAAACAAACAAAGGATTTGGGAGGTGTGATTGTGCAAGGTTCTGTAAATAGTATTGCTAGGTTGCAAGATGGATTTGAAATCGTTGTTGGCGACGGGCTGACCTCCGCTAAAGCTACGGCGAGCCAAGGTAAAAAATATGAAGCAAAGACAGTCATTCTTGCTCTTGGTATGAAGGCGAGAAAAATGAACATTCCAGGAGAGGATAAATTTCTTGGCAAGGGGATTTCATATTGCGCAACGTGCGACGCGATGTTTTTTCGAGGCAAAGATGTGGTCGTGCTTGGTGGTGGCGATAGCGCAGCAACCGCAGCGATTCATTTGGCAGAATTCGCCAATAGTGTGCAGCTTTTGTATAAAGAGGGCACAAAATGTTTTGAACCAGCTTGGGATCAAAAAATGGCTGAAACAAAAAAAATCGCTTGTGGTTCGTTTGAAAAAATAGATGAAATTATGGGCAATGAAAAAGTTGAAGGTATTGTATATGAAACAAAAGATGGTCAAAAGAAAGAGCTTGCGATTCAAGGCGTATTTATTGAGATAGGCTCTGTTCCAGGAGTGGTTGTTGCGCAAAACCTTGGGGTGCGAACTGATGAGCAGGGCTATATTTTTGTTAATCAAGATCAAAGCACAAATGTTGAAAATGTGTTTGCAGCAGGCGATGCTACAACTGGCTCTAACAAATTTCGCCAAATCATCACAGCTGTCGCTGAAGGTGCAGTGTCTGCAGGAAGCGTGTATAAAAAAATAAAATTAAACACCAATAAAAAATAAAAGTTTTCTGTGCTGCGGAAATTGATTTATAATTTTTTTAATTTTTTAATTTTAAAGGCTAAATTTAAAATTTTAAATCAAATCTAAATGTCTAAATTTTAAAATAATTTAAACATTTGATTATTTGAAATTCATTTTAAATTTAAAACTTAAAATTTAAAATTATCTGTATGGATGCAATTGAATTGTCGAAAAAAATTGGTGGGAAGATTGAAATAAGATCAAAGAAGAAATTGACGAAAGAAAATTTGTCGGTTTTGTATACTCCTGGGGTTGCAGATGTTTGCAGGGCGATTGCGAAAAACAAAAAACTTTCTTTTGAATATACAATCCGTAAAAACACAGTGGCTGTTGTTTCTGATGGAAGCGCAGTTTTGGGTCTTGGCAATATTGGTCCCGAAGCAGGATTGCCCGTGATGGAGGGAAAGGCACTTTTATTTAAGGAACTTGGCGGTGTGGATGCAATTCCTATTGTTTTGGCAACGCAAGATACTGAAGATATTATCAAAATTGTAAAAGCACTTGCACCAACATTTGGAGGAATTAATCTGGAAGACATTTCTGCTCCACGTTGTTTTGAAATCGAAAGACGCTTGAAGGATGAATTGGATATTCCTGTTATGCATGATGATCAACACGGAACAGCCATTGTTGTTTTGGCGGGAATGATCAATGCACTTAAGGTTGTTAAAAAAGACATCAAAAAAATTAGAATTGTTATTTCTGGCGCAGGCGCTGCAGGAACCGCTATTATGAATCTTTTGATGAACTATGGTGCCAAAGATATTGTTGTGGTTGATAGTACCGGCATTATCTATAAAGAACGTCCTAGTGGAATGAATGATTCCAAAATGGAGATTGCAAAAATAACCAATCCTAAGAATTTGCAGGGAACGTTGCAAGATGCCTTGTTGGGAGCGGATGTTTTTATCGGTGTGAGCGCTCCTAACTTGATCAATCATCTTGATATTCGCAAAATGAACAAGGATGCGATTGTTTTTGCAATGAGTAATCCTGTTCCTGAAATTATGCCGGATGAAGCCAAGAAAGGTGGAGCGGCGATTGTGGCAACGGGAAGATCTGATTATCCAAATCAAATTAACAATGTCTTGGTTTTTCCTGGTATTTTTCGTGGAGCGCTTGATACTCAAACAAAAAAAATTACAGAGACTCACAAATTGAAAGCAGCCAAAGCTCTCGCTTCTTTGATAAAAAAACCTACTCGTGATAAAATAATAATAGCCGCTCTTGATAAACGTGCAGCAAAAGTTGTCGCTAATGTTTTCAAAAAATAAATCATGTAACATGTATCATGTAGCATGTAACAAAAGAATATTTTAAATTCCCCAGGAAGAATTTTATGTTTAATGTTATATGTTTTATGCTATATGAATCTTATGAACAATATAAAAATACACAAACAAAAAATTGACCTGGAGAGTAAAAATCAAATTGAATTTTTTGACATCACTGAGAAAGTGCAAGAAATTGTTGAGGCTTCAGGAGTTAGAGATGGAAGCGTTGTCGTTTTTGCTCCACACACCACAATGGGTGTGATTATAAATCATAATGAGCCGATGCTAATTCAAGATTTTATGCGTGTTTTGTATAAGCTCGCTCCAATGGATGATCGTTATTCTCATGATTTATTTGAACTTCGCAGAAGTTCAAAATCAGACGGTAGAAGCAACGGACACTCGCACTGCAAATCATTTTTAATTGGAGTTAGCCAAACTGTTCCAATTGAAAAAGGAAAATTGTTGATAACTGAAAAACAAAGCATTTTTGCAGTGGAATTTGATGGTGCTCGCAAACGCGATGTTACCATTCAAGTAATGGGAATATGATTAAGTTCGTAAAGTTATAAGGCTATAAAGTTCATAAAGTATGGGGAGACTTGTTGATGATTTGGTTCGAAATGGTTATTTGCGCACCAACAATATTGTTGATGCTTTTTCTGAAATTCCTAGGACCGAATTTGTTCCGAAAGATTTGGAAAATCAAGCTGAGGCAAATATACCTTTGCCAATAGGATATGGTCAAACAATTTCTCAGCCGCTTACTGTAGCATTGATGCTGGAGCTGCTTGATCCTCAGAGTGGTCAGAACATTCTTGATATCGGCGCTGGTAGTGGTTGGACAGCAGCACTTTTGGCTCACATTGTTGGCAGCGTTGGCAATGTCACAGCACTGGAGGTTATTCCTGAACTTTGCAAAAGTGGAGAAAAAAATGTTAGCAAATTTAGTTTTATAAAAAAAGGAATCGTGCAATTTCACTGTCAATCTGCTGAAAATGGATTTGAAAAAAAAGCACCTTATGACAGAATTTTGGTTTCAGCTTCAGCTGAAGAAATTCCCAAAGCTTTCAAGGAACAATTAAAGATTGGAGGTAAGATGGTTATTCCGGTCAGAAATGAAATTTGGTTTGTGGAAAAAAAGGGGCAAGATGAATTTAAAATTGAAAAATTTGCGGGGTTTTCTTTTGTGCCTTTTATTGAGAAAAACTAGCCCGTGAAAGTAATAATCTTTCCGGGTGTATTTTAGTGTGTGATTAATTGGAGGCATAAGCGGTTTTTGGTTCTAAGTTTCAAGAGATTAGCGTATTTTTGTTTTGCCTGCTTCCTTTCTCGGCACGCTTCGCAATCGAAGAACTATGATTGCTCGCTAAGAGTTCGCTGTCGCTCTCTGTTGCCTCGAAAGAAAACAGGCAAAACAAAAAACAAATCTGAACCATAATTTTTTTTTAGTAGGACCCATTAATTGTTAAAATATTCCATTATGTTGAGTATTCGAAGAAAAATTAGTGTTATAATTTTCGGTTTAATGCTTGTTGTTGGCGGTTTTTTTTATGTGTATGATCAGGTTTACTTGGCCTCTGGTGTTAATATTGAGAAAAAGACGATTGTTATTGAAAAAGGAGACAATGCCTTGGTGGTTGGCGAAAAATTAAGTAACGATGGAATTATTACCGGAAAGTATTTTTTAGCTTATTATCTTTGGAAAAAAAATCAGCTTCATAATTTGGTGGCCGGAGTGTACACATTCTCAGCTGGTATGAAAATTCCAGAGGTTGCACGTATGATTACGGGCGGAGAAATAACTTCAACAGCTGTTCCCGTGACATTTCCTGAAGGTTGGACAATCAGTCAGATGGCTGAGAGATTGGATGCGAACGGTTTTTCAAAAAATGACTTTCTTTCAATTGCAAATAATCCCAGCTCGGAGCTGAAGGAGAAATATAAGTTTTTAAATGAAGTTCCAAAAGAAAAGTCACTCGAAGGCTATCTTTTTCCGGATACATATTATTTCGCCAAGGATGCTAGCGCGCAGGATATTATTGAAAAAATGCTCAAGAATTTTGATGCAAAAATAACTGAAAAAATGCGAGCTGATGTTGCACTGCAAAAAAAATCTCTTTATGATGTTGTGACAATGGCAAGTATTGTTGAAGGAGAGGTTAAGAGTGAAAACGACAGGAAAATTGTGGCAGGATTATTTTGGAATAGATTCGAAAATGGAATGCCTCTTCAAAGTGATGCTACCTTGGAATATATTCTCGGTGATAACAAATTTCAACATTCAATTGCAGAAACTAAAATAAATTCTCCATATAATACTTATCAAAATAAGGGACTTCCCCCTGGACCAGTTTCTAATCCTGGACTAGCTTCAATTCTGGCAACACTAAACCCAGAAAAAACAGATTATGTGTATTTTCTAACAGATCCAAAAACAGGAAACACTGCTTTTGCAAAAACTTTTGAGCAGCACATTGCCAACAAGGCAAAGTATGGACTGTAGGGCAGCTTCTTAGGCTTTAGCTTTTTAGCTTCCTAGATTAAAAATGCTTACTTCTAAAAACGGCTATGCGCGGCCGTTTTTGGCGTTAGTATTGACATTCTATCAATATGGGTGTATACTATTATTTCTGGGTAAAACCAGTTCTATAAAAGGGGTGTCTGAAAAAAACTGGAGCCACCAGATAAAACAGATCGTGACACATGCCCCGTAATTAAATCAAGCGTCTTCTGCAAGCAGGAGGCGTTTTTTCTTTAATTTTTTCTAAAAAGCTAAGAAGCTAAAGCCTGATAAGCTGTTTTGACATTTTGGCTTAGCTAAGCTATGATATCAGAAGGTAAAAACGTTAATTTGAAGCGATATTTCATACAATTATGGGGGAGAAAATAAAAGGTTTTTGGCAAAAATTTTTCGGAAATTTTTTTGGTAATATCTCTAGAGATATTGGTATTGATTTGGGAACTGCCAATACGCTGGTGTATGTTAAGGGGAAAGGAATCGTGATTAACGAGCCATCGGTAGTTGCAATTAACAAGCGCACCGGACAAGTGTTAGCAATTGGACGAGATGCTAAAAGAATGGTTGGAAAAACTCCGGGGCATATCGTGGCAACTCGTCCCTTGGTAGACGGCGTGGTAAGTGATTTTGAGGTGACCACACAAATGCTAAAATATTTTATTGAAAAGGTTAATAAAGATTCTTTTGCATTTTCACCAAAGCCTCGAGTTTTAATTGGAATTCCATCGCGCATAACAGAAGTTGAAAAAAAAGCAGTTATAGATGCTGCGATGAGCGCCGGAGCTCGAGAAGCATTTCTTATTGAGGAACCAATGGCTGCTGCAATCGGAGCGAGATTGCCGGTTACAGACGCTAAAGGGAATATGGTTGTTGATATTGGTGGAGGAACTTCTGAAATTGCTGTTATTTCTTTGGGTGGCATTGTTAGTGCACGTTCTTTACGAGTGGCTGGGGATGAGATGAATGAAGATATTATTCGTTATTGTAGAGATGAATTCAATTTGCTTATTGGGGAAAAAAGCGCAGAAGATGTTAAAATTGCAATTGGAAGTGCATATCCGCTCAAGGAACAAATGAAAGTTACAGTTCGAGGTCGCGATCTTGTGAGTGGTTTGCCAAAGGAGGTTATTGTTAATGATGAACAAATCAGAGAAGCAATTTCACGTTCGATTCGCATTATTGTGAATAATGTGAAAACCGTTATTGAAGAAACACCGCCAGAACTTTTGTCTGACATTATGCAAAGAGGAATCATCCTTGCGGGTGGAGGAGGGTTGATTAGGGGTCTTGATAAATTGGTTGCTAATCAAACAGAAATGCCAGTTCGAATGATGGAAGACCCTTTGACGGCAGTTGTTAGGGGAGTTGGAATTGTGCTGGAAGATCTTGAAAGTCTTAAGGATGTGCTCGTTGAAGATCAACGTGAAAAATCTTTTAAATAAAAAAAGAATATAACGAAGTTACTTTTTATTTATGCAGCAATTGGCAAAAACTAAATTGTTTAAAGTTTTTTTTCTTGCGATATTGTTATTGTTGCTTGTTTTTTTAAATCCCTATGTTTTTTTCAATCCTTTTCGCAACATAGTCGGTGCTGTTTTCTTGCCCTTCCAGAAGGTTTTTTATTCCGTGTCTGTTGGTATAGAAAGTAGCACTGATTTTTTGGGATCAATCGGGCAGCTTAAAAATGAGAATGAAAAACTGTTTCACGAGAATCAGGAACTACTGGCAAAAAATGCGATGCTTAATGATATGCAAAATGAGAACACAAACTTGCGTGATCAGTTGAAATTACTTCCTAGAAATAACTATGAATTAGTAGCGGCGACAGTTGTTAGTCAGGATCCTCACAGTATGGGAAATTGGCTGGAAATCGACAGGGGTAGTGATGATGGTATTGTTGATGGGATGCCTGTAATTGTTTCAAAAAGTATCTTGGTTGGAAGAATCCAAGATGTTAGCGCAAAAAGATCAAAGATTATGCTTTTAACAAATTCAAAAAGCACAATTAATGTGATGACTTCGCAAAACAGCACAAAGGGTGTTGCTAAAGGCGAATACGGGTTAGCTATTATTTTTGATATGATTTTGCAAACCGATACTGTTGCGGTTGGGGATGATGTTGTTACTTCTGGAATTGGAGGAGAAATGCCAAGAGGATTGTATATTGGTTCAGTACAGGAAGTTCATATTTCGTCAGACGGTTTGTTTCAACAGGCCGTGGTTGCGGCTCCACTTTCAGTTTCAAAACTACAAACCGTTTTTGTTATCAAAGCTGTAAAATAAGTTCAAATAACAAAGAAGTTACGCGTTTCGAAACATTTCTTTTTTGGCCAATTGTTGGCGACAGCAACTCTTTGAGCTTTTGGATATTGAGTATTTATCCAAAAGCGTGCCAAAAAAGAAATCGTTGAGAAAATGCGTAAGTCCCATAGCAAATGAAGAAAAAAATTGTTTATTGTCTGCTTTTGTTTTGCGCAGTTGTTTTGCAAACAAGTGTGCTGCCTTTAATATCTCCTTTGCATATAGCGGGCGATGTCGTGTTGATGCTTATTTTGGCTGGATCAGTTTTGGATGGATTCTTTGCGTTTTTTTGGTGGGCTATTTTTGCTGGAATTGTTTATGATCTTGCTAGTTATACAACTGTTGGAATTCACGCTCTTATTTTTCTTTTGGTTGTTTATTTTGTGAGTTTTTTTTCCAGACGCTTTTCTGTTGAAATAAAAGGTGTTGGTGTGGTGCTGTTTGTTATTTTTGTTGCCGTTGCTACACTGCTTTCTCGCGGGATTATCGCATTGTCTGTTGCTTGGGACCTGCAGACATTCAATGGATATTTTGAAGAGTTTGGCAATTGGAAGATTATTATTTTTCAAATTTTGTTTAATACCTTCTTGTTTTTGTTTTGTTTTTTTGTTCTTAAAAAAGTGAAGAAGTTTTTTGTAATTGAATAGAAATTATGTTTAAAAGAAAACAAAGAATACCAAAAAAATTCTCAGGGATGGAAATTGAAGACTATGTCCTTACGGCGACAGAGAAAGAAGCTTCACGAATGGAGAAACCGCTTGAAAAAAAATGGTTTGATTTTCTGTGGATTTTTATGGTTGCGTTTGTTGTGATTCTTGGTGTGCGAGTGTTTTTCTTGATTGTTATACGAGGAGCGTATTATCAAGATGTTTCAAAAGGCAACAGTGTTCGTTCTGTTGTGATCAAGGCTCCACGCGGTAGGATTTTTGATCGCGCCGGTGTGCCGTTGGTTAACAATGTGCCGAGTATTGATGCGGTAGTAATTCCAGTTGATATCCCTAGGGATAGTGCAAAAACAAAAGAAATTGCCGAAGATGTTTCAAAAATTTTGAATATGAATGTTGAAGAAGTTTGGGTTGTGCTTGAAAAAAATGCCACTTCCAAATCGCTCAATCCTGTTTTATTGAAAGAGCACATTGAACATAATCAAGCCTTGTCACTTCTTGAAAAAGGAAATGATCTTCCAGGAATTGGTATTGAAAAAACGGCAATCAGAGATTATACAGATGGACCTATATTTTCACACATTCTTGGTTATGAAGGAAAAATTGAACAAAAAGAACTTGATCGTGATCAGAGCTATTTGCTTACTGATTATATTGGAAAGCAAGGAATTGAAAAATCTTATGAAAAATATTTGCGAGGAGTTCACGGCGCGGATCAGGCAGAAGTTGATTCAATGGGCAACACCAAAAGAGAGGTGGGCATTATAAACCCAAAACCGGGTAGTGATTTGATTATGAGCATTGATGCTGGACTTCAGAAAAAAATTTATGACAGCATTAATGGCGTTTTGGAAAAAACAGGAACAAAAACCGCAGCAGCCGTGGCTATTGATCCAAAAACTGGTCAAGTGTTGGCAATGGTTAATGTGCCAAGTTTTGATAACAACTTGTTTGCTAATAAAATTTCGGGTGATCAATATGCAAATTTGATAAATGATCCAAGCAATCCACTTTTTGACAGGGCAATTTCAGGAGAATATCCTCCCGGTTCAACAATCAAGCCTGCAATTGCATCCGGTGCGCTTTCCGAAGGCGTTATAAGTCCATCCACAATCATTGATGGACTTGGAGGAATGTTACGAATAGGAAGTTATACTTTCGGAGACTGGAAGACTCACGGGCCAAGTGATGTACGTATGGCAATAGCTGAAAGTAATGATATTTTTTTCTATACAATTGGTGGTGGATATGGAAACGTAAGTGGACTTGGAATGACTCGGATGAAAAAATGGTACAATTTGTTTGGATTTGGAAAACCTTCAGGTATTGATATTGGCGGGGAAGCAAGTGGCTTTATTCCAGATGAAAAATGGAAACTGGATAAAATCAAGGAAAAATGGTCAGTTGGGAACAGTTATCACGCATCAATTGGTCAAGGATATGTGACGGCAACTCCACTTCAAGTTGCAAATTATACTGCGGCAGTTGCCAATGGCGGAACATTGTATAAACCATATTTGGTTTCTCAAATAAAAAAAAGTAATGGAGAAAATATTATTATTCAGCCAGAAATAATTCATTCCGATTTTGTTTCTTCAGATGTGCTTTCTGTTGTGCGCGAAGGTATGCGGCAAACCGTCTTGGCTGGGACAGCGCAGACACTTAAAGATATGCCAGTTGAAATTGCCGGGAAAACAGGTACTGCCGAATTTGGTAGTGAGGACAAAACTCACGCTTGGTTTGTTTCCTTTGCTCCGTATAATGATCCAGAAATTGCTATGGCAGTTTTGGTAGAAGGTGGCGGAGAGGGTCATTCCAGTGCGTTGCCAGTTACTAAGGAAGTTTATCAATGGTATTTTGGAGGCAGGCAATAGGCTTGACCCCGTTAGAGAAATACAGAAGTCGCTTATTTATGGTATGTAAATTTAAGATAGAGACAGTTATCTCGTTTTAGTTTGCGTCAGTATTTCTCTAACGGGGTTGACAAAATGGCTTAAAATAGCTATACTGCATCGGTTATGGTATAATCATAATATGGATCTTTGAGAATATAATTTATCAAGTCAGCTAGGCAATCGCCATTCGTGCCTCACTTTCGTTCAGCACTACGCGGACCAATACTGACTCAACACTGACCAATACAGAAGAAATTCTGCATAAGTCTGTTGTAGTCTACATAGGTCCGTATAGTGGCGAGCGGTAGCGAGACACGAGTGGAGGAAAGTCCGGACATTTACTCTAATTTATTGGAGTAAAATAGTAGCGGGTAACACCCGTCCGTAGTGATGCGCGAGGTGCGAGCAGAGACGCCTTGATTTGAAAAAATCGGGCACCCTTCGGGGTGAGTCTTGATGGAAACATCAGGAGTGAAACGGCTAAATCCTTACTTAAATGCAAGACCGTACTCCGATGCAAAGCATCGGAAATATCTAATTTCTAATATCTAATTTCTAATAAATTTCTAATATCTAATTTCAAATGTCTAAAATTTTTATTCATTGGTCATTGAAGAATTGGGATTTTATTGGAAATTGGAAATTGGTTATTGGTAATTCTGACGCTTTGCGTCGGTTTGTGTCGCTCGAGCTTGTCAGTAATGGCAAGCCCAGATAAATGACTGCCCTAGACAGAATCCGGCTTATCGGTTGGCTTGATAAATTATGAACTTAAAGAACTTGAAATTATTATTTTTGTAAAAATAGGACTTACGCACTTTCTCAACAATTTCTTATTTGGCACGCTTTTGGATGAATACTCAATATCCAAAAGCTCAAAGAGTTGCTGTCGCCAACAATTGGCCAAAAAAGAAATGTTTCGAAACGCGTAACTTCTGAAAAAAATGAAAAAACGCAGCGAATTATTTTTTAGTGCTATTCAGGTTCCAATGGATGCTGCAATGATATTGTTGGCGGCGTTAAGTGCTTTTGCAATTCGAAATATTCCTGAAATTTTGGCATTAAAACCAAAGTTGTATAACTTTCCATTGGAAAGTTATTTGAATATTATTTTAACGATAATTCCACTGGCATTATTTATTTATGCTATGGAGGGGCTTTACAATATTAAGGTTACTAGAAAATTTTGGCAGGAAGCTATGAAAGTTTTTTCCGCCACTTCTATTGTTTTGGTTGTGATTATTGTGACCATCTTTCTTAAACGAGAATGGTTTTCATCTCGTTTTATAATTCTTGCAGGGTGGGTTTTGACTGTTGTATATGTGACAATTGGAAGATATGCTTTGCAAAAAATTCAGAAGCATCTCTTGGAAACAAGAGGCGTGGGTGTTCATAGACTTCTTTTAATTGGTAGAAATGGCAAGATGGATCAAATCTTGAAATTAATTAAACATAATGCAGCTTTGGGTTATAAAATTGTTGGGCATATGGAAGCTGGCAGCATCAGAGCTGTGCGCGAGCTTAAAGAAAGAAAAGGTGTTGATGAAATTATTGTTTGCGACGCACTGCTTACAGATGAAGAACAGGAAAAATTAATCGATTATTGCGCAATTAATAATATTTCATATAAATTTATTCCGACAAAATTGCAGACCGCAAAATTCGAAGCAGGAATTTTCAATGGGGAACCGATTATTGAAATCAGGCATACTCCACTTGAGGGTTGGGGAAAAATATTAAAACGTACTTTTGATATAATCAGCTCAAGCATTTTAATTGTGATTCTTTCTCCACTGATGCTGCTGGTTTCCTTGCTTATAAAATTCGAATCACTTTTTGAAAATAGAAAAGGTGCACCTATCATTTATAAAAATGAGCGCATCGGAAGTGACGGAAAGAAATTTAATGTGTTCAAGTTTCGATATATGAAATGGGAGTTTTGCACAGACCCTAATACAAAAGAAGGAAAAAAGGCCTTGGAATATGAAAAAGAATTAATTGAAAAATTAAGCATCAAAAAAGGTCCGCTTTACAAAATTAAAAATGATCCTCGCAAAACAAAAGTTGGCGCATTTATTGAGAGATTTTCTATTGACGAGCTTCCGCAATTTTTCAATGTACTGTTTGGGGATATGAGTTTAGTGGGTCCTCGTCCACATCAGGAAAGGGAAGTTGAAAAATACAATGAATATCACAGGCGTTTACTGACGATTAAACCGGGGGTTACAGGAATGGCTCAAGTTTCAGGGCGCAGCGACCTCGAGTTTGAAGATGAATATAAGCTGGATGTGTTTTATATTGAAAATTGGTCGCTTTGGCAGGACATCCAAATATGCCTCAAGACAGCCTTGGTTTTGTTTAGAAAAAGGAAGAATTGACAAAAACTGCAAAATAGACTATAATTAGAGGTAGAGAAGATTAAAAAATAAAATGGTTTGGTCGACCGTTTTGCGTAATCTTTCTCGGTATTAAACAGTAATTAATGAAATAAAGTTATGACAGATGTAAGACCCACAGACCAGGAATTTTTAGAGTTCGCTGTTAAGGCGCTCGTTGATAACCCTGGAGATGTAAAGGTAGAAAGGAAAATTGATGAAATGGGAGTTCTCATTACGCTTGATGTAAATCCAGCAGATATGGGAATGGTAATCGGCCGAGAAGGTCAGACCGCAAAAGCCCTTCGTACAATTTTGAGAGTTATTGGTGCACGTAATAATGCACGCGTTAATCTTAAGATTAATGAACCAGAAGGTTCTCTTCGTGGAGAGCGAACACCTCGACCAGAAGCAGCACCAGCTCCAGAAGTAAAAAAGAGCATTGATGATGTGCTTGGAGATATGAACATCTAATATCACTTTCGATATAATAAAAACCCCGATGAAAGTTGGGGTTTTTATATTTTTAAAAATGGATAAATTGATGAAATCAAGTATAACGATCCAGTTATTACAACTGGTTCTTTTGACGTTCTGACATTCTTAAGAATGTCAGAACGTTTGTTTTTTATGATGGAAAAGTTTTTGAAGTTTTGGGATTGCAAAAATGTTGCGATTTCTTGGTTGTCGATTGAACTCCAATGATTATCCATTCCTGAGGTTGAAAATTGTGTGAGTAGGATTTTGTCTGCGAGCGGGATGATATATTTTAGCATTGTTTTAAAATCTTTGCCTTTCTTAAAAGCGACAATGAAAGTAAATTTTTGTGAGGGATAAATTTTGGAAAGATTGCTGGTAAGAGCTTTCATTTTCTGGGGATTGTGCGCACCGTCGATTATTAAGGTCTTGCCATTAATTTTTCTAATTTCTAATCTTCCAGTTATGTTGATGTTCTCGAGCGCATTGCGCAAAGATGTTTCATTGACATCAAATTTGTCACGCTCTGACAGGGTTGAAAGGCAGGCAAGAGCCAATGAGCAATTTTCAGCCTGATGAATTCCAATCAAACCTAAACGTATATTTTTTAAAGATAGTTTCCTCCCTTTGTCATTCCTGCGTAGGCAGGAATCCAGGATTAATACCCGGGGTTTTAATTTATGTTTATATTGTAATAGAAAATTTTGTGTGCTAAATCCTGGATTCCGGGTCAAGCCCGGAATGACAGGTGAAAATGAAAAATCAAAAATAGTCTCATTGGCGGTCGAGGAAATGATGGAATAATTTTTCTTATCGATAATATGCAATGTGGCGTTTTTTTCTTCACATCTATTTTTGATGACGGTTTGTGCGGCAGGTTTTTGTTGCGTGTTGATTGTTGTATTTTTACTGTTAATTATCCCAGCTTTCTCAGCGGCAATTTCGGAAATGGTCTTTCCAAGAATTTGAGTGTGATCCAGCCCAAGTTTTGTGATGATGCAAATTTTGTTTTTGTTTGTCACTGTGTTGGTTGCATCAAGTCTTCCACCAAGCCCTGTTTCCATCACGGCGTAGTCCAATTTTTCTTTGGCAAACATATAAAAAGCCAGAGCGACATTGATTTCAAAAAAAGTTGGCATACCATATTTACACTTTTCCATTTTCAAAATTGTTGGCAAAATTTGGTTAAAATATTTAAGAATCAGTTTTTCATTCGGCAGCTGATTGTTGATCTGCATTCTTTCGCGGATATCAAAAATATGTGGAGAAATTGACATTCCAACTGAAAATCCTTGGCTTTGCAGAATATGGCTGGTCAGATGGGCAGTCGAGCCTTTGCCAGAAGTCCCAGCAATGTGGATAACTTTAACTTTATTTTGCGGATTGCCCAGTAGCTTCATAAAATATTTAGCCCGCCTAAGGCCAATATCTCCCATAAACAAAGCTTCCCGCGTTGGAATACGAGTTTCTAGAAATGCTTCAAATTGTGTCAATGTTGTAATTTTCATAGTCTAGATATAATACCGTCAATTTCACTAGTTTGCAAACACACACATTGGCTTCAATAAGCCCTTTTTATTTCATCATAATATGCTATAATGCTTATGCAAAAGCTAAAAGGTTTAATACTTTGCATTATGACCTTACAAGCCTTAAGAACCTTATAACTTTACAAACTTTTATATGCGATTTGATATAATTACAATTTTTCCGAAAATTTTTGATAGCTATTTTGGCGAGTCGATTGTTAAGCGTGCCAAAGAAAAGGGAATTGTGGAAATCAATGTTCATAATTTGAGGGATTATTCAACAAACAAACATCATAATGTGGATGACACTCCATATGGCGGAGGTGCTGGAATGGTGATGCAAGTCGAGCCGATTTATCGAGCAGTGGCTGACATTCAAAAAGCCAATTTGAAAACCAGAACAATTTTGTTTTCTGCTAAGGGAAAGAGATACAAACAAAAAGATGCAAAAAGATTATCTGAGTATGATCAGCTCATTTTCGTTTGTGGGAGATATGAAGGTGTTGATGAAAGAGTGGCTGAGTTTGTTGTTGATGAGGAAATTTCTATTGGAGACTTTGTCCTGACTGGCGGTGAGATTCCGGCAATGTTGGTGGTGGACTCCGTAACAAGATTGCTACCGGGAGTTTTGGGTAATGATCAAAGCGCGATTGAAGAATCACATAGCGAGGAAGGATATTTGGAATTTCCACAGTACACTAAGCCCGAAAAGTTTTTAAAGTGGGAAGTGCCTAGCGTGCTGCTTAGTGGAAATCATGGTGAAATTGAAAGATGGAGAAAGGAAAATTCAGGACTTAAATAATTTTAAATTTAAAATCAATTTACAATAAATAAATTTGAAATGTTTTAAAATTAAGACATTGAAAAATTTGGATTTGATTAAAAATTTAAAATTTAAAATTTAAAATTTGATAGTCAAAAATAAAAAGATAAAATTTTATTATTTAGTGATACTGAGATAAATCAAATTGCTATATAAACTTGACCGGTATGCAAACAAAATTGGGGGATAGGACATTGTTGATAACGGTTTCATCATTGCTTGTTTTTGGGCTTATTATGATTGCAAGTGCTGGGGTGATTTATTCAGAGACGAGATTTGCTGATGAATACTATTTTTTTAAGCATCAATTGATCTACGGAGTTATTCCTGGTATTTTTGCGCTGTATTTTTTTTCCAAGCTTGATTATCATTTTTGGAAAAAAGTTGCCGTGCCATTGTTTTTTCTTGCGGTCGTTTTTTTGATTTTGGTTTTTGTTCCTGGTGTTGGGTCGCGAGTGTATGGTGCAAGTCGTTGGATTCAACTTGGTCCATTTTCTTTCCAACCTTCCGAAATGACAAAATTAGCAGTAATAATATATCTTGCTGCTTGGCTTGAAAGTCGTGGAACACAGCGAATCAAGGATGTTTTTGAAGGGATGTTACCGTTTTTGGGGATAATAGGCCTGCTTGCTTTTTTGATTATGAAACAACCAGACACGGGAACCTTGGGTGTCATCGTCCTTACTTCTTTTGCTATTTTTTTTATTGCTGGTGCTCGTCTTTCGCATCTTGCTTCGATGGGCGCATTGGGAATGGTAGCGCTTTGGATTCTTGTTAAAATTGAACCATATCGATTTAATCGTATTTTGGCATTTCTTGATCCGAGCGCTGATCCGCAAGGAATAGGTTATCAAATAAGTCAGGCATTGCTGGCGGTTGGTAGTGGTGGTTTTTTTGGAGTCGGCCTCGGTCATTCTAGACAGAAATTTAATTATTTGCCGGAACCCGTCGGGGACAGCATTTTTGCAGTTTTGGGCGAAGAAATTGGGATGATGGGTGCGATGATTCTGATTGGACTTTTTGTTGTTTTGGCGATGAGGGGTATTAAAATTGCTAAAAATGCTCCGGATATGTTTGGCAGGCTTATGGCCACAGGAATTACATCTTGGATAATATTGCAGGCGTTTATTAATATTAGTGCTAACATTGCGCTGGTTCCACTTACGGGAATTCCACTTCCATTTATCAGTTATGGCGGAACATCACTCGTGTTTTTGATGGCAGCGGTTGGTATTTTGCTTAATATATCCAAACATTCAAATTTGAATAACTAGCAATTTATGCTGGATTTATTGCACGTTTATTGCTATGCTAAAGGTGTGGTTATAAAAATTCCTAATTTCTAATATCTAATTTCTAATAAAATCCTAATGTAAAAATGTCAAAATTTGAAATTGGAAAATTAGACATTGATTAGGAATTGGAAATTTGTAATTAGATATTAAATAATTTTACTAAATTATTCTATTATGCGAATAGTATTAACTGGTGGAGGCACGGGAGGACATTTAACACCGCTTGTCGCAGTGGCTGACAAATTAAAAGCAAAGCTTGGCAGTGAGGCCAACATTCTTTATGTTGGTTCGGGAGCTGAAATGGAAAAAAAAATAATGTCTGAAGAAGGAATTCCAACAAAATTTGTTATTAGTGGAAAAATGCGACGATATTTTTCCTTTCAAAATTTTATTGATTTTTTCAAAGTGCCAATTGGCTTTGTGCAATCATTATGGATATTGCTCCGTTTTATGCCGGACGTTATTTTTTCCAAGGGCGGTTATGTGGCAGTGCCAATTGTGCTGGCAGGTTGGATATATCGCATTCCGATTATGATCCACGAGTCTGACAGTGCACCCGGAATCGCAAATCAATTTTTGTCTAAATTTGCCAACAGGATTGCAGTGGCATATCCAAGCGCTGAAGAATATTTTCCTAAGGAAAAAACGGCATTGGTTGGAAATCCAATACGATTTCAAGTGACGCAAGGTGATGCCAAAATATTGCGACAAGAAATTGGTTTTACTGAATCGCGAAAAACACTTTTGATATTGGGTGGTTCGCAAGGATCACGGATTATTAATGATGCAATTGTTAAAATCCTTCCGCAACTCTTGCAGCATTTTCAGATTATTCATCAAACCGGACAAGAGCATTATGACAATGTTTTGCGTGAAGCGGCTTTTGTTGGTGTTAAAGCTGGGCACAATGGATATTATGCTGCGCCGTTTATGAATGCTAATAAGCTTCGAGACGCTTTTGCCTTAAGCGATTTGGTTATTAGCAGAGCTGGTGCAACATTTATCACAGAAATAGCAGCAAACGGAAAGCCAGCAATTCTAATTCCAATTTCTGAAAGTGCAAATGATCATCAGCGTATGAATGCTTATGCGCTTGCGCAAATTGGAGCAGCGCTAGTGCTCGAAGAAGCAAATCTTGGAGAACATATTTTGCTTGAAAAAATAAATCATATTTTGAATGACAATGAACTTCAAATGAATATGGTTGAAAAAATTAAAACTTTTTATCATCCAACTGCTGCAGATGTTATTGCTAATGGTATTATTGAAATCGCTAGATCGTAAACGAACAGATTAGCACTGATCGGAAACGGATACATACGGATCATGAATTTCTAAATTGTGATTCGTGCAAGTATATAGCTATATCCGTGATCTGTTAAAATCCGTATTTAATCCGTATTTAATCAGCGTTTAAATATATGAAAATTAAAGATATTAAAAAAGCTTATTTTGTGGGTATTAAGGGTGCGGGTATGACTGCTGTGGCTCAAATTTTGCAAAGCAGAAATATTGAAATTTCCGGCTCTGATACGGGCGAGGTTTTTTATACTGATGCAATATTAAAACGTTTAAATATTGCATATTATGAAGAATTCATAGCGCGGCACGTTCCAAATGATGCTGATGTTGTTATTTATTCAACTGCTTATAATGAAGGAAATAATGTTGAAATGGCTGAGGCTAAAAAGATGGGTGTTTTAATGCTGAGTTATCCTGAAATTTTGGGACTTTTGTTTGCTGAAAAGCTTGGCATTGCAGTTTGCGGAACACATGGAAAAACCACCACCTCAGCGATGCTTGCCAGCGCTCTTGCGGAAGCTGGCTTGGATCCCAGTGCGATTGTTGGAAGCAATGTTATTTCATGGGAGGGCAGTGCTCTTTCTGGCGCGGGCGAATATTTTGTCGCTGAGGCTGATGAATATCAAAACAAACTTCGTTTTTATCAGCCGTGGTCTGTGATTCTTACGAGCGTTGATTGGGATCATCCTGATTTCTTTCTGGACTTTGTTTCTTATAAAAAAGTGTTCCAAGCTTTTGTGAAAAAAATTCCCAAAACAGGTTTCTTGGTGGTTTGGGGTGATAGTAGTGACACACTGGAAGTTGCCGAGAGCGCAAATTGCAACTTGATTACATATGGGTTTGGGGAAGACAATGATTATAAAATAATAAACAACAGACAACAAACAACAGACAACAAAGTTATGCAGATATTTGAAGTTGAATATGACGGGAAAAATTTAGGAGAATTTATTTCGCCACTTTCTGGTAAGCACAACATTTTAAATGCCACTTCTGTCATTGCACTTTCTCACAAGATGGGATTGGATTTGGAGAAAATAAAAAAATCGCTAAATGAATTTGAGGGAACCACGAGGCGTTTTGAATATATTGGAACATTTAAACAAGCCTTGCTGATTGATGATTATGCTCATCATCCAGATGAAATCAAAGCAACACTTGCTGGCGCCAAAGATCGCTTCGAAGGCAAAAAAATCTGGACAGTTTTTCATCCGCACACTTTCTCCAGAACCAAAGCGTTGCTTCAAGATTTTGCTCAGAGTTTTGATAACACCGAGCGCGTGATTGTTATTGATACATATGGAAGTGCGCGCGAATCTGGCGGCGAGGCTACTTCTGAAGATTTGGTAAAATTGATTAACAAATATAACTATAACAAAGCGGAATATATTCCAAGTATAGATGAAGCTACGCAATATTTGAAAGAAAAGTCAGGAGAATATGACGTGCTTATCACAATGGGCGCAGGAGATGTTTGGAGAGTTGGACAAGCATTAAAGGAATAACTTTTGAATTGCTTTTATCTTGAAAAATGTTAGAATTAAGCTAATTGAAACAATTTTTCTGAATAATGAATTTTTAAAAAATCCCTCGACGCTCTTTGTTTTCTAACTAAAATTTTCCCCCAATCAACACAATCACAGAAAAATTTTAGAGAAAACAAAGGCTTACTCAATCAATTAGAATTTTTTAAAAATTCATTATTCAGAAAAATTAAGACATTTAATATAACTTTAATTTATGCAGCAAAAAATAATAATGTATACGGATGGTGGTTCAAGGGGAAATCCGGGACCAGCGGCAGTTGGTGTGTATATCGAAACTTTGAATAAAAAAATTGGACAGTGCATCGGAAACAGGACAAATAATGACGCTGAATACGAAGCTTTGATTTTGGGTTTGCAAAAAGCTAAAATATTTTTAGGGAAAGAGAAGGCAAAAAAAACCGAGGTGGAATGCTTTTTGGATAGTGAGTTAGTTGTAAAACAATTGAATCATGAATATAAATTAAAAGAACCACGTATACAGCAATATTTTATTGAAATTTGGAACCTGATGTTGGAATATAGTAAGGTTACTTTCGTGCATATTCCGCGAGAGAAAAATAAGGTTGCAGACGCACTGGTTAACGAAGCGTTGGATAATCAATGTAAACAAACAAATTTATTGTAAACAAAAGTTACGCGTTTCGAAACATTTCTTTTTTGGCCAATTGTTGGCGACAGCAACTCTTTGAGCTTTTGGATATTGATCCTGTCACTCGTGAGCGACGGGATTGAGCATTTATCCAAAAGCGTGCCAAAAAAGAAATAGTTGAGAAAATGCGTAAGTTTTAATAATAGCTTATGTCTAAGAAAAAAAAGTGGATTATTTGGAGTGTTATCCTTGTCGTTATTGTTGGTGGTGTTATTTTTTATTTTAAAAATAAAAAACCGGTAATAACATATACGACTGCTGAGGCAACAAAAGGAACTCTCGCGCAAACTGTTTCAGTCACGGGCGACTTGGTGGCAAAAGATGAGATTACTCTTAACTTTGAAATTGGAGGGCGAGTGAGCAAAGTCTTTGTCAAAGAAAGTAATCAAGTTGCAGCAGGCGACAAGATTGCAACACTGACTGACTCAACACTTCAAAAACAAGTTGATCAGGCAAAAGCTGGTCTTGATCAGGCGATTGCAACATCTGGTTCTAATAGTGATACTTTGCGTGAAGCAAAAGTAGGTCTTGATAATGCAGAGGATTCATTTGATCAAACAAAAAAATTAAATGATGAAACAGTTGCTTCTGCAGAGCAGACAGTTGAAAATGCCCAAAAAGCTTATGATGACACTCTGGATTTCTATAATAGTAATGTTTCAAAACAAAATAAAATTACACTTACAAATGCTGAAAATGCACTTGCAAGTGCCAAGCAAGCACTTAAAACTGCCAAGGAGCAAACGGACCTTTCTGAAATTTCAGCAGATAACGCTGTTTCCAGTGCTAAGGCTAGAGTTAAAACAGTTGAATCAGATTTTGCCAGAAATGCTCGCAATGCTCAAGTTGCAAGTGCGCGAGCAGTATACGATATGGCTTTGCTTAATTTGAACAAGGCTGTGCTCATCTCGCCTGTAAATGGCATCATTACAGAAGTTAACAATAAACCAGGGGAAATTCTTGGCACAGGTGTTATCAAAGAAGCATTTTCACGCGTGATGTCGCTTGATATGATCATTCAATCACAGGTTCCTGAATCAGACATTGTGAAAGTGAAACTCGGACAACACGCTAGCGTCACATTTGACGCGCTCACACCCGAAGATATTTTCGATGCTGAGATTATTGAAATAAATCCAGCTTCCACGAATGTGCAAGGTGTTGTGTATTATGATATTAAACTCAAACTTAACACTCTTGATGCCAGAGTAAAGCCGGGGATGAGTTTGAATATTGATATCAAAACTGCTGAAAAAAGCGAAGTAGTTATGATTCCAAGTCGCGCAATTAAAATTGAAGAAAATAAAAAGTATACAGAAGTCCTGAAGGCTGATAATGTCACGATAGAAAAAGTCTATGTCGAAACTGGTTTGGAAGGGGATGATGGAATGATTGAAATTAAAAAAGGTTTGAACGGCGGAGAGAAAGTCGTGACATTTCAAGTGGTAAAATAGGTATTAGGTTCTAGGTGTTAGGTGTTAGGAAATGCAAATAAAAAAAGCCCGCGTAGTTTTGATTGCAAAATTTCACAATCAATTTCCGCGGGGTTGGGATGTAATTTATAACTCCATGATACTGCTGATAGCTATGGCGCTTCTGGCGTCAATAAGGTTTCTGTCTGCTATGAGTATTCTTAGCAAATCCTTACGAACCATAAATTGAGAACATATGTGGGAGCCATCAGTACCTGTTTTCCATATTGCTCCGCATGTGCAACACACGCTGTTACCTTCTTTTCTTGCATTATCGCGAATGTCCATAAGAGTTGCATCTGCTATTTTATTCATACATTTCTCCTCCTTGGCTTCTTTGAGCCATCCTTTATATTTGACTGCTAACGAACTGTGATTATCTATTATACTCTAAAATAACAAAAAAGTCAATACCGCGTGCAAGTAAAAAATTATAAGGTAAAAAGCGATATGAAATTAATAGAAGTTGAAAATTTGTGTAAGATTTATGACAGTGAAGGCGTGCAGACTCAGGCGATGTGTGGAATGTCTTTTACGATTGAAAAAGGCGAGTTTGTTTCAATTATGGGGCCGAGTGGCAGTGGCAAATCAACGCTGATGCAAATTTTGGGAATGCTTGATCGTCCTACGACGGGAGCTTATTTGTTTGAAGGAAAAAATATCAACTCCTATTCTGACGATGAATTGTCAAAACTTCGCAATAAAAAAATTGGTTTTGTTTTTCAATCATTCAATTTACTTCCGCGCACTACCGTATATGAGAATACGGAGCTTCCACTTCTCTATGACGAAGATCATTTGGAGGTGCATAATGAAGAAAAAATAAACAAAGCCTTGGCCGCTGTGGGAATGAGTCATCGCATCCAATATCTTTCCAACCAGCTTTCTGGTGGAGAAAAACAACGCGTGGCAATTGCGCGCGCCCTGGTGAATGATCCAGAAGTTATTTTTGCTGATGAGCCAACTGGAAATCTGGATTCAAAATCAGGACTTGCTGTGATGAGAATTTTGCAAAAACTTAACGACGATGGGCACACTGTTATCTTGGTAACGCACGAAACATATACGGCTCAACACGCCAAGCGTATTTTGAATATGAAAGATGGACAGATTATTTCCGATGAGGTTGTAAAAAATCGTTTGGTGGCAGATGGGGAAGGAGAACTGTTAAAGTAATTTTAAATTTTAAATTTTAAATTTAAAATGAAGCCCGAATGTTTAAATTTTAAAACATTTAATTATTTAAAATTTATTTAAAATTTAAAACTTAAAATTTAAAATTATAAATCAGATTAATTTATAAGATAAGTTGTAGATTTTCATGAAATTATCTTCACCAATAAAAATATCGTATAAGAATTTAATGGCGGCCAAGTTCCGCTCATTTTTGACGATTCTGGGAATTATTATTGGAATTGCTAGTGTGATTATTGTGATGGCGATTGGGGCAAGCGCTCAACAGCTTATTATTGCGCAAGTCTCGGGGGTTGGTTCAAATCTTGTTGGAGTTTTGCCGGGAGCTTCTGATGAAAAAGGTCCTCCTGCATCCGTGCTTGGAATTGTGACAACAACACTAAAACAATCAGATCTTGATGCAGTTTTACTCAAAAAAAATGTTCCAAATGCTGTGGCAGCTTCTGGATATGTAAGTGGAATAGGAACTGCAAGGTATAAAAATAATTCCCGGCAGAATAATTTTCAAGGTGTTTCTGCGGATTTTATTGATGTTGAAAAAAATGATTTAAGTTCGGGAAGATTTTTTACAGACGAGGAAGATTCGGGTTTGGCGCGCGTGGCAGTTTTGGGATCAAACACTGCAAAAGAGCTTTTTGAAACAGAAGATCCAATTGGGAAAATGTTTTCGCTCAAAGATGTGAATTTCACAGTGGTTGGTGTTTTGGCACCAAAAGGAGGATCGGCAGTTTCTAATCCTGATGAGCTTGTGTATATGCCACTTTCTACTGCTCAAAAAATTCTGCTCGGAATTGATTATCTTAATTTTATGCGTGTTAAAATTGATAATCCTGAAAACATAACTCGCGCTGTTGCGGATATAAAATATACCATCAGAACTCAGCATAGAATTAAAAATCCAAATGACGATGATTTTTCAGTTCGTGACACTGCGCAGGCTCTTAATATGGTTACTAATATTACTAATGTGCTTAAATATTTCCTAGCTGGAATTGCGGCGATTTCATTGTTGGTTGGCGGTGTTGGTATTATGAATATTATGCTTATTTCTGTTACGCAGCGTATTCGCGAAGTCGGCCTGCGAAAAGCTGTTGGCGCGCGCAATCGTCACATTATTACGCAGTTTTTGATTGAGGCTGTTTTTATTACTTTGGTTGGAGGTATAATCGGAATTATTTTTGGAATTTTGATTTCACTGCTGGCCGCAGTGATTATTAATGCGTTGGGATACGAATGGGAATTTTTGATTTCGTTTAGTTCGATTGTGGTTGCGACAATGGTATCGGCAGCCATCGGTCTTCTGTTTGGTTTGTATCCTGCCCGCAAGGCCGCGAGAATAAGCCCGATGGAAGCACTGAGATATGAATAATGGTGTTTAGTATATGTGGTATATGGTATGAATTCAAAAATACTAAATACTATATACCAAATACCATATACAAAAAATATTAAATTTAAATCTGTGAATAGGATATTATTATCAATTAAACTTGCACTACACAACCTGACGAATAATGTCGGCAGGACTGTTTTGACGTTGGTTGGAATTGTGATTGGGATTATGTCGGTCATTGTGGTTTCTTCTAGCGGACAAGGACTAAAAAATTATGTGCTCGGACAATTTGATAGTTTTGGAACTGATGTGATTCAGATTGAAACCAAGGTTCCCGCAACAGGAAAAACATCAGCAGCGAATGCAGAGGGTCAAGCAACGGGAATTCAAATAACAACTTTGAAAGTTTCAGACGGAGAAGCGCTGGCGAAAATTCCAAATGTGGCAAGTTTTGCAGCAGGAACAATGGGTCAAGAACTGACAAGTTATAAAGATGAAAATAAAAGAGCGATGCTTTTTGGAGTTGGTGCTAATTATCCCCAAGTGGACAGTGCCGTGAAGGTTCAGGAAGGAATTTTTTATGATCAGTCTGCCGATGACAGCTTGGGGCAAGTTGCAGTTATTGGACCTGATATTAAAGAAACTCTTTTTGGCACCGAAGATGCCATTGGAAAATCAATCAAAATTAAGAATATGGACTTCCGTGTGATTGGAGTTTTGGAAGAAAGAGGTGCGGTCACATTTTTTAATTATGACGAGCTCATTTATATTCCCGTGCAAACATTGCAAAAGAAAATTTTAGGAATTGATTATGTGCGTTTTATTACTGTTAAAGTTAAAGATCAAAATCTTATTGAGGTAACCGTGGCTGACATTGATGATACATTAAAAAGAATTCATCGTACTTATAAACCCGAGCAAGAAGATTATTCAATTACAACTATTCAGGAGGCGCAAAAAATAATCGAGGATGTTTTTGGCACGATTAATATTTTGTTGTTGGCGCTCACTTCCATCTCTTTGATTGTGGGTGGGGTGGGAATTATGAATGTTATGTATGTGGCGGTGTCTGAGAGAACATTTGAAATAGGTTTGCGAAAAGCTGTTGGCGCAAAAGAGAACGACATTCGCAATCAGTTTTTGTTTGAAGCGGTTTTTCTAACCATTGTTGGAGGTGTGGTGGGTATTATATTGGGGTATTTGATTTCTCTTGGATTTTCTTATGTTATAAGTTTATTGGGTTATACGCTTAACTTTTCTCTTACCTTAAATTCTATTTTAATAGCAGTTGGCTTCTCCGCTACTACTGGAATTATTTTTGGTTATTATCCTGCTTACAAAGCTTCAAAGCTTTCTCCTATGGAAGCTTTGCGTAAGGAGTGATAAATGCCCGCCCGCAACGCTTCGCAAGTGAACTTGCTTCACGTAGCGATGCGGGCGGGGAAGCGTTAAGAAAAGAATAAAAGCAGCTTTTTAGGCTTTAGCTTACTAGCTTTTTAGGAAAATTCAAAATTCGAATCTGAAAAAGCGAATACCTATAATCTAAAACCCAGCCAAATACTACACAATATTTTATGCAACCTTGCAAGTTGTAGGTTTTATGCGGTTGTGGTAACATATAGGGACAAATTAACCAGTAAAAAAGAGGTTCACCCTGTTAAATAATTTTAAATTTCTTAAAAAATTTAAAATTAAGATTTGGCAAGGTGGATTGATGTATAAAGAATAATAACCTAATCTAGGGTAAGTTGGTTCTAAATAACTTGTAGGGCCAAATCTTATTTAACAGGGTAAATGCATCAAGACAAAAAAAGAGAAGAGCTTGAACAAAAAAAGGAATTCGAACGACTTCAACAAGAAGAATTGTTTGAACTTGAACAAGAAGAAGATTTGTCTACAATAGAAGCGCAGGAAGATGAACAAAATAAAAATCTAGAACAAACACAAGAAAACCAACCAATCGAAAATGAAATGGAACGTGCAAAAAAAAGAAGAAGGGAAGTTATCTTTGAAATGGCATTGTTCTTTATTCTTGGTGTTCTTCTTGGAGTGACAGTTAAAACGGAGGCAGTGAAAAAAATCACAATAGGATTTAATGATTATCAAATTAATAAGTCCGCACAGAGCTATAATATTGATGAATTGAAAGAGAAAATTGATCAGCAGATGGCGGAGCAGCAAGCTTTGCAGCAGCAAGCAGCTCAGCAATCTCAAGGGCAAACTTTGGAATAAATAATAATAAAAAGGTAATCAGTAACTCATAACTAGTAACAAAATAATATGGATGAAGAAAAAAATGAAATCAAAGATGCTTCTATAGAAGAAGTTGTTGAGGAAAAAGAAATCGATTCATCTGTTGAAGAAGTTGAAGAAACAGAAGAAGAAAAAAAGGATAAAAAAATCAAAAACTTAATTTCAGCAGTGATCCTGCTTGCCGGTTTGTTTGTTGGAAGTTTGTTTGTTGATGCAATCCAAATGATTAGAGGTGGTGGTTTTTCACAGCGCGTGCTAAATGAGGCTGATGTTTTTGCATCAGGTGGAAAAACTTGGGTTGCTTATAATGAACCATTGGTAAAAGTCCAAGTGATCTCAGATGATACTTGCGAAGCTTGCGCTCCAGATGAAGTGTTGGTCGGTCTCAAACAAGCATTGCCAACAATGCAAAATGAAAAAATAGATGCAAATTCTGCTGTTGGCCAAAAGCTTATTGCTGATTTCAAGATTAAAACAATTCCGGCATTTATTTTCTCAAAAGAAATAGAAAAAACAGAATTGTTTGCAAAAGCTGAGCCATTTTTGGATAAGAAGGGAGATTCATATGCGATTAAAAGCGCAGAAGCTGGATTCCCAGTAGGAAAATATGTTTCAGCTCCACAAATTTCAGATAAAGATATTTCAATTGGTTCTATTGAATCAATGGTAAAAGTCGTTGCGTTTAGTAATTTTCAAAGTCCTAGTGATAAGAAAGCATATGCTGATATCATCACTCCAATGTTGAAGGAATATGGCGATCGCATTCAAGTTGTTTTTAAGAGTTATGTTCCACCAACAGCAACGCAAGGAATTAGTGCAGCTTTGGCTGCGGCTTGTGCAAATGAACAAGGAAAATTTGTTGATTATGCTAGTAAACTTTTTGCTTCTCAAGATGTCTGGGGAAAAGCCAAAGACGCTGCTCCAATTTTGAAAGGATATGCTGCAACTCTCGGGCTTAATGCTCAAGATTTTAACAAATGTCTTGATGATAAAAAATATCAAGATCAAATCACTGCAACTGTTGCAGAGGGTCAAAGTTTTGGATTGCAAATGACACCTTCAATTTTTGTTGGAACAGATTTGCAACTTCCAACTGCAAAATATGACGATATGAAAAAGGTTATTGAACAGCAGCTTAATAAATAGCGTGTGTCCATCTTTTAGAAACACAAAAACGAGGTCGCAAGACCTCGTTTTTTTATGGGTTCGATGTTGATTTTTGTTTTCCTGTTTTCTTTTTGGCACGTTTTTGACCCAAGACTATGGTCAAAAACTCAAAGAATTGCTGTCGCAATAATTGGCCAAAAAGAAAACAGGAAAACAAAAATTTCAAAAGTTATTTTTTTCAAAAGGCAAACACTATCACGCTCGATAGTATGATAGCGTTTGCCTTTTTTTGTATGATGGTTGAAAAGTTATTCGGTAGATTTGACAACATCCTTTGAGCTGCTATAATCAGGGTATGAGTATAAACAAACCAAACCACAATTTAATACAGTTTATGTATTTTTGGTTTACAGGCCTTCAAGGTCGGTTTGTTTTTGCTAATTGTGAATAAAAGATAAATTCACAATGTGCTCAAATAATCCCGACCTCGGTCGGGTTTTTTGTTATTTAAAAACAGAATATAAAAATATTTCAAATCACAACAGAAAAGGAGAGGTTAAAATGAACAGACATGCTGTTAAAATTGAAATGAAGGTTATAACTACGGAGGAAGGGAAAATTACTGGTTGCGTGCTTTATCATGAGCCCACATTGGCCAATATGTATGCAATGTGTCATATCAGGCAAGCTCTTTTTTCTGGCAAATTTGATTTTTGCAATGATTTATTGATTGTTTCTGTCGGAGACAAGCACTATCCATTTTCTGGTAATAAGGCTCAACTTTATGATCTTTGCAACTTGTTAAATGAGGGAATAAGTAGTGTTAGGCAGTTGTACGCGCTGAGCAATGGTCGCTATGTCACAATAGTTGGAAGTGGACTTGCTGAGGAAGAAAAAAGCGCAAAAAATAATGAACCAAAACAGCAATCTTTAATTAGTTCAGTTGTAAATAAGTTGTTTACTGGAAGTAGAAATAGAAGAAAACAAAAGAGGAGTCCAATGAGAGAAAAGTGTTATTTTGCTTAGGCAAAAGTGATAGAAATATATTATGAAATTAAAGGGACTTATGATAATTCGTAAGTCCCTATTTTTATTATTAAGAAAGAAAATCTCTCTTAAAAGCATCTTCGTTAAAAGAATATTTTCCGTCGAAAAAGGCAATTGTTTTGTTGACACTTTTGGCGGCATTTTTTATGCAAGCAGTTGCTCCGGGGGATGGTGTGATGTTAAAGAGAATATTTTTACCTTCGATTTCAATTTCTCCCATTTGCAGTTTCTGTGTTTGATTGTTGATCAACTGCGGTCTGATGCCAGCCTTGGTTTTGCTATTTTTAAAATCAGCATATTTCAAAGTTGGAATTATTTTCTGGCACATTTTTGCATATGCTCTGGGGCCAAAATATGGAATTTCGTAAATTAAATTTTTCAATAAAAATGTGAGCAATGTTTTTTCTGAAAGCACTTTTAACAAGGCAATGGCAGATTTTTTGTCACAAAGTGTTGATTTGAAAAAATCTCCAAATGTTGCAATGTTATTTCTTTCAAGAAATGGCATAACATTTGCAGTTGGTCCAAAGCGAGTTTCGTTTTCATTGTGAACATTGGGATCGCCGTGAACTCCAGCAAAGGGGAGTTTGCCACTTTGCATTGTATAAACCTTGCCGTTTAAAACCTTTCTTGAAGATGTGTAAAAATTTCCGCCAACAGGGAGTATTGAATATTCTTTGCCATATCCAAGTTCCTTGGCAAACATTAAACTATGAGAACACATTGCAACCACAACAGCTTGTGCAAAAAAAGTTTCTTTATTGGTAATTATTTCAAAGCCATCTTCTTTTCCAATTATTTTTATAACTTTTGTGTCAACAAAAATTTTTGCTCCTGCTTTAAATTTTTTAGCTTCCGTTGCTAAATTTTTAGCTAGGGCTCCAAAATCAACAGTGAATCCGTTCTTGCTGTATCCTGCCATTATTTTTTCAGATGGCTTTCTGCCGTTTACTATCTCCGGTTCAATTTTGGCAATTTCGTTTCTGGTTATTTTTTTGAAATTTGGAAATATTTTTTTAAATTCATTTTGTCTTTTTTCAAATTCTGCAATTTCTTTTTTTCCAACCGCCAATAACATCTTGTGTGATTTTTTATAGATCCCAGAGCCATTTCCTCCTAGCCTTTCAAGATAGCGTACAACCATTTGCGAAGCTTCTTTTGATGATATTGCTTTCTCAACGGAATAGTTGGCTTCGATATCGCCGAAGTGCAATGTTTGGCTGTTGTTGCTTTCTTTGGAATTTATTTCTCCCAATTTTCCAGCTTTTTCTATTAGAGCAATGGAATCAATATTTGTGTATTTGCTTAAGATATGAAAAATTGAACTGCCAGTAATGCCACCGCCCAAAATTGCAACTTGAAATTTTCTTGTTTCGTTTTTCATAAAAATGTACGTATATTATTTGTTAATTTTTCCCGACTGCTGTCGGGATTGTTGCCTGGACAGAATCAAAGATTCTGAAAGCCAACAAAAAATCGGCCCTGTCTGAGTCGATTTCGTTTTGAATATTCAAACTAAAACCGACGATAATCAATCACAATTATCGTCATTATTCAAGGTTGTAATTTGTGTCAGATGCATATTCATATAATTCAGCTTAGCAGAGTTATAAAATTTGTCCAGCCCTTGCAGGATGCTTATTTTTTGTTATAGTGACGAAATGGCAATATCATTATAATCGTAAAATATATATGCAACAAATTTCAAAAAGAGCAACAAACCTGACATCTTCGCCATTGTATGTCTTTGCAAAAAAGGTGAAAGAGCAAGAAGCTAAGGGCAGGAAAATAATTTCGCTTGGACTGGGCGAGCCATATTATGACACGCCTGAGATTATTAAACAGGCGGGAATTGAGGCAATTAAAAATGACAAAACACATTATAATCCAGCGCAAGGGTCAATGGCTCTGCGAAAAAAAATTGCTGAAATATATCAAGTTGAAGTGGAGTGCGTGTCTGTTTCAACTGGTGCCAAACCATTTCTAGGAAGCATTTTGTGGTCCTTGGTTGATGAAGGAGATTTGGTTTTTATGACAGGTCCTTATTATCCACCATTTTTTCAAATTGCGCAGTCTTGTGGTGGCAAAGTTGTCTTGATTAACACTAAGCCAACTGATTTCCAATTGAAAGCAGATGTTCTTGATGAAATTTTTGCAAGTAATAATACCGCAGAAAAAAAATCTTTTATAATAATAAATTCTCCAAACAATCCCAGTGGCGTTACATATGAAAAAGATGAACTTGAAAAAATTGTTGAGGTTTGCAAAAAAAATAATGTAATAATAATTTCAGACGAATGTTACAGTAACTTTTCTCCTGATCCACAGTTTAGTTTGCGACAATTCAATCCTGAGATTATTGTGATAAACTCTCTTTCCAAATCTCATGCGATGACAGGTTGGAGAATAGGATATGCAATTTGTCCGAGCGATTTGAATGTTGCAATTGGAAGATTTTTGGAAAATTATATTGGATGCCCATCTTCGATTTCAGATGCAGCAGCAGTTGTGGCACTTGAAAGTGAGTCCACATTGCCTAATCTCACTGAACAGAGAGAAATTGTACACAGTTGGCTTTCCAAGATGAAAATTTCTTATGCCAAATCAACAGGAGGAATCTTCATTTTTCCAGATTTTGCAGATGTTATGAAAAAACTAAATCTCAAGAGTTCAGTTGAACTGGCAACTTATTTCTTGGAAAAGGCAGGAGTGGCGACAACCCCCGGGATTTCTTTCGGCGAAAAATATGACACTCATTTGCGCTTGTCATATTGCATCAAGCCTGATGAGCTTAAATTGGCATTGCAGGAACTTGAAAAAGTTATCATCTAGGACTGGCTGTGAAGGTTGATGTGTGATAAAATAATTTTATATTAGAGAATTGAAAATTTACAAATATAGTATGAAATTAAATAAAGATACATTTGAAATAATCTTTTTTGCGCGAGGAGGGCAAGGTGCAAAAACCGCTTCTGAACTTATTGCGCATAGCGCTGTGCGTGAAGGGAAATTTGTGAAAGCTTTTCCATTTTTTGGACCAGAGCGATCTGGCGCGCCAACCAAAATGTTTTTGCGTGTGTCAGACAAAGAAATCAGAACGCAAGAACCAGTGACTGATCCTGATATTGTTTTGGTGCTGGATGAAACTGTGATGGATTCTCAGGATGTGGCAAGAAATTTGGACAAGCATGAAATTCTCATTGTAAATTCGGCAAATTCAAAAGAAGATGTTAGGAAAAGAGTTCCACATTTTAAAGGTTCAATTCACTGCATTGATGGCAACAAGATTTCTGCTGATATTATTGGAAAACCAAATCCTAATATGGTTTTGATGGGACACTTAATTAAGGTTACTGAAATTGTGGATTTGGAAACTGCTGGCGAAATTTTTCGTGAAGTTTTCACTGAAAAAATCGGCAAGGATTTAACTGAGAAAAATATACGCGCGATGCAAGCCGGTTACGATGAATTGTAATAAGCTATATGACGGATATTTGTGATTTGTGAAAATTCGTTAATAATTAGTGAAAATTAGTATGAGCTTAGAAAAAGGAGGAATTATAAAACATGACATTTCAAAGTCACCAAAAACAGGGGATTGGGCATATTCAAAGCCCGAGGTTGATAAGGATAAATGTATTGGTTGCGAAACCTGTATGATTTATTGTCCTGATGCTTGCATTGAGATGGTTAAAAATAAAAAAGATGTGAAGAAAAAAGCTGACATCGATTATGATTTTTGCAAAGGCTGTGGCGTTTGTGCTCAAGTTTGCCCAGTCAAAGCAATTGTTATGAAAAAATAAATTTTTTCATAACAAGTATCTGGTATCTAGTATTTGGTATATAGTATGGAATACAAAAATTCAAAAATACAATCATTTACTGACTTGGAAGCCTGGAGAGAGGGTCATAAATTAGTATTGGAGATTTATAAAATAACTCAGGAATTTCCAAAAGAGGAAATGTTCGGCTTAGTGAGTCAGATGAGGAGGTGTGCTGTATCAATAACTTCTAATATAGCCGAGGGTTTTAGTAGGAACACCTCAAAAGATAAGTATCAATTTTATTGCGTAGCACATGGTTCATTGACTGAACTGCAAAATCAATTGTTGATTTCTCGCGATATAGGATATCTGGAAAAGGTTAAATTTGATAAAATTGCTTTGCAAACAATTTCAGTGGCTAAATTGCTTAATGGTTTAAAGAGAATTAAAAATCAATGAAAAAAATACCAAATACTAAATACCAAATACCAAATACTAAGCGCGTACTCGCGCTGAATGGTGGCTATGCAATGGCGGAGGCTTTGCGTCAAATTCATCCGGATGTGATGGCTGTGTATCCAATCACGCCTCAGACAACGATCATTGAAACGTATGCCAAGTTTAAGGCTGATGGTTTGGTGGATACTGAAATTATTCAAGTTGAATCTGAACATTCTGCAATGAGCGCAACAATTGGAGCTTGCAGCGCTGGAGCTCGAGCGGTTACCGCTTCCAGTTCTCAAGGACTTTTGCATATGGCAGAAACCTTGCCAGTTGTTAGTGGTCTGGGACTTCCGATTGTGATGTGTGTAAGTTCTCGGGCGCTTTCCGCACCGCTTAATATTCACGGCGAGCATGGAGATGTGATGGCAATTCGCGACCTTGGATGGGTGCAGATCTTCGGCGAGCAGGCTCAGGATGCCTATGATAACACGATAATTGCCCTCAGGTTGGCCGAAATGGCAGGGGTGCCAGTTATGCCTATTATGGATGGATTCCACACCTCGCACACCACAGAGCGTGTGGAGGTGCTTGGGGATGAAATTATCCAGAGTTTTGTCGGACAATTCAAGCCAGAAAATGCCTTGGTGGATCAAAAAAATCCCATAACCATTGGAACTTTGGCTCTACAGAACACTTATTTTGACTTTAAAATAGATCAAGAAAAAGCCTTTCTAAAAGTGAAGACTTTGTATAAGAAAATATGTGCTGAATATGGCAAAATTTCAGGTCGCAAGCACAGTCTTTTTGAGGAATATAAAACCAAGGATGCTGATTTTGTGATTGTGATGATGGGTGCTACTGTTGGAACTGCCAAAGATGCGGTGGACAAGCTTCGAGCTGATGGTAAAAAAGTTGGATTGCTTAAAATAAATTTATTTAGACCATTTCCGTATAAGGAAGTTGGCGCTGCGCTGGCGCATACTAAAAGTATCGCCGTGCTTGATCGTGCGATGGCTTTTGGATCATTTCCGCCACTATATCAAGACATTGTAACCAGTATGCAAAGTGCCGGCTCTCGCAAGCATGATGTCGCTAGTTATGTTTATGGCATCGGCGGCCGCGACACAATGCAATCCCACATCGTTTCTGTTTTTAGAGATTTGGAAGAAGGGGAAATCAATAATAAAATTAAGTATTTGACTTAATTTTATTGAATTTTAAATTTTAAATTATAAATTTGAAATGAATTTTAATTGAATAAATTTTAAATTAAGACATTTGTTATTGATTTAAAACTTAAAATTTAAAACTTAAAATTGAAATTTAGTTTTATGAATAAAGAACTTACAAAAAAATTATCATCTGGGCATGCGACTTGTCAGGGATGTGGAATTCCTGCGATTGTGCGTCATGTTTTGGGCGCAACAGATGAGCCAGTAATTGTGGCTAATGCGACGGGATGTCTTGAAGTGACAACCACAATATATCCATACACTGCTTGGAAAGTCCCATATGTTCACAGCGTGTTTGGAAATGCCGCAGCTACTGCAGCCGGGATTGATGCTGCTCAAAAAGCTTTGATGAAAAGTGGAAAAATAAAAAAGAAGGCAAAGGTTGTGGTTTTTGGTGGCGACGGTGGAACATATGACATTGGGCTGCAAGCTCTTTCCGGAGCACTCGAGCGAGGGCATGATTTTTTGTATGTGTGTTATGACAATGAAGGATATATGAACACGGGAGGACAAAGATCTGGTGGCACACCATATGGCGCCAACACTGAAACTGCACCAGCAGGCGTTGCTTCTTTTGGAAAAGCGCAGCAAAGAAAAGATTTGATGGAAATTGTAAACGCGCATCATATTAAATATCTTGCTCAATCAAATGTGGCATATGTTAATGATTTGAAAATGAAAGCCAAAAAGGCTTTGGAAACAACGGGTCCCTCTTTTCTTTTGGTTTTGCAACCTTGCACGCAACTTTGGAAATTTCCAACTTCGGAATATGTCGCCGTTGGAAAACTTGCCACCGAAACAAATTTTTGGCCTTTGTATGAAATTGAGGATGGAAAATATACAATTAACAATGTAGTAAAAAATCCCAAACCAATCGAAGAATTTTTGAAAGTTCAAGGTCGTTTCAAACATCTGTTCGCTGACAAAAATAAGCAGGTTATTGCTGACATCCAAAATAAAGTGGATGAAAATCTGTCCAAGCTTGTCAAAAAGGCTCAATAAAGGTATTATATAAATCAAAGAATGAAAATTTTTCTGCGAAATTAAACTCGAACTCTTTATTTTTTAGCTAAAATTTTTTGTGGTCACACGCGTATACCGCGCAAGGGACAAAAAATTTTAGAAAAAATAAAGGCTCTCAAACAGTAATTTCTTGAAAAATTTTATTCTTTGATTTACTTTTGCCGATGTAGCTCACTTGGTAGAGCAATACACTCGTAACGTATAGGTAGCCGGTTCGATTCCGGCCATCGGCTCCGCCTAATTTGCATTTATACATTATACATTCTACTAAATACTTAATACATAACCAAAATGAAAACTTATATCTGTGAAATTTGTGGAGATGCTTATATTGGAGAAGGCAAGCCAACCAATTGTCCTTTTTGTGGAGCGCGCGCTGCTTTTATTAGAGAGGGAAAAGATGCAAAACCAGTGGTTGAAGTGAAAGAAACACTTTCTGAGCTTACAGTGAAAAATTTGCAGGAAACTTTGCAATTGGAATTGGATGCCAATGCGATTTATTTATGTATGGCAGCAAAAACGGATTCATATGAAATAATGAAGATGTATAAACGTTTGGCCAAAGTTGAAATGGAGCATGCGATTATTTGCACCAAGATTATGCAAATTCCAATGCCGGAAGCTGTGACGAAAGAATGCAGTGATGATGATATTGCAAATTTCCAAAAAACTCTTGAATTAGAAGATCACGCTGCAGAACTGTATGCAAAATTTGCCAAAGAGGCGACAGAAAAGCACGTGAAAATAATGTTTACTGCACTCAATCAAGTTGAACAGGATCATATCAGCCTAATTAAGGATTACCTTAATTAGGAATTTCCAATTTCCAAATCCCAATTTCCAATAAAATCTCAATGATACAATGACTAAATCCAAATTTTGGTTTGAAAATTAAAACATCGAAAATTAAATGAAAATTGTAAATTGAGAATTGGAAATTTTGTTAGAAATTAGATATTAGTAATTAGAAATTTTATGTCTGTTTGGGTTTATACAATAGTAAGTGTTTTGATTGTCAGCTTGCTCTCTCTCTTGGGATTGGCGGCTTTTCCGTTTGGCGAAGAAAAAATTAAAAAGTTTTTGATTTGGGCAGTGGCCTTTGCTGGCGGAACTCTTTTGGGCGATGCTTTTTTGCATTTGATTCCGGAGGCGTATAAGGCTGGCGGAAGTGTTGGAATTTCATTTTCAATTTTAGCTGGAATGTTAGCTTTTTTTGTGCTAGAAAAATTTATTCATTGGCATCATTGTCACGATATTGATTGCACTGAGCATAATTCTGCTTTTTCTTATGTGATCTTGATTGGAGATGGCGCGCATAATTTTATTGATGGGATGATAATCGCTGCAAGTTATATGGTTAGCATTCCAATTGGAATCGCCACAACTTTGGCAGTTATTTTTCATGAAATTCCTCATGAGATTGGTGATTTTGCATCAATGCTATATGGTGGTTTTTCAAAAATAAAAGCCCTTTGGTATAATTTTTTGGCAGGAATCGTGGCTATTTTTGGAGCACTGATAGTTTTGGTCGTTGGTCAAAATTTTGCTGATTTAACTTATTATCTTATTCCATTTGCAGCTGGTGGTTTTATTTATGTGGCTAGCGCCGATATTATTCCTGAACTTCACAAATCAACAAAAATTTCACATTCATTTTTGCAGCTCTTGTTTATTATCGCCGGTATCGGTATTATGTATCTCCTTTTGATTTTTGGCTAAAATCAAAAGACTGATTTTAACGGATCTTAAACGGATTTGTACTGATCATGAAAATGTTATGACAAATAAGTTATTAGAAGAGGAGTTATCATATAAAGTGCGAGGATGTTTTTATGGTGTTGCAAATAAGTATGGCAAGGGATTAAAAGAAAGCATTTATCAAAAAGCTTTAGAAGAAGAATTTGAAAAAGTGGGAGTAGATTTTCAGGGTCAGAAAAGAATAGATATATTTTCTGTTGAAACTGGAAAAAAATTAGGAACATATGTGCCAGATTTTGTTGTTGGTGATAAAATAATAGTAGAAATTAAGGCGACTGATTTTACGCGGATAGGAGATATGAATCAGCAAAGATCTTATTTAAAGGCGAGTAAGTATGAAATTAGCTACCTTGTTAATTTTGGCACAAAAGAATTAGAAATTAAACGATCGATATGTACAAATGATCGCAAATCGTTTATAACTAAGCTAGAAATAAATTCGCAATCCGTGATCCGTGAATATCCGTAATTAATCCGTTTTTTTATCAGTAATTTATATGAAAGAAATTCTGGACAAGTTATCCGAAATAAAAAATAAACTCCCGCTTTTGCGGGACTATCTTTGACGTTGCTAATAAAGCTCAAAAAATCATTAAATTAGAAAAGAAAACCACAGAGGTTGGTTTTTGGAATGACAATCAAAAAGCGGCAAAAATTTCACAGGAATTTGAGCTTTTGAAAAACGAAGTTCTCGGACTTGAAAATATTGAAAAAAAAGTTACAGAGCTCATTGAACTCATTGGTCTTTTTGCGGATGGCGAAAGTGAAGAAAAGCAAGAAGTTGAAAAACAATTTTTGGAACTCGAAAAAGAATTTGATGCGCTGGAATTTAAATCATTGCTAGGCGGGGAGTATGATAAAAACGATGTGATCTTGGCGATTCGCAGTGGTGCTGGTGGCGTTGATGCACAAGATTGGGCGCAAATGCTCGAAAGAATGTATCTTAAATGGTCAGAAAAAAATGGTTTCAAAGCTGTGATGGTGGAAGAAACGCGTGGAGCAGAAGCTGGGATCAAAAGTGCGACAATCGAAATAACAGGTCCGTATGCATATGGGTATTTGCAAAGTGAAGCTGGAGTGCATAGGTTGGTGAGGCTTTCTCCTTTCAATTCTGACAATTTGCGTCAGACATCGTTTGCGATTGTGGAAATTTTGCCGGTAATTGAAGAGATTGCTGAAGTGATTATCAATACACAGGATCTTGTGATTGACACATATCGCGCCTCAGGTGCTGGCGGACAACACGTGAACACGACCGACAGTGCGGTGCGCATCACGCATACACCAACAGGAATCGTTGTTACTTGTCAGAGTGAGCGTTCTCAACTTCAAAACAAAGAGCAGGCGATGAAAGTTTTGAAAGCCAGAATTCATCAGCGATATTTGGAAGAGCAAAAAGCGGAAAAAGAAAAATTGCGAGGCGAATATAAAAGTGCTGAGTGGGGAAGCCAGATTCGTTCATACGTGATTCATCCTTACAAAATGGTTAAGGATCATCGCACAAAATTTGAAACTTCTGATGCGGAAAAAGTGCTTGAAGGAGAACTGCAAGGATTTATGGAAAGTTTTCTGCGTTGGCAAGCTAGCGAAAAAAATTAATTAACCTATGTCATTCCGGACTTGATCCGGAATCCCGAGCTTTAAAACACTACACTTCCTGCTTATGATAGATCCTGAAACAAGTTCAGGATGACAAAGTTGCAATTTGTGTGATATAATATAAAAGTAAAAAAACAAAAGTGCATTCGGATTTAATTTGAATTTAATTCGTGTGTGCAAATTCGCATATGCCAATATTAAAATTTGAAAATGTTTCCAAGACATATCCAGGAAATTTTGTCGCACTGGAAGAAATAAACCTTGTCATTGAAGGCGGAGAATTTTTGTCGATTGTTGGTCACAGTGGATCTGGAAAATCAACATTGCTCAAGCTTATTTATGCTGAAGAACAGGCTACTATTGGCCACGTGTATTTCAATGATCGCCCAATAGATTCAATCAATCGTAAACATTTGCCGTATTATCGTCGCAACATCGGAACAGTTTTTCAAGATTTTAAATTGCTTCCACAAAAAACAGCTTTTGAAAATGTTGCCTATGCATTGGAAGTTTCAGATGAAACACAGGAAGAAATCAATGAGCTTGTGCCGGAAATTTTGGAAATTGTTGGAATGAAAGACAAAGCCAATAAATATCCTCGTCAACTTTCTGGTGGAGAGCAGCAAAAAATTTGTTTGGCTCGGGCTTTGGTGCGCAAGCCACGTATCATAATTGCAGATGAACCGACTGGAAATCTTGATCCTGTTGCGACTTGGGAAATCATTCAGCTTCTTTTGAAAATTAACAGTATGGGAACAACAATAATTCTTGCAACTCACAACAAGGATATTGTTGATAAATTGAATCGTCGAGTGATTGCACTTGATAATGGAAGAGTAATCAGAGATCATATGAAAGGAAGATATGCGATATAGTTCATAAAGTTAAAAGTTATAAAGTTATAAAGTTAAATACAAAAATAGAAACTAATTTTTTCTAAAAGCTAAAAAGCTGAGAAGCTAATGCCTAAGAAGCTGTTATTATGAAATTTACAAAACTTAAGAGAACATTTAAAGAAGGATTGGATAACTTTCGTCGTAACGGGTGGCTTAGTTTTGCTACTGTCAGTGTGCTCGCCATTTCGCTGTATGTCATTAGTGTCACGATAATTTTGGGAGTGACGGCAAACATCGTGCTTAAAAACATTCAAGACAAGATTAATGTGAGTATGTATTTTAATTCCGATGTTGAAGAAAGTAGGATTTTAGAAATAAAAGACAAGCTCGTGGGATATCAGGAAATTGCTTCGATTGAATATGTTTCAAAAGACCAAGCGTTGGAACAATTTAAAAAGTTGGGAGACAAGAATCCTTCAATAACGCAAGCTCTTGATGAAATCGGGGAAAACCCATTGCTTGCAGCTTTGGTTGTGAAAGCAAAAAACCCAAATCAATATGACATCATCACGAAAGCAATTTCAAATGCCAGTTTTTCTACCGACATAAGTCGTATTGATTATGAAGAAAACAAAACAGCTATTGATCGACTCACAAATATAATGAAGTTGGTTGAGCAAGTTGGACTGACACTTGGGATAATCTTTGTTTTTATTGGAGTGCTCATCACGTTTAATGCGATTCGTCTTACGATGTATGCTCACAAACAGGAATTTGAAATTATGCGACTCGTTGGCGCATCAAACACATATATCAAAATGCCGTTTGTTTTTGAAGGAATTTTTTATGGAGTGGTTTCGGCCTTTGTTGTGATGATTTGTCTTTATGCTACTTCAAAATTCCTTGCTCCAATCACGCAAGGCAGCATCGGAGGCGGCGACATTGTAACATTTTATTTTTCAAATTTCTTCATCATTTTCGGTGGACTTCTTCTCTCCGGAATTTTCCTCGGAACATTAAGCGGTGTTATTGCGATTAGGAGATACCTTAAGGTTTAAGGGTTTCAGTTTTCAATTCACAATCCACAATTTTCAATAATGCCCCGCTTTGGCGGGGCTTTGTAATGCTGTGGGTTGATTTTTTAAGTGATAATGATATACTGAGTCTTGTTTGGTGTTTAAATTGGAGTGTAGCCAAGCGGTAAGGCAGCGGTTTCTGGTACCGCCATCCCTAGGTTCGAATCCTAGCACTCCAACTGACAAATTCAAAAAAAACAGTCATCTAAAAAAAGAAGACTGTTTTTTGAATTTATTTATTGATGCTAGAATTCGAACCGGTGGCAGTGAGTTAGAAAATTTTCAGCAGGAAATTTTCGCAACGAACGCCGATGGATGCGATCACAGGAGCATCCAGCGCCACCGCGTGCAAGGAGATTGTGAGTGTCGACGAACAATCGACGCGGAAATCCTAGCACTCCAACAAATCAGGATACGAAGGAGTGAAAAATCTTTTTCCTTTTGTGAAAGTCTTTAAGACAGCTCGAATATTTTTAGTGATTTTTTTTCTTCAATTATTATAAAATAAAAAAAGAGAAATTGATTTGTTTTCGATTTACTAAAAAGTAATACATTTTTATAAAATAAAGGCCAGAATAAAGCCTTTTTATTATATCTCTAATTACAGCTTAAAATATTGACAAAACATAAGAAACATGCTATCATTGAACGTTGTTATTTAAAAACTGAAGAATTTCAATAGTTGGTAAAAACTATTTTCCATACAGAAAAGAAAGCCAGCTTCATAGATTGAAAACGACTTGCAAAGGAGAATACAATGGGCGCGATTATCACGAAAGACAATCAGGTAAGTAGTTTTCAGTTGTACATGGCGGCAAGGGCAATCGCCGACCTCGTCTACGAATACGCATCTCCCGAAGTTTCTGGTGTTGATGGCATCTGGCTGGAGGACAGGAGAGCTGAAGGGGTTAATCCCTACTGTTCGCAGACCAGCTCCGGCTTGTTCCTTGAACTGTATTACGGACAACCTGGCAGCATTCACACCCCCTGGGGAAAGTGGAACTGCTGGGGAAGTGGTTGCGGTTCTTGGGAAGAAAAAATACCTGAGTTACTGAAACGACTTGATGCTACGGTTTACAAAGAACTGGTACGAAACAGCCAGGGAGAGTTCGGTCCGATCTATGCTCTGCATCGCATCGGAAATCTAATCCTTCCAGATTCTGTCGCAAAGACAAGAAATGAAGAGCTGTCGTATGAAACCGCAAAAGCTGAATGGAAGAGACTTACGCGTGACTTTCATGAGTTCCACGGTAAACAGTCTCCGACGGAAGGCTGCAACAAGTTTGCGTTGGACAATATCATCCTTGAGGCAAGGGGTCATCAAGAGTCCAAACCTAACGGTGCTGATATTTACAACATAGCAGGTCTGGAGCAGTTTCGCGGTAAGATTGTGAAGTACACTAGAGATAGTGGTAAGACATGGAGATATGCTCAGGTATGGGATACTCCGGTTCAGAGGTTTGACTTTTCAAATGGCTATTGTACCTACGAAGAAGTCATGCCCAATGCTCAGGTCCACTGTCGTGCTTCATTCAGAGACGTTGATTTTCAAAGAGGCTTAGTGGTTCGCTCCACAACTGATGAAGAAATTCAAGGCATCCAATTTTCCTACGGCAAGTAAGCGCATTCCAACCTCACAACGAAAGGAGAAGTAAACGATGAAAAAGAGAACAGTATTTACTCATTCGAATGGTTCCGCAGCTCAGATTGTTGCACATGGTCAGTGGCAGAAAAGTCGCAACCGCAGGCCGGCAATGTCCTTCAGGGGGATCAAAAATCCCAGGAAAGCATACGCCGCCGCCGAAGAAGCTCTCCGCCTCGGCTCCGTAAAAGAATTACTGACATACGAAAAGATCGACGGCAGAACCAGCATCCATATCAATGGAGATGCCGGTACTGAAAAAGCAGTGCTTAGGGCAATCGTGATCGCTTCATTCGAACTCTCGCGTCCCGCCGGACTAGGCTTCCTGCACTTCGACAAATCCACCAAGATGACTGAGGATGAGGCCGACCGCTTCATTTCCCTGCCTCCGAGATGCGGAGATGTAGTGATCGAAATGGACTATGTCCAGGGAAGGCAGTGCAAAACGGTCGTCTGGAAAAAGGGACCGGGTCACTACCTCCTCAACGATCGCCTCTTCGAAAGAGATCGGGGTTCCATCGAGCCGATGCTCGAAAAAGCCAAACAGATCGCTACTGGCGACAGCATACCGCAGGGTCTCTCCTCGACAGGCTTTATGTTTTCGGGAGAAAGCCTAACGATGCGTCTCAAGGAATACGGCCTTACCCGTCGCAGCGAAAACGAAGCTGATTGGGATTTCCGCAAGCGTGTATTTCCTGATCTTTTCGAAAAAGATCCAGGCCGAGCTCTCGAATTTCTCATGGGGGCAAGCGCTACTGAATGGGAAGAAATGGACAAGATGCTTTGTTCCTTCCTTCTCATAAAAAGCAAACCTGGTCGCCGTGAACTCGCAGATTTTGCCAAAGGCTTTGGCTGGGATCCGGCAGAGACAAGGAACCGTCGGGCAGCAGCAAACGCATAGCAGCTGAAAACAGCCTAAAGAAAAGGATGTTCGCAAGAAATTGCAAACATCCTTTTTTATTTGATTAATAAAGCCTCATTTCTTTCGCTTTTATCTTGCACACTATCTCAATTCTCCAAAATCCCAGCATGAGTTTGGCCAAAGTGGTTACAAAAACTATTTTCAACCATCAATAATATTAAGGCTTTAAAATAAAACTTTTCATATTTTTTCGCTTTGCTTGACTTTGGGTTGATTTGCTTTTATAATACTTCGATATGGAAGAAATAATATATCCAATACGAATAAATCGATATCTGGCGCTGAATAATTATTGTTCGCGCAGGGAAGCAGACGCCTTGATTGAAAAAGGTGTTGTTTTGGTTAATGGCAAAAAGGCCAAAATAGGGGACAAGGTTAATGAAACTGACAAAGTGACGGTTAATGCGAAAGATGCCAGTGTGATGAAAAAATATGTTTATTTTGCTTTCAACAAACCGCGAGGAATCGTGACTAATTCGCCGAAAGATGGTCAAAAAAGCATCAAGGACATCACATATTCAGCAGACGATGTTTTTCCAGTTGGACGTTTGGACAAAAATTCTCGCGGGCTTATTATTCTTACAAATGACGGACGCATCAATGATAAGATGCTTAATCCTGAATATAATCACGAGAAGGAATATGTCGTTGAAGTCAACAAGCCAATCACGAATATTTTTCTTAAGGTTATGCGCCAAGGTGTGCAATTGGAGGATTTCAAAACCAAACCTGCTGTTGTCGTGCAAAAAGATGAAACAACTTTTCACATTACTTTGACTGAAGGAAAAAAACATCAAATTCGTCGTATGTGCACAAATCTTGGTTGGGAAGTGGTTGATTTGAAACGCATCCGAGTTATGAGTATAAAAATGGGCACACTTGGCTCAGGACAACAACGCAAAATTCAAGGAGCAGAGCTGGAAGAATTGCTCGTTAGTTTGGGATTAAATAAATAGTCTTCATACGTTTGAAAAATAAAAATTTTTAAAGGGCAACGATGTTTCGTTGCCCTTTTTTGGTAGGTACCGTGCCGTTTTTTTAGCGCATAGCGACTGTCGTATCGGAGACTTCTCCTAGGATTTCTACGGTCATTTTGCGCTTGCCCCAGTTGTCTGCTTGTTTCTGGGACATTTTCGAAAATACATCGAATTGTACAGCTTTTTCTTTTTTCCAGAGCTCTTCCGCTGCGGCGCAACGATCATCAACTTTGCCGGTAATGTTTATTCCATCACCTCGAATCCTGATGATTGTTCCTCGCTGGAATGTTCCTCGTTTTGAAACTTTTTTTGAAAGATTGACATACGCAGCGATGGTAACATTTGCCTCTGGCTTTGTTCCAAATCTGGTCTCTTTTCCTTTGCCATTTATCCTTATGGCTTCCAGATAAGCGCTTCTTGATTTGTAATCTTCCCTTTTGGGCTTGATGTAGCGAGTCACTACAGCCGTAAGGGTTTTTACAACTTTGTACCGCTTGGCAGGCGGCTGTGGTGGAACGTACTTGAAGTACGCTCGCGAGGAAGTAGGCTGTGCGCACGCTAATATTATAAAAAGCGCGCATATCCATCCTTTCACGTGGGCTTTCTCCTTTCAGTTTCGCCACGATACCTTTTATTTTAACAAAAAACAGGTCCTTGCGGGATCGTTTTTTGGAAATGTCCAACGCGTCACTCGTGACAACTCTTGGACTTCAATTTATAATACTGAATAAAAACATTTTTGTTTCATTTTAACTTTGGTTTTTAAGACAGAGCTGATATAATGAAAAAAGCGATAATTATCAGGAAAATAAACTGCCGTGCCAGCACGGATTTATAGGATAACACATATTTATGAAAATAGCAATACACTGCGCCGACCTTGATCACAAACGCATTGATGGAACAAGGGTATACCTTTATAATATGCTGAAAAACTTCGGAATTTTGGACAAAAAAGACGTTTTTGAGCTTTATCATCGAGGCGATTTTAATCCACGGCTCACTCCGCCAACATTTCCAAATTATGCGGTTAAAAAACTTTCATTTCCATTTCTTTGGACGCAAACTTGTTTTGCTTGGAAATTGCTTTTTGACAAACCGGATGTGCTTTGGATGGCCGTGCATAATGCGCCAATTGTAAGGAGAAAAAATCTCAAAGTGGTTGTGACGATTCATGATTTGGCATTTAAAATATTCCCTGAGTACTTTCCTAAAAAAGATTTGACGAAGCTTAATATTCTTAGTGATTTGGCGATTAAAAATGCTGATCGCATCATTGCAGTTTCGCAGTCGACAAAGAAAGATATTTTAAAATTTTATCCCAAAGTGTCTGCAGAAAAAATCACAGTCATTCATCATGGTTTCGACACCGAGTTGTTTTCACAAAAAAAATCAATAAAAGAGTCCAGCGCGGTTCTTGGAAATTGGAAATTGGAAATTGGAAATTATATCTTGTATGTCGGTGCAATTCAACCGCGAAAAAATCTGGGAGTTTTGATTGAGGCATTTGAAAAAATAAAATCCGCCAGCTGGCGGACCGAGCTTAAATTGGTTTTTGCGGGAGCACCGGCTTGGCAATATGAGGACACTTTGGAAAAAATTTCCCAAAGTAAATTCAGCGGCGACATTATTGTTACAGGCACAATTCCGTTTTCTGATTTGCCAGTGCTATATCAAAACGCAGCGGCTTTTGTTTTTCCATCTTTATATGAAGGTTTTGGTATTCCTGTGCTTGAAGCGATGGCTTCTGGCACGCCGGTTATTTTGGCAAACAATTCTAGCCTGCCTGAAGTTGGAGGAGAGGCGGCTTTATATTTTGAAACTGAAAGTAGCGATGATCTTGCTGGTTGCCTTGAGCGTGTTTTGACAGATAAGGATTTGAGCGCAACGATGATTCAGAAAGGGAAGAGTCGCGCAGCAAATTTTTCTTGGGAAAAGTGCGCGCAACTGACACTTGACAATATTAGAAAAGTATGATATAATTGAAAGATAGTGACCAAGAAAACAGGCAAAACAATTCTCTATTCGTTTTCTGAAGAAAAGATGATTTCGTAAAGCAAAAAGAAAACAAAAAGTGTGATAAGCGCAATTGCGATGTTTTCCCAAAGACTGAATTTGAGCATCGAACTTCCGATTAGTAAAAAAGAAAACAAGATGATCATCGGCAAAAACTTCGTTTTGCTGATTTTTATTTTGTCATACGTAATGTTAAGTTTCTTGCCTAGATATGCAATAAGCGCCAGCACTAAGAAAAGTGAGATGGTTGTTTTGCTGAAACTTATTTTGCTTGAAACAAGTCCGGGGAGTAATCCTTCCGCTGCAAGTGTTGCTGCAAATGTGAGCAGCAAAAGCAACAAAAGATCATAAGCGAGTTTATATGAAATTAATAATGCATTCTTGCTGAGGGTAATTTTTTTAAATCGCATATTTTTTTTAATGTTATCTGTTTTTCAGTTTATTTTTTATAGTGGAAAGGGAATTTCGAAGGCTATGAAATGTCATCGGAGTTGAAAATGTCGTGTCGATTGTGTTTACTTTTGCATTTTTGGAAAAGGTTGTGCTTATTTGATAATCATTACCAGTAAGCGGTGTCAAATCTTCAAGCGGCACATCGCACTGATATGTGTTTGAACTCAGCATTTTCTTTTCAAGTGTGCATACCGATTCTTTTGCGGCCTGCGCTGTGCTGGCGGTTATTGGTTTTTGTTTGGCGTATGTTTTTACAAGGGCAGGACTGTTTATCGGTCTTTTCTTTTCATCTTTGATGATAAAATGGTTGTTTGTTTCTTGATCGATGAAAATTGTTCCATTGGGGTGGGCGGAATTGCGTGTGAATTGCTTTTGTTTTTTGTATATTCCAAGTTCATTGGAAGTGACTGCAATCACATCGTTCCAAGCAAAGCCCATTGCCAAAAATGTTACATCATTTTCGATAGGATAACTTTTTTCTTCGCTCAAGATAAAAACTGATTCAGCTGATGAAACAAGCGTTCCGTCAGCAAAACCCAAATATGTTTCAGATACGGGATAACGAGAAAGAAAATCTTTGTCTTTAACAATGGCCGATGTCATATCAAATTGCGTCAAAAAAGCTCGCGCGCTGACAAAAGGTGAAAGCTGTTGATTTTTTAGTCTATAAAAATTGTCATCAATAACAAAAAGCGTATCGTTGGGATAATTTTCGGCATTGGTAATTTCGTCTCCTGTTTTGTTCAGCTTCAAATCATCTTGCGAAACTTCGACAAAGGCGCTTTTGGGATAACCAAGATCAAGAATGATATTGGTGCTGGAAAATTTGCGCAGCAATCCATCAGAAACAATGTAATATTCTCCAGCCGAAGTTGTCAGCAATGTTCCATCTTTGAAATCAGCAGGCTTGCCGATTGGAAAGAAGAAGGCTTGATATGACTTGCTTATTTTTACCAAAGTGTTTTCAATGTTGTTGGAATTTTTTTCTAAAGTAAATGAGATGTTTGCTTTGGAAAATTGACCTATTGGATTTGCATTGAATATCAATGTTTCGTTTGAACCGATTGATTTTTCAACTGGAAATCCTCCGGTTTGATTCAAGCGAGGGGAAACCAGCGTGTTTTTGTTTGAATTGGGTGTGTTCATCGAAAAATTAAGAGGAACAATAGGGAACAGGATTCGATACAAAATAAAAAACATCGCTATTAAAAAAACAAAATGAAGAAGCGCCCGCAGAACGGTATATCTTTTTTGCAAAGCTGGCTCTAGTGTGACGTTTTTAGTAAGATCAAACATAGTTAATATAACATTTTAAATTTTAAATTTTAAGTTTTAAATTTTAAATGACAGGGCGGGAGTCTGGAATGGCACGAGGCTTATTTGTTTACTTTAAATATTTTTCCTGATACTGAGATTTCTTTTTTTTCGGGGAGGGAAATTTTGTCGAGCTTATTGCTACGCTCAACGTCCAGCCTAGTGGTGGTAAGTGTGTACGAATCTGTTTCGGACAATCTGTTTCCAATTGTGCTGTTTAGATAAAAAGGCACTTGTTTGTTGGGCGTAATCAAATAAACATTGGAAAAATTTTCAGTATCAAGTTTTGACAGGTCTTGATTATTGAAAAAGTACACAGCATTTTTGCTAAATAAATAATTCATCGGACCTCCCAGCATTGACCAGCCATCGCCTGTTGCCTCGCGGTCTATTAAAATTAAATCGTTGTCGGAAAATTTTGAGCTAAGTGTTTGAGTTTGAGCAAGAAGACCATTGTTTTCAGAATAAGAAAGATATTTTAAAAATGCCGGCAGATTCATTGCAAATAGTGCTAGGCTGATAAGAACAGCCAGCGTTTTGGTTTTAATATTTTTTCCTTCAAACCATTTGCCGAGCAGTATTCCTGTATAAAAAATTGCGCAAGGGAGAAGTGAAAACATAAAGCGTCTGAGCATCCAAGGATGATCCGGTGTGATTTGAGAATCAAAAAAATAAACAAAAGTAGGAAGAATTATAAAAAACGGAGTGAGTTTGTAGAATTCTTTTTTCCACAGAGCGTAAAGTGTTCCAAGTCCGCCAACAATAAAAAATCCAAGCAGACCGTAGAGATAAAATACTTTCAAGCTGTAAAAATCTGGCAGAATGCTGTTTTTGATTTCTCCCAAATATTTTGCTTGAGGCGATGTTACTGTGGGCAAAATAGCTTTCAAAATTTCTTTGTAAAAAAATGCATCAACATATACATTGGCGATAAAAATCAAAAACAAAGCAATTGCTGGCAGAAAAAATCTGGATGATATTTTTTCCTTAACGAATGTGCGAGCATTTTTGTTGAGCAAGATGATTGCAGTTGAAGCAATAAGAAAAGCAAACCCTTCAATTCTGGCAAAACATAGAAGGAAAGATGAAAAAAGAAAAACAAAATAAAATAATTTGCGTTGGTCTTTCAAAAAAAGCATCAATGAGAGAATTGTCAGCCACACGAGCGGCAGCGCAATATTTTCACTAAGAGTGAATTTGGAAAACCACATAAAGACAAATGAGGTTGAAGTCAAAAGCATTATTGGCAGCGCTGAAGATGTTTTCAAAAATAATCGCAGTGTCATATAAAATGAAAGAAGGAAGGTGAAAAACAAAACTGCATTTGCAACAAGAAATCCAGTTATTCCAAAAACAGCAAAAAACAAAGCAAGCCACGCAATGTATACAAGGGAAAATTGAGTGATGAGTGAGCCATCCTTAATATAATAAAAACCGGGGAAATTTTGAGCGCGTCCTGGCTCGTGCAATTTGAAAAATTCATTGGAGGCGGGAGTGGAAAATTCAAGTTTGTGATTTTGAGCAAGTCTGGCTGCAGCTTCACTGAAAGAACCTTGATCTCTGCCTGTGAAAACAGAGGGCTGCGAAAAAAAGGAAAAAGAAGTTGCAATAAGAATAAAAATTATGCTTGTGAGAAATAATTCGCGGGAAATTTTAAATGATATGCCAAAGGAAGTCGCTTTTCTTGTGATCCAAATTCCGCCAATTGCAACTATTGTCCAAACCAAGGAGGCATAGAAAAAACCGACAAGTGCCAAGGCAAAACTTCCCCAAGCTAAACTTAGCCAAATAAGGACTTTAAATAGAAATATTTGATAATCTTTGGAAGACATTTTATTGTTATTCATATTTTTAATTATACCGACTATTTTCGTATTTGCAAAGCATTTTTTGATGGTGTAAACTTAATGCATTGGTCTACAAAAATACAAAAATATAAACAAATGAAAAAGCCTAATTTTATACATTGGTATTATAATGAAGCGGTTTGTGATCTTTTGGAAATTTGGAAGAATTTTTTGTTTTTTGCTTGGCAACATTTTTCAATATCCGAACTTACAAAAACTCTCTTGTCTCCGTGGAGGCGCGATGTGGTTTTTTCCACTTGGGTGGGAATTCATCCGATCAAGATGCTGACAGCTCTTTTTGAAAATATTGTTTCAAGATTTTTAGGTGCGATTGTTCGCACTTTTGTTATTTCTGCAGGACTGATTTTTTTTCTGCTGGTGCTTGTTTTCGGATTGGCGATTAATATCATCTGGCTTGGCGCTCCGCTTTCGTTGGTGTTCTTTTTCTTTTATGCTTTTAATCTTGGAATAGATTTTTATTATTCAATTGGTTTGGCGCTTGTCTGGATTGCTGGAACAGTTTTTTCGTATTATCAGGATTCAAAACCGCCAATGCTTCTTATGAATTTCCAGCATTTGCTAAGACACTCTGTTTTCGAAAGAATTTGTGGTCGGCTTGGCATCGGACGCAAGCGTTTTCCAACGGAGATTTTTGGCAACCAAGATCTTTTTAATGAATTTTTAAAAGCCAGAAACTTGACTGAAAAAGAATATTTGCGTCTTACTTCGATTGAATTGAAAAGACAGCAGAACATAAATGATATGCCAAAATTCTGGCGTTGGGAATATTTGAAAAAAATTCCCGCTATCGGAATGCAATGGCGCTATGCGTATACTGTTCACTTGGACAGGTACGGTTTGGATTTGTCGACAAATGATTGGAGCGAATATGCAAAGGCTGATCTTGTTGGCAGGGCGGATGAATATGAGGTTTTGAAACTTGTACTGGAAAGACCTGATCAAAATTGTGCACTTTTGGTTGGAAATGCTGGAATTGGCAAAAAAACATTGATTCACTGTTTGGCCAAAAAAGTTCGTTTCAATGAAGAGATGGGAATTCTTTCCAACAAAAGAATGATCGTGCTTGATTTGGGGCGAGTGATTTCAGACGCCGTCAGCAAAGGCGAAGATGTGGAAAATTCATTGCGCAGACTTTTTTATGAGGCAAGTTATGCGGGCAATGTTGTTTTGATTATTGAACATTTTGAATATTTCTTAGGCAAAGAGGGAAGTTCTTTCCATCCTGACATTTCGGCAGTGCTTGCAGAGTTTTTGCATATTCCTACTTTTCAAATAATTGCAATATCAACACCCAAGGAATATCATCATTTGATTGAAAAACAAGAAGAAATTGCAAAATATTTTGAAGTTATTGAAATGCGAGAGCCGTCTGAAGAGGAAACGATTGAGATTTTGCTGAATCAACTTGAGAAATATGAACATAGGCGAGTGCTTTTTACCTTCAAAGCATTGGAGAAAATTGTGCGTGACAGTGCAAAGCATAATTGGGAGTTTCCTTTGCCGGAAAGAGCAATTGATTTAGCAATGGGTGTGCTGATGTTTTGGGAGAAAAAATCTGTCGAACAATTTGTCACTGAAAAAAACGTGGCAGATTATTTGTCATTGAAAACAGGTGTTCCACAGGGAGAGATTGAAGGTGGAGAAAGAAAAAAATTATTAAACCTTGAATCAATGCTGCATAGACAGGTTATTGGACAGCAAGAGGCAATTTCTCAGGTTTCTCAAGCGATGCGAAGAGCGCGCAGTGGAATTGGAAATTCTCAAAAACCAGTCGGCAGCTTTTTGTTTTTGGGGCCAACTGGCGTGGGGAAAACTGAAACTGCCAAAGCACTTGCTAAAACTTATTTCGGCGATGAAAATAAAATGATTCGTTTGGATATGAGTGAATTTCAAACGCCGAATTCTATTGATAGGCTGTTGGGTTCCAGCCAGCTCAATCAACCAGGAAGATTGGTCACACAAATTAAAGATAATCCATATTCTTTGCTTTTGCTTGATGAAATAGAAAAAGCTTATCCGGAAATTCTGAATATATTTTTGCAAATTTTGGATGAAGGATATGTCAATGATGCTTTCGGCGAGAAGATAAATTTTCGCAACACGATGATTATTGCAACTTCAAATGCAGGAGCTTCGCTTATCAAAGAAATGGTGGAGCAGGAGCGTCCGGCAGAAGAAATCAAGCAAGCTGTTATTGATTGGACGATTAAAAATAACATTTTCCGCACTGAATTTCTGAATCGTTTTGAAGGAGTGATTTTCTTCCGCCCATTAAATGGAATTGAATTGAAAAGTGTGGTGCATCTTCAGCTTCAGAAATTTGTTCGCAGATTGGCAAAAGAAAAAAATATTGAGATGGTTTATGATGAAAATATTATCGAGAAGATTATTCAAAAAGGATACAACCCAATTTTTGGAGCAAGATCTCTCAATCGATATATCGAAGATGAAATTGAAAGCATCGTGGCTAAAAAAATAATCTCCGGTGAAACATTGAGCGGGGAGAAAATCACGCTGTCACTTTGATTGACACGAGCAGTTGCGTGTGAAAAATAAGGATAGTAAAAAAAGCTCATTTCCTGTTTTCAGAAATGAGCTTTTAAGTCGCGAGCATTTTGGGCTATGCTGCGATTAATTTTCTTAATTCAGTTGCGTGTGCAACCATATTGTTGCAGTCTGAATAAATCCCTTTGAATTTGAAGTAAGAAATATTGTAAGATTGCAACACTTTCACTCCGTTGATGAAAAAATCAAAAATCGAACGAATTTTCGGGTCATCAATGGATTTGAGCAAGTCGTTTGCTGTCCTGATTAATTGCTGGATGAACAGCTCGGTAGATTGAAGTTTTGCAATTATTTTTTGCAGGAGTTTGCGAGGTTTTCTTTCATTTAAACTTTTGAGTCGCGTGGTTTTCTCTTTCAAATAGCGAGAAAATGTCCGCAGCAAATCACGATCGCAGGCAATGTTGTTTTTGGCTTCCATAATCAACTCAACTGTTTCTGAATCCCTTTTAAGCATACGGCCTCCTGGTAAAATTTTGGTAAGAACTACTATGTATATTATTATAATCAATATATATGGATTGTCAACGAATTTAAATTTGGCAAAAGCGGGTATTTTTAGCTGGCTTGGTTACAATGGCGGTCTAGTTTGCTTTGTGATATTATAATATATATGAAAATATTAGTCATCGCGCCTACACCGTTTTTTGCGGATCGTGGGACACATATTCGAATATTGGAAGAATCGCTGGCCCTGGAAAAGCGTGGGCATCAAATTACGATAGCAACGTATCATATTGGAAGGGATATTCATTCGGATGTCGAAACCAACATTGACGTTCGTCGCATCAGGAGGCTTCTTTTTTGGTATAAAAAATTGGAAGCAGGACCTGATTGGCAAAAGATTTTTCTTGATATTATGCTTATTCGAAAAGCCTTTTATTTGGCGCGCACTCAAAAGCCGGATGTTATTCACGGGCATTTGCACGAAGGAGTTTTGATTGGTTGGATTGTGAAAAAAGCTCTTTTTTGGAGAAAAATGAAATTGGTCGCAGATTTTCACGGAAGTCTTACCAAAGAAATGGCATCGCATAGTTATCTGAAAGGTGGAATTCTCAAAAAAATATTTTTTGAAATTGAAAAATGGATTGATAATTTGGGAGACGCTGCATTTTCAAGCAGCGAGGAAAACACTAAAGATATTTCAAAAATTCGTGCAGATCACAGCGTGGCAACTGTTTTAGATGGCGTCAATCTTGCTTGCTACGAAAATTTTTCAAATAAAGAGCAGCTTAAGCGCGAATTTGAATTACCAGCTGAAAAAACAATCATAACGTATACCGGAGCACTGATTTTCAACAAAGGCATTGAATATTTGATGGATGCGATTCCAAAAGTGCTTGAAAAAAATGGCAATGTATATTTTGTAATTGCGGGATTTCCAGTTGAGGATGTGACAAAATTTGTGAAAGTAAATAGATTATCAGAAGATGTGCGTATAATAAGCCCGCTCAACTATTTTGATTTGCCAAAGGTGTTAATGGCTAGTGATATTGGCGTAGATCCAAAAGACTCAATGACGCTTCAAGCTAGTGGAAAAATTTTGCAATATATGGCAGCAGGTCTTGGTGTGGTTTGTTTTGATCGTCCAAATAATCGAGCATACTTGGGTGAAGGCGGAGAATATTCAAAAGAAATTTCTTCTCAAAATTTAGCCGACAGCATTCTCTCACTTGCAAGCGAGTCACAAAAGATTGCATTCAAAGGACAATTAAATAGAGAACAGATAAAAAAATTCAGCTGGGATATTTCAGCACAAAAAATCGAAGAAATATATTTGAAAAACGATTTAATGAAATAGTTTGTTAAGCTAAATTAACAGAATATGCATAGCATGTCATTCCCGTGAAAACGGGAATCCAGGGCTAGGCACCACTCTGGATCCTCAGTCCCTCCAGAGGCGGGCACGGCAAGCTGAGGATGATAAAATACAAAGTTATATGAAATTATTACTTATTAAAGCTGGAAAAGCTTTTAAAACAATTCAGCGGGATGGAATATTGAGAGGTGGAAAAAGAATTTTGGATTTTCTTCAGGCATATATAAAAAATATTCTCAGTGTTAAATCTGGTGATATTCTTTTTATTACTGCTGGGGTGGGTGATAGCGCTCTTTATCGTGCGCACAATCAAGCCGAGGAGCTCCGAACGCACGGTTTTAATGTATCTGTCACTATGCAGGACAATCCGTTTCTTCCAAGTTTTTACAAAAAATTTAAAATTTTTATTTTTAGCCGTACGCTGCATACATCGGCAATTGCTAAATTAATCAAAAATATAAAAAAGCAGCAGAAGGAAATTATTTTTGATACCGATGATATGGTTTTTGATATAAAATATGTACATCAAACTGATCATTATAAAAACATGTCTTTTTTTGAAAAGAAACAATATAAAAAAGGCATTGGAGAAGAAATTTTGATGGACTCGTATGTGAAGGTTTGTACAACTAGCACAAAATTTATAGCTTCAAAGCTGGAAGAATATGGAAAAAAAGTTTTTGTTACAACTAATAAGCTTTCCAATCAGTGGCTAGATATCGCAGATCATCTTTTGCAAAATAACAGACAGGAAAAAAACCAAAGAAGTAAAATTCGTATTGGATATTTTAGCGGCACTATTGGACATAATAAAGATTTTGCCACGATTTCCGATGCTTTGGTTGAAATTTTGGAAAAATATCCACAAGTTGAAATATTTTTAGCTGGACCCCTGGAATTGGAAGAAAAATTTGCAAAATTTGCCAGAAGAATTATTCGTTGCACCTTTGTTCCTCGAAAAAAACATTTTGAAAATATTTTTTATTGCGATATTATTTTGGCGCCTCTAGAGAAAGATGAATTTAGTGTTGGAAAATCAGAATTGAAATTCTCTGAAGCGGGACTCTTGGAAGTTCCAGTGGTTGCCTTACGTAACCAAACTTTTTCTGGAGCAATTAATGATGGAGAGAATGGTTTTCTAGCTGATCACAAAGAAGAGTGGATAGAAAAACTTTCCACGTTAATTGAAAATTCAGAGCTGCGAAAATCAATGGGGGAAAAAGCCCGCGAAAAAGCCTTGTGTGATTACACAACAAAAAATAGTCATAGTGAGGAATATTATGATTATTTAAGATCCAAGTTACAAAAGAAGGATTAAAATTTTAAAGGCTAAATTTAAAATTTGAAATGAAATCTGAATAAAAAATGTTTAAAAATTATTTATTTAGAATTTAAAAATTGATTTAAAATTTCAAATTTAAAATTTAAAATTGCAGTATGCGAATTCTAGTTACTGGTGGCGCTGGCTTTATTGGCAGCAATGTTACAAAAAAATTATTAGAGCGCGGAGACTCTGTTGTCTGCGTCGATGAATTTAATGATTATTATTCTCCAAAAATAAAAGAGCTTAATGTTGCTCAATTTGCAGATAATCCAAATTATTCATTATATCGTGGAAGTATCACGGACTATGAATTTTTAAAATCTGTTTTTGAAAAAGAAAATATCCAGCGAGTCGTGCATGCAGCAGCCAGAGCTGGAGTGCGTCCAAGCATTGAAAATCCTTTCATATATGAAGACACAAATGTGAAAGGCACGCTTAATCTTTTGCATTTAGCTAAGGAATTTAAGATTGAAAATTTTGTGTTATTCAGTTCGTCTTCGGTGTATGGAAACTCTTCAAAAGTGCCATTTTCCGAAAATGAGGTGGTAGATTGTCCCATTTCACCCTATGCAGCCACCAAGAAGGCCACAGAGCTTCTAGGGTACACATACCACCATTTATATGACCTCAACGTAAATGTCGTACGTCCCTTTACGGTCTACGGGCCCGGTGGACGGCCTGATATGTTTCCATTTTTAGCCACAAAATTGATTGACGAAGGCTTTGAGGTTAAGCGTTTTGGGGATGGTTCAACTCGAAGAGATTATACTTTTATTGATGATTTGGTTGATGGGGTAGTGGCTGCAGTCGATAAGATTTTTGGATATGAAATTTTTAACCTTGGAAATTCTAACACCGTTGATCTTAGTTATTTTATCTCCACAGTAGAAAAAATTCTTGGCAAAAAGGCTAACATTAAGGAATATCCAATGCAACCAGGAGATGTTTTAATTACCAACGCTGACCTCACAAAATCCCGAAAACTTCTCGGCTATGATCCAAAAGTAAAAATTGAAGAAGGGATGGAGCGATTTATCGCTTGGTATCAAGAAAACAAAAATCTTTATTAAGTTATAAAGTTACAAGTTCATAAAGTTTATAAAGTAAAATACATACATCATATGAAACAACACGAAAATTATAAGGAGCTGATTTGGGCTTTAGCGAAAACTGATTTTAAACTTCGTTATCACGGAAGTGTTTTGGGATATTTGTGGGCGCTGCTCAAGCCATTGCTTACTTTTGCGGTGATGAATTTTGTTTTTTCTTCAATGTTTAATCCTCGTGGAACCGGAATGAGCACATATTCGTTGCAGTTGTTGGTTGCGCTTATGATGTTTTATTTTTTCTCTGAAGGAACGACAGCAGGAATGAGTTCACTTTTATCAAAAGCTCAACTTGTGACCAAAATTTATGTGCCACGTTGGACGATTATTATTGCTTCTACAATTAATGCAACTTTGATATTTTTGATGAACCTTGTTGTGATTGTTTTTTTCTTTGCGCTTAAAGGTTTCATGCCGAGCATTCCAGCAGTTCTTTTGTTTTTAATGTTTTCTGTTTTCATATATATTATCGTTCTTTCTTTTTCACTCATCACTGCACCGCTGTATGTTAAATTTCGCGACCTGGCGATGATTTGGGAAGTTTTATTGATGATAATTTTGTACGCGTCGCCGATTATTTATCCCTTAGTAACTTTGCCGGCAGCATATCATAAATTTATTCTACTTAATCCCTTGGCATTTATTATTCACTTTACCAAGGAATCACTCATCAACAATCATTTCGCCAGCCTTTCGCAATACACCGTGTTCATCGCCATCGTTTTTGGCGCTTTCGCCCTAAGCATATTTTCATATCGAAAATTTATTCCCAAGGTTGCGGAAGAAATCTAAAACAGTCAAAAGTCGAAAGTTAAAAAGTTCGTAAGGTTTATAACTTTACGAACTTTTTGTTTGTTGGTATAATATCAATAAAATTAATAATAATATATTTAAATAAACAAATATGATAAAAATATTACAGTATGTTTTTGTTGTGCTGGTTGTTTCAGCTTTTTTCCCAAGATGTGCTAGTGCTAATTTTCCAATTTCGGAGGATAATATTTGGGATGATTATGACAACTATATTGTTATTAATGAAGATGTGACTTGGCGAGGAACTGTTACATATAATGATATATGGAAACCAGTTGTGATTGTTGATGGCGCTACTGTTACGATTGAAAAAGGTACACGCGTGGAGATTTTGGATTTGGAAGTCTTGTATGGAAGAATTGTGGCTCAAGGAACCAAAGATGAGCCGATTATATTTACGAAAGCTAATCCTGATTATTCCCAATATTCTGAAAATGAAAAAATGTATTATGAATTTTGTACCTCAGCTCCACGTGGAGTGGTGGGTTTTTACGACGAGTCATTTTATGAAGGTAATGAATCCTCAATTTTTAATTATGTGAAAATTGAGAATATGGGGTCGTATGATTATGAGGATATTGAAATTTGTTCCAGTGTAACATCTTTCAATATTTTTAAATCTTTTGTTCAAACTGCCAAAGCACAGGAAGCACCACGAATAATAAGAGAAAATCCTGCAGTGGAGTTTGGAAGTGGAAAAGTGCGGATAGAAAATTCCGATTTTTTGAATAACAAATATGCTGACGTGGTTGTTGGTAATTATTATTACGAGAATAATCGTGGAGATTTGATTGAAATTGTGAGCTCCAATTTTGAGGGTAATCTTCAAAATACTGCTTTGATTTCTTCATCAAGTAGATATGATATAAATACGAAAGAATATATTCATAATAAAAATATAGCCAAATTGGAAAATAATTGGTATGGCAATTCCGTTGGACCAAGACAAAAACCTAATTATGATATAGGTGGAGAAATTATTAAAGGGGATTATGTTTTGAATGGATTTAGCCCATCCAAATTCGGCGTTGATTATGCATCCAACGTTTTGTTTTTGCCGGGTCTTAAGGCGAGCCGACTTTATGCCAAAGATGATCCAAGTTGTTTGCTGGTAAATTGTGAGAATCAATTGTGGGAGCCAAATCGCAATGCTGATGTCGAAAAACTTTTTTTGAACAAGGAAGGAGAAAGTACTGACGAATATGACATCTACACACGCGATGTATTGGACGAAACTAATATTCTTCCTGTGGGACAAATAAATTATTACAAATCTTTTATTGCAAAAATGAATGATTTGAAAAACAAAGACAAGATGATTAATGATTGGATTGCTGCTCCGTATGATTGGCGACTTTCGCTTAATGATGTTTTGACAAGCGGTAAAAAAGATGGCGATAATATTTCATATAATAAGGAAACTGATTCCCCGTATACAATTTCTGAACTCAGACGCTTGGCGTCATCATCCAAAACAGGAAAAGTGACCATTGTGGCGCATTCAAATGGGGGATTGGTTGCAAAAGCCCTGATGCAAAAACTGGGAAGTGAGGAAGCAAAAAATCTTGTGGACAAAATAATTTTCGTGGCAGTGCCTCAGGTCGGCACGCCAGCAGCAATTGCCGCTCTTCTTCACGGGGAGAAACAAAATTTGTTTCCAGTATTAAGCACCAAAACAGCAAGAAGTTTGGGAGAAAATATGCCAGGGGCGTACAATCTGTTGCCTTCAAATGAATATTTTTCAAAAGTTCAAACGCCAGTCGTTAAATTTAATACCGGTTTGCTTTCTGATTTGAAAGATAATTATAGTGGCGAAATTAATTCCAATGAAGGGTTGATGGACTTTTTAAGAGATGATTTTCGTAAAGTTCTTGCAGTAAATTCTGATGTTGATATTCCTGCCAGATCAAATGTTAATTTGTTGGAAAATTCGAAAAATACGCATAATAGTTTGGATTCTTGGAATGTTCCTGAAGGAGTGAAGGTTATTCAGATTGCAGGTTGGGGCGTGCCAGCTACGCTTAGTGGCATTGATTATAGTGTCGAGAAAACACGATATTGTGATGCTGGCTCTTGTTTCAGCGGGGCTGATGTTTTGGATCCTGATTTCAAATTTACAATTGATGGCGATGGAACAGTGGTCACGCCAAGTGCATTGTGGATGAGTGGTGTGGAGAAATATTGGTTTGATCTCGATTCTTATAATATTTTTTTATTAAGAAATGCTGAACATGCCAATATTCTTGAAATTCCAGAACTCAATTCTTTTATCGCAGATAATATTGGTAACAAAGCCAAGCCAATTTCTGATTATGAATATTTTTCGTCAGAAGTTCCATCAGCGTCAGATGAGAAACGTCTTCAATATTCTCTCCATTCGCCGCTATCATTCGAATTGTGTGATAATGATAATGAAGAAAATTGCACTGGCATAAATCCTGATGGAGAAATTAAAGAGCAAATCCCCGGAACATATTTCAAACAATTTGGGGATGTAAAATATATTTTCACAAACGAAAATATTTCAAGCAAAATAAAAATGAAAGGTTATGACACGGGAACTTTCACATTTGCGGTTGAAGAATTTAGGGGTGATGAGAGTCTGGGTAAAGTGACATTTAAAGATATGCCAGTAACTCCTGAAACAAAAGTAACCTTTAATGTTGCAGATGATCTGCAAAGCGCTTCAAATCTTGAAATTGATGAAGATGGAAATGGTACTATTGATTTTGATTTGAAACCGAAAATTGGAGAGATTGTGACTCTTGATCAATCTCCTCCTGTTACTACAAGTTCCATTGAAGGCACACATGGAAACAATGATTGGTATATAAGTGATGTCAAAATTTCACTGTCTGCAAAAGACAATGATGAAGGTAGTGGTCTTGAAAAAACGGAATTTTCATTGGATGATGGCAAAACTTGGAAGGTATATTCGGATTCTATCACTTTAACTGCAGAAGGTGTTTTTGAAATTCAATATTTTTCTACTGATAAACAAGGAAATACTGAAGAAGCTCAAAAAGTTGCAGTTAAGATAGATAAAACTGCACCCGAAGCCAAACTTATTTTCAATGCAAAAACTCAAGAACTTGATGTTATTGGAAGCGACAATCTTTCTCAAAATGTTTCAGTTGAAATAAAAGAGCAGATTGTTTTTATTGATAATAAGCAAAGTAGCAAGAAAAACAAATTTTGGAATTGGGGATGGCTTCAAAAGAAAAAAGAAAAGAAAATCATTGACACTGCAACTTTGACAGATGAGGCAGGGCACAAGACTGAAATTGTTTGGGAAAAGAAAAAGGACAAAAGCAGGAGAATTGATTTGTCACTTTCTTCAATTTCATACGATGGAAACAAGACAGAAATTTCTAATGGAAATTTGCAATACAAGTGGTTGCAAGATTGGAGAAGAAAAAAGTTTTTGCTCTTTGCTTCACATTTGAGCACCGAGTCAATGTCATTGGAATCTCATTATTTTCCAAACAAAAATCAAACTTGGTTTATGGAAAAACCAAATGAAATTGGTGATGATGATAGGGATGACAATGCCGACCGTCGTCCAGTTTGGAAAAAAATGACAGGAATGATAATTCCGAGTATACTAACAGAAAAAGGTATTATTAAAATAAATTATTAACTTTAATAAATATTGATATAAATATATGACAAAAAAAAGAGTATTATTTCTTAGTGTTTGCGGGGCAATAATTTTTAGTGTTGCGATAACTATTTCAGTGAAAGGTCTTTGTTTGATAAATTTAATCTGCAGCAGATCGCATGACGATTCAGTGGCATTTGTTTTTTTCCCAACAATTACTCTTTTTATCTTCTCTCTCATCACATACCCAATGCAGGATAAAATTTTCCAATCCTGGTGGCGTTTTGCTCGCATCTGGGTTCCGCTTTCAATGCTGGTAATTTTGATATCACCTTCATATTCGCATAATTTCATTTTCCCAATTGAAAAGGGAACCGTAGCATTTTTCTCTTCAGCACTCTTCGTCATCATTAGCCTTGTTCAAATAATTTTGACTTCCCGAAAATTGAAGAAAAACAAATAAGACAAGAATTGTTTTTGTTTGAATTATTCAACCTGCCTTTTTTGCTATTGACAGGTTCTTGAAAATGCTGTATAAAAAGGGATGGTAAGTTGGTAGTTTTAACAACAAGAAATCTGCCAAGAACTCTGCAGAATTGCAGAAAAATAAACTGAAAAAAGGAGAAAAGCAATGTCAGTGCCAAATCAGAACGTTCACTTGTCAACAAGAGAGGATTTAACGCTTCGTAGTGCTCAGGGTTTAGTGCCGGGAGAAAAAGGGTTTGCACCGCAAACAGGCGATGTTAATTCGTACAAATTCAACCCCGATGCATTTCCTTCATCCCTGACAGATCAAAATAAGATCAATAGGGTACAGGATTCGCCAAAGATTCAAAATCTCAAAGAGCTGCTTCAACTACTTGTTGAGAAAATTTCCATATCAGATCCAAAAATCGATATGGAGATATTGAAAGAATCACTGGAGGAGTTCATACTACTACTCAAGGAGATTTTCAAGGACGGTAAAAAAGTTGAACTGAATGCACTTCGAATTTCTTTGTGGAGCATGAGTTCTTCTGGCAGATCTCGAATTCTTGAAGCCATTTCTGTTCGTGATGATGCCAACGAAGAAATACAAAAAAAACATAAAAAAAATCATCATCGAGGAGGTGCCGCGAAGGTAGTAAGCAGGGTATTTTTGGAGAGTAAATACAAGGGAGAACGAATTTTCGTTCTTCCTTTTTTCTTTGCCTCGGATTGCAAAGTGCTGTTTTTTGTTATATGATAAGGTTAATATGATGCCATATCAAACAAAATCAAGCAAAATTTCCAGAACAAGCTATGGCGAGGATTTAACAGTATAAAGAAGGGGAATTTTTTGTCTGCTTGTTTGGTAGGCAGGGGATTATTGGGCGAAAAGGGAGTGGAAAATCAACCCTTTTGAAAATTCTGGCGGGGATATGTGGGGTTGACAATCGTCTATCAATCGTCTATAATAAGTCTATATAACATGATTTAAAAATTGCTAATGTTTCATCCAAAATATATCATTTCTGGTCAGTTATTGGCCAATATTAAAAGAATAACGGAAATAGTCACTGGCCTGAACAGTCGGAGTTTTTCTGGCGTAATTCTGGCTGAACTGGAAAAAAGAGCAAGAGAAATATCAGCTTTTTCTTCCACGAGTATTGAGGGTAATCCATTGCCGCTCACTGACGTAAAGAGGATTTTGAAAAATAAGCCCGAACATATTCGCGACAGTGAAAAAGAAGTTTTGAACTACAATAAGGCATTGATTGAATTGAATGAATTGATTGCCGATGAAAAGCAGATTTTCGACTTGTCTTTGATTTTGAAAATTCAAAAAACTGTCACTCAGGATTTGATTGAAAAAAATAGGTCAGGGAAATTGAGGCAGGAGCCAGTTTTTGTCAACAATCCAAAAACTCGTCAAACGGTCTATCTTCCGCCTGAACATTTGGAAGTGCCAAAATTGATGAATGAAATTTTTGAATATGTGATTAAAAATGAAAATAAAATCGATCCATTGATTTTGGCGGGTATTTTTCATAAACAATTTGTCATCATTCATCCCTTCATTGATGGAAATGGACGAACTGCCCGCTTGGCAACAAAGGTGTTGCTTGCCAAGATGGGTCTCAACACGTTCAATCTTTTCAGTTTTGAAAATTATTACAATCAAAATGTGAGCAAATATTTTCAAGAAGTTGGTTTACTTGGCAACTATTATGACATTAAAAATGACATAGACTTCACTTCTTGGCTTGAATATTTTACGGATGGAATCATTGATGAGCTGCTTAGGGTTGAAAAGCAACTGAACCAAGAAACTGCATCTCCAGAAAATGAGTTGAAGTCTTATCATAAAAAAATTATCGCATATATTGAAAAACATGGCTTTATCAGTGATCGTGACTATGCAAAATTGATTGATAGGGCAAAGCCAACAAGAAATCTTGATTTTAGAAAGCTGATAGCTTTGAATATTATTGAAAAACAGGGAAATGGAAAAGCGACTTACTATAAATTTAAAAATATTGAAAAATAGGAAAAAGCTGGAATGGAATTAAAAAATAAGCTACAATATTTAGATGGAAGATAATATTGCCATTAGCGTCAAGAATAACCATAAAATCCTAAATCTAAATTTCCAATGACTAAGGAAGTCCAAAGTTTATTTATTATTTAGTTAACGTGTTGACGGGTTAACGAGTTATGAAAATACAAAAATTTGAAGAATTGAATATTTGGAAGGATAGTTTAAGAATAACAAAAGTAATTTACGATTATACGTCAGAAAAAGATTTTGCTAGAGATTTTGGATTGCGCGATCAAATAAGGAGAGCTATTGTTTCCGTTAGTTCTAACATAGTAGAAGGATTTGAGAAAAACAACAATAATGAGTTCGCGCGTTTTTTAAGAATCGCGAAAGGTTCTGCAGGAGAGGTTAGAAATCAACTTCACATAGCATTTGCAATAAAATATATTACTGAGTTTGAATTCGAAAAAACAAATAAAGAGTTGGAAATATTGTCAGCTCAGATTGGAAAATTTATAGCATATTTAGTTGAGAAAAAGCAAAACAAAGAATTTATCAAAAAATAAACCCTTTAACTCGTAAGATGAGTCTAGCAAACTCGTTAACGCGTTAACTCATTAACCGAACAACTTCAATGAATGATATAGCAATCAGCGTCAAAAACGTCTCAAAGACCTTCAAAATTCCTCATGAGAAGGTGTCTTCTTTGCGTGGCGCAGCCGTGAGCGCATTTAGCCGCAATAAGGGCTATGAGGAATTTAAGGCGTTGGATGACGTTAGCTTTGAGGTGAAGAAGGGGGAATTTTTTGGGATTATTGGGCGAAATGGGAGTGGGAAAAGCACGCTATTGAAAATTCTGGCTGGGATTTATCAGACTGACAAGGGGAGTGTGGAAATTGATGGGCGGATTTCGCCGTTTTTGGAATTGGGAATTGGTTTTAATCCAGAACTAAGTGGTCGCGACAATGTGTATCTTAATGCCACGGTTTTGGGTCTGACCAAAAAAGAAATTGACAAGAAATTTGATTCAATTGTGAAATTTTCTGAACTGGAACGTTTTATTGATCAAAAACTCAAAAATTATTCCTCCGGTATGCAAGTCCGCCTGGCTTTTTCCGTTTCCATTCACGCCAACCGCGAGATTCTGCTGATGGATGAAGTGCTGGCAGTGGGCGATAATAATTTCCAGTCAAAATGTATTAGAGAATTTACAAAATACAAAAATCAAGGCAAAACTGTGATCTTGGTGACACATGATACCCTGGTTGTTGAAAAATATTGCGATCGAGCGATGCTTCTTCGAAACGGAAAAATATTGAAAATAGGGAAAGCTATTGATGTGGCTAATGAATATGTTTATGAAAATATGTCAGATGAAGAAAAAAGAATTAGCGATGAACAAGCAGAAAAAGAAAAGAAAGTTGTTGTTTTTGGTAAAGTTGATAAATCTAATTCTAATAAAATTGTTGAAATTACGGGAGTGGAATTTTTAGATAAAAATGGTAAAGATAAAAGTGTTTTCGAAACTGGTGATGAATTGGATATTAAAATTGACTTTGAGATTCATGGTGAAATTAAAGAGCTTAATTTTGGAATAGGTTTACATGCGGTATCTGGAGGTCAAATTTTTGGGTATAATACACAAATGGATAATATAGATGTAGATAAAACTAAAAATAGTATCGTGCTACACTTTAATGATTTGCCAATTTTGAAAGGGGAATACATTATCAATGTTGGATGCTGGAAGGATATTGAAATAAACCCTTATGATCTTAAATTGAGTTACAAGGTATTAAAGATATATTCAAGTGGAATAAAAAATAGCTACAGAGGTTTTTGTGATATTAAACACTCATGGAACAGTTAAATGGATGAAAAATATTGTAATAAAATGAAAAATATTTATGTAACCAAATCTTTTCTTCCCCCAATGTCTAAATATCAGAAATATTTAGATAGTATTTGGGATTCTTGCCACCTAACTAATCAAGGAATGCTACTGAATGAGCTTGAAGAAAAGGTGAAAAAATATTTAAAGGTAAAGGATATGCATATTGTTTCAAATGGAACAATTGCTATTCAATTGGCGCTAAATGCTCTAGATATAGTTGAGGGAGAGATCATTACTACGCCATTTTCATATGTTGCCACAACTTCAGCGATATTATGGGAGAGATGTACTCCAGTTTTCGTTGACATTAATTCTGATAATTTTTGCATTGATGCTGAAAAAATAGAAAAAGCGATAACGAAAAATACCAAAGCAATTCTGGCAGTTCATGTTTTTGGAATCCCTTGTGATATTGAAAAAATTGAATCAATTGCGAAGAGGTATAATTTGAAGGTTATTTATGATGGTGCACATGCTTTTGGTGTTAATTATAAAGGTAAATCATTGTTGAGTTATGGAGATATTTCAACGTGTAGTTTTCATGCAACAAAATTGTTTCACACGATTGAGGGTGGCTGTATTATAGCAAAAGAAAAAAAAATTAGTGAAAAAATTGAGCTTACAAGAAGATTTGGGCATCATGACGACAAATACATTTGTTTGGGAATAAACGCAAAAGCATCGGAATTTCAAGCGGCAATGGGATTGTGCAATTTGAAATATGTTGAAAAAATAATAAAATCAAGAAAAGAAATCGCCGAGACTTACGATTACTTATTATCCGACGTGGTTAACAAAATGATGATTCCATGTGAGGTGGAATATAATTATTCCTATTATCCTATCGTTTTGAAAGATGAAGTTGAAACATTGCATTTAATGAAAAAATTAAATGATAAAAATATCTATCCTAGGCGATATTTTTATCCATCTTTAAACACTCTTACATATCTCAAGAATCAACAACATTGTCCAGTTTCAGAGGATATCTCGTTAAGGATTTTATGTTTACCGCTGTATTATGGACTGGAGATGAAAAATATTGAAATAATATGTGCGACAATAAATGAATGTTTGTTAAATCTGGATATAGCATGATAATAAAAAATGAAATTAAAATCCCCTTTTTACTCTTAGTATTTAGAATACTTGATTATTTTTGGCCTAAAAAAAATAATTACTGGGCCTTTCCTTGTCATCTCATAGAAAGAGGTAAATTCATGGGGAACACGAGGGGTGTTTTTGAATTTGTTAAGAATAATATTAGTATTAAAAAAATTATCTTTACTATTTCAGATGAAATAGATTTAAATATTGATAACTATGAAAACACTGAAATAGTTAATATGTTTTCTGCTAAAGGTTTGATGCTTCTTTTGCAGTCAGGTGTTGTTTTGTGCGACCATACTGTGTTTATGAATTTTTCAGAAAGATGGAATCATAACGTGATAAAAATGAATCTTAAGAAAAGAATCATTGTTAACCTTTGGCATGGTATACCATTGAAAAAAATTCAGCATCTTTCTCCTTCTGAAATTGGGGAAAATGTATCAGAAATAAAAAAAGAGAGAAGTTTTTATACTGGATTGATCGCGTCTTCTTCAATCGACAGCTATGCTATGGGTGCTTGTTTTTATCCGATTAAGCCCCAGAATATTTGGATAACAGGACTTCCTAGAAACGACTATTTAGTTAAGGCGTTGGAGCTCCTTTCTCAAAATTACAAAACTCAAAGTGATAAAATTTTACAAATAAAAGGCGATAAAAAATTAATCATTTATGCTCCAACGTATAAAGAGGTTGCAGTCTCTGGATCTGTCTACTATCAATTTTCAGACGATGAGATAAAAAAAATGGTAAATTTTTTAAAAAGAAACAATGCTGTTTTGGGAGTACGTCTTCATTATTATAGAAATAGTTCCGAATTGTGTAATATTGAAAAATTTATTGATAACGAGTATATTTTTGATTTAGGACAATCAGTTATTGATGAAGCTGGTTTAGTTGTTAGATTTTCTGATATTTTTATTACGGACTATTCTTCGCTTTTTTTGGATGCCTTGTATGTAAATAAACCAGTTTTTAGCTTTGCATACGATAAAAAACATTACGAAGAAAAGCAACGCGGGTTACTTTATGATATGGGCACGGTGTTTCCTGGTCCAATTTTATCGAAATTTGAGGATATTTTGAATTCAGTTGAAGATGAGCTTAAAAAAAATATTCAAATAAACACAGTTCAATATAAGCTCGCTAGGCAGCTATTTTATGAGCATATTGATGGCGATAATAGTGAGAGAGTTGTGGAGTTAATAAGATATCATACAAATATATGTCAAAGATGAAAGATTATAAAAAAGTGATAATTCTTGCTGCGGGTATTGGAAGTAGGCTTGCACCAATTACGGATATTAAGCCAAAGTCTTTAGTGTGCGTGGGTGGAAAATCAATAATAGAATATCAAATAGATGGATACCTAAAAGCTGGGCTAAGAGAAGAAGATATTGTAATTGTTGCAGGATATTTTTCTGATAAGATAAATGAATATATTAATTTTAAATATCCAAAAGTTAAGATTTTGGAAAATAGTAATTATAGAACTACTAATAATATGTATTCTCTATACATTGCGTTAAAATATATAAATGAAGGTAAATCTAAATTCGATACATTATTTATAAATAACGCTGATTGTGTTTATGATGAAAAATTAATATACGAATTCGTAAACTGTGGTCTAGATAATGCAATTGCTATAAAAAGGGGAGTATATATAGAGGAATCAATGAAAATTGAACTTTCTGAATCTGGAAACATAGTAGATATTTCTAAAAATATTTCACCTTCTAAGTCGGCAGGTGTTTCAGTAGATTTATATAAATATAGCTACCAATCTGCAAAGTTATTGTTAAAAATAATTGGTGAATTTATTGAGATCAAGAAGGACTTAAATCAGTGGACAGAAGTTTCATTCCCTGTTTTATTTAGAATTGTTAATGTTCTGCCTTTTGATGTAAGGAAATATAATTGGGTTGAAATTGATAATCTAGATGATTTATCAGTAGCGGATAAAATTTTTTCCAGATTTAATTATGGAGCTAAAAAAGCTTTTATTTGCGATATAGATGGCACTCTTTGTATAGGAAATACTTCGATAGAAGGTGCTGTAAATTTTGTAAGAGAGAATGACAACATTTTTGATTTCTATTATTTAACTAATAATACTTCAAAAGTTCCTAATGATTACATTAAAAAATTATCTAAGTTTGGTATTTCTGTTAGTGAAAATCAGATTACCACACCACTTTTTTCGTTGATTGATTATATTAAGACAATGCGGTATACATCTTTATATTTAATTGCAAATAAACAAGTAAAATCATTCATTAAAAAAGAATTACCTGGGGTATCAATCGAATATGATTTAAATAGAAATCAAGCAGTTATTTTAACTTATGATGATGAAATTACTTATGATAAATTGAAAAAAGCGGTTATTTTGTTAAATAAAAAAGGAGTAGATTATATTGCTACTCACTCAGACTCCTTTTGCCCAAGTGAAAATGGTCCAATTCCAGATATTGGTTCAATAATGGCACTTATAGAAAAAACAAACGGATTTTATCCTCAAATGATATTAGGGAAGCCATCGGTTTCGTTAATTGAAAAACAAATAAAAAAATACGGTAAAGAAAAGTTGGCAATTGTAGGTGACAGGCTGCATACTGATAAAAGGCTTGCTGATAATGCTGGGATAGATTTTGTTTGTGTTTTATCAGGAGAAACCAATAGGATAGATTTAGAAAAAATATCTCAAGATGCATTTCCTGCTATTGTTGTAAATAATCTTGGCGATTTATTTAAAAAATAAAACAAATTAATGAAAAATGTATTAGTTTTCCCATGTGGAAGTGAAATTGGGCTAGAAATAGGAAGGTCGTTGGAATTTTCAAAAGACTTTAATTTGTATGGTGCATCCTCAGTGGATGACCATGGTCTTTTTGTTTATGAAAATTATATATCAAAAATTCCATTTGTAGAGGATGATAATTTTATCGATGCTATTTGTGAAGTTGTAAAAAAGTATAAAATTGACTTTATTTTTCCTGCTCATGATAGTGTTGTTTTGAATCTTTCACAAAATCAAGAAAGAATAGGTGCAATTGTAGTAACTTCTCCATTTAAGACATGTAAAATTTGTAGATCAAAAAAAGATACATACGAATTATTTAAAAATATAATAGACACGCCCATCGTTTTCAATATTGAAGATAATTTAAAATTCCCAATATTTTTGAAACCCAATATCGGACAGGGGTCAAAGGGCACTTTTAAAGCTAATAATATTGAAGAAGTTAGGTTTTCAATAAGGAGAGATGCATCACTAATGCTGTTGGAATATTTACCAGGCAAAGAATATACCATTGATTGCTTTACAAACAAAGAAGGCGTTTTACTTTTTGCTCAAGGTAGGGAGAGGGTTCGCGTATCAAATGGTATTAGTGTAAATTCTCGATTAGAGAATAATGAGATATTTTTAGAAATAGCAAATAAGATAAATAGTACGTTGGTGTTTAGGGGTGTTTGGTTTTTTCAACTCAAAGAGCGTGCAGATGGTAAATTGGTATTGCTGGAAATTTCTCCACGTGTTGCTGGGACAATGTCTCTGTCCAGGGTGCGAGGTGTAAATCTACCATTATTAAGCTTGTATGATCTCATGGATGTTAATGTTTCTATATTGTTAAATGATTTTAATATTGAGATTGATAGGTCTTTAAGTGCTAAATATAAGATGGATATATCTTATAAAAATGTGTATATTGATTTTGATGATACATTGGTATTAAAAAATGGAAATGTTAATGTAAGTGTTATTGCTTTTATATATAGATGTTTAAATAAAAATAAATCAGTATTTCTAATAACAAAACACTCGGGAGATATATATAAAAGCTTAGAATATTGTAAGATATCCAAAGAGTTATTTGCTGAAATTATTCATATTGAAAATGATGAACATAAATTTGGGTTTATTAAACCCGAGTCAATATTTATAGATGATTCATTTTCTGAAAGAAATATTGTCTTTAAAAATTTAAAAATTCCCGTGTTTGATCTAGATGGCATGGAATGTTTATAATTAAAAAAATATGAGTAATAAGCCAATAGTTTCCATAGTTTGTGTGGCGTATAATCATGAAAAATTTATCCAGCAAACACTGGAAAGTTTTATAATGCAAAAAGCAAATTTTGATTTCGAAATAATTATTGGTGAAGATTGTTCTACTGATAAAACAAGAGAAATTATAAAAGAATTTGAAAAAAAATATCCAAATGTAATTAAGCCAATATTTAGAGAAAAAAATATTGGAACAACGGAAAACTTTTTTGATACGCTCCGTTGTGCTAATGGGAAATACATAGTAATTTGCGATGGGGATGATTTTTTTATTGATGAAAATAAATTGCAATTGCAAGTTGATTTTTTGGATAAAAATCTGGATTATGCCGTGTGCTTTCATTCGGTAAAGATTTTTTTTGAAAATAAAGAAGGTGCGAAATCTATATACCCAAGAGCCGTTGATCTTCCAGAATTAACAACATTGTCTTTGTTAAAAAATAATTTTATACCAACGATGTCGGTGATGTATCGAAGGCAGAATTATAAAGATTTACCAAAAATCAATATTGTTCCTGGTGACTGGTACTTACATCTCTATCATGCAAAATTTGGAAAAATTGGATTTATAGATAAGACTATGTCTGCTTATAGAAGACATTCTGGCGGAATATGGTGGGATTCTCATGGCAATAAAGAGGGGTTGTTTAAAAAACACGGTGTTTCTTTCATTGCTATGTATTTTGAGTTGTTGAAACTTTTTGGAAAAAACTTGGAATATAGGCAGATAATTTCTTATCACGTGAATTATCTGTTAAATGTTATTATTGAAATAGACAAAAAAGAAAAATCAGGGATGATAAATGAAATATTGTTAAAATTTCCAAATAATATGTCGGAAATTTTGAGCGAATGTTTAATTGACAATAATGAATTTAAAAAAGATATTGTTAAAAAAGATATTGTTATTCAAAAAAATGAACTCATTATACAGAAACAGTCAGATGAGCTTCATGACCTGTATCATTCAAGAGTTGTAACACCAGCAATTAAATTGAGATATATACTAAGGAATGTGGTGTATAGTTTTAGATCATTAAGAAATAAAATAGAGGGACGCATTGTTTGTTTAGCAAAAAAATATTTAAGCGAGGAAATTCGTTCAGTTATTAGACCATATTTACCAAGAAGATATCGCGTTTTGGCTAAAAAAGTAAAAAATGAAAAATGGGAAGGGATACTTATTTCAGTTGTTACACCATTTTTTAATCATGGAAAAACCCTTGGTGAAACAGTGGAGAGTGTGCTTGGCCAAACGTTTCAAAACTTTGAATACATCATTGTTAATGATGGTTCAACCGATGCTGAGAGTAATATTGTATTTGAAAAAATAAATCATCCAAAAATTATTAAGATTACGCAGGAAAATCAGGGTGTGGCTGCGGGCAGAAACAATGGAATCATTAAGGCAAAAGGAAAATACATCCTATGCTTAGATTCTGATGATATTATCGCTCCTACTTATTTGGAAAAAATGCTTGTTGTGTTGGAATCTAATCCTGATATTGATATTGTATATTCACACATGAATTTTTTTGGCATTGAAGAAAGAATTTTCGAAGAGCCAGAATTTGATCCACAGCTTTTGTATTCTTCAAATATCATAACAACTGCCTCTGTATTCAGGAAAAGTGTATGGGAGAAGAGTGGTGGGTACAAGCGCGGTATTGGTTTTGAAGATTGGGAGTTTTGGATTAATCTTGTGGAAAATGGATCGAAAGCAAGACTTTTCCCTGAGCCAGTATTCAATTATCGTAGAGCTGTAGAATCTCGCTATATTGATGATAAGAAAAAAAGAGATGAAAATATTGAAAAAATAAAAAAATTACATCCTAGATACTTAAAGAGGATTAAAGAGCTTAAGGAAAATTGGATTATGCAGAGAAATATTTTCGAGGATAATAGTCAGTTTGTTAATCTTAAAAATTCAAAGGAGTATCTTCAAGGGAAAAAAGAAAAGAAAAACGTTCTTATTTTGATGCCCTGGCTTACTTTTGGTGGGGCTGAAACTCTTGTATATAACTATTGTTCAAAAATAAAAAATGATTTCAATATCTCAATCATAACTGGACTTAAAAGTGAAAATGAATGGGAATATAAATTCAAAGAAGTTACTAATAATATTTATCATTTGCCAAATTTATTTCTAAGAGAAGAAGAATATTTTAACTTTGTTGCTAATTATATTGAAAGCAGGAAAATCGATGTGCTCCATATTGTTCATAACAGCAGTTTTTATGAAATGCTTCCAGATCTGAGAAAGAGATTTCCAAGATTGAAAGTTATAAGTACGGTATTTAACGTTGTTGCTGATCACTTTAATAATTCAATTAAATATGCTGATTTTATTGATATATATACAACTGATAATACGAAAGTCTTGAAGGCTTATGATGAACAATCAGCAATAAGTAGTAAGGAAAAAATAGTTATTTATAATGGCATTGATTGTAATGGGAAATTCAATCCAGTTTTGTATGATCGATTAGCTGAGCGTGAAAAACTAAACATCAATAAGGATGACATAGCTGTATATTTTATGGGCAGGCTTTCGCCAGAAAAAAATCCAGATATTTTTGTTGAAGCTGCAAAGAAAGTCTTGGACAATGGTGTTAATATAAAATTCTTTGTCATTGGAGATGGCCCAATGCGAATGGAAATTGAAAAAACAATTAATGAATTTGGAGACAAAAACCTAAGTTATTTGGGTTATCAAGCTGATATACCTTGTTATTTGAGCACCGCCGATATTTTTGTGTTACCATCTAAAGCTGAAGGTTTTCCTCTTTCAAATGTGGAGGCTATGGCTATGGGTGTTTGTGTTATTGCTTCTGATGTTGGTGGTGTTAGTGATGCAATAAAAGATGCAGAGACTGGATTTTTAATGCAACCTAATTCCCCAAGTGAACTTGTTGAAAAAATTGAGTATGTTTTATCACAAAAGGAAATTTTAGAGAAAATTTCTAAAAATGCCAGAAAATCAGTGGAGGAAAACTTCTCTATTGAAATTCTTGCTGATAAATATAAAAATTTGTATGAAAATATAAATGAATAATAAAAAGAAAATTTTAATCCTGGGTGGGGAGGGTTTCATTGGTAGAAATATCGCAGCTGAATTATCTGATGTTTTTTCTTGCTATTCTTTAGGCATAGAAGAATCCGTCTTCGGTTCAGGTAGAAAAGATGTTTTTATTGAGGGAAATGCATATAAAGATAAAAATCTTAAAAAATTTGATGCCTATGTTCATCTCATCGATAATCAAGTTTTAGATGATGAATTTGAGAAAGAAGAATTAAAACTAATTGAAAATATTGGATTTTTAAAAAACAGTCATCTCATCCTATTTTCTTCCGCGGTCATTTATGCAAATTCAGAATCACCGTATGCTAAAAGAAAAATTATATTAGAAAAGTTTTATGAGGATTATTGTGAAAAAAATAATATCAATCTAACGATTTTAAGATTATTTAACATTTATGGAAAATTTCAGATTCCATATAAACAAGGAAGTCTAATTGCAAATATTTTGTTTAATTACCAAAATAATATACCAATTGAAATAAATGATATGAGTGCTAAAAGAGATTTTATATACGCAGAAGATATGGCAAAGTTTGTGCGCTCGGTTATTGAAAATGATTTTTATGGTAAAACAGATTTGGCAACTGGAAAACTTATTTCAATTGGTGATTTGCTTGAAATTTGTAAGAAAAAAGTTTTTATAAAAGAGATTGAAATTATTGATAAGAAAAATACGGAAAATAATCTATGCCCATTGGGAAATAATGTTTTGCTTGAAAAAGTTAAACTGATTTCTATGGAAGAGGGCTTAAAAAAGACTGCATTTTTTTATGAAAAAAATTCGGATGTAATTAAAAAATATTTAAATATATAACTTATATGGACTATAGAAATATTCTTATTGTGGGTGCTGGGATAGCCGGCAAGTTGTTAAAAGAAGATATAGAAAAAAATGTTAATGATGCTAAGATTATTGGCTTTGTTGATGATCAAGAGTTAGTGGAGATTGGTTTGAATGTTATTGGAAAAATAGAGGAATTATCAAAAATAAGTAAAATCTACAAAATTGATGAGATAATTATTGCAATTCCTTCAGCTGATGGAGAATTGATGAGGAAAATTCTCTTAAATAGTCTTAAGAACAGGACTAAAATTAGATTGGTTCCACGCTCACAACATGTCATAGGGCAAAATGATGTTAAGTATGCTGACGTGAAAGATTTCGCTCTAGAAGATTTTCTTGGAAGGCCATTTTTGAAACAAAATGTTGAAAAGCTTAAAGAATTTTATAATAATAAAATAGTTTTTATAACTGGAGGAGCTGGTTCAATTGGAAGTGAAATTGTTCGACAACTTATTGACCTTGGTGTCAAAAAAGTTGTTGTTTATGATAATTCGGAATATCTTATTTTTAATATCGATCAAAATTTAAAAGAAAAAAATATTCCGAAAGAGAAATATAGACTCGTGATTGGCAGTATTTTAAATCGTGAGAAAATGAGTAGCATTATCAAAGAAGAACAGCCAGATTTTATTTTTCATGCAGCAGCGTATAAACATGTATATTTGATGGAGGATAATATTGATGAAGCCATAATGAACAATGTGATAGGCACAAAAAATGTGGTTGATGCTGCAATTGAAAATGAGATAAAGAATTTTATTTTTATTTCAACTGACAAAGTTGTTAATCCAACCAGCATTATGGGATCAACAAAGAAGTTAGCAGAATATTACATTAAATGTATTGGAGATTCAAAGACAAAATTTAATATTGTACGCTTTGGAAATGTCATTAATTCAAATGGCTCAGTATTGCCTTTGTTTGAACGCCAGATTAGAGAGAATCGATTAATAACAGTGACTCATAAAGATGTACGACGTTTTTTTATGTCAATTCGTGAAGCTGCACAACTTGTTGTAACTAGTATTGCACGTGATAATCATGGTGAAATTTACATCCTTGATATGGGAGAATTAATTAATATATATGAAGCAGCACTTTGTTTAATCAGAACAAAGAATTTAATTCCAGATGAGGATGTTGAAATTAATATTATAGGTCTTAAGGATGGTGAAAAAATGATCGAGGAGCTATTTACAGAAAAAGAAATGGGAAACTTAGTTAAAACTGAAATTGATAATGTTTTTCAACTAAAAAATCATGAAGAATGTCCGATGGATATAAATGAGGTGGTCGCTGACTTGAAAATATTGCTAGAATCAAATGCAAATCAAGATGAATTAAGAAGTCGTTTTATTAAAATATTTCCATCATTGAAAAAATAATAAATTATAATTAATAATAAAATGACCATAGAATTTATAAATATCGTTTTATTTTTCTTGACACTTGCATCCGCGTTTGTTGTTTTTTGGAATGTCGTTGTTGTTATGGGAAAAAATAGGGAATTTTTATTATCGGAAAGATTTTTAGCAGCATTTTTGTTTAGTTTTCTTTTTATAATATCAGAAGTATTTATTTTGTCTCAATTTCCAATTATAAAACCATTACATTATCTATGGCTTTTTCATGTCGTTGCGGTTAGTCTTTTTGTTTTTGCTTCACCAATAAAAAATAAGGTGGTTGCATGGAGAGAATCCTTTTTTGAAGTCAGTAAAGCAGTCGTTATAATATTTAAAAAAATGGATTTAGTAACAAGGATTTTTGTGTTGCTTATGGCGCTTGTGTTAGTATGCTATTTTTTATTTGCAATTTTTTTAAATCCAAATGGTGGTTCTGATGTTCTTTCGTATCATATTCCTATGGCAGTCCAACCATATCAAGATGGTGTTTTGGGTAAAATTGATAGTGATTTACCTTGGACTTATCTTTATCCAAAAGGTGCGGAAATAATATGGTATTGGACATTGCAGCTTACAAATTCAGACCTGTTATTTAATGGAGTTCAGTTTATATTTGGTCTACAGTTATTAACTGCAATATACGTATTAGCAAGGAGAAGTGGTATCTCTCAGGCTTGGTCTTTGTATGCAATTGGCATATTTATTTCAATGCCTATCTTTTTTTTACTTTCAACTACAGGATATATTGACATTGACTATGCTGCTTCAATTATAGCTATGATTGCTTTTTTAACCCCTCTTAAAAAAGAAAATATTCAGAGAAATTTAATATTTGTAGCTTTGGCAATAGCTTTGGCATCAATAATAAAAATTCCCATTACGGTGTTTTTATATCTAGGCGTTTTATTTTTTGCAAAGCTTATTTATGTTAATAATCGCAATAATTTTTTAAGGAAAATAATAACAATTATATATACAAAAAAAGGTTTTCTTTTCCTTCTAATCGTATTTTTAGCTAATTTGCAGTATATAAAAAATTGGTTTTTATATGATAATCCTATATATCCACTAGGGTTGAAGATATTTAATGTTAATTTTTTTAATGGAATTGTTGATTCAGGAGATTTTGGAATTGGTGGAAATAGTACCATGGGAGTCGTTTCTAAAATGGGATATTTTCAAAGATATTATGCTTCCTGGATTGACATACTTAATCCTTTAAATGCTGATTCATTTGGTTCTACAGGGCTGGTGTTTATTGTGGTAGCTGTTTTCTTTGCATTTTTTTATTCAGTGTATGTTTTTTTTACTAAAAAAAAATGGTTTAAAATATTGTCGGTAGCTTTTTTTGCTTCCTTTCTCATCCCAGGTTTCTTCTTGCCACGATATGGTATTCCAATGTTTGCTCTTGCTATAATTATAGCCGTGGCGTTTTTTCAACAATTTGTAGTCGGTTCAAATATAAAAAAAATTAGATTTTTTATCATGTTGGTATGTATGATGACGTTGCTAGTGCCTTTTTCTTATATGAAAAAAAGTTTGGGATGGATAGGGTCGTTGGACAGTGCTGGGATATCTTGGAAGACAAGGTCATCTCTTGCACTTGAAAAAAATACAATGGGATATGATAGTTATCCCATGCCAGACATTATTAAATTTATTCGTGATAATAGTGGTAAAAATGATGTTTTAGTATGGAATGTTAACACTTATCATGGATTATTATGGAATAGGAAATATAGTAATGTAGTGGAATTTCTTCCGGGAACAAAAAATGATAGATGGCCAGGTGGTCCAGCTCAACTTAGTACATTATCAATAGAAGAGCAGCGAGAGTGGATAAACAAAGTAAAAAGTATGTCTCCAAAAAACATACTCGTTTATAAGAACTCTGTTTATTCTAAATTTTTATTGGAAAATATGAGCGGAGAATATGAGATTGTATTTGAAAGTGAAAACTCTATTAATAGTAAATACTCAATGATTTTATTTAAACATCGTTAATAGTCGATCATTTTATTGTGTTTTTGATATAATAAAAACACCAATAATAATTATAATTATTCCAAGCCATCTTGCTGGTGGTATTCCTTCTTTAAGTATTAAAATTGCGAGAATTGGTGTTATAACGTAGGTTAATGCCAGGATTGGTTGTACAAAACTCAGTGGATATTTTCTTAGGAGAAATATCCATATAATTGCTGGTATAAAGTAGCAAATAAGACCAAGAAATATTTTCCAATTAAGTAATAAGCTTAGGAGTAATTCTTTTGTTATAGTTCCAGAAAAGAGGATATTTTTTGATCCAGCTTTCAATAAAACACCGCCAAAAGAACCAAGGATTATACCAGTTGCAAAGAGCAGAAATGTGTTCATAATTTTTTAGCAATAATTATTAAATTTTCACCTAAAAACAGGGGCAGAAAAATACTCTTTGTCCATATCTGTATTGCTGCCGTAGGATAAAATATGAGCTTTTGAATAAATATTGGTATTGTTTTGAAATAAGGAATATCCCAAAGTCCATCCGTTCCAATTTTTATAATTTCAAAATTAGCTTCAGTTGTTTTTCTTCGCCACTCAGTTGGATTTAAAAGAGAAATATGTGTTTCATCCCTATATCCAAACCATATTTTTCTTTTTAATTTCCTGCCCATAGAGCTTGTATTTGGAACAATAAAAAAAAGTATGCCACCGCTTTTTAATTTAGTATTGAAATTACTGAGAGTTTCACTTGGATTGCTAATATGTTCTAAAACATGTAAAGAAGCAATACAATCTAATGAATTATCCAGTGTCTGTTTCCATGGATCTTTTAATATTAAAACATCAGAATTATTTTCTCTTGTTTGATTCATGGCATATTCTGAGATATCAAAAGCACTTTTTTCGTATTTTTTAGCTGTAAATTTTTTAATAAAAAATCCTGTCCCACAACCATATTCAAGAATTTTACCACTTTTAAAATATTTTTTTAAAATGTCTGAAAAAAAATAAAGAGCAAGTCGGTCATCGCTCTGGCTATTTTTTTTGAAGTAATCGCTGTCGTATTTTTTGTTATTCATTTTTTTATTAATAACTATAAATAGATTATTTATTTTTTTCTTTTAGGGTACCTTGAATAAAAATTGTAGAATATTTTTTTATTACATTTTTTGCATCCCATTCTTCTTTTTTGAACCCAATTGATGTGTATTCTTTTTTATATACTTTTATAATTTTTTCTGCAATATCTTTAGGGTTACCGGGTTCGCTAATAAATCCGAAACCTGTTTTTTTTATGATAGAATTAACGCCAGGGAGATTACTTGCGATAACGGGCGTTCCACATGACATTGCTTCAACTTGCACCATACCAAAGGCTTCAAGGGGATCGATACTTGGGAGAACTAAGACATTAATTAATGAATAGAATGGAATCATCTCCTCATCCGAAAGAAATCCAGTAAAAATAACTTTGTTAGGATATTTTTTTATGAAACTATCAAGTTCATTTTTAACACTTCCTCCTGCAACATTTTTATAATCTCCTGCGAGTACAATCTTGAATTTTGATATATGTGGTATTAAATACTCAATTGACTCAAGGAGGTATTTTATTCCTTTTTCATAAACTATTCTGCCAACAAAGCCAATAATAAATTCATTTTTTAAATCAAACTTATTTTTTAAGAATTCAATATTATCATCCCTAGTGTATTCTTCTGTGAAAATAGGAGGTATTATTTCTACTGCTTTTTCTGTGTAAGTAGCCATTTTGGAGTGTAAAAAATAATCGATATTTTGTGTAATAATAGCTCGTGATCTTTTCAATGCTATATGCATCGAAATAAAAGAAAGTTTTTCAATAAATTTGGAAATAATTTTTTTACCTAAATTAATATCACAATGGTATGTTGTAATCATTTTTTGTTTAGGAATAAATAATGATGCAATACCAGATTCTGCTAATGGCAGATGCATGTTTACTATGTTATAATTTTTTGAAAACGAGATTATTTTAAGTAAAAAAAATGGAGATATAACTCCTTTTCCTAATTTAAATAAAACTGGACATCGAACAATATTTACACCGTTTATTGTTTCTTGAGCTGGTAATCTTTTTTTAAACTGAGTTGTTAGTATAGTTACATCGAATCCATTAGCCGCAAGACCCTCAGCTAGTCTTTTTGCATAAACAGAAACCCCACTAACATATGGATGGTAGTAATAAAGCGCTATTAATATTTTTTTTACATCATTTTCCATATAGCGTAGGCAATATCATCAATTATATTTATCAGCTTTATTATGAATCTTTCTTTTTGATTAGAAATTCTCCTGACCTTTATGAATTTAGCGTTTATGTTTTTACTAAAAATTCCATCAGTTAAGAATTTATCTCCGATGACAATGATATTCTTTTTTTCTTCGTTGTTAATGTAGTCTATAATAGCCTTGTTGGGTTTTTTGTGAGGTGAATTGATGAGTGGGACATTAAGTATTTCCGCTATTTTTGTATTTCTTTTGCTATCTTTGGAATTCGAGCACAGGTAAAGTGTATTTTCTTTTTTTAAATCGCTTATTAATTCTAGTATATCTTCTTCAATGTGATATTCGCTATCAGAAACAATTGTTCCGTCAATATCTAATATAATAATTGAATTGGATATTTCTAGTATTTGTTTATTTGTTGCTAACATCTTTAATACATTATAAAAAATAAAGCCATAATCCAGCCAATTATGGAAAATTGGATAGTTTTATCTGCGTATAGAATTTCCGTGGGAGTTTTGCTTTCGTCGGTCACTATATTTATTTGCATGTAGCGCATTATCCCTAATAATACGAATATGGCAGTTAAATATAATTTATCACCATGTCTCATCAATATGGTGCTTGCTGATGTTGTGTACATTATATATGAAACCATAACAATCGAAGCCATTATAACCATTGAAAGATTTAGAAATTCAACAGTATAGCCGTGGATATTTTTTCTAGTTTCTTTGCCGGTATTTTCAAAGATAATAATGTCATCTTTTCTTTTTGATAAGGCCAGGAAAATTGCAAGCAGAAATGTCATAAGTACTATCCACATAGATAATGTTACATGGGCTGTAATTGATCCTATATAGAGCCTTATAACAAAACCAATAGCAATCACAAATGTGTCTATAATTGATATTCTTTTTAATTTGATCGTATATAATATATTTAATATGAAATATGCAATCATAAACTGGGCTATTCTAATATCAACCAGTAACGCAAAAAAACATCCCACTATCAGTAATATAGCCATTGTGACATATGCCTGAGGTATACTAATTAGACAGGAAGCGATTGGCCTTTTTTTCTTTGCATAATGCCTCCTATCTTCTTCAACGTCTTTAATATCATTAAAAATATAGATGCTACTGGCCACCATTGAAAAAAGTACAAATGCGATTGTTGTTTCGCTGAGATATTCAATATTCCCAAGTTTTAAACCAAAAAAAAGTGGTAAAAATATTAATAAATTCTTTACCCATTGTTTTGGTCTCATAAGTGATAGGTAAGATTGTAATTTCTTCATAGTGATTGAGCACATTATTGCATTAATACTGATAGATTATAACATATGCTCAAAAAAATTACCAATAGGGATTGTGGTAAACTTGTTAAATCCTTTTAAATTCTCGATTGGTTTTTCGATTGTATCTGAAATAAAAATATACTTAAGCGTTGATTCTTGAAGTTTTTTAGCTGTGCCAATGGCTAAATCGGCATGTATTATTAATGCAGAAACGCTTTTTGCTCCGTTTTGTAAGCATATGTTAGCTGCATTTATTATTGTCCCACCACTAGTAGATATATCATCAACTAAAAGTACATTTTTATTTAAAACTTCACCATTGATAAGCACAGCCCTTGAGTCATGAGCTTTTTTGTAATTTCGTTTTTTTTCTACAAATACAACTCTGGTATTATTTTTTGTTAGTGCCTTATTGAAAAGAGTGGCTCGTGCTAAGCCTCCTTTGTCTGGTGAGGCAACTACAATGTTAAAATTGGGGAATTTTTTAAAAAGTAATGGTTTTATTTTTTTTGATAAATAGGGAAGTAGTGAGATATTTTTTATTGGCAATGAAAAATTTTTAATTGAATTGTTATCGTGAACATCAAAGGTTGTTATTTTTTTTACACCTAAGCTTAAAAAACAGGTAGCTAAAACCTCAAATGATACACATTCTCCTCTTAGATATTGTTTGTGTTGACGAGCATATCCAAAATAAGGAATTATCAGATTAACTAAGGTGGCACCTTCTTTTTTTAACGCATTAATAATAAAAAAAAGCTCAATAATGCTATCATTAGTAGGATTGCAAAGAGACTGGATTATTATACATTTTTTGTTCTTTACTTTTCCATCAATGGTTATTTTAAATTCTGAATTTGAAAATGAAATCATTTTTGCTTTAAATATTGGTAAACTATTTTTTTTCGCAGCTTTTTTCGCGTTCTTTGTTGAATTGGATCCGTGAATAATAACAGTCATATTGTAGTGATATTATATATAAAAAAGTAGCTTAGTTTGTTTGAAACATATATAATAATAAAATATTTTGATTAAAAAAGCAATTGCTGGCAATATTGCTAGCATTAACATGTGTTGTGTTTATCTTTAATACAATTTATACTTTTAATAGGGTGCTAATTATTCAATTTGCTAATATGTAGCGTATGGATTCATTTTCAATATTATTTTTTAAAAAGTGCTATTTATATATAAATAGCAAAACAATTAAAACCCGTTTCTTTTTTGATGGAGAATATTCTAGATGGAAAAAATTTAATGAGAACAGAAAATCCATTATTAATACTGTTAAAAATAAAACTGGTAAAGAGCAGAAAATTTATTATCTTGTTCCTGGTGTAAAAATTTCTGGAGGTATTGCGGTAATTTTTCAACACGCAAATAGATTAAAAAAGAGGGGATATGATGTAAAAATTCTTTCTCTCACAAATAAAAATGATGCAAGTTGGTTTCCTGATCAAGAAATTGAAATTTTGCCATTTAATAAAACAAAAGAAATATTAAAAAGTGGCGAGATTGATATTTTGATTGCAACTGCATATAGCACTGCATTTACTGTTGATATGGCTCAAACAAGAAGAAAAATATATTTTGTGCAATCAGATGAGAGCAGATTTTTTTCAGATAATGAAGATCTTTGCAGTATTATAAAGAAAACATATTCACTTCCCTTGGAGTATATGACTGAAGCACTTTGGATTCAGAAATGGTTAAAAAATGATTGTGGTAAAGAATCTTATTATGTTCCCAATGGATTGGATGAAAATTTGTTTTATAAAACAAAGCCATTAATAGTTAAAACAGAAAAGCCTAGAATTTTACTTGAAGGCTCAATAGATGTTCCATACAAGGGTATGGAAGATGCATATAATGCAGTAAAGGATTTGGACTGCGAACTTTGGATTGTGAGTAACAATGGAAAACCTAAAAGTAATTGGAAATACGATAAGTTTTTTGAAAACGTACCATTTGATAAAATGAATGAAATTTATTCATCTTGCGATATTTTTCTTAAGATGAGTAGAATTGAAGGATTTTTTGGTCCACCTATGGAAGCAATGGCTTGTGGCTGTGCTGTGGTGGTTGGAAAAGTGACTGGCTATGACGAATATATTGTTGACGGTGAAAATGCACTCGTTGTTGAACAGGGGGATGTGGAGGGTGCAAAAAAAGCCATCCAGCAGTTGATAAATGATAGGGAATTGAAGAATAAATTAATTGAAGGTGGCTATAAGACAGTAAAAAATTGGACTTGGAATCATTCAATCAATCTTTTGGAAAAAGTTATTAATAAGGAGTAAACCACCGAGGACGGTCCTCGGTAGGAATGTCCCTTTTGAGTTAAAATGAATTAAAACAAAACACATCCATTAATTAATATATGGATGTGTTTTGTTTATCTTGTTAATAAAATAAAGAAGTGATATAATATCATCATAAATAATAAAAATGGAAAACAATAAAAAAGATGAAAAAAGAGCTAAGACAGGGTAATATACTGCAAATAAAAATCAGTGTAAATTATACTTGACACTGAATACAATAATGATGTACAGCGAAGTTGACACTAAATGATTTTAATAATACCAAAATAACTGAATCTATAGTAGTTTGTCATTCCCTTGAAAAAGGGAATCCATGGCCAGGCATCACTCTGGATCCCCAGTCCCTCCATAGGCGGGCACGGCAAGCTGAGGATGACAATGTACTGCTATTTCAGTTAATTCGATAAGATTAATCCACCGAGGACGGTCCTCGGCAGTCTAGGCACACATAATCTATTTGGCGCCACTTCTGTGCGGTCGTCAGCTAGTGGCGCCGCATATGTGGATTCTCACCAAGGACCGTACTCGGCAGGAATGGTTAATTAAAAATACCTCACATCAATTAATTAATATATGGACGTGGTTTTATTGTAGGTAGAGCGTAGGTGGAAGTATTTGACGAAAGTTGGCTCGATGTTATAATAAATTTATGGGAAAAAAACAAGAAACAAAAAAAGATTCAATGCCAAAGGATCAAGTCGTTGCAATTCTTGAAGAAATTCGAGGAGATTTTAAGGTTTTTGGCGAGGGGTTGGATGATGTAAAAAGAGGATTGAATGAAGTTAAATCGGAAGTTTCTGATTTGAAAGAAAAATTTGAAAGATTTGATATTAGACTTGGTGGTGTTGAAGAGAATGTTAATTTTTTGATTGAAGATATGGATTATGTTAAAGCAAATATCGTTGAAATGAAAATCGACATAAAAGATACACAGAGTGATGTTAAGGAAATAAAAGAAAAACTTGATAATAAAGCTGAGAAAGAGGTTATAGATAAACATGAAAAGCGGATATTTAAATTGGAAAAAGCAACTTTCGCAACTCAATAAAATCAATACATGGAAGGAAAAAATCAGAACTAAGTTCTGATTTTTTTGATGGGTAAACTTGCCGAGGACCGTTCTCGGCAGGAATGTCTCTTTTGAGTTAAAACATTATCACATCCTTTAATTAATATATGGATGGGGACGGGAATTTGAGTATACCAAAAAGCGTCTATATATGGCTTAAATAAGGCTAATATATTAGATATGGGGTGAGTATTGACTGGTTAATACTCACCAGTGGATGTGGAAGGGAATTTGAGCATCAAAAAACTGGTACTATGCCAGTTTTTTGTTAGTTTCGTTGTGTATGGATGTTTTTTATGCGAATTTTTCTTCCAGTTTTTTTACGCGATATTTGGTTGTGTTATATTTAACCGTGTCAACTTTCTTGATAATTTCACCTTCAATACGGTCAACTTTCATTTCAACACCTGCTAATCTTATTTCAACGTTATCTAATCTTTTGTCTACACTATCAAATCTTTTGTCTACACTATCAAATCGTGCATCTATTTCCAGAAATTGATTTTGGGTCATCGTTGCTAAATTTTCAGCAGACTGTTCAATTTTTGCTTCTAGTGTTTCTATGGTTTTCTTTGCACTAGCTTCAATCTTAGCTTCCAATGCCGCAGAGGTTTTCTTTGCACTAGCTTCAATAAGTTCAGCTATAGCGCTAAGTGTAATTTCTTTATTAAGTTGATTGTTATTTTTCATCTTTTTTGTTTTCTTCAATTTTGATTAGCTTTTTATCCTGCAAAAATTTTATTATCGGAACACTGCAAATAGTGCAAAGTTCAAAAGAAGCAAAAGTCTTAATATTGCTATAACTTAAATCGAGGCGTTCAGTTCCTCGTTTGATTGTTTTTTTGCAAATGTCACATTTAGTTATTCTCATATAAAAAGTATAGCACCCATATTTTAGATGTCTAGTGATAGTTTTATGCAGCCATATTTTAGTTGTTTTGTTGGCTAGTAAAAGGGGTTTTAATGTGATATTATTAAAAAATAATATCATTTAAACAACAAAATGAAATTGAAATTACGAAACTTTTTGGCGAAAAAGGAAAACTTGTATTTGTCTTTGGCGTTGTCTTTTGGCTTGTTGATGGCCTTTGTTAATCCACCTTTTGCTGGGGTGCCAGATGAACACGCACATTATTGGAAAGCTTGGTCAATCGCGGAGGGATATTTGTATTGCACTGGAAAAGACGAAATTCCCTTGACTGCAACAGTTTTGCCTGATCAGATTAAGCCAATTAAATACGATGGTATTAAAGAAAAAAAGATTGTAGTGGCAAAGCTGAAAGAAAAATTGTTTGAAAGTGATAATGCTGAAAAAGGTGTCATTGGTGGAGCTAATTGTCCATCAACTCCGTTTGGATATATTTCTCAAGCAGCAGGTTTGAAATTGGGACAGGGAGCTGGGCTTTCGGCGCTGGCTTCGTTTTATTTGGCGCGTGTCCTAACATTGCTTTTATCGATAGCTTTGTTTTATTGGGCGATTAAGATTGTTCCGTTTGGAAAAATAATTTTCTTGATTGTGGGACTTTTGCCAATGACAATTCGTCAGTTTGCGTCGCTGAGCTATGATGGTGTTGCAATTGCTTTTGCGGCAGTATTTTTGGCATATATTTTGAAATTGGCGATGGAAAGGGAAAATTTTTTGACCAAAAAAAATCTTGTTTTGCTTTTGGCTCTGTCTCTTTTCGGATTGAATGTTAAATTGGGATATTTTGCTTTGTCCTTTTTGATTTTCATTTTGCCAATGAGTAAATTCAAAAATAAAAGAAATTATTGGCTGACCACCTTGGGCTTCGTTGCAATCAATGCGGCTTTTCTTTTGGTTATTCGTTCTATTTTTAAGGATATTGCACCGCCCGATTGGACAAATCCTGCCGAGCAAATGAAGTTTGTTATTTTTGCACCGTTTCATTTTTTGTATGCAGTGTTTGACTCATATTATGGCGCAAGCGGGTTTGTTCCTCATCTGGAAGGAATGATTTTCAAGGTTGGAAATGGAGCGTCATTTGAAAGTTGGCTGTATGTGCTGACTTTTTTTGGCGGTCTTATTTTTATTAAAAATACCGATGAAGAAGTTGGATTGTCTTTTCGTCAACGAGCAATTATGCTGACGGTATTTTTGATGAATTTCACGCTCATTTATCTGGCTCTTTACTTGGGATGGAGTAAGATCGGAGCAGAAAAAGTTTCCGGTGTGCAAGGAAGATATTTCTTGGCAATTGTGCCTCTTTTAATCTTTACGTTTTATAAGGCCAAATTTAGTTTCAAATTTCAATGGGTCAAGAAAAATCTCAATTTGTTGTTTGTGACTTTTGTGGTTGTTATTTTCTTTTTTGTGTTCAAAGCGATATATCTTAATCAATATGACAAAGTAAAACATCCTGGCAACCCTGTTTACGAACAATATATTAACAGTCAAAAATAAAAGGGTATTAATAAATCATTATGAATGTAATTATTTCTCTGCTGCTGTTTTTTGTTGCTTTTTTGGCAGCTTTTGCGATTTTGCGTGAGCGTGATGCACTGCTAATTTTCAAAATGTCCGTTTTGGTTTTTGCAATTGCAGTGATTGGAATGTTCAATTTGAATTGGCTGTTTGATTTTTCGATTGGACGTTGGCATTGGATTGCTTTGTTTGCAGCAATATTTTTGTTGGCAGCCTTTTTTCGAAAAGAAAATATTGTTGAAAAAGCCAAGTTGGCTTATTGGAAAAACAAAAGTGCATATGCATTTTCGATTGTCATTGTTTTTATATCGTTTCTTTTCGCAAGCTCATATTTTCATTGGGATTTGAATGTTCCGCGATATTCTACGCCTGACAGTGGGACGCATTTTTTGTATATGAGTGACACCGCCAAAAATGGCAGAATGGTTGTTTTTGGAAAAAATTTGGTCGAAGAAGCTTCGGGCGATGCAACGATTGCACCAAAACATAATGAAACATATTTTCCTGGGGCTACGGCTGCATTTGCTTTTTTGGAAACATTGCTTGATCCTAAAAATTCAGCAATGACTCTGCAGGTTTTTAATGCTTTTTGTTATGCGATATTGTCGGGTTATTTTATTCTGATGATTTATACCAGAAAGATAATAAAAGAAAAGGTTACTTTAGCAGCTTTGGGCATAATAATATTGTTGGGTTCTTTTTTTAACTTGGTTGCCACTTCGCATTCAACGCAATTGTTGGGACTTTTGTTTTTGGTGGCGTTTGCTGATACCTATGAAGCGTATTTGCAAAAGAAAGAATCTTTTTTTGTGCCCGCGATTATTTTTGGAGCAATGATTACAACTTATTTTTATTGGCTGCCTGTAGCTTTGGCTTTCGTGGGGATTAGATTTTTATTGTCGAACTTGGAAGCTAATAATTTTTTGCAAAAATTTTTGAAAGCAGTATCGCCCTTGGTAGTTGGATTTATTTTTTGTGCTGGTTATATTTTGATTTTGTTCAAGTTTAATATGTTTCAATACTCAAGTTCCGATGGAGGAGTCGCATTTCAGGGTCAGCTTTTGTCAGATGCTCTTTTGATAGCACCTTTTGCAGTTTGGCAATTTTTTTCATTGTTGCGTGATTGGAATAAAAATTCTGATGATAAAAAATTTGTTACCGCATTTTTTGGTGGCGTAGCAATATTTGCTTTGATACTGGCAGTTTTATATAAAAACGGTGTGCTTGTTTCGCATTACACAGCAATGAAAGTTTTATATTTAGTTGTGCCGTCAGTCTGGGTTTTGGCACTGATGTTTTTTGAAGAAAAATATAATTTTTTAAAAATGTTTTTAGGGAAAATTATCAAAAAAGATTGGAGTGTTTTTAGGATTTTTAAAAAACAGTTGACCGTGATTGCATTTTTGTTTTTGTTAGCGTTTGGTATTGGTAAAATTTTCGAAGTCGGTTTTAACTTTTTTCCGTTAATGGAAAAAAATGTTCAGATAATTTTAAATAATGAAAAAGCACCGGAACTATCGGCTGAGCAAATGAAATTGCTCGATGTGATAAAAAATAAACATAGCAATCTTTTGCAAGATGGAAAAATTTTTATAATGGGACCAAACAAAAATGTTTTGTGGGCTTTTGCTTATAGTGGTATTTGGCCTCGAACTGATTCTCTTGTCACTAAGCATTCGGGAAAATATTCTGAACTTAACTTTTCTTATAGCAGCGTTGATGATTATCCTATTTGGCTTAAGCAGGATCAAAATCATACCTTAATATATTTCAATGCTAATGAAAGTGCTCAATGCACTGATTGCAATATGTTTACTATCGATGATTATGAAAAATTAGAAACGGTGGGGGATAATTATTTGCTTAAATTAAAAAAAGAAGCAAATCCTGTTTATGAATATGAAAAAGAAGAAAGCAAAGAAAAGACAGAAAGAATTGTTTTGCCTGTGAGTTTTTCATTTTATTCAAAAGATGATTTCTTGGCAGGAATTTCTTTAAAGTTGCAGGTGAATGCAAAAAAAGATGTTAGTAGTGATGTTTTACTGGAAATGTTTAAAGGGGATTGTTTGGAAAAATCAACAGAAAAAGTAGCATCGGTTATTATTAAAAAAGAAGATATTGTTAATAAAAAAGGAGAAAAAAGAACGGCAAAAGCATATTTCGAAAAAGCTCTCGATGCAAAGGATAAAAATTTTTGTGTTCAATTAAATGCCGGTGATGAAAAAACTGCAAAAACTGTCGGTGTTGGAAAATTTTCAAACGGAAGTTTTGACGCTCAACCAATCTATGAATATTCATCAACAATTATTAACTAGTGTTTTATTTAATTAATTTGAAATAATCATGTCGAAATTAAATTTTGGAATGTTTAAAAAAATAGTAACCGTTAATTTTTTGGTTTTGGTTTTCTTAGGCATTGCTATTTTTCTTTTTCAAAAACCGATAATTTTAGTTCCTAATTCTGATGATACAATTTTTCTTGAAAAAGCTCAGAGCATGAGTTATACCGGATTTATTATTGAAAGATATAATACTTGGAGTAGCAGGATTGGGGCAGAATCGGCGATATATTTTTTGGTTAAGATGAATCTTAACATCTGGAAATTTTTGAATGTCCTGATGATTTTTTTGCTTGCATATTCGATAAATAGGATTTTTAAAAAGAAGGTTGGCATTGTTGATTTTTTGTTTGTGCTTGCGACGCTTGGTCTTATTGGTCATCGCGTCCTTACGAGTTCAACTTTTGCTTTTCACGGAGCACCTAATTATTTGTGGCCTGCGGCTACCGGACTTTTTGCTTTGATTCCTTTGGCAGATATATTCTTTAGACAAGAAAGAGAAAAAAGATTGTATATGCACTATATATATGGCGGAGCTGTTGTTTTTGCAGTTTTAGCAAATGAGCAAATAGGTTTGATTTTGTTGGCATTCTCCGTTTTGTTTATTGTTTGGGCAAAAATAAAAAAAGTAAATGTTCCCAAGGAAGTCTACATCTTTCTGTCTCTTGTGGTCGCATTGCTTTTGGTAGTTTTTTTGGCACCGGGAAATTCAATTCGTTATCACGCTGAAATTGGAAGATGGTATCCTGATTTTAATGAAATATCAATGATGACGCGTTTGGAAAGAAATGTGGTTTGGCTTTTCACAAAATTATTTTCGCAGCAATGGTATTTGCTTGCTTTGCTTGGAATTTCAACTTGCTACGCTTATTTCAAAAAATTTGGGAAAAGAAATTATGTTCTAGAATTGCTAGTTGCTTTTCCAATCGGGTTGGTTTTGATTAAGGGTTTGAAAAATTTTGATGATTTGCTTTTTGATTTTGGCAAAAGTAAAACCATAGACAATCCTGCACTGTATGTTTTTTGGAGCTTGTATTTGATAGTGCTGATTTATTCTCTGATAAAAATCGATGAAAAAAAGATTATGAATGCTTTGATTTTTTCAGCAGGAATTTCTACTATGCTTTTAATGTGGGTGTCTCCAACGATGTATGCTTCAGCCAACAGAGTGCTTTTTGTTTGCTCGGTATTTTTGGTTATTTTGATAAACAAAATAAGATTGGACAGTGGAATTGAAATAAAAAAACACCTGTTGGTTTACAGTGTGTTTCCAATTATAAGTATGATTATTTTGTTTCTTGACTGGAGTAAAAATTTTATAATTCGATATTAGCGAGTTATTAGAAAAATTCCAAACAAAATTACAAACACTCCCACGCCTTGGGTAGTGTTTATTTTTTCGCCTAAAAAGTAATAATTGGCGATTATAACAAAAACCATTGCAATTGATGTGATGAAGGTTGTGACTGTGGTTGAACTGCCTGCAAGGTCTGGAATTTTGAGTAGGCTGTTGTTGATCATAATAAAAAATAATCTTGCTGCAAAAGCGAAAGTGGCTCCCAAAAGAAAATGCCAATCAAAAAGCATTTTGATAATTGCCATTGGAGTTAAATTGGAACCGCTGATGAAAGAGCGTGAACCGGTCAGTAAAATTGAAATGACCGTGACAAGTGAAAATAAGATGGTGTAGAGGATGACGTAGAACATAATAGGTAATTTTAAATTTTAAATTTTAAATTTTTAATCAAATCCTAATGATTTAATGAATAATTTATTAAATAAATGGTTTGATTAAATTGTAATATGTTTTTAATAATATGTTTGCTAGACGAAGGGCGGGGGAGTTTATTTCTTCAAATTCTACTGTTGGATTAAGCTTCTTGAAAAGCTCACTGTCGGGCAATTGGCGGCATTGCTGAACGATTTGGCGAGACCGGTATATTTGACCAAAATTGGATAAAAAAGCCTTGTAGGACCGAATTTTATCAAAGAAATAGCCCTTGGAGAGGGAATCAGCCAAAATCCCGATTTCCATCACGAAAAACATTGGGGCAAGCAAAAACAGAGTTTTGGCGGAATAATTTTTGAACAGAAAATAGAGTCGATTTCGCTCTAAAGTGAAAAATTTCCAATTATTGCGGGCGTTTTTGGCAAAGACATATTTGTGCCACATTTTTGATTTGGCAGAAAGCATAATTTTATATCCCAACATTTGCGCGCGCCAAGAAAGATCTTGATCTTCAAGATATGCAAAGAATTTTTCATCCAAGCCCCCGATTTTTTCATACGCTTCTTTTTTGACAAGCAAACTGGCACCGCTGGCAGAAACAATTTCTTGGTCGTTGTTAAATTCATCGCTGTCTGTTTTTTTGTAGTGTCCGCAAAAACCAAAACCGAGATAATTTATCTTATTTCCAAAAGTGTTGGCCAAGTCTTTGTTTTCGCCGGCCAAAAATATTTTTGGTTGAGCGATGGCAATTTCTTCGCTGACATAGGCCGAGGCGACAAGCTCCTTGAGCCAATTTTTGTCCACAATAACATCTGAGTTAAGGAGCACGGCGGCGTCATAATTTTTTTTAAACGTTTCTTTTAAAACTTTCGCATAAGCGCCGGCATAGCCCAGATTTTTTTCGTACGCAATTGTTTCAAGATTGGGATAATTTTTTTTCACAATAGACAAAGACGCATCGGTGGATGCGTTGTCGATGTATATAACATTGAAATTTTCGTAAGTTTGATTTAGGGATGAATCAATAGCTTCAATAAGATTGTTTTCATCATTATATCCCAAAATCAAAACCGCAATTCGCTGGTTGTTTTCGCTAGTCATTTTGGTTGATTGTTTTTGATTGGGTTTAAACTTTCGTTCCGAACCATTTCTGAGATGTTTTTTTCAATGCGTTCAATCATTGTGATTATTTTAAAAATAATCATAAAAACAACAACAAAACCGATAAATATAAATGTGTTGAGGCTCTCCCCGAAACCGAGTTTTTGAGAGATGTTATGAGTTGCTTGTGGAAAAAGTGAAAAAACAATAATTCCGATCCAAATTAAATTGTTGGCAAAAAGCTTGAAAATGGTCTGAGAATTTTCGCGGCGGATAAATTTTAACCAAGCGTTAAACAAAAAGCCGCAAGCCACAGCGGTCATTGCAATTCTGAAGAAAAAAACTAGTTCCATATAGGTAGAAGTTATAAAGTTTAAAGTTGTAAAGTTATAAAGTTTATTAAATTTAATACAGGTCTGGATTCCCGCCTCCGCGGGAATGACAAGTGGGGGATTTATCCGGATATCATCATCTTGATCAAGGTTTTGAATCCGTTTTTCAGATTCATTTTATGAACTTTATTCATTGAATATTCTGTGTATCGAACCTCAATAGGTGTTTCAATAAACTTTAGCTTGTTTCTATAAATTTCTCTAATGACTTCGCTGTCATATTCGTAGCGATCAGTTTTGGTATCTATTAATTCAAGTGCTTTTTTGGAATAAGCGCGAAAACCGGATTGACTATCTGTGACCCAGAGTCCATAAATAGCCCAAGTGCAAAAATTACCGAAATGATTGGCAGCGATTTTCCAAAGAGGCATTCCTTTTGGATTTTTGAGTCGCGATCCGAGCACCACATCGTTTCCTTGCTCAATGAGCTCTAGCATTTTTGCAATATCATCAGGATTATGTTGTCCGTCGCCGTCAATAGTAACCACAATGTCAGCCCCAAGCATTTTGGCAGCCTCGATGCCTGTTTTGACTGCAGCTCCTTTGCCTCGATTGATGGAATGGCGCAGTGAAATCACGCCAATTTCTTTTTGGGCTGCAATTTGCGTGTTGTCTGCGCTGCCATCGTCAACAACAATAATATTTTCATATCCAGCCTTTCTGATTTCAGTTATCACTTCGCGAATAACCGTTTCTTCATTGAAAGCGGGGATAAGGACGAAAATTTTTTTTGAAATTGTTTCCATTGATTAACTTTAACTTACAGATAAAAGAAAAGCAAGATTTTGTATGCCTTACTCTGCTGATTGTGGTGCGTCTAGGATGTCTTCGGTAATGCGATTGAAGCAGGATTTTTTGATGCCATCATCCTGGATTTCGTTGCAGATTTTACCGTCTCTTTTTTCAATCGCTTCTTCTTTGAAACAATAGTCTCTTTCCAAGTCTTCAAATTTGTTGCAGCCGTCGGATGTTTTCGGCGTGCTGACAAGACCACAATATTGTTTGCAATATTGAATGTCTTCGGCTTCTTCAAAATCCTTGCAACCATTTTTGCAATCGGAGGATAAAATTTCCAAAAAACTGTTATCTTCAATGATGAGTGTGTCATCCAAGTCTTCTTCGTCAATATCTTCGTCTTCAAGATCATCTGAAATATCGTCAGTTTCGTCTTCTTCTTCAAGATCAATTGTTTCATCATCTTCAAATTCAGCTTCGCTTGTTTCGTCAAGAGATTCAGGAGTCGTTGTTTCTTCTGAGATAATTTCATTGGCCTCATTTTTTTGCTCAGCAGAAAAATAGCGAGATTTCAAAACAGGAAACGCCAAAACAGAAAGAATGACAATAGCCAGACCGAAGATGATAAGAGGGGCTTTAGGGGGAAGAGACATAATTTTCATGGAGCATATAGCATATAACAGAAATACCAACTAAAAACAATCTCGTTTTTTTGTATGTTATATGCTATATGTTATATGTTGTATGTTGTGAGTTGTTGGTTGTATGTTGCGAATTATATGAAATTAGTATTCTTTGACGATGTTTATACCGGAATAGTAGTAGCTGAGGATGCGGGTCCATTGCCAAGAATGATCGCTGGCAAGAACTCTTGCTCCGTTGGCTGAAAGTCCAACCATATGATTGCCAGCGCTAGGGTTGGAAATTGCGCCATATGGATCTGCTACTGATTGCAAATATGGATGATTTGAAAGTCCCCAAGCTTCTAGCGCGCTTTTGGTTCGACCGTCGGTGTTGCTGCAATATGCACCCAAAACAATGTCGCTGCCATATTTCATTATAATTCCATTGGTTTTTTGCGCTGCATCTGGAATGAATGAATGTGTCAGTTCATAGTCATATCCGTTGTAAATTTGATTAACAGGGCTGGCAATCAAATCGAAACCAGCCATATCCCACTTGGTGGCATATTCAACCCACCAACGAGCATATGAGCGAGCGGCGACCATCATTGTTTTTGCCAAATGCTCAATTCCACCGGTGCTCATTTCTCCATAACCCCATAAATACAATTCCAGTGGCAATTCGTTGATTACCCAAACTCGTCGGCAAGCATTTTCCGGATCCCAAGCTGGGAAAGTTGCATCTTGATACAAACTGCAATTTGCATTTCCATCATTTGGAAGATTAGGATCAAGACTGTGCTGAATTTTAATCTTGCCTCTATATTGATCATATCCTGATCCTGAATCGCCATCATAAAGAAGCGGTCTGTTAACATCAAAAATCATATCCAAATTGTTTCCGTCAACTGCATCAAAACAAATTTTATCCCCAACATTAGCGTTGGCCAAAATCAAAGGATCTGAATTGTATGCATTTAAGATTCCATCTCCTGCATATGAAACTCTGACATTTTGTCCGATTGCAATTGAAGGAGCAACAACGGTTCCTGCGCAATTTGTTACGCGGAAAGCTTTGTTGGCTGTTATTTTGAACGGATTGGCAGCAAGATCGGTCGTATTTGAACTCCAAAGCCCTACTTTAATTTCTGGGCCTCGGTTGGTAGTAACATTATCAATGTCAGCCATAAAAACTTTGTATCGATTGTATCCGTCCTTATAACTTTGGGAACCGTATTTTTTGTATTTGTCGTATTCTTTCTTGTTGTATTTCTTGTATTTTTTATATTTCTTGTAATCAGAATATTTTTTATATTTTTTGTAGGCATTATATTGGGAAAGATAGACTGCGTAGGCTCTGTTTTTTGCTTTGTCTTTTAAATAAAGTTTATATTTGGCATAGCCATCCTTGGCTTGAACTCTTTTGGCTTCAGTGTCGAGACCTGATTGCTCTTTGGCTTTCAGGAATTTTTTGTATTTGTCGTATTTTTGTTTTTTTTCATATTTGCTGTATAGCGGATATTTTTCATAAGCATTGGCGTCATCAGAAAGAGAAGCGCGCACCTCGGTTAGTGGCGTTATCAGGAATGAGAAAAAAATTATTAGTGTGATTATTTTTGTTTTTGATATCATTTTTTTATACTGAATCAATTTAATCATTTCCACTTTGTCATTCCCGCGGAGGCGGGAATCCAGGTTTAAATGCGGACCTAGATTCCCTTTTTCAAGGGAATGACACAACACGGATTATAAAAACTGCTACAGAGTAAGTGTAGCAGTTTTTTGAAGTTTTTGCTATGTTATTTTTTGCGTTGTTACTATTGTACTTTTTGAGATAATCTCAATGCTTTCGCTGCTAATCTTGCTGCTTTTTTAGCTTCCTTTGCTGCAAGTTTTTCTGCTTTGATTTTTTGTCTTTCTGCAATTTTAGCTTCCTTTGCTAGTCTTTTTGCTTCTTGTTTTTTCAATCGCTCAGCTTTTTTGATTTGCTGTGCTAATCTTTTTTCTTCCTGCTTTTTCAAAAGAGCGGCTTTTTTTGCAATTTGCGCTAATCTTTTTGCTTCTTGTTTGGCTTTGATTGCTGCCAATCTTTCTGCCTGACGAGCTTTGTTTGCTGCGAGTCGTTGTTGTTTTTTTGCTTGCGTGGTTGTTTCGGTTGTTGTTGTCGTTTCGTTTGCACTAACAAACGTCACTGGGAAAGCAAATGCAACCATAAGGGCAATTGCCACGAGTTTTTTCTTCATTGTTTTTATTTTTTTAATGTTTAATGCTGAAAGAAATTTCAACATTGTTATTATACCCTTTTTCAAGAAAAGCAACAACTGCGGATATTGCTCATAAAACTAAAATACGTTATACTGGATAGGTAAATATTGAATAAATCAAACAATTATGGAAGGTCAAAAACCGTTTATCTCAGTTGTCGTGCCACTTTATAATGAAGAAGGAAATGTGAGAGAATTACACAAGCGTATTTTGGATGCCTGTGAAAAGCTGGGGAAGCCATTTGAAATTATTTTTATTGATGATGGTTCTAAGGATGAGACAATTAAAAATGCCCAAGGCTTGACTCCTCTTACTTTAATCAAGTTTCGTAAAAATTTTGGACAAACCGCAGCTTTTGATGCTGGAATAAAACAGGCACAAGGAGAAGTTGTGATCACAATGGATGGAGATTTGCAAAATGATCCTGCTGACATCGGGCTTCTCTTGGAAAAAATGAAAGAAGGATTTGATGTTGTTTCTGGTTGGCGTTTTAAGAGAAAAGATTCTTTAAGCAAAAAAATATTTTCGCGTACTGCTAACTTGCTGCGAAAAATTTTAATTCAAGATACAATTCACGATAGTGGTTGCTCTTTGAAGGCATACAAAAGAAATTGTTTTGAAGATGTGGATCTTTTTGGAGAAATGCATCGTTTTATGCCAGCATTGTTGGAGCTTCAGGGATATAAGATTGGCGAAGTGAAGGTAAATCATTATCCTCGCGTGCACGGCGTGACCAAATATAACTGGAAGCGTGGGATGAAGGGCTTTGTGGATATGATTTCAATTTGGTTTTGGCGCAAATATTCCAACAGGCCGCTGCATCTTTTTGGTGGAACGGGAATCGTTGTTTCATTTGTAGGAACGGTGGTTCTTTTGTGGATGGTAGTTGAGAAAATTTTCTTTGGTGCATCACTTTCAGAAAAAATCTGGCCATTGGTGGGAATTTTCTTAGTGCTTGTCGGAATCCAACTTTTTGTGTTCGGACTTTTGGCCGATATTATGCTCAAGAATTATTACAAAGGACAAAAGAGGATGAATTACAATATCAAAGAAATTAGTCAAAGCTAATTTCTTTGAATTCATTAGCAATATCAACGGATTCAAACTCATTTCCACATTTCTTTTTCCGCAAAAGAAACGTGGAGCAAAGAAAACTCGCACCTGATGAAGATACTGTGGCAAAAACTTCGTTCTTCAAAGAAAAGTTTTCCTCCATATCATTCTCTCCTGGACAGGAGAGATGTCCCGATACGGAATCGGGACAGAGAGGTGGAGCGAGGCTTTGCTCAAACCTCACCTCAATCCTCTCCTTATCTAAGGAGAGGAGGAATAAGGAAAGAGACTTTGAATGGCTCATCACTCGTTTTTTGCCTACGTACTTCATATGGTGCAAAGGGAATGCGGAATGCAAAATGCGAGTATGCAATTTATATAATTAGTATAATATTTTAAATTATGAAAATTGGAGTTATTGGGACGGGATATGTTGGGAGTGTGACGGGAGCTTGTTTTGCAGAGATGGGAAACACGGTGATTTGCGTGGACAATGATCAAAAAAAAGTTGATCAGTTTTCTTCTGGCAAAGTTCCACTTCACGAGAAAGGTTTGGATGAGTTAGTGGAGCGAAATTTGAAAAATAAAACCCTTTCATTCACGACTGATCTGCAAGACACTCTTAAAAAATGTGACATTCTTTTTATCGCCGTAGGAACGCCTCCTAATGAAGATGGCAGCGCCGACCTTTCTCACGTGCTTGGCGTGGCAACTTCAATTGGACAAATGATGGATCACGAGCTCATTATTGTGGACAAATCAACTGTGCCGGTTGGAACTGCTGAAAAAGTTTCTAAAAATATTTCCCAAGAGCTTAAAAAAAGAGGGGTTGAAATTCCTTTTTCTGTTGTTAGTAATCCTGAATTTTTGGCGCAAGGAACTGCGGTCAAGGATTTCTTAGAGCCTAGTCGTATTGTTATTGGAGCAGACTCGGCAGAAGTTATTGAAACAATGCGCGAACTATATGAACCGTTCATGAGACGTGAAGGACGTTTCTTTTCAATGGATCCAAAAACAGCCGAGATTGTAAAATATGCTTCAAATTGTTTTTTGGCCGCCAAAATTTCTGTGAACAATGAATTAGCAAACATCTGCTCAAAAGCTGGCGCTGATTTTGATCACGTTAGAAAGGCAATGGGCGCTGATCCGCGCATCGGCGAACCGTTTATGTATGCTGGTCCTGGGTTTGGTGGATCTTGTTTTCCAAAAGATGTAAAAGCGCTTGTAAAAACAGCCAAGGATTTTGGATATGATGCTGAGATGCTTATGCAAACATTAAAAACAAATGACAAACAGAAATTCGTTTTGTCACAGATAGTTGTTGATGCTTTGGGCGAAGATTTAATCGGAAAAGTTTTTGGTGTTTGGGGATTGGCTTTTAAGGCCGGCACTGATGACATGCGCGAATCTTCAGCGCTTACTATTATCAATGAACTCATCAAAAGGGGAGCAAAAATTCAAGCACATGATCCAGAAGCAATGAAAATGGCGCAGCGTGAGGAATATTTTGGAGAAAATCCAAGCATTACATATTTTGAAAACAAATATGATGCGATTAAAGATGCTGATGCGATGCTTATTATTACTGAATGGAAAGAATTCCGCACACCAGATTTTGATGAGATTAAAAAACTTTTGAAAACTCCAATGATTTTTGATGGCAGACTCTTGTATGAACCCAAGAAAATGAAAGAGATGGGGTTTGATTATAAATCGATAGGACGTTGAAGCTAGCTTTTTAGGCGTTAGCTTCTTAGAAAAATGCAAATAAAAAAGACTTAGCATGTTTCTGCTAAGTCTTTGTTTTTTTGGAACGTTGAAGCCGTCTTTATGAGAGATAGAGTTTTTGCTCCTCGATTGTGAAGTCCGCGGTCATGTTCACGAACTCCTTGTCGTTTTCAACTGAAAAGTGAACCGCGGCCCAGCCAAACCTTTCAAGTTCGCGTTTTACATACAGTTTTACGGGGCCATTTGGAAAGGTTCTGAGTTCGATCTTGGCCCGCAATGTTTTTTTGTTGAAGGTTTTTTTTAGCTCGGTTTCAATGTGGCCGAGAAGCGTGACTGCATCGAACAGATCCTCGTTTTGAAAAAATAAATCTGTTGTCCTTAAAGACATGGTGTTACTCCTTTCAATACTGTAATTTTGGAGTTGCAGTAATTAAGCACACAGCGTTTATGTGTGTTTCTGATGCTTGAATGGTGATTTCTCTTACTCTTGGGTAGGTTTTAAGTATAAATTTCTCTACTTTCTTTTGAACATTCTCATCCAAAAGTGCCTCCACTTGAAGCATTTCCAACATAAGTCGCTGTGCGTGGTCGTTGTCCCTGGCTTTTATATTGGGATTGTTTGATAAAATATGGAGACTGATTCCTAAATTAAAATCAGGATTGTCTTCCAAAAATTTACCAATAACTGCAGATACCAACATTAAAACTGATCTTGTATTAATTCTGGTCATCCTTGCATTGCTAAGCGACTGTGGCATTGTTCTACCCCCTAGATTTTTAAAGTGCTGTGGGCACTTTTTGGTATTTCAGCTATTATACACCTAAACGGGCAACGTGTCAATATGGGCGCCATTTTGGCCTTGAGAAAGCGGAGAAAAGGTGGTAGAATAAACTCATATAACATAAAACATATAGCATATAACAAAAGATTTTTTGCAGGTTCGCTTGCATTTGTATTTCTGTTACATGTTATATGCTACATGATAAATGAAGATACTTTTTTTCAATTATGAATTTCCACCGTTGGGTGGGGGAGCGGGAAATGCTTCTTTTTATTTGTTGCGCGAATATGCTAAAAATCCGGAAGTTCAGGTTGATTTTGTGACGGCTTCAGTCGATGAAAAATATCATCTTTTAAAAATGGGAGAAAATATTAATATTCATCGACTCCCGATCGGCAAGAATGCTGACAACATTCATTATCAAACAAAAAAAGATTTAATTTTATACACATGGAATGCTTATTGGTTTGCACGTAAACTTGCCAAGAAAAATAATTATAACCTTACACATTCATTTTTTTCGGTGCCATGTGGAGCAATCTCAATGCTTTTAAAATGGGAATTTAAATTGCCATACATTATTTCACTTCGTGGCAGCGATGTTCCCGGCTATAGCGAACGTTTTGTTGGACTTTATAGGTGGATCACGCCAACTATTTTGAGAATATGGAAAGGCGCCACTTTTGTTGTTGCTAATAGTCAGGGACTTAAAGAATTAGCTTTAAAATCTGAAACAAAAAAAGAAATAGGTGTTATTTATAATGGTGTTGATATCGAGGAATTTGTTGCTGACTTAAGCATGCGTAATCCTGAACACTTTACAATTATTTGCGTTTCACGTGTTACACCGAGAAAAGGTATTCGTTTTTTGATTCAAGCTTTTGAAACTCTTTCCGGAAGGTATGACCAATTAAGATTATTAATCGTGGGTGATGGTAATGAAAAAAAATCACTCGAAGATTTGGTTTGGAGTCTTGGTATTGAAGATAAAGTTGAGTTTGCAGGGGCAATCGCTCATGAAAATGTGCTTGCATATTATCAGCGAGCCAATATCTTTGTGCTTCCTTCTCTTAATGAAGGAATGAGTAATGTGATGCTTGAAGCGTTGGCTGTTGGCTTGCCTGTGGTTGCAACTGACACAGGTGGCACCAAAGAACTTCTTACTAATAATGTAAATGGGTTGGTTGTTAGGATGAAGGATTCAAATGATTTGGCTGAAAAAATTGAAAAATTAATTTTAAATCCTGAATTGGAAAAAGCAATGAGTTTAGAAAGTCGAAAACTAGCTCAAACTTTGAGTTGGGGAAAAGTGGCTGACGAGTACGTTGAACTTTATAAAAAGACATCAAATAAATGAAAGTTGATTATAAAAAAATATTAAAGTTTGTTTTGAAGTTAATCGTTAGCTCGGCCTTTGTTATTTGGCTTGTTTTTAAAATTGAGTGGCAGGAAGTTTTTGTGTATGCTTCAAAAATTTCTTTGGGCTATATTGTTTTGTATGTCGCTGTGCTTCTCTTGGGAATGATGATTTCAGCTTGGAAATGGAAGATGCTACTTGCACACAAAGATATTTCCATTAGTTTGAAAAAAAGTTTCCAACTTTATCTGACGGGAGCTTTTATTAATAATTTTATGCCTTCCACAATCGGAGGGGATACTTATCGTGCGTATCAGGTTGGTAAAGAAACTCAGAAATATTCTGCAGTTAGCTCAAGCGTGGTTTTTGATCGTATAACGGGGCTTTTTGCGGTAATGTTGCTTACGGGAGTGGTTGCGATTTTTCAATGGAGCGAGATTTCGAAATATCCGGAACTTCGATTGGCAATTATTGGTGTGCTTATTGCAATGCATGGAATTATTCTTTTTGGGGTGTTGACTAGATTTTCATTCTGGAAAAAAATTGCGGTTAAATTTCCAAAAATTATTCAAGATTTTGCTCAGGAACTCGTACATTATAGACAGGACAATGTGTATCTCAAAGCGATTGGAATTTCTGTTTTGTTTAGTTTTGTTGGGTTGGCGTTGGTTAATTGGGTTCTTTTTTCCGGACTTGGAATAACGGTTGGAATAATGCAATATCTTTCAGTCATTTTTCTTATAAGCATAATTTCTGCTTTGCCAATCAGTATAAATAATATTGGTCTTAAGGAGTGGGGATATGTAACATTTTTTGGTTTTTTCGGGGTTTCTGCATCAGCAGTTGTTACCGTAGCACTTCTTAGTAGAGTTTTGCAGATGATTGTCAGTTTTGCTGCGCTACCAGCGTATTTGAGAAGCAAAAAGAATTAAAGCAATACTAAATGGTACAGTATGCTTTTGCGTTAAAGGGTGATATAATAAAAAAACTTAATTAATCATTATTTTTTAAATTAATAATCAATGAAAAAAGTAAAATTATTTCTGTTATTATCCTTGGTTTTTCTTTTGTTTCCGCAATTTAGCTATGCAAAAAGTGTAGGTTGGATTTCTGATATTCACGCGGGAAGTGCGAGTGTCAGAAATGAGGACAGTAAGGTTGGGAACATTCAAGAACCAAAAAAATATGCAGAATCACTCAATAGTGTTTTGAGTGAAATGAAAAAGAAGTCAATCAATACGGTTATAGTCAGTGGGGATATGCTTAATCTTGGCGAAAAAAAATATGTCGATGAGATGAAGAAGATCGCAAAAAAATATAAAATGAATATGATTTGGGTCAAGGGAAATCATGATAAAAAGGATGCAATGAAAAAATTTGGCAGCACTTATTTTTACAAAGACTATGAAAACACAAGGATAATTGTTCTGGATAATACTTCCATCTATAATGATTTTTATGGCGATTTGCCGCAGGAACAAATTGATTGGTTAAAGCAAGCTCTTTTGACTTCGAATGATGTTGTGATTTCTATGCACATTCCAATTTTCTCAAGAAGCAGTGAGGGGCGTCTTTTGCTCGACAGGTATAAGGAATTTGAAAACATTGTAAGCACAAGTGGGAATGTTAAGCTGGTTTTGTTTGGTCATTTTCATGAAAATTATGAAACAGAATTTAATGGTGTGAAATATAAAATACTTCAGCCACTGAACAAAAAAAATGAAAACAGATCGTATGGCATTGTTGATTTGGACAATTATTCTGTTAATTATACCAAAGCAAAATCCATTTCATATAATTCTGGGGACCCAAGAACGGTCAAGATTTCAAGAGCTAAGGCAAAAAATGGAGTTGTCTTGAAACAAAGCGGAAGTAATTTCTCAAAGAAAAGTGAGGTACAATTGTTTTTTTCCAAAGCAGATGGTAGCTATGAATTAGCAAAAAAGACTGTAACTGATAAAAATGGGAAATTTTCTGTAAAAAATAAAATTGTTGGCAAGTCTCCCGGTAAATATAATTGGTACGCCTTGGACACTAAAACTAACAAGAAATCAAAAAAATCTTATTATACGGTGGTAAAATAAAAAGAAATAATAAAAATTACCTCGATATGTAATCGAGGTAATTTTTTATTTATTATACTAAGTTAACTTAGTAAATGTCATCTTGAGCGGAATTGAGACCAATAGGTCGAAATGAAGTCGAAAGATCTGGGCCCAGATTCTTCGACTTCGTTCATCTTCCTTTCAGTCAGATTCTCTACGCTCAGAATGACATAGTGGAAGTAATTAAGTGCGGAAACTTGTTTTATAACTTGTCTGCGGCTACTACTTTCACGAAGTTGTTTGGTCTGTTGTCTAAAATAGTAATGTGCTCAAAACTTTCAGAATCATAAGCTTTTCTGAAATCTAGACGCGCTGAAAATTTAGATTCTCTGTCAGTCGAAACAACATAATATTTGAAGTCAACAGTCTTTAATTCTTTGGCGTTGTATCCCGTGTAGCATTTGCCGACAAAAACTGCGCACACAGCTCCTTTGTCTGACCAAACATTTATTTCACGAGCATTGGGCAGGGTATTTAAATATTGTCCGGCTTCATAACTCCCGTCACCCATTCCTTTGTAATTGGCAATATAAGCATCAGGAAGCAGTGAGGATGAGTAGGTTAGGAAATGTGGGTTACTGGCAAAAATTCCAATTAATGAAAAAACAGCAGTTGCTCCAATGGCGATTGCTTTGTGTTTCGGCTCTGTTAATTTTAAAAATTCTAAAAATTTATAAATACCGATAGCGGCGATAATAAAAGCCAAAGGATATAGAGCAATTTGATAACGGACAGTGGCAACAACGTGATTGACAGTTGAGGCGAGATAATAAAAAACAATAAGAGATGCTAAATAAAAAACAGTTAGGTTAATTCGGGAATAAGAAAATTTCTTCTTTATAACAATGGAAGCAACTCCAAAAAGAAGACCAAAAAGAGCTAGTGGGGAAATGCTAAAAATCAATCCATAAAAATCGGTCACAATGTTACCAACAGATTTCATTGCAAGCAATGGGTTACTCTGTGAATTTTTTGGTGAAGCGGCAATTGTTGGAAAATCAAATGGACGCATTCCAAGATAAGTATCAAAAAGGGTAAAAATAATAATCAAAACAAAGAAAACAGAAAGACCAATAAATAATATGTTCTTGAAACGTGATATTTTTTCCAGAATCCATCCGGTAACTTTGCTTTTTAATACGAGCCAATCTAGACCAAGAAAAATAAAGAAAGCTGCAAAGATTGGCCAAGTTGATTCAAAGGCTTTACTAAGAAAAGTTCCTTCTAATAATTTTTCTAAGTTAATCCAAGTAGCTGGAAAGAAAATAAAATAAATGAAAGTTGCAAAGAAAATCAAAGTCAGATAATCAATAATCGCACGTTTGAAATATGCCCTGAGCGGTTCCTTATTTTCATTGGAAAAAATATATTCAGAAAATGGCAATAGCAGATAAAAAATAATCAGAAGGTTTGAAACATATTTAGTAAGCAGGGAAAAGCCCAGAAAAACACCACTTACTAAAAGATAATTCAGATTTTTTTCTTTCAGGAAAATAAAATAAGCCAAAAGTGAAAGTGGCATAAAAATCCAAAGCAGGGAATCGGGGTTTATTATAAGGGAAACGCCTAATAAAACTGGAGAAAAACCGATCAGAACAAATGAGATCAGTGCAATTGTTTTGCCAAAAAGTTTTTTTAGAAAAAAGTAAAAGAGTGGGAGCATTGCTAAAGTAAAAAGAAAGATTGGCAGACGGAAATAAAAATTAATGTCGTTTATGATCATTAGTTGCTCGTCTGTCTTTGGTTTTTCGCGAAGATTTTTGTATAATATTGGGTCATATTTTAACAGTCCAAAGCCAGACAGGATTGCCACTGTGATTCCTGGTTTATCGTTGACGTCAGTTTTGCTCCAATTTGCATCTTTGACTGATTCCCAAAACTTGGAAGTTCTGCCATAAGTCCAATAGGGTTCATCTACCGCTGAATAATTTTCAAGCCTGGTTAGTCCTAAAAAGAGATTTGTTCCTAAGACCAATAAAATGATAGCTGGTACGAATATTTTTTTGTACATATAAATAGTATTGAAAGTATTTTTATTATATTTTAAGGGGTTGTGTTCATTGTATGGCTTTAAATGCAGCCCTTAATTTTTGTTTGCCTATTTCCTTTTTGAGCACGTTTTTGACCCAAGACTATGGCCGCCAACTCAAAGAATTGCTGTCGCAATAATTGGCCAAAAAGAAAACAGGCAAACAAAAATTTCAAAGCTATTTTTTTAAAACCGTATATTGCGTATGATATATTTTAACTAGTCCAAGCCTAGCACAAAACTTTGTTTTTTGAAAGCTCTTTCGAGGGTTGTTTTTTTGCTAATTAGGAGATATAATTACATCATATTTGTTTAATAGTAAATGTAATGCCAAAACAATTCAAAAGGACAATAATTTGGCTTTTACTGGGCTTTTTTTTGATAGCATTGATAGTTTTTTTGAACAATAAAAGAACAGAAAAATCTGATTATAAGATAGGGCTGGTTACGGATATTCATGCTGGCAATGAAAAAACCAGATTTAATATTGATGGTGTGGATTATGGTTTTCCGCGGGAATACAAAAAGCTTTTCCTGAAAACATTGCTTGAAATGAAAAAAGAAAAGGTTGATTTCGTACTAGCGATTGGCGACAATACTAATAATGGGAAAAATCAATATGCCGATACCTTGGTTAAAATTGCCAATGAAAATAAAGTTGAGGTTATTTGGGTTAAGGGAAATCATGATAGAGAAAAAACTAATGTAATGCGAAATTTTGGTTTGAAAGGCAAATATTATTATTTTGTGGATAAAGGTTCTTGGCGAATAATTGTTTTAGATAGTTCGGAAATAGACCCTACTAATACTGGGGGAATTTCCTCGGAGCAAACATTATGGCTAAAAGAAACACTTAAAACTGAAAAGGATATCATAATAGCAATGCATCATCCTATTTATAGTGAGTCTGATTTGGAAAAAAGGCATCCTGTGTACGACGAATTTCAAAAAATCATTGAAGAAGCAGGAAACGTGAAGTATGTTTTTTCCGGTCATTATCATACTGTTGATTTTTCAAAAACAGTAAATGGTATTGAATATCAAATAATAAAATCTCTAACGCTTGAAAAGGATGTGCCAAATTTTAAGATTATAAATATACAAAAATGATAAAAAATAAATTTAATTTTAGAAAACTTAAAAAGAAAACTCTTTGGATAATGCTGGGTTTGTTTTTGCTAATGTCTGTGTCATTTGCACTTAGAACGTATAAATTCGAAGATTGGCTTTATTTCAAAATGGATCAATCGCGCGATGCTCTTTTGATTAGTAGCGCCTTGGAAAATGGGGCAGGATATTTGCCACTTTTGGGGCCACGCGCAGGAGCAACTGAGGTTGATGGTTATTTGCGTTTGGGTCCAGCTTATTATTATATGCAATATGTTGCAGGAGTTTTGTCTGGTGGAAATTTGCCTATGTCAAATGCATATCCTGATCTTTTTTTTGCAATTGCTGTGATCCCGCTACTCTTTGTTTTTTTGCGTTTATATTTCAGCAGGTTTAATTCCTTTTTAATCACTGCAATGTATGCTTTTTCGTTTCTTGTTATTCAATACTCACGTTTTTCTTGGAATCCAAATCCCTTGCCGTTCTTTTTTATCCTAGCTTTTTACGGACTGCTCCGATTTTTCAAAGAGGATGATTTCAAAAAAAGTTTATGGTGGATTGCACTTTGGTCATTTGCGCTTGGGGTTGGCGCACAGCTACATTTTTTTGGATTCTTCAGTTTGCTCGGTATTTCCGGCTTGATGATTCTTTGGTATTGGGAAGTTTGGAAAAAAGAAAATTGGAAAAAATATTTTTCAAAAACAAAACTGAAGTCATTTGCAATTTTTGGAGGGTTGGCTTTGAGCGTTTTTCTTTTTGTGTCTGCGCCGATGATTATCAGTGACATATACCGCGACGGAGAAAATTCCAGAAATTTTGTGCAGGCGCTTGGTAGCAAGCCTGAGAAGAAACCTCTTTTGAGCAAGGTTAATAAAAATGTCAGCGAGAGTTTTAAATATTATTGTTTGCTTTCAACTTCGCAGTGCGTCAGTGGGGACGGTTTTGATGAAGAAAATGTAATTCCAGCAACGTTGGTAATATTTTTAATGCTAGTTGGACTGGGATTTGCTGTTTTTGAATTGCTAAATTTGAAGGATAAGGATAAGAATAAAAAAGATTTTCTATTTCTTATTATTGCTTGGATGGCAGTATTTTTTGTTTTATCAATACCTGTTTCATTTCAAATTCGTCCGCGTTTCTTTATTGTTGTATTTGCTGTTCCATTTGTGCTGTTTGGTTTTTTGTTAAAACTGTTGCAACAAAAATTCGGCAAAAAGGGTCTTTTGTTAAGCTTGCTGTTTGCTGTGGTAATTGTTTTTTGGAATATGAAGGGAACATTGGCGTGGTTCAAAGAACAACAACTTTCGCAGCAAGGGGACACCAAAATCAAGAGAACTTTGATTTTGAAAACTAAAGACGGAGTAACATTAGGGCAATTGCAAAAAGCTGTTGATTTTATGCTTGAAAGACATAAGCAAGGTGCAAAGATTTATTATTATGTGAAACCAGAGCACGTTTCTCCAATAAAATTTCTTTTGGGTCAAAAGGGTGGAGAAGATTTGCGATTCAGCGTTATTGGTAAGGAGGCTGTAGTTGGAGCGCAATTTTTTGCAATCATTCCTACTGGCACTGATCCAGAATCGGGGTATAATGATTTTTCAATGAAATTCGGTGTTAAATATAATGTTTTGGAAGTTGAAAAAATAGGACAGATTACTATTTTTGAGGTTCAAATGCTTGATATGAAAATTAAAAAAACAGAGGAGCTCTTGGTTCAAAATAAAACCAAAAGCAAGAGTGACAGAGTTTTTTGGAGAGATGTTTTTGACTTAGGAGAAAAGGATGAAGTGGTGGAAATTATTGAAACCGAAACCGAAGAAAATAATTAATATGCAAAAAATATTTTCATTTTTAAATAAGTACAAGTATTGGTTTTTTTGTGTTGCAATTTTCTTTGCGATTGGACTTCGTGTTTGGGATTTTTCAGGTGGAATGCTACTTAAAGGTGATCAAATCAGAGATGCGGTGATGTCAGCGAGATCTTTTGAAAATGGTTTTGGAGAATTGCCACTGCTTGGACCGCGAGCGGGTGGAACAATGCTAAGGCTCGGTCCGCTTTTTTATTATTTTCAATCGGCTAGTGCGGCAATTTTTGGTTCCATTGAGCCGGCAGTCTTGGCCTTGCCTAATCTGCTTTTTTCATTGCTGGCAATTCCACTATTTTTCTTTTTGATGCGTTTGTATTTTTCTGAGAAAGTTAGTTTGATTTCAACAACATTGTTTTCTTTTTGTTTTTTGGCTTTTGAATATTCGCGTTTTGCTTGGAATCCAAATTCAATCCCGTTTTTTGTCTTGCTCTTTTTGTATGCTTGGCTGCGTATTTTTTCTGATAGCGAAAGAAAAAAATGGCAATGGTTTTTGCTATTGGGAACTGCTTTTGCAATAGCTTCACAATTGCATTTTACCAGCATGGTGGCACTGGGAATTTTTGCAGCAGTTTTTTTGATTTTCAGGTATAAAAATTTTTGGCAAAAAGTTGGCTGGATAAATTTGGTTGTCTTTCTTGCGACAGTTTTGTTTTTTTATATACCTGTAATCGTAAGCGACGTTTTGAGTAAGGGGGACAATCTCGATTTGTTTTTCAAGTCAATTGGCAGTAAAACTTCAGACCACACTGCTTGGCAGAATATTGGCAGGGAATTTTATTATTTCGGAGAATATTATTTCAGAATAGCTTTTGGTTATATGGGGTCTTTGAAGATTTTGCATTATCTTGGCACCCTATTATTATTTGGCGGAACAGTGCTTAATGTTTTGCTTTTGCGCCAAGAAAAAGAAAAGCAAAAGAAAGATTTCCTGTTTGTTATTTTAGTTTGGACGGCAACTTTTTTTCTGCTTTATTTTCCCTTGGCCTATGAAATAGACAAGCCAAGATTTTTCTTGCCGCTGATGTTTTTGCCGTTTTTGCATCTGGGATTATTGTGGCGTTGGAAGAGTTCTTTTGAAAAAACAAAAAAAATAAGCGTGGTTATTTTGGCGCTTTTGATGCTGGCAGGAAATTTGACAGCCTCTCTTTTGTGGCTTAATGAATTTGCTAGAGCTCAGCGCGGAGCACTTAATGCTAAAAACACTGTTATTTTGAAAGTTAAAAAAGATGACGCTTGGTGGACTTGGGGTATGATTGAAAAAACAGCGAAAATTATGTCCAAGGAATGCCAAGGGGGAGCGATCTATTATTATTTACCAAAGCAAAGTCAGGAATTTCAAGATGTTTTTGAATGGGCTTTTAAATTGAACGGAAAACAACGACCGTATAGTTTCGCCAAAAAAATAGATTTTGAAAAAAAAGGTTGCTATTTTGCGATTAGTAAGCAAACATATGAAATGGATAAGTTGATGATCTTGGGAGATTTTGAAAAAACTGGAAACGCTGGGGACATTGCGATTTATAAAATGAAAAGAGAGAAGACTGAAGAGGCGGTTGTTGTTGAAAAAAAGAATGAGCCAATCTTGGAGGATGAAGATGACATTTCAATACAAACACACCAGCGTTTATATTGGAAGGATGTTTTCAAGAAAACTAATAACTAACAACTGACAACTAATAACTTACAATTCACAATTCACAATAATGATTAAATTAGAAAAATATTTCAGCAGGATTAGAAATCTGATGGAGCAACATCCGACTATTGTTGCGACTGTGTTTTTTTTGATGCTTACTTTTTTGTTTACTTTTCCGCTGGGAATTCATTTTTCTTCTCAGGTTCCCAATGGCGATGGAGATGCATATCAGGCATTTTCTAACATCGAACTTCATTCAAAAGCTCTTGTCGGTTTGGATTTTTTTGCGCAAGGAAAATTGCTTTTGAGCGATCTTGGAACGTATTCTCCGTATGCTTTTTTGAGTTTGTTTTTGAATAAGTATGCGGTTTATAATACGATGTTTTTTCTGAGCTATGTTTTGAGTGGGTTGGGTGCATATCTTTTGGCATATTATTTTACCAAAAGAAGAGGTGCTTCCTTGGTGGCTGGAGTGCTTTTTGCTTTTGCTCCTTTTCATTATTATCAAACAGTGGCCGTGCATCTTGGCTCAATGCAGCAGCAATGGATTCCATTTGCTGCTTTGTTCCTGCTTAAATTTTTGGATAAATTTAAATTTAAAGATTATCTCTTGTTTTTGTTTTTTCTTTTTATGTTGGCCATCTCGGAACATCAAATGCTTGCTTTTTCGCTACTGTTTTTCTTGACTTTGATATTCGTGCGAATTTGGCAAGACAAAGAATTGCTTAAAAATAAAAAATTATGGATATATTTGGGAAGCTCATTGTTTTTCTTTGCCCTCGTTGTTTTCTTTGTTTTTGGCGACTTGCTCAAAGTGGCAACATCGGAAAATAATTTTTTGGATCCGGGGATGGGCGCGGCAAAAAAATATGCTATGAATGCTTGGGAGCCACTTTTGCTACCAGCTTTCCATTCAATTTGGCCTGAAATAAATGAATGGCTTAGAAAAACCGTGAAAATTTCTGCTGATTGGAGAGATTCATATTTTGTTGGACTTTCAACGTTAATTTTGTTGGCTGTTTTCGCTTGGCAAAAATTGCGCAGGAAGAATAAGCTGGTTTTGGAAAAAGCAGAAGAGCAAGGTTTAAAATTATGGTTGATAACTTTTTTGGTAATGTATATTTTTGCATGGGGTCCTGGGTTCAAACTTTTCAATTTCGATTTTCCTTTGCCGTATTATTTGGTGTATAAATTTTTGCCTTTTTATGAAAATATTCGCGTGACTGGCAGACTTTTTATGTTTGCAATGTTGGCTTTGGCAATTGTAACTTCCTTTGCAATTAAATATTTGCAACCAAAAATGAAAGAAAATTTTTGGAAGAAAAATTTTGTCGGTGTGATCGTTTTTGTTGTTATGTTGGAGTTTTGGGTAGGACCGCTTAAGACAATGTCACTTGATCATTCTCCTTTTTATGATCGTCTTGCCAGTGAGCAAGGCTCCTTTAAAATTTTGGAAATTCCCGGTAGCACTGATTATGACTTTGCCAGTTATAAAATGCTTACAAATAATGCTCACAACAAACAGTCGCTGGATGGGATGCCTTTGGCAAGAAAAAATGAAGGACAGTTTGATTTTCAACAAACTACTCCGATTCTAAAGCAATTGTTGTATACGCTGCCCAAGGGCAATAATCCGGAAACAAAAGAGGCGGAAGATATTTTGCGAACTGATAATTTTGCAAATGCTACTGACATCTTAAATTATTACAACGTTAAATATATAACAATCAGCAAAAAATATACTGATGACAAGATGCGCAAAAATACCGATGAGTTTATAAGAAAATATATTGAACTTGATGGTGTGTATGAAGACGAATATCTGGTGGCGTATAATGTTTCAGTCAAACAACCTTCGGGATATTATGTTAAATTAAACACCGACAACGGACAACTTTCATTGGCTACTGAACCTAGGGGGGAAGAATATTTTGCAAGAAAGCTCGGCAGTGGAGCTGAATTGGAAATTTTCAATATGGGAAAAGATCAAATTAGCGCGTCACTTGATATTGAAGCCAAATCTCCAGAAAATTATAAAATGGTAATTGTTTTGCCGGATGGAAAAAGAAAAGAGATTAATCTCGCAGCTGATTTTAAAACTGAAAATGTGTCGTTTGTTTTGGCAGCAGGAATAAACAAAATTAAGTTTGAACTTTTTGATTCATCTGGCAAGGAAATTATGCTTAATGAAAAAGCAAAGGGTGGCGCCTTGGTCAAGGAGATATCAATCAAAAACAAAACAGAGAAATAAACCCCCCCAAGTTGTTTTTTGAAAGTTTTTGTTAGTTGTAGTGTATATTTCTATGTAATTAGGATGAATACACTATTATGAAAAACAGCTATATAATATTAACTTTCGTGTTCGCATTCTTTTTTTCTTCAATTCCAAATGCTACGGCTGATTCTTGGTGGGGCGATGGTGCCAAAAGCAAGCAGTGGGTTTTGTCTCACGGTGGAACAATTATCAGATATTCAATAATAGCAAATGGCTCAAAAGACAGATATAAAGCTGTTTTGTATAAAGATGGGAAAGTTGTTGAATGGGAAAATGGAAAAACTGGAATGTTTGATGATCCAAAGGATGCTACATATGTGGTAAAAGCTTTTAAGGGAGGAATAGACGAACAAAACAAAACTACTAAGGGAGGAAAAAAGATTTTGAGCAGTGGCCCAATAGTTGCGCATCCTGGAGAAACTATCATTGTGACTTTGAATGATTTTAGCAATAAAGTTACCGTTGTTTCAGACAGGAAAGTTATTGCTGCAAAAAAAGCTGCTCCGCCAGTTGTCGAGAAAAAGATTCAGCCAGTTGAACAATCCGCACCAATTTCTGCACCTATCGAAGAGCCAAAAGAAATAGTTCCGCCTTCGGTTGTTGTTACTCCTGATGTTAAAGAAGAAATAAAAGCAGAAGTGACTGAAGTGGTTCCTGTTTTTCCAAAAAATGATCCAGTTCTAATGTTACCATTTCTTTCTGACTCAAAACCTTTCGGATTTTAATTTGCATTTTGATGATAACAAAAAAGACTCACCCACGAGTCTTTTTTGGAATGCATTTTTTGTTATATGCTATATGTTATATGTTTTATGGCCTATGCGCTTGGTTCGTTGCCGGAAAGTTCTTCTTGAATTTCGGTTTTCTTTTTCTTGGAGATGATACTTTTTAAATATTCAAAATCTGTTAGTGTGATTTCTTTTAGTAAAATTAAAATGAAAAGATAAAGTGAGAGAAGTGCGACAGACCAAAGCAAGAAAATAAATGTGCCTTGTGAGAAAAACAGGGAAGCAAGGTACATAATAATTCCGGCAAAAATCATTTTGAGCAAGCTTTTAATTTTAATCAATGTTCCGAAATCTTTTTGAATGTAATATAAAATTGCGAGCATTACCACGAAAGAAGTGATGGATGTTGCGATGGCGCTTCCAGCAAGGGCATATTTTTTGATCAAAATCACATTAAGAATGGTGTTGAGAATGACACCGAAGATTGAAATCCACATTGGAATCTTTGTTTTGCCGGCGCCGTTAGCCACAAAGCTCATTACATAAAAAATAGTGAGAAATCCCACGCCATATGCCAAGATCGACATTGGATATGCTGCATCAAGATATTTGGCGGAATAAAAAAGTTTGATTATTGGAGCAGAAAATTGCGCCATCAAAATTACAGCTGGAATCAAAAAGATTAACATCAGACGCAGGGAGTGTTGAATAATTTGATTGGTTTTGACGCTGTCATTTTGAGAAGTGCTTTTTGAAACCACTGGCAAAAGCATTATCGTGAGCGCATAAAAAATGTAATATGGGATGCGTCCAACGGTTAGGGCAGCGTTATAAATTCCAGTTAGATGATCATTATGCAGGATGCCTTTTACGAGGTATAAATCGATGCTGATGAGGAGTTCATAAGCCAAAAAGAACAATATGACTTGCCAAGCGTAGTTAAGCAGTTTTTTGGTCTCAAATTCAGTCTGTAGGCTCAAATTTTGCATCTTGGCGGCCTTTTTAATCTCTTTGGTATATTTGAGCTGGTCAAGAGAAAAGGCGATTATAAAGACGCTTAATGCGGCTAGGGCATATCCCACAATCGATCCTGGCACTCCAAAAGCGTATGCTAGGCCCACAATGGCCACTACCTTTAAGATAGAGCGCAGGGTTTTAAGAATTGATTGGACATTGAACTTATGCAGGGCTGTATAGAAGGAAAAATAGAAGGATGCGGCAGCAAAAGCTGGGATTATAAGGGTTGAGATGCGGAATAGTGGTGTCAGTGTTGGATCACCCAGTGCCCAAGCAATTAGTGGCGCGCAGAAAAAGAAGACAACAGTGATTGAGCCAATAAGAATGGTTTGCAAGATTAGTGCCTTTCTCTTAATAACAAGCACGAGGCGCGGGTTGGTTTCAAAAATCTCGCTGATATATTTTGCCATCGCGGTTGGGATGCCGTTGCCGATCAAAATTATAATCATCGTGGTCATTGTCACAACCAATCCATAGCGACCATAATCCGCTGGTCCCAAAATGCGCCCCACAAAAGAGTGGATGACGTATCCAGAAAGGTTGAAGATTATTTCACTGGCAATCAGCCAGAGGGTTGATTTGGCGAGATTTTTTGAGGTCATCGAAGATGAAAAATTTCAAATGTCAAAATTAAAATTTCAAATAAATGACTAAATATTTAATTTATTAAAAAATATTTTTATCATTAAGAAATTTGAAATTTATTTGATATTTGTAATTTTTAATTTGAAATTATTTATGCTATCTGGGATTTTATAATGCTAAATATTTCTTCCTTGTTTCTATTGCCATCAATTATTTTTAAATTCCAGACAGTTGCTGCTTGGTCGAGAAGCGCTTTTTTCTTGTTTAAATATTCCATTCCTTGATCTGGCACGCGGTCACGCTTGATGATTTCGTTCGGGTCGGTGTTGAGGTAAAAAGCGAAATCGGGAGCAGGTATGAATTCAGTTGAAAGTTGAAAGTTGAAAGTTGAAAGTTTGGATTCTAAATATGCAATATTAATTATATTGTCGTAGAAATAGCGGTCGGAAAGAATGTAGTCGTAGCCGGAGTTACGTAGCTTGTTACGTAGCAAAACAAAACGCAGCAAATCAATGCGCAGCGCAACTTTGCGAAGTTGGATTTGCAGCCAACCAGCCTCGGTCACAGACTTTGTTTGTTGTGAGTTGTTTGTTGTGAGTTGTCGGTTATATTTATTGGCGATTGAAAACTGGACAGCGTGAAAATAAAAAACTTTTTTACCTTGTTTTTCAAGATAATTTTTCAGCAATTCTATTTGAGTTGATTTTCCCGAACCATCCAAGCCTGAGATTGAAATTATTTTCACAAAAGTTTATAAGGTTCATAAAGTTCTTAAGGTTCATAAAGTGTTTTTGTATTTACTTTATAAACTTTATAAACTTTATAACTTTTTACTATTTAGTACATTATCACTGCCACTGGTTGCATCTTGGCGACAATGTGTGCGACGCCATTGGCTTCAACTCCTTTAATCACTTCATCGATATTTTTATATCTGGCGCTGTCTTGGTTGATGACGATTGAAGACTGGGCGTTGTAAAGTCGGACACCTTTTTCTTCCATTTTGGCAAAAAGTTCTTCTTTGTTCGAGATGCTTTTTTCATTGTTGTTTTTTCCTTTGCCAGTTCCGTGCGGTGCAGAATAAAAACTCTGGTCGTTTCTGTCGGTGCCGACGCAGATGTATGCATCAGTACTCATTGAAGATGGGATGAATGCTGGTTCTCCTGTTTCTTTGTAAGTCGGATGGTGCGACATTTTTGCAGGACCAAAGGCGCGCGAAGTGTTGGAACGATGAATCATCACATCTTTTCCGAAGTGCTCTTCTTTGGTAATGGAAATGTGCGGCAGGTCATAAATTAAATCCATTTCAGGGTCGCGACCCAATATTTTTTTGATAGCCTGCGAAATGTTGTGCGTGATGACGGCTCGGTTGGCTGTCCCGAAATTGCTTGCAGCAGCGCGGGCGTTCATATACATTTCGCCGTCTTCTCCATTGGCATCATATTTCAAAAGTGAATCATCCTTGGTCATATGCAATTTTATTTTTTCCTGCATTTTTTTGTAAACATTTTTTTTGCGAGAACTGAATGTAAGGCGACCAAGCGCAACCATAATGGCTTGTGAAAGATGTTCAGCTTTTTTGGCTGTGTGAGTATACATTGTGTATTGACCAAGAATGCCACTTCCGGTGTGAATCATAAAAAGATATTGGCCCTTTTTAATTCCAAATTTCTCTGCCATCTCAGCATCAACAATGTCTCCAACTTTCATCAAGTCAAGAAAGTGATTGCCGGCTGCGCCAAGAACACCCAGTCGATATTTTGCAAAGTTTAAATATAGTTTCGGGATGACATCAAAAATATCTTGCGGGGTCATTTCTTTTTCAAAAAAATTTCCTCCACTTTGGGTGTTTTCCAATTCATTTTTGGTGGTAATTCCAAGATGTTTGATGATGGCCTTTGTGCCTTGGCGGCAGATGTCCACCACGACATTGAAAGGAACTTTTGTGCCGACAAATTTTTTGGTGGGAACAACCTCTACCAATTTTTGAAATAGTGTGTGAATTTCTTCCGGCGAAATGTTTTCATCGCTGAGATTTGTTTTGACAAGTCGCATTCCACAATTGGGATCAGAGTCGTTAACTTGAGGGAGAATATATTTTTCACTGGCGATTGTTGTGCCAGCAGCATTTTTTCTTCCTGGTTTGGAACAAACATCTGGCATAGCGACGGTGCTTCTAAAAAAAGTGTCTTTATTTGAAGCAATGTCTTCCACTTGAGAGAATGTTTCTTCTTCTGGCAAAAGATTTTGATTCATAAAAAAAAGTGCCGGCACAGACATTTTGTCGGTTTTAAATTCTTTTATATCCTCAGAAAGTGATTTTATTTCGTACTTCATTTATTTATTATGCTCAAACGAATTCGTAATCTAAATATTTTTTAAAAAATTTGATTTTTCATTCGTCAGGATTTTAAAAGGTTATTGTAGGCTTCTTGATATCTTTTGGCAACATCTTGAATGTCAAAATTTTCTGTCACATAATTTCTTGCTGCTGCACCTATTTTGGCACATTTTTCCTTATTTTCAAATAGATCAATAATTGCGGCATTGAGTTGCGTTGAATCTTTTGGGTTAATAACAATCGAATTTTCTTGAGAGGTAAACTCTTGCAGGATTGGAAGATTTGAGATTATTACAGGTTTGGCGCAGGCCATTGCTTCAATGACAGCAAGCGGCACGTCAAATTTTCCTTGCATATTTTGAACTGGAAAAATTACAATATCTGAAAAATTGTATATTTTTGGCATATCAGAAAAAGTGTCCGTGAAAATAACTTTTTCCAAAATTCCTTTTTCTTTCAGTGTTGCAATGATCTCATCTTTTTTGCGCGCATCTTTTTCATTTTTTATGCGATTTGCAAAAACAAATTTGGCGTTGGGAATTTTCGCAAAAAGTTCCGGCAGGGAAGAGACAATGTCATCGGTTGCGCCCAAGCGAGTGTATTCTCCTGGATAGGAAATTACAAAATCGGATTGTTTGATTTTGAAAATTTCCATTGCGGAAAAATCTTTTGGCTTGGGGGAAAATAATTCAATATCAATACCAGGATAAATTCTCACAACATTTTTAAAACCAATTTTTTCAAGTTTGTTTTTTGCGTAGTCTGAATATGTGATGACAAGGTCGGCAAAAATAATTTTCTTGAAATCGTCGTCGGAAAAAAGATCTTCGCGCAAGGTGGCGATGGTTTGAATTGTTTTGGTTTTTTTGTCAGTAAGAAATGTTTTAAAAGCCCAGGTGTTGAGCTTGTTGGGCGTGAGCATAAAGTGGGCGATGTCAAAATTTTTGATCATCGGTGCAATTTTTAGTAGTCGCAAACGCTCACTCCAAACCAAATGATTTTTTGAATAAATTGGAATTTGGTTTATTTTTTCCGGAAAGTCGCTGATAATTCTCGGTGTTAGTAAGTTGAAATCAAAACCATCAACGCTTTTGGCGAGATAGTATGCGAAGTTCTTGGATGCTTCATCCCACGGAGGAGCGATTGGTCTTGTTATGAGTAATATTTTTTTCATTGAATTTTCTTGTATTATTTCTTTACTTTAAAAACTTTATTCACCCAGTGAAATTCGGCTTTGCCGATGCGAAGCAATTTCACGGGGTAAACTTTTTAACTTTACAAACTCTTGTATATCTCTTTAGTATTGCCATCGCTTGTGATGATGACGGTAATTTTTTTGTTTGTAATTCCATCTGAAGAAACCGGAATTGTTTTTTTTGCTCCATTTGCAATCACGCTGTTGCCTTGAGTGACACTGTCTTTGTCTGCCAAAATTTCCCAGTGAAAATTTGTACTGAGCGAATGATTTTCAATGGTAAAATTCAATGATTTGTCTTTAGGGTTTTCGAAATATATCATCCACACATTTTTAGTGTTGATGTCCGCTTGTTTTTTTTCGATGACCGACAAAAAAACAAAACTTGTTAGGAGAAAAAAACTTGTTGCTAAAATGATAAGTCTATTGTTCATAGTTATTGTGCTTTATGAAATATGGCTATGTCGTCGGCCGAATAGACCTGCCAGAATTCTTTTAGGCGGGAAAACTGAGCGCTGTCTATTTTTGGATTTATCATAATAAAATCAGTGCCGGTGCCGTCGTAACATTGCTTGGCTTCGGTTGTGGTTGGCGTGGATATCATAAAATTGGTGCATTGTTCGCGCTGTTTTGTTTCATCTTCATATCGCTTGAAATATCCTCTTGAAAGGGGATAGCTGTAACCGCGCATTGTGAAAAGTTTGATCCAAGAATCGCCAGCGAGGTAGTTGTGATCTTTGAGAATCATATCCTTGGCATCGCTGCGCTTGGTAATATATTCGGAAGCATTATACGTTTGCAATGCTTTATTGGCGCTGCTGTCATCGTTAAGCGCAAGGGCATTGTCATAAAGTCCGCTTGTTGCAATAAATGATAAGAAAACAAAAAAAGTGGCCAATAGAAAAATCGGGTTGAGATAATTTTTGCCTTCTGATTTGAGTGTGGTTAAAATTTTTATCAGTGCATATGCTGCAATGATGGCTATTGGAAATACAATATAACTGGCGACGCGATTGGAAGGAATGTCCACGAAAAGCCAATTGGGACGAAGCGACATAATGGTTAGTGCGACAATCCATCCAATTAAGAATGCTTGGCTGTATTTTCCTAAATTGCGAGCAAAAAATAATATGACAATTCCAAGGAGCGCAAAAGCAAAACGTGCTTCGCCAGCGGTTGATTTAAGTTCAGCGAATGTGAGACCGGTGCGGGTGGCTTTGCTTGGAGCGCCAACTGCAGTGTCAATAGCAGTGGTGTTGAGATAGGTTGGAGTATACAAGAATAAAATAAAAATAATTCCTGCTGCAAGAACGCCCAAAACCCAAGGAGAAAAAAATAATTTCATCCATTCTTTTGCATCCTGCAAAATTGTTTTATGGTTGATTATTGCATATGCGATGATTGTGAAAAAGAAAATAAATGCAAAAACAAAAGTGCTGAGATGATGCGTGTATGCTAATCCGAAACTTAAAAATAGTGCGTAGGCAAGAGTCTTTGATTTTTTTTCAATAAGCGCTTTCAAAAAAAGCAGGATGATTAAAGGTATTAAAAGGTTGCCAATATTATTTCCAATAACTCCACCACTGGCGAATTTTGCTTGAGGCGAAGCAATTGCCCAAAGAGGGCCAACGAGAAAAAGGGTCGCAGTAGCAATGGCGTTTTGGTGTTTTGAATTTTTAAACAGAGCTTGAGTGAGAACAAAAATAGCCAAAATAGACATAAGATGAATCAGAAAAAGCGTGATGACTGGGAATGCAGAGATAACACTAGCGCTTGAGATTATTGCAATGGCTGCAAATGGCAAATGTTCGCCAATAATAAAATCAGCAATAGGCGACGGTTTTCCCAATGAGAAGTCTTCTTGAATTTCAACTTTTTCATATTTCGGCAACTCTCCCGTGACGGCAATGACCCTTGTCCAATACATATGATGCCCAAGATCAGTTGAAGTTGGGAAAATAGCGTCTTTGAAATAAATTGTTTTAATAAAGATTGTCAGAAACAAAAGAGTGATGACCAAAATTGTGGAATGTTTTTTTATTCTGGATGATGAAATTGTCTGAGCTGGAATTGAAGATTCGTCTTTGTTTTTTCTGTGAAAAATAAAATAAACGGTAAGGCAAATAACACTAAAAAGAATGATTCCACCTACGATGCTATTTCGAGTGATGCCAAGAGGGGATTTGCCAAGTATGATTACAAGAAAATCAATTAAGGCTATGCTGCTTCCAAATGATAAAACGAATAATTCCAACAGTGAAAATTCCTTGTGCATTCTTGTGCCCAGAATCAGAAAAAACCCAGGGACAAAAAGCACTAGGATTAGTGTTAAATAAAGTATTGTTTGTGAGAAGATGAAATCAGGCATAAAAATATAATTTCTAATTTCTAATATCTAATTCCTAATAAAATCCCAATGACAAATTTCAAAAAGTTTAGATATTTATTAATTAGAAATTAATTAGAAATTGGAATTGGTAATTAGGAATTTAGCTTGTCTGGTATGGTCTTCTCTATCTCACTTAAATATATCTGTGAAATTCTTTTCCATTGATAATTTTCAATTACGAAATCGCGGACAGCTTGACCGTGTGTTTCGCGCGGACTTCCGGTTGCAAAAAGCTCGTTGATTTTTTGAACATAAGCATCAGTATTTTCCGATTCAATTAGAAATCCGTTTTTGCCTTCTTTGATGGCATCTTTCAATCCTTCCATATTGGAAGCGAGCACAGGAAGTCTTGATGCGCCAGCCTCAATCACTGAAATGCCAAAACCTTCCATATCGCCAGCAATTTTAATGTTTGGTTGCACAAAAAGATCTGCAGTCGCCCAGAGAACATTTCTGTCTTGGTCTGAAATGTATCCAAGCATTGTCACGCGGTTTTCAAGATTGTTATTTTTAATTGCTTGCTGGATGTTTTCTTTGTCTGGACCCGCGCCTGCAACAACGTATAAAAAAGTTTCGTCAAGTTTCGGCATCACGTTTGCTACAAACCACGCCACACCTTTTCTCTTGGCTAGTCTGCCGGAAGTCATTAAAACTTTTTTGTCTGCAATTGATTTCCCAATGATTTTTTCAAGATCATTTTGCGTCGCTTGGACAAGATGTTTTTCAGTGTCGACACCATTTGGGATGAAAACAAATTTTTCTTTTGAAATTCCACGGTTAACTCCTTCGTTGATTGTTTCATTTCCAACGGCAATTAATTTGTCAGCAGTTGGTATAAAATTATTTACCCATAATTTTTGATAAAATTTATTTTTCCAAGTCAAATCAAGTCCGTGTGTCACGATGACAACTGGTTTTTTTGTTATTTTTTTTACTAGCCAACAAGCATTGCCAAGAATACCGCTTCCTAAAAGTATTACGTCGTATTTGCTTGATGTTATCACTGCTTTTATGGGCGCATACAAAAGAAAAAATGGAAGCAGCCATCTTTTTTTGTTTGCAAGCAGTGTAATTTCAGCATATTTTGGAAGCCAGACTGAGAGCTCATAATTTTGAGTTTCAACCCCTCCAACAGTCGGCGGAAATGTATGTGAAATAAAGAGAATTTTCATAAATTTATCTTAATAATCATACAATTATGATAACGCATTTATGGTATTTTTACAACCCAACGCATAAAGGTGAAATGCACTTGGGCAAAGAAAAAATGCCAGCAAAATTTGCGGCATTTTTTCTGTTTTTGTGACGTGATTTTTGACTATTTCTTGTAACGCCATTTTCGAAGGGTGTGCGCTTGGTCTTCAATCAATTTTCGTGCAGACTTGATCATATCAGCAATAAAGGCAAAAATCAGAAATTGAACACCAACTACAAACAGTGTGATTGCGGCAAGTAGGACGTTTCGGTATGGGGTAATTTTGAAATCTTGAAAATACCAATAAAAGAAATCAACAAAAAATCCGATTGAGATGACGATCATTATCAATGCTGGCCAGCCAAAAAATTTCATTGGACGCACATCGCGCACAGCTTCAAGAATGATTTTTCCACTGTTGCTGACATAGTTGAAAATACTTTTCACAACTCGAGATTTTCTTCCAGCAAAATAAGTAACCTCAACTGGAATCCATTTTAATTTCAAGTTTTTTCCAATTGCGTCAATAATTGTTTCTTGAGTGTAAGTAAATCCGGGAGTGATGTTTAGTCTGATCATTGTTTCTCTGCTGTATGCCCTGAAGCCGCAAGTGAGATCATCAATTGGATAGTCCATAAAGCTGCCGATAATTTTAGCGGCAATAAGGTTTAGATAATATTTTGCTTTTGGCATATCTTTTGCCTCTTTATCTCCAAAACGAGTCGCACTTACCATATCAGATTCCTTGTTCAAGATCGGTGCAATAATTTTTGTGATGTCTTGAGGATTGAATTGTCCGTCAGCATCCATATTGCACATAATGTCGGCACCATTATCCAGGGCATGTTCCACTGCATTTTTGAAGGTTATTCCAATTCCTCTGTTGATGCCATTTGGATACACAAAATCAGCCCCAGCGTTTTTGGCAGCTTCAATAGTTTTGTCTTTTGAACCATCATCAATAACTTGAACCAAAACTTCATCAACACCTTCGATTGTACGTGGAATGCGCTTGATGGTTTCTGCAATTTTTTCTTCTTCATTAAATGCAGGAAGGTTTACAATCAGTCTCATACTATTGTTTTTTGATTATTAATTTAGGATCAACACAATTGAGATCACATTTGGCATTTTGAGTTCCTTGTTTGATAAATTCTTTTGAACAATCATTCAATTTTTGCTGACAAACAGACTTGCTTTCATTGAAATAATTCAAATTAACTTCATATCCAAAATAGGGAAGCGTGAAATATGCGACAACCGCGATTCCTGCGAGCCAGATTGCAAATTTAATGAGATGAAACATGAGTTCATGTAGCATGTATCATGTAGCATATAGCAAAAGAAATTCTAATGCATTTTTGTTACATGTTATATGTTTTATGTTATATGTTTAGCGTCCGATTCCGGCATAAATGATACCTGCTGCACGAATAGCTTTTTTGTCGAGACAGTTCCTTCCATCAATTATAACCTTGATTCCATTTTTCACAAAATCTTCAACAGGAATATTCTTAAATGCATTGTGATCAGTAACAATTACCAATGCTTCTGATTTTGATAAAATCTCATCTAAATCCTTGGCTGTTGCGATGTTTGGCATTGTTGGAATATATGGATCAAAAGCCATTAAATCGGCATCCATTTTTTTAATTTTTTCAATAATTCGAATCGATGGACTTTCACGCAGATCGCCAACATCAGCTTTATAGGAAATTCCCAGGACTCCAACGCGGGTACCCTTAACAGCTTTTTCAATTTCATTAAGTTTGTCCTGAAGCAATTCAACAGTATAATCGGCCATTCCATCATTAATCAATCTTGCTGCAGACAAGAATTTGTGTTCAAAATTGTTTTCTTTGCCCTTTTCAATCATATAATATGGATCAACTGGAATGCAGTGACCACCAACTCCGCAACCTGGGCGATGGGGCATAAAGGCATAAGGTTTTGAGGCCGCTCCTTTAATAACATTTGTGATGTCGATTCCAATGCGAGCATATGACATTGCCATTTCATTAACAAATGCAATGTTGATATCACGAAAAGCATTTTCCAAAATTTTCACAGCTTCTGCTTCACGGATGTTTTCCATAGGCACAATTTCCCCAGTCACAACTGACTTGTAAAATTCTACTGATCTTCTTAGTCCTTCTTCATCCAACGATCCAACAACGCGAGGAAGATTTGCAACTGTCCAACCTTTGTATTCATCTCCTGGATTGATACGTTCAGGACAATGTGAAATGAAAACAGTTTTGCCAACAACGAAACCAGCCTTTTCAAAAATTGGAGCAACAACTTCTTCACTAACCCCTGGGTTTACAGTTGATTCAAGAACAACTAGAGCACCTTCTTTCATATTGTCTGCAACTGTTTGGGAAGCTTCAATAACATATTTCAAATCAGGATTGTGTTTGCCATCAACTGGAGTTGGCACGCATATCAAATAAATGTCGTGATCCTTGATGTCTTTTGGATCTGTCGTTGCGTGTATTTTTACTTGCGGGAGAAGTTCCTCTAATGATTTTTCATAGAAAGGACTTTTTCCACTTTGAATTATTTTTATTTTCTCAGCATCGTTATCAAGTCCTGTAACATAGTATCCATTCTTTGCGCAAACCGCAGCCAATGGCAAACCGACATATCCCATCCCAATGATACAAACTTTTTTGTCCTGTGTTTTTGTCATAAAATATTTTTGTTACGTGTTAAATTGGCAGTGAAAATGTTTCTGAGCCAACTGGGTTTATTATATTCTTTTATGCAAATAGGGTCAATGGAGGAGTGTTATTTTGCTTGACTTTTTAGGTAAAAGGGAGTATAATGGGCAATCCACAGTGAATAACTCGCAGTGGCATAGCAGTATTTTAAAAATTTACAAAATTGCCTATTTAGAGGCAAATATCCGGCGAAAGCCAAAAAAAGGAGAGTGCCATGGCAAGAAAAATAAAAGAGGAGAGGTATCAGTTCTATCGTTATCACAATCTCTGCGACATAGATCACAGGGTGGTAGTGATTGGACTTGGATCATGCGGAGTAAAGGCAATCGAGGCGCTTCTTGAAATGGGAGTGGATCCGGTCGACATCGTTGCAGTTGATGCCTTCAACGAAAATCGATGGGGTTCCAGATCAGTTTTCTTTGAACTTCACGAAAAACTCAAGATGTCTTTCCCTGATGAAATCGGTTCTGCTCCCGGTATCACAGCTGTTCCTGAAACTGGAACTGCAATTACAAACCCGATTACTGATGACCTGGCTTATGTCCCTGCTGCTGCCTGTGAAATTGCAATTATTGCGCTCGATGCTCCCGGAGTTGACAATCTCGAAGCATATGCACAGCGGCGCTACCAGGATATGATTGCTGCTAAAGAAATGGTGACGCTCGCTCGTCTTCATATCCCTGTTATTTTTGTCGCAGACAGAGATAATCTGAACTTAATCATGGATCAAATCCAAGTGCTGCTTGAAAAGGAATATGCAGCAGAGAAGGTTCGGACGGAAAAAGTAGCAAAACTGCTCGAGCAACAGAAGCAGTGAGCAAATAATAATATTGCGTAATTGCGATAAATCCCATGAAGTCTTATAAAAGACAGCGTGGGATTTTTTTATTTTTAAAAATGAGTAATTCGCTTGACTTTTTGGTGGAAAAGGAGTATAATGGGTAATCCACAGTGGATTGTCCACGGTGGCAAAATTGTACTTAAAACCGCCTTTTATAGGCAAAATATGGCTACGGCCACATTATCGAAAGGAGAGAAGCGATGGACATCAGAATATTTGGACCCGCATTCAATGTGGGAAAAACGATTGTAACCCTTATAGAGGAGTTTGCTGACGTACAGCAAGTTCTGAAAAGAAAGGGTCATAATCTCCAAGTGCTGTTGATGAATGATAACTCAACAGACAACACTGGCAAGCTGATGGACCAATCAGCTAAGAAGTATAAATGGCTGGAAGTCCGCCACAACGCAACAAACCTGGGCAACTCCGCAAATATCATTGCAGGCTATACCTGGGGTGCTGAGTCGGACGCTGATATTGTCGGTTGCATGGACACTGATGGTGAGCATTCGCCATATGCCATGATTCGTCATATCAGTATGATTGAACGGGGGGTATGCGACGGCATTTCCGGCAGCATCATTTTTCCGGATCACCATGTCGATCGCAAGGCAATCGAGAAAACAATGCTCGAAATCAACACACTGGGAACCAGCGGTAACGAAGATGTCTTAAAGAAAGCGCTCGAAATTATGAGTCAGCTTTCTGCGGAAGTTTTCTTGTGCGACGATCACAATGATCGCAACATGATGCGCTTTTGGGGTCGGATGCAAAGCACGATGGCTGGTGTGGATGGGACATTCTACATTCAATCGCCGGGCTACAATCTCCATCAGCGCCATAAGGTTGCTGAAGCGCTGGTACTTTTTGAGAACTACAGGAGGTTTTTTGCCGAAAACACTGACGAGCCCTTCCCAAAATGGGGAATGCACGGTGTGTTCATCTATCTGTTGTCTGTTGGTACTGGGGAGCATATCAAGGCCGTTTATCTGGAGTGCTTTGGCAAGTCGCCGAACCGCACTCCTGACAAACTTTTGCTTCAGGCAAACGCGGCCAATACGCATAGTATGCGCCTGCTCAAGTTTATGCCCGGAAAAGCATAATCGGCCAAAGCCGAAATACCAGGGAGATAATTCTTTCTCCCTGGTATTTTTATTTTCAAAAAAAGTGTATGCTTATTATATTAATTAATAATGAAAATTAATATTGCTATGAAAAATATAAAATTCTTACTGAGCTTGACCACTGTCACTATGGAGGCAGGTGTTGGCAATTGGATGGCTATGATTGAAGATATTAAAAAATTCAAACTGACCGAGATTGGTCTTTTTCCAACGGTTTTGGAAAAAGATGAAAGGTATAAATTATACGCAGAACTTAAAAATACGACTGTAAAAAATATTCCATTTGTTCATTTGAGAGCTCAGGATATGAGCGTGGAGGAGCTTGATTTTTTGGTGGAAAATTTTAATACGAAAGTTTTTAATATTCATATGACTGCAGATTGGCCTGTGGTATACGATTATTCAAAATATGCCAAGCAGATTTTTATTGAAAATTGTAAAACAGTGCCAACTGAGAAAGAACTGGAAAAGTTTGGTGGACTTTGTATTGATTTTTCACATTGGGAAAATCAAGTACTCCTTGGTAACGCTGAATATGATAGATTAATGAAGGAAAGAATTGCGAAATATTCAATCGGGGTGTGTCATCTTTCTGTAATCAAAGATGAAATTTTTCCAAATCCATTTAAACCAGAAATTTTACAGCACGATTCTCACAAGATGGATAATTTAAGTGAGTTTGATTATCTTAAAAAATATGCGCAGTACATTCCAGATATAACTGCAATTGAATTGGAAAATTCAATTGAGGAACAATTGGAAATTAAGAATTATTTAGAAAATATTATAAAATAAAAATATTGACTTATTTTTAAAATGTGGTATGATTTTTCATTGCACATTTACAAAAAAATAAACCAATTAAAAGGAGAATAATATGAATTGGATACCATTTGCATTTCTAGGGGCAATATTTCAAGCAGCTGAAGGTGGAATAAAAAAGAAAGCCTTGCAGATGCAGGGAATGAATAATGTGGTTGCGGTTGTCGCCTTCACATTTGCTGGGATTTTGTTCGCTATTTTTTGCATAGTGCAAAGCGGAACGTTTTTCCCTGTGTATCAGATGTCACTTGGTTTGTGGAATGCAATTTTTTGGATGGTGCTGCTCAATATAATAGCAGTCTGGTTTAGCTACAAGGCTATTGATGTTTCAGAATTGAGTTACCTTATGCCTTTTATGACATTAACAAGTCTTTCGCTAATCATTCCGCCAATGATTTTGCTTGGCGAATATCCATCTAAAATGAGTTTGGTTGGTATCGCAGTAATTGTGGTCGGGGCATTCTTTATGGATTGGAAATTTAAGCGTCAACTTACTGCTGAAGAAATTGAGCAGCGGAATAACAATCGGAAGGGATTATTGTATTTTCTTATGACTGCCCTTTGTTTTACATTCACTCCGGGAATTATGAAGGTAATCGTGCTTGAGAGTGGAAATGTTCTGTTTGCATCTTATGTGGTGCATATTTTAATCGGCATTGGGTTTATTCCATTAATATTTCTTATCCCTGCAACAATTTCTTTTTTAGACAAAGATGGTCTTAAACAAAAGAAAAGATTAAGCAGAAAAGAAACGCGACAATTGATATTGGAAAATCTCAAAAGTAATTCGGCGAAGAATTTCTTGATCGCTACTTTGTTTGCAGGCGCAGCTATTGCAATTGCAAATGGAGGCATTAATTATGCTCTTCAATTCACATCAGTGGCAAGTGTTTTTGCAATCAAGCGCACAATGCCATTGTTTGCGTTTGTGATAGGAGTTATTTATTTCAAAGAGCGAAACAACTTGCTGCAAAAAATTATCGCTACAATCGTTATGGTTATTGGTGCGGTAATTGTCACTTTTTCAAAATAGCGCAATATGAAATTTCGATCGGCTACAGGCACCTGTAGCCGATTTTTTTATGCTTGACAAAAAGTTAATTTGGGTGTATAATAGATTGTTAATTTGTAAGTACAAAATTATGCATAGACAGCATCATAAAATGCACAAAGAGGAGATTATTTTTCATTTAATAGTCCCTGTGGTTATATTCGCGACAGTTGCGGCAATGGGATATTATGTGGTTATGCTTGTTACGGATATTATGAAAATGGCATAAAGATTCAAAAAATTTAAAGACACTGATTGCTGTTTGGCGATCGGTGTCTTTTTTGTTATACTTATAGCATGATAAAAATAGGAATAAATGCGTCATTTTTGCGCAAACAAAATACGGGGATAGGGCAGGTCACCATCAATTTTTTAAAAAAATTGATGGAATTTCGAATTTCGAATTTTGAATTTCGAAACAATGAGGAAGTTGAAGTTGTTTTGTATCTGGAAGAAGATGTTGATTTTGAATTGCCGGAAGGGTTTAGTAAGAAAGTTTTTTTGCCTGTATATAAGAGGGATGATTTGATTCGCAAGATTTGGTGGGAGAAATTTTCACTTCCGAGAAAAGTAAAGAAAGACAAATGCGATGTTTTGCTTAGTTTGTATCAATCAACCACGTCCATTCAACCACATAAGGACTTTAAGCATATTATGGTTGTGCATGATATTATCCCAAAATTTTTTCCGGAATATTTGAACAATTGGCGTAAAAAGCTGTATCAGTGGCTTACCGAGCGAGCTATAAAAAAAGCTGACAAGATTATTGCAGTTTCTCATCGAAGCGAAAAAGATTTGATCGCTCATTTGGGAATTGATGCCAAGAAAATTACTGTTTCATATATTGATGTGGATGAAATTTATAAAAAAGAAGTTTCAGAAAAAGAAAGTCAGCGCGTTTTGAAAAAATATAATTTAAAAGCGGGGTATATTTATTCCGGAGGGGGATTGGAAGTTAGGAAAAACACGGAGAATGTCCTTAGGGCTTATAAAATTTTGTTTGAAGCATATGGGCATGCCAGCTGGCTTCCAAAAGTTGTTGTTTCTGGAAAAATGATGCCTCAGCTTGCTCCGTTGGTTACTGATGTTGAGGCTACAGTGAAAGGTCTTGGACTTGAAAAAGAAGTTTCATTGTTGGATTTTGTGCCGCAAGAGGATCTGCCAGCACTTTATAAAAATGCTAGTGTTTTTGTGTATCCATCATTATATGAAGGATTTGGACTTCCTGTTTTGGAGGCGATGAGCCAGGGCACTCCTGTGATAACCTCGAAAACATCTTCGCTGCCTGAGGTTGGCAGTGACAGTGTTGTTTATTGCGATCCCAAAAGTGTGGACGATTTGGCGATGGTGCTGAAAAATGTTCTGATGAACAATCATTTGTTAAGTTCGCTTTCAATGAAAGGCAAAGAGCGCGCCACACATTTTTCTTGGGATAAATTTACTGAAAAGATGATAAACATAATAATTGATTTGAAAAAATAAATTATGGAGGTGTTTAAATACATTGAGAAATTCTTTAAAGAACTCCAATTTAATCCGACAAAGCTGTATCTCATTTTGGCTAATGTTGTTTTGGTTTCTTTTGCTATTTGGTTTTCTAACGTGGGGCTTTTGCCGTTTAAGAATTTTGGGGATTTTGCAGTTTTTGCAGTGCTGGCCTTGATTTTGGGGTTGTATCGTCCTGGTTGGACGTTTCTTTTTTTTGTGGGAGCGCTGGCTTTGGAGAATATTAATCTTGCGCCAAAAGAAATTGGTTTGTCGCTGCGGCCGTATCAATTTTTTGGATTTATCACGGCAGTCGCGCTTCTGGTTCAGGCTTTGTCAAAGCGTCTTGCATTTTCATTGCCAAAATTTGCTTGGTATGACGCAATGCCAATTGTTTTTGCTGTGGCTGGTTTTTTGAGTGTCTTGGGCGCAACAAATAAAGGAATGAGTTTCAAGCAATCAATAATCGCTCTTACATTTGTTGCTTTGTATTTTTTAACCAGGATTTATGTGCAATCTTTTGATGACGCAAAACGTGTTGTGCTATTTTTCTTGAGCACTGGATTGGTGGTGATGATATATTCAATTTGGCAAAACATCAGATTTTTAACTGGCGCCAATTCATTCGAAGTAATGCTCGGCAGACCCAATGGAACTTTTACCGAGGCTGACTGGCTAGGAATATATCTTGTTTTTTTACTTTCAATAATATTGACAATCATTTTTTATCAAAGTAAAAAAACAACAATTTCCAATTTCCCTGCCCGAAATGCTTCGCATATCGAGGCAGGCGGGCAATTTCCAATTTCCAAACAATTTTCAATTATTAAATTTCTAAATTTTCAAAATGCTTTGCTGGTTACGAGTTACGGGTTCCTAATTGTTGTTTTTATAACTTTGATTTTGACTGTTAGTCGTAGTGCTTGGGTGGGGGCGGTGTTTGTGGTGGTTGTTTTTCTTAAATTTTTTCTCCTTGGGAATTATGCAGAGCTTGGAGAAGGAGAACGAAGTGGGTGGAAAAGATTGCTAAACATTTTGAAAATGCAAAAGTGGCAATGGAAAAAAGCTGGAACGCAAGCACTGTTTGTTTTGCTTGCACTTGCTGTTGCACTTGCAATTGCAATGCCTCTGACACGTTTTCAATTGGCAAGCAGAGCAGCGAGCACAGCAGGATTTCAGAAAATAACGGTTGCGTGTCATAGTAGTGCTGATAATATTGTGCCGCAAAAAATTCTCAATGTTGATGAATTGGGAGGCTATGGTTGCAGACACATTAATCTAGAAGATATTGAAAAAGAAAAAGCTCTTGGCAATATGGTTATCGAGGTTGACAGGCCAGATCCAAATGTGAACATTCGCGCTGGAATATATCAAAAATCTTGGCAGCAAATAAAATTGCATCCTGTTTTTGGAATCGGATGGGGAAGCATCTCGCAAATCTTAGGTACAGATAATAGGGGTGCAGGACTTAATGCGAGCAATATCTTTTTGGAAGTCTGGCTAGGAAGTGGACTGCTTGGGATGCTGTCATTTGTGATGTTGCTTGGATATATTCTAGCGTTATCAATAGGCGCATTTTTGGATAATGGTAATAAATATAAAAATGGTTCAGCACTTCTTTTTGTGATGGCTGGATGGGCGGCTGTTGTTTTTCCAAATCTTTTTAATTCCGGAATATTTTTAGGATTCGTTTGGAGTTATTTGGCTGTTGCAATAAGTTTATTACAAAATCATAAAGACATATAACATAAAACATAAAACATGTAACAATGAATGCAAAATGTTACATGCTATATGCTACATGCCTCATGAACATTGGAATCGACATTAGATTGATAGGCAAAAAGAGGACTGGCGATGAGGTGGTTATTTTTAATTTGGTTAAAAACTTTGCACAGATAAATACGGATCATAAATTTAGTCTTTTTACGGATGTTACGGATGAGGAAACACTTGCAAAAATAAGTGAGCAGTTGGGAATTGTTGAAAAAGAAAATTTTGAAATTATTTCACTTCCAACCAAAAACAAATTTGCTTGGAATTTTTGGACGTTGCCAAAATATCTCAAAAAAAATCCGGTTGATGTGTATCACACGCAATATATCACACCATTTTTTGTTTCAAAAAAAGTTAAGATTGTGACGATTGTGCACGACATTTCTTTTAATTTTTTTCCGCAGTTTATAAAATTTTCAGATTTGTTTTTTTTGAAAACATTGATTCCGCTCAGTTTGAAACGCGCCGACAAGATTGTTGGTGTTTCGCAATTTACCAGAGATGAAATTATTAAATATTACAAAATTAATCCTGAAAAAGTTGAGTGGATTCATAATTCAATCAGTGATGAATTTTTAAATAGTAATATTTCTTCTGAGCAACTTGAAAATGTTCGGGAAAAATATCATTTGCCTAAAAAGTTTATTTTATATTTGGGCACTTTGCAGCCGCGAAAAAATGTTTCGCACCTGGTTGCCGCCTTTGCTCGTATTAAAGATAGTCTTGGTGGCACAAAGCTTGTTGTTTGTGGCAATATTGAAGGACACAATGCTGACAGTCAAATCAAAAAAAACGTGGTTAAATTTGATCTTGAGGAAGACGTGGTGTTTCCTGGATTTATTGATGAACAAGACAAGGTGGCAGTTTTTGCGTTGGCGCATTCTTTTGTTTTCCCTTCATTATATGAAGGATTTGGTATTCCTGTACTTGAGGCGATGAGTCAAGGCGTGCCAGTGCTGAGCTCTGACATTCCTAGTTTGAAAGAAATTGCTGAGACAAGCGCATTATTCTTTGATTTGGAGAGTCTTGATGATTTTTCAAAAAAGTTGTATGATATATCTATGGATTTGGACCTTCGAAGTGAGCTAATTCGATTGGGAAAACAGCGAGTTAGCTTTTTTTCTTGGGAAAAATCAGCACAAAAGATGCTTGCAATTTATGAGAATATGCAGCATAATTAAGCAGATTGTTTAGAAAATTTTAATTAACGTAAAAAATAATATTTTGTATGGAAAATGAAAAGGGTTTTGGCCGAAGTTTAAAGGCTGAATTGAAAAAAACAACGAAAAAAAGGTGGTTAAAACCACTTCTTATTGTTATTGGAATTATTGTTCTCGTCGGAGGTTTTTTTGCTTGGAAAGCAGGGAATATTTTTGATAAGATTTCAACAGACGGTAATGTTTTGGGAAGTCTTACCCGTATGATTCCGGGTGTTAATAATGAATTGATAGGTGAAAAAGAGGGCAGAGTTAATATCTTGCTTTTGGGGATGCGTGGCGAGGAACTGACTGGTGGTGGTCTTTTGGCTGACACTATTATGGTTGCAAGCATCGCACCTGCAGAAAACAAAATATCGTTGTTTTCTTTGCCGCGAGATTTGTATGTTCAAAATCCTGGGACGGAATCAAGAAGCAAAATCAACGCAGTGTATGCTTATGGCGAAGAAAAAAGAAAAGGAGGAGGAATGGAAGATATGAAAACAGTTGTTAGCGAGATTGTTGGTCAACCGATTGGATATGCTTTGGCAATCAACTTTAAAGGTTTTACTGATTTGGTCAATGCTATTGATGGTGTGGAAGTTGATTTGAAGCAACCGTTTGAAGAGAATATGCAATTCAATGAAGAGCGCGCGTGTGATTCATATGTTTTCACTAAACCAACTGGAAATTTTGAAAACAAAACTACAAAATATTACAGTGAAACATCTGGTACATATAAAACAAGAATTATCAAAAGTTATCCTCTTTGCACAAATCCAAATGTTGAATGTGGTGGTGATTTCAAGTTGCCAGCTGGCAAGCAGACCTTAAGTGGAGAGCAAGCACTTTGCTACGCTCGTTCAAGAAAGACCTCGAGTGATTTTGAACGCGCAAAAAGACAGCAACTTGTGATTCAGAAAATAAAAGAAAAAGCTCTTTCATTGGGAACACTGACTGATTTCAACAAAGTAAGCGGAATAATTGATAGCCTTGGTAATAATGTTAGAACTGATATGCAAGCTTGGGAAATGAAACGTCTCTATGAAATTGAAAGAGGACTGGAAAATCCGCAAATGGCTCAGAGAGTTTTGGAAAATTCGCAGGAAGGATTGTTGTATAATCCTGAACAACGACCAGAAACAGGATATATCCTGCTTCCAATTGGCGACAACTATGACAAAATAAGAGAAGTGTTTAAAAATATTTTCACAATTCCTGCTCAGTCTGACATTGAACCAAAAGCATAAATTTAATGGAACTTTCTATAATCGTAACAAGTTATCGCAATCCCGAACTCTTACGAGTTTGTCTGGATTCAATCAGAAAATGCGTCACTGGGCTTGCATATGAGTTAATTGTGGCTGATAGTGCAACCCAGGAGGATATGGAAATGATGATGCGTGAAGATTATGCTGACGTGAAGTTCTTTCCTTTTGAAAAAAATGTCGGATTTCAAGCGTTGGTAAAAATAGGACTTGATAATTCTGTGGGCAAATATATATTAATGCTCAATGGGGATATTCTTGTTACGCCGGATTCTGTGACCAAGATGTTAGAATTTTTGAAAACAGATGCTTCAATTGGGATGGTTGGCCCAAAGCTGCTTAACTTTAATGGCACACTTCAACCCTCTTGCTTTCGTTTTTATAAACCAATTACAATTGTTTATCGCAGAACATTTTTGAGCAAATTTTCTTTTGCGAAAAAACATCTGGATTGGTTTTTGATGAAAGATTATGATCACAAACAGCCAAAGGAAGTTGATTGGATTATGGGAAGCGCAGTTATGATTTCAAGAGAAGCTTTGGGAAAAGTGGGGATAATGGATCCTCAATATTTTATGTATATGGAAGATGTTGATTGGTGTCGCAGGTTTTGGGAGAATGGCTTTAAGGTAATATATTTTCCATTGGTTAGTATGCATCATTATCACGGCAAAGGAAGTGCTAAGGGTGGCGTGATAAGATCGCTATTGTTCAACAAATATACCTGGATTCATATTGCAAGTGGAGTTAAATATTTCAAAAAGTTTTTAGGAAAACCGCTCCCAATTCATAATTAATATTATTACAAAATGAAAGATTTAGAACAAAAGAATGATTTTCCGGAAGAATTTCAACTTTATAAAAAAAGAATGTTGAAATATTTCGTCCAAATATTTGCAATTATTTTGTTGGGCGGGGGAATATTCTGGATGGGTTTTGAAAATGGAAAGAACAGCGGGCAATTAGAAGCTCCAATTTCAATTGAAGGTGCAACGTTTAAAAACAAAGATCAAGGGGCTGATGGTGCCATTGATTTTTCTTTGTTTTGGAGTGTTTGGGATTTGCTTAAGAGTAAATATGTTGATGCGGGAAGTTTGGATGCCAAAAAGTTATATTATGGAGCAATAAAGGGAATGCTTGCAGCCACTGGAGATCCGTATACGACATTTCTTGATCCTGTTGAAAATCAAAAATTTGGTGAGGACATTTCCGGAAATTTCGAAGGAATTGGGGCTGAGCTTGGAATAAAAAATGGAATCCTTACGGTTATCGCACCACTTCAGGGAACACCAGCGGAAAAAGCGGGGATTCGCAGTGGTGACAAAATAATAAAAATTGACGGCAAATCTTCTGGCGATATGACCATCGAAGAAGCTGTTGATCATATTCGTGGGAAAAAGGGAACCAGTGTGGTGCTGACTGTTTATCGCGAAGGAAATGCTGATGCGCAGGATATTACCGTGCAAAGAGGTATAATCAATGTTAAAAGTGTGACTTTTGAGGTTAAGGAAAATAATATTGCCTATATTAAAATTACGCGTTTTGGCGATGATACGAACAAGCTTTTTGCAGAAGCTATCAAAAAAGTTTCTGCTGCAAAAAATCAGGGACTTGTGATTGATTTGCGAAATAATCCTGGTGGATATCTTGAAACTTCCATTGATGTTGCCAGCAAGTTATTGCCAAAAGGTAAGATCGTGGTTATTGAAGAGAGTGGCAATAAAAGTCAAAAGAAAATGTATACCCGAGGAGGCGATGTTGCCAGTGAAATTGAAACGGTGGTGCTTATTAATGAGGGAAGTGCTAGTGCCTCAGAAATTTTGGCAGGAGCGCTTAAGAATAATCGCAGCAATATAACTTTGGTTGGAAAGAAATCGTTCGGAAAAGGATCGGTGCAAGAATTTATTGAGATGCCACAAGGCACAGCTGCCAAAATAACAGTTGCACGTTGGCTCACACCTGATAGCACACAAATCAATGAACAAGGCATCAAACCTGACAATGAAGTTGAGTTTAGTGACGAGGATTATGAGAATAATCGCGATCCTCAATTGGATGCAGCATTGAAGATATTGAAAGAAAAACTTGATATAAAATAAGCGAGTTAGAAACTTAAAAAACATCCCGAATTGTAATTGGGATGTTTTTGTATTAAAAGAAAATAATCATGCGTAATTTGATGCATTTTTGTTTTGCCTGTTTCCTTTCTCGGCACGCTTCGCAATCGAAGAACTATGATTGCTCGCTAAGAGTTCGCTGTCGCTCTCTGTTGCCTCGAAAGAAAACAGGCTAAACAAAATCAAAGTTTTTTTTGGAACAAGTTTTATTTTATGTGGGAATACTATTTTACCAATGCAAATCCCTTGTCTTTCCAGCCGGGCATAGCTGTGCGCATTACGTAGGGAGAGACAAGTAGCATATCATATATTTGAACTGAAGCTTGAAATTCTTGCAGTTCATTTAAGCCGACCACAATAACCTTTTTTTCTGTGATTTCACCCCGTCTTTTTTCAAGCTCTTCAAAGGGAATGTTTTTTGCTCCTGCAATATAACCCTCGGCAAATTGCTCTTTGGAGCGAACGTCGATAATATAAACAGGAACTTTTTGTGTTATTGCATCATTGAGTTCAGCTGGATCAAGATATGAAACCTTTGATTGATCCACGAACGATTTTGGATCGCCATAGGTAACAGTTGCACCGATGATTTGAGTCCACGATGCCATTCCTCCAGCAAGCACGACAATATTTTTGCAGCCTTCTTCCTTGAGTTTTTCTAATGCTGTGGAAATGTTTTTATCAGCGCTATCATTGCCAATGACAACAACAAGATTGTTGATGTTTATTTTTTCTTTTGCTGGAAACTCATCAGGCGGAATGTTGATTGCGTCCACAATGTGTTCTTGAATGTATTCATTAAAAGGTCTGATGTCCAGCAAGGTAAATTCTTCTTTTGTTCCAATGCCTAGAATTTTTTTGTTAAGATCCTTTGCGCCGATTGTTTCATATGGCAGTGAGGTTGAAAGCTGTGAATTTAAGTTGCTTTGCTTGGCGTTGAGATTATCTTTTTTTGTAAAATCAGAATTGCGAAGCAGTGTAAAAACAATAACAAAAAGAATCAAACCAAAACCAAGACCAATAATCATTTTTTCTTTTTTGTCTTTTTCTAACTCCATATTTGCTTGTGATTATATTCAATTTATAATACTGAATTATTTTTGATTTGACTACTTCCTTTCTCGGCACGCTCTTGACCGAAAAACTATGGTCAATCGCTCTTGATTACTGTCGTAATCAACGGCCGAAAAAGAAAGTAATCAAATCAAAAAACTTTTTTTAAAACAATAAAATGCGTAAGTCCTATTTTAAAAGCTATTGCAAAATGCTGCCGATAAAATTTGGATAACCATTGATAAATTCTTTTATGGTTGCAGTTTTTTTGCCTTCTTTTTGGATCTCCTTGAGAATGACAATCCCTTCCTCGGTTTGAATTCCAATGTCATCTCCCAATTCAAAAACTTCGCCAACTTGATGTTTTTCAAGCGGATTGATTTTTTGCAGTTCGATAGAAATTAATTTTAGTCGGATGTTTTCCGAAGAGTTTTTCCAAAAAGTGAAAATACCCGGCCAAGGAGTGAGAGCGCGATATTTGTTGTATATTTCTTGAGCAGTGTCTGTCCAGAATATTCTGCCATCTTCACGTTCAATCAACTGACAAAGTGTTGCTTGGCTATGATCCTGAGCAGTGGGCTGGATTTTGCGTTCAATCCAGAGCGGAATAGTTTTCAATAATAGTGCTGCACCTATAAAAGACAATTTTTCCATTAAAATTGCAGTGGTGTCGTTTTGCTCAATTTTTACTTTTTCCTGAGTCAAAACATCTCCCGTATCAACACCTTCATCCATCAGCATTATGGTCACACCAGTTTCTGTTTCTCCTGAAAGCAAAGCATTTTGAATGGGGGATGGACCGCGATATTTTGGCAAGAGTGAAACGTGCACATTAATGCAACCAAAACCTGGAATTTCCAAAGCTTCCTTGGGAATTATTTTTCCATAAGCGGCTACGATAATAAGATCTGGTTTTAGTTTTTTTAATTCTTCAATCGCATCGGCTTTAAATTTGACAGGTTGAAAAACGGGGATGCTGCTTTGTTCGGCCAGTTGTTTTACTAAAGGTTTTTCAATTTCTTGTTTTCGTCCAACCTTGGTGTCTGGTTTTGTGAAAACCCCGACGATGTTGTATTCATCGTCAATCAAAGCTTTGAGGATCTTTTCTGACAAATCAGAAGTTCCCATAAAAATAACCCTAAGTTTAATTTTTTTTGAATCCATTTTATTTTGTTATGTGTCATCCTGAACTTGTTTCAGGATCTACGTAGATTCCGGATCAAGTCCGGAATGACATAGAAAACTTATTTTTTAAGATTTTTATCTAAAGTTACCGATTTTGGTTTTTTGGTCTTTTTTACTCTGTCGATTATAAGAATGCCATCAAGATGATCGAGTTCGTGTTGAATTGCTCTGGCCAGCAAATCTCTGCCCTTGAGCTTGCTAGCTTTGCCGTTTTGGTCAATATATCTGACTTGCACTTCTTTGCTGCGGGGAATTGGAAAAAATTTCCCCGGAAAACTCAAACATCCTTCTTCGGAAATAATCTTTATTTTCGATTTGGCGGTGATTTGCGGATTGATTAGCACATATTGCACACCTTCCGTTTCAATCACGCACACGCGCAAATTTGAGCCAACCTGCGTGGCTGCCAAGCCCACGCCATTATTGGCATACATCGTTTCAATCATATTCAAAACAAGCTCCTGCACATTGTCGGCAAGAGGGTCCTTGATTTTCACTGTTTTTACCCGCAAAAGGGGATTGGGATCTTTGAGAATTTTTAACTTCATAGGTCTACAAACGTACAAAAACGTACAAAAATACAAATTTACAAAAAATCGTTACCACATTCAGTCTAGCGGACTTTTGATGGTTTGTAAATTGTTATTGTCGGAAATATCTAAAAACAAATTCATTGATAATTTTTTTCAAGGCCTTTTGAAATGCAAATAAAAAAATCCCGCATACTTTCGATTAGTTATAATCAATTTTTGCGGGGCGTGTATTTTGCCAGAATTTTACTTGGTTATAATTTCCAAAATCTGGCGAATTTTTGATTTTTTTGCCTCAGGCTCTCTTTGTTTATTGCCCTGGCATTCTGGCACAACTGGTGATGGAGAATGAGAATCATCTCCTCTTTCTTTTCTCATTCTCGCTGCTGTTGTACACCAAGCCCCACCGCTAGTTACTTTTGGTCGTGAATTTCCACCAGTACCAGGAACTGCACCATTAAATCTGTCTCCCATGGCAATCTCCTTAAAGAACGTGATTTGTCCAACACTAATTTCTACACCAATCGAGTAAAAATGTCAAATAGTAAGGAAATTTCAAAAGGGCTTGAAAAAAATAGGGCTCAAATAAGGAAATATTTGTTTTTAGATACATCCGACAACACCGAATATGAGGTTCATCCCGACTTCATTTTTTTAAAATAAGGAATGTCGAGACTCAACCCAAATTTTTGCCCTTTTTCTCTATTGATATATAATAAGGAAGCGGGCAAAAGCTTCTCATATTCGGAAACGATGTGACGAAATTTCATTCCGCTCCGCTTCATGAAATTTCTAATGTCACATCGTGCGCGGATATGCGATTTGGGCTTAGAAACAAAGAAAGATTTAAATAATGAGGGAGCGAAATGAAACATCGCACATCAGCAGATATACGGCTGTGCCCAAACCCCGCCTTAGGGGCGGGGCATCGCATATCCGCGCACGTTCTGCGAAATAGCGAAAAAACATACCTTTAATAAATTTGAGCTCTTTTGAAATTTTAAAATTAAAAAGGCCGCCGATTTTCTCGACGACCCTGTACATCGGCATGAGTATTTATTAATAACCAATGTATTTCCACTGAATCCAGCTGTTATCGCATTTGTGACACACCCTTCTCGAATGGTCCTCTTTGCGGCTTCCTGGTAGCATAGATGTTCCCCAAGCCTCGCATTTCGGACATGCTTCTATGTATTTCTTTAAACTGAAAATAAACAGAAGGCTAAATGTGAAGATGGCAAATACCTCGTGGCGAAATAACCACAGTATTGAAGCAATGATAATTGCAGCCAGAATTGATAAAGCTGTTTTTTTAAATAACGTCATGGCACCCCCCTTGTTATGTTTGTTGACCAGATTGTTCTGGTATTTATGTTTATCACAATTTATAGCTCTCGTCAACTATTCATTCAACCGAACAAAAATTTCAAAAGAGCTCAATTATAATAAGGAATGTATGTTTTTCCGCTACATCGCAGAACACTGCATATCATGTTTAAAAATTTTTCACACTTATAATTCAAGGTAGGAAAAATTGCTTCTCCCTACGGTCGTGAGCAAACACATCAGATAACAGCGCCTATCCGAAATTTCCCTCGCCCCGACTGCTGTCGGGACTCGTGAAACATCGGATCAGGCGCGCGCGTTTAACGAAATGATTTAATCTTATGAAATACAAACATACACAAATTGGTTATTTGATGCTGGTTGTTACGCTGGCTGTGGCGGTGCTTTTTGCTTGGGCTTATATTACGGCCTCTGCCGAGCCACCTTCGGTTGATTCGGGCACAAATCTTCTCGTTACTGCTGTAATGGTATTAATTATATTAATTCTTGCTTCCTTTACTTCACTTCAAGTGATTGTTGACGAAAAATATTTACGAATCAGATTTGGCTGGGGTGTTTTTAAGAAAAAGTTTTTGCTTGATGATATAGCATCCGCTAAGACTGTAAAAAATCATTGGTATTATGGATGGGGAATAAGGGGATGGCTCTGGCCTGAGGCTCCGCAACAAAATAACTCATGCATTCCGCACTCATCTTCACGCCATCTTTGCTTAAAAAAATTCTTGAGTTATCTCGATAGCTCTCAAATTTTTTTAAACAAATCTGACGCAAAACTGCGCACGAACTGTACAACTTATTTTGTTGCGGAGCCTCGAATGTGGATTTATAACATTTCTGGTTTTGATGCGGTTGAAATAAAAATGAAAAATGGTAAACTGTACAGAGTAGGCACGGATGAACCTGAAAAATTAGAACAAGTAATTTTGCAATCAATTAAGTAATCGAGACTGGATAATAAAAATAAAAAAACAAAAACTATGTTTAAACATCACAAAAAGAAAAACCCATTCTTGTATCATTTAATATCAGGAATTGGGCTTATTATTTTTTGGCGGGGAATTTGGGGGCTTATGGATGTGTATCTTTTTCCTGGGAATCCAACACTGAGCCATTCTATTGCAATTACGCTTGGGCTTGTTATTCTGTATTTCAATGATTTTTCAATATCGGAATTGATTAAGTAAGCGGCTTGGTTTCGGCTTTTGGAGTGTCTGATTTTTTGCCAATAATTTTGAAAAAATAATTCCACTTCTGACCCGTTTTGCAAAGTTCTTTGGTGTCATTCATCGCGCGCTCAACGATTTGTTTATTGTATTGTTTGCAGACACGAAAAATGGAACCGCGTTTGTCATTGGGAACATCAAAATCTTTGATAATTTTAAGTGCCAGCTCTTGCCACTGATAAGCAGGAGCTTTTTGAACAACTCTTTTTTTCATTAATTCTCCAAAGGTTTTTAAATCTTTCATATATTTTTAGGGGGATAAATTTTTATATAAATTTTGTCATTCTTAATTTATTTTAGAGCTTGCCCTGAATTTAGTTCGGGGATCTCGAGTTTTGGCTCAGTGAGATGCTGAAACAAGTTCAGTATGACATCAATACTAAACCAACTCAACAGTATGTTTATTTTAGCAGTAGGGGATGGTAAAAGCAAAGAGGTCATTTAAAAGGGTTGATTTAACACTAAAAGCTGTTATAATAAGCCAATGCAAAAGAAAAAAATATTTGTTGAAATAGAGGTTCCCGGGCAGTTGAAAAGACGGTTGGCTCAGATTGTAGCCAAGTGGTCTGATTTGCCGATCAAGTGGATGAAAGAGGAAAACTTGCACATCACTGTGTCTTTTGTGGGATATGTTGATGAAAGTGTGCTGCCTGAAATTTGTGAGAAAGTCAGAATGGCGGTGGAAAATTTTGAAGCTTTCGATTTGGAATTTGACCGCATTGAGCTTGGACCAAATCTTGCTGATCCCAAAACAGTTTGGCTCACGGGACAGTCTTGCAGTGAGCTTGGCGTGCTTAATGAACAGGTTGAGCGAGCTCTTGGAATGAGGCCTGAAACACACAAAGAATTTCGTCCGCACATCACGTTGGGAAGAATTCGTAAAATAAAATGGGATGAACTTGCTGAGAAGCCAGAAATTTCTGAAAAAATTAATGTTTCAATGACGGTGGATAGTCTTTCGATTATGGAAAGCAAAGGCGGGGGAGCGGAATATATTTCACTGGAGGAATGCCCGCTGGCATAACAACATACAACATACAACATACAACATACAACAAAATTCAAACTCTCCATTATTAACAGGGTAAGAATGAGTTAAATGTTATGTGCTATATGTCTAATGCTACATGAATATTCTTGGTGTTAGGATTGATAATTTTTCCAAAAAAGAAATTCTTGAAAAAATAGAATTTTTTTTGAATGAAGAAAAATTTCATCAAATTGCAACTGTTAATCCAGAATTTATTTTGAGAGCTCAAAAAGATTTGGAATTTAAAAATATTTTGAATAAAGCTGATTTGAATGTTACTGATGGGGTTGGTATTTGGTATGCATTTTTGAGATATGGGGGTCGCCTTAAAAACAGAATTGCAGGAGTTGATTTGATGGAAATGATATTTGAAAGGGCAAATGAAAAAAAACTCAGCTTATTTTTGGCAATACACAAAAATGGATTGAGTTCATTTAATGAGATTAAAAAGGTTTTGAATGAAAAATATCCCAATATTGAAGTTTTTGGTGGGGATATTGATTCTCGAAGGAATAAAAAGATTATACCCAATGTTGATCAGGCATTAGTGTTTTGTAATTTTGGTTTCCCGGTACAAGAAAAATTTATAAATTTACTCAAAAATAAACAAAATTCAAACTTGCAGTTAAGCGGCTGTCGGGGTAAAATAAGATTGGCTATGGGAGTTGGTGGCAGCTTTGATTTTGTCACTGGAAAAATTGCGCGCGCTCCACATTGGATGCAAAAAATTGGCTTAGAATGGCTGTGGAGATTTGCGCAAAAGCCAAGGTATAGATTTAAAAGAATTATAAATGCAGTTGTCGTTTTTCCGATTAAGATAATATTTTCCAAACAACAAAATGACTGATTCAGAAAAAAAAGTTCGTGTGCGTTTTGCGCCGTCACCGACAGGATATCTGCATATTGGTGGTCTTCGCACTGCACTGTATAATTATCTTTTCGCTCGAAAAAATGGCGGTGTTTTTGCGCTGCGCATTGAAGATACTGATAGAGCACGATATGTTGAAGGTGCAGTTGAGAGCTTGATTAAATCATTGGAGTGGGCAGGGTTGCAGTGGGATGAAGGAGTTTACGAAAAGTCAAAAGTTGAAAGTCAAAAGTTGAAAGTTACTGAATCAGTGAATTATTCGGGGATTGTTGAGGTTGGAGATTTTGGACCGTATGTTCAATCTGAAAGATTGGAGCTTTATAAGAAATACGCAGAGCAATTGGTGGCTGATGGCAAGGCATATTATTGTTTCTGTGAACCGAAAAGACTAGAAGAAATGCGTGAGACTCAAATTGCTGAGAAAAAAGCTCCAATGTATGACCGTTATTGCTTGGCAAATCTTAGTGCTGATCAAATAAATGAAAAATTGAAAGAAAGTTGTCCGGTTACTATTCGATTGAAAGTTCCACGAGATGAGGAAATTGAATTTGACGATATGGTGCGAGGAAAAATAAAGTTTTCTACCAACACGATTGATGATCAAGTTCTTTTGAAATCTGATGGTTTTCCAACTTATCATTTGGCAAATGTGATTGATGATCACTTAATGGAAATCACGCAAGTGATTCGTGGTGACGAATGGCTTCCTAGCACACCAAAACACATTCTTCTTTATCGAGCTTTTGGTTGGGAAATTCCTCAATATGCACATTTGCCATTACTTTTAAATCTAGACAGATCAAAACTTTCTAAGCGTCAGGGAGATGTTGCTGTGGAAGATTATTTGGCTAAAGGATATCTTAAGGAAGCAATTTTGAATTTTGTGGCGATGCTGGGTTGGAATCCGGGAGAGGGAAGTGTGCAGGAAATTTTTGGAGTGGAAGAGTTGATTGAGAAATTTGAACTAACAAAAGTTCACAAAGCTGGCGCAGTTTTTGATTTGAAAAAACTGGATTGGATTAATGGACAATATATCAAAAAACTTCCTGATGAGGAGCTTATTAAAAATGCATTGCCATTTTTTGAGCAAAAAGAATTTTACAAGACATGGAGCATGGCGCATGGAGCATGGAGCAATGTAGAAAAAGAGGATTATTTGAAAAAAGTTTTGACTGTTGAAAAAGAACGTCTGGCAAAATTTGCTGATGTGGGCGAAGAAAATAAATTCTTTTTTCAAGATATTTCCTATGAAAAAGAAGCGCTGCGTTGGAAAACAAATTCTGATGATGAAACAATAGCGTCATTAAAGACTGCGCAAAATGTGCTTGGTGAAATTGCTGAAAATGATTGGGTGCTTGCAAAAATTGAAGAAAAATTGTTGGCAGCAGCAGGGGATAAGCGTGGAGATTTGCTTTGGCCACTTCGCATGGCATTAACAGGAGCTCAAAAGTCTCCGTCGCCATTTGAGTGTGCTTGGGTGCTTGGAAAAGTTGAAGCACTGAAAAGAGTGAGCGATGCAATAAAAAAGATTTAAAACTTGCAGAGGTGGATATGAAAATCAATATAAAACAAAAAAAGAAAAATTTGAATCCGCTTTTAATAATTGTAACGCTTAGCGTTGGAATATCGTTTTTGTTTTGGCAAAATATTAAAGCTGAAACTGATAGCATTGAAAATGAGATTACTGAGGCGCAAGAAGAAACGCAGGAAAAAATAGAGGAATTGGAAAAACGCGCGGATGTCTATCGCGAGATTATTGATATTAAAAAGAAGCAAGGCGAAACATTAAATAATCAGCTGGCTATAACTGACACTAGTATTCAGCAGGTTCAAGCTCAAATAGAAGTCAGCAAACAACAAATCGATGATTATAACAGTCAAATAACACGCATTGAAGCACAGATTAAAGAAAAAAGTGAAACAATTTTGTCACAAAAAGAAATGTTGGCAAATTTGATGCAAGCATATTATGAAGTGAATTTGGCAAGTCCAATCGTTTCATATTTAACTAGTGGTAACATTGCTTCCTTTATTGTTGAAAAAGACAGGCTTTCGCAGACTGGGGATAAAATCAAAGACCTGGTTGTTTCCGTTAAGGAAATTAGGGATGATCTTGAAGTGCAAAGCAAAGAACTTGATAAGAAAAAAGGAGAATTTGTTCTAACAAAAGAAAAATTGCAAAATCAGGGTTCCACTCTTGAGTCTGCCAAAAAACAAAAAGAGACTTTGCTAGCACAAACCAAGGGCGAAGAAGCACGCTATGCGCAACTTCTTGAGCGTGTTGAACAGCAAAAACAAGATTTGTTGAATATGGACCAACTCTTTTTGAGTGGAAATTTCAGTGTTGGTGGACTTTCAGCGGATGAATATATTAAAAAAAATGTGCCACCTTCATCGGTGTTTGCTTCAACCAGTTGGTTTTTTTCTCAGAAAGATCCAAAATGGGCTGATGTGAACATTGGTAACTCAACTAGTGATATGAAAAACTGGGGATGCGCAGTGACTTCAGTTGCAATGGTTGCAAAATTTTATGGCGACAGTAAAATAACCCCTGGAATATTGGCAAAAAAACCGATTTTTTCATTTGATCTTATGAAGTGGCAGATGAATGAATGGTCAGATGCCAAAATAACACTGGTGGATACATATGGGTCTTCGCATAGAAATTTGAGTTGGACAGCGATTGATTCACTTGTAAAAAACAAACAACCCGTGATTGTTTATATTGGAAAATCAGGTGGAAAAGGTGGTCACTACGTTGTTATCCATACGAAAGAATCCAAAACAGGGAAGTATGTCGTTCATGATCCATATTTTGGTGCTAATTTATATTTGGACACTTCTCGCGCTCTGGTTGGTGCTATGGGTACAAATACAGGCACATATCTTGATCAAATGATTGTGTATAAAGATTAAGGACACAGTTTATTTCTTTGTTTCCAAATTAAACATATAAATTATTCCGTATTTTTTTATATGTTTTTCTTTTTTACATACAAAGGGGTTGTGCGACATTAAAAAGGGTGGACCAATCTTGGTGGAGGATTGTTATTTACCTCCACTGTCATTCCCGTGAAAAATGGAATCAAGGGCTAGGCATCACTCTGGATCCCAGTTAAGCCGAAGATGACAATATGCGCTTAACTTATTGTTCAAATTGTTTTTTGTAATTTTTTCAAAAAATTTTAAAATTTATTTTTTTTAATTTTTTCTATAGCTAATAATACTTAAATGTATGTTAGCGATTGGCATATCAGAGATCGCAAAAAGACCTCTTATTTTACTCTAGAAGCTTTGCATTTGATTAATCCATATACAGACACTAGAAGTAATAAAATATACAATCCCAGGGCAAAAACAGTCAAAATATGCCCCGAAAAGACCTTAAAATAACCTCCAAATTATGGCTTGTTTAAGTCATAAAACGACGCTCAAAATTGACCTGTAAGGCCTCTTTGGGTAAAAAGTGGTATACGTATACCTCCTAATATGGCTTATCTTAGGCATTATTTTACGATTAGGTCAAAAATAAGATATTATCTTGAAATATCTTAAAAAGACAAGGAGGAGAAGTTGAGAATATAAAAATGAAAGAATATGGTTGCGGGGAATATGGGTTAATTGGGTTGATAATAATAGTAAATGCGAGTATATAAGAGAATAATGAATAGTTAATGGTAGATGCCTCGCTAAGCCCATATTTGTATTATATGTCGTAAAAGATATAATGTGCGACATTGTATATATTTATAAATAAGGTGTCTTCTACCCTATTTATATATCAAAATGTAGAGATATGTACAAATTAAGGTAATGTTACCTTTTTTAATTTTAAACTAAAAAGTCATTCTGAATGTGTCAGTGTTATATTTAACGAAACCAATTGACTCATATAACTTTTGCGCAGCAACTCGCATCGGATTACTTGTAAGATTTATTTGTTTTATTTTTCGCTCTTTTGCAATTTCAATTAACCTTAAAACCAATGCTCGTCCAAGACCTTTTCCTTGGTTATTATCGCCAATAACAATATCTTCGAGTCTGGCCACTTCCCCTTTCGTCGGAACTTTGTGAATTATCAAGGACCCAAAGCCGATCAATTCATTTCCTTCTTCAAAAACCAAACAGATAGAATTTGGATCGCTAATTAATGCGGTTTCATCTATAGAAACTTCATTGCCTGTAAGTATCTTAAATAGTGGTTTTAATTTTTCTGCATCCCCCACTTTTAATTCTCTTAAATTTGGCATAGTTTTTTATTTAATATTTAATAAATTAATTAAAAAAATATTGAAAAATAAAATTTTTCAGTGCTTTATTTCTTGGTTTTATAATTTTTAATAGCAGCGTGCAGTGCATCAGCAGCCAGATTTGAGCAATGCATTTTGGCTGAAGGAAGACCTCCTAGTTCTTCTGCTACGCTCTTGTTGGTTATTTCTAGGGCTTGTTCGATGGTTTTCCCTTTTGCTAAGTCTGTGGTCATTGATGAGGTTGAAATGGCTGCACCGCAACCCAATGTTTCAAATTTTACATCTTTGATTATTTCCTGACCTTGTTTATCTTTGGAAACCTTGATGTATAGGCGCATAATATCGCCACACTTTGGATTGCCAACAGTGCCAACGCCGTCTGCATTTTTAATTTTCCCCTGATTATGGGGTTTGGTAAAGTGTTCTAAAACCTTTTTTGAATATTTTTGCATAAACATTTGTCATTCCGGGCTTGACCCGGAATCCAGGTTTAGCACGCAATGTTTTCTATAAAAATAGTTGTGATTTAATTAACTTTTTTGTATTATCCTGGATTCCCGCCTCCGCGGGAATGACAGAAAAGGTTTTTTATTGGAAGTCGGCGAGGACGTTGCCGGAAATTTTTCTTAGACGCTTTACTACTTCTTTTATTTTTTCAATGACAATGTCTAATTCTTTTTTGGTGGTGTGTTTTCCTAGGGTTAATCTGAGACTGCCGTGAGCTTGCTCGTGCTTAAGCCCCAAAGAAAGCAAGACGTGCGATGGATCAAGAGCTCCAGATGAGCAAGCTGAGCCAGTGGAGGCTGCGATACCATCCAAATCAAGTGAAAGTATTAAACCTTCTCCTTCAACATCATCAAAGCGAAAGTTTGCATTATTAGGCGATCTTTTTTCAGATGAGCCATTAAGATATGACTTGGGAATCTCTTTTAGTACGCGCTTGATAAGATAATCTCGCAGTTTGGTTATTTCAATAATATTTTTTTGCGTGGCTGGAGTTTTGATCATATTGATTGCTTCTCCAAGTCCAACTATGGCAGGAACATTGTGTGTTCCAGCTCGCAATCTGAATTCTTGATCGCCACCATCTTGCACGCGTTTAATCAAAGTGCCTTTTCTAACATACAAAAGTCCAATACCTTTCGGGCCATAAATTTTATGTGCTGACATTGAAAGCAAATCAACACCAAGTTCATCCACATCGCAATTAAAATAGTTGATGGCTTGGGTAGCGTCAGTATGGAATGTTATGTGCGGCATTTTTTTCTCCAATCGCTCAGCGTTTATTTTTTTGAGCAACTTCCCTATCTCAGCAATTGGCTGCACTGTGCCAATTTCATTATTAACGTACATCACGGAAATTAAAATTGTGTTGGGTTTGATGGCTGCCTTGATGTCTTTGATTGAAATTAAACCTTCTTTATTAGGTGCAACAAATGTCACATCAGCAAGCCCATCTTTTTCTGCAAATTTGCAAGCATCTAGTACACAATGATGTTCAAATTTAGTAGTGATAATATGCGGTTTTTCGCCAGCTCTTCTGGGAGCAGAATAATATGAACGTAAACTTCCTTTTACCACAAGGTTATTGCTTTCCGTGGCTCCTGAGGTAAAAATAATTTCAGAAGCACTCGCACGAAAAAAAAGTGCGGCTTTTGCTCGAGCCTCATCAACTGCTTCCAAAGCTTCTTGCCCAAAACTATGCACACTCATTGCATTGCCAAAATTTTGCGAAAAATATGGTAGCATTTTTTCAAGTACTTTATTATCAACCGGAGTGGTTGCAGCGTAGTCTAAATAAATTTTTTTCATAAAATTTCTTATTTTACTAATGAATCTAATTTTATTGAATACAATGTTTTTTTTATTTGCACTCCCAGCTTGTTCCAAACAACACTAGAGGGACACTTATGCTCACTGGAACAGAATTTTCCCACACAGCGCATTGGTGCAATTTCTCCATCCAAAAGTTCTATAATTTCACCAACAGGAATTTTTTTTGGATCTTTCGACAACACATAACCACCCTGCTTTCCTTTCGAACTTTGCACCACTCCCCCATTTCGAAGGATTCCCATTAATCTTTCAAGATATTTTTGGGAAACATTTTCTTCTTTTGCAATTTCGCCTATTGTTTTTTGCACTGGATAACATTGCGCCAGATTAGTCATAGCCTTAAGTCCATATTCTGCTTTGGTTGAAAATTTCATATTTTAATAATCCCTACTAAATTAGTATACATTCATAATAATAAAAATAGAAGAACTTGTCAACACCAACTTTTCTTGCTCAAAATCTCATGTTTGGTACAATAAAAGTATGAAATGATGGTACGGAGTATTTTAACATCACAACAAAAAGGAGAGGTTATGTGAAGATTTTTTTCTGTTTTGATTGTTGTACGGAGAAATCTGCTGTTAGAGTGCTTGGTTGCAGTGATTCAACTGTACCCAGTAATGAATGCTTCAGATGCGGTGAGAAGCGTCGGAAAAATTGTCCCTTGAAAGAATCTGGGCATGTTATTATCATTAATGCTATACATCGTTGTGATGTTTGCAATGGAGTACGGTATTATACTTGGTAATAAAAGGTTGTGCAGCGACGCAACCTTTTTTTCTTGCTCAAAACCCCTTGTTTGGTATAATGAATAAATAAAAACTAGGTTCTAGGTATCAGGTATTAGGTGTATGCTTTGTATTATTTGTTACCTAAAACCTAGTACCTAATTCCTAAAACCTTTCTATATGCGTTTATCATATTCAGCCCTTGAAACATTTCAAAACTGCAGTTTGAAATATAAGTTTCAAAATATCGACAAAATTAAAGAGCCTAAGAGCAAAGAGGCTGTTTTTGGAACTTTGATTCATTCAACAATGAAATTTATCCATAATCCAACATTGCTTGCTCCAAAGATGGAGGATGCTTTGGATTATTTTTCTAAAAATTGGAACAGTGATGTTTTCGAAGATGAATTGGAAGAGCGCAGTGCTTTTTCAATGGGCGTGGCAATGATTCAACAATATTACAAAAATAATAGTATCAGTGATTATAATATTATTGATTTGGAAAGTCGTTTTGCCATTGAAATAACTGATCCAAAAAATGGAGCTGGCCCCAGTGAACTATCGGGTAAAGTTCACGGGGTAAATCACATCATTTCTGGCATCATTGACCGCATCGATAAAACCGAAGATGGATATGAAATCATTGATTATAAAACAACCAAAAAAATGCCTTCTCAGGACAAGGTGGACAACGATTTGCAGTTGTCAGTTTATTTGAATGCATTTTTGGCTCGCTATCCAAAGGAAGTTGCAAATTTGGACAAGATTACCGTTAGTCTTTATTATCTCAAGCACGGCGTTAAATTGAGCTCGCAGCGTTCACTTGAGCAACTCAATACCGCCAAACAATTGTTTTTAGACGTTATTGCGGAAATTGAAAAAGGAATTTTCGTGCCCAATGTTACTCCACTTTGTGATTGGTGTGGTTTTCAAAAGATTTGTCCGATGTGGAAACACAAATTCAAAGATGAAAGAAAAATTGATAGTGAAGAAATCAATGCTGCTATCGGTGATTATATTAATCTCAAATCAGCAATTGCTTCAACAAAAACTCAATTTGCTCAATTGCAAGAAAAAATAACAAAATATATGGAACAAGAAGGTGTGGAGAGAGTTTTTTCTGATGAAGGAATCATCGCTCAGACGCTTCGCAAGACTTATAAATATGATGAAAAACAGCTTCGTGAGATTTTGGAACCTTTGGACAAATGGGAATCAGTCCTCAAAGTTGATGGCATCGCACTTAAAAATATTATGAGTGTGTTGCCGGTCAGCACGCGGCAGGACGTTGAACGCGCCCGCGTTTTGGACAAGGAAAGCAAAAGTTTGACCATCAAGAAAAAATGATTTAAGATGTATAATCTTCTTTAAAAACTAAACCCGAGGAGGAATTGCAAATGAAAAACGATCCTGTTGTCTACGAATATGATCCTGTTGATGAAGAACTCGATGGAATAGCAAAAGTTTTTTTAGACGATCTTTGCAAGTGTGGTTACGTTGATAAAGAAGGAAAAATGATTGGCGCTGGATTGCAGGGTGAAGACTTTACCTAATTTCCAAGGAGGTAATGCGTTATGAGTAGAAAAGAAAGTTGTGATGAAACCTTGTCAACGTTTGTTTGTATGGTAAAGATTCTTGCAATTGGTATGCGTGAAAAAAGGTTGCAAGATCAACAATCAAACACTGAAGGCAATGAACCAATCACTACACCCACAACCGAAACAACACCTTGATACGTACGAGATTTAATAAAGCCGGTCATCATCAGATGATCCGGCTTTATTTTTTTTGTATATTTGTATTTTTGTAGAATATTAAAATTTCAAGAATTTTTCCCAATATTCATACAGCGACTTGGTAGCTTGCAAATCCCCCACATTATATTTTGCAATATCAAGGAATCTTTTTTCTTTGAAAAGTTGACCAACGTCGTCTCCGGAAATCCCCTCTTCCTTGGGACTCTTGATGCCAAAAGCTTTGCTCCAAAGATGCAAGTTGCCTTTGCGACGAACTGCACCATAAAAAGTGAGTTGATCAAGCAGGTCAATATGTTTGGCGTTTTGCGGTTGGCTTGAGAGATAACGATTAGCCATCAGGTTTTTTGAAGGTCGAATTCCACTAATTGCACTTCTGACAAATAAAAAAGGCACATCAAATGTGCGCCCGTTAAAGCTGACAAATTCATCATATTTTTCGGCCAAATTCCAAAATTGTGCTAGCATTTCCTTTTCGCCCAAAACTCTGAATTTTATATTGCCATCTTCAAAGTCAGAAACACTGCCATCTGGGGCCTGGAAATATACTGCGCCTTTATCTTTTTCAACATCATAAACTCCAATAGCCACAATTTGGCCAGTTAAAGGAGAAAAACAAAGCCCATTTTTCACTTCTGCTAATTCTTTTTCATATTCCTCATCGGAAGCTGTCTCTTTTTTGATCCAACGCGTAAGCACTTCCTGCGAAGTTTCATCCAGCAAGTTAAAATCAGCACCAATTGTTTCAATGTCAAATACTAATTTACCCATAATCTTTTTATAGCTTAAACATAGCAATTAACGGGCGCCAGCACAAGTATTGACACAAAATACATAATATGTCACAATACAGCCTTCGCACATTTACAATAAAATATAAAATACATATAAGAAAGAGGTGCAAAATGAATTTCGCAAAAATTATTGAAACTGTCAAGAATGCATTTCCGGTTATAATGAGTAGAAAAAAGGCAATTAAAATGCGGGAACATGAAGAGGCCTTCAAGGATTTCTTTATGAATATAACACATGAAATGAAGCAACCATTAGCAGCTGCACTGGGCTTTGTTGGAAGAGTTGTTCATGAGAAATGCGGTGAATTATTAAATGATGATGCAAAAATGTATTTACAAAAAGCACACATTGGACTTTCTGCGATGGAATTGAACATTATGAGATCTCTTACTGAAATAGCAATGCTGGATTTTAAGGATGATGAAAGTCTGGCAAAAGTGATTACTGATATTCAAGCAGTTATCATAAAACCAATTTTGTACGCACACTCTGACAAAATACAAGAGAAAGGCATACGAGTAGAAAACAAAATTGAATTTAGTAAAATAACATTAAGAACAAACCGAAGTTGTCTTTCAGCAGTGTTTGGAAATCTCTTTAATAATAGTGTTAAATATGGTCCACAGGATTGCGAAATTATTCTGGATTCATATATTAACGCGGAAGAAAAAAGAAGATACTTTTCAGTTTCTGATTCAGGCGATCCACTTGATGAGGAATTTGTGAAAAACAGACTTTTCGAAATGTTTCAACGAGCTGACCCTACTTCAAAAGAAGGAACTGGTGTTGGCTTATGTATTAACAGAAAAATTCTGCGACTGCTTGGCGGCGATATTACGTATAATCGTGAGAAGCATGAATTCTTGTTTTGGTTGCCAATTGAGTAACTGAAACTTTTGGGTAGGATGAATTTTCATCAAATAATAAAGGCGACAAGAGTTTTAACTCAGTGTCGCCTTTCTTTTTACTCAACAAAACCTATTGGTCAAGCCTTATTTTCTTCAAGAAAATCATTTATGCGTAAAAGATATTTTGTTCGCACTTTTCCCTCAAGTGACATGCCAATCAATTTTAAAAAAACTTTTGCCACCTTTCTTGATAGTCCGTCCATGCGGTTTGTTGTCTCCATTTTGTGCCTCCTTGGGCAATGGGATTTTTACTTCTGAATACAAACTGAGCATATATATATAAGAAAAAACAACCCTTTCGAGTTGTTTCTCTAAGAAGCTAAGGAGCTAATGCCTAGTAAGCTATTTTATAGTTGTTCCAACAAACTTTTCCCCATCCAAATATTTTTGAAAATTATTCATTTTCTTGCCGTTTAGGATTGCAACTTCGATTCCCTCTTTGGCTGCCATCTTGGAAGCTATTGGGTCAAATGGAACATTGGAACCAGGATCCCAAGTATCGCCCACTATTTTTTGAAAATCGTCCCAACCAATCTCCTTGATTCTTTTGGCGTCTTTGTGCTTCTTTGGATCTTTATCACAAACGTAATCAATATTAGAAAGGTTGGCAATTTTTTTAACATCAAAATGTTTAGCAAGTAACACTGCAATGTAATCCGTTGAATTTCCCGGTTTATATCCGGCAGCAACCAAAACTGATTCTTTGGCTTTCAAAAAACTTTCCAAATCATATGGATTTTTGTTAATCGTCGGATGCGCATATTTTTTGAAAATAGTTCGGATGAAATGCGCATTCATTCTGGTGGCGTGAATTCCAATCCAATCTTTGTCCTCATCATCAATGTTTCCTACCTTTGCGCCAGCTTCAATATATTTTCTGGCGGTTTTTCCTCCACCGGTAATGATGATGAAGCGAAAACCCTTGGTAATTCCATCTTCAATAACCTTTTTAAACTGTTTCACAAATTTCCAATCAATTTCTTCCGGCACAATGAGCGACCCTCCAAGTGAAATAACGATTGTTTTTTTGTTCATAGTAATATTTGATAATTAATTTAACTAATTATAGCACGGGCTCATTTCCACATTTCTTTTTCCCGCAAAAAGAAACCTGGAGGAAAGAAAAGCTCGCACCGGATGAAGATACTGTGGCAAAAATTTCGCTCTTCGCTAAAATTTACACTGCGCGCCTACGCTTGCTAGCGGGCGCTACGTTTCAAAATTTTTTAACGCTCATCACTCGTTTTTCGCCTACGTACTTCATATGGTGCAAAGGGAATGCGGGATGCAAATATGAGCCTGACTTACTTTATGAACTTTATAACTTTATAACTTTATAACTTATCTGATATGCTCATCGGCTTTGGCTTTTGTCTCAGCAAGCTTGGCTAAAGTGTTTTGCATTTCATCTCTAATCCCCAAAAACATCTCCAAACCCTTTTGCAACTTTTCAATATCATTTTTATATTTTTCAATAATTTCTTCATTTTTGACCGGACTTCCATCTTGCAACTTCCTTTCTTTTTCCAAAAGCTCTTCTCCCAACTTCAAAAAATTCTCAATCTCCGCAATCTCCATCCCAATCTGCATCAAATTGGTCTTCAAATGCTCCTCAATTTCCTCAAATGTTTTAACCTGTTTATTTTCCATACCGTTTAATTTTTTAGTATTTTTTTATAATATTAACTATCTACGTGTTTTAGATATTTGATTAAGAACATCGCCGAAAATTCTTCTTATTTCATTGAGATCGGCTTGTATACTTAGGAATGTGTTATCATCAATATTCTGCATAATAAAGTCGAAATCAATAAAAACGGAAAAATCCCTCTCGTTGTCTTTTTCTGTTTCAAGTTCGGGGTATTTAAAAAATGTATTTGCGCGATCTTCAAATGAAATTGGTGGTACACCCTGCTGATTATAAAAGAAAGGCAGAATTTTTAAAGAATAATATTGCCAAATAATCCCCTCCAATTTTTCACAAATGTCCTTAATTTCTGGATCTTTTTTGGATAAGTTTTTCAATATTGCGTGTAAGTTGTGTGATTTTGTTACACAAGAATTTCCCTTGTTACTTTGCAACTTTTCAAGTGTCTTCAATATTAATTCCAAAGAATGCTTTAAATTGTATACAATTGGAATTAAGATATATTTGTCGTTATTACTTTTTTGTTTGATTTGTAAATAATAATTTATACCCTGATCAGAAATTTTTAAATAAGAATCAACAAAAGTTATCCAACCTTTTATTTTTGATATATCTTTAAAATTACTTTCCGCACTCTTCATATTTCTTAAGGCTTCAAACATGGTAACGTCTCGCATATATTTTTTTAGCTTATGACTTACATGTATTTCCTTGCAAAGTTGCACTTGGGTACCTTTAAAGCATACCCGATTTTCAAATATCTTTCAAACACACACTATCGAAACAATTTAAGCAAGCACTATCACACTATCGAGTGTGATAGTGCTTGCCATTTTTGGTTTGTGCCGTCATTGTTTTTGGATATGATTGCTTGCTAGGATTAAGCGCTTCAATTTTTTGTAAATCGCTGGTTTTTCTTTGGCCTTATCTAACTTTTCGATAACAACTTGCATTTGGGCTCTTTGCTTCTTGTTGGCATTTGTCACGATGTTCTCCAACAAAATATCTGGCCAATAATAGGCGGGAAATTTCTTTTTAAGAGAGCTCCAATTTTCAAAATTTACATCAGCATTATCTTGTTTTGAAATTTTACCTTTAGTTCTCGCGATTGCTTTTTGATATCCATCCCCTGAAATTTGAAGCCATTCATGCACACGAGCGATGGTTGTTGCACTGACTTTCAAAGTTTCCTCTATTTCTTGATAAGTCAAATCTTTAATAAGCAGTTCTGCAATTTTAAGACGCTTGGCAATCATTTCCGATTCCCTATAGGAAAGTAGGTCGCGCAAAAGTTCCGCAGCCTCGTTAGGATCTTTGATTTCAGCAATTGCCAGACAAAGTTGGTACAAAATTTTGTCTATTTCTTTTTTGGATAATTTTGAATAATATTTTGCCATATTATTTTTTTGTTTATATATTTTCGGCAAGCACTATCACGCTATCGAGTATGATAGTGCTTGCCATTTTGTTGTTGATTGTTATTTGGTGCTGGCGCCGCATTTGCTTTCGGTGCGACCTTGGCTGAGCGCCTCTTCTGCGGTCTTAAAACAGACAAGGTTTTCAGGCTTGACGCGTTTGGCGTAGGAACAGGTTGGGAGGTAAAATTTGTCGGAATTTTTGCTGCCAACATAGGCACAAGACGAGGTGTTAGTTGTTGCGGCTCCTTGGACAGCTATTTGGGGTGTTGTGATGGTTTTAGTCGCGCTAGAGGCTTCTAAATTGCCCTGAGTTGCAGTTTGCTGCCCTTCTCGTGTGTCAGAAGGCTTCTCGATTACTAGGGGCTTTTGCTGCCATTTTTGACCTTGCAACACCCCAAATTCAAAGGAAATAGCGCTAATCAGGCAAAAACCGACAAAAAGTACAATTTTAGTCTCATTTTTTATAAAAAAGTCTTTTATTTTTGACATATAAGGAGGTTGATCCCGTCGCTCGTGAGCGACAGGATTGACATAATCATTATTTCTGTTAGAATAAATCCTGTAACACTGAGTGACAATAAGTTCTCTTTGGGCTCCCGCGCTGGGCGCATTTCATTGTCTACCTACCGGTAGGCAGGCCAAAATGAATCCAAACGAAATTTACTTGTCACATTTGAACCCCACATCCTTTCTAGCATTATATAATATTTATGGATATTGTGTAACTGCAAAAAATACTTGTGGAATTATTTTTTAAAAAATATAAATTAGTAAGTTTAATTTGAATTGTGAAGGCATTTTGCTTTTAACTTTTCACTTTCAACTTTTAACTTTTGTATGGCGCATCGTAAGGCCGGTGGGTCTACCCAACTCGGACGAGATTCGATCTCGAAAAGACTTGGTGTTAAGATCTTTGGAAATCAAAAAGTAAAAACTGGAAACATCATCGTTCGACAACGTGGAACAAAATATCACGCAGGAAAAAATGTGATGCGTTGCAATGACGACACATTGATGGCTCTCGTTGATGGAATTGTAAAATTCACTTCAAAGAAAGTTCGAAACTTTACAGGAGTGTTGGTAACTCGTCGTTATGTTGCAGTTGAAAAATCTGAAACACCGATTGAAATCAAACCTAAGAAAACTGGTGCTAAGAAAGCTGGAGCAAAACTTCGCGTTAATCTTAAGACCAATGAAGCTGGCAAGAAAAAAGGAGCTTGGAAAGTTGCAAGAAAACCAAATATGAGAAAGACAACAAGAAAGCATTTGGTTGCGAGAGAAACAAAGAAAGCAAAATAAGTATCTCGTATCTTGTATGTAGTATTTCGTATAAAATGCACGCACATAAAAAAGAAACCTCGCAGGAGGTTTCTTTTTTTATCGAGTTATTTTCGAGAGAAGATCATTTACTATAGATTCAACACCATGTATTGTGGGAACCCAATTGTCTTTGGTTGAAATTTCTTTTTTTATTTCTTTCACTGACATCCATTTGGCTTCCTGTACTTCTCCATCATTAAATTCAAGTGTCTCTACGGGCTTATCATAATTGTAATAATAGGCTTGAGTTATCTCTCTATTTTTCTGCGGATCACTATAATCTGCAAATCCATCGAATATTCTCCTAATTCCACTTATCATATTTTTTGACTCAGCTTTTATTCCTGCTTCTTCGAATAATTCCTTGGTCACTGTTTCTTCCAATGTGTGTCCAGATTCAACATGACCTCCAAAACGAGTTGTCCACTTATCAGGATTTTGTTGTTTATTTTTAGCTCTAAGATGAACAATGAATTCTAATTCATTGTTTGCAAAACGATAGCAATAGATATGCACCGTTCTGTGCCAAAGACCTTTTTCATGACAAACACTGCGGAGCTCTTTTTCTCCAGTAAGATTTCCTTTTTCATCGACAATATCAAGATATTCTTTGGACATATTAAAAGACTCAAAATCTAGATTCTCGTTTTCACGGGAATGACAAGAAATTTGCTTTATAAACTTTAAACTTTTGACTTTATAACTTTTTACTTCTTTCCGCTTCTTGTTTTGGATGCTTTTACAAATTCAAAGAAAAGTGGATGTGATTTGAGTGGAGAAGATTTGAACTCTGGGTGGAATTGTGCGCCGAGGAAAAATGGATGCTGAGATTTTGGAAGCTCGGCAATTTCCATCAATTTTCCATCTGGAGATTTTCCAGAGAAAACAAGTCCTGCTTTTTCAATTTGTTTGATATATTTTGGATTAACTTCCCAACGATGTCTGTGACGTTCGGAAATTTTTGTTTTTTTGTATCCATCATATGCAAGAGTGCCTTTTTCCAACACTGCATCATATGCGCCAAGTCTCATTGTTGCCCCATAGTTTCCATCTTCCAGATTCTTTTTTTGTTCAGGCATAATATCAATCACGGGATGTTTTGTGTCGCGGTTTATTTCAGTTGTATGCGCTTCTCCAAGACCAAGAACATTGCGAGCATATTCAATGACTTGAAGCTGCATTCCATAGCAAATTCCAAAATATGGAATTAAATTTTCTCGACAATATTTGATAGCTTTGATTTTTCCTTCAATTCCGCGTCCACCAAATCCCCCTGGAACCAGGATTCCGTCATACTCAGAAAGTTCTTCTATTTTTTCTGGATCCTTTTCGAAAATTTCAGAGTTTATCCAATCCATCTCTGTTTTCACGCCAACTTTATACCCAGCGTGTTTAATTGCTTCAATCACACTGATATATGCATCAGACAAAACAAAGTCTCCTGTGCCAAAATATTTTCCAACTATTCCAATCTTAACTTTACCATCAAGACCTTTTACGCGCTTGATTAAATCTTCCCACTCTTTCAAATCTGATTTTTTTGGTTTAAGTCGAAGTTTCTTAAGAATAATTTTGCTCAAGTTGTCACGTTCGAAATTAGTAATAACTTCATATACACTTTTGGCGTCAGGAGCACTGATCACACATTCTTCAGCCACAGAGCAGAAATTTGAAATCTTTTCTTTGCGCTTGGCATCCATCGGCATTTCAGAGCGAGCCACAATGATGTCTGGTTGAACACCAGCAGCGTTTACCGTTCGCACGGCGTGTTGTGTTGGTTTGGTTTTCATTTCTCCCACCATATTAGGACAAGGAACGTAACTTACCATCACGGAAAGCACATCTTCTGGATGCTTGATTTTCATCATACGAATGGCCTCCATAAACAGGATGTTTTCATATTCGCCGACAGTTCCACCAATTTCGATCAGTGTTATTTCAGATTTGTCCTTGTTTGACGCGTGCACGATGCGGTCGATAACTTCCAATGGAATGTGCGGCACAACCTGCACACACTTTCCGGCATATTCCAAATTGCGCTCACGATGAATCACTGATTCATACACGCGACCAGTTGTCATATAATTATCGCGAGAAAGTGTGATGTCCATAAAACGCTCATAATTTCCCATATCCTGATCAGTTTCATCGCCATCATCCAACACGAAAACTTCTCCATGCTCAGTTGGGTTCATTGTTCCGGCATCAACATTCACATACGGATCAATTTTAAGCGCTGTTACTTTGTATCCTCGAGCTTTCAAAATTGCACCGATTGAAGATGTTGTAATCCCCTTTCCCACACCGCTCATCACTCCCCCCATCACAAAGATGTATTTTCGATTTTCCATTTTGTTTTATCCCCTAATTAATTAAGATATTATGGATATGCAAAAAGTCGCTTAAATGCGACCCCTGTTTTATTGCTAAAAAGTCCAACCCCTTATTTTCTAGTATATACCTTTTTTTAAGCTTGTTCAACCATTAGGATTATTTCTGTTTTTATCCCAAAATCAAGGCTGATGATTACCTTTTTTTCACCTAAATCCTTAATATGATCAGCAGCAATAGCTTTTTCTGGAATATCAAAACCAGCCTTTTTGATTTCTTTGTTTATGTCCTTAGCAGTGATTGAACCAAAAAGTTTTCCATCTTTTGCCCGCGCCTTGATGACAAATTTCTTGCCTTCGATAGCTGTCGCTAATTTTGCAGCAGTTTGTTTTTCCAAGGCTGTCTGGAGCTTCTTCTTGTCCTCTTCTTGTTTAACACTCGCCAAACTTGCTGGCGTTGCTACTGTTGCCAATTTGCGAGCCAAAAGAAAATTGCGAGCATAACCGTCCGGAACATTTTTTATTTGTCCCTTTTTGCCAACATTTTTAACATCTTGTAAGAATATTACTTGCATATAGAGTAGTTCGTAAAGTTTTTAAATACAGCTAACTATCTAAGTATAACCATTCCTTATGGCAGGGTCAAATCACACATTTGATTTGTTTTTTGTGACGCATAAACATAAAAATAAACAGCGCCTGTGCGGCAAGAGTTTTCATCATTTCAACATCCTCAAGTTTCTGGTTTGGTATTTCTTTTTTTATTACAATATACGAAAAAATGTTATCGATTGCTTTAGGTGACGTTACCACAATAAAATCCTCCGATTCAAAATAATTTATTTCAACCTTACGATTTTTTAATGAAAAATCCAATTTATTTTTTGGGATACTTTTAATTTCTTTAAATATGGTAAAATCTATTGCGGAAACAAAACGCAGTGCAAATTGTTTTGATTTTCCAAAAAGTGCGATGGCATCCATAATAGATTCGTACAGCTCACTCTCATTTCTGTGTGTCAATTTAGAACTTTCAGGATATCCAAGAGCTATATTTTCTAAAATATCCAGTTTACGATTAATTTCTCCAATATATGAATAAGATTGTTGCAAATCTTTTTTCATTCGACTAGCTTGAATTTGAATGGTGCCTTTTTCAGCAACATTCTTTTTCATTTTTCTATCCAAAAACAAATACATTGCCATAGCGATGGAGCCAAGCAATAAAATCACAAATTCTTGAGTCTGAGTCACATCAAAAGTATAAAAGCCCTTTCGCACGAAGGTTGGAACAAAAACTATAAAGGTAAATATGGTCAGGTATATCCAATACATATCCCCGTTGCCTTTTAAAAGATGGTTAATTATTGTGGCATATTGCTTGATTTGTGTCAACCCCGTTAGAAATTTCAAAAATTTATTTTTAACCAATATTTAGGCTTTATTTTTCAATTCGCAATATCTTAAGAATACATACTTGTGAAATTTCTAACGGGGTCAATCAAATTTTTTTCTTCTCTATAAAAAATCATAAAAAATCCCGCCTTTTGAGCGGGATTTTTTCTATGATTTTTGGGAGTAAAGCTGGGTAATGTATTCTTTCAGTTCTCCATTTAAGTCTTCTCGATCTACAGCATACGCCATAATGGCTTTCAGATAATTCAATGGATCTCCAGTTGTAAGCCATTGTCCATCCTTAAGTTCTTTAGCTATAAATATTCCACCTTGCTGTACATATGTTTTAATTGCATCAACAATCCAAAGCTCATTACCTTTTCCAAGTGCAGTTTTTCTGAGTATATTTATAAAATCTTGATCCAAAATCATTCGTCCAAAATCAGCTAGGCATGATGGAGCTTCTTCGATTGATGGTTTTTCTATTATATCTTCAATTTCATTTGTACCTTCTCTAAGCTTCACAATTCCATAACGATTTACAACTTCAGGTAAAACTTCTTGCACGCCAATCATAAGATGACCATGTTTTTCATAATCTTCTATCATTTGTTTGGTAAAAGAAACTCTTGATTTAACCAAATCATCTCCCCAGACAAAAACAAAAGGCTCATTATCAACCAAGCTTGCCGCTGAAAGAACTGGTGTGCCATTGCCATAAGGACCTTTTTGACGAACATGAATGAAATTTGCCATTTCAGCTATACGTTCAATTTCATCAGCATAAGCAACTTTTCCATTTTTTCTTAAATCATCTTCCAATGCACTGCTATGATCAAAATGATCTTCCAGTGGTTTTTTATCCCAACGAGTAACAAAAATGATGTCTTCTATGCCAGCCTCAACCAATTCTTCAACTACTAATTGTATAATTGGTTTATCTACAATAGGCAGCATTTCTTTTGGCATAGATTTTGTCGCTGGCAAAAGACGTGTTCCACTACCCGCAACTGCAATAATAGCTTTTTTAATTTTTTGCATTTTTTTCGTGTCATTCCGAGCTTGAGCCGCAGTCCACGGTTTAGCGCGAAATGTTTCTATAGTAATAATTATAAATCAACTATTTTATTTTACTATCCTGGATTCCCGCCTCCGCGGGAATGACACAGGTTTTACTGTAAACGTTTTTTGCTGCGAATTTTCAATTCCTCGTTGAATTCTTTGATTGCTTCATCTAGAATTGGATGAAAATTTCTGCTGATTCCTTTTTCCTTAACAATAATACTTGCTTCCAAAAGAGAATCGGGAGTTCCAGCATCAAGCCACTGCCCATCAAACAATGTAACTTCCAATTGTTTTTTCTTGAGATATGCTTTGTTAACATCTGTTATTTCAATTTCTCCACGATCCGATGGTTTCATATTCTTAGCAATCTCAACACAATTGTTGTCATATAGATAAAGTCCGGTCACAGCGTAATCACTAATCCATTCAACTGGTTTTTCTACAATTTCAATCGCTTTATTGTTTTTGTTAAATTTCACAACCCCAAATCTTTCAGGGTCAGAAACTTTTTTGGCAAAGACGTGCCCTCCACCTCGGAAAGCTTTTATTTGTGAAGCGAAATCATCTTCAAAGATGTTATCTCCCAAAATAAGAGCCACGTTGTCCTCTCCAATATGATTTTCGCCAAGTGTCAGTGCTTCAGCAAGTCCTCGCGGCGAGGATTGCACTTCAAATGTAATATGAATCCCATGTTTTTTCAATAGCGATCCAAGTAGATTTAAAAATTGTCCAGAATGTTCTGGTGCCACAATAACCAAAATATCCTTAATACCAGCCTTAATCAAAGTGTTAAGTGGATAAAAAATCATTTGCCTGTCGTATACTGGCAAAAGTTGCTTGCTGGTGGTTGCTGTCATTGGAAAAAGCCTTGTCGCTGTTCCGCCAGCCAACACAATTCCCTTCATTTTTCGCTTTTTTGGTTTACATTGTTGATCCATCATAAATTTATCTGTCATTCCGGACTTGATCCGGAATCCCGAATTTTAACGCACCAACCTTTCTGCTTCGAGAGATCCTGAAACAAGTTCAGGATGACACCTTTAATTTTTTTATTACTAAACTTTTGGATATATTGGAAAACGTTTACAAAATTTTGTCACATCTTTTTTTATTTCCGCGAGAGTTTTTTTATCATTATGCGCTGTAATGATCGCATCAATCCACTCGACAATCATTTTAATCTCTTTTTCTTTCATCCCGCGAGAGGTTATTGCTTGCACGCCAACTCGAATTCCGCTTGGATCCATTGGGCTTCTTGGGTCATCCGGAATCATATTTTTGTTGACCGTAATTCCGGCCTCATCAAGTGCGCGCTCTGCTTCTTTTCCTGTAACTTCTTTGCTGCCCATCACATCAATAAGCACCATATGATAATCTGTACCGCCAAACATAATTTTATATCCACGCTTTGTTAATTCTTTTTCTAAAATCTTGGCATTCTTGATTACTTGTTTTGCATACACTTTAAACGCAGGTTTAAGCGCTTCTCCAAAAGCAATAGCTTTGGCTGCAATATTATTCATATGTGGTCCACCTTGAAAGCCTGGGAAAGCTGATTTATCAATCGCTTTGGCAAACTCGGCTTTGCACATAATCATTCCTCCGCGCGGTCCACGAAGTGTTTTGTGTGTGGTGGTGGTCACAATGTCAAAAAATGGCACAGGATTTTCGATTGCTTTTCCTGCAATAAGTCCGGCGATGTGCGCAATGTCAAACATTGAAATTGCACCAACCTTTTTTGCAATTGCCGCAAATTTTTTGTAATCGACTTGCCTTGTGTATGCAGAAAATCCAGCTAGAATTAATTTTGGCTTATGCTTAATGGCCATCTTTTCTAATTCCTTATAATCAATAAGCCCATCCTTACCTGTTTTATATCCAATAAAATTATAGATTTGTGCAGACAGTGTTAGTGGGTGTCCGTGTGTCAAATGTCCGCCGTGAGAGAGATCCATTCCGAGCACAGTGTCTCCTGGTTTTAAAATTGCGTTATATGCAATCATATTGGCAGGCGCTCCTGAATGAGGTTGCACATTGACGTGCTCAGCGCCAAAAAGTTTTTTTGCACGCTCAATTGCCAAAGATTCAATAACATCAGTGTATTGCTGTCCACCATAATATCGCTTTCCTGGATATCCTTCGGAATATTTGTTCGTGAAAACAGATCCCAATGCTTCAAGCACAGCCTTGGAAACATAATTTTCAGACGCAATCAATTCCATTCCCTCTTGTTGGCGCTTCATTTCGCCACTGATAGCATCAAAAACTTGTTTATCCTGTTTTTTTATTATTTCAAAAGCCATTTTTTTAAAATTATTTTATACTTTTTAAATATTCTCGCAGTGCTAATTTGTAACTTCGCAGTGGATTCAATTTTGTGTTAATCAAGGTTGAAACATATGGCCGAGCAGCGGGCCGAGGAAACTCATCTGAACTTACAGGCACCACCTTAGTCTTGATCTTAGCCATCTTATATAATTCTACAACTGCTTCGTACCAAGTGCAAGGACCCTCGTTGGCGACGTGATAAATTCCAAAAGGTTTTTCAGCCTCAATAATCTCCTTGGTTTTTTTGGCCAAGTCTGGCGCATATGTGAAAAGACTTGTTTCTTCGTCCACCACTTTAACCTCAGAATTTTTTCTGCCCGCTTCCAACATCACATCAAAAAAACTTTTCTTGCCAGTTTTCGCTTTGGCGGGTTTACCAAAAAGTTTTGAAAGTCTGATGATATAATATTTCTCGCCATTTTTTTCAACAGCATCTTCGCCCATCAATTTGCTTTTTCCATAATTCTGCAGCGGCTGCGCAATTGCATTTTCATCAAATCCAATTTGCGGAGCAAAATTTTCATGCAGCGAACAAGAACCGCAAGAACCACTACAACCAGCTGGTTCTGGAATATCAGGATAACCAGAAAAAACATAGTCCGTGGAATATTGAACCAGTGTCGCATCCAATTTTTTAGCAATTTTTGCAAGATATCCCGGAGCTTTGCCATTTAGCATTTTTGCTTTGGCAAATTCAGTTTTGTCTTTTTCACAAGCATCCACCGCGTTATATGCTGCAGCATTCAAAATTATGTTTGGCGCAAGTTTGGAAATTTTTTCTTTCACTTGATTTTCATCAGTGATATCAATTTGATCAAAATCCCAAGCCGTCACTTTGTAATCCAAATCTTTTTTAAAAACCTCAACCAATTCTTGTCCAAGCATACCGCGGGATCCTATTACTAGCACTTTATTTTTTATTGTTTTGTTATTCATGTATAAATTTATTTATAATTTATTATATCCAAATTTCCAATTCCCAATTAACAATTTCCAATAAATTTCCAATGTCTCAATTACAAATGTTTAAAAATTAAGATTTTATTTAAATTTCAAAATTATATGCTCAAAATATTTTCCAGATATTTTTTTGTCTCAAGCTGCTCTTCAAATGAATTTTCCAATTCCAGGCTGATATAGTATGGCAAATATTGCCGATATTGTCCAATATAGTCAAATTCATCCAAGCTAAGAAAATAGTGTCGCCACGCATTAAGAAAAACACGTTTTATAATGTTTTTCAACTTGCGTTTGGGGGAAATATGACAGCAACCGATCTTAAGTGTATTCAATAATTCTATTGTTTGCGCATGAGTTTTTGGTGCAATTTTTTCTACCCTATTTAAATGTTCAGTGTCCAAACAAATTCCTGCAAATCTTTTCAAATTTTCAACCTCAAATTCACAAAACATATTTTCCACATAAATTTCTCCTGCGTATTGTTCCAGCCGGGCATTAAGTTTTATGTTTGGATGAATATTGAAATATTGAGTTTTGTATTTATTTTTAAACAGCTCGACTTCCCAGAATTCCATGTCCTGATGTCTCAAGTGCACGTGCGGGATTTCCAAACCTTCAATATCCTCCAGTAATCGATACAATTCTTTGCGATCATTAATTTTAAGAAATGTCGGAAAAAGCGCGATCTTTTTGATTCCGAATTTTTTCATTTCTTCCACTTTTCCTAGCCAATCAGACTTGGGCGTGGTAGTAAGTCCTAACAAAATTTCATGATTGCTCCCCATTATTTCTTGTATTGCTTTTGATAATATTTTTCATACTCTCCGCTTTTGATGTTTTTCCACCAAGATTCGTTTGCTTGAAACCAAGCTACTGTTTTTTCGATTCCCTCTTCAAAAGTTATTTGCGGCTGCCAGCCAAGTTCGTTTTTAATTTTATCAAAGTTTATTGCATAACGTTTGTCATGTCCTTTCCTGTCCTCAACATATTCAATCCAGCTTTCATCACGGCAAAGAAGTCCCAAAATAGTTTTAACAATTTCAATATTTGTTTTTTCACCATTACCGCCAACACAATAAGTTTCTCCAATCTTACCCTTGTGAATAATCGTATCAATTGCTCTGCAATGATCTTCGACGTGAAGCCAATCGCGAACCTGCAAGCCATCCCCATAAACAGGAATTTTTTTGCCCTCCATTAAATTTGTAATTACCAGAGGAATCAATTTTTCAGGAAAATGATACGGGCCGTAATTATTGGAGCAATTAGAAATCGTGACTGGAAGATTATGAGTGTGATAATATGCCCTCACCAAGTGATCTGAACCAGCTTTAGAGGCTGAATATGGCGATCTGGGATCATACGGCGTAGTTTCACTAAAAGGTGCGTCTTGAGCCCCCAGGGACCCAAAAACCTCATCTGTGGAAACGTGATGGAAGCGCAAATTCCCTGCCTTTTTGGCAGCTTCGAGTAAGGTATGCGTTCCTATCACATTTGTGCGCACAAAGGCCGCTGAGTCCAAAATAGAGCGGTCTACGTGCGATTCTGCAGCAAAATGCACGATAATATCAACCTCCTTGGCCAATTTATCCACCAAATCAGCATCGCAAATATCCCCCTTCACAAATTTGTGGCGAGGATTGCCTTCCAATTCCTTCAAATTTTCCAAGTTGCCAGCATATGTCAGCGCATCCAAATTAACAACCTCATAATCAGGATACGTCTTGAGAATGTAATGGACAAAATTGCTGCCAATAAAACCAGCACCACCTGTAACTAATAGCTTCATGAATCATGTAGCATATAGCATTTAACATGTAGCATTTGAAATACAAAGAAATCCTAACGCATTTTTGTTATATGTTATATGTTGTATGTTATATGTTTTTTAAAATGGGGAAACAAAATTTTTAAACTCCTGTGCTTTTGCATCTTTGTCTGACAAGATTGGATTTTCTATCGGCCAAAATATTTTTAAATCCTGATCATTCCAGATAATTGCACCTTCAGCAGATGGAGTGTATTCATTGTCGCATTTGTATTGAAATTCAGTGTCATCAACCAATGTGCAAAATCCGTGCGCAAAACCACGTGGCACAAAAAGCTGATAAAAATTATTATCAGTGAGTTCAAAACCTTCCCATTGTCCAAAAGTTGGCGAATCCTTGCGCAAATCGACAATCACATCGTACACAGCACCTTTTGTCACGCGCACCAATTTGGCTTGCGTGTAAGGAGGATTTTGGAAATGAAGGCCACGCAAAACTCCCTTAGTGACTGATTTGGAATGACAATCCAACACAAAATCAGCTTCAATGCCAAGATCCTTCAATCTTTTCTTTGAATACGATTCCATAAAAAATCCTCTCTCATCATCAAAAACCTTTGGCTTTATCAAATATGCCCCTTCAAATTTTGTTTTTTCAATTTCCATTTACCCCGTTAAATAAGATTTGAACTTTTCAAAAAAATACAAAGCTTATTTATTAAATTACGTATTATTATTTACCCCGCCAAATATACTAGCTGTTCAAATCTTGTATTTAACTGGGGTATCTCCAACCCCTTAATCATAATATATTTTAAAGAAAAGAAAAAGGGCAGCCATTTGGCAACCCCTTTGTGTGCTTAAATTTTGCAACATTTTTACTATTCTTCATAAATCTTAAGGCTGACATGTATGCCCAATATTAAACAGATATCAGCTATCTTTTTTGCAGAGCCAAGTCCATCTTTGTGATAAATTTCAATTTCATTCATCTCCAAACAGTTACTTTTAACAAAGCCCATTACTGTAAAACCACCTACGGCCGAAATAACTTGGCAAACTCTTTCGAGTAAAGACTCATTTGCAAACGTTATCTGCGTTATCGTCATAATCATTACCCCCCCTTGTTTGATTGTTTGTGACTATTTTAAGTCACTAAGAACTAGGTCACTATTCATAACTCTTGAAAATTCCTCTGTTGTTCCATCCTCCTTTATAAGATGAAAAACTATTGGCACATCATTTAATCCTGCTTGTTTTTGAATCTTTAAATTGTAATCGTTTTTTATTTCTTGTGGCATTGCATAATTTATCTCAACGGTTTTTGAAGTTCCAATTGGCACTCGCACAATTGCTCCAAAATATTTTTTGCCAAATTCGCTGCCAAATTTTGTATCATCAAAATTTTTCTGATCAATCAGCTCAGAATTTTCTGGAACATATACCCGCAAGTAATCTCTATAATCTCTGGTCATCCAATCTTTCTGCTTGGCAGTATGCTCGTATGTTATTTTTAATTTTGCAACAGGCAATTGCTTGGAAAGATCAACTGTATAATCAATTGATCGTTTCACGTAATAATCACTCTTAAACGCACCGATGTTTGCATCAACTGTCATTAAATAATCCTTGCTCCAATTTTGATCAACTTCGCCAGCCCAATTGGCAGCCTTGATTTCTTTTTGCAATTTTTCATTTTCAAAATTAAGCTGGATGTCTTTTTTGTTCAAATCAGCCAAAAGAATTTTCGCCAATTCAATTTTTTGCGAAAGATTAAAAGAAAAGACTCTTTTTTCAATTTCTTTGGCCAAATCAGACATTACCAATTTTCTCTCATCCCGATCAATCCCCTGCTCCTCGAAAGCTTTTTCCACTTGATACTCCAATGATAAAATTGCATTGTCACTGTTATATGTCCCAGGATATCCCTCGACGGATATTGGACCTGTTATTTTCAAAATGGAAGACAAGACATTTGCCGTAATTCCAATCACTCCATCAAGCTTTTCCTCTCCTCCTCCCAGCTGATAAAATTCTTCAGTTTTCTTGGCGTTTATTGCAAAATCAGGAGAAAAATTGGAGTCTCGCAGTTTCCAAAAATCAGCCACACCCATTTCCCTAAGTGGATATGGCGGAATCATTGTGTTGGGAATTTTGACATCAAAATTAGAAAGATCGTGAGTTTCCAAAGAAATAATTTTTCCATTTTTTAATTTCACAATTCCAAATGCGCCGATAAAACCACCACCCGGCCGGATCTCCATATTGTTTTGAAACAGTACCAATAGATTTTTTTCTTTGTCATCACTTTTAAGCAAAAAATCTCCAACTTTTGTTAGAGCTCGATATTCCTTTTTTTGAGAATTATTTATTGGCAAAAAAGACAAAACGTTTTCCACGCTCGAAGCCATCCCCCTGTTTTGAGTATTCCAATAAAAATACCAACCTAGCAAAAAAAGACCAGAGACACTCCAGAAAATAACCCAGAATTTTAAGGAGTATTTTTTCATATCATGAATCATGGAACATAGAGCATGGAGCAAAAATACATGCGCATTCCAATGTTTCATGTTATATGCTCTATGATTTATATTTTCCCTTTCAAGAGTTCGTTCAAGCGCTTCTTTAACTCTTCGGGAGTTGGTTCTCTTGTTTCGCTAGCAATTGAATCCCGCTCACTTTCTACTGATTGTGATGGTGAAGATTCTGTTGGCGCTTCATTTTGAATGAAAAATGAATCGTCAGCGACTGGAAGATTGGCTGGCGCACTAGATTCAACTTTGTGACTGACGGGCATTTCGGGAAAATTAGGATATTTGTCCGGTTCAAGACTTTTGGTTATTTTTTTCATTTCTTGAAACTTTTTCGCATATTTCAAATTTCCAAACTCTTCTTTTTTTTCTTGTTCAAAATCAAATGCTTGCTCAGCTTGCTGGTTTTTATAAAGATTATTAAGCATTTCCAATTCTTCTTCAACGGGAATGTTTGGATTTTTTTTGAATTCAAAAAATGAACCCATTTTCAAAAACTCAGGTTTTTTAATTGAAAACTTTTTACTTTCAAAAACCAAATATTGCAAAAGACCAGAAATTGAGAAGCCAGCAATAATACTGAAGATAAGAAGCCAAAACCAATTTGAAATATAAACTCTAGTAATTGGACCATCCACAATTCTCAAATCAACATCCTTCTTTATATTATAATAAAAAGCTGAAGTATCAAAAAGTGTGCGGGCAGTCTTGATTGCAAGTTGCTCAGAATCAGTTTTATGAGAGGTTGTGATTGCAATCTTAACAACAGAAGCATCAAAACTAGCTCGCTCAACTGTTAGCATCTCATTCCATTTGTCTTTTCTTTTTTGTGGAGAAAGTCCCTCAGTGACATCTCGCATATCGGAATTGTTTTTGAGCATCCTATCATAAAAAGCCAATGTTTTTGGAAGCTCTGAAATATTACTAACAATCTGAGCTTGCTGTTTGGCAGCAACCTGGGATTTGGCGCTTATCAAAATTGAAATTTCACTTTGATATGTTTTAAACGAATCAATCAGCAGCAAGAAAAAAACAGCGGAAAGGATTATTCCCACCACAAACACTCGCGACGATAAGCCTACGCGATTGGCTAATTTTTTTTCAATAAGTTTTTCCATTTCCATATATTTTTTTCTAAAATTATTTCCTTTTCAACAACTGCCTTACTGTTTAATACTGCTTTTTTCTCCAAATATTTTTGTGCACGTTTTTTTGATCGCTCACTCATCGCAGAAACTTCTTCGCTGCGACTGAGCAAATATGCCAAGCGGTCACGAAGATTCAAAACTGATTTTGCTTTAAAGAAAAAACCGTTACTACCGACAACCTTAACGTTCTCCTTTGCGTCACTTACCAGTGAAGCAAGTCCATATCCCATTGCTTCCATCAAAGTATCTTGCGACAAAACTATTTCAGCGGGCTGCACATAAAGATATGCTGATGAAAACAATTGTTTGATCGTGCTTTTCTTTCGAGCACAGAAAAAGATTATGTTGTCCCTTCTTTCGCTAATCGTTTTCAAATATTTCACATAATCCTCATCATCAACTTCATCCCCATTTGCTGCAATTGCCAATTTGAAATTGTTGGGTGTCTTTGCTGTGTCTTCCAACTGCTTGAAAGCCTCAATCAAATAATGAGCACCTTCGCGCTTGGTCAAGCTTCCAACAAACAACAAATATCTCTTGCTACGCAATCCCAACTCGGAGATATTATGTTTTGGTCCAATATTTTTTTCTTTTGCAATCATATTTAAATTCAAAATATCAAAATAGTTGACTTGTTAGTTTATCAAATATTGCATAATTTGTCAAGGCCATAAAATCAACAAAAACTGCACCAATAAACCACATTGTGTCATCCTGAACTTGTTTCAGGATCTAGAAAAGCCGCTAAGCCTAGTGAGATGCTGAAACAAGTTCAGCATGACAAGAGTTAATTTTGACAAACAAAAAGACCACATACTCCAAGATTGGAATAGTGGCCGACATTGCTTTATACGTTCACCTTTTCTCTGCCATCAGAGTGAAAGGGTTGTTTTCAAATTTGGGTCACTGCTTGTAAGATTTACAGCAGGTCTGCTACACAATATTATCTGCCCACAAGGGTGGCCCAGAGTAATATTCGGATCTCTAAGGAGAAAATCCGTACTTCTTTGTTATCTGCTAGGAGCAAGATAACTGGAATCTCAAGGGAGCATTCCATCATATATACAACAAAACGAGTTGTGGGAGCCTGGATTTGTTAAAATTCCAGGCTCCCGATATGTTTTTATACTTCCACAACCTCGCCAATAGCTATGGCGTTGTCTATGACCGCTTTTAGTAAAGCAGAGCATTTCAGGCTGGGATCAAAGTATATGTTAAGCATCTGAGCATTTGTCGCCGTAAGATGCCTGAGAGATTTTGCGGGAGTCCGCGGATATTCTGACGGACTATCATAATCATCTTCATCGAAATCTTTGACGAGTTTCAATGTGCGAACCTTACCGTCGATTATGACCGGGTTGATTTGATAGTTTTTTCCATGAATATCCTTTAGGACGAACGGTCTCTGCAGTTCGTTGATACTAGCAGTTTCGGCCGGTACCACTTTAATGATTTCCTCTTTGGAAGATTGAATCGCCGCAAGGATTTCATCTTTGGCGCTGCCGATTGTAGCATTAACACTTGTAACTTCAGTTTTTACTTCTTCAGTCACTGTATTAAGGCGGTTCACGGCCGGCTCAACTGCCTCGCGAACCTGACCCTTTGTGCGGGCCAGTATCACGAGTACTGCAACAATGATCAGGGCTGCGAGGCCCAAGCCAACTGCTAGTAAGCTATTTTCAACCTGCTCACCAGCTTTGTGGAATTCGCCAGAGACATATGGAATAATCTTGGCATTATCCTCGCGGGAGGCATCAATTTTACCATTGGAGCTTTTCACTTCTCCAAGTAAGCTTCTGTCTGTTTCCACGCTGTCCCTTAATGCGGTAGCGTAATTATTGACTGCATCATCATGTGCCAGCTTGGCTGCCTTGCTTTCATCAGCCATTTTCTTTGCCTCTTTTTTTATCTCCCTGGCTTCATTCACGAGCTGATTTATAACTCGCTGGTCGATGCCGGTTGAGGGAACAGGATTCTGTGGCGGGTTAAGCTTTGCATCGTTGTTTGAACCAAGATCAGCATAAGAAATCGCTGATATGCTTAAAACAAGAAACATAACTATAGAGAATATCTTTTTCATGGAAAACCCCTTTCATTTGAGGAAATATTTTGTAGGCGGGCTTCTTTTTATCGAGAAGCCCGCCGAGTTATCAGTTAAGAACCAGGTCCGTGGAGTAATTCTCCATGTTGTGACGAAGATTCAGCATTTTATTCCCTTCGTCTTTTGTAACTGGTCTCCACTCATACTTCCCAGTCTTTTTGTTTACGTGCCGTACCTTTTCAGGTACTTTCCAATAACCAGCTGTCGAACCATCCCTAGCAAAAAATGCACTAGCCAGATAATAATCGACGTCGCTTATTAGCTTCTCAGAATCGCCGAACTTGGAAATGTCGCGGCCTTTGATGTAATTCAGTTCGGCCATATAGCCGTGCTGGATTGCATCATTGAGATATTTCACTTCTCGCTTGCCTCCACACACCCACTCGCTGATATTAGCTTTCATAGCCTTCAGCTGCAGATCCAGATTATTGTGGCTGTAAGGTTTGCAGTCGAAAAGCTTAGCATCAATATCCGCAATAAGCTTGAGATATATTGACTGGTCACATACAGAAGGTTGTGGTGCAGGCTCCGGTTGTAAAACCGGAGGTGCAGGAGGCGGCTGAGATGCGGGAGGTTGATATGTGGCATAGGTTTTAATGATGTTAGCATGCCCATCATTGAGACAGGCATACTTTATCTTATCAACCTTGTCCAAGCGTGTAGTGCTCTTACCAATTCCAAATCCTGTAGCACCGCCTACGCCAGTATTGCTACCGGCAACATTCACAATCGAGGCACTCAGGTTGAGTGACTGCGAAGATGTTACTTGGTTTTTGTCCTGCGAAACCAAGATTGCAACCCTGTTGGAATTTTTTTCTATCCGGCAAGATTTGTAGGCCTCAGCGACAAACGCTTCGACCGACCAGTTTTCCTTGCCAACCACTTCGCCTCTGCCGACAACAACGTCGTCGTCATTAGCATCATCAAGTGGCCAATAATTGGTGCACATCATCATGTCTCCCTCGCTTTTAGGGAGACTTGGTCCCATTGGAGTAAATTGAACTCTTCCACCCCAATTTGTGAACCAGAGGTCTGAGAAATGAAACCCAAAGGCCATCTCATCAACCTGGTTCTTGAAGGAAAGTTTCCGGTAAATCTTGGGACAAAAGATATCCCATTGCGTACCATCAACCGTTACACCTGGAGTAATGTAGCCATTAAATCCCGGTGTACCTGGAAACTGCAGTCTGTCATTAACTACCGCAGTACCAGTGCCATTGCCAGAATCTTTCATACTGGCGTCACCACCTTTTCCACCTTCACCGCCAGCCGTATCAACATTGACTTTAACATCATTACGGGAATTGCCGCTGCTATCTATAATAGCAGTTCCGCCAGTGCCAATACCTGTTCCGCCACCAGCAGTTGCAGTAACACCTGTTACTGTTGCTGTAGCATTGGGATTAGCAGTGACAGCTTGTGATCCAGTAAAGCCATTGCTGTTGTCAATAATGACATCATCAGCGGCAACCGCGACGCCCGCGGTGAGCACAACCAACATCATTGCCAGAAACATCATTCTTGAAGTTTTCATTCTCTTCTCCTTTTTTCCATAAAAGTGTGAGTTTCGCGAAATTGCGATATAAAAATCCTATTAACTTGTCAAAACAACTGACATTTATTATTTAACGGACCTCATTTCTGGAATACTTCCCTAATGAGATGAGTTCCGATTCAAAAATAGATGCTTTTTCTAGAACTATACAGTCTAGCAGAAAATAGCACTCTTGTCAAGTCTAAAAGTGCATAATTTTTTTAGATAGCAAAAACCCGCTCAAGTAAGCGGATTTTTGCTATATGCTATATGCTTACCCCGTTAAATTTTGGTACTCCAAAATATTTAACTGGGGCTATATGTTCTATGATTTAATAAGTTCAGCCTTAACAATGAGTCTTTTGAAGTTTGTGCCAAGTGGCCAACAAGTAGACAGGGTCAGCACTGGAGCATCAGGATTGGCGAATATTTTTTCATCATCGGGAGCAGTAACAAATTTTTCACTTATCTTATATTTGTAAAAAATAATCTTACCGTTTTGTTGAATGGTTTTTATATTAACAATATCCCCCACTTCCAAATCATTAAGGTTTTTAAAGATATAATTGAAATCACCTTTGGCCCAGACATAGTTGCTAGAATGTCCTGAGATTATCACATTGCCTTTTTCTCCTGGAGCTGCTGATTTTGGAAAATGAGAAAGACCGCTTTCCAAATCTTTGAGAGCTTTTTTTGCATCTTCGCTTTGTGACCAAATCATTGGAGCATCAACTCCTATTTTTTCAATCTTTACATATACCAAAGGTTTGGCATCTCCAGGGGCGTCGGGATCATATCCATTAACAATTTCTTGCTTGTCAGAAAATTTGTCGCCGTCACTGTCAATATTATTAGGATTTGTTCCGTGAATATATTCTTGATAGTTAAGCAATCCATCGCCGTCAGAATCATTGTCATACACATCCTTGCTAACAATATTGTTTGCTTTTGCCCAAGCTGCAAATTCTTCCAGATTGATTCCATCAGTTCCTGTTCTTTTTATTAGATTTTCATCTTTTTGTAAATCAATAACAGGCACTGGTTTCGGCGTTGTTTTCACAACAGGTCTAAAATCAAGCAGGTTTACCACATAAAATCCCAATGCAAACAATGCCAAAAAAAGGATGCTTAACGCAGCAACCTTTTTTAATTGAAATTTTGTTTTGTCAGATATATTAAACATCGAAATATTTTTATGACGTTCATTCAATTTAAGTGATGGACACTTGATGCTTATATTCACATCAAGTGTCTACACGCAAACTGCTCGAAAATTATCTTATTTGAGTTGCATATTTTTTTACACCAAATGCGGTAGCAAACAATGAAAGAATCGCGATTGCAATTAAGCCAACTGTTCCACTTCCACTCGCTGGCAATTTTTTGAAGGCAATTTCTCTACCATTTTTATCATAGCGATGAGATCGTCCGTGTTTATCTTTTTTTGTATAACTTCCATCTTTATCTATAACTATTTTTGAATCTGAATCAAATTCTCCACTTTGGCTAACAGAGGTATTACCAGAGGCAGTTGCAGTACTTGTTCCTGCATTTGCAGTTGATGTTCCACCTGTTGAAGATGAAGTTCCGCCAGTTGCAGCTGTTGTTCCACCTGTTGTTCCACTTGCTGCAATTATAGTTCCTGTTGTTCCATTCGTGCCAGCACCACCAGTAGAGGCGCTAACATATCCGCTTGAATTTCCACTGTTTAAAACAATAGCGTTTCCACCAGTAGCATATGCACTACCGCCGGTTGCTGAAGCGCTAACATCAGAAACAGATGCTGTAGCTGTTGGATTAGCAGTAACAGTTTGAGTTCCACTGAAACTGTTACTATTTTTGATAGTAATGTCAGCTGATACCAAATTAACCGCAAACACAGTTGCGCTTAGTACTATTGCTAGTACTGCAATTTTTTTCATCATACGTTTATAAATTTGATTAATTAATAACTTATTTACTGGGACTTATTAGCCTAGCATAAATTCAATTTTCTGTCAATAGGGCTAATTTCAGAAGAAATAAGCATCATACTTTATCATACAATCAAAATGCACCAATATTTTCTTTTATAAAATATAGCAGCGCAGCATTTTGGAGAATAAGCAGCGGGATTCCAAGCAAGAAATACCACTTTTGAGTTTTGTGATGAAAAACAAACATCCCAGCATACACCCCGACACTGCCAAAAGCCGTTGCTATGAAAAATAGCATTCCTTCTGAAATTCTTTCTGCTGAAGCTTTTTTTGATTTGCGTTTATCCAAAAACATAATCAAAAACGCCAGCACATTCACTGCCAGAAAAAATATTAACACGCTTGCAAGTGCTTTATCCATATACTAATCATACACTTTCTATTGAAAAGACACAAAAAAAGAAGGTTTTATCCTTCCTTTTTGGTTTGTTTGTAATGATTGTATACTTACAATTCCACGGAAATTTTTATTTCCTTGCTGTCACGTTCAACAAGTAATTCTATTTTGTCCCCTTTTTTATATTGATTAACCAAGTTTGAAAGTGGGTTGTCCAAATTAATACTCTGATCATTCACGGCCAAAACAATGTCATTGATTCTTAGCCCTGCTTTTTCAGCTGGAGAAAGTGCAATTATTGCAAGACCTTGTTTGCCTGAAGGAGAAAAGATGAGCGCTCCACGATCACGATTCAAATTATGCGCGATGGCATATTCTTTCGTGATCGAAACATAATACGCTCCCAAAAATGGACGTTTTTCAAGTTCACCGGAAAGTGCCAAGCTCAAAGCCTTTTGAGCTATGTTAGAAGGAATTTGAAAATATTGATTTTGCCCATCAACAACAATAGCGCCGCTGATTCCAACCAAGTCGCCACTATAACCAATAACAGGTCCACCAATATATCCTTTTTGATTGTTGAAATCGCTTTCAAGAACACCCTCGAGCTTTTCAGAGGAAGAAACTGTTTTTCCTGCCAAGTTATAAGTCTTGGCGAGATTACTAAGCAAACCAGAAGCATAACGATTTTGATATTCGCCGAAAGAATTTCCGATTGCTACTAATTTTTTTCCCGGATAAACCTTGCTTGAATCGCCAAAAGAAATCGCTGTCAAATTCGAAGCTTCAATCTTAAGAAATGCCAAGTCAGAAAATTCATCAATTCCCAACAATTTAGCGTCATAATTGGCACCGTTAAAAAGAAGCACTTTGTAAGCAGCATTTTTTTCAATGATTGCAGATCGATAAGTTGCAATCAAGCCATCGCTGGTAACAATAATTCCTGTTCCGCTTTGATCAGTGTTTGTTGTTAGTTTTGTTATTACATCTTTTTGAGAGCCAAGTGAGATAATGTTAACCACAGCGTTTGAGGCCTGCGATGCAACTTCATTAATAGAGTCATCTTCCTTGATTGTCACTTGTTCTGTTTTGTTTATAACTGTGACATTCTCAGCAGAATGTTTAAGAAAATTTATGCCAGATAAATATTTATTTGTACGAATAAAAGGCAGTACTTGCTGATCAAAATACACACCACCAATTCCACCAACACTAAAAATTATAAACAACACCGCGCTTATTTTTGCAACACTTTTTACTATATCTGATTTTTTACTCATTATATATATTCTAGCTTTTATTAAAAAATTTAAACATTTTTACAAGACAGGCAGCCAACGTGTGCTGGAAAGAACCAATGCCATCAACACTCCAAAGAAAAACATATTTGTGATAACGCGTTTTTTTGAGAGTGTGTTTAAAAAATGACATTGAACAAGGTCCCAGAACACATAGTAGAAAATAAGACTAATAACGCCTGTTGTCAAGTATCCAAAAGGCCAAAAATTCAAAACCCAAACAATTTCAGCCATCACAAAGCCCAAAACAAGGCTATAGTTAAGCACATTTTTTTTATTATCATTAATAAGCCAGAAATATTGAAAGCTTACCAAAACGGTTATAGCCATAAGCATTGTCATTAAAATCCAAAGTGAAATTGCAAAGTTTAAATATATTCCATATGCCGTTGCATTAAAAAGAAAGATTGTCGCCACGCTTCCTGCAGCGATTATTCCCCTGGCGGTTTGATCTTTTTCGTAGCTGCGCAAGCGATACAATGCGATATGCAAAAAATAATATGCAAAAGCACTGAGCAAAATAAGCAATTGTTCTTGCTTGATGGATTGCACAAAATACAAAAGACCAAGTGTTGAAACAACAAGCAGCAGCGGAATTGGCGTCATGCTGATTCGCTGAGAAACACGCTTGGTAATTTGATAAAAGTATACAAACAATAGCAAAAAAGCGAGAACTGCAAGCCAAATACCACCACCAGTGCCAGAAACATCAGCGAGTCTAGAACTGATTACGTCGCCAGCAATGAATTCCAAAATAAAGAAGAAGACCAAACTATACAAAAAGATATGAAAATGAAAAAACATATAATGAATTTGCGCAAAAATTTTAAAAAAATCAGAGAGAATCTATCCTATTTTTAAAACCTTTCTCCCCTACTACTGATTTTCGCATTTTGTGGCAAATATGTCAAAAAAGGCATATAAAAAAAGCCCCTACTCGCTTTTGACGAGAGGGGCAAATTACATTAGATGGCGCGTTGGCCTTATCTGTTAAACATACTTACGAGCATTCTGAAACATTTGCAGCCATGGAGAGGCCTGCAAGTTTTTCTTCCAGTCTTCAGGCATCCAGGATCTACATTGTTTCAGCAAGAATGCCCTAGTTGGATGTGGCATCATGACAAGATGTCTGCCATCAGGCGAACAAAGTGCAGCAATGCCATTTGGAGATCCATTCGGATTATAAGGATAGTGCTCCGTTGGATTTCCAGCAGGATCAATATAGCGCACAGGAGCAAGATTGTTCTCCAAAACATAATTGAGAACTTCCTGGTTTGGAAAATAAAATCTACCTTCACCATGTGCGGAAGGAACTACAAGCCTGGAGCACTCCATACCAGAAAGCATTACCGAGGGACTTTTTTGAATTTCAACCATCGGCCAGCGATGTTCAAATCTGCCGGAGATGTTATGCACCATGCGTGGCTGATAATCTTCCTGAAAGACATCTCCAAGAATCCAGTTCAGCAAAGTTCCGAACTGGCAGCCATTACATTCCCAGAAGGAAAACCTGTTCGGAGAATTACGGAATTTTTCAAACATTTCCAGCAACTTTTCATCAAACAGTACTGAAGCTGCCCAGCCCTTGGCACTGCCAAAAACATCTGCGTCTGCAAAACCTCCAGAAGGTGCTAGCCCGTGAAATCCATCTAGCGTCACTGCCCCAGATTTCAAATCAAACATGTTCACATCTTGAGTTGCAAACCCAGCCAGGTGGAACGCTGCAGCCATCTCACGATCACTGTTGGTTCCATGTGCTCGAAGTATTGCAACTTTTGGTCTCGCCTGGCCAAGCATCAGAATTTCAGGAAGTGTCGGTTTGGGTTCGAAAGAAAGGATACATTTTGGAGTTTCTTTGTTTTCATATGAAGCGAACTCCTGCTCGGCGCATTCAGGATTGGGCATCTGAAGTTTTTCGATTTCATATGATGTCCTTTCCCATGTTTGCCGCATGGCACCGATTGACTTGTTGAATATTATTTCATCACCTTCGCATATTGTCATGCGCGGATTTTCCCAGGTTGATGCAATAATTCCATGAGGTACTCCGTAAAAATTGAGAACTCCTGAAATTTCAGCAACTTGTTCAATTGCGCATTCAATTACAACACCTGCTTCCTGGTTAAAGAGAGTTTCGATTGCACTGCGGTCTTTTCTTTTTTCGAGCGTAACGAGCATACCGCAATTTTTTGCCATGGCCATTTCCGCCAATGTGACAATGAGGCCGCCGTCACCGACGCGGTCATGATATGCCAGCATTAAGTCTTTTTCATGCAGCTCCAGAATTGCAAACAACGTGTTAAGGAACAATTCAGAATTATCCACATCTGGACATTCATCTCCAATTTGTCCACCCAGAGCTTGTGCCAGTGCGCTGCCACCCAGACGACATTTGCCTTTCGCTGGATCAAGCAAAATAAGCACGCTTTTCCCAGGACGTTTAATGTCTGGCGTCACAACTTTTTTGACATCGTCAACAGTGCAATAAGCAGAAAGAATAAGTGTAGCCGGAGCTTTGACAAAAACATTTTCAATCATCTCCGCCATTGTCAGGCTATCTTTTCCGCCGTCAGGTTTGATTTTGAAAAAAATCGAAAGATCACGAAGTGAAACAATTGCATCATGAATCACCACGCCTTCACCTGGCAACTTTGCAGCAGCCATCCAGTTTGCACGATATGTGATGTCGTGAACTGAAGTCACTTGAGCTGCGAAAATATTCAGTAGGGCTTCGGCGATGATCATGCGTGCTCCTGCCTCAGGACTAATCAGTATTGTCAAAGGTGCTTCTCCAAGTCCTTCAGCGGCGCCGCAATTCTCCAAATAGCTTATTGCAGAAACAGCCACATCAGAAACGGGAATTTGCATTGGGCCACAACATTGCTGCTGTGCAACCAAGCCACCAACACTTTGATCTCCCTTATGCACCAGAAAACCCTTGGAGCAAACTGAGAGTTGTTGGCAGACCATTTCAAAAGCCTGCTCAACCGTCAGATCTTCCGGAATTTCCAAAGGCTTAAGTCTATGATCAACCCGCACCAATTCATATTCTTCCTGTGGCAAATCAATCATAAACTTTTCCAGGTTGAGATTTACTGGGGTCGTGCCTTCATCTTCATCAAAGAAAACAATGCGTCCGTCACCAGTGATCTCACCCAAATCTTCACAATGCACACCTTCTCGCAAACAAATCCTCTTAAACATCTCAAAACGCTCAGGATAAATCAAATATGCCATGCGCTCTTGATATTCGCAGCCGATGATTTCCAGGACTGACATTGTCTTGTCAGCGACTCTAATATTGCGAATATCAATGCGTCCACCAGACTGCCCAACAATTTCCAAAAGAACATTGCCAGGGCCACCTGCACCTTGGTCATGCACAACTGCAATTGGATTATCTTTATTCATCTCTGTGCAGGCTCTCGTCACACGATGAACTCCATTTTGCATTTCCGGATCGCCACGTTGCACACCATCAAAATCAAGTGCGTGATCTTCAGCGCTAGTGCTAAGCACGCTTGAACGAGCTCCACCTCCCTTGCCAATGCGAAAAGCTGGACCGCCAATTTGAACGATTTTCATGCCAATTTTCGGCTCATCTTTTTCCAGATGAATATCCTTAATTGTCCCGACTCCGCCAACATAAAGAATTGGCTTCAAATAGGCGCGTCGTTCACCATCAGGCAAAAGAATGTCGACCGAACGGCAGACACCACAAGTTACAGGCTGACCATATTTATTTGCCCCATCCACAACACCATTACTCCCCTTGATAAGTATATTTAGTGGAGTTTCCAATCTTGCAGCGAGTTGCAAATCCAATTCTCCAGCTATGTGATAACCGAGCATATGCAGAGCTGCAACAAAATATCCACCATAGCAAAACAATCCCTGTGAACCACAACCTTCGGCATCATCGTCACGCAACATTCCAACAATGCCAGTTATTGCACCGGCAAAAGCCGAAATGCTGGAGGGATAATTGTGTGTTTCGGCAGTATTTGTGACGTGAACAAGATGTGTTCTTTCGATCATTTCTGCTGATTTGTATGGAAATGCACTTTCCAAAACTCTCACTTCATATCCATCGATCGAACTAGCATTATCACAAAATGCGCGATTACTGTTGCCAGGATTTGCAGCGCGAATTGATTTGATGATTTGAAAAAGCGTTTCCGCCATTTTTTTTCTCTCACCTTCATGATCAATATAAAGTTGCGCTCCAAAAAATCCATGTCGACAATGCTCGCTCAGTGCTTGAGCAGCTGCAAACAATTCCACATCTGTCGGATTTCTTTTTTCATAATTCACATAGTAATCATACAAAAAATCCAGTTTCGACAGATTAAAACCAAGTCCCATCTTTTTACTGATTTCTTCGAGCGGGACTCGTCCGCTTTCTAATAGCGCTATGATTTGTGTTGGCTCTGGCAAAATTCCAGTTTCAAAAGTCTCCAGCAAATTATCATAAACACCTTCAATCATGCGGTCGCAGTTTTTTGCAACAAAGTCCTTGCGATCGGTTCCAGCTGGAAGCATATAGCGCGTGAAATATTCGACGCGTGAAACGCAATCGAGCCCAGCTTCACGACAGATGTTCACTGCCTTGCTGGAAAACGTGGTTTCAAAATGCATCAGCGGTCCGATTTCCACAATTTCCCCAGAAAGCGCAGTTTCAAATTTTGGTTGATACTGGCTTCCCGGCTGCTTGATGAGCCACAGCAGTTTCTCCAGGTTTTCCCCTTCGATGATCTCTGATGTTTGGATGTTGAAATGCAATTCCATCGCCTCACTTTGCCGATAATACAAATGCATCATTCCCATGACTTACCTCCCCTTTTTCTGTTTTTGGTTAATCTCAAGTACGCAGGCAATAACTTCACGAAATGTCTCCTTTCAAGTTTTTTATTCTCAAATAAATACCTAATTTCATTCAATTTTTAAGCTACAGAACTGCCTAAAAAGCAGTTCTTTATAATAACAGGTATTTATATTTATGCAACAAAAAAACAAGGGCCGACTCGACTTAGCGAGTTGACCCTTGCTGGGTAATATTTTAGCGAACTTTGAGTGATGATTCGCTATAGACAAGATTTTTGGGTTTGATATGAACACTGCGCTCGTCGCTCTTGTGAACGCGACCGCCAGCGAACGCTTTCATCTCCAGGTTATTGGCCTTTGTTATGACCTTTGCGCTGCTTTTGGGCGGAACAATGAGAGCGAACCCTGCGCCCATGTTCAGGTTGCCATATGCTTCTTCATCGCTGACAGGCCCATGCATCTGCATGAAGGTGAGAACCTCAGGAACCTGCGGAATTTTATCGACAACATAGGAAAACTTCTGCTGAGCGCGCATCAATTTACGCAGGCCGTGACCAGTAATGTTAATCCCGTAGTGGAGCTCGATTCCTTCCTTCTGACATTCGTCGACAAGAGGAACATAAATGATCGTGGGATCAAGCAATGCTTCGCCATATGCTCTTCCGCTGGGCATCTTTGTCAGATAACCTTCGGGAAGTTTGTCAGCAATCTTGCGCGCAAGCGTAAGGCCATTAGCATGGATGCCGGAACTTTCGATAATCACGATCACGTCGCCGTCCTGGATTTTTTCGCCAGAAAGCATTTCGCGATCAGACCTTATCATCCCAACAGACGACCCACTGAGGACTACCGCTTCGGGAACAACAACTCCTTTGAGAGTAGGAGTTTCGCCACCTCCCCAAGTGCAGCGCGCCAGATCACAGCCTTTCTTCCACCCTGCAATGAGATCATCGGTACGCTTTGTGTCTGAAAACCAGGCAGAATCGCCGACAGCCAGGTGCATCGCTACCGAAACCGGAAGTGCACCAACAGTGATCAGATCGTTCACGATCATAGCAATCGTGCACTGCGCAATCTGATCATAGTAGGTCTTACCAGTCAGTGTATACATCGCGTCGGCAACGAGGTTTTTAGTACCAAGACCTTCTTCGACGAATGCCATATAAAAGTTAATCATTTCAACTATGTATGCGCTTTCGCCACGACTTGATACTAACTCCGAAAAACCAAAGCGTTCAATATTGCTAGCCGTTTTTCCTGCTGCAAGCTGTGCCGCAATCTTGAAAGGATCCATCTCATCATAGTTCACACCAGTTCCGGCATAAGTCATGCCCTCTTTTTTACTCATACTTCCTCCCTTTCACTCTATGATTTTACGAACAAAGTCCGTAAATGCTAAAAAGAACTTTTGATAAAGGTATCAAAATAAGCTCATATAGTCAAACCATATGAGCTTATGCAAATTTTGTTTTAAAACTATTTAATGAAAACAATTTTTTCTTTTTCAAGTTGGACTTTGACTGTGTCGCCATCGACAATTTTCTTTTCGATAATTTCCAAGGCAAGTTCGTCGAGAATTTCGTTTTGGATGATGCGCTTGAGCGGACGTGCTCCATAGACTGGATCAAAACCTTTTTGCGTCAAATATGCCTTGACATCATTGGAGACTTTCAACTTGATATTTTTCTCATCAAGTCGTTTTTGCACCAAAGCCAATTGCAAATTGGTAATTTGCAAAAGTATTTTTTTGTTGAGTGGATGAAAAATAATCAGCTCATCAATTCTATTGAGAAACTCTGGCTTGAATTGTTCCCGCAGACTTGCTTGCACCTTGGCGCGCATCTCATTTTCACTCACAGTGTCTTCTTTGCGTTCACTTTGAAAACCAAATGATTCCATTTTATAAATAATCTCACTGCCAACATTTGAGGTCATTACGATAACCGTATTTTTAAAATTAACGATGCGTCCCTTAGAATCAGTCAATCGCCCATCGTCCAAAATTTGAAGCAGGATGTTGAAAACTTGCGGATGAGCTTTTTCAATTTCATCAAACAAAATCACACTATACGGCCGCTTGCGCACAATTTCTGTGAGCTGTCCGCCTTCATCATATCCCACATAACCAGGGGGCGAACCAATCATTTTCGCAGTTGAATGTGGTTCCATATATTCACTCATATCCAAGCGCACCATTGATTTTGGATCATTGAACAAGAATTCTGCCAATGTTTTTGCCAATTCAGTTTTGCCCACTCCTGTTGGACCAAGAAAAATAAATGAACCAATTGGACGATTCTCTTCTGAAATGCCAGCGCGCGACCTTCTGATGGCATTTGAGACTGCTTTAATCGCCTCATCTTGACCAATAACTCGCTCGCCCAGTTCTTTTTCCATATAGGCAAGTTTTTCAAGTTCACTTTCCAGCATCTTTGAAACAGGAATTCCAGTCCAACGCGAAACCACTCTGGCAATTTCCTCTTCAGTAATTTCCTCTTTCAAAATAGAGTTTTCCTTTTGAATTTTGCTTAATTTTCGCTCTTCATCTTTAACCTTCTTTTCTAAAAATGGAATTTTTCCATAACGAATCTCGGCAACCTTGTCCAACTCGCCGTTTCTTTCAGCAATTTCAGCTTCTGATTTAAGCTTATCAATATCTTTTTTGTGTTGACGAGTTGCAGTAATGAGATCTTTTTCTGTTTTCCATTGCAAAGTCAGACTGTTGGATTTTTCTTTGAGTTCCGCAAGCTGTTTGTTTATTTGCAAAATTTTGCCACGCGAATCCTTGGCTTTGTCCCGCTGGATCGCTTTCTTTTCAATTTCAAATTGGCGAATTTTTCGCTGCATCTGATCGATTTCAATTGGCATTGAATCTATTTCCATTCGAAGTGCCGAAGCTGCTTCATCAATCAAATCAACAGCCTTATCCGGCAAAAACCTGTCTGAAATATAGCGGGATGACAATTTTACTGCAGCAGAAAGAGCACCATCCGTAATCTTAATGCCGTGGTGTAATTCATATTTTTCTTTTATCCCTCGAAGTATTGCCAGCGAATCCAATGCTGAAGGTTCTGAAACCAAAACTGGCTGGAATCTTCTCTCGAGCGCTGCATCTTTTTCAATATATTTTTGATATTCCTTGGTGGTTGTGGCGCCAATTGTTTTCAATTTTCCACGAGCAAGCGCGGGCTTGAGCATATTTGAAGCATCAAGCGAACCCTCTGTTGCACCTGCTCCAACCAAAGTATGCAATTCATCAATAAACATAATATACTTTCCATCCGCGTGCTCTGTTTCTTTTAAAATTGCTTTTAATCTGTCTTCAAATTCTCCACGAAATTTTGCACCAGCCAACATTGAACCAAGATCCAGTGAAATCAATTCTTTGTCCTTAAGCGTCTCTGGAACGTCGCCCGAAGCAATTCGCTGCGCAAGTCCTTCAGCAATAGCGGTTTTTCCTGTCCCTGCTTCTCCAATCAAAACAGGATTATTTTTTCTACGACGACTTAAGACCTGCATCACACGACGAATTTCCTCATCACGTCCAATCACAGGATCAAGCTTGTCTTGGCGTGCAAGCTCAGTAAGGTTGATGGTATATTTTTCAATAACCTGAAACTTTCCTTCCGGTTCAGGATTATCAACTCTTTGCGCTCCACGAATTTGAGAAAGAATTTGCAAAACCATATCATAAAAAACTCCATTGTCTTCAAGCATCTTTTTGGCAGGAGAATTGATTGAAAGAAATGCCAACAGCAAATGTTCCGTGGAAACAAAATCATCGCCAATGTGTGCCATTTCTTTTTCTGCTTGTTCCAAAATTTGAACCAAGGCTGGCGTAATGAAAACTTGACCAAGCGCGCCAACTTCTGTTTTTGGATATTTCTTAACTTCTTGCGTCACCTCATTTTTTATTTTTTCAATATCAACTCCTATTTTTTTGAAAATAACAGGAACAATTGATCCACCTTGAGAAATCAATGAGAACAGCAAATGAAAAATATCGATTTGTTGTTGCCCAAGAGAAAGTGCATATTCTTGCGACTTCCTAAGCAATTCCTGACTTTTTATTGTAAGTTTATTTATATCCATAGTTGTAAAAAATTTCTAATACCCAATTCCTAATTTCTAATTAATTTCCAATTCCTAAAATCCCAATTTTTGCATTCTTGCATTGGAAATTTGTGTTTTTATTAAAAATTAGATATCAGAAATTAGTAATTTAATTTGTAATCAAATTAGCTCTTACGTTCTTCCAGTTTTACTTGAATGTCTTTTGTTTCGCCTTTGTGCCAAATCTTTAAAGTAACAACATCTCCTGAATTATATTTCAAAATCATATCACCAAGTTGATTTTTCTGATTAATTTTCTGACCATCGATTTCTAAAATTATATCATTTTCCACGATGCCAGCTTTATCAGCAGGAGACCCAGGAATAACAGCCAGGTCAGTCATTTTTGTTCCTCGCAGCACCAACACGCCATAATTGAAAGGAAGCTGTGTTTCTTCTTGAATTGCTTGGTCTATCATAACATATCTTACACCCAAATATGGAACTGAAATCTTGGTACCATTTTTAACTTGATCGATTATTCTTTTGGCTTGATTGACCGGCAAAGCAAAACCAACATTCTGTGCCCCTTGAGCCACAGCAACATTGATTCCAATAACATTACCATTAATATCCAAAAGTGGACCACCGGAATTTCCAGGATTTATAGCGGCATCTGTTTGGATGATGTCGGTCAATCTTTCACTATCGCCAAAACCACTACCGGCACTAAGATTTCTTTTTAATCCCGAAACTATTCCTCGACTAACAGAGTTAGAAAATTCTCCCAAAGAATTTCCAATAGCAACAACGGTTTGACCAATCTTCAGCACATCAGAATCACCCAGTGTCGCTACTGGAAAATTGTTACCTTCAATCTTAATCACTGCCACGTCGCGCACAGGATCACGTGCCAACACTTTTGCAACATATTCCTTACCATCATTAGTAACGACAGTATAATCAGCTTGCTGATCTTCAAGCACATGACGGTTTGTCAAAATATATCCATCTGATGTTATAAAAAATCCACTGCCGCCACCAATTGTCCTTTTTTGTGTTCCTTGATCTGTTTGAGTGTCCCCATTGCTGCCACCAAAAGGTTCGCTGAAGAAGGGATCAAAGAAGCCCCAAGGATCATTAAAGCTATTTGTAGTATTTGGAATGTTTTTGGAAATAACAATATTAACCACTGCTGGAGAAACTTTTTCCACAACATCAATCACAGCTGAATCCTCCACAATAACCTGTTGCCTGCTGACCTCAGGGTTTATTTTATGCAAATCAACTTTTGGAAAATATTGCCCTATTTTTTGACCAATTTTAAGAGAAAAAATATTCACTACGCCCGCCGACATAAGACCAAAAACTGCTCCAAACAAAGACGAGAGGAGCATCGTCATCAAAACCAACCCCGCCAACATTGTTTTTGACAAATAAACGCGAGAATTTTTTTTGTTATCTACTTTTTCAGAAATCACTTCTTCTTTTTGAATATTTTCCATATAATTAAAAATTTACTATTAATTAATGTATCAATTGAATTAATAAAGCTTTGAAATTTTTGTTTGCCTGTTTTCTTTTTGGCCAATTATTGCGACAGCAATTCTTTGAGTTTTTGACCATAGTCTTGGGTCAAAAACGTGCTCAAAAAGGAAATAGGCAAACAAAAATTAAGCATATTATTCAATATTCAAAACCATTCGCCCAAAAGAAACTCCGAGCATAGCACTGGGCCTTGTGGGCTTTCTATAATTCATACAAGAGGAAAAAAGTATTATTTCCGAACGAAACGAGCGAAATGATTCGTCAGCAGACGAGCATTTCCGAGTGAGTGATGGAAACAAAATGCTTAATGCCATTTTATTTCCGAACAAAAACAACAATCAGAAACAATTTTTTATACCCTACGCAAAAATTAAAAGGTATGGCACTCAGGGTCGGTTAAAACCCTGAGTGCCAGCACAATTATTCCTCTAGAGATATTGCATTCACAGGACAGCTGTCAACTGTTTCTTGGCAATCACAATCTCCACATTGTTCAACAATAACGTGTGATTTTCCATTTTCCATTTTAAACGCTGTTGGACACAATGATTCACAAGTTCCACACCCAATGCACAAGTCTTCGTTTACTACTGGTTTTGTCATATTATTATAGTTCTACAAAATTACAAATTATTACAAAAATACAAATATACAAAAAACGCATTTTTTATATATCAATAAATTTGAAAGATTTTTGTAGTTTGCAGAAAAAATTAATTAATAAATTAAAAATATCAAATTTTTGTACTTTTGTACATTTTCGTACGTTCGTAGACCTTAAAATAATATTGATGCGTCGCCCTGAACTTTTGCTCGCTCTTGTTTTTCAAAAACTCGCATATCCTCATCTTCAAAATCAATAGAGCCATTTTCAGCATTCCAAGTAAAATCAGCCAATGGAACTGAAACTTTCATTTGTTTCTTCTTGTCTTCCAACCAATCAGCAAAAGTGTTTTTTGCAACGAATATTTGTCTCAATTGCAAAATGTCCTCGTTGTTTTCCTTTTTTCTATTTTCAATTTCCACAATGTGAAAACCTATTGAACTTTCAACGATACTGTTTTTCACTGGCACCTCTTTTCCAAATAAAATTTCTTGAAGCTCTGGCACAACTTGATCTTTTTTTGCCCAGCCAAGCTCCCCACCTTTTTCCCTGGATGGCCCCTCAGAATAACTACGCACAACATCAACAAAATCTTTTCCGCTTTCAAGTTCTTTTTGAGCCTGAGAAATTTTATTCTTTGCTTTGTTATTATCAGTAACTCCTTCAGCTGCAACATTTTGAGCCAAAGCTTCAGCATAAAGACTTGGCAAGACTACCCGCTTTTTGAAATCATCCATAGTCCATCCATAAGATTTCAACAAGTCATTTTTTACATCATCCGCAGTTCCAAATTCATTCAATTTTTGTGTTACCACCTTCTCCACATCTTCATCAGTAATAGAAATTCCCGCATCTTTGGCTAAAATCTCAATAATTTCGTCCTCAACCATTTTGTCGATAATTTCGCGTTCCTTAATTCTCAAGCGTTTTTTCCCATCTTCAGTTGTGAAATCGATGCGCAAACCTTCTTTTGCAAAATCTTGTGTTTGATAAAATCTTGTTATTGAAGCCATATTATCTTGAACATCATTTATATAAATGATGTGACTCCAATTGATGATGACAGCGGGAAAAGGAACTGCTTTTGATATTGCAGCTGCAATTTTTGTGCCAATTTCAGTTCTTGTTCCATAAGCAAGAATGCTTCCTATGCTCAAAACAATCATTATTAAAATCAACAAGGCATATACCAATGTCGACACTTTTATTCTTTTTTCGTTTTCTTTTTTCATTTACCCTGTTAAATAAGATTTGGATCTCTAAAAGAAAATCTTTCTTTACTTATTTAGATTAATTGTTTAATTACAACACCCCATACAATGGATTATAATCCAAATCTTAATTTTAAAAAATGATTATTTTTTAAAATTATTTAACAGGGTGAATTTTAGTATTTAAAGAAAAAATTCCACCACTTAAGATAATTAGGATCAACTTTTTCATCTTGGACAACACCACCTTGATCATCATTTTCTTGAACCTGCTTTTCAACTCGCTGCTTTACTACAACCACATTTTCATCAGGTTTTTGCAAATTTAATTTTTCCTTGGCTATTTTTTCTTGAAATTCAGCTGTTTCAAAATATGAAATACGTTCTCGCATAGCTTCATTTTCATTTTCAATTCGCTGAGCTTCCTGTTTTAATGTCTCAACTTCTTTTTCAATCGTTCTACTGCGATAAGATTCTCGCACAGCGCTGACAGATATAAAAACAGCAAGAACAATCCCGGCGATAAAAACAAACACCACATATGAAAACTTTTTTTTCATCCCGCAGTAGAAATTCAAATGGTTTTTAGCCAATTCAAATTACTTATTTAAAATAAACTTTTTTTAGTTAAAATCGCTGGTAGTGTTTAAAAATTTTGATTTTCACTGCTAGGATAAATCCTTGTTTTACTGTCCAATAAATAAAGAAGAAACAGAAAAACCAACCATCGAAATGATCGCCAAAACTGAAATAACTACCCAAACAATATGTGCAAACCTTTTTCTTTTTTTATGACTCATATATATTATTTTACCAAATTATTAGCAACAACACAACACATTTTTTCTAACGTTTGAGAACTGCGAGGTAGGCTTCGGATGGGACTTGGACTTTTCCGATGTTGCGCATTTTCTTTTTCCCTTTCTTTTGCTTGTCGAGAAGTTTATTTTTTCGTGTCACGTCCCCACCGTATAATCCGGAAATAACATCTTTACGAAAAGGTCTGATTGTTTCACGCGCAATAATCTTGGCGCCAATGGAGGCTTGCACTGGAATCACAAAGTTTTGACGAGGAATAGCCTGGGCTAATTTTTCCACAATTCTCTTGCCTTCATTGTGAGCACGATCACGAGGAACAATGCGACCAAGCGCTTCCACAATTTCGCCAGCCAAAAGAATGTCCAATTTAATCAAATCTGATTTTCGATATCCAATAATATCATAGCTCATTGAGGCATAACCTGAGGAAACGCTTTTGAGATCATCGTGAAAATTCACAATAATATCCATCAGCGGAACTTCAAAGCTAAGCAAAATTCTTTCCAAGTCAATATATTCAGTATTAAGATATGTGCTTCGCAGTGTGCCCATCAGTTCCATAATCGAACCCAAATAAACAGCCGGAGTGATGATGTCCAATTTCACATACGGCTCAGAAATTTCTTCCAACTGCGAAGGGTCGGGCATTTGAGTGGCGCTGTATATTTTTTTGACAGCATCATCTCCACGCAATTTTATTTCATATACCACACTTGGCGTGGTAATGGTTGGCGAAAAATCAAATTCCCTTTCCAAACGTTCGCGAATGATTTCCAAATGCAAGAGTCCCAAAAATCCACAACGAAATCCCTTTCCAAGAGCCAAGTTGCTTTCCGGTTCAAAAACAAAAGAAGCGTCATTGAGTTTCAATTTTTCCAAAGAATCGCGCATCGCATTATACGCATCTCCCTCGAGCGGATACAGTCCTGCATATACCATCGGCCTAACCTCTTTATATCCCTCAAGTGCTTGCACGTGAGTAGCATCACCTTCCACGGTAATCGTATCCCCCACACGACAAAACTCCACACTCTTAAGTCCTGTGGCAATATATCCAATGTCTCCCGCAGTCAGCATTTCTGTTGGCGAAAATTCAGGCTTAAAATATCCAACTTCAATCACACCACTTTCTTTTTGCGTTGCCATCATTCGAATTTCATCATCGCGTTTGACGTGTCCATCCACAATGCGCACATAGGCAAGCACTCCTTTATAGGTGTCATATTTTGAATCAAAAATAAGAGCGCGAAGTGGTTTTTCCGTTTCGCCCCTCGGCGCTGGTATTTTTTCCACAATTGCTTTTAAAATTCCATCGATACCGATTCCTGTTTTCCCAGAAGCTTCTAGAATTTCTTCTTCCTTGCAACCCAAAATATGGATGATTTCTTTTTTGGTTTTTTCCACATTGGCATTTGGCAAATCAACCTTGTTTACCACAGGGATAATCTCCAAATCTTGTTCGATGGCCAAATACAAATTTGAAAGTGTTTGTGCTTGCACACCTTTGGTAGCATCCACCAGCAGCACTGCGCCTTCCACGGCTGCCAATGAGCGCGACACTTCATAACCGAAATCCACGTGCCCCGGAGTGTCAATCAAATTCAAAACATAATCAACACCATCGTTTGAATAATTCATTCTGGCAGGTTGAAGCTTGATCGTGATTCCACGTTCTCTTTCTAAATCCATTTGATCCAGCAACTGTTCTTTCATCCTGCGCATTTCGACAGTTTTTGTCACTTCCAAAAGACGGTCAGCCAACGTTGACTTTCCGTGGTCTATGTGCGCGATTATACAAAAATTTCTAACGTTTTTTTGATTATCCATTGTTCGTATTTTAAATTTTCACTACCGGATAAATATTTTTATGCTTTTATAATAGTACACATAAAGACGGTTTTAAGCAAGAAAAAGCGGCTTCCACAAATATATTTGTGGAAGCCGCAAAACAACAAGGAGATCGACAGCGGGCTGATACGCCAGCAAATATTTCGCCACAGGCAGCCATTCCATCAGGCGAAACTTGCTGGGAAGACGGCCATACCCCGTACGCGACATCCATAATGCGCGCCGAAGGCAATGCGTATTCGTCTTGATGAATTCTGATAATGGCATGAACTGGAGCGCCTTTCTCAGTCTGTGTTTCAATCCCAAAACCGTTAAGGCAATTGAGGTCTGCAGCAGCAATTGCAGCAGACATCGACGAACAACAGCAAGCAACTAAAACTATTTTAGACATGCGCTGCAGCCCTCCTTTCATCAATTTTTTCTTCAAGTAACTATCCCCATTAAAGCAAGTACTGTTGATTTTGTCAATTCAATAAAAAAAGCCCTACGGAGTCCGTGGGGCAATTTCAACAACAAAGTCTTATTTCTCTAGCTTGCATCCAAGCCAGTAATTTTCACGTTCAATTATTCCGAACGCCATTAGAAGTTGCAAGGTCTCCTCCGTCGACCCTATTGCTGGTTCTATCAAACCTTCAAGATCCAGTTTAGCCTCATCAACCTCTTCAACAAAAAGTTCCTTCAATGAATTGACGTTAGAAATTTCTGTTGTGTTTAACAGATAATGATGGTTTTTAAGTTCAAGAATATCATTATCTTGTGAAGAAGCCTCGGCAAAAGTTGGAGGTGTTAATAAAAAAAGCACTCCCAACAAACAAAAGACTACACTCCAATATTGACTTTTCATTTTCCGCCTCCTGAATTTTTTTGGTACTAATTTTGTCATCAATATGACAATTTACAATTATAGCACCTTTTGACGATCCTGTAAAGGGTATGCTCAATTTGCGCTGTATTAAAGCCCAATCCACCTGTCCTATTTTGTATTCACTAAGAAGCTGAAAATCCGCCAACTGGCGGACTAACAAGCTGCCCCTACTCTCCCACGCCTGAAACTTCAGCAGTGTCTTCGGTAATAACTTTTTTGGCTCGAAATATTTTCCTAGTAACCGAATCAGTAAATTGAAAGAATTCTTTAACATTGAAATAATAACTTGCCAAACAAAATGCTGCGACTCCCGCGCCTCCGGCAATTATAAGTTGCACAAGAACTTCCACGAAAGTGTCCAACTCCCCGCGAGTTCCGACAATATATTTGCTGATTTGCGTGACAACTCCTGCGATGAAAGTAGCTGCAATAATTCGAGTTGTTGAATCCAAAATATTTTTCCCGTCAATGTTTGGCAAATTTTTTCTCAAATATACAATAAGCAAAATCATATTAACCACACTTGCGACTGAAAATGCAATCGCCAAACCAAAGACTGGATTCCACCAATTTATCAATTTGTCAGAAACCAATGCCTCAGAAATTCCAAGAACTGTTCCGGATCTAAGCAAGAGAAAAACCAAGGTAATATTAATGCCCTCACTTACCAAAGCAATGTAAAGTGGGGTCTTTGTGTTTTGAAGTGCATAGAATGCTCTGTTCAAAAGCGGAAGAAGCGCTTGCGCAAACAAGCTTATTGCCATAATCCCAAGAACTTGAAAAGTGAAAATGGTGTCCTCCCAATTGAAATTTCCAGTTCCCAAAAGCACGCGGACTGTTTGCGCTCGAAGCACAAACAAAAACATACTGAGAGGAATAACAAAAAACAAAACTTGTCTAAACGTTCTGGAAAAAACACTGACAAATTTTGCAGATTCTTTTTTGGCACCAAAAGCACTGAGTGTCGGAAAAACAGCAATCGCAAACGAAACCCCAAACAAGCCCAACGGTCCGCTTTGAATGTTGTTTGCAAAATTAAAAATAGCCAAACTTCCCGTGGCCAAGGTTGAAGCAAAAATTGTGATGATAGTGAAATTAATTTGGCTGACTGCAATCGTCAAAGTTCGCGGAATCATAAGATGAAGAACTTTGCGAACATTGGGATTTTTCCAAGCATTAAAAAACATTGGTTTGAAATTGAATCCGGAAAATTTGACGGATGGGTATTGAATTAGCAAATGCATCAATGCTCCAAGCACAACTCCCCACGCCAAGCCGGCAGGTCCAAATGGTTTCACAAAAAAGAGCGCGCCAATAATAATCCCTGCATTATAAAATATCGGAGCCAATGAATATATTAAGAACTTTTTAAAAGACACAAGCGCGCCTCCGATGACGCCACTGATTCCCAGCAATATTGGGCTTAAAAACATAATCCTTGTCAAAGTCACGGTCAATTCCATTTTAGCACCCGTAAAACCAGGGGTTACCAATTTCATTAGCCAAGGTGCTAACAAAACCAGCACCAAAGAAACTGTTCCCGCGAGCAAGATTTGCAAACTAAGAATGCCAGAAGAAAGCTCCCAAGCTTCATCTT